>CAADIB010000004.1_pt1 | contig 455071 bp, 406 predicted proteins | sample 2381301 | NCBI WGS metagenome assembly CAADIB01 (sample SAMEA5147516, study PRJEB30075) | plant metagenome | biome: Dry deciduous forest; feature: Forest; material: Leaf | place: Madagascar | collected 2017-05
TGGAAATCACCCCCACCAGGTTGCCCCGCCCCGTGTAGCGGAACGCGTTCGCCGGATCGGCCACGATCTCTTCACAGGCCGCCGCCACGCCTGGCGAGTACGCCAGCGCCAGGTCGCGCTGATTGGTCAGCTGCTTGGTGGGCGTGACCGCGATTTTGCCGGGGCGGCCCAGCTCGTGGTATTCGAGCGCTGCCTTGCGAAGATTCTCGTCCATGGAAATGCCAGATCAGTAGGGGTCGGAAAGGCGCAATGGTAGCGCGGGAAAGCGTCCCAGGGGATCGAATCTTTGCTTCACCGCGTCGGCCAGCCGGGCGCCCGCGCCATCAATGGCGGCCATGTCCCCAGCCGCTGTCACAGGGCGGGCTGGCGCTTGCGGCGCGGCTGGCATCGCGGTCACCAGCACGGACTCCACCCAGGCCAGCGCGCCGCCCTGCCCCAGCAGCAGATGCGCCAGGTTGACGCCTCCGTGCAGCGGCTGCAAGGCATCCAGCCTGCCCGCCCACGGCCAGCGCGGTGCCGCCAGGCAGCGGGCCGCATCCTCGCTCGAGGACAGCTCGAAAAGCGCCGGCACCAGTGCCTGCAGCGTCGCCCCGCGCAGGGGTTGGCGATCCTGGGCGCCAAACGGTCCCAGCGTGATGGCGCTGCCGTCGGCCAGCAACACGTCCAAGGCCGCCACGCCGCTGGCAAGGCCATGGCCGGTGGGGCACAAGACCGCCGGCGCCGGGCCGGACAGCCAGGCCGCCAGCGTCTGGACCGGTATGTCCGCGCCCGCCTCGACCTGGAACTGCGTGCATCCTGCCGCTGCCAGCGTCTCCAGGGTGCAGCCGGGACCGGCGCGCCAGAACCCCGGCGCGCCCTGCAAGGGCGCCAGGTCGTTCAGGTTCGAGGGGTCGACGCGCAAGGTCGGCAGGATGGGCCGGGACGCGGACGCGTCCGCCAGCGCCAGTTGCACGCCGTGCTCGGCGCACAGCGCCAGCGCGTGGCGCACATCCTGCGCGCGCAGAGGCGCCAGATCAGCCACGTCCCCGTCTTCCGCCACCCGCAACAAGCCCTGGCAGGTGCGCGCCAGCCGCTGGCAAAAGCGTTGCCAGCCAGAGTCAGGCAATTTGCGGCCAAAAAGAAACGCGCGACGCGAGGTGCTCATGATCCGGTGCTCACGATTACAATTTAACCTTCAAGTAATTTGACGTCCGCACGTGGCCTTCCCGGCCCGGGCAGCCGGCGCCGCCACCGGGCAGCGCGGCTGGGCGTTACCATCGAGCTTTTTGCCCGCCATGTCCCGCCTCGCGTCACGCAACCAAACCGTCCTGCCCTTCCGGGTCGTCGAATTGTTCAAGGAAGCAGTCGGCCTGCAAGCCGCTGGCCGAGACATCATCAGCCTGGGTATCGGCGAGCCGGACTTTACCGCGCCGCCGCAGGTGCTGGAAGCCGCCGAGCGCGCCGGGCGCGCCGGCCTGAGCGGCTACAGCCCGCCCACGGGCCTGACCGCCCTGCGGGAAGCCATTGCCCAATTCTACGGCGATCAGTTCGGCGCGCCGGTGGACCCCTCGCGCGTCATCGTGACGTCCGGCGCCTCGGGCGCCCTGCTGCTGGCCGCGATGGCCCTGGTCGATCCGGGCGACGAAATCCTCATGCCGGATCCCTGCTATCCGGCCAATCGCAACTTCATCGCCAGCGCCGGCGGCGTGGCCAAGCTCGTGCCCAGCACCGCCGCCGCCCGCTACCAGCTTTCCGCCGAAGACGTACGCAGCCACTGGGGGCCGACCACGCGTGGCGTGCTGGTGGCGTCTCCCAGCAACCCCACCGGCACCTCGGTGGCGCCGTCGGAAATGGCCGCGCTGCTGGCGGAAGTCCGCGACCGCCAGGGCCTGGCGCTGGTCGACGAAATCTACCTGGGCCTGTCCTACGAACACGCCCCGCGCTCGGCCCTGACCCTGGACGACGGCATCGTCGTCGTCAACAGCTTCTCGAAGTATTTCCACATGACGGGCTGGCGCCTGGGCTGGCTGATCGTGCCGCCGCACATGGTGTCCGCCATCGAGCGCATCGCCTCCAGCCTGGCGATCTGCGCCCCCACCCTGGCGCAGCATGCCGCCCTGGCGTGCTTCCAGCCCGACACCCTGGCCATCTATGCCGAGCGCCGCGACGCCTTCCGCGCCCGCCGCGACTACCTGCTGCCCGAATTCGAGCGCCTGGGCCTGCGCGTGCCGGTCCGCCCGGACGGCGCCTTCTATATCTATTCGGACATTTCCGACCTGGGCATGAACAGCACCCAGCTGTCGCACCGCCTGCTGCACGAAGCCAACGTCGCCGCCGTCCCCGGCCACGACTTCGGCCCGGCCCACGCCGACCACACCATGCGTTTCTCCTACGCCGCCTCCCTGGAACGCCTGCAGGAAGCCGTGGCAAGAATGGAGAAATTGCTCAAGGGCTGACGGTCCATGAACGGTGTAATACCGGCATGGAGCGTGCTAGCTCGGCTGAAGCGCCGAGACGCAGGTCCAAAACTCAGTCTCAGCCCCAACGCCATCCGGCCCGGATGGCGGGGTTTCAGGGGTATTCCTGACGAGCGTGCAGGACGGCCATGACCTCGATGCGATCGGCCCGGACTTCGTAGACCACGACGTAATTGGGATGGGCCACGATTTCCCGTGTACCCGGCACACGGCCAGGAGGGTACAGGTACGGGTGTTCCGAGGCAGGATGCACCGCGCTTTCAATCCGCTCGTGCATGTCGATGGCCGCATGCACGTCGTATTCCGCGATGTAGTCGATGATGTCGTCCAGATCATCGACTGCGGCAGCATTCCAAAATATAAGAAGCATCGTGGCTGGGCGGCTGCCCGGTTCTCAAACCGACGACTTAACGATCACGACTGCGCCGCATGGCGGGCGCTGCTTCCTGGTCGGCCAGCTTGGCGGCCAATTTTTCACGGATACGTGCCATCGCCTCATCATGGGGAATGCTGGGGCGTGGGTCGTCTCGGCTGGCTTGCACCTTCGCACGAAACCAAAGGTCATGGCTGGCCGCTTGCTCTTCAGTCTCGAACTCCGAGACGATAGGGGAGAGGGCTACGCTCATAGCAAAAGCTCCTGGGTGGCCCACCATTTTAAGGCGACTGGCGCCAATTGGGAAAGCAAGCGCCGCAAGACTGCGCGCTGGCGCCTGCGTCCGGGGGAACACCTACTCGCGGCGCAGCGGAACGCCGGCCGCGAGCGCCAGGCGGCGGCGCTCGGCCTGGACCTTGGCGCCGTAGCCGCCGTCGCTGGGACCGGTGGCGCCGACATAACAGGCCAGGCCGCCCTGCATGGAGCCGCGGCGCTTGATGCAGTCACGCAGGATCTGGCCGCCCACGCGGATGTTGGCGACCGGATTCAGGGCGACGCCATCGCCGCCGCCGAACTGCTCGAACTTTTCCTGGTGGACGCTGGTCATCACCTGCATCAGGCCCTGCGCCCCCACGTGGCTTTCCGCGAAGGGGTTGTAGCGGGACTCGATGGCGATGACCGCCAGCAGCAGGATGGGATCCAGTTCCAGGTCATGGCCGACCAGATAGGCGGTATTGACCAGGACGCCGGTGGCCTCGTAGGCCACGCGGTATTTGCGCGAAATGTACCCGCGCAGCGCCTCGACCTGTTCGCGCGAGGCGCCCGTCGCGCTCAGGGCCTTGGCGGGCGGCGCAGTGCCGATCGCGCTCAGGAAGTTGCGCACGCCAGGCATGGCGGCGCCGCTGGCCCGGGCGGAGGGATCGCCGGTCAGGTCGTTGTTGGCATCAGCCTGGGCCAGCACGGCGTCGGGCGCCATGGCGGTCAACAGGGCACTGTGGACTTGGACGGCTTGGCCGCGCAAACTGGGCAAAGCCACGATAATGCCGGCGGCAACCAGCATGGCGATGCCAAGATAGACGGCGCAGGTACGCACCAGTTCGGACAGGTGGTGATGGGCGCTGGTCGCCAGCCGGCGCCAGGCGGGAGTCATGTCCGACGCATCGGGCATTGAGTACCTCCTGCGTGAGCAGAGTGAGAGAAGGGCCTGATGTTAACCTTTGATCGCAATACCGTTTGTAACCAAATTCTTGTAGGAAGCCCCCGTTGAAATACCGCGACCTGAGAGACTTCATCGCCCAGATCGAGAAACGCGGCGCATTGCGGCGCATCCAGGCGCCCGTGTCGACCCAGCTGGAAATGACCGAAATCGGTGATCGCGTGCTGCGCGCCGGCGGTCCCGCCCTGCTGTTCGAGAACGCCCGTCATGGAGACGCCCCCGCCGGCATGCCGGTGCTGGCCAACCTGTTCGGCACGCCGCAGCGCGTGGCCTGGGGCATGGGCGCGGAAGACGTAGGCGCCTTGCGCGAGACGGGCGAACTGCTGGCCTCGCTGCGCGAGCCCGAGCCGCCCCGCGGCCTGCGCGACGCGATCTCCAAGGTGTCGATGCTGAAATCGGCCATGTGGGACATGAGTCCCAAGACGATCAAGGGCCCGGCCTGCCAGGAAGTGGTCATCGAGGGTGACGACGTCGACCTGAACCGGCTGCCGCTGCAGACCTGCTGGCCCGGCGACGTCGCGCCGCTGCTGACGTGGGGCCTGGTGATCACGCGCGGTCCCAATGCCCGCCGCCAGAACCTGGGCATCTACCGCCAGCAGCTCATCGGGCGCAACAAGCTCATCATGCGCTGGCTGTCCCACCGGGGCGGCGCGCTGGACTTCCGCGACCATCAACTGGCCAACCCCGGCCAGCCCTTCCCGGTCGCGGTGGCGCTGGGCGCAGACCCCGCCACCATCCTGGGCGCCGTGACCCCCGTGCCCGACAGCCTGTCCGAATACCAGTTCGCGGGCCTGCTGCGGGGGTCGCGCACCGAAGTCGCCCAGGCGCTGGGCAGCACGCTGTCGGTGCCGGCGCGCGCCGAGATCGTGCTGGAAGGCCACCTGCTGCCGGCCAGCGATCCGCGCGCCCGCGCGCCGCAAGTGCCCGACGGCGCGCCGCCCCCGCCCAAGTCCGACTACGAAATGGCGCTGGAAGGCCCCTACGGCGACCACACCGGCTACTACAACGAGCAGGACTGGTTCCCGGTCTTCACGGTCGAGCGCATCACCCTGCGCCGCGACCCCATCTATCACACCACCTATACGGGCAAGCCGCCCGACGAGCCGGCCGTGCTGGGCGTGGCGCTGAACGAAGTGTTCGTGCCGCTGCTGCGCCGCCAGTTGCCGGAGATCGTCGACTTCTACCTGCCGCCCGAGGGCTGCAGCTACCGCCTGGCCGTGGTGTCCATCCGCAAGCAATACGCCGGCCACGCGAAGCGCGTGATGTTCGGCCTGTGGAGCGTGCTGCGCCAGTTCATGTACACCAAGTTCATCGTGGTGGTGGACGAGGACATCGACGTGCGCGACTGGAAGGAAGTCGTGTGGGCCATGACCACCCGCATGGATCCGGTCCGCGACATCGTCACGGTCGAGAACACGCCCATCGACTACCTGGACTTCGCCTCGCCTGTCTCGGGCCTGGGCGGCAAGCTGGGCATGGACGCCACCAACAAGTGGCCCGGCGAGACCCAGCGCGAATGGGGCCGCGCGATCAAGATGGATGACGCGGTCAAGCAGCGCGTGGATGCCATGTGGGGAGAACTGGGCCTCTAGGCCCGGGCTGCCGGCGGCCGTTCAGACAGCCAGCGGCCCATCGCACAGGCCCACCAGCAGATCGCGCCAGGCGCGCAGCTCCGGCTTGCCCGGCTTGCGCGCGGCCAGGAACTGCACGATGAGCTCGCCCCCTTCGGCATACGCCTCCAGCGCCGTGACCCAGCCGTCCTCGGTGGGCTTGTTCACCACCCAGACGGAATCGACGTGGTCGATATCCAGGTGCAGGTTGAAACGCGCGTCGAGCACGTTGATCCATTCACCACTGCGGCTCAGGTTGTCGAGCGCGCCGGTATAGATCTGAACCACGCCACGGTTGCTCACATAGCAGGCCACGCCCAGGCCGCGCAGCGAGATGCGGCGCAAGGCGTCTTCCAGGTAGCGGGTGGGAATGCGCTGGGCCAGGTCCGGCCCCACCGCCTGCAGGGCGGGCAGGCGCCCCACCCGGAAACGCTGCAGCAGGGGAAAAAACTGGTGCGTCTCGGTCATGGCCAGCCAGCCCGCGCGCAAGCCTGCCGGATCGGCCGGCGGCTCGAGCGGCGCCGTGGGCGGATAGGGCTGCAGGACGAGGTCCTCGTCGCGGTCCGGCCCCAGATGGCGTTCGATCAGCGCCTCGAAATCCGGCATGTGGGTCTGCGGCGTGGCATAGACCTTGTGGACGGCGGTGCCGGAGCGGTCGAAGACCTGGATGCTGCGCCGGTCAGGCTGGCTGACGGCCCAGATGCTGTGCCAATGATTGAAATAGATGCGCAGGTCGATGGTGTCGCCGGTGACCAGGCCCACCTGCCGCTCGGCCCGCACGCCTTCGTAGCGGCCGGTGCATTCGTGCACGCACCAGGGATTGCGGGTGACGGCCATGACCTCGTTGATGGCGGGCAAGGCGCGCAACAACGCCTGGGGGCTGACTGCCAGCGGCCGTGCCGACAGGTCGCCGCAACCCGAACACAGCAATTCCAGCTCGGCCACGCCCAGCCGCTTGGCCATGGTGCGGATGCGCAGGCCCGGCTCGGCATCGGACAAGGCCTGGAAGCGCGCGCGCAGCATTCCGCCCCGCGCGCCGAAGTCGAGGGTCCTGGAAGAAACCTCGACGTCTGCCGAGGGCACGCCTTAACGGAAGGGAGTGGAATCGCGAGAGCTGGCTGCCCGGCGTTGCGCACCGAGCCACAGACGCCAGGCCTGCCAGGCGATGACGCCCAAACTGCCCCATTTCACGGCGCGCCCGGCGCCACGCGCCACGCCGCCGCTGGCCGCCGCGCCGCGCGCGAACAGCGCGGTCAGCGAAGAGAGGAGGAAGGGATATTGGCGCAACATGCCGATCCCCTGCATGAGCAGCGAACCGCCACGCGAGCGCGTGGCGCCGCTCAGCAAGGCCAGCGGCCCCAGCGAACGCCCCACTTCGGCGACATTGGCGGCCAGCGCCTCGCGCTCCAGGGCTGCGCGCGCGCGCAGCAATTCGATGCGGACAGTGCGATCCAGGTGGGCGGCGTGTCGTGGGTTCATGGGAGGCGGAAAGCTTGAGTCGTTGGGGAGGCGCGGACAGCCGGGTCAGCCCCGCGGCTCACGTGCGCGGCCAGGATCGCGGCGGGGCTCGCCAGCGTCGTCCGCGGCGCTGCCACGGCGCCCGGCAAAGGCCTCGGCATCGCGGCCGAGTTCCTCGACGGTGGCGGCGAAGGGCGCCGGGCCGTCGAGCAGTTGCCGGCGCAAGGCCAGGAACAGGCCCAGGCCGATCAGGCCGTAGACGGCGGCCAGCACGCCCAGTGCCAGGTAACGGTTGTCGGTGGGCCAGAACATCACGGCCACCAGGATCGAGAAGACCAGGACGGCCAGCGCCGTGAACAGCAAGGCGCCAAAGGCCAGTCCGAGGACCTTGATCAGACGGGATTTTTCTTCGGCGAGCTCCAGGCTGAAGATCTCCATGCGCGTACGCAAGAGAGACAACATGCCCGAGGAGATGGCGCCGGCGGTGGCTCGCAGTCCCATGGGGAGGCGTCGACAGGCGCGCCGGGAACGGGCAATGCCGTTCCCGGCGCTTCCCGTCAGCGGCGGCCGAGCAGCAGGCCGAGCAGCAGGCCGGTCAGGCCCACCGCCGCGATCGCCTGCCAGGGCTTGTCGTGGACGTAGTCGTCGGTGACGCGGGCAGCCTTGCGGCCACGCTCGACCAGTGCGTCCTGAGCGTCATAGAGCGCTTCACGCGTGCGCTTGAGCGAATGCAGGGCGCGCTCGCGCAATTCGGCGGCGCGATCGCCGGTCGAGGCAGCCGCCTCGCGCAGCAGGTCCTCGGCATCGGTCAGGCTGTGTTTGACGCTGTCGATCAGCTTGTCCTTCGCATCTTGCGAGTGAATGGTCATGCTATGCACTCCTCAGGTTATGTTCAGTTTGGAATCTATGATAGCAGCGTTGTAATGATAGGAATGGCCGTTACCCGCGCCATCGGATGACCTAGCGAACCTCGGTCACCTCGATCACCGCCTTCTGCCCCGATTGGACGATGTCCTGGCGCAGCACCATGTTCAGTGCCGGGCAGAACCAGTCCGTCACGGTCGAACGCATGGCCGGGATCGGCAGGACCAGGCCCTGGATGCTGGCCTGCGTGGCGTCGGTGTCGCGGGCATAGCTGACCGGCCAGCATTCCTGGCTGCCGGCGGCCGCCGTCTCGATGCGCTGCTTGCGGCCCACCGTCTTCTCGCCAAGGCGGACCACCGTGGGCGTCACGCCCACCTTGCCCTCCGGGCCACGGTCGCCAACTTCCAGCCGGATGGTCTCGGCGGGCAGCGTCTGCCCTTCCTTCGTGATGGGCACGCCGTAGCCGAACACCCCCAGCAGGCGCGGGTCGAAGCCGCCCCGGGGCGAGGCGCCCGCGTCGCCGCGCCGCTCGAAGGTGGCGCGGCCGCCCTTCACCGCCATGCCGTGGTCCAGGGTCGACTTGCCCCCGGGCAAGCCGGCCAGCGCATAGGTGGCGGTGCCGGACACCTGGGCACTGCAATCTTCCTTGCCCCGCTTGGACACCGACGAGAACGTGAGATCCGCCGACACCTTGACGATGCCGCTGCCGGCCAGGACCAGGCGCCCGCCGTCGTGCATGAAGCGGGCGTCGCAGACCCCCGCGTGCACGGCAGGCGCGGCAAGAAGGGCAAGGGCGGCAAGGCTGCCGCGCAGGATCAGGGCATGCATGGACATGGGCAACTCCGAAAAAACACCGCCAGCAAGGGACACGCTTGAGCGTGCCCGGCGGCCTGCGAGGGATCGTAACCCGCGACGGGACAGGATTCCGCGCGGAGTGCGAGCAGGCGTGTCCAAAACTGACGGGCCTGGCGCCCGGGCGCTTCATAACCAATATGCATAAGCACCAACACCATCCGCGGTTGCCGGCAGGAAGCCCGCTCCTCTACGATAGCCAGCCCCATCCGCGCGCCTGACGCGCCCCCGCCCCGCCGCCCGCCCTGCCCATGAAACTGTTTCCCCTTTTCGCCGATCTCGCCCACCGTCCCGTGCTGGTGGTGGGAGGCGGCGACGTCGCCCAGCGCAAGGTCCAGGCGCTGCGCGAAGCCGGCGCCGCCGTCACGGTCGGCGCCCCCGCGCTCACCGAGACCCTGCAGGCCTGGACCGACGCTGGCGCCATCCGCCACCTGGCCGGCACGTTCACGCCGGCCTGGCTGGACGGCCAGTGGCTGGTCATCGCCGCCACCGACGACCGCGCGGTCAACGCCGCGGTGGCCCAGGCGGGCCAGGCCCAACTCCGTTTCGTCAACGTGGTCGACGACCCCGAGCTCTCCAGCTTCCAGGTGCCCGCCATCGTCGACCGCTCGCCGCTCGTGATCGCCATTTCCTCGTCTGGCGCGGCGCCCGTCCTGGCGCGCCGCCTGCGTGAACGCATCGAATCGATGTTCGACCACGCCCTCGGGCCGCTGGCCGCGCTGTCCGCCCGCCATCGCGCCCGCATCCGCGAACGGCGGGCAGGCATGGCCAACCGCCGGGGCTTTTACGATTGGCTGCTGGACGGCCCGGTCCTGCGCCTGCTGCGCCAGGGCCGCCCCGCCGAGGCCGAAGCCGCGCTGCTGGAGGCCCTGGACACTGCCGAGGCGCCGCCCGCCGGGCGCGTCACGCTGGTGGGCGCCGGGCCCGGCGATGCCGGCCTGCTGACCTTGAAGGCACTGCGCGCCCTGAACGAAGCCGACGTCATCCTGCACGACCGGCTGGTCGCCGACGACGTGCTGGCCCTGGCGCGCCGCGACGCCGAACGGATCTTCGTGGGCAAGCAGCCCGGCGAGGACCACGCCGCCACCCAGGCGCGCATCCATGTGCTGATGCGCGAGCGGGCCCAGGCGGGCCAGCGCGTGGTGCGGCTCAAGGGCGGCGACGCCTTCATCTTCGGGCGCGGCGGCGAAGAGCTGGAATCCCTGCGCGCCCACGGCATCCCCTACGAAGTCGTTCCCGGCGTCACCGCCGCGCTGGCCTGTGCGGCCTATGGCGGCGTGCCGCTCACGCACCGCGACCATGCGCAATCGGTGCAGTTCATCACCGCGCACAGCAAGGAAGAGAAGGACACCCTGGACTGGCCCGCGCTGGCGCGGCCGGGCCAGACACTGGCCTTCTACATGGGTGTCATCCAGCTGGGGCGCCTGGCCGGCAAGCTCATGGCCCATGGCCGCGATCCGGCCACGCCCTGTGCGCTGATCGAGAACGGCGGGCGTGCCAACCAGCGCGCCCTGTACGCGCCGCTGGGCCAGATCGCCGCGCGCGCGCAGGCCGCGGGCATCCACCCGCCGGCGCTGTGCATCGTGGGTGAAGTCGCCGGCCTCGGCCCCAAGCTGGCCTGGTTCGGCGAGGTCCTGCCCGCGCAGGACTGAACCCACCCTTCGCCGGAGCTTGCTCCGGCACAAAGAAGGCCCACGGGATCACGGCTTCAATGAAGCCGTCGATCACCGCCGGACCCCTTCATGACACGCCTGCTACCCGCCACGCTGGCAGCCGCCCTGCTCTTCGGGCTGCCGGCCTGTGCGCCGCCTGCCGATCCCCCCGAGTTCGTCACGCTCGCGCCGGGCGACATCCGCTATCTGCCGCCCGGCGAGACCCTGCGCGCGGGCTATCCGGTGCCGCCGCCGGCGCGCACGGCGCGCTTCCCGCAAGGCTTGCGGATCATGAAGCGGCAGGTCAGCCAGGCTGAATACCTGCGCTGCGTGCAGGCGGGCGGCTGCAAGGCCGCGCCGGGCGCCTCGGCGGCGGCGTCCGGCCTGCCTGCGGTCGGCATCAACTGGAACGATGCGCAGGACTATGCCGCGTGGCTGTCGGCCAGTACCGGACTGGCGCTGCGCCTGCCCACCTATGCGGAATGGGCCTATGCCTCGGGCCTGCTGGCCCCCGGCGCCAGCGATGCCGACGCCCGCTCGGCCGATGACCGGGCACAGCAGTGGCTGCGCATGTACGAGGAAGACAGCCTGCGCCCGGCCATCGAGGACGGCACGCCGCAGGCCTTCGGCGCGCATGGCACCAACCCTAACGGCCTGCAGGACATGCAAGGCAATGTCTGGGAATGGACCCAGGACTGCCATGTGCGCCGGCACCTGGACATGGCGGACGGCGAAACGCCCAACTGCGGCATCCGCGTGGCGGCGGGCCGCCACATCGCCTACATCCCGGACTTCATCCGCGAACCCAAAAACGGCGGCTGCTCGGTGGGCCCCGCGCCCGCCAACGTCGGCTTGCGGCTGGTCATGGACATCGGACAGTAGTTCAGCGGCTGCTCCGCCGCACCTTCGGACAGCCGGATCAGGTCGTCCAGCTGGCGGACCACCACGCGCTTGCGGCGGTTCACCACCAGGCCGCGCTGCTGCCAGGCGCTCAGCAGCCGGCTGACCGTGTGCAAGGTCGTGCCCGTCGTCTCGGCGATGTCCTGGCGCGTGATCGGAAAGGAAATGGCGATGCCTTCGTCGGTCTGCTCGCCCGCCTGGTCGACCAGCCTGAGAATGGCGCGCGCGACGCGCTGCTCGACCTCTTCGGTGGAGAGCTCCTGGATGCGCACATGCGCATCCTGCAGCCGCTGTCCCACCGCCTGCAGGACCGCGCCGGCGACATCCGGGCTCAGGGCCACGAAGCGCGGCCACGCCTGGGCGGGCCAGGCCAGGCACACGCTGTCCTCCACCGCCACCGCACAGGCCGGATACAGCGGCTGGCGCATGGCGCGCGCCAGGCCGAACAGATCCCCCGGATTGACGTAGCGCACCACCACCTGGGCGCCCCCGCAGGTGCATTGCGTGACCTTCAGCCGGCCTTGCAGCAGCAGGTAGAAATGCGCGGCCGGCTCGCCCTGGCGGAAGGCGCAGGCCGAGACCGGCAGGCGCAGCGTGCGCGCCTCCTGCTGTATCGACTGCAGCTGGACATCGGTAAGCCGTTCGAACAGCGCGAACGAGCGGAGATAGACGGGACTCAATGCGGCGGAAGGCAAGACGGCGGGACTCGGCACGGACGGCTCCAGACGCGTGCGCGGACGGGCACGCTTTCCTCGCCTTCATGCTGGCATCCCAACGGCGGCGCGGCAACGCCGTGGCCGTGCCTTTTTGCCGCCAAGTTTGTGATGCAGCAAAGAAGGCATTGTCCCGCGCGCATCCAATGCAGGTGTCGAGACTCGCGACATACCCACAGGAGCTGCAAATGAACGTGCTACGCCCCACCCTGCTTGCCGCCGCGCTGGTGGCCTGCCTGATGACCGGTCCCGCCCTGGCGGCCGACGCCGCCGACGCGCTGCCGCGCGTGAAGGTGGAACTGGTCGCGCCTCCCAACGTCCACCCCCACGAGCAAGTCGCCAAGGACGGCCCGAAGGTGGTGCAGTTCACCATGAGCATCGAGGAAAAGAAGGTCGTCATCGACGACAAGGGCACCACCCTGCAGGCCATGACCTTCAACGGCTCCATGCCCGGCCCGACCCTGGTCGTGCACGAGGGCGACTATGTGGAGCTGACGCTGGTGAACCCGGCCACCAACGTGATGCCGCACAACGTGGACTTCCACGCCGCCACCGGCGCGCTGGGCGGCGCGAAGCTGACCGAGGTGAACCCGGGCGAGCAGGCCACCCTGCGCTTCAAGGCCGACCGCAGCGGCACCTTCGTCTATCACTGCGCGCCCACCGGCATGGTGCCCTGGCACGTGGTGTCGGGCATGAGCGGCACAATCATGGTCCTGCCGCGCGATGGCCTGAAGGACCCCGCCGGCAAGTCGCTGCGCTATGACCGCGTCTACACCATCGGCGAATTCGACCTGTACATCCCGAAGGACGCCAACGGCAAGTACAAGGACTACGCCACGCTGGGCGACAGCTACCAGGACACCATGGAGGTGATGCGCAAGCTGGTGCCCTCGCACATCGTCTTCAACGGCAAGGTCGGCGCGCTGACCGGTGAAAACGCCCTGAAGGCCAAGGTTGGCGAAACCGTCATGATCATCCACTCGCAGGCCAACCGCGACACCCGTCCGCACCTGATCGGCGGCCACGGCGACTGGGTCTGGGAAACCGGCAAGTTCGCCAATCCACCCGAGCGTGACCTGGAGACCTGGTTCATCCGCGGCGGCTCGGCGGGCGCGGCGCTCTATACCTTCAAGCAGCCCGGCATCTATGCCTACCTGAACCACAACCTCATCGAGGCCTTCGAACTGGGCGCGGCCGGCCACTTCAAGGTCGAGGGCAAGTGGAACGACGACCTCATGAAGCAGATCAAGGCGCCTGCCCCCATCGGCCGTTGATATACGGCCCTGAAATGAAACAACGCCCCTTCGCAGGGGCGTTGTTTGTCTTGCGATCAGTCCTTCTGCTCAGTCCTTTTGTTTCGTGCCGAAGATCCGGTCGCCGGCATCGCCCAGGCCCGGCATGATGTAGCCATGCTCGTTCAGGCCGTCGTCCACCGACGCGGTATAGATCGACACGTCCGGATGCGCGGCCAGCACGCGCTCGATCCCCACGGGCGCGGCCACCAGCACCAGCGCGCGGATTTCCTTGCAGCCCGCGCGCTTGAGCAGGTCGATGGTGGCGTTCATGGAACCGCCCGTCGCCAGCATCGGGTCGACGATCAGCGCCAGGCGCTGGTCCAGTTCCCCCACCAGGCGTTCCAGGTAGGTGTGCGCCTCGAGCGTTTCCTCGTTGCGCGCAATACCCACCACGCTGACGCGCGCGCCGGGAATCAGGCTGAGCACGCCGTCCAGCATGCCGATGCCCGCGCGCAGGATGGGCACCACGGTCACTTTCTTGCCGGCCAGCTTTTCGGTGCGCACCGTGCCGCACCAGCCTTCCACCTCGTGCGGCTCCAGCGGCAGGTCCTTGGACGCCTCGTAGGTCAACAGCGCCCCCACCTCCTGGGCCAGTTCGCGAAAGCTCTTGGTGCTCAGGTCGGCCCGGCGCATGACCCCCAGCTTGTGACGGATGAGCGGATGGCGGATTTCGTACAGGGGCATGGAACAACTCCGGAATAAGACGCGGCGCAAGGGCATGAAGGCCGGGGCGCGGCTGGTAAGCGGGCGTATCTATATAGCAAGCGGGCCGCCAAGGCAAGCAGGGCGGCCCGTGAGGTGTCGCCCCCCAAGCGCCTCAGCGGTTCGCCAGCCAGGCGATCAGGGCGTCGTCGAAGGGGCGCACCGCTGCTGCCTGCTCGTCGTTGACGAGGCTGACCACCACGTAGCGCTTGCCGCTGGCACCCAGCACATAACCGGCGATGGCGCGCACATTGCGCAGCGACCCCGTCTTGACGTGCGCCATGCCTTGCGCGGGATCGTTGCGCAGGCGGCGGCGCACCGTCCCGTCCACGCCGGTAATGGCCAGCGACGACAGGTATTCGGGCATGACGTTGGAATTCCAGGCCAGCGTCAGCATCTGCGCCAGGCTGTTGGCCGACACCAGGGCATTGCGCGACAGCCCCGAGCCGTTGTCCACCACCAGTTCTGGCATGGACAGGCCCTGGCGCGCCAGTACCGCCTGCAGCGTCTGGCCGCTGGAGGGCACCGTGGCCGGCCGGGTACCGCGCTCGGCGCCCAGGGTCAGCAGCAGCGTGCGCGCCATGACGTTGTTGCTGCGCTTGTTGATCTGGCGGATCACTTCGGCCAGGGGGGGCGACTCATGCGAGGCGATCAGCACGGCGTCGAGCGGCACGGCGCCGCTGCGCACCTGGCCGGTGAACGTGCCGCCCAGCTCCTTCCACAGATAGCGCATCACCTGCGTGGCGAAATCGGTCTGCGACATGGCCAGCCGGAACAGGCTGAACTCGCCGCAGGACCCCGCCACCTTGCCTTGCACACGCAGCGAAATGCCCTGGGCGCTCATGATCGGCTCGGTCTGGACCACGGGCGGACCAGGGCAGCGCACGTCGCTCCACTCGACCTGCCCTTCGATGTTCAGGCCCGGCAGCGGAGGATCGATGGCGGGCAGCCAGCGGCGGCCGGCGGGGTCGGGGGTGAAGATGAGGCGCGACGCGCCGAAGCCCACCATCAGGGCATCGGGACTGGCGTTGTAGGGACGATCGGCGGCGCCGTCGAATGCACCCGGGTCAATCTCGACCTGGCCGAAGCGCGAACGGTCGATGACGACGTCGGAAATCTGCCTGACCCCGCGCAGGCGCAATTCGCGCAGCAGCGTCCACATGTCCTGCAGCATGAACATGGGGTCGCCGCCCGCCCGCAGGAACAGCGGGCCGGGCAGCACGCCCTGCGCATTGGGGCGCGCGCCGGGCTCGGTCAGGAGTTCGGTGCGCCAGACATAGTTGGGGCCCAGCTCCGCCAGGGCTGCCCAGGTGGTCACGAGCTTCATGACCGAGGCGGGATTGCGCGGCAGCTCACCGTTGATGGACAGCAGCTCGGAACCGCCCACCTCCTGCACCACCAGCGACAGCGCGCTGTCAGGCAGCTTGGTGGCCTGCCAGGCGCTTGCCAGTTCGGACGGAAGCCGGCTGCTCTGGCTCCAGGCCGGCTGCGCCGCCAGGGTCAGCGCGCTGGCGGCGATCGCCATGCCGGATACGCTGCGTTTGAACACTCGCCAACCGAAACTTCCTACGCCCGTCATCCGCACTCGCCCCTGGCAAAACCCGGCGAAACCACGCTCCGCCGCACACACAAATCGTGAGCATACAGAACTGCGGAGGCCCCGGTGTGAAGGCAGCTTAAAATGCGGCTTTGCCGCGCCCGGCACGGCCCCAGGGCCGCCCCGGGGAAAACGCCTTGCGCCCAGGGACGGCAGCCGTGTCGCGGCCACGCGACACTTGCCCAGCCCGGCGCTCCACCTTCCAGCCAGTGATACCTGCGTGCCCCCCACTTATACCGTCAACGATTTCGACTACGACCTGCCGCCCGAACTGATTGCGCAGACGCCCGCCCCCACGCGCGGCGGCAGCCGCCTGCTGCACCTGGATCCCAAGGGCGACCTGCATGACCGCCAGTTCGCCGAGCTGGGCCGGTTGCTGCGTCCGGACGACCTGCTGATCTTCAACGACACCCGCGTGATCCCCGCCCGCCTGACTGGCCACAAGGCCACGGGCGGCAAGGTCGAGGTGCTGGTCGAACGCATCACCGAAGACAATCGCGCCCTGGCCCACGTGCGCGCCAGCAAGTCGCCGCCCGCCGGCACGACGCTGCGCCTGGCCGACGCCTTCGACGTCACCGTGCTGGGCCGCGAAGGCGAACTCTTCGACCTGCGCTTCCCCTCGGCCGTGCTGGGCCTGCTCGCCACGCATGGCGCCACCCCGCTGCCCCCCTACATCACCCACGCGCCCGACGCCGAGGACGTGTCGCGCTACCAGACGGTGTATGCCCGCGAGCCGGGCGCCGTCGCCGCGCCCACCGCGGGTTTGCATTTCGACGAGGCCATGCTGGACGCGCTGGCCGCCCAGGGCATCCAGCGCGCCTTCGTGACGCTGCACGTCGGCGCGGGCACCTTCCAGCCCGTGCGCGTGCAGAACCTGGACGAGCACATCATGCACGCCGAGTGGTACACCGTGCCGCCCGAGACCGTGGCCGCGATTGCCCGGACCCGCGCCGCCGGCGGCCGGGTGCTGGCCATCGGCACCACCAGCGTGCGCGCGCTGGAGTCGGCCGCCGCGCAGGCAGCACTGGCCGCCAAGGCGGGCGACGACGCCGCCCGGGCAGCGCTGTCCAGGCGGCAGCTGGCCGGTCCCGCCGACGGCGATACCCGCCTCTTCATCACGCCGGGTTTTTCCTATCGCATCGTCGATGCCCTGCTGACCAACTTCCACCTGCCGCAGTCCACGCTGCTGATGCTGGTTTCCGCCCTTGCCGGCGTCGACCCCATCCGCCGCGCGTACCGCCACGCCGTTGCCGAACGCTACCGATTCTTCAGCTACGGCGACGCCATGCTGATCGAGACCTGATTGATATGACCGGACTTTCCTTCGACCTGCTGGCCACCGATGGCCAGGCCCGCCGCGGCCAAGTCACCCTGAACCACGGTGTGGTGCAGACCCCCATCTTCATGCCTGTCGGCACCTATGGCGCCGTCAAGGCCATGCTGCCGCATGAGGTGGAAGAGGTCGGCGCGCAGATCGTGCTGGGCAACACCTTCCACCTGTGGCTGCGCCCCGGCCCCGAGATCGTGCGCAAGCACGGCGGGCTGCATGGCTTCATGCAATGGAACAAGCCCATCCTGACGGACTCGGGCGGCTTCCAGGTGTTCAGCCTGGAGGGCCTGCGCAAGATCACCGAGGATGGCGTCACCTTCGCCTCGCCCATCGATGGCGCGCGGCTGTTCCTGACGCCCGAGGAATCCATGCGCATCCAGCACGCGCTGAACTCCGACATCGTCATGGTCTTCGACGAGTGCACGCCCTACGAGATCAAGGGGCGCCCCGCCACGGCGGAAGAAGCCGCCAGGTCGATGCGCATGTCGCTGCGCTGGGCGCGCCGCTCTCGCCAGGAGTTCGACGGCCTGGAGAACCCCAACGCCCTCTTCGGCATCGTGCAGGGCGGCATGTACGAGCACCTGCGCGACGAGTCGCTGGCCGGCCTGACCGAGATCGGCTTCCACGGCTACGCTATCGGCGGCCTGTCGGTGGGCGAGCCCAAGGAAGACATGCTGCGCATCCTGAAGCACGTCGCGCCGCGCCTGCCCGCCAACGCGCCGCGCTACCTGATGGGCGTCGGCACGCCCGAGGATCTCGTCGAAGGCGTGGCCAACGGCATCGACATGTTCGACTGCGTCATGCCCACCCGCAATGCCCGCAACGGCTGGCTCTTCACCCGCTACGGCGACCTGAAGATCCGCAATGCGCGCTACCGCGACGACACCCGTGCGCTGGACCCGACCTGCGCCTGCCACACCTGCGGCAAGTTCTCGCGCGCCTACCTGCACCACATGCAGCGCTCGAATGAAATCACCGGCGCGCGCCTGAACACCCAGCACAACCTGCACTTCTATCTGCAGATCATGGCGGAGATGCGCGAGGCCATCGAGGCCGGCCGCTTCGATGCCTGGCGCGAACAGTTCGCGCGCGACCGGGCGCGCGGCGTCGAGTAGCGGCGCCCTCCCTTCACCCTGCTGAAACCCCGCGCAAGCGGGGTTTTTCGCTGGCGCTGTTGCGCTAGCGCATCGCTCGCGGCTATCGCTTCATTAAGCTTTCTTTACTTTTCTTGAAGGTCAAAAATAGAATGTAAATACGATTAATTCTTTTTTAAAACCCACTACACAACATGTCGTCGCGCAACTCGACCCTGATTCCCACCCGCCTTTTCCTGGCCCTGGGCTGGGTGCCCGCCCTGGCGCTGGCCCAGCAAGCCCAGCCTCCCGTCACCTCGCTGCCGCAGATCACGGTGCAGGGCCAGGCCCTCAGCGAAACCGCGACAGGTCCTGTCCAAGGCTACTCCGCGCAGCGCTCCGCCACCGCCACCAAGACCGACACCCCGCTGATCGAGACGGCGCAATCGGTCACGGTCGTGACGCGCGACCAGATGGTGGACCAGGGCGCGACGAGCATCCAGGAAGCGCTGGGCTATGCGGCAGGGGTGCGCGGAGATGCCTACGGCGTGGACTCACGCTCGGACAGCGCTCGAATCCGTGGCTCCTCGCCGGACACCTATCTGGACGGCCTGCGCCAGAATTTCGACTACTACACCAGCACCACGCGCACCGAGCCATTCCTGCTGGAACGCCTCGAAGTGCTGCGCGGCCCCTCTGCCATGCTCTACGGTCAGGGCAGCACCGCCGGCATCATCAACATGGTCAGCAAGCGCCCGCAAGCCGACTTCCAGGGCGAGGTCGGCGTGCAATATGGCAGCCACGGCCGCAAACAGGCGCAGTTCGACATCACCGGTCCGGCCACGGCCGATGGCAAACTGCTGTATCGCCTGGTAGCGCTGAAGCGCGACGCGGACACCCAGGTTCATCATGTTCCCGACGATCGCAGCCTGGTGGCACCATCGCTGACCTGGCAACCCAGCGCCGCCACATCCTTCACCGTCCAAGCGCTTTGGCAGGATGACAAATCGGGTTCGACCGCCCAGTTCATGCCCTGGTCCGGCATGCGTACGGACAATCCGAACGGGCGCGTCCCGACCTACCGCTTCATCGGTGAGCCCGATCGGGACAAGTACGACTCCAACCGCCGCAGCATCGGCTGGCTGTTCGAGCACCGCTTCAATGACAATTGGTCGGTCAGCCAGGGTGTGCGCCATGCCCGCAACAAGAATGACTACTTCACGACCTACGCAGATTCGTTTTCCGATCCCGGCGGCTTCGCCATCGACCCCGTCGACCAGCGCGTGATCGGCCGATATCTGAGCGACAGCATCACCAAGGTCAGGATGGATACGGCGGACCAGCACCTGAAGGGCAAGCTGAAGACAGGCATCGTCACGCACGACATCCTCCTGGGCTTCGACTGGACTCAATACCGCCGCGACAAGCAAAGCAGCGGCTACGTTCCGCCCGCACTCAACCCGATCGATGCCTACAACCCGGTCTACGGCAACTATGTTTCGACACCGCTGACGGACGAGCCGCGCTTCAAGCAACGCCAGAGCGGCATCTATCTGCAGAACCAGATGAAGTTCGGCCAGAACTGGATCGTCACCGCAGGTTTGCGCCATGACCGCGCGCGCACCCAGTTGGATGGCAGCCAGGAAGACAAGGATTCTGCCACCACCAAACGCCTTGGCGTCATGTATGCGGCGGACAACGGTTGGTCCCCCTACGTCAGCTACAGCGAGTCGTTCACGCCGGTGGCCAGCACGACAAGCGGCGCAGAAATCAAGACCTACAAGCCCCTGCGTGGCGAGCAGTGGGAAGTCGGCGTGAAACACCAGTCCGCGGACGGTCGCAGCCTGTTCACGGCATCCGTGTACACCTTGGGGGAAAAGAACCAGTTGACCCCCGATCCCGTCAACCCGCTCAGTAGCGTCCAGACCGGCAAGACCCGCACCCGCGGCCTGGAGCTGGAATGGCGTGGCTCGCCAGCAGCCAACCTCGACCTGATCGCGCACTACAACTACATCGATCTGGACGAGAAGCTGGAAGGCATTCCCAAGCACCAGGCTTCCGCCTGGGCGAAGTACCGCTTCGCCATCGCAGACGTGCAGGGTTTCTCCGTCGGAGCAGGCTCACGTTGGATGAGCAGCTTCACCGACGGCAATGCACCTGAGACCGCCTCTGTCGTATTGTTCGACAGCATGATCGCCTACGAGACCAACAAGTGGCGCTATGCCTTGAACGTCAACAACCTGACCGACAAGACCTACGTGGCCACGTGCCTGTCGCGCGGTGACTGCTGGTACGGCGCCCGCCGCAACATCATCGCCAGCGCTTCCTATAAGTTCTGATCCGCGCGGCGATATCAGGCCCGGCTCTCATGCAGAGGCCGGGCCTTTTTTCTGCGCGCAGGGTCGGCCGCCTCAGAACGCATACCGCAGGTTCACGTAGGCGCTGCGCGGCTCGCCGTACCAACCATTGTTGGCGTTGATGTTGGTGAAGTACGCCTTGTCGAATACGTTGTTCAGATTGAGCGTAGCCGTCAGGTTGCGGTTCACCTCGTACTGCGCCATCACGTCCACCACCGCCACGCTGCCCTGCGAATGCTGCGCGTCGTAGACGCGGTTCTGCCAGCGCACATTGGCGCCCAGCGTCAGGCCTTCCACCAGCCACGCAGGCCGATAGCTGGTGAAGAGCTTGAACATCCTGCGGGGAATGTAGGTCAGCCGCGCGTCGCCATTGGCGTCTTTCGGGCTGCTGTAGCTATAGCCACCGGCCACCTGCCACGCGGGCGTGAGCTGGCCCGACACCTCCAGCTCGTAGCCCGTCGTCTTGGTGCCGTCCACGGCCTTATAGATGTATTGCCCGGTGGGGCCATAGCTGGTGCTGCCACCCGGTCCCGGCACGTACTCCGGCAGCTTGTCCTTCTTCGTTTCGAAGTAGGCGGCCGACAGGTTCAGCCTGTCCTCCAGGAACGCCAGCTTCACCCCGCCCTCGATATTGGTGCCCTCCGCCGGCTTGAGCAGTTCGCCGTTGCTGTCATAGTTCGTGGAAGGCTGGAAGATGTCGGTGTAGCTGCCATACACCGACACGTTCCTCGTCACGTCGAAGACCAGTCCCGCATAGGGCGTGAACACCGACGACTCCTCGTTGGTCACGCCACGCGTAAAGGCGCCTGCGGCGGTGTAGCGATCGGTGCGCGTCTTCCAGTTGCTGATGCGTCCGCCCAGAATCACGGACAGGCGATCCGTCGGCTTGAGACGCGCCGAGGCATAGGCGCCGCTCTGCTTGTCGTGGGTAGTGGAGCCGTTGCCGTTGGGCGCCAGGTAGGTATAGGGGTAATCGCCCGTGCGGATGAAGTCGGACGCATTGCCGATGTTCGCGTCCAGGCGTTGGAAGCCGCGGTCGCGCCCCTCCATCTTCGAAAAATTGCCGCCCAGCACCAGCTCATGTCGGCGGCCGAACAGTTCGAACGGGCCTGTCGCATAGAGCCCCACCGAACTCTGCTCCGGCTTGCCGCCATAGCGGATGGCGCGGAAGGCACCGCCGCCCTGCCGGGTCAGGTTGTTGCTCAGCCCCGCCTGGACGATGTCGAATTCGCGGCGTGAATGCTCCACGTCCAGTTGCACCCGCCAGTCGTTCTCGAAGTAATGCTGCAAGGTGGAAAAGAGCGTCAGGTTTTCCCGGTCGGTATAGGCCCAGTCGGCTGCCAGGTTGGCCGAACGGGAAAAGCCCGTCGGCGTGCCATCGGTGAAGGACAGCCGCGTGCCCTGTTGCGCGCTGCCCGCGCCAGTACTGCGGTGCTTCTGGTATTCCACGCCGGCCGAGAGCACGGTACCCGGCATGAGATCGGCCTCGACCACCCCATACACAATGTCCTTGCGCATCTTCACGCGATCCATGAAGGTGCCGTTATCCTGGTGCACCGCGACCAGGCGTCCGCGGACCTTGCCCGACTCGCTGAGCGGTGTGCTGATATCCCCCTCCACGCGGTAGAAATCCCACGAACCTGCCTTGGCGGCCACGTGTGCCTGGAACCCGCGCGTGGGCAGCTTGCGTACCAGGTTCACCGCGCCCGACGGCTCGCCGATACCATTGAGCAAGCCGCTCGCGCCGCGCACGACCTCCACCCGGTCGAAGACCGCGGTATCGGCGATATCGTTCTTGAAACCGAAACGCGTCGAACGCGGTACACCATTGACCTGGTAGTTCTGCAGCTCGAACCCGCGCGAATAGACGAAGTTGCTGTCGCCGCCGACGACGTTGGTATTGTTGAAGTACAGCCCCGTCGTCTGCTCCAGCACCTTGGAGATTTCGTCCAAGCCCTGGTCCTCCATGCGCTTGTGCGTCATGACGGTCACCGACTGGGGCGTCTCCCGCAACGACAGATCGAGCTTGGTCGCGGTATTGGTGAGGTGGGTCGTGTAGGAACCGCTGCCTTCGGTCACCCCCAGCACCCGCACCGGCGCCAGGGCCGTGGGCTCGTTCGCCTGGGCCGCCGCGCGGATGACGGTATAGGTCTGTGCCCCATGGGCTTGCGCGCTCAGTCCACTGCCCGCCAGCAGAAGCCGCAAGGCGTCCTCCGCGGCATAGTTGCCGTGCAGTGCGCCACTTTGCAGCCCGCCCGTGAGCGCTTCCGAGAACAGGATCTGGGCGCCGGTCTGCCGGGCCAACAGGGTCAGCGACTCGCTCAGCGGACCCGCGGCCAGGTTGACTGCGTGCAGCGTGGCCGCTGCCTGGGGGGATTGCGCCTTCGCGGGCCTGCCCGGCAGGGCCAGCGCCCCGGCGCTGAACAGCACGGCCAGGCTGATGGCCAGCGCACGAGGCCGGACAAACGGCGCAGGCCTGGCGGCCTTGGCGCCCACGCGTTGTTGCGGGGGGAACGACATGCTTTCCTCGATGGTGAACGGTATCGGGAAAGATGTCGGATCAGCCCCCGCACAACCCTACCTGCTGAAGCAAAAAAAAGATCAGCGGCTGCGCAACGCCACGCCGCCGCCGGGCAGGCTGAGCACCTTCACCGGCAGAATGCCAGGCAGCAGCGCCAGCAGCGTGTCCGTGTTGCTGCTGTCGAACACGCCCGATAGCCGCAATGTGCCGATACGAGGATCCACGATGCGGATGGGCGTGCCGCGATAACGCTGGATGGCGGCCACCGCCTCGACCAGCGGCGTGTCCTGGAAGACCAGCCGCCCCTCTTTCCAGGCGTCCTGGAGACGGCTTTCCAGCGCTTGCACCGCTGGCGCACCTTGCGCTGGCAGCCGCGCCTGCTGGCCGGCCCGCAGCGACACGCCACGTTCGGGCGCCTGCCCCTTGCGCCAGACGGCCACACGGCCCTCATAGACCGAGACACTACTGGTGTCCGGCGTCTCGCGCCACACATCGAAGCGCGTGCCGACGACGCGCACCTGCGCCGGCCCCGCCGTCACCAGGAAGGGCCGCCAGGTCGCGGGCGCCACGATGAACTGCGCACGCCCCGACACCAGCGTGACGCGGCGGGTGCGCAGATGCCACTGAACCGCCACCGCGCTGCCCGTATCCAGCACCAGCGTGCTGCCATCGGGCAGCTCGGCCTGGACGCGCTCGCCCACCCGTGTGCTGTAGCGCTCGCTGCGATACGCGGGATCCCACCACCAGAGCATCGCGGCGACCGCGAGCAGCGCAGCCGCGCCGGCGGTCACGGCACGCTTGCCGCGCGGCTCACGGGACGGCGGAACGGGAAACAGCTGCTTGAGCGCGTCGCGATGCGTGCCGACCGCCACACCGACTTCGGCGTGGTCCGCGCCGGAAGACCGTGCCTGCTGCTGCCTCGGATCAGGCGGCAGCCCTTGCCTGTCAGGCAGCATCGTCATCCCGCAAGCCCATCCGGCAGCACGCTACGCCGATGCGCAGATGCTTCTCTACGGTCTTGAGCGAAATGCCCAGGTGGCGTGCGACCTCCGCCTGCGGCCACTCATGGATCTTGTGCAGGACGAAGACATCCCGGCAGCGCGGCGGCAGCGCCTCGATGGCCTGGGCCAGGCGCAGCAGCGACTGGCGCGCGGCTGCCTGCCGCGCGGGTTGAAACGTCTCGTCGGCCGCCTGAGACAACGCGTCCGGCGTGTCTGCCATGCGGCTGGCCAGCCGGCGCCATGCGGTCTCCTGGCGGAGGTTGTCGATCGCGCGCCGTTTGGTCAACGTGCGCAGGAAGGCGAGCGGCACGCGCGCCTCCTGGCCGACGTGCCTGTCTTTCAGCAGTTGAAGGCAGACGTCATGCACCGCCTCGCGCGCCGTGTCGCGTGCCTGGTGCCGGTCCACCTGGAAACGACCGGCCGCGCGGTACACATAGGCCACGAGTTCGTCGTAACAACCGGCCAGCCTGGCGACCAGCGGCGAAGAAACATCGTTGGAAAGCATGGCGAATCAGGGGGGCGACTGCGGACGGGCAAGACGAAAAGAATATCACATAACGAGAATCATTCTCCTTGCTCTGCATCGCGTCGCCCCGTCATGAAAAAACCCGGCCGCTCTTGGCGAGGGGCCGGGTTTGCTGGAGGGCGGCGCGGGCGCTCAGGGCGTTTCGACTTCGCCCTCTTCGCCTTCCTTCTTGACCGGCTTGACCAGGTCTTCGCGCTTCACCCCCAGCCACATGGCGATGGCGGCGGCCACGAACACCGACGAATAGATGCCGAACCAGATGCCGATGGTCAGCGCCAGCGCGAAGTAGTGCAGGCTGGGGCCGCCGAAGAACAGCATGGCCAGCACCATCATCTGCGTCGAACCGTGCGTGATGATGGTGCGCGAGATCGTCTGCGTGATGGCGCCGTCGATCACCTCGACCACGGTGGCCTTGCGCTGCTTGCGGAAGTTCTCGCGGATCCGGTCCATGATGACCACGGACTCGTTCACCGAGTAACCCAGCACGGCCAGCACCCCCGCCAGCACCGCCAGCGAGAATTCCCACTGGAAGAAGGCGAAGAAGCCCAGGATGATCACCACGTCGTGCAGGTTGGCGATCACGCCGGCCACCGCGAACTTCCATTCGAAGCGCATGCCCAGGTAGATCATGATGCCGACCACCACGAAGAGCAGCGCCAGCAGGCCGTTCTCGACCAACTCATGGCCCACCTGCGGGCCGACGAACTCGACGCGGCGCAACGTGACCGAACTGTCGGCGGCCTGCAGCGCGCCCAGCACGGCCTCGCTCTGGCCGGCCGTGGTCTGGCCCTCTGCCAGCGGCAGGCGGATCATGACGTCGCGCGAGGTGCCGAAGTTCTGCACCTGGAAGTCGGTGTAGCCCAGGCCGGTGACGGCCGTGCGCACCTGGTCCAGCTGGGCGGCCTGCTCATAGCTGACCTCCATCAGCGTGCCGCCGGTGAACTCGATGGACAGGTGGAAGCCTCGGGTGGCGATGAAGAACACCGCCAGGACGAAGGTGATGAAGCTGATCGCGTTCAGCACCACGGCGTGGCGCATGAACGGGATGGTGCGATGGATGCGGAAAAATTCCATGTTGCAAGTTCCGGGTGACGGTCCGGGCGGCACGCGCCGCCCGGCTAACAGGTCGGATCAACGGGGATCGGATCAGCGCTGGGTGGGCTTCCAGACGGTGCCGATGGAAATGCTCTTGAGCTTGCGGCGGTTGCCATACCAGAGGTTGGCCAGCGCGCGCACGCCCACCACGGACGTGAACATGGAGGTCAGGATGCCCAGGCAGTGCACCACCGCGAAGCCGCGCACCGGGCCCGTACCGAAAGCCAGCAGCGCCAGCGCCACGATCAGCGTCGTCAGGTTCGAGTCCAGGATGGTTGCCCAGGCACGCTCGAAGCCATGATGGATGGCCTGCTGCGCCGTCGCGCCATTGCGCAGCTCCTCACGGATCCGCTCGTTGATCAGCACGTTCGCATCGATGGCCATGCCCAGGGTCAGCGCGATGGCCGCGATGCCGGGCAGCGTCAGCGTGGCCTGCAGCATGGACAGCAGCGCCAACAGCAGCAGCACGTTGAAGGTCAGGCCGATGGTCGAGAAGATGCCGAACAGGTGGTAATAAACGATGATGAAGACGGCGATGGCGATGAAGCCGAACAGCGTCGAATAGAAGCCCTTGGCGATGTTGTCCGCGCCCAGGCTCGGGCCGATGGTGCGTTCCTCGATGATTTCCATCGGGGCGGCCAGCGAACCGGCGCGCAGCAGCAGCGCGGTGTCGGCGGCCTCGGTGGCGCTCATGCTGCCCGAGATCTGCACCTGGCCGTTGGGGATTTCCACGCGGATGACCGGCGCCGTGACGACTTCGCCGCGGCCCTTCTCGAACAGCAGGATGGCCATGCGCTTGTTGACGTTCTCGCGCGTGACGTCGCGGAAGATGCGCGCGCCATTGGAGTCCAGCGTCAGGTGCACGGCAGCCTGCTGGCTTTGCTGGTCGCGGCCGGGCTGGGCGTCCTGCAGGTTCTCGCCCGTCAGGATGACCTGGCGGCGCACCAGCAGCGGACGGCCGTCGCGGTCCTGGTAGCGCTCCAGGCCGAAAGGCACGGTGCCGCTGGCCAGCGCGCTTTGCGCGGCGGGGCTGTCGTCCACCATGCGGATTTCCAGCGTGGCGGTGCGGCCCAGCAGTTCCTTGGCACGGGCCACGTCCTGCACGCCGGGCAGCTGGACCACGATGCGGTCGCCGCCCTGCTGCTGGATCACGGGCTCGGCGACGCCAAGCTCGTTGATCCGGTTGTGCAGCGTGGTGATGTTCTGGCGCAGCGCGTTGTTCTGGACGGTGGCGATGGCGGTCTGGCTCAGCACGCCGACCACCTGCGCACGATCGCCTTCCTGGCGCTCGGTGAACTGCAGGTCGGGCATGCGGCCGCGCAGGGCCGACAGCGCAGCGTCACGCACAGTGGCGTCGCTGAAGCTGGCCACCAGCGAGCGGCCGGCACGTTCGACCGTGCCGCCGGCGATCTTCTGGTCGCGCAGGATATTGCGGGCCTCGTTCGAGAGCGCCTCGTAGCGCGAGTTCAGCGCGCCATCCATGTCGACCTGCAGCAGGAAGTGCACGCCGCCGCGCAGGTCCAGGCCCAGCGACATGGGACGGGCACCGATAGCCGTCAGCCAGTTGGGCGAGGCGGGCAGCAGGTTCAGCGCGACCGTGTAGGACGGGTCGGCCGAATTGGGATTCAGGGAGCGCTCGATCAGGTCGCGCGCCTTCAATTGGATGTCGGTCGTGGCAAAGCGCACGCGGACGGTGCCCACGGGCCCGTTCATCTCGAAGCTGGCGCCGGTCGTCTCGAGGCCGGCCTCGGACAACAGCTGCTCGACACGATCGAGCATGGACGCATCCACCTTGACGGTCGACTTGGCGCTGGCCACCTGCACCGCCGGCGATTCGCCGAAGAAATTGGGCAAGGTGTAGAGCAGGCCGATCACCACCGCGATCAGGACGGTGGCGTATTTCCAGAGGGGGTAGCGGTTCATGGAGGAAAACGCAGGTGGTTGACTAACTTGGTAGAGAGGCCTTCGCCCCCATAAGACCTCGGCCCATCAGGGGCGCCGGGAAGCCGGCTTCGCCGGTCCCCCGGCGCCGCCCCCTTGAGGGGGAAGCGCGCAGCGCTTCGGGGGTGGGACTACCACTGGACTATCACAGGGCCTTGATGGTTCCCTTCGGCAGCACCGCGGAAACCGAGGGCTTCTGCACGATCACTTCGACCGGGCGATCGGCCAGGTCAGCCACTTCCACGGTGACGTAGTTGTCGCTGACCTTGGAGACCTTGCCCAGGATGCCACCGGCGGTGACGACTTCGTCACCCTTGGCCAGCTCGGACAGCAGCTGGCGATGGGCCTTCTGGCGCTTCATCTGCGGACGGATCATCAGGAAATAGAGGATCACGAACATCAGGACGATGGGCAGCATGCCCATCAGCGCGCCTGCGGGTTCGCTGCTGGCGGCGGCCTGCGCGAGGACGAGGCCGAGGTTGTCGGTTGCGAGCATCGGATTTCTCCTGATTGGAATTTTAGGTAATCGGCGATTGTAGCGGGGTTGCAAGACTTGTTCCGGCAAGCAACCGCGGACGGGGCGCGGCCCCGTTTTCACCCCGGCGCCCCCGGGCGCCGCGCCGGGCAGGCCAGGGGCGCTAAAATCCCGCTTTTCCCTCTTATTCAGCGGCCCGCGGTGTCCCCCCCGTCACGGTCGCCCATCCATGCAAGAAACCACACTCAAGCGCGCCGGCGTCCCCGACGCCGCCCCCGCCGCGCCGTCCGCGCCCGGCGCCTCCCCCCGCAAGCTGTACATCCGCACCTTCGGCTGCCAGATGAACGAGTACGACTCGGACAAGATGGCCGACGTGCTGCGGGACGACCAGGGCCTCGAGCTGACCGACACGCCGGAAGATGCCGACGTCATCCTCTTCAACACCTGTTCGGTGCGCGAGAAGGCGCAGGACAAGGTCTTCTCGGACCTGGGCCGCGTCCAGCACCTCAAACGCCTGAAACCTGAGCTGGTCATCGGCGTGGGCGGCTGCGTGGCCAGCCAGGAAGGCGAGGCCATCGTCAAGCGCGCGCCCTATGTGGACGTGGTGTTCGGCCCGCAGACCCTGCATCGCCTGCCCGAGCTGATCCGCCGCCGCCGCGAGGACGGCCGCTCGCAGGTCGACATCAGCTTCCCCGAGATCGAGAAATTCGACGCAATGCCCCCGCCACGAGTCGATGGCGCCACGGCATTCGTCTCCATCATGGAAGGCTGTAGTAAATATTGCAGCTTCTGCGTCGTGCCTTACACGCGCGGCGCGGAAGTCTCGCGCCCCTTCGACGACGTGCTGGTGGAAGTGGCCGACCTGGCCGACCAGGGCGTGAAGGAGGTGACGCTGCTGGGCCAGAACGTCAACGCCTATCGCGGCAGCATGGGCGAAGGCCAGGAAATGGCCGACTTCGCCCTGCTGCTGGAATACGTGCACGAGATCCCCGGCATCGAACGCATCCGCTACACCACTTCGCACCCCAAGGAAATGACCCCCCGTCTCATCGAGGCTCACGGCAAGCTGCCCAAGCTCGTGCCCTTCCTGCACCTGCCCGTGCAGGCAGGCAGCGACCGCGTGCTGGCCGCCATGAAACGCGGCTATACCGTGCTGGAGTTCAAGTCCATCGTGCGCCGCCTGCGCGAAGCCCGCCCTGGCCTGACGCTGTCCTCGGACTTCATCGTGGGCTTCCCCGGCGAAACCGAAGAGGATTTCGAGAAGACCCTGAAGCTGATCGCCGACGTCGGTTTCGACACGGCCTTCTCCTTCGTCTATTCGCGCCGCCCCGGCACGCCGGCAGCCGATCTGCACGACGACACCCCGCAGGCGCTCAAGCTGCAGCGCCTGCAACGCCTGCAAGCCCTGCTGAACGCGCAGGCCGCCGCCATCAGCGAAGCCATGGTGGGCACCCGCCAGCGCGTGCTGGTGGAAGGTCCGTCGCGCCGCGACCCCGCCGAGCTGATGGCCCGCACCGAAAACAACCGCACCGTGAATTTCGCCGCCCCCGCCCGCCTGATCGGGCAGATGGTGGAGGTGGAAATCATCGAAGCCCGCTCCAACACGCTGCGCGCGCGCGTCGCCGACGTGGAGCTGGCCAAGGAGACCCCGACCGCATGAGCCACGACGACAAGACCCCCGACGACACCCCGGCCAAGGGCCGCACCCGCCGCGCCCTGCCCGTCATCGTCAACATCGACGCCGACAATACCCACCTGGCCAACCTTTGCGGCCCGCTGGATGAAAACCTGAAGCAGCTGGCCGACGGCCTGAGCATCACGCTGGCCCGCCGCGGCACCCGATTCTCGCTGGAAGGCGAGCACGCCGCGGTCGCCGCCGGCGCACTGCGCCGCTTCGCCGACCAGGCCGTGCACAAGCCGCTCACCATCGACGATGTGCAACTGGGCCTGGTGGAACTGGGCCTGGGCCGCGGCGGCCCCGCCGACGCAGCGCCCGAGGCCTTCGACCCGGCCGAGCTGCCGCCGCTGGACGACGAAAGCGGCGGCATCGCGCTGCGCACGCGCCGCAGCGACCTGCGCCCGCGCACGCCGCGCCAGCGCGACTACCTGAACAACATCCTCAAGCACGACATCACCTTTGGCGTGGGCCCGGCCGGCACCGGCAAGACCTGGCTGGCGGTGGCCTGCGCCATCGACGCGCTGGAGCGCGACAACGTGCAGCGCCTGATCCTGACGCGCCCGGCCGTCGAAGCCGGCGAGCGCCTGGGTTTCCTGCCCGGCGACCTGGCGCAGAAGGTCGACCCGTACCTGCGCCCGCTGTACGACGCGCTGTACGACCTGATGGGCTTCGAGAAGGTGCAGCGCCTGTTCGAGAAGCAGACCATCGAGATCGCGCCGCTGGCCTATATGCGCGGCCGCACGCTGAACCACGCCTTCGTGATCCTGGACGAGGCGCAGAACACGACGCCCGAGCAGATGAAGATGTTCCTGACCCGCATCGGCTTCGGCAGCAAGGCGGTGATCACGGGCGACCCTTCGCAGGTGGACTTGCCGCGCGGCACGCAAAGCGGGCTGGCGCACGCGGTGGAGGTGCTGTCCCACGTGAAGGGCATCGCCACCACCCGCTTCACGAGCCGCGACGTGGTGCGCCACCCGCTGGTGGCGCGCATCGTCGATGCCTATGACCAGGCGGCTGCCTACGATGCGTCCTGACACCGGGGCCGACGCGCCGATGCTGTCGCTGTCCGTCCAGTATGGCGTGGCCGAGCCCCGCCTGCCCCGCTGGCGCCTGCGCCGCTGGGTGGCGCGCGGCCTGGCGGGCGCGGCAGCCGACATGGCGGAACCGCCGGCCGCGGCGCAATTGAGCCTGCGCCTGGTGGGCCTGGCCGAAGGCCGCCGCCTGAACCGCGAATTCCGCGAGCGCGATTACGCCACGAACGTGCTGACCTTCGAATACGGCGCGGACCCTGGCGGCACGGTGCATGGCGACATCGTGCTGTGCGTGCCGGTGCTGGTGAAGGAAGCGCGCGAGCAGAAGAAGGCGCTGCTGGATCATGCCGCGCATCTGGTCGTGCATGGGACGCTGCATGCGTTGGGGTATGACCATCTGAATGCACGGGATGCGCGGCGGATGGAGTCGCTGGAGACTGCCGTGTTGGACGGGATGGGGATTGCTGATCCTTATCTGGTGGATTAGATCTTTAATTGGCAGGGAGTTTGCTAGGTTGACGGTTTTTTGCACCGCTAGGTTGACGGCCGCCGAGGGTGGTCGTGCCATCGGCCGCCTGCCGCGTGGTGGGGCGCCCACAGCGCCCCGCCCCCCGCAGAAGGCGCCCGCCGTCCCGCCCCCCCCTCGACGTCCTGCAATGTTGTGTTCTGGACCTTGGGCAGCCACCTTGGTCCTGCTCGCATTCTTGCCTGCCGCTCGCTGCCCGCCCGAAGATCTCAGCTTGCCGCTGACCGGAGGGCGCCCACAGCGCCCACCGGTCAGCATTCGGAAAAACAATAGGGCAGCTTTTGGGAGAGTGGGGGCGAGAGGTGGAGGGGGGAGGCAGCGCGCTTCGGGCTACGGGCGCCGCTTGGCCGTGTTGCCTGCTTGGGGAGGCTGCTCCACCACCGCCACCAATTTGCCGAAGCCGCCGGGCTCGTCAATAAGTCTCGACGCCTCTGCCCGCGCAAGACACCCGCCATTCAGTCACGACAATGGAGCAACGCCTCCAAGCAGACAACGCAGCCTGACGGGAGCCTCTGCCCGAAGTGCGATGCCACCCACCTCCACTCCCCTTCCCCCTCTCTCACTAGCTGCCCCTTTTGCTTTCCCGAATGCTCAGCAATGGGCGCTGTGGGCGCCCATTGCTGAGCGGCAAGCCGAGATCTTCGGGCAGGCAGCGAGCAGGCGGCAAGAATGCGAGCAGGACTCCGGTGGCTGACTCCGATCCAGAACCCCTAAGCGCAGGACGTCGAGGGTGGGCGGGACGGCGGGCGCCTTCTGCGGGGGGCGGGGCGCTGTGGGCGCCCCACCACGCGGCAGGCGACCGACGGCACGACCACCCTCGGCGGCCGTCAACGAAGCGGTGCAAAAACCGTCAACCTAGCGGGGTGCACAAGCCGTCAACCCAGCGGTCTACAGCACCACACGAACCCCCTCCCAGCCCCTTCACCGCCCCCGCAGATTGAACGACTTCTTGCTCCCCAGATGCGCCCGGATCGCCCTTTCTGCGCCATCCGCATCTCGCAGCAACAACGCCGCCACGAACTGCTTATGGTCTGCCACCCCGGCTGCCCACTCATCCGGGTCCAGGTTCGATTTGTAGCGCAGTGCCTGCACCTGCAGGTTCAGGCGGTCGTAGACCGCTGACAGCGCCGGGTTGTGGGCTGCGCGGTTGATCGCCACGTGCGTGCCCATGCTGGCGGCGAAATAGGCGCGGATGTCGCCGGCTTCGTAGCCCGCGATCATTTGCGCGTTCAGCGCCGAGATGTGCGCCAGCTCGCCATCGCTGGCGCGTTGCGCCGCCTGGCGCACGGCCAGGCCTTCCAGCACGCTCAGCACGTCGAAGATGTTCTCGATGTCGGCGGGCGACAGCTCGATCACCATGGCGCCGCGCTTGGGCTGGATGGACAGCAGGCCGTCCGAGGCCAGCATGCGGTAGGCCTCGCGCAGCGGCGTGCGGGACACGCCCAGCTGTTCACAGAGGTCGCGCTCGTTCAGCCACATGCCCGGCTTGAGCGTGCCGTCGGTGATCAGCTGGCGCAGGCGGTCGGCAATCACCGCAGGCAGCGTAGGGTGGTTGATGGCAAAGGGCGACGGGGTCGCCGCAACATCGGATGCAGGGTAAACCATAGGTGAACTCGACTGGGATCAGGACTATTTTATATCTTGGTATACCAAACACCAAGAAAATACCAAACAGACCAGCCCGCATCTTAGAACAGACGACGAGGCTGGCAACCCCAAAGGAGACAGGTGTATGAAGAATCGGACGCTTTTCGCACTGGCCACGGCCGTCGCCGCAACCGTCGCCATGCCCGCTTACTCGCAGCAGAATTTCCCCAGCAAACCCATCCGTCTCGTCGTGGGCTTCGTCCCCGGCGGCGGCACGGACGTGTCGGCCCGCATCGTGGCCCAGAAGCTGTCCGACGTGCTGGGCCAGCAGATCGTGGTCGAGAACAAGCCCGGCGCCTCGGGCCTGATCGCCGCCGACCAGGTGTCCAAGGCCGACGCCGACGGCCACACCCTGCTGCTGGCCAACATGCAATCCACGGTGTCCGCGCCCTATGTGCTGCCCACGTCCTATGACCCGATCAAGGACTTCACCGCGGTGCGCTACATCGGCACCGTGCCGAACGTGCTGGTCATCAATCCCGACAAGCACAAGTTCAAGACGGTGAAGGAACTGCTGGACGCCGCGCGCGCCAAGCCGGGCGCGCTGACCTATGCCTCGTCCGGCATGGGCAGCCCGCAGCACCTGAGCGCCGCGCGCTTCTCGCAGATCGAGAAGATCGAAATGGAACACGTGCCCTATAAGGGCAGCGGCCAGGCCATCGCCGACCTGCTGGGCGGCCAGGTGGACATGAACTTCGACACCCTGCCCGGCGTGATCGGCCAGGTGCAGGCCGGCAAGCTGCGGCCGCTGGCGGTGACCAGCCCGCAGCGCAGCAAGCGGCTGCCCGACGTGCCCACCCTGTCCGAAGCCGGCGTGGAAGGCCTGGACGTGACGCAGTGGTACGCGGTGCTGGCGCCGCGCAACCTGCCCGCCCCGGTGCTCGCCAAGCTGGACGAGGCGCTGGCCAAGACCCTGCAGGATCCCGACGTGCGCGCCAAGCTCGCCGAGCAAGGCATGGACGTGGGCGGTGGCCCCGAAACGCCCGCCGACTTCCAGGCCTACCTGGACAAGGAATGGACCAAGTACGGCAAGCTGACCGCCAGCCTGGGCCTGAAGAAACCCTGACGCAACACCAGAAGGAGCAAAGCATGAGCACTGCCGACACCGTGGTGACGGGCAGCATCGACGTCACCCGCGAGGACGCGATCGTGACGGTGACGCTGAGCCGTCCCGAGAAACTGAATGCGCTGACCGTCGACTTGTGGCGGGACCTGGGCGATGCCTTCCTGGCATTGTCCGAGGACGACTCGGTGCGCTGCGTGATCCTGCGCGGCGCGGGCGAGAAGTCCTTTTCGCCGGGCAACGACATCGGCGAATTCACGACCTCGCGCGCCAACAAGAAGCAGGCGCTGGTGTACGGGCAGACCATGCGCCGCACCATCGAAGCCATCTCCGATTGCCGCCATCCCGTGGTCGCCCAGATCCACGGCATCTGCGTGGGCGGCGGCATGGAGCTCGCCAGCCTGGCCGATATCCGCATCTGCGGCGAAAGCTCGCGCTTCGGCGTGCCCATCCGCAACCTCGGCCTGGTGATGTCCTATTCGGAGCTCGGCCCGCTGGTGCGCCTGGTGGGACCTGCCGTGGCGGCGTCGGTGTTGATGGAGGGCACGATCTTCGGCGCCGACGAGGCGCTGCGCCTGGGCGTGGTCACCCGCGTGGTGCCCGATGCCCAGGTGCAGGCCGAGGCCCAGGCCACGGCGCGCCGCGTCGCCGAGGGCGCGCCGCTGGTGGCGCGCTGGCACAAGAAATTCATCCGCAACCTGGCGCAAGGCAAGACGCTGACGGCGGAGGACCGGGACGAAGGCTTCGATTGCTTCGACACCGCGGACTTCCGCGAGGGCTACCAGGCATTCCTGGAGAAGCGCCAACCGCGTTTCTCTGGGCGCTGAGCAAGGAGTACAGACATGACGACCCCCAACAACCCTCCCGGCGCGCTGGCCGGCCTGCGCGTCATCGAGCTGGCGCAGATCATGGCAGGCCCCACCTGCGGCATGATGCTGGCCGACCTGGGCGCCGACGTGATCAAGGTGGAAAAGCTGGACGGCGGCGACGACGCGCGCCAGTACCGCGACCCGATCATCAACGGCGTGTCCGCGCCCTTCCTGATGCTGAACCGGAACAAGCGCGCCATTGCGCTGGACCTGAAGCATCCGGAGGGCAAGGCGGTCGTCATGCGCATGATCCGGGAGTCCGACGTTGTCACCGAGAACTTCCGCAAGGGCACCATGGAGAAGCTGGGCCTGGGCTACGAGACCCTGCGCGAGGAGAATCCCGGCCTCATCTATTGCGCGATGTCGGGCTATGGCACCACCGGCCCCTATGCCGACAAGGGCGGCTTCGACCTGATCGCCCAGGGCTTCTCGGGCCTCATGAGCATCACCGGCGTGCCCGGCGGCCCGCCGCTGCGCACCGGCAACTCGGTGGCCGACATCAATGCCGGCCTGCTCGCGGCCTTCGGCATCCTGGCCGCCTACCAGCACAAGCTGCGCACCGGCGAAGGCCAGCGCGTGGAAACCTCGTTGCTGGAAGCCAGCCTGCAGCAGCTGTATTGGCATGCGGCCATCTATTTCGGCACGGGCGAATCGCCCGGCCCCTCGGGCGCCGCCCACGTGCTGACCGCGCCCTACCAGGCCTTCCCCACCGCCACCCAATGGATCATCATCGGCGGCGCCAACGAGAAGAATTGGACGCGCATCGCCCAGGTGCTGGGCAAGCCCGAGTGGATCGACGATCCGCGCTATGTGCGCAACAGCAACCGCATGCAGAACCGCGACAGCCTGACCGAGGCCATGACGGCCATCCTGAAGACCCGCCCCGCGCAGGACTGGCTGGACGCCTTCGACGAGGCAGGCGTGCCCGCCGGCCCGGTCCACTCGGTGGGCGAGGCACTGTCGCATCCGCAGACGCTGGCGCGCGGCATGGTGGTGGAGCAGGAACACCCCGTGGCCGGCCCGGTGCGCACGGTGGGCATGCCGGTGAAATTCTCGGCCACGCCGGCGCGGTACCACCGCGCGGCGCCCCGGCTGGGCGAGGACACCACCGCCATCCTGGGCGAGTTCGGCTACGACGAGACGAAGATCGCGGCACTGATGGAAGCCGGTGTCGTGCGTGCCGTCGAACAGACGCCCCAACCGGCCTGACCCATCCGTAAAAAGGAAAGACGGGCCGGAAACCAGGGACACCCTGGATCCGCCCGCCAGGCGCCACGCGGCGGGCTCTGCCCTGGCGTGGCGCCTCATTTTCCGGGGGTTTTCCCGCAAGCCCGGCGGTGTGTTCACAAAAGCGCCTTGCAGTATCGGTTATGCTGGCCCGACCTTCACTACGTCCCCTGGACAATGTCAGATCCCTACCCTGCTGCCGACGCGGACGCGTCGCGCCCCTCGAAATCCTCCAACAAATCCCTGCTGGACCGCGTGTTCCGGCGCCTGCGCCGCGAACCCGAAGATCGGGATAGCATCAAGGCCGCACTCGATTCCGCGCACGAACGCGACCTGATCGACGCCGAGTCCTACTCCATGATCAAGGGCGCGCTCGACGTGTCCGAGAGCACGGTGTCCGACATCATGGTGCCGCGCTCGCGCATGGACATGCTGGACATCGCGCAGCCGCTGCCCTACCTCCTGTCCGCCATCATCGACGCTGCCCATTCGCGCTTCCCCGTCTATGAAGACGAGCGCGAGAACATCATCGGCATCCTGCTCGCGAAAGACCTGCTGCGTTGCATGCTCGAGCCCGATCTCGACTTGCGCTCGCTGGTGCGCCCGGCCGTCTTCATCCCCGAGTCCAAGCGCCTGAACGTGCTGCTGCGCGAGTTCCGGATCAACCGCAACCACCTGGCCATCGTCATCGACGAGCACGGCGGCACCTCGGGCCTCATCACCATGGAAGACGTGCTCGAGCAGATCGTCGGCGACATCGAGGATGAATACGACGTCGATGGCGAACAGACCATCTTCCCGGAAAGCGACGCCAGCTGGCGCGTGACGGCCACCACCGACATCGATCACTTCAATGAGACGCTGAAGGCCGCGCTGCCGGAAGACGACTACGACACCGTGGGCGGCTGGCTGGCCGCCGAGCTGGGCCGCATCCCGCGCCGCGGCGACACGGTCGAGCGCGATGGCTTGGCCATCGAGGTCGTGCGCGCCGACGCCCGCCGCGCCCTGTGGCTGCGCGTGCGCCGCAGCATCGTCACGCCGCCCGCCGACACCCCGTCGACCGAGTCGTGAGCGTGGCCCAGGCTGCCCGCGGACGCCTCGCGGTCGCTGGCGGCCTGCTCGCCGCCGGCATTCTCCACGCATTGAGCTTCGCCCCCGGCCCCCTGCCGGGGTGGCTGCTGCCCCTGCTGCATCTCGTCACCCTGGCCGTGCTGGTGCGCGCCAGCCTGACGGCCGCCACGCCGCGCCGCGCTGCCTGGGGTGGCTGGCTGTTCGGCCTGGGCATGTTCTGCACCGGCGTGTACTGGCTGTATATCAGCATGCACACCTACGGCTTCATGCCGGCGCCCCTCGCGGCGGGCGGCGTGCTGGCGCTCTCCGTCTATCTGGCCCTCTATCCCGCACTGGCCGCCGGCCTCACGCGCTGGCTGCTTGCGCCGGGCGCCGCCGCCAGCACGCCCCGCATCGCATTGACCTGGGCAGCGGCCTGGGCGGCGGGCGAATGGCTGCGCGCCACCGTCTTCACCGGCTTCCCCTGGCTCAACGCGGGCTACGCCCATGTCGACAGTCCGCTGGCCGGCTGGGCGTCCATCGTGGGCGTGCATGGCGTGGCATTCGCGGCGGCATTGTCCGCCGCCGCGCTGGCCCTGCTCTGGCCCGCGCTCGGCGCCGCAGGCCGCGACGGCGGCCCCCGCGTCATCGGCCTGCGCCATGGCGCGGCAGTGCTGGCCACGGGCATCGCCCTGGGCGGCTGGGGGCTGGCGCAGATCCAATGGTGGCGTCCCGCCGGCGAACCGCTGCGCACGCTGCTGGTCCAGGGCGCGGTCGACCAGAACGACAAGTTCGACCCCGCACGGCTGCAGGCAGGCCTGCAACGCCACCTGGCGCTGGCCGCCCGGCCCGCGCAGGATGCCGCGAATCCGCCCGCGCTCATCGTGCTGCCCGAGACCATCATGCCGGTCTTCCAGGACCGGCTGGCGCCGGCAGTCTGGCAGGCCTGGATCGACCTGGCCGGACAGCGCGACGCCGCCATCCTGATGGGCGCGCCCATCCATGCCCGCGCGGCGAACACCATCACCAACAGCGTCATCCGCATCGATGGCGACACCGCCCTGGCCGACCTGCAGGCAGGCCAGCCCGGCCATCGCTACGACAAGCGCCACCTGGTGCCTTTCGGCGAGTTCATCCCGCCCGGCTTCCGCTGGTTCGTCGAGGCCATGTCCATTCCGCTGGGCGACTTCAACCGCGGCCCCGCCCGGCAGACGCCGTTCTCGGTGGACGGCCAGCACGTCGCGCTGAACATCTGCTATGAGGACGTCTTCGGCGAAGAACTGCTGCCCGCCCTCTTCCCCGGCGACGATGGCTCGCCGGGCGCCACGATCCTGGTGAACGTCAGCAACCTGGGCTGGTTCGGCGACTCCTGGGCCCTGCGCCAGCACCTGCAGATCGCGCGCCTGCGCACCCTGGAAACCGCCCGCCCCATGCTGCGCGCCACCAACACCGGGGCCACGGCCGTCATCGGCCCCGACGGCGTGGTGCAGGCCGAATTGCGCGCCATGCACGCAGGCACCCTGGACGTCTCGGTGCAAGGCACCAGCGGGCTCACGCCCTATGCCCACGTGGGCAATGTTCCCGCAGTGGGCGGCATCGTGCTGATCCTGGCCTTTGCCGCCTGGCGCCGCCGCGCGCGCCATGGCTGACGACACCCCGCGCTATCGGCTGCAGATCATCGACAGCCTGGCCGAGGTCGATGCGGCCGACTGGGATGCCCTGGCCGCAACCGCCGGCTGCCTCCTCAGCCATGCGTTCCTGCACGGTCTGGAAGCGACCGGCTGCGTCGGCGAAGGCACCGGCTGGCTGCCGCGCCACGTCCTGCTGCGCGACGAGGCGGATGGCTCGCTGGCCGGCGCCGTGCCCCTGTACCTGAAGGGGCACTCCTATGGCGAATACGTCTTCGACTGGGCCTGGGCCGAGGCCTACGAGCGCCACGGCCTGCGCTATTACCCCAAGTGGCTCAGCGCCATTCCCTTCACGCCCGTCGGCGGCACGCGGCTGCTGGCCCGAGATACCGCCACCCGCGACGCGCTGGCCCGCGCCCTGCCCGCCATCGCCGAGGAAAGCAGGCTGTCTTCGCTGCACGTGCTGTTTCCGCGCGAGGACGAAGCCCGTGCCCTGGCCGAGGCGGGCTGCATGCTGCGCGCGGACACGCAATTCCATTGGCGCAATGCGGGGTGGTCCGGTTTCGAGGATTTCCTGGCCAGCCTGTCCCAACCCAAGCGCAAGAAGATCCGCGCGGAACGCCGCAAGGTGCAGGAGGCTGGCGTCAGCACGCGCGTGGTGAGCGGCGGACAGATCACCCCCGAACAGTGGTCGTTCTTCTACACCTGCTACGCCGCCACTTATCGCCTGCGCGGCAACGATCCCTATCTGACGCCCGACTTCTTCACCCACCTGGGGCAGGCCCTGCCTGAACACTGCGTCATGGCCCTGGCGGAACGGGACGGCCGGCAGATCGCCGCCTGCCTGCTGCTGTCAGATATCGTGGAGGGGGAAAGACGGTTGTACGGCCGCTACTGGGGCGCCGTGGCCGACGTGCCCTGCCTGCATTTCGAGCTGTCGTACTACACGCCCATTGCCTGGGCGATTGCGCAAGGCGTGTCGGTCATCGAAGGGGGCGCGCAGGGTGAGCACAAGCTGGCGCGAGGATTCCTGCCTGTGCCGACGCGCTCGGCGCATTGGCTGGCGCATCCGGCGTTCGCGCAGGCCGTGGAGGATTTCCTGGAACGGGAGTCACGGGGGGTGGAGGCGTATGTGGCGGAGCTGGGCGGGCATTCGCCTTTCAAGCACGGCGCCTGACAGACCCGGATCCTCGACACGCAAAAAATACGCGCCGACGGGCGCGTATTTTCTTGGGACAGACCTGATCCGCGGCCGCGCTCAGTTCATGTACACGCCACCATTCATATCGTAGTTCGCCCCCGTCACAAACGCCGCCTCATCCGAGGCCAGCCAGGCGCACAGCGCGGCCAGTTCATCCGGCCGCCCCAGGCGGCGCACGGGGATGCTCTCGGTCAGGCGGTCGAGCATGGCGGGCGGGAAGGCGCTGATCGTCGCATTGGCGATGAAACCCGGCGACACCGCGTTCACCGTCACGCCGCGCGCCGCCACTTCCTGCGCCAGCGAGCGCGTGAAACCCAGCACCGCGCCCTTGGCGGTGGCATAGTTGATCTGGCCGATCTGGCCTTTCTCGGCCGCCACCGCACCGATATTGATGATGCGGCCCCAGCCGCGTTCGGCCATGCGGTCCACCACCTGCTTGGTGATGTTGAAGAGCGTGTCCAGGTTGCTGCGCAACACGGCCGACCAGTCGTCATGCGTCATCTGCTTGAACAGCATGTCGCGCGAGGTGCCGGCATTGTTCACCAGCACGTCGATCTCGCCGATCTCGCGGCGTACCTTTTCGAACGCGGCCTGGGTCGACTCCCAGTCGGTGGCGTCGCCTTCCGACGCCACGAAGTTGAAACCCAGGGCCTTCTGCTCGCGCAGCCAGGCCACGCGGCGCTTGGAGCTGGGGCCGCAGCCCGCCACCACCTGGTGGCCGCCGCGGGCCAGCGCCTGGCAGATGGCGGTGCCGGTGTTTCCCATTCCGCTGGTCACGTAGGCGATACGCAAAGTCATGATGGATCTCCTTGGAAGGCAGTGATCAGGCGGCGGCGCCATAGAGGGGGAAGAGCGAGAGGGCGAGGCCGGCGAACATCATGACCAGGCAGACCAGCACGGCCCACTTGAGCGTGAAGCGCTGGTGATCGCCGAAATCCACGGCGGCCATGCCGACCAGCAGGTAGGTCGAGGGCACCAGCGGGCTCAGCAGGTGCACGGGCTGGCCGATCAGCGAGGCGCGCGCCATTTCCACGGGCGAGATGCCATAGCCCTGCGCGGCTTCGCTCAGGATGGGCAGCACGCCGAAATAGAAGGCATCGTTGGACATGAAGAACGTGAAAGGCATGCTGACCACGGCGGTGATGACGGCCAGGTAAGGCCCCATCGCATCCGGGATGATGGCCAGCAGGCTGCGCGACATGGCCTCGACCATACCGGTGCCCGAGAGGATGCCGGTGAAGATGCCCGCGGCGAAGATCAGCGCAACCACCGACAGCACGTTGCCGGCGTGATGCGCCACGCGGCGGCGCTGTTCGGCCAGGTCGGGGTAGTTGATCAGCAGCGCCACGGCGAAGCCGATCATGAAGAGCACCGGCAGGGGCAGCACGCCCATCACCAGGCTTATCATCAGGACCAGCGTCAGGCCGGCATTCACCCACAGCAGCTTGGGACGGCGCAATTCCTCGTCGACCTCCATGGCCGGCAGGTTGCGCACGGTTTCCTCGTCGTAGCTGCCGGCCGACATGCCCGGCAGCGTCACCTTGCCCAGCCGGCGGCGTTCGCGCAGGCCCAGGTAGACCGACAGCGCCAGGATGGCCAGGATGCTCGCGCCCATCGCGGGCACCAGCGGCACGAACACGTCGGCCGGATCCACGTGCAGCGCGCTGGCGGCGCGGGCCGTCGGACCGCCCCAGGGCGTCAGGTTCATGACGCCGCTCGACAGCATGGCCAGACAGGTCATGTTCAGCGCGTTCATCTTCAGGCGGCGGTAAAGCGGCAGCATCGAGGCCACGACGATCATGTAGGTGGTCGAGCCATCGCCATCCAGGGAGATCATCAAGGCCAGCACCGTGGTGCCCACGACGATACGCAGCGGATCGCCCTTCACAATGCGCAGGATGCGGCCGACGATGGGGTCGAAGAGGCCCGCGTCGATCATCACGCCGAAGTAAAGGATGGCGAACATCAGCATGACGCCCGTGGGCGCGATCTTGCGCAGGCCGTCCAGCATCATGTCGCCCATGCCGGCATGGAAACCGCCGATCAGCGCGAAGATGATGGGCACCAGCACCAGGGCGACAAGCGGCGACAGGCGTTTCATCATGATCAGCGTCATGAACGCGATCACCATGCCGAAGCCGAGCAGGGTCAGGACCATGGGGGGTATCTCCAGTGTTTATGTTCTTGTGTGCCGGCCGGAGACCGGCAGCGCCGGCAAGATTAGGGACGAAACCTGTCGCCCACCTGTCGTATGTGGGCCCCCACGCCGCGCCTTCGGCTTGCTGCCCCCCGAGGGGGCGCTTTTTCCCTTGGGGCGGCCCGGCGGAGAAAAAAGCCCCCACGCCGCGCCTTCGGCTTGCTGCCCCCCGAGGGGGCGCTTTTTCCCTTGGGGCGGCCCGGCGGGAAAAAGACCCTGCCAACGAAGTAGTCAAAGCGCTGTGCGACAATTTTCGGCATGCGCATACTGGTCATCGAAGACGACGAGGACTTGGCCGACGCCCTGGTGCGCCGGCTGCGGCGCATTGGCCATGCGGTCGACTGGCAGCACGACGGCCTGTCCGCGGGCAGCGTCCTGGAGTACGAGCACTTCGACCTGGTGGTGCTGGATGTCGGCTTGCCGCGGCTCTCCGGCATCGACCTGCTGCGTCGCCTGCGCGAGCGCGGCGACCGCACGCCCGTGCTGATGCTGACGGCGCGCGCCGACATCGAAGACCGCGTGCATGCCCTGGACATCGGCGCCGACGACTATCTCGCCAAGCCCTTCGATTTCCGCGAACTGGAAGCCCGCTGCCGCGCGCTGATGCGCCGTCCCAACGGGCAGACCACCGAGACCCAGCGCTTCGGCAACCTCGCCATCGATGGCGCGGCGCGCCAGATCATCATCGATGGCAAGCGCCAGGACCTGCCCAACCGCGAATACAGTCTGCTGGAAATCCTGGTGGGCGCGCTGGGCCGTGTCGTCAGCAAGGACGAGATCTCCCGCCGGCTCTTCGGCTTCGACGACGAAGCCGGTCCCAATGCCATCGAGGTCTACATCGGCAGGCTGCGCCGGAAACTCGAGGGCACCCCGCTGCGCATCGAGACCCAGCGCGGGTCCGGCTACCTGGCGTCGCTGCGCGAGGATGGCCGCGAAGGCGCCGGCCACGACGCAGCGCCCTCCCCGCTTTCCTGACACCATGGCCACCGCTGCCGCGCCCATCGCCATGCGCCCGCCCGGCCCCTCCATCCGCCGACGCCTGCTGCTGCCGCTCGTGATGCTCTTCATGGTCGGCATGGCCGCGCTGTACTGGGGGGTGCGCGGGTATGCCAACCAGGCGGCCAACACCTCCTTCGACTACCTGCTGCGCGCCTCGGCCCTGTCGCTGAGCGACAGCCTGCAACTGGTGCGCGGTCAGTGGCAGATGGACATGCCTTACGCCGCACTGGCGCTGCTGTCCCAGGCGCCGCGCGACCGCGTGTTCTATCGGGTGACGGACATCCACGGCAAGCGCATCACCGGCTATGCCGACCTGCCTGCGCCACCCAGCCGCCCTCGCCTCGATGGCGACATGCAGGTCTACGACGCGCCCTACCGCGGCGAAATGGTGCGCTTCGTGGCCTTGCGCCGCCAGGTGGCCGGCCCCGAGGCCTCTGCTGGCGCCATCGTCGAAGTCGGCCAGACCCGGCAGGCGCGCGACGCGCTGGCGGAAGACATCCTGTGGCGGGCGACGGTGCTGCTCATCCTTTTCACCGCCGCCGTGCTGGCGCTGGTGTGGTGGGGCGTGTATCGGTCCCTGCGGCCCGTCGCGCGGATCGAGCGGGAACTCGCCACGCGCGACGCCTCGGAACTGCAGGCCATCGCCACGCCGGTGCCGGTGGAACTGGAACAGCTGGTGCGCACGCTGGACGGCTTCATGGCGCGCCTGTCCACCAACCTGGACACCTTGCGGCTCTTCATCGCCGAGGCCGCGCATCAATTGCGCACGCCCCTGGCCGCGCTGCGCGCGCAAGTCCAGGTGGCGCTGGACGAGGACGACCCCGCCGAACAACGGCGCAGCCTGCAAGCCGTGCTGCGCAACGCGGAAAGGCTGTCGCGGCTGGTCAACCAGCTGCTGAGCGATGCCAGCGTGAATCACCGCAGCAGCCTGCAACGCTATGAAGCCGTGGACCTCCTGGCCATCCTGCGCCAGGCCCTGCACGAGAGCGTGCCGCAGGCCGACCCGCAGCCGGACGTGAGCCTGCAGGCGCCTGCCGCCAGCGACGGGCCTCCCATGCTGCAAGGCGATGCCCTGATGCTGCGCGAGGCCTTCAAGAACCTCATCGACAATGCCCTGCGCCACGGCAGGCGCCACGGCGAAGGCGCCGCCCCCTGCGTGCGCGTCAGCCTGTTGCGCGACGGCGCCCAATGGTGCGTGACGATCTCGGACGACGGCCCCGGCATTCCCGCCGCGCAGGCGCACACCATCTTCGAACGCTTCGTGCGCGGCCCGCAGGCGCGCAGCGAAGGGGCCGGCCTGGGGCTCGCCATCGTGCAACGCGTGGTGCGGAGCCACGGTGGCAGCATCGACCTCAGCAACCGCCCCGGCGGCGGCCTGGACGTCTGCGTGCGATTGCCTGGGGGCCTGACGACATGAGCCCAGGCATGCGCATGCTTTCCTGCCAGGCCTTCAGGCGTCGCGCCACGGCAGCCTTGCTCGGCCTGGCGATGACGCTGGCGATCCCGCTTGCCCACGCCAGGGACTACGAAGTGTTGACGCTGGGCCCCGACGATGCCCGCGACGTCCTGGTGGTGGATGCGTCCACCAACACGCAGGTCTTCCTGGGCGTCCTGCGCGATTTCAGCGCCTTGTACCCCACCATCCGACTCGTCTATACCGAGTTGCCCACCCAGGTGCTGTATGACGCCGCCGTCACGCGCGCCGAGGCAACGCCGGGCAGCCTGGACGGTCCCGATGTCGTCATCAGCAGCAGCATGGACCTCCAGGCCAAGCTGGCCAACGACGGACTGGCCCAGCCGCATGTCTCGCAGGAGACGCTTGCCTTGCCTGGCTGGGCGCGCTGGCGCGACGAGGTGTTCAGCATCGGCGCCGAGGCCATGGTCATGGCCTACAACACGCAAGCACTGACATCGGAACAGGCGCCGCGCACGCGCCGGCAACTGCTCGCCATGCTGCGCGACCCCGCCCTGCCCCTGCAAGGGCGCATCGGCACCTACGACGTCGAACACAGCGGCATCGGCTACCTGGCCGCCACGCAGGACACACGCCTGGACAGCATGGCGGGCACGCTGCTTTCCGCTTTCGGCGCCAATGCGGTGGTGGTGGACTCCTCTGCAGACGAAACGCTGGACAGGCTGGAGCGCGGCGAGATCTCGCTGGCGTACAACGTCCTGGAATCCTATGCGTTGCGGCGCATCGCCGACGGCGCGCCGCTGGCGGTGGCTCGCCCCGAGGACTACACGCTGGTGGTGTCGCGCGCGGCAATCATCCCCAAGCAGGCCCGCCGACCGGACCTGGCCGCCAAGTTCCTGGACTATCTGTTGTCGGCCCGCGGCCAGCACATCATCGTGCGCGAATCGGCCATGCTGCCGGTGCGCCCCCTGCCCGGCGCGAGCGCCGACGGCGCACCGTTGCGGCCCGTGGACCTGGGCGTCGGCCTGCTCGTCTACCTGGACGAGTTGAAGAAATCCTATTTCCTGCGGACCTGGCACGCGGCGCTTTGTCTCGATTGCGGACGTCCGGCAGCCGCGCTTGAATCGGCAAGCGAATAGGCCGTTGGATGGGACAGCGATGGATGCCCCCAACTTTTTTCACTTTTTTTGTCGATGGACTTGCACAAGCCGAAAAACATGTGCATAATCTCGTTTCTTCGCTGCTGACGCAGCAAACTTCAGAAAAAAGCAGGGCTCTGAAGGGTGCGCGACAGATCGCTGGAAGATGAAAAATCGGTGGAATCAAAACCTTCACTGACGACGCATCCAACGGGGGTATAGCTCAGCTGGGAGAGCGCTTGCATGGCATGCAAGAGGTCAGCGGTTCGATCCCGCTTACCTCCACCAACAAACCTTGGTGGCTGGCGAAGATGCAGTAAAGTCGTTCAGCAGTAAAATGTGACGCAGTACAAAGTGAAGCAGTAAAAAGGCAGTAAGCGCAGCACGGTCCTGTCCCCTTCGTCTAGAGGCCTAGGACATCACCCTTTCACGGTGAGTACAGGGGTTCGAATCCCCTAGGGGACGCCAAGCATTATCGCTGGGTGTTATTGCAGTAAGAAGTAAGTCATACCGCTGCGGAGCGGTAGTTCAGTTGGTTAGAATACCGGCCTGTCACGCCGGGGGTCGCGGGTTCGAGCCCCGTCCGCTCCGCCAAAAATTCCAAGGCCCTGCATGCGAAAGCTGCAGGGCCTTATCGTTTTCATCCCCCATTGTTATCGCCATTCTTGCGGTAATACGCCTGCGAGGCCCGCAGGTAACAAAAGTCCCAACTCTCTCCATTTCCGCTCGCGCTTGCAACCGCGCATTGCAAGGCCTGTGGCATTTCCCCTCCGTGCCACTGACTCGTCTTTATCCAGGGACCGTCCCCCTGCAATAAAGCCTGTCATTTCGACACAGCTTTCGGAGCGCCCGGTTCCCACAATGAGGCTCAGGCTGGACAGGCAGGGCAAGCGCGATCAGACCGCGCCCGCCATCTGGCCCTCACCCCATGGAGACCGGCACGCCCCGACCAAGGCACGGCGCCTCGCGCCCGCCCGGGTGCTCAGCCCCCCACCCCGACGAGGCACCCTGCCATGTTCCAGATTCCCCCCACCCTGCCGACGGCTGGCGACCTCTTGGCCGCGTTCGATACGGACACGCCGGATATCCGCTCGGCCTGGTTCGAACGCCGGCGGCGCGCGATGGTCATGGCGTCGCTGGGCCGGCGCCGCTACCACTCTGCGCTGGAACTGGGTTGCGGCACGGGCGGCATGACCTCGCTGCTGGCCGCGCGCTGCGACAGCGTGACGGCCTGCGACATGTCGACATCCGCCCTGGTCCAGGCCCGCGAGCAACTCGATCACGCCGCCAACGTGCGCTTCCTGCCCTGCCGGCTGCCGCGCGACTGGCCCACGCTCGCCTCGCCCGTGCAACTGATCGTGCTGTGCGACATGGCCTATTACCTGGGCGAGGACGACGCTCGCGTGCTGGCCGCCCGCTGCCACGAACACATGGCACCGGGCAGCGAGTTGGTGGCTTGCCACGGCCTGCATGCCTTCCCCGGCCGCCGCGCGGAGACCCGTGCCATTCATGCCATCCTGGGCGACGACCCGCGTCTGCGCGAGACGGTGCGCCTGGAGGATGGCGATTTCCTGCTGCAGATCTGGCGCTGCGTGCCGTGACATCGCACGCGCGCCACCGCCTGCCCTCGACGCCCCCGCAAGTCCGGCGGGTGCATCCGCCCTGATCTTCCCGCTCTTCGCGTCACGACAGGCGATGCCGCTTCCTCCCGGAACATGACAGGCCTGGCAGCCATCGCGAAGGGCCTCCCACTTCTCTGGAGGTATGCAAGATGGCTACGAAAAAATCCCGCAACGGCAAGCCTGCCCACGCCACCGAACAGGCTCCGCTCAATACCGACAGCGCCCCGTCGGGTCCAGCACCCGGCGCCAAACCGGCAGCCGCCCAGGCCCGGGCGCTGGACCAGACCGCGGGCGCGTTCCCGCACAACCCCGACAAAGCGCAGGAGTATGGCGATGCCGCCTCCTGTCCGCACGCGGGCCATCATCAGGCGCCCGCGGACGCGTCCGTGCATGCCAGCACGCTGTCCGAAACCAACGCCAACGAGAAGACCGGCGCGCCTCCCGGCGCCGGCGAGAACGCGGTGCAGGGAGGACTGTCACGCGTGCGCGCCGACGACGATGGCCAGCCGCTCAGCACCAACCAGGGCGTGCCGCTGGCGGACAACCAGAGTTCGTTGAAAGCCGGGCTGCGCGGTCCCGCGCTGCTGAAGGACTTCATCCTGCGCGAGAAGATCACGCATTTCGACCACGAGCGCATTCCCGAGCGCATCGTGCATGCGCGAGGCTCGGCGGCACATGGTTATTTCGAGGCGTACGAGTCGCTGTCCGACCTGACCGCGGCCACGCCCTTTGCCGAGGCAGGCAAGCGCACACCGGTGTTCGTGCGCTTCTCGACGGTGGCTGGCGAGCGCGGCTCCAAAGACACGGCACGCGACGTGCGCGGCTTCGCCGTGAAGTTCTATACCGATCAAGGCAACTGGGACCTGGTGGGCAACAACATTCCGGTCTTCTTCATCCAGGACGCAATGAAGTTCCCGGACCTGGTCCATGCCGTGAAGCCCGAGCCGCATCACGGCATGCCGCAGGCCGCTTCGGCGCACGACACCTTCTGGGACTTCGTGTCGCTGATGCCGGAATCCACGCACATGCTGATGTGGGCCATGTCGGACCGGGCCATTCCGCGCAGCTATCGCATGATGCAGGGCTTCGGCGTGCACACGTTCCGCTTCGTCAACGCACAGGGCGAATCGCGGCTGGTGAAGTTCCACTGGAGCCCGGTGGCCGGCACGCATTCGCTGGTCTGGGACGAAGCCGTCAAGATCTCCGGCGCCGATCCCGACTTCCACCGCCGCGACCTGTGGGAAGCCATCGAGGCGGGCGAATATCCCGAATGGGAACTGGCCGTCCAGGTCTTCACCGATGAAGACGCCGAACGCTTCAGCTTCGACGTGCTGGACGCCACCAAGATCGTCCCGGAAGAACTCGTGCCCTTGCGTCCGGTCGGACGGTTGGTGCTGGACCGCAATCCGGACAATTTCTTCGCCGAGACGGAGCAGGTGGCCTTCTGCGCCGCCCATGTGATTCCCGGCATCGACTTCACCGACGACCCGCTGCTTGCCGGCCGCATCCACTCCTACGTCGATACACAGATATCGCGGCTGGGCGGCCCCAACTTCCACGAGCTTCCCATCAATGCCCCGCTCGCGCCGGTGCACAACAACCAGCGCGACGGCATGCACCGCCAGACGCTGAACCGGGGCCGCGTGGCCTATGAGCCCAACTCGCTGGGCGGCGGCTGCCCCTTCCAGTCCGGCAAGATGGGCTTCGTGCCGTTTCCCGAGCCCGTGGCCGGCGACACGCTGCGCGGCAAACCGGAGAAGTTCGCCGAGCACTACAACCAGGCCACGCTGTTCTGGAACAGCCAGACCGAGTTCGAGCAGCGGCACATCGTCGATGCCTTCCGATTCGAGCTCAGCAAGGTGACGGTGCCTGCCATCCGGGTCCGTACGGTCTCGATGCTCCGCAATGTGGACGAGGCGCTTGCGGGCAAGGTCGCCAAAGGCCTGGGCATCCCGCTGCCCGACCCCATGCCGCGTGCGCTGGAAACGTCCCCGGAACCGGAAACGACACACTCACCCGCCCTGTCGCTGACGGCCCGGCCCGGCAAGGCGGGCGTGCGCACGCGGCAGGTCGCCATCCTGGTGCACGAGGGCATCGATGGCGCGGGCGTGCAATCCCTGGCCAAGGCACTGGCCAAGGCAGGCGCCATCGCCCGCCTGGTGGGGCCGCGCGTGGGGCCGCTGGATACCGGAAAGACCCGCCTGGATGCCGATGCCTCCGTGGAAAACTCGCCCGGCGCGCTGTTCGACGGCGTCATCGTGCCTGACGGACAGATCGGCGTGGACAGGCTGGCCGCGGACGGCCGCGCGCTGGAGTTCCTGCGCGACCAGTACCGGCACGGCAAGACCATGATGGCCGTGGGCGCCGGACGCACGCTGGTGGAGCGCGCGGACATCCCGCTGGCGAATCCGGACGACGGACTGTTGCTGGTGGACGCCGGGTCGGGCGCGGACGCCTTCCTGTCCGCCCTGGCCAGGCACCGCCATCCCGAGCGCGAGACGGATCCGCCTGCCGTCTGACACACGCGTGTCATGCGTACCGGCGAGGCTGCCTGAGCAAGCCCGCGGCCACCAGGCCCACTTGACCTGCCTCAAGCTTTGCGTGCAGTCTTCTCCCTAAGATGTGCGCACGCCCACGCCGCTCCCGGCGCGGGCGTCCTCCCCGCCGACCTCCGCGCAGGCGGGCGCGGCTGCCGCCGTGCCCGGCTGGGCGCGGTCCTCCCGCAGCCGGAACACCACGCATGACATCTCCCTCGCTTTCCGCCGTCAGCCAAGCCCTGCAGGTCACCCGCAACCGCCCCCTGGCGGAAATCACCGTCGGCGAAAGCGCCAGTCTCGAGCGCACGCTGAACTACGAAGACATCCAGCTTTTCGCCATCCTGTCGGGCGACGTGAACCCGCGCCACCTCGACCGGGAATTCGCCCGCGCGTCGGGCTTCCAGGACGTGGCCGCCCACGGCATGTGGGGCGGCGCACTGATCTCGGCCGTGCTGGGCACGCGGCTGCCCGGCCCCGGCACGGTCTATCGCAGCCAGTCCCTGCGATTCCTGCAGGCCGTGCGCGTGGGCGACACGCTGACGGTCACGGTGACCGTGACCGCGGTGGACACCGACGCGCAGGTGGTGACGCTGGCCTGCCTTGGCGTCAACCAGCAGGGCGCGACGGTGATCGAGGGGGTCGCGGAGGTCCATGCCCCCACCGAGGCCATCGAGGTGTCGCATTCGGCGCTGCCCGAGATCCGCTTGCATGCCGAGGACGCGGGACTGGAACGCCTGCTGTCGCAGGTCGGCGCGCTGGCGCCCGTGCGCATGGCGGTGGTGCATCCCTGCGATGCATTGAGCCTGACCGCCGCGCTGGACGCCGGCCGCAACGGGCTCATCGTGCCGGTGCTGGTCGGTCCGCGCGCAAAGATAGAATCCGTCGCCGCGGAGAACGGCCTGGACCTGGGCGACGCCGAGATCGAGGAAGCGCCGCACAGCCATGCCGCCGCCGCGCGCGCGGTGGAGATGGCCGGACGCGGCGAGGTCGAGGCGCTGATGAAGGGCGCGCTGCACACCGATGAGCTGATGGGCGCGGTCGTGCCCTCGGGGGCCGGGCTGCGCACCAAACGCCGCATCAGCCATTGCTTCCTGATGCAGACGCCCGCCTATCCCCGGCCTTTCCTGATCACCGACGCCGCCATCAACATCACGCCCGACCTGCAGACCAAGGCCGACATCGTGCGCAACGCCATCGACCTGGCACACGTGATCGGCGTGGCCGAACCGCGCGTGGCCATCCTGGCTGCGGTGGAAACCGTCAACCCGAGCATGCCCGCCACGCTGGATGCCGCGGCGCTCTGCAAGATGGCGGACCGCGGCCAGATCACCGGCGGCCGCCTGGACGGCCCGCTGGCCTTCGACAACGCGGTGTCGCCGTCGGCCGCCCGCATCAAGGGCATCGCTTCCGAGGTGGCGGGCCTGGCCGACATCCTGGTCGTGCCCGATCTCGAAAGCGGCAACATGCTGGCCAAGCAGCTGGAATACATGGGTGACGCCTCGAGCGCCGGCATCGTGCTGGGCGCGCGCGTGCCTATCGTGCTGACCAGCCGCGCCGACTCGCGCGAATCCCGCCTGGCCTCCTGCGCCATCGCCCTCATGCTTGCCCACCACTTCCGGAACGCCCCGCCATGACGCAGCACGCAACATCCTCCGGCGACTTCATCATGGTGCTGAACTGCGGTTCGTCCAGCATCAAGTTCGCCCTCTTCGACACGCCCGGCCAGGATGCCGCCTTGCCTCGCAAGGCGGCGTGGCAAGGCAAGGTGCAGGGCATCGGCGGGCCATCGCCCACTTTCGGCGCGGCCGAGTCCGGGGCCGCAGCCTCCTCTGAAGCCCTGGCGCTTGATGCCTCGCAGCCCTATCACGATGCGCTGGCGCACATCCGCCGCCGCACGCTGGCATGGCTGGCGGGCCGGCGCGTGCGCGCCATCGCGCACCGCGTGGTGCACGGCGGCAGCAAGTATTTCGCGCCGGTGCGCGTGGATGCCGACGTGCTGGCCGACCTGAAGACCTATATTCCCCTGGCCCCGCTGCACCAGCCCTTCGCGCTGGAAGCCATCGAGGTGCTACTGGAAACCCGGCCCGACCTGCCGCAAGTGGCCTGCTTCGACACCGCGTTCCACCACACGCTGCCCCAGGTGGAACAGATGCTGCCGCTGCCCTATGCGGCATGGGAACGCGGCCTGCGGCGCTATGGCTTCCACGGCCTGTCGTATGAATACCAGTCGGTGGCACTGCCCGAGCGGCATGGCGCAAACGCCCATGGCCGCGTCATCGTGGCGCACCTGGGCAGCGGCGCCAGCCTCTGCGCGCTCGACGCGGGCCGCAGCGTGGCCACCACCATGGGTTTCTCGGCGCTGGACGGGCTGATGATGGGCACGCGCTGCGGCGCGCTGGACCCCGGCGCGGTGATCTACCTGATGGAGATCGAGAAGCTCAGCCTGGAGGAAGTCGGCCACACGCTGTACCACGAATCCGGCCTGCTGGGCGTGTCGGGGCGCTCGTCCGAGCCGCGCGTGCTGCTGGAGCACGAGGCCACCGACGAACGCGCGCGCGCGGCGCTGGATCTGTATATCCGCCGCATCGTGCGCGAAATCGGCGCGCTGGTGGCGGTGCTGGGCGGCGTGGACATGCTGGCCTTCACGGCCGGCGTGGGCGAGCACAGCGCGGAAATCCGCCGCAGGGTGTGCAAGGGCCTGTCCTTCCTGGGCCTGACGCTGGACGAAGCCGCCAACGCCCGCAACGCATCCTGCATCAGCACGCCCGACTGCCCCATCTTGGTGGCGGTGGAACCCACCAACGAGGAATGGATCGCCGCCCGGCACGCCGCCGCGCAGGTCGACCTGGCCGGGGCCGCGGCCTGATGGCGAACGACGGCAACACCTTGGTGGTCTCGTCCGAGGAAGCACTGCGCGCACTTCCCGACGCGGCCGCATTGCGAGGTGTGGAAGAGATATATCTTGGCGCGCGGCTGTATGGCGCCCTCTCCCACGCCGAGCTTGCCGACTGGCTTGCGCGGCTGCCCGCGCTACGCAGCATCCACCTGTCCGATGACTGGATACCGGACGCCCGGATGAACACAGTGGCGGCGGCTTTCGCGGCATCCTTTCCGGACAAGGCGTTCTTCTGGACCCACGATGGCCTGGCCGGGGGCAAGCACGGCCGCTGATGGCACGGAAAGGCCGGCGCCGCGCAACGATACGGGAGGCATCAACTGCTCGTACTGGCAATACTTGTAAAGCCCATCCCCGGCCAGAGCGATGTTCCGATCCGTCGCGCGCCTGACGCGATGGCCACCCACGTCGGGAACGCGGACGCTAGTGGCGCACGACCGAGCCCGGACCGGCAGGCGCGGGCGCCGGCAGGGCCGATGACCGGGGCGCATCGGGCGCCACCCGCAGGATGGGCGGCGGGCATTCCCCAACCGGGCGCACTGCCGCAGGCTCGGCCATCCACGCAGCGACATCCTGCCAGACCGCCTGCGCGCACAGATCGCGCAGCAGCATGTGATACCCCTGCGGATAGCGCTTGAGTTGCACGGGCTGCCGCTCGGCCAGCACTGTCAGGGTGGCGCTGGCCTCGGCCACGGAATCGGCATGCAGCACCTGCTCGTGGGCGCCGTACAACACCAGGACCGGCAGCGCCGGCGGCAAGGCCGTCAGGCGCGACTCGGCCAGGCTCATCAAGTCCACCAGGCCCGAGACCGCATCGATGCGCGTGCGCTTGAGCACCAGCGGGTCCCGCCCAAGGCCGCGCAGCATGTCGATGTTGTCCGACGGCACGATCTTCAAGCCGCGCGGCGGGGTGACGTGCATGCTTGGCACGGTGTGCACGGCCAGCCAGAGCGTCATGCGGTACAAAAGATTCATGGATTGCCGCCCCCACAGGGCGGGGGCCGACAGCACGACGCCTTGCAGGCGGGACGCCAGGGGCGGACGCCCCGGCATCGCGGGCGCGGTCACGGCAGTGATGGCCACCGCCCCGCCCATGCTTTCCCCCAGCACGAACAGGGGCACGCCCGGGTGCCGCGCGGCAATGGCCTGCACCGCCGAGTCCAGGTCGTCGACCAGCGTCTGCGCGCCCGGCCAGATGCCAGGCAGCGCGGAAGCGCCAAAGCCACGCTGGTCATAGGCATAGGTGGCGACACCCTGTTCTCGCCAGTAACGCGCAGGCGCATCGAAGGCATTCGAATAGTCATTCATGCCGTGCAGGGCGATGACGACAGCGCGGGGCTTGCCTGCGGGCACCCACTGCCGCAAGGGCAAGCGAGCGCCATCCTCGACGACCAGCGCCTGCCCTTCGATCAGGGCGGCCTGCGTCGGCTCACCGCGCGGCTGATAAGTGGCCGAGCAAGCGGCCAGCAGCATGAGGAACGACACGCAGAGGCCTGCACATGCCCCTTTCCAAGCCAAGGCCTGCACTTTCCCCTCACCCATGAACGCGCATCCCCAATACCGGCACACGTGCCGAGCGTACATCAGCCATGGCTTGCGCGCTCCTTGCGCCACACCGCCGGCGAGCAGCCCATCGCGCGCGTGAAGGCGCGGGAAAACGCGCCGGGGGACTGATATCCGACCCGCTCGCACACCTGCTCCACGCTCATGCCCTCGGCCAGCGCGCCGACCGCCGCGCGCATGCGCACATACAGCAGCAGCTGGGCGGGCGTGGTGGCTGCAAGCAGGCTGAAGCGGCGGTGGAAGCTGGCCCGCGACATGTGCGCGTGCGATGCCATCATGTCCACCGTCCAGGCCAGCTGCGGCTCGGCGATCATGGCGCCGATCAGGCTTGCCATGCCCGGGTCGCGCGCCAGCGCCAGCAGCCCGTGCGCCTGTGTGTCGTAACGGGCGTGGTGGCGCAGGGCATAGAACAACAGCAGTTCCACCAGCCGCTCTATCAGCGGGGAGGGCTCTCCGGGACGTCCCACCATCTCTGCGACCAGCAAATCGACCAGCGTGCGAGCAGCCTGCAGACCGGGTGCCTGGCCGTGCAACAGAATGGCCGAAGGCAGGGATTCGATCAATAGACCGCTCAAGCCGGGGCGGAAATCCAGGAATCCGCACACGAGGCCCGTGGCCTGCGGCATGGCGCTGTCCAGCGGGGTCATGTCACGCCGCTGTACCGGCGCGGAGAAATCGGGCGGCGCAGGACGCGGCGACAGGACATGCGGCGTGTCGCGCAGGAAGAAGACGGCATCCCCGGGCCGCAGGGCCACAGCCTCGCCTTGCGGGGTGTGCAACCAGCAGTCGCCGTGCAGGACGATATGGAAACCGGCGCGCAACCTGCCGCTCAGGCTGGCTTCCCAGCGCCCGCAATACTGCCCGATATGGAAGATGCTGGCGCGCACATCCAGGCCGGAAAGCAGCAATGCTTCGGCCATGGCAGGCGCACTAGACGGCTCGTGCATCCGGGTTATGTGGTCATGACTCACGGTGGATATGAACGCGCATAAATGAGGGACTGCCGCGCATTGTCCGGCTTCGCGCCGCTGCGCACAATCAAAGGCCTCATCGACCCGCCCGCCAGGAGTGCCCGCCATGTCCCGCCTTCCCCTCCTCGACCCCGACACCGCCCCCGAATCCACGCGTCCGGCCTTGCTGGCCGCCCGCCAGGGCGCGGGCTATCTCTCCAACCTGCTGGCCGTGCTGGCGCACGCACCGGTGGCCCTGGAGGCCTATCAGACGCTGTCGGCCATCAATGCGCGCGCCAGCCTCACGCTGGCGCAGCGCGAAGTCGTGCAGCTGGTGGCAGCCACGACGCATGGCTGCGCGTTCTGCGTGGCCGGGCACACGGCACTGGGCCTGAACAAGGCCAGGCTGGACCCCGCGCTGGTCGAGGCCCTGCGGGAAGGCGCCGCGCTGCCGGACCCCAAGCTGGAGGCGCTGGCCCGATACACGCGCGACGTGATCGCCACCCGGGGGGCCGTGGATGACAGCGCCTTCGAGGCCTTTCTCGCGGCGGGCCACACCCAGGCCCAGGCGCTGGAAGTCGTGGTGGGCCTGGGGCTTGCCACGATCTGCAACTTCGCCAATGTGCTGGCGCGCACCCCCCTCAATCCCGAACTGCAGGAGCACGCATGGCGCATACCCGCCTGAGCGCGACACTGTCCGATTGGCTGGACACCCATGCCGAGGCCATCGACGCCGGCACGCATGACCCATCGGCGATCGTGCCGACGCTGGGCGCGGCGGGCCTGTTCCGCCTGGGTGTGCCGGGCGCGGGAGACAGCTCCCGGACCGGCGATGCCATCCTTGCGATCGCCGAGGTTGCCCGTCATTCCCTGGCAGCCGCGTTCGTGTACTGGAGCCAGCGCACCTTCATCGAGTACCTGCTGCAGAGCCCGAACGCCACGCTGCGCGAACGCCTGCTCCCAGGCCTGCTGACGGGCGCGACGGCAGGGGCCACCGGCCTGTCCAATGCCATGAAGTTCCTGTGCGGGATCGAGGCCCTGCAGATCACCGCGCGGGAACAGGATGGACGCTGGCGGCTCGACGGCCGCATGCCCTGGGTCACCAACCTGCGTCCCCACGGCTTCCATGTGGCCGGCGCCGTGACCACGCCTCGCGGCGGCTCGGCCATCGTCGCCCTGCCGCATGACGCCCCCGGCCTGTCCCGCAGCGCGGACCTGGACCTGATTGCCCTGCAATCCAGCAACACCGCCGCCCTGGCATTGACTGAGGTTGATGTCCCGCCCGAGTGGCTGATCCACGAGAATGCCGCGATCTATCTTCCCCATGTGCGGCCAGCGTTCGTCGGCCTGCAGTGCGGGCTGGCGCTGGGCCTCGCGCAGCGCGCCCTGGAAGAGGCCCAGGCGTCGTCCGGCCCACGACATGCCTTGCAAGCGCCGCTGGCGCAGGCCAGTCACGGCCTGGCCACGCTGCGGGACCAGTTGATCGAGGGTGTGCACGACGGCCGCTACCGGACGGCCCCCACTGCGCTCTTCGAACTCCGCATCAGCCTGGCCGAGTTGGCCGCCCAGGCCGTGCAACTGGAATTGCGTGCGCATGGCGGCGCGGCCTATTTGAACGGCAAACGGCCAGGCTTCGCACGCCGGTGGCGCGAGGCGGCCTTCGTGCCCATCGTGACGCCCAGCGTGGTCCAGCTCCAGACCGAGATCGCCAAGCGGCGCGCCGTGGACGGCGTGGACGCGGCATGAGCACGGCGGCCGGCGACGAGGCGCTGCTGTCGGCGCGTGGCGTGGGCGTAGCCTATGGGGCGAGGACGGTCATCGACGGCCTGGATCTTGCGATCCACGCAGGCGAGATCATCGCGGTGCTCGGCCCCAGCGGGGCGGGCAAGTCCAGCTTGTTGCGGGTGCTGGCGGGCCTGCAACCGCCGGCGACGGGCTCGGTCTCGCGTCTCGGACAGCCACTGAACGGCGTGCATCCACGACTCGCCGTCGCCTTCCAGGATCCCTGCCTGCTGCCCTGGCTGTCCCTGGAGCAGAACGTGGCTTTCGGGCTGGACTTCCGGCACCAGCCTCGTCTGGACCGCGAGACGCGGCGCGCGCGCGTGCATGCCGCCATCGAGGCGGTGGGACTGTCGCACGCCCGACGCCTGCATCCCGCCGAGCTTTCCGGCGGCATGGCACAGCGCGCCGCGCTGGCCCGCTGCCTGGCTCGCCAGCCCGACGTGCTGTTCCTGGACGAACCTTTCGGCGCGCTGGACGAGGTCACGCGCGCGGACATGCAGACCCTGTTGCGCCGGGTGAACACGGACCTGGGCACCGCCGCGGTGCTGGTCACCCACGACATCGACGAAGCCTTGCTGGTGGCCGATCGCATCGTCCTGCTGGGCGGCTCGCCCGCGCGCGAGGCAGGCACCTGGAAGGTGGCTGTTCCCGCACCCCGCGATGATCACGTCGCGGAACTGGGCGCCTTGCGCATCGACATCCTCCAGACCCTGCGCGCCTGCCTGCCGGCACGCGGCCATGCCCCTCCCCTTCCTCTCAAAGGACGTTCCCATGTCGCTGCCTCCCCTGTCTCGCCGTGAATGGCTCAAGCTTTCGTCGCTCCTGACCGCGGGCGGTGCCCTGCCGCTCCTGTCCGCCTTCCAGGCGCGCGCCCAGGCGGAATCCGATGCGCCCCTGCGCATCGGCTACCTGCCCATCACCGACGCAACGCCGCTGCTGGTCGCACACCACAACGGCTATTTCGAGGAAGCCGGCATCAAGGCCGAGAAGCCCACGCTGCTGCGCAGTTGGGCCCAGATCATCGAAGCCTTCATCTCGGGCCAGGTCGACGTGGTGCACCTGCTCAGCCCCATGACGGTCTGGGCGCGCTACGGCAGCAAGGTGCCGGCCAAGGTGGTCGCCTGGAACCACATGAGCGGCTCGGGCCTCACCACCGCGCTGGACGTCAACAGCGTGGCGGAGTTGGGCGGCAAGACCGTCGCCATCCCGTTCTGGTATTCGATCCACAACGTGGTGCTGCAGCATCTGCTGCGCGAGAACGGCCTCACACCGGTATCACGCAAGCAAGGCGGGCTCGCCGCCAACGAGGTCAATCTGGTCGTGATGGCGCCCTCGGACATGCCTCCCGCCATCGCGTCGCGCCAGATCGCCGGCTACATCGTGGCCGAGCCCTTCAATGCCCTCGCGGAAACACTGGGCGTGGGCAAGGTGCTGCGCTTCACCGGCGATGTCTGGCGCGATCATGCCTGCTGTGTGGTCTTCATGCACGAACGCGACTTGCAGCAGCGGCCGCAATGGTCGCAGGGGGTCGTGGACGCCATCGTGCGCGCGCAATTGTGGACGCGCGACCATCGCGCCGAGACAGCGCAATTGCTTTCCAAGGAAGGCATACACCGCTATACCCCGCACTCGCTGGAGGCGCTCAACAAGGTGCTGAATCCCTCCCCGAAGGATCGCGACGCCTACATCGCCTCGGGCATCATCCAGCACCCCGACTGGGATGAAAAGCGCATCGACTTCCAGCCCTACCCCTACCCCAGCTATACGGAAGAACTGGTCAGAAAGCTGAAGGACACCGTGATCGAGGCGGATCGGGGCTTCCTGCAGGATCTCGACCCCACCTTCGCGGCAGGCGACCTGGTGGATGACCGTTACGTGAAGCGGGCCATCGAGCGCGTGGGCGGCTTGACGCGCTTCGGCGTCGCGGACTCCTATACGCGGCTGGAAACCATCCGCGTCTGAGCCTCATGAACCGATACGCGCTCACGCACGTCCTGCCTGGCCTGGCTGGCCTCTTCCTGACCCTTGCGCTGTGGTGGACGGCAACGGATCTGCTGGCCGCGCCAGGCAGCCTGGCGGCACGCTTCTCGCCGGTCGCCACCTGGCTCAGCCTGCGAGAACTGCTTGGCGATCCCCAACTGGGCTTTCATGTGTGGGCCAGCCTGCGGCGGATCGCCGTCGGGCTGGCGCTGGCCCTGCTGATCGGCATGCCACTGGGCCTGGCCGTCGGCGCGTGGCAACGCGCCGATGCCTTGCTCAGCCCCACGTTCCAGTTCCTGCGCATGGTGTCCCCGCTCTCGTGGATGCCCATCGCGGTGATGGTGCTTGGCGTGGGAGATGCACCGGTGTATTTCCTGCTTGCCTTCGCGGGTGTCTGGCCGATCATCCTGAACACCGCCGCAGGCGTCAGGCAACTGGATCCCCGCTGGCTGCAATTGGCCCGCAGCCTGGCCGCGACACGCGCCGAGACGCTGCTGCGCGTGGTGCTGCCTGGCATCCTGGCCCACGTCCTGACCGGCGTGCGCCTGGCCATCGGCATTCTGTGGATCGTGCTGGTGCCGGCCGAAATGCTGGGGGTTTCCGCTGGCGTCGGATATTTCATCCTCGATACGCGGGACCGCCTTGCCTACTCCGAACTGATGGCAATGGTGCTGCTGGTGGGACTGCTGGGCTATGCGCTGGACATGCTCGCCCGGCAGGCGTATCGGACACTGGGCCGACGCTGAGGCGCGAGCCCGGCAGCCACTCAGCCCCCTGCCTGCACAAGCGCGACATACCTGCGGATGGCCGGCGCCGTTTCATGGCGCCGCCACAGCAGGGACAGGTGCGACGAGAGACGCGCGCCCGACAGCTTGCGGTACACCAGGCCGGGCATGCTCACATGCCCTTCCACCGAGCCGGGCACCACGGCCACCCCCTGCCCCAGCGACACCTGCGCCAGCACCGCCACCAGGCCGCCTGGCTGCGGGCCCAGCGTGGGCACGAAATTCCCCTGCGCCGCGAGGTCCAGCGTGCCCGAGATCTGCTCGGGCAGGATGAACGTTTCGCCGCTGAGATGCCTGGGCGTGATCCGCGCGAGCCCCGCCAGTCCCGAGGCGGCGGGCAGCGCCAGCACGAAGGGTTCGTCCGGCAGGCGCAACGCCTCGATGCCAGGCGGCAGCGCCATGGGAGAACGCACGTAGGCCACGTCCAGCCGGCCTTCGCGCAGGGAAACCGGCAGCGTGTCCATCGGCGCTTCCCAGGCCGAGAGCGTCACCGCCGGATAACGCGTCCGGAATGCCGTCACCTGCGCCTGCAGGATGCCCGCATAGGCGGCCGAGGCGACATAGCCCAGGGCCAGCGCGCCGGTGTCGCCGCGGGCCTCGCGCTGTGCCCGCAACTGCGCGGCCTCGAACTGGGCGACCGCGCGGCGCGCCTCTTCCCGCAGCACCTGGCCTGCTGGCGTCAACGTGACACTGCGCTGGCTGCGTGCGAACAGGCGCACGCCCAGCTCGGCCTCCATGTCCTGGATCTGCCGGGTCAGCGTGGGCGTTGCGATGCCCAGCGTGGCCGCCGCGCGCGTGAAGTGCAGCGCGTCGGCCAGTGTGAGGAAGTAGCGGAAATGGCGCAGTTCCATGAGGGACGGGAAAGGGATCCACCGGATTGTTAGCTTACTCCTAACAATATTCCTCAAAATGATGAACATGCAGGCAGATAGGCAGGATTAATCTGGCAGGCATGCTTTCCTCAAAGACAACACCCATGCAAGACAGCCACCCCGCCAATCCGCGCGCCGCGTTGCTGACCGCATCGGCCTGCTGCGCGCTGATCGTGCTGGACACCAACATCGTGGCGGTGGCGCTGCCTGCCATCGCCACCGACCTTTCCGCCACGTTCGTGGACATCGAATGGGTCGTCAGCGCCTACATGCTGGCCTTCGCCGCCGGCCTGCTGAGCGGCGGCGCGCTGGCCGACCGCTACGGGCGCCGCCGCATGCTGCTGGTGGGGCTCGCGCTGTTCGTCGCGGCATCGCTGGGCTGCGGCCTGGCGCAGACCGCCTTGCAGTTGAACGTGGCGCGCGCGGCCAAGGGCGTGGGCGCGGCGCTGTTGCTGCCCGCGGCGCTGGCCTCGATTGCCCACGCCTTCCACGAGGAAACCGCGCGCGCCCGGGCCTGGGCCTTCTGGGGCGCCTGCATGGGCGTGGCCATGATGATCGCGCCGGCCCTGGGCGGCGCCATCAGCCAGGGCCTGGGCTGGCGCTGGGTCTTCCTGCTGAACCTGCCGGTGGGCGCCGTGCTGGCGTGGTCGGTCTGGCGGCACGTCGCGCCGTCGCGCGACCCCGGCACCGCCAGGCTGGACCTGTGGGGCAGCCTGTGCTTCTGCGCCAGCCTGTTCCTGCTGATCTGGGCGCTCATCGACGCCAACCAGCTGGGCTGGTCCCACGCGGCAACCTGGGGACGCCTGCTGGGCAGCGCCGCGCTGCTGGCGCTCTTCGTGCTGGTGGAACGGCTGCAGCAGCGGCCCATGGTGGACCTGGCGCTGCTGCGCATCCCCCGCCTGCGCGGCGCGCTGCTGGCGATGGCCGCCTATGCCGGCTGCGCGCAGGTCATGATGACGCTGATGCCCTTCTATCTGCAGATCAGCCTGGATTTTCCAGGCTTGCGGGCAGGCCTGGGCATGCTGCCTTTCGCGGTCACGCTGCTGCTCTTTCCGCGCGTGGGCGTCTCGCTGTCGCGGCGCCTGTCACCCGGGGCGATGCTGGCGACGGGGCTGGCGCTGGTGGGCACCGGCAACCTGCTGGCCGCCTGGGCGGCGTGGACGGGCGGCTACCTGCCCTTCGCGCTGGCGATGGCCGTCACCGGCAGCGGCGCGGGCCTGCTCAATGGCGACACGCAGAAGAACATCATGGCATGCATTCCGCGCGAGCGTGCCGGCATGGCATCGGGCATGAGCACCACGACGCGCTTCACCGCCATCGTGCTGGCCTTCGCCTTGCTGAGCGCGCTGCTGGCCCACCAGGCCGAGGTCCGCCTGTCCCGGGAACTGGGCGTGACCGCGCAGGCCGATGCCCTGGCGGGACGGATCGTGGCAAGGCTGGCAGGGGGCGACCTGGCGGGCGCCATGCAGGAAGCGCCTGCCGGCCAGCAGGCCGTGCTGGCGCCGCTGGCCCGCCAGGCCTATGCCCAGGGCTTCGCCTGGGCCTTGCTGGCCGCGGGCATCGCGGCGTGGCTGGCCGCCTGGCGCGTGCGCAGCCTGATGCGTCATCCCTTGCCGGTGGCGCCCACGCCTTCCGGCGCAGGCCCTTCGCCGACGAAACGCAGTCCCACGCCGGGCTCGGTGACGATGTAGCGGGGCGCGACCGCCGAGTCGCCCAGCTTGCCGCGCAGCTTGCCGGTCAGGACACGCAGGTAGTGCGTGTCCTGCTCATGCGTCGGCCCCCACATCTGCCGCATCAATTGCGGTTGCGTCACCACCCGGCCCGCATGCGCAAGCAGCAGCGTCAGCAACTGGTATTCCTTGCGCGCCAGCGTCACCGCCAGCCCCGCCACCGTGACCTCGCGGCGGCCCGGGTCGATGCGCAAATGCCCATCGTCGAACACCGCCACGGGTCCGTCGCCCGCCGCATGCGCACGCAGGAGCACCCGGATGCGCGCCATCAGTTCCTGCGTGCCGAAGGGCTTGGTCACGTAATCGTTGGCGCCCGCATCCAGCGCGGACACGATCTGGGCTTCACCCGACCTGACGGTCAGCACCATCACCGGCGCCTGCGACCAGCCACGCAATTCACGCAGCACGTCCAGGCCATCGAGATCGGGCAGTCCCAGGTCCAGCACGACGAGGTCGGCGCCGTGCGCGGACAGCTCGGACAAGCCCGTCGCGCCGTCCGCGCACGACGTGACCTGATAGCCCTGGGCACGCAGGGTGATGTCCAGGAAACGGCGGATCTGCGCCTCGTCGTCGATGACCAGGATGCGGAAGGCGTGGCTTGCGGCGCGTGCGGCAGGGGGGTCAATCATCGTCATCGTCCTCCTGGCCGGCGGCGGGCCCGCCCGGCGGCTGGGTCAGCGGCAAGGTGATGCGCAGCGTGGTGCCGCGCCCTTGCGGGCCGGGGAACGCCTGCACCGTGCCGCCATGCGCGCCGATCATACCCTGGCAGATCGTCAGGCCCAGCCCCGTGCCGTGGCGGCCCCGGTCGCCCCGCTCGACGCTGTAGAACATGTCGAAGATGCGCTCGCGCTCGGCCTCGGGAATGCCCGGTCCCTGGTCGCTGACATCGACGCGCAGCCGGCCCTCGACGACGCTGGCGCGCACCTGCACGGCGGCCCCCTCGGGCGAGAACTTCGCGGCGTTCTCCAGCACGTTGAAGACCGCCTGCTCGACCAGCGCCGGATGCACCCAGATCTCGGGCAGCGCGGATGGCGCATCGATCTCCAGTTGCACGTCGGGCTGGTAACGGCGCAGGCGGCGCGCGGCCGACCCCAGCAGTTCATCGACGCCGATCCAGTCGCGGTTCAGCGCCAGGCCTTCATGCCCCAGGCGCGTCATGTCCAGCAGGTTCTGGATGTAGCGGTCCAGCCGCTCGCCCTCGACCGTGATGGTGTCCAGCAGGCTGCGGCGGTCCTCCGGGGGCATCGCGTCGGCATAGCTCGACAGGCTGCTGGCCGCGCCGATCATGGCCGCCAGCGGCGAACGCAGGTCGTGCGACACCGACGACAGCAACGCGGAACGCAGGCGCTCGGTTTCGGCGCCCACACGCGCGGCCTGGAGGTCTGCCACCAGCCGGGTGCGCAGGGCCGCCTGGCCGATGTCGTCGATCATCGCCTCGGCCAGGCGTCGCGCGGCATGTTCCTCGCGCGTCGCGCCATCCGCATCGCGCAGGCCCACCACCCCCAGCGTGCCGCTGTCATGGCGCACCGGCAGGAAACGCCAGGACGCGCCCGCCAGGGTGTCGCTGCCCCTGCCCGTGGGCTGGCCATGCTGCTGCGACCAGTCGGCGGCGCGCTGGTCGATCTCCGACAGCGCCGCGGCTGGCGCGGGGCCGGTGGCCTCGCCGATGCGTATCCACACCTGTCCGCCCAAGGCCGACTGCAAGGCGTCCCGGCCTGCGCGCATGACCTCGCCCAGATCGGCCGCGCTGGCCAGTTGGCGCCCCAATGACTCCAGCGTGGCGGCATGCGTGTTCACCGCCCGCAACGCCAGGACCTGCGCGCGCAAGGCCGAGGCCAGGCGTCCCGCCAGCAGCGCCGCCAGCAGGAAGGCGCCAACGGTGACCAGCCCCTGCCGCGCGGTGATCTGGAAGGTCTCGCGCGGATCGATGAAGAAATAGGTGTAGCCCAGGAAGCAGAGGCCGGCCGTCACCACCGCGCCCGTCATGCCGGTGCGCGCGGCCACCGCCAGCACCGCCAGGATGAAGACCATGGACAGGTCGTCCATGCCCAGCCACGCTTGCGCGCCCCAGGCCAGCGCAATGGCTGCCGCGGTGGCCGCCACGGCCAGCAGCATGTCCTGGCCGCGCGGCGGCGTGAGCGCCTGGCGCCAGGCCTGGCGCGCGCGGGCGCGTACCGGTGGCGGGTTGACCAGCGTGATCTCGTAATGCGCGCCGCGCTGCAGCAAGCGCTGCGTCAGCGTGCGATTGAAGGCGCGCGCGATGGGACGTTCGCGGGTGCGGCCGATGAGGATGGCCGACACGCCGGCCCGCCCCGCGTAATCCAGCAAGGCATCGACCACGTCGGCGCCACGGATCGTCTCGGTCTCGCCGCCCAGCTTGCGGGCCAGCGAGAAGGCGCGGTCCAGTTCGTCCTGGCACGCCGCGTCGCGCCTGTCATGGGTGGCCACCGTCACCACCGTCCACGGCGCATCGCGCCGCTCGGCGATGCGCCGCGCGCGCCGCACCAGGTATTCCGACTGCCCGCCGCCATCGACGGCCACCAGCACGCGCGACCGCAAGGCGGGCCCCGCCAGGCCCCGCGCCGCGTGAGTGTCGCGCAGATCGCTGTCGACCCTTTCGGCCGCCGTCTGCATGGCCAGTTCGCGCAAGGCCGCCAGGTTCGATGGCGAGAAGAATGCCTGCAGGGCCTGCGTGGCAACCTCGGCCACGTAGACCTTGCCCTGGTTGAGCCGTTCGATCAGCTCGCGCGTGGGCAGGTCCACCAGGCGGATGTCGCGCAGGCGGTCCAGCACGGCGTCGGGCACGGTTTCCGCCACGCGCACGCCGGTGATCTCGTGCACCACGTCGTTCAGGCTTTCCAGGTGCTGGATGTTGACGGTGGCATAGACGTCGATGCCGGCGTCCAGCAACTCCATGACGTCCTGCCAGCGGCGCTCGTGGCGGCAGCCCGGCGCATTGCGATGCGCCAGTTCATCGACCAGGGCGATGCCGGGACGGCGGGCCAGCAGCGCATCGAGATCCATGTCCTCCAGCGTGCGGCCCTGGTAGCGCAGGCGCCGGCGCGGCAGGACGTCCAGCCCCGCCACCAGCGCCTCGGTTTCGGGGCGGCCGTGCGTCTCGACCACGCCGATGACCACGTCCGCGCCCTGGCGGCGCAGCTCGCGCGCCCGCATGAGCATGGCGTAGGTCTTGCCCACGCCGGGCGCCGCGCCCAGGAACAGGGTGAGCCGCCCCGCGCCCTCGCGCTGGAGGGCGGTCACCAGGGCATCGGCCTGCCGGTCGCGGTCACCGTGTGCGGTCATGGGCGCATAGTATCCAAGGCCAGGTTCAATTTCAGCACGTGCACGCGCGGCGCGCCCAGCACGCCGAACTGCGCGGCCTCGGTGTGCGCCGCCACCGCGGCACGCACGCGCTCGGGCGCCAGCCCGCGCGCGCGCGCCACGCGCGCCACCTGGATCTCTGCGGCGGCAGGGCTGATGTGCGGATCCACGCCGCTGCCGGATTGGGTGACGAGATCGTCCGGCACGGCCTCGGGCGGCACGCCTTCGCGGGCGGCCACGGCGGCGGTGGCCCCGGCGATGCGCCGTTGCGCATCGGGGTTGCTGCGCGCCTGGTTGCTGCCCGCCATCGCCATCGGGTCATGGCTGGCGGCCGATGGGCGCGAGTGGAAATACGTGTCGCCCGCGAATGGCTGGCCCACCCAGGCCGAGCCCACGATCCTGCCATCGCGCTGGATCAGGCTGCCGGCGGCCTGCCCGGGAAACAACAGGCCGCCCAGGCTGGCCGTGGCCGCGGCATAGGCCAGGCCGAAGCCCAGCAGCGAGATGGCCGCGAAGCCCAGGCTGGCGCGCAGCAGGCCGCCCTGGCGGCGGGCGGGCCTGGCCGCTGCCGGCGCCTCATGGCGCGGCTGCGGATCGCGCGCGGCGGAGGGAAGAAGGGTATCGGTGCTTTCGGTACGCATGAGGGTGTGCCTCTTCAGAACAGGCCCGGCGCCGACAGCGCCAGGTCGATGAGCTTGATGCCGGCGAAAGGCAGCAGCACGCCGCCCACGCCATAGACCAGCATGTTCCGGCGCAGCAGCGCCGTGGCGCTGGCCGGCGTGAAGCGCACGCCACGCAATGCCAGCGGGATCAGCAGCGGAATGATGAGGGCGTTGAAGATGAGCGCCGACAGCACCGCGCTGGCCGGGCTGGACAGCTGCATGACGTTCAACGCCGCCATCTGCGGCAGCGCCCCCGCGAACAGCGCGGGCAGGATCGCGAAGTACTTCGACACGTCGTTGGCCAGCGAGAATGTCGTCAGGGCGCCACGCGTGATGAGCTGCTGCTTGCCCACCTCGACCACCGCCAGCAGCTTGGCCGGATCGGAGTCCAGGTCCACCATGTTGCCCGCCTCCTTGGCGGCCTGCGTGCCGGCGTTCATGGCCAGGCCCACGTCGGCCTGCGCCAGCGCCGGCGCGTCGTTGGTGCCGTCGCCCACCATCGCCACCAGGTGGCCCTTGGCCTGCTCCTGGCGGATCAGCGCCAGCTTGTCCTCGGGGCGGGCCTGGGCCACGAAATCATCCACGCCGGCCTCCGCCGCGATGGCGGCAGCGGTCAGCGGGTTGTCGCCCGTCACCATGACCGTGCGCACGCCCATCTCGCGCAGGCGGGCGAAGCGCGCCTTCACACCGTGCTTGACCACGTCCGACAGGGCGATCACGCCCAGCGCCTGTGCGCCGTCGGCCACGACGAGCGGTGTGGCGCCGGCGCGCGCGACCTTGTCGACACGGTCGCGCAGCGCCTCGGGCACCTGGCCCCCACGCTCGCGCACCGCGTCGAACACTGCGTCGGCAGCCCCCTTTCTCAGGCTGCGCAATGCGCCATCGGCGCCAGGCAGGTCCACGCCGGACATGCGCGTGCGGGCACTGAACTCGACCGCCTGCGCCGCCCGAGGCGCCCGGCTGTCCGAGCCCTGGGCACGTGCCAGCTTCGCGATGGACTTGCCCTCGGGCGTGGGGTCCGCCAGCGATGCCAGCAAGGCGGCCTCGCGCAACACGGCGACATCGATGCCGGGCGCGGGATGGAACGCGGTTGCGCTGCGGTCGCCATGCGTGATCGTGCCGGTCTTGTCCAGCAGCAGGATGTCCACGTCACCCGCCACTTCGACTGCCTTGCCCGACTTGGCAAGCACGTTGGCCGACAGGGCGCGGTTCATCCCGGCGATGCCGATGGCCGGCAGCAGGCCGCCGATGGTGGTGGGAATCAGGCAGACCAGCAGCGCCACCAGCACCACCGGATCGATGGCCAGCCCCACGAAGCCCGCGATGGCAGGCAGCGACAGCACAACCACGAGGAAGATCGCCGTCATGGTGGTCAGGAGGATCGACAGCGCGATCTCGTTGGGCGTCTTCTGCCGATTGGCCCCTTCGACCAGGGCGATCATGCGGTCCAGGAAACTGTCGCCCTGCGCGGCGGTCACGCGCACCACGATGTGGTCGGACAACACCTTGGTGCCGCCGATGACGCTGGAACGATCGGTGCCCGCCTCGCGCAGCACCGGCGCGGACTCGCCGGTGACGGCCGCCTCGTTCACCGTCGCCAGGCCCTCGATGATCTCGCCGTCGGCGGGAATCATCTCACCCGCCTCGATCTCGACCAGATCGCCGGCCTGCAAGGACGCGGCCGCCACGCGGGTCCACTGGCGGTCGTTCAGGCCGTTGAGACGGCGCGCCGTCAGGTCTCGGCGGGCCTGCCGCAGGGATGCGGCCTGGCCGCGCCCGCGCGCCTCGGCCACGGCCTCGGCGAAGTTCGCGAACAGGACCGTGATGAACAATGTTGCCGTGACGCTCCAGCCGAACACCGGCGCGCTGCGGCCCGCGAGCGTCAGCAGCGCGGTGACGATGGTGCCGCTCCAGACCACGGCGATGACTGGCTGGCGGATCACGTGGACGATGGACAGCTTGGCGAAGGAAGCCCAAAGCGCGGCGCGCAGCCCCGCAGCGTCCAGGCCGGCGGCGCGATGCGCGCGGACTGGCGCGGCGGCGCTCCCAACGTCGGCCGCGGGCAGATCAGGCAGATTGGATTGCATGGCGAATTCCTCTTGCCGCTTATCGCGGCAGCAGCGAAAGATGGTCGGCCACCGGGCCCAGCACCAGCACGGGCATGAACTGCAGCAGCACCAGGATGACGATGATGGCCAGCAGCGTGAGCGCGAAAGTCGGTGTCTCGACCCTCAGGCTGCCTGCAGTCTCGGGCGCTGGCCGCTTGGCGGCGAGCAAGGCGGCCACGGCCAGCGGGATGATCAGGCCGGGGAAACGCCCCAGCAGCAGGGCCGCCGTCGCGCTCAGGTTCCACCAATACGTCGCGTCGCCCAGGCCTTCGAAGCCCGACCCGTTGTTGGCGAACGCGGAAAGGTATTCATAGAACACCTGGCTGATGCCATGGAAGCCGGGGTTCGACACGCCCGACGCGTCGGGCATGGCCAGCGTCGCGGCAGTCAGCCCGAGCAGCACGAGCGGTTGCAGCAGCACCAGCACGGCCAGCAACCGGATCTCGGGCGCCTCGATCTTGCGTCCGAAAAGCTCCGGGCTGCGGCCTGTCATGAGCCCGGCGATGAATACGCCCAACAGCAGATAGACGAGGAACTGCTGCAAGCCGCAACCCACGCCGCCCCAGATGGCGTTGATCAGCATGTTCGCCATCGCCCCCAGGCCGGTCAACGGCGCGGCCGAGTCGTGCATCATGTTGACCGACCCGTTGTTGACCTGCGTGGTCAAGGATGCCCAGGCCGCGGAGGCCGTCACGCCCAGGCGGACCTCCTTGCCCTCCATGATGGCGGGCGCATCTGCGCCCTCGACCCAGATCATGGCGCCGGTCGACACGATCGACATGAACAACATGCAGCCCATGACCATGAGGCCAAAGCGGGGCCGCCGGGTGAAGGGACCGATCATGAAGATCACGCCGACGGGCACGAGCAGGATGGCAAGCATCTCCAGGAAGTTGCTCAGGGGCGTCGGATTCTCGAGCGGCACGGAACTGTTCGGCCCATACCAGCCGCCACCGTTGCTGCCCAGTTGCTTGGCCGCCACCATCGGCGCCACGGGGCCCAGGGGGATCTTCTGCTCGGACATCCCGGCGGAGGCATCCAGCGGCGTGGCGACCGGCCCGCCCGACAGGGTGGAGGGCACGCCCTGCGAGGTCAGCAACAGCGCCCAGGCCAGGCACAAGGGCAGCATCACGCGCACGGCCAGCCGCAGTACGTCGGCCCAGTAATTTCCGACATCGACGGCATCGGCGCGCGCGCCACCCTCGGGCGACGGTTCCACCTGCGCCGCGGCGCTGTCCTCGGGCCGGCGCCCGCCGAACAGGCCTCGCAACGTGGCGGCGAGCACCCCCAAGGCCATCAGCGGCGTGACGACCTGCAATCCGGTGACAGCCACCATTTGCGCCAGATAGGACAGCTGGGCTTGCCCGCTGTAGTGCTGCTGGTTGGTGTTGGTCAGGAAAGACACGGCCGTGTGCAGGGCGAGGTCCCAGCGCATGTTGGGCACGCCGTCGGGATTGAGCGGCAGCCAGGCCTGCGTGATGAAAACCAGCCACGCAAGCAAAAGCAGCGCGCCGCTGCTTGCCGCGAATGCCGCCGCATAGCCGCGCCATCCCATGCCCCGGGCCGGATCAGTGCCCAGCAGCCGATAGATGGGCCTTTCGATCCACAGGAAAAGCCCATCGAACCGCGAGGGCTCTCCGCGCAAGACCCGCGCCAGGTAGTGTCCCAGCGGCCAGCCCAACGCCAGCGCTGCCGCGAAGACGAGAAGAACGTCGATCATGTCACTGCTCCCCAGAAGGAAATCATCCAGCGGCTGGCAGTATCGATTCGGAACCCGTAACTTCTCCATGCCACGCTCGCTGGCCGCGCGTAACTTCCGCGTAAAATCTGCGTGCCCGCCTCCAGACACCCCGCCTCCACCGCCTGTCCTCGACTTGGTTCTCCCCGCCCTCCCCTGCGCCGGCACGTTGACCCTGCGCGGCCTGCGCCAGGCCGACCGTGGTCCCTACGACCTGCAGTTGCCGCCCGGCACCTGCGCGCTGGTGACCGGCCGCTCGGGCGCGGGCAAATCACGGCTGTTGCGCATGGCGGCCGATCTCGATCCCCACGAAGGCCAGGCATGGCTGGGCGAGCACGCGCGCGACACCATGCCCGCCCCCCTCTGGCGCCGCCAGGTCTGCTATGTGCCGGCGGAGCCGGGCTGGTGGGACGACAACGTGCGCGCGCACTTCCCGCATGCCGAATTGGCGGCGCCGCTGCTGGCGCGCCTGGGCCTGCCCGACGGCATCCTGGATGCCCCCGTGGCGCGTCTCTCCACTGGCGAACGCCAGCGTCTGGCCTTGCTGCGCGCGCTCGGCCCATCCCTGCGTTGCCTGCTGCTGGACGAGCCCACCGCCGCGCTGGACCCCGACACCGCGCAGCGCGTCGTCGCGTTGCTGCAGGACGTGAAGGCCGCAGGCGTGGCGATCCTGCTGGTCACCCACCATCCCGGCCAGTTCGATGCGCTGGCAGACGTCCGCCACGCGCTGGCGCCCGGCGGCCTGGAAAGGCAGCAGCCATGACGCCGCTCCTTCTCAGCCCGCTGGATCTCGCCATCGCCGCGCTGCTGCTCGTGGGCAGCGCCTGCCTGTCGGTCTGGCTGTCCCTGGGGGTGCAGCGCCCGCTGCTGGTGGCGGCTGCCCGCATGGTCGTCCAGCTGCTGCTGGTGGGCTTGATCCTGCAGAAGGTGCTGGCCACCGCCTCGCCCTGGCTGACGGCGCTGGTCGTGCTGGCCATGATGGGCGCGGCCAGCCATGCCGTGGGCACCCGTCAGCGCCAGGGCCTGCGCGGCCCGTGGATGCTGGGGCTGAGCACGACCGTGGTGAGCGTGACCACGCTGGCGGTGACCTTGCTCGCCTTGCAGACGGCGCTGCGGCCCGACCCCTGGTACGACGCGCGCCATGCCATTCCGCTGGCGGGCATCGTGCTGGGTGGCGTCATGAACGCGGCCAGCCTGGCACTGAACGATCTCTTTCACGCGGTGCGCCGCGAGCGGACCGCCATCGAGGCCCGCCTGGCATTGGGCGCCAGCCGCCGCGAAGCCTTCCAGGGCGTGCTGCGGCGGGCGGTGCTGACGGGCATCATGCCGCACGTGAACCAGATGACGGCGGCCGGCATCATCACCCTGCCCGGCATCATGACCGGCCAGGTCCTGGCCGGCATGGACCCGATGGAAGCCGCCAAGTACCAGATCCTGCTGATGTGCCTGCTGGGCGCCGGCAGCCTGCTGGCCGCCGTCGGCGCCACCAGCCTGGCGGTTCGGCGGCTGAGCGATACGCGCGACAGGCTGCGGCTGGATCGGCTGCGGGACCCGGCGCGGACAGGCAGGAACCCGTGACGGGCGGCCCGTCCTGCTTGCCCGGCAGGCGTCCGCCGGGCACATATTTTGAAACATATTCCCGGGGGCGTCCCTGGTTAACCCCCTGGCCGTACGCAGTCTGCCTGGCGTACAGTGACGGCAAGTTGCCCAACGAGGCAACCCGCCATTTTCACCGGGCGGAAATAGAACAACAGTGGATGCAGCGCTTTACCTGGTTTCAGCAATGAAGGGGTAACCATGAAGCACATCCAACGCCGCATGCTCGCCGCCGTGGCCGCCTGCGCCCTGCCCTGTGCCGGCCATGCCCAGTTCACCCGAACGGCCACCGCCACGTTCCCTGTCACCCTGACCATCACATCGAATTGCGTCATCAGCGCGGCGCCGCTGGCTTTCGGCTCGACCTCGCTGCTGACGACCAACCTCGACTTCCAGAGCACGGTCAACATCACCTGCACCAACAGCACCCCTTACGCCGTGGGACTGGACGAGGGCACCGGCACCGGCTCCACGGGCACCACGCGCTTCATGGCGGGCACGACGTCCGGCAATACGTCCACCGTCAGCTACCAACTGTATCGCGACGCGAACTACACCGACGTCTGGGGCGTGACCGTGGGCACCAATACCGTCAGCGGCACGGGCAATGGCAGCGCGCAGCCCATTCCGGTGTATGGCCGCGTTCCGCCGCAGGCGGCGCCCACCCCCGACAGCTACACCTCCACCGTCACCGCCACGGTCAATTTTTGAACCGGGCGGCACAGATGGCGACGCCCAAGATATGGCGGCGTCTGACAGGATTTTGCCTGGCAACGTGCGCGGCAGGCGTACTGGCCCAGGGCACCAGCCTGCAGATATCCCCCGTCCAGATCCACCTTTCACTGGCGCAGCAAGCCACCACCCTGACGTTGCGCAACGCAAGCAGCGAGCCCATGTATGGCCAGGTGCGAGTCTTCGCCTGGCGCCAGCGCGATGGCGAGGACGTACTCGATCCCACGCAGGAAATCGTCGTCACGCCGCCGCTCATCCAGGTCGCGCCCGGCACCACGCAGGTCATCCGCCTGCTGCGCATGGGCAGCGCGGACAAAGGGGAACGCGCCTACCGCCTCATCATCGACGAGATTGCCAAGCCCATGCCCGACCCCGTGTCCGGCGTCCAGGTGCGGCTGCGCTATTCGGTGCCGGTCTTCATCGGCGGCGGGGCGGGCAAGCCGCAGGAGGAACTGCGCTGGATGGTGTCGCGGCGCGGCCAGGATTGGGTGCTGCGCGTGGCCAATGCAGGCCCGTATCGGGCGCAGATCAGCGCGGTGACGCTGACCGCGGGTGGCAGGACACAGTCGCTGGGCGAAGGCTTGCTGGGGTATGCGCTTTCCAGCAGCGAGCGCGAGTGGGTGTTGCCCTTTTCCCTGCCCGAACAAGGGCCCGTCACCGTGCGAGCCACCGTGAATACGCAAGCACTGGAAGCGACGGCGGCAAGGCCCGCGCCGTAGCGCCCCCTCTCATGTACGCCATGCCGCCTCGCGACCGCAACGACAACCATGACGACGGCCGCCCTCCCGAAACGGCCGCCTTGCGGCCGATCACGATGTCACGCCGGCGCCCTCGCGCTGGTCATGCTGGTGGGCGCCGGCGCCGAGGCCCAGCCTCAGCCCATGCCAGCCGCCGCCATGATGACGCAACCACGCACGCAGGAGGTCTACCTTGACGTGAGGCTGGATGGCGAACCCACCGGCATGCTTTCCCGCTTCCGCGACAGCGGCGACGGAAGGCTCTACGCGCGCGGACAGGAGCTGGCCGCGCTGGGCCTGGATATCGGACGCATGGGCGTGGCGCCCGAGCAGGAAGTCCTGCTCGATGTCCTTCCCGGCCTGCGCTATCGCTACACGCCCGCATTGCAGGAGGTCGATCTCAGCATCGCACCCGCATTGCGCACCACCTATCGCGTCGACGCGCGCGGCATGGCCCCCACGCCGCCCGCCACGCCCGGCCGCGGCCTTCTGCTCAACTACGAGATCTACGCCCAGACCCGCCGCGAATCGCCGCTGGCGGCATGGAGCGAGCAGCGCTACTTCGACCGTCACGGCGTGTTCAGCAACACCGGTACGCTGCACTGGAACGGCCAGATGAACGGCTACGTACGCTTCGACACCAACTGGACCCGCTCAGACCCGCAAACGCTGCGCTCGCTGCAACTGGGCGACGCCATTTCCTCATCGCTGACGTGGAGCCGCGCCGTGCGGCTGGGCGGCCTACAATGGCGCCGCAACTTTGATCTGCGGCCCGACCTCATCACCTTCCCCATCCCCGCGCTGGGCGGGACAGCCGCCGTGCCCACGGCCGTCGATGTGTACATCAACAACGTTCGCCGCTATACCGGCAACGTCCCCACCGGCCCCTTCGTGCTGAACGACATCACCGGCATCTCGGGGGCCGGGCTGGCCAACGTCATCACGCGCGATGCGCTGGGGCGCGACGTCTCCACCGCGATCCCCATCTACATCGACACGCGCCTGCTCGCGGCGGACCTTTCCAGCTACGCCGTGGAGCTGGGTTTCCTGCGCCGCAACTATGGCATGCGCTCGTTCGACTACGAACGCTCGCCCGCCGCCAGCGCCTCGGGGCGCTACGGTCTGAGCGACGCCTGGACGGTGGAGGGCCATGCCGAAGCGGCGTCGGGCCTGGCCAACGTCGGCGTCGGGCTGCTGGCGCGCCTGGGCACGGCAGGCGTCGCGAACGCCTCGCTGTCGGGCAGCACCGGCCGCCGGCAAGGCGCGCAAGTGGGCCTGGGGTACCAATACCTGGATGAGCATTATTCGCTGGACATCCAGGCGCAACGGCAACTGGGCGACCATGGCGACCTGGCCTCGCTGGGCGGCGCCCCCGGTGTGCGCAGCAACACCCGCGCGACCTTCTCCCTGCCGCTGGGCCAGGGCAATACCGCCTCGCTCAGCTACATCGGCCTGCGCTACCGCGGCGCGGACACCGCGCATGTCGCCTCCGCCTCGTACCTGATGAGCCTGGCGGGCCAGGTCGTGCTGAGCCTGAGCGCCTTCAAGGACTTCAGCCAGAACCAGGGAGTGGGGGGGTTCGCCAATCTGAGCATCGCGCTGGGCAATATCTCGGCGGGAATGTCGGCGGGCAGGCAGAACGGGGAAACGCAACTTGGCGCCAGCGCGGTCAGGCCGGCGGATTATGGCGGTGGCTGGGGCTGGGGCACGCAGGCCGGCCAGACCCGGTCGTCACGGTATGGCCGGGCCTGGGGCCAATACCTGGGCCGCTACGGCGAGGCCATCGCCACCGTCGAGCAGTACGGCGGTGAAACGTCGGCCTCCTTGAACCTGGCGGGCGCCGTGGCGCTGATGCAAGGCACCGCGATGCCGGCGCGCCGCATCCACGATGGCTTCGCGCTGGTGTCGACCGACGGCACGCCCGACATCCCGGTCATGCACCAGAACCGCGTCATCGGCCGGACCAATGCCGCGGGCTACCTGCTGGTGCCGGAACTCAATGCCTACCAGCGCAACGACATCGAGATCGACACCTTGTCGCTCCCCGCCAGCGCAAGCATTCCGGTATCTTCCCGCACGGTGGTGCCGCAGGCGAGATCGGGCGTGCTGGCCCATTTCCCCATCCTGCAACAGGCCGCGGCCGTGCTGCTGCTGGTGGACGAGGCGGGCGGCCCCCTGCCCGTGGGCGCGCACGTGCTGCACGAGGAAGGCGACGAAGTCGGCGTGGTGGGCTATGACAGCATGACGTTCCTGAGCCGGCTGTCGCACCACAACGTCGTCGTGGTCACGTACGAAGGGGGTCGTTGCTTCGCGGCGTTCGAGTATGTACGCCCCGATGACGGCTCGCTGCCCACCGTGGGGCCGGTGACCTGCCGCAAGGAAGCCCCCGAATGACAGCGCGCCGGCTGATCTGGCTGATGGGGCCGCTGTTCCTGGCCGCGGGCGCGGCCCAGGCCCAGACCTGCTCGGCCACCGTGGCGGGCGGGGGCATCACCTTCAACAACGTCGACCCCATCGCCTTGAGCGCGGTCACGGCGCAGAGCACGCTGAGCGTGACATGCAATTGGGGACTGCTGGCCGCGCCCACCGTGCGCCTCTGCGTCAACCTCGGCCTGGGCAACAGCTCGACGAGCGTGAATCCGCGCCGCATGCAGCAAGGCACCGCCAACGCGCTGCAGTACCTGGTGCGCACCGGCTCGGCGGCTGGCCTGGTGCTGGGGTCCACCGAGACAAATAACCAACCCCTGAACGTCCAGATGACCTGGCCTGGCGGCGGCGTGAATACGCTGACGCAGACCTTCACCCTGTACGGTGAAATCCTGGCCAACCAGCCGGCGGTGCCCGTCACCAATGCGGCGACCACCGTCTACACCGAAACGTTCTCCTCGGCCAGTGCCCGGCTCACGTACCAGGGTTACGCGCTGCCCGTCCTGGACCCCGGCACCTGCCCGGTGCTCCTGGCCTCGAGCAGCCCCATCGGTTTCACCGCGACCGCCAACGTCACCAAGAACTGCACCATTTCCGCCGCGCCCATGGCCTTTCCCCAAGGCAGCACGCTCGGCACCGCGCTGAACGCGACGAGTTCGCTGACCCTCAGGTGCTCAAACACCCTGCCCTACGCGATCGCGCTCAGCGGCGGCGGCAGCAACGCGGTCACCGCGCGGCGCATGTCGCGCACGGCCAATGGCGTGACGACGACCGTGAATTACCAGCTTTACCTGGATTCGGCCCGCTCGCAGATCTGGGGCGACGGGACGGGCGGCACGCTGCGCCATACCGCCACCGGCACGGGCTACCCCGCCCAGGTGACGGTCTACGGACAGGTGCCGGCGCAGGCCACGCCAGTACCGGGCGACTACAGCGACACGATCACGGCGACCATCCTCTTCTGAGCCGTCGGCCGACGCCCGGATCAGAAGAAGATATGCCAGGCGCCGTCGGGTGCGTCACGTGTGATGCGCACCGGTTCCCCATGCAGGCAATTGACCTGCGGCTGGGCGCGTGGGGACTGGCTGACCGAACAGGTGCCGAGAATGACCAGGCTCACGGGCATGGCCGCGCTGCGGATGGCTTCGGCAGTGGAGCGGGGGCTGGTCACCAGCAGCAGGCCGGCGACGGCTGCCAGGCAGGAAAGGCGGAGCATGGAGGAAGTCCTGGGAAGGGCCGCAGCACTATATCAACCCCACAACCGACCCTGTTTTTTTTCAGCCATGAAAACATTTTGTTTCAAATAAGAATGCTGGGACGTTGTCCGCAACTGGCGCGAGGGTTTCGATAACATGCATCTTCTTCTTCCTTTCATCACGCAACTTCGCGCTTCCCTCCCTGAACGCCCGTATTGCCCACGTGCGCGCGCCTCTCTAACATCGGTCGGTTTTCCCCTTGCCGAGTTGCCCGCGCAACGCTGGATCCGCCATGCCCCACACCGCCACCCTGCCCCTTCCCACCCGCAAGCGCAACGTCGCCCAACGCGTCTCGCTGGACGAGATCCTGGCGCTCTACGACCTGCCCTTTCCCGAACTGCTGCACCGCGCGCAAACCGTGCATCGTGAGCATTTCGACCCGACCGTGGTCGAGTTGGCCAGCCTGCTGTCCATCAAGACGGGCGGCTGTCCGGAAGACTGCGCCTACTGTCCGCAGTCGGCGCACCACGACACCGCCGTGGATGCCGACAAACTGATGCCGCTGGAGGAAGTGGTGGCCGCGGCTCGCCGCGCACAGGCCGCCGGCGCGCAGCGCTTCTGCATGGGCGCTGCCTGGCGCAACCCCAAGCCCCGCCACATGGAGGCCGTGACGGCCATGGTGCGCGAGGTGAAGGCGCTGGGCCTGGAAACCTGCATGACGCTGGGCATGCTGGAAACCGAGCAGGCACGGGAACTGGCCGACGCCGGCCTGGACTACTACAACCACAATCTGGATACCTCGCCCGGCTTCTACGGCAACATCATCACCACCCGCACCTACCAGGACCGGCTGGACACCCTGGCGCGGGTGCGCGACGCCGGCATCAGCGTGTGCTGCGGCGGCATCGTCGGCCTGGGCGAATCGCGCCGCGAGCGCGCGGGCCTGGTGCATGAACTGGCCAACCAGTCGCCCTACCCGGAATCCGTGCCCATCAACAACCTGGTGCGCGTGGAAGGCACGCCGCTGGCCGACACCGACCCCATCGATCCCTTCGAGTTCGTGCGCACCATCGCCGTGGCGCGCATCACGATGCCGCGCGCGCGCGTGCGCCTGTCGGCGGGCCGCGAAGAAATGTCCGACGCCCTGCAGGCCCTGTGCTTCCTGGCGGGCGCGAACTCGATCTTCTACGGTGATACGCTGCTGACCACCGCCAACCCGCAGGCCGAGGCCGACCGCGCGCTGATGGCGCGCCTGGGCTTGCGCGTGGACGCGGCCCAGGTGCGCGAATGCGCCCAGGTCGCCTGAGGCCGCAAGACCCGCCTCTCGCATGCATTACCTTGCTCTCAGCATCACCTGCAGCGTCCTGGTCTCCGTCCTGCTGAAACTGGCACGCCGCCACGACATCGACGTGCGCCAGGCCGTCGCGGTGAATTACGCCGTGGCCGCCAGCCTGTGTGTGGCCCTGTTGCAACCATCGCTGGACACGCTGCAGCGTCCGGCCACGCCCTGGGCCGTGCTGATCGCGCTGGGCCTCCTGCTGCCCAGCGTCTTCCTGGCCATGGCGGCATCGGTGCGGCACGCCGGCATCGTGCGCAGCGACGCCGCCCAACGCCTGTCGCTGTTCATTCCGCTGCTGGCCGCCTTCCTCTTCTTCGGCCAACCCCTGACGGGCAAGGTCGGCGCGGGCATCGCCGTGGCCTTCGCGGCCCTGGCCTGCCTGATCGGCCGCCCCCAGCAAGGCCCGCAGGCCGGCGACGAGGGCCGTGGCCGCTGGGCCTGGCCCCTGGCCGTGTGGCTGGGCTACGGCGTCATCGACGTGCTGTTCAAGCAGTTGTCCAAGGCGGGCACGCAGTTCGCGGGCGGCCTGCTGGCGGCCTTCGTGCTGGCGGGCATCGTCATCACCGTCACGCTGCTGGCGCTGCGGGTGCGCTGGACCTGGCGCAATGCCGGGGCCGGCGTGCTGCTGGGCCTGGCCAATTTCGGCAACATCCTCTTCTATATCCGCGCGCACCAGCAGTACGCCGATGACCCCGCCGTGGTGTTCGCGGCCATGAACATCGGCGTCATCACGCTGGGCACCCTGGTGGGTGCCTTCGCCTTCCACGAGAAGCTCAGCGCCCGCAACTGGGCGGGCGTGGGACTGGCGGTGTCGGCGGTGCTGGTGCTGATCGGCTAGTGTTCTGTCCCGTTGATTCGACCGCACAAGCGGGCGACTTTTTGCAGGATCGAATCAGCGGTGGCAGTCCAGGCGAAGGACTTGCAGCGCTCGTTGTAGCGGCTGATGAACGTGTCGATCTTGGTCGTCAGTTCCTTGACCCTTTTGAACGAGCCGCGACGTATTGCCACATGCCGGTTTTGTCCTGGCACAGCTTGATGGCGTGATGAAAATCGGGGAATGTATACCTCTCCTTGCAAGCAAAACCTCGTGTATCCGAGGCAGGCGTCATGCGCTCGACTCTCGACAATCCCTGCCACCAAGTGGCACAATTCACGCACCCTAGGCGCGTCTTCAAGACTCGCGTGTTCCGACAATGGATGCGCAAGACCACGCTGACCGATCCGATGCTATGCCAGGCCGTCCAAGAGATGAATGCCGGCCTGATTGACGCGTGCCTGGGTGGCAAAGTCGTGAAGAAGCGCATCGCTCTTCCCGGACAGGGAAAGCGTGGCAGCGTGAGAACACTCGTGGCCACGCATCACGAGAGCCACTGGTTCTTCCTGTTTGGTTTCAGGAAAAGCGAACGCGCAGATATCCGCCCGGATGAACACCGGGCATTGGCAATGCTTGCAGCAGACTTGCTTGCACGCACCCACACCCAATTGAACCAGGCCGTCACACACGGCGCCCTGCAGGAAATCTGTCATGACGACTCGCGCGAAAGCGAAAAGTCCACTGCTGCAAGCCATACACGGCACGGCCGACGATCTTCATGCGCTTGGTTTTATCGACCAGCGCGCGCTGCAACGCTACGAACTGCTCTGCCTTGCGCCCGCAAGGGAGTACGACGCCACCGGCATCAAGGCGCTGCGCGCACGACTGAACCTGAGCCAGGTCGTGCTCGCACAAGTGCTCAATACCAGCCCTTCGACCATCAGGAAGTGGGAGATCGGTGACAAGAAACCCAGCGGCCCGTCGCAGCGGCTGCTCTATATCCTCGATCGCAAAGGGCTGGCTGGCGTGCTCTGAGCCAACCAGGCATCAAGGCGCCGTCTTCCCCGGCGCCGGCGGCGCATCGGGGCCTTCCATTTCCGTGACCGGTGAATTGTCCACGGCCACGGTTTCCACATAGACGTCTGCCTGCGGGTCCGTGCGCGGATCCAGCGTCCCCACCATGGGCGAGGCCTGCAGGCCGTCGGGCGCCGGCACGAAGTGCACCGGGGCTTCGTCCACGCGATGCAGGCCGGTGACCCGCTCGGGCCGCATGGTCGCCACCAGGATGGCCGCGCACAGCGAATTGAAGACGAAGAACATCCCTGAACCGCCATAGTCCATCAGCACGCCCGCGATCAGGGGCCCCACGCAGGCGCCCAGGCCATAGACGATGAGCAGCACGGCGGCCAGGCCCACGCGGCGCTCGGCCTCGACGTGGTCGTTGGCGAAGGCCGCGCCCAGCGGATACAGCGTGAAGAGCAGGATGCCGCACAGCGACGACAGCGTCAGCAGCAGCCAGAACGGCAGGCTCAGCCACCCCCACAGCGGCAGCACGATGAGCGTCAGCAGCAGCGCGTTGAAGCGGATCAACCCCACCCGGTTGACGCGGTCCGACAACCAGCCGATGGGCCATTGCGCCAGCAGCCCGGCCAGCACGGCCACTGCCACGAAGATGGCGGATTGGGAGGTGGTGTAGCCCTGCTGCGCGGCATAGACCGGCGCCAGGCCATAGAACGCGCCCGACAGGTTGCCCGCGACGAAGAGCGCGGTCAGCGACATGGGCACGCGCTTGACGAAGAATTTCACGTCCAGCGGCGTGGGCAGTTGCGCGGCCGGGTGGGAGCGTGCCGTCAGCGCCAGCGGCACCAGGCATACGGCGAAGCAGATGCCCACGAAGGTGAGCGGACGCAGGTCCAGCACCGGATAGGCGGTCAGGGCCAGCTGGCCCAGCACCGTGCCCAGCCCGGACACCAGCATGTAGAAGGAAAACACGCGGCCGCGCTGGCGATTCTCGGTCTGCTCGTTGAGCCAGCTCTCGATCACCATGAGCTGCGTCACCATCGCCACGCCGGTGATGATGCGGAACACCAGCCAGGCGGGCAGCGCCTCGACCAGGGTCTGCAGCAGGATCATCGAGGTGGCCACCGCCGCACAGGCCACGTAGGCGCGGATGTGCCCGACGCGGATGATCAGCTTGTGCCCCATGCGCGCGCCGCAGACCAGGCCCAGGTAATAGCCCGCGATCAGCGCGCCCACCCACACGGCGCCCACGGCCTGTGAGTTCAGGCGCAGCGCGACATAGGTATTGAAGAGGCCCGTCCCGACCATCATCAGCAGGGAGGCCAGGTACAGCGAGGAGAAGGAAGTCAGTGTGGCAAGCATGGCGGCGCGGTGATTGGAATCATCCGCGCGGGACCGCTCCCGCGCGGTCCGGGGCGCGCACGGCCCCGGCAACACACGAAACGTGAAACGTGATCAGGCAGCCTGGCCCAGCAGGGTGTCGACGTCGCTGACCTCGAACTTGCCGGCCTGCTCGACGTTCAACGCCTTGATGACGCCGTCCTCGATCAGCGTCGAGTAGCGCTGCGAACGCACGCCCATGCCCCGGGCAGTCAGATCCAGCTCCAGGCCCATGGCGCGGGTCCAGTCAGCCGAGCCATCGGCCAGCATGCGGACCTTGCCGGCCACGCCTTGCTCACGGCCCCAGGCGCCCATGACGAAGGCGTCATTGACGGAGACACACCAGATTTCGTCCACGCCGGCCTGGCGCAGCGCGTCGGCCTTCTGCACGAAGCCGGGCAGGTGCTTGGCCGAGCAGGTGGGGGTGAAGGCGCCAGGCACCGCGAACAGCGCGATCTTCTTGCCGCGGGTCAGGTCCGACACCTTGAAGGCGTTCGGGCCCAGCGTGCAACCTTCGGTTTCGGTTTCGATGAATTCGGTCAGCGTGCCTTCGGGCACGCGATCACCGGCTTTTACCGTCATGGGGGTCTCCGTGGGGGCGGAGCCGCCCACCCGGGCGGCCCTCAGCCGCCATCATAGAACGCCCGCCGGCCAGCTTGCTGTAAGACGCTGCTACTGACCGGCGCCCGCCCCTCATGGGCCCGCCATCAGGGGCGCAGCGCAGTTGGCTCCGCCAGTCCGCCAGCGCCGCCCCCTTGAGGGGGAAGCGCCAACGGCGCTTCGGGGGTGGACCTATCTATTTCAGGGAGAAATCCACCCGGGAGGTCGGGCCGCCGTCGTCCACCCCTTTCGCGTCCAGGCGGGGCGCCACCAGGAAGATCCGGTCCGCCGGCCCCTTCTCCATCAGCAGTTCCATCACCGCCCGGGCGCGATCCTCCGCCAGCGCCCGCAAGGCATCCTCGCCCGCCGGGGCGGCGGCCAGCATCAGCGCCTTCATTTCCTCGGGCGGCAGCGACTTGGCGATGCCGACGAAGTTGCGCGGCTTCTCGATGTCGGCCTCGCCATAGGCATCTTCCAGGTACTTGGCCTCGTCGCCCGCCTCGAGCTTGACCGTGTCCGGGTCGACCTTGCGCGCGCGCGTAGACAGCGCGGCGGCCTTGGCCTGCCGCAGCTGGGCATCCAGCCAGGCCTGGCGCAGCCCATCGGCATCCACCGCCGGGTCGGCGCGCCCGCTCACGTCCAGCTTCAGCGCGGGACGATCCGCCAGGGCGGCCGACAAGGTATCGATATTGGCCAGCGCTGCGTCCGACAGCGCTGCACTGCCCGGCTCGAAGGCGATGAAGGACAGTTCCTCGCCGCCGCCGAAAGCCGAGGCCAGCAAGGAGAACGGTGCCGTCACGGCCTTGGAGATCAGGTTGATGAAGACCTGCACGACGATGCCGCCCACCGAGAATTCGGGATCGTCCAGCGACCCCGAGACCGGCAGGTTGATGTCGATGTTGCCATGACGGTCCTTCAGCAGCGATACGGCCAGCAGCACCGGCAGCTTCAGCGCATCGGGGCTGTCGGTGCGCGGACCGAAGGTGAGCTGGTTCAGCACCACCTTGTTGCGCGCGGTGAGCTTGCGGTCCTCGACCTTGTAGGTCACATCCACCGACAGCTTGCCGCGCTCGATGGGATAGCCCACGTACTTGGCCGAATAGGTCGTGAACGTGGGCAGGTCCACGCCCTGGGCGATGGCCCGCAACTCCAGCGCCAGGAACGCGCCGAAAGGCTGCGCCTTGCCCTCCAGCGAGAACGGCGCGTTGTCATAGACCCGGCCCTTGACCTTGACGTCGGCGGGCTGCGGCCGGGTCGAGGAGACCGCGGAAACGGTGCCCTGCAGGCGCGTCAGGTCGGCCGTGTAGTTCGGCTTCACGAAACGATCGGTGAAGTTGATCTTGCCGGACTTCAGCGTCAGGCTGCGCAGCGACACGTCCGGCGTGGCCCCGCTGGCGGCGGCCTCGGTGCGCGTGGTCTGGGTGCCCTGCGTGATCGAACCGCCCGCCTCGCCAGGGTTCGCCACGATGTCCGACAGGTTCAGCGTGCCTTCGGAACTGAGGATCACCCGGCCATAGAAATCGTCCAGCGTGACGTCGCCCAGGTCGGCCGCCACCTTTTCGCCCTGCAACGAGAAGGCGCTGCGCGCCAGCGACAGCTGCTTGAAGCGCAGAAAGTCGCTGCGCGTGACGCGGTCATCCAGGCGCAGGTTGCCGACCTCGATATCGCCTCGCCAGGACGCGCGCATCGGCGTCTTGCCGTCGGCCGCCTGGAACGCCGCCTTGCCGCGTCCGCCCAGCGCCACGCCGCGCACGGTGGCGTTCAGGCTGGACGCGATGTAGGGCGCGAAGCCCGACAACTCCAGCGCCGCCAGGTCCACGTCGGCCTTCACCGCCAGGGGCGCTGGCGTCAGCACGCCGTTCACCGTCAGCCTGCCGTCGCCCTGCAAGCCCTGGCCCTGGACCTTGAAGGCGGTATCGCCCTTCAGGTCCGGCGTCAGGCGGTCGGCGGTGACGGCCAGCGATTGCGCCGCCACCTTCACCACCGGCTTGGCCGAGATGTCCTGCGCCGTCACGCCGTCCAGGCGCGCGCCCAGGTCGCTGAAGGAAATGGCCATGTCACCGCCAGTCTGCGCGACGCGCACCCGCGTACGGGCGCCCAGCGTGCCGGCATCCACCTGCCACCCCAGGCCCGCCTTCGCCAGCATGGGCTGCAGGATCTTGAGCGGCAGCGCCTCCATCTGCACCTGCAGGTCTGCGGACAGGGGCTGCGGCGACAGGCTGCCGTGCAATGCCAGCGTGGCGCCATCTGGGTTGCGGGCATCCACCTGCAGCGCCGCGGGCTGCCCCGCCGGCTGCGGCAGCGCCACGTCGTTCAGCTGGACGCCCACGCCTTCCAGGGCATAGGTGAAACCGAGGCTGTCATCCTGGACCGGGATGCGGCCGTCCTGGAGCACGAAGGCGCCCAGCTTGACCTGCCAGGCGTCAGGCTTGCGGTCCCCTTCGGTCTCGGGCTTGGCCTCGGACGGGGCCTCGGCGGGGCTGGCCGCCTGCGGCAGGATCGCCTGCCAGTTCAATTCCCCCGCGGCATTGCGCTGCAACGCGGCCACCGGCGCATCCAGCACGATCTTTTCCACCGAGGCCTGTTGCGCCAGCGGCATCAGGTCCACGCCTTCGATCCCCAGCGCGCGCCAGCCCAGCAGCGGCTGCCCGCCGGCCTCGCGCACATCCAGTTCACGCAGCCCCGCCCTGCCGGTGATCCGCAAGGTGGGGACCGCGCCCGCGGGCTGGGCGAACGTCATTTGCAGGTCGGAATCAAGCAAGGCCCGCTCGACCTTGACGGCCACCGGCAGCGGCCACGCATCGGCCAGTTCCTGCAATGCCAGGCCATCGAAGCGCAGGTGCAGCGACGAAGGCCGCTCGGCCTCGAAGGGCCGGGTCGTGCCGTCCATGTCCAGGACACTGCCATTGATGCGCGCATGCAAACGCGGCAGCACGTCGATGTCGGTGGCGTAAGCCAGCGTCGACAGGAAAGGCAGGCCCAGCGTGAGTTCATCGATCACATGGCGCCGGCCCGTGACCTTGTCATCCAGCAGCAGGCTGCCGTCCAGCAGCTCCACGTTGTTCAGCGAAAAGCGCGGCAGGCCGGTATCGGGCCTGGGCGGCGCGGCGGGGTCCTCGGCCGACAGCGCCTGGACGCGCGTGACGATGTCCGAGAACGAGAAACGCGTGGCGTCCTCGCGCGTGGCAACCAGGCGGGGCTGGCGCAGGATCAGCCGGTCGACCACCGGCGCGAAGCGGAACACCGACGCCCAGGCGGCGCTGGCCTCCAGCTCCACGAAGGTCAGCAGCGGCGGACCGTCGGGCTGGCTCACCGCAAGCTCGCGCACGCGCAAGGTCAAGGAAAAGGGATTGAATCTGACCTGCCCCACCGAGATGGGCCGGCCGATGGCTTGCGCGGCCTGCTCCTGCAGGGCGCCACGCACCAGCCTGGGCACGCCCCAGGCGGCCAGCGCCGCCAGCAGCAACAGCACCCCAAGCGTCCAGGCCACGATGCGCCAGGTGCGGGGATGCCGCAAGCCACGAACCAGGCGGCCACGCAGCGCCTGTCCACGTCCGCTCTTGCCCGTTGCCATCTTGTCGTTCATTGCCACTCCGGTCAGCCGCTACCCGCTTGCGGCGCATTATCGCGTCCGCAGCGCGCCTCGTCTATGATTGGCCTCACGCGCGCGCGCCCGCGCCGCGCCCCTTTTGCCCGCAACCCGCCAAGACACCCATGACAGAACCCGTTGCGGCGCTCAGCCACCTCGATGACGCCGGCCAGATCCGGATGGTCGACGTGGGCGCCAAGACCCCGACCCTGCGCACCGCCATCGCCCGTGGCCGCGTGCGCCTCTCCGCCCCCGCCTATGCCCTGCTGACCCAGCCGGGCCAGGGCAAGGGCGAGGTACTGAACACCGCGCGCGTGGCAGGCATCCTGGCCGCCAAGCGCTGCGCCGACCTCATCCCCCTGTGCCACAGCCTGCCGCTGGCGTTCGCGGGCGTCGACTTCTCGCTGGACGATGCTGCATGCACCGTCGCTATCCGCGCCACCTGCCGCACCAGCGGCCAGACCGGCGTCGAGATGGAAGCCATGACCGCCGTCAGCGTGGCCGCGCTCACGCTCTACGACATGTGCAAGGCGGCCGACAAGGGCATCGTGATCGAGGACATCTGCCTGGAATACAAATCTGGAGGAAAGAGCGGTGAGTGGCGACGCGAAGATTGAACTGCTGTATTTCGCCCGCGTCGCCGAACTGACCGGCAAGCGCGGCGAATCCTGGCCGCTGGCCCAGGCCCAGCGCGGCGACACGCTGCTGGCCGAGCTCGAGGCGCGCTATCCGAAGCTTGCGCCGGCCGCGCGCCTGAAGCTGGCCGTGAACCAGCTGCACGCCAAGCCCACCATCCTGATCCAGCCCGGCGACGAAGTCGCCGTGTTCGAACCCGTCACCGGAGGCTGACCCCATGCGCCGTGTCATCGTGCAGGAATCCGATTTCGACGCCGCGGCGCTGCAACGCGCGCTGTACGAGGCCTGTGCCGGACGCGCCGGGGCCATCGCCACCTTCACCGGCTATGTGCGCGACCATGCGCCGGATCAAGCCACGCAGACGCTCTACCTGGAACACTATCCGGGCATGTGCGAACGCGAACTGCAGGAGATCGGCGACGCCGCCATGCAGCGCTGGGACATCGGCGGCTACGTGATCCTGCACCGCGTGGGCGAGCTGCCCCGCCACGCGCAGATCGTCTTCGTCGCGGCCGCCTCGGCGCATCGCGGCGAGGCCTTCCGCGCCTGCGAATACATCATGGATGCGCTCAAGACCCGCGCGCCGTTCTGGAAGCGCGAGACGCTGACCAGCGGCGAGCAGTTCTGGGTGCAGGCCCGCGACGCCGATTTCGACAAGACCCGCCGCTGGGACGATGCGCCCGCGGCCATGCCCCCCGCCGACCAGGAGCAGGAACAATGAGCGACGAAGAGACCGTTTCCAAAGAAAGCGTTTCCATCAAGCACCTTGCCTGCGCGGTGCTGACCATCAGCGACACGCGCAGCGCGGGCGACGACACCTCGGGCAACCTGCTGGCCGCCAGCCTGGCGCATGCGGGCCATGACTGCCGCAAGCGCGACATCGTCAAGGACGACGTCTACCAGATCCGCCGCGTCATCAGCGACTGGATCGCCGACGAGGAGATCCAGGTCATCCTCACCACCGGCGGCACCGGCTTCTCGCACAAGGACAATACGCCGCGCGCGATCACTCCCCTGCTGGACGTCGACATCCCGGGCTTCGGCGAACTGTTCCGCCAGCTCTCCTTCCAGGAGATCGGCACCTCCACCGTGCAGTCGCGCGCGCTCGCCGGCATGGCCAACGGCACGGTGATCTTCTGCCTGCCCGGCTCCAACAACGCCTGCCGGACCGCTTTCGACAGCATCATCCGCGACCAGCTCGACAGCCGGCAGAAGTGCAATTTCGTCACCCACCTGATCCGGGAATGACACCTATCTCCATGCTTGATTTCGACACCGCCCAACGCCAGCTCTCGGAAGCCGGCCCCGCCCCTTCCCGCCAGGAAACCGTTACGCTGGGCCAGGCCCTGGGCCGCGTGCTGGCGCAGACCCTGCACGCCCGCTTCGACGCCCCGCCGGCGGACAACAGCGCCATGGACGGCTATGCCATCCGCGCGGCCGACTACGCGCAAGGCAAGGCGCTGCGGGTGCAGCAGCGCGTCTTCGCGGGCGACGAGGCCGCGCCGCTCGTGCCCGGCCAGGCCACCCGGCTCTTCACGGGCAGCCTGATCCCCGACGGCGCCGACACGGTGGTCATGCAGGAGCACTGCAACGAAGCCGACGGCCAGGTCACGATCAACACCGCTCCCACTCCAGGCCAGCACGTGCGCCGCCGCGGCGAGGACATCGCCGAAGGCGCCGTCCTGCTGGAAGCCGGCACCGTCATCGGCGCGGCCCAGGTCGCCGCGCTGGCCTCGCAAGGCCTGCACGAGGTTCCCGTGCATGCGCGCCTGCGCATCGGCATCCTCACCACTGGCGACGAGCTGGTCGCGCCGGGCCAGCCGCGCGCCACGCAACAGATCTACAACAGCAACGGCCCGATGCTGGCCGCCCTGGTCGCCGGCATGGGCGCCGAGCCCGCGCACGTGCTGCACGCGCGCGACGACGCCCAGGACCTGGACCGCGCGCTGCGCACGCTGCTGGCCGATTGCGACGTGGTGATCAGCGTGGGCGGCGTGTCCGTCGGCGAAAAGGATCTGGTCAAGCCCGCGCTGGAAGCGCTGGGTGGCGAACTGGCGCTGTGGAAAGTGCGCATGAAGCCCGGCAAGCCGCTGGCGCTGGCGCAGGTGCAGGGCAAGCCCGTGGTCTGCCTGCCGGGCAATCCGGTGTCGGCCTATGCCGTGTTCGCCCTGATGGTCACCCCGCTGCTGCGCCGCATGCAGGGCCGCGCGCTGGTGTTTCCCGCCATCGAGCGCGGCGTGCTGCAGACCGACAAGCGCTATCGCGACGACCGCGAGGAATTCGTGCGCGTGCAAAGCGAGGCCGATCCCGCCGGCACGCGCCGGCTGCGGCTCTATCCGCAGCAGGGCTCGGGCGTGCTCAGTTCCCTGACGTGGGCGCATGGCCTGGCGCGCCTGCCCGCCGACACGTCATTGGGCAATGGCGACCATGTGCGGTATTACGACCTGAAGCACTGGCTGGCCTGAGCACCAGAAAAAGGCTCCACTGGAGCCTTTTTCTTTTCCCACACGCGCGCCGCCTACTCCACCGTCGCACCCGACGTCTTCACCACCTCCGCCCAGCGCGGAATCTCCTTGGCCATCAATTCACGCAGATCCTCGGGCGAGCCGCCCACCAGCTCCATGCCCATGGTCTGGGTCAACTGGGCCTGCACGTCCGGCGCCTTCAACACCTCGGCGATTTCCTTGGACAGACGCTGGACGATTTCCGGCGGCGTGCCCTTGGGCGCGTAGACCGCCTGCCAGGATGCCACCTGGAAGCCCTTCACGCCTGCCTCCTCCAGCGTCGGCGTCTCCGGTGACAGCGCGATGCGATTGCCGGTGGTCACGGCCAACAGCTTCAGCTTGCCCTGCTGCAACAGCGGCAGCGCCGCCGTCATCTGGTCGAACATGAACGTGACCGCGCCCGAGGACACGTCGATCATGGCCGGCGGCGTGCCCTTGTACGGCACGTGCGTGAGCGGCACGCCGATGGTCTCGGCGAACAGCGCGCCCGTCAGGTGCGTGGACGTGCCGGCGCCGGAAGACGCATAGGTGCGCTTGTTCGGATGCTTCTTCAGCACCTCGATCAGTTCCGCCACCGTGTTCACCCCCAGGTTCGGGTCCACCAGCAGCACATTGGGCAGCGTGGCCACCAGCGAGACCGGCTCGAAATCGGCCACCGGGTCATAGCGCAGGTTCTTGTAGAGGCTGGCGTTGATGGCGTGCGTGCTGATGGTGCCGCCGAACAGCGTGTAGCCATCGGGCGTGGCCTTGGCGACGTAGCTGGCGCCGATGCCGCCGGCCGCGCCGGGCTTGTTTTCCACCACCACGTTCTGCCCCAGGCGCTGGCCCAGTTTCTGCGCCAGCAGGCGTCCCACCACGTCGGTGGAGCCGCCGACCGTGAACGGCACCACATAGGAAATGGGCTTGCGCTTGGGCCAGTCATCGGCGGCCAACGCCGGCGCGGCGGCGCCAGCCAGGAGGGCACAGGCGAGCAGGCCCGCCGTGCGGCGGACCAGGCAAAGCACGGGATACGGCGTCATCATGTCTCCTCGCCCTTTTCGGGCTTATGGTGATCGGGCGCCCGCGCCGGTGGCTGGCGCCCTTGGGGTCAGCGCCCTTGCTCGCGGCGCCAGGCTTCGAAGCGCTCGCGCGTGGCAGGATGCGTGGGCGGATACAGGCCGACGATGCTTTCGCCGGCGCGCACGCGCTCGGTGACGAAATCCTCGAAGGCGGTCATCTCGGTGGCCTCGCGCGCGATCTCCTCGGCCATCTCGGCGGGAATGACGATCACGGCCTCGGCATCGCCCACGATGATGTCGCCGGGGAACACCGCCACGTCGCCGCAGGCGATCGGCAGGTTGATGTCGATGGCCTGGTGCAGGCACAGGTTGGTGGGTGCGGCGGGCCGGTGGTGATAGGCCGGGATGGCCAGCGTGGCGATCTCGGCGGAGTCGCGAAAGCCGCCGTCCGTGACCACGCCCGCCACGCCGCGCTGCATGAGGCGGGTGACCAGGATGCCGCCCGCCGAGGCCGCGCGCGCGTCCTTGCGGCTGTCTATCACCATGACGCCGCCGGCGGGGCACTGCTCGACCGCCTTGCGTTGCGGGTGCTCGGGGTTCTCGAACACCTTGATGGTGTTCAGGTCCTCGCGCGCCGGGATGTAGCGCAGGGTATAGGCCGGTCCGACCATGTTGGGCAGGCCGGGATTCAGTGGCAGCACGTCCTGGATGCACTGGTTGCGCAGGCCGCGCTTGAACAAGGCCGTGGACAGGGTGGCGGTGGACACGCGGGACAGGGCGTCGCGGGTTTGCGGGGAAAGCGGGTGGGAGCTCATGCGGATTCCGTGGCAGTCAGTAGATGTCGGGTTCGGCGACGGGCGGGCCGAAGTCGGTGGTCAGGAAATCGAAGTCGGCGCCGCTGTCGGCCTGCGCCACGTGGCGCGCGAACATCCAGCCATAACCGCGCCCCGTCTTGGCGGCAGGCGGCGTCCAGGCCGCGCGGCGGCGCGCCAGCTCGGCCTCGTCCACCAGCATGTCCAGCCGGCGGGCGGGCAGGTCCAGCCGCACGATGTCGCCCGTGCGCAGCAGGGCCAGCGGTCCGCCCACATGCGACTCGGGCGCCACGTGCAGCACGCAGGCGCCGTAGCTCGTGCCGCTCATGCGTGCGTCCGACAGGCGCAGCATGTCGCGATGGCCCTGCTTGAGCAGCGCCTTGGGCATGGGCAGCATGCCCCACTCGGGCATGCCCGGTCCGCCCTGCGGGCCGGCGCCGCGCAGGACCATGACATGGTCGGGGGTGATGTCCAGGTCCTCGTCCTCGACCGCGGCCTTCATCTCGGGATAGCTGTCGAAGACCAGCGCCGGACCTTCATGGCGATGGAAACGCGGATCACAGGCCGCGGGCTTGATGACCGCGCCGTCCGGCGCCAGGTTGCCCTTCAACACGGCCAGCGAGCCTTCTCGATAGATGGGGTTGTCCAGGCCGCGGATGACGTCGTCGTTGTAGCAACGCGCGCCCGCCAAGGTGTCGCCCAGGGGTTGCCCGCTGACCGTCATGGCCGTCAGGTCGAGCTTGTCGCCCATCTTGGCCATCAGCGCGCGCAGCCCGCCCGCGTAATAGAAGTCTTCCATCAGGTACTGCGTGCCGGTGGGCCGGATGTTGGCCAGCACGGGGACGTGCCGGCTGGCCGCATCCAGGTCGTCGAGCGTGAGCGGCACGCCCGCGCGCCGCGCCATGGCCACCAGGTGCACCACGGCATTGGTCGAACAGCCGGTGGCCATGGCCACGGCCACGGCATTGCCCACGGCGGCGGCCGTCACGATCCGGTTCGGCGTCAGGTCTTCATGCACCATCTCCACGATGCGGCGCCCCACGGCCGAGGCCATGCGGATGTGGTTGGCGTCCGGCGCCGGAATCGAGCTGGCGCCCGGCAGGGTCAGGCCCATCGCCTCGGCAATGGCGGTCATGGTGCTGGCCGTGCCCATGGTCATGCAATGTCCATACGAGCGCGCGATGCCGCCCTCGGCCTCCGTCCACTCCTGCGCCGACATCAGGCCCGCGCGCCGGTCGTCCCAGAACTTCCACGCGTCCGAGCCCGAGCCCAGGTACTGGCCGCGGTAGTTGCCGCGCAGCATGGGGCCGGCGGGCAGGTAGATCATGGGCAGGCCCATGCTGAGCGCGCCCATCACCAGGCCCGGCGTGGTCTTGTCGCAGCCGCCCATCAGCACCGCGCCGTCCACCGGATGCGAGCGCAGCAATTCCTCCGCCTCCATCGCCAGCATGTTGCGATACAGCATGGTCGTGGGCTTCACATAGCTCTCCGACAACGACAGCGCCGGCAGCTCCAGCGGGAAGCCGCCCGCCTGCAGGATGCCGCGCTTGACGTCCTCGACGCGATGCTTGAAGTGCGCGTGGCAGGGGTTGGCGTCGGACCAGGTGTTGAGGATGGCGATGATGGGCTTGCCCATCCACTCTTCAGGCGCGTAGCCCATCTGCATGGTGCGGGACCGGTGCCCCGAACTGCGCAGGTCGTCGGGGGCGAACCAGCGCGCGCTGCGCAGCGTGGCGGGGTCCTTGCGGGGAGCGTCGCTCATGGAATGCCTGTCTCCGTGTGTGGCATGTCCTGGCGGTGCCAGGGATTTTTCCGGCTGGGTGGCCGTCTTTTTTCGAAGTAAAACACTAATATATTAGTGCGTCAATGCTGGGTCGCCCGCGCGCCCAGCCTACAATGTGCTGCCTTCGAGATTGCCTGAATGAAGCTGGACACCCTGCCCGTCGACCTGCACCTGGACCGTTCCCGCCATGCCGCCCCGCAGGTGGTGGAAAAACTCCGCGAACTGATCCTGTCGCTGGCGCTCGAGCCCGGCACCGTGCTCTCGCGCCCGGAACTGGCCGAGCAGTTCGGCTTGAGCCAGACGCCCATCCGCGACGCCCTCATCCAGTTGCGCGATGAAGGCCTGGTCGACATCTTTCCCCAGCACACCACCGTCGTCAGCCGCATCGACGTGGCGGCCGCGCGCCAGGCGCACTTCCTGCGCCGCGCGCTGGAGCTGGAAATCGTCCATGAACTCGCCGGCAGGCAGGATCCCGCGCTGGCCGCAAGGCTGAACGCGCACATCGCCACGCAGGAAGCCTGCCTGCAGGCGGCGCGCTACGCGGACTTCATCGTGTCGGACCAGGCCTTCCACCGCGAGATGCACGAGGCCGCGGGGGTGACCGCCCTGTGGGAACTGGAGCAGCGCTACAGCGGCCACGTGCGCCGCCTGCGCCACCTGCACCTGCCCGAGGCCGGCAAGGCGCAGCGCATCCTGCGTGATCACCGCCGCATCGTCGGCGCGCTGGTGTCAGGCAATGCCGCCGCCGCGCAGACAGCCTTGCGCGAGCACCTGTCCGGCACGCTCAGCCACGTCGACGACATCTGCGAACGCTATCCGCAGTATGTGACACGCCCGGCGAAGTAAGCACCGGGCGGCGCTGTCAGCCCAGCCTGTCAGGCCTGCTCGTCCACGCCCGACAAGGTCTCCACCAGCTTGCCCAACGCACTCCAGTCCAGGCTGCCTTCCCCTGCGCTGCACACGCCTTCCAGCAGTTGCGCGATGAGCGCGGCGCCGGGCATGAAGACGCCCCGGTCCTGTCCGGCCTGCAAGGCCAGCCGCAGGTCCTTGCGCATCAGTTCGGCCTTGAAGCCCGGCTGGAAGTCCCGCTCGATCAGGCGCAGCGCATTCTTCTCCAGCACCATGCTGCGCGCGGCGCCGCCCAGCAGGGCCTCGCGCACCACGGCGGGCGGGACGTCGTGGCGGCGCGCCAGCGCGAACGCCTCGGCCACGCCCAGCATGACACCCGTGACCGCGACCTGGTTGCAGGCCTTCACCACCTGGCCCGCGCCGACGCCGCCCACGTGCGCCACCTTCGACCCGATGGCCTGCAGATAAGGCAGGCAGGCCTCGAAGACCGCCGCGTCGCCTCCCACCATGCAGCTCAGGCTGCCGGTGGCCGCGCCCTGCTGGCCGCCGCTCACCGGCGAATCCAGCATGGCCACGCCGCGCTCGGCCAGCCGCGCCGCGAAGCCGCGCGTCGCGGGCGCGCTGATGGTGCTGGTGTCGATCACCGTGCTGCCCGCGGCCAACGCCTGGGCCAGTCCGCCCTCGCCGAACAGCACGGCCTCGACCGCCGCGGTATCGGACAGGCACAGGAAGACCACGCGGCATGACGCACCCAGCGCCGCGATGCTGTCGGCGGCCTGGGCACCCTGCTCGACCAGCGGCGGCATGGCCTGGGCATTGCGGTTGAAGACGGTCACGGCATGCCCGGCGCGCAACAGCGAACCGGCCATGCCGCGCCCCATCACGCCCAGGCCGATGAAGCCGACGCGGACAGGGGAAGAGGATTGAGTCGCAGACATCGTGTGCCAGGCTCCTTGTGCAAGGTTGGGGGGGATCAGGGTTTGGGCAGGGTGCGCAGCGAATCACCGATGAGTTCATAGCCCGCGTCGATCTGCTGCTGGAAGGCGGGGCCGTCGGCATAGTCGGTCATGAGGCCCGTCTTCTCGGTGAAACCCTTCCAGGCCGGCGTATCCAGCGCGGCCTTGAACGCGTCATGCAGCGTGCGATAGACGGGCTCGGGCAAACCGGCAGGCGCCATCAGGCCCTTCATGTTGTCCAGCGCCACCGGGTAGCCCAGCTCGGTCACGGTGGGCACGTCGGGAAAGGCCGGCACGCGCTTGTCGGAGAACACAGCCACCGGCTTGATGCGCCCGCCGTTGATGAGGCCCATCACCTCCTCGGGCGCACCGAAGGCCATGTCGACCTGCCCGCCCGCCAGCGCCAGCAGCGAATCGGCGGCGCCCTTGTAGGGCACGTGCAGGAAATTCAGCCCGCTCTTGGCCTGGAACACCAGCATGGTGGAGTGGAACAGGCTGCCCTCGCCCGTCGAGCCATAGGACAGCGAACCCGGCGCTTTCTTCGCCTGCTCGATGATCGACTGCATGGTCTGGTGCGGCGAATCCGCCTTCACGGCCAGCACCGAGGGCAGGCGCGCCACTTTCAGCACCGGCGTGAAGTCCTTGCGCGGGTCGTACGAGAGCTTCTGGTGATTGCCCACCGAGGTCGTCTCGCTGCCGCCGCCCACGAAGAGCTGGTAGCCGTCGGGCTTGGCCTGCGCGATCTGCTGCGCGGCCAGCGCGCCGGCCGCGCCGGGTCGATTCACCACCACCACGGGCACCGGGAACGTGTCCTTCACCGCATTGGACAGCTGTCGCGCGATCTGGTCGGCCGAGCCGCCCGGCGCAAAACCCACCACGATCTCGATGGACCGTTGCGGCGTCCAGTCCTGCGCGGCCACGGGCGCCGCCCCCAGCAGCGCCGCCATGCCCGCGCCGGCCCCCGCCAACCGGACGCCGCGCCACGACAATGAAAGGAAATGCCCGGCACGCGCCGCGCCTTGCTGGATGCGAATCATGTCTGTCTCCGTCTTATGGTTATCCGCCAGGTGCGTCGGTGCGCCCCAGCTTGTCGGGCAACTCTAGCAAGGCTGGGGGACGGTAGAAAGTGATAAATTCCGCAAGGCTTTCATCGCTTTTATCGAACACAAGAACGCGCCCAGACGGCCTGCACGCCGGGGCCGCGGCCACACCAAGAGACAACGATGACCCTCAAGCAGCTGGAAGCCTTCTATGCCGCCGCCACCTCGGCCAGCTTCGCGGTCGCGGCCGCGCAATTGCATCTCTCGCAGTCCTCGCTTTCCAAGCGCATCGCCGAACTGGAACAGACGCTGGGCCGGACACTCTTCGATCGCGCCGGACACCGGTCCGCGCTGACCGCCGCGGGCAAGCTGCTGCTGCCGCGTGCGCGGGACATGCTGGCCGCCGCCGACGCGGCGCGCGCCGCCGTGGGCCAGGACGATCCGCTGCAAGGCCTGTGCCGCTTCGGCCTGGGAGAACTCGCGGCCATGACCTGGCTGCCGCGCTTCGTGGCGCGCTGCCGGGAGGACTTCCCGGCGCTGCAACTGGAACCGCAAGTGGACATGGGCCAGGCGCTGGAAAGCCGGCTGACCAGCGGCGAACTGGATTTCGCCGTGGTGGCCGGCTGGTCCTCGCACAATGCCATTGCCTCGCACACCATCGCCGAGGTGCGCTATGGCTGGGCCGGCGCGCCCGAGCTGCTGCGGGGCCGACGGATCATCACGGCCGAAGTGCTGCAGGACGTTCCCGTGATCACCATGCCGCCCGCGGCCGGCTCCACCCGCCTCTTCGATGCCTGGCTCAGCGCCAACACGCTGGCCGTGCCGCGCCGCCTCGTCTGCAACAACATGTCCGCCATCGCGGGACTGGTGCGCGCAGGCATCGGCGTGAGCTTCTTTCCGGAAGGCTGGCTGAAACCGCTGGTGGAGCGCGGCGCGGTGGCGGTCCTGGACAGCGACCCGCCTTTGCGTGCGCTGCACTACTCCTTCCAGTGGCGGCGCGACGACATCCGGCCGGCCCTGGCGGCCCTGCGTGAACGGGTGGTGCAGGTGGCGGACTTCAGCGTGCCGCACCCGCTGTGGTGAAGACGGGCGCTCAGCCCTCGCGCGCGAGATCCTCGGGCGTATTGAGGTTGTCGAAAGCCTCGGCCTGGTCGTCGAAATCCATCGCCACGGCGCCGGCCTCGCGCAGCCACCCTTGCACGCGGCGTTCGCCGCGCGACAGGTAGTCCAGCAGGCCGGGCAACAGGGTGGTGGCGGCCAGCATGCACACGGGCTGCCAACGGCCTTGCGTGGCCGCCACGGCAAGCGGCGCGTGCGCGGCTTGCGCCGCCTGCAGCAGGCGGCTGGCCAGGTCGGCCGGCACGCGCGGCATGTCGCAGGCCCAGGTCAGCACCCAGCCCGCGGGCGCGACCGGCAGGGCCGACGCGAGCCCCGCCAGCGGCCCCTGGTAACTCCCCAGCACGGGATCATCCGGCACCACCGTGCCATAGGCGGCGTAGTCCGCCAGGTTGCGATTCGCGCTGATCAAGAGGCCATCGACCTGCGGCCGCAGGCCCGCGCACACGTGCGCGACCAGCGGCTGGCCGCGCCAGGCCAGCAGGCCCTTGTCGCGCGCGCCCATGCGCAGGCCTTGTCCGCCCGCCAGGATCAAGCCGGTGAGGGTCTCGCGCATGAAGTGTCAGCCGCCGATGTAGCTCATTTCGATGCGACGCTCGCCAGCGGGCGCCTCGGCCCGGCCGCGCAACTCGGAATAGGCATCGGTGCGCCCGCCCCACAGGCTCGCCAGCAGGCCGCGCAACTGGTCCGGGTCCGCGCCTTGACGCAGCGGGCCTCGCAGGTCGTGCCCCTGCGAGGCGAACAGACAGGTATAGAGCCTGCCTTCGGGCGACAGGCGCGCCCGGTTGCAGTCGCCACAGAACGCGTGCGTGACGCTGGTGATGACGCCGATCTCGCCCGCGCCGTCGTCATAGGCCCAGCGCTCGGCCACCTCGCCGGCGTAATGCGCCGACAGCGGCGAGAGCGGATGTTCCGCGCCGATGCGCGCCAGCACCTCGGCGCCCGGCACCACCTCGGCCAGGTTCCAGCCATTCGTGTTGCCCACGTCCATGTATTCGATGAAGCGCAGGACGTGGCCGGAATGCCGGAAGCGCCGCGCCATGGGCAGGATCTGGTGATCGTTCAGCCCGCGCCGCACCACCATGTTGACCTTCAAGGGGGCCAGGCCCGCCTCCGCCGCCGCGTCGATGCCGCGCAGCACGTCATCAGGCGAGAAATCGGCATCGCTCATCCGGCGAAACAGCACCGGGTCCAGCGCGTCCAGGCTGACCGACACGCGCGTCAGGCCCGCCTCGCGCAACGCCCGCGCGCGGCGCGCGAGCAGGATGCCGTTGGTGGTCAGCGTCAGGTCCAGGGGCTTGCCTGCCGGCGTGCGCAATTCGGCCAGCATGCCCACCAGCGCATCCAGGTTGCGGCGCATCAGCGGCTCGCCGCCCGTCAGGCGGATCTTCTCCACGCCCAGGTCCACGAAATGGCTGGCCAGCCGGGCGATTTCCTCGAAGGTGAGCATGTCGGCATGCGGCAGGAACTGGTAGTTCGCGTCGAAGACGTCGCGTGGCATGCAGTAGCCGCAACGGAAATTGCAGCGGTCGGTCACCGAGATGCGCAGGTCGCGCAAGGGCCGTCCCCGCGCATCGAGCGGCGTCACGCCCGGCGCGGGCGCATGCCGCGCCGCGCCCGCGTAGGACGGGGCGGCAGGGGTATCGCGTGCCAGGAAGATGACTTTGCTCATTGGAGGGATGTTAGATCGCGGGGGGCGGCCGCGCCCGAAAGCCCCTGTCGCCAGAGGTGTCCGGGCGCGGCGTGTCACCCTCTGCCGAAAGCCTGCTCGAAGGTCTGCAGCTCGCCGGTGTGGCGCGCATCGTAACCCACCAGTTGCCGCAGGTAGCCCACGAACTCTGGACTGCGCATCAGGCGCAACAGTTCCTGCATGGCCGGCTGCGCCAGGCTGGATTGATGCACCGCAAAGAAATAGCGCTCGCGCACCAGCGGAATGAATGCCAGGCCGAAGCGGCAGGCCGCCGTCTCGACGCCCACGCCGGTGTCGGCCATGCCGCTGGCGATGTGGGCGGCAATGGCCATGTGCGTGAATTCGTTGGTTTCGTAGCCCTGCACCGCGCTGATGGGAATGCCCGCGCGTTCCAGCAGCAGGCTGACCAGGTAGCGCGTGCTGGAACCGATCTGGCGGTTCACGAAGCGCACGTCCGGGCGCGCCAGGTCCGTGATGCCCCGGATGTTCTTGGGATTGCCCGGCTCGACGAACAGCCCGGTGTTGCGCACGGCAAGGTGGATCAGGCGGTAGTTGTCGACGTCCAGCCACTGCGCATAGCGCGCCATGATCGGCGCCTCGAATTCGCCCAGCGGCACCTGGAAGCCCGCCAGGTCGCATTCGTGGCGCTCCAGCGACGCCAGCGCCTCGATGGCCGTGCGGTAGCGCAATTCCATGCCGGGCGCGTGGCCGCTTCCGCTCATGTGATGCATCAGGGCCTCCACCGCGAAGCCGTGGCTGGCGTGCAGGCGCACGTGCGGCTCGCCTTGCGGCAGCAGGCGCTCCAGCTCTTCCTGCAGCTCGGACGCCATGCTCTCCAGCGTCGGCATCAGGCGCGCCTCGATGCGGCGGTTGGCCCACAGCAGGCGTTGCGCGAACGGCGACAGCTGCGTGCCCTGGCGGCGCTTGGTGATGAGCAGCGCCGTGCCGAAGCTTTCTTCGAATTTGCGCAACACCCCCCAGCCGTGCCGGTAGGACAGGCCACAGGCCTTGCAGGCGCCGGCGATGTGGCCGGTGGCATCGATGGCCGCCAGCAACGCCAGCACTTCCTGCAGGGAAACCCCTTGTTCACCATCCGAGCCGAGCAACCACGCGGGGCGCAGGCCGATGCGGAATTTATATGTCATTTAATTCTTATTGAAGCGGCCAAAAACCCGGATTAGAGTAGTCGGCACAGGAACCGCCAGACGGCGATGCGATTAATAATATGTTCCTGGAGACATAATAACCATCGTCATGCAGCCCGGCAAGGCAAACCGCCCCGGCCCGGCGCAGGACGATAGGCACAAGGAGCCAGACATGTCAGTCACCGGCCAACCCGGCGCTGGCGCGCCCATTCGCAAGGCCAGCATCGACCTGGCATCGACAGGCGCGGCACGCGGCACCGACCCGCTGCACAGCGTTCCGTCCGACCAGGCCACCCAGATTGCCGCCGCGCGCATCGTGGGCCTTTACAAGGACCAGCCCGGCGCCCTGCTGCCCATCCTGCACGCCATCCAGCACGAACTGGGCTGCATCCCGCCCGAAACCGTGCAGGTCGTGGCCGACGCGCTGAATCGTTCGCGGGCCGAGGTGCACGGGGTCATCACCTTCTATCCGCACTTCCGCAGCAAGCCCGCCGGGCGCCACGTGGTGGAAATCTGTCGGGCCGAGGCCTGTCAGTCGCGTGGCGGCGAGCAGCTTGCCGACCACGCGAGAAAACAGCTGGGCTGCGATTTCCACGAGACCTCCGCGGACGGCGCCGTCACGCTGGAACCCGTGTACTGCCTGGGCCTGTGCGCCCAGTCGCCCTCCGTGATGATCGACGGCCAGCCGCACGCCCGCGTCACCACCGAGAAATTCAACCGGCTGATGCAGGGAGTGCAATCATGAGCGCCCCGCTCACCTTCCCCGCCGCCCCGCGCGAATCCACCGTCACGCTGTATGTGCCCCGCGATGCCGCGGCGCTGGCCGTGGGCGCCGATGCCGTGGCGAACGCCATCGAACAGGAAGCGCAGCAACGTGGGCTGTCCGTCGACATCGTGCGCAACGGCTCGCGTGGCCTGCTATGGCTGGAAACGCTGGTCGAGGTGGCAACGCCGGACGGCCGCGTGGCCTACGGCCCGGTCGAGCCCGAGGACGTGGCGGGCCTGTTCGAGGCCGGCTGGCTGCAAGGCAAGGCGCATGCGCTGTGCCACGGCCAGACCGAAGACATTCCCTATCTGAAGAAGCAGGAGCGCCTGACCTTCGCCCGCGTGGGCATCACCGATCCGCTGTCGCTGCATGACTACGCGGCGCACGGCGGCCTTGAAGGCCTGCGCCGGGCGCTGTCCATGACGCCCGAGCAGATCGTCGAGGAAGTCACGCAATCCGGCCTGCGCGGCCGTGGCGGCGCGGCCTTCCCCGCCGGCATCAAGTGGAAGACGGTGCTGGCCGCCGGCGGCGCGCGGAAGTACATCGTCTGCAACGCCGACGAAGGCGACTCGGGCACGTTCTCGGACCGCCTGCTGATGGAAGGCGACCCCTACGTCCTGATCGAAGGCATGACCATCGCCGGCCTGGCCGTGGGCGCCACCTCCGGCTACCTGTATGTGCGCTCGGAGTACCCGCACGCCATCGCCGCGCTGCAGCAGGCCATCACCCGCGCCCGTGACGTGGGCTGGCTGGGCAAGGACATCCATGGCAGCGGCCGCGCCTTCGACCTGGAAGTGCGCGTCGGCGCGGGCGCCTATATCTGCGGCGAGGAAACCTCGCTGCTTGAAAGCCTGGAGGGCAAGCGCGGCGTGGTCCGCGCCAAGCCGCCGCTGCCCGCCATCAAGGGGCTCTTCGGCAAGCCCACCGTCATCAACAACGTCATCACGCTGGCCTCGGTGCCCACCATCCTGGCGCGCGGCGCGGCCTATTACCGCGATTACGGCGTGGGCCGCTCGCACGGCACCCTGCCCTTCCAGCTGGCCGGCAACCTGAAGCAGGGCGGCCTGGTGGAAAAGGCCTTCGGCCTGACCCTGCGCGAACTGCTCTACGACTATGGCGGCGGCAGCGCCTCGGGCCGGCCCCTGCGCGCGGTGCAGGTCGGCGGCCCGCTGGGCGCCTACCTGCCTGAATCGCAATGGGACGTGCCGCTGGACTACGAGGCCTACCAGAAGATTTCGGCCATGGTGGGACACGGCGGCCTGGTCGCGTTCGACGACACCGTCGACATGGCGCACATGGCGCGCTACGCCATGACCTTCTGCGCCGTGGAGTCCTGTGGCAAGTGCACGCCCTGTCGGATCGGCTCCACGCGCGGGGCCGAGGTCATCGACAAGATCCGCGACGGGCGCCAGCGCGAGCAGAACGTCGAACTGCTGCGCGACCTCTGCGACACCATGCTGGGCGGGTCCCTGTGCGCGCTGGGCGGCATGACGCCCTACCCCGTGCTCTCGGCGCTCAACCATTTCCCCGAAGACTTCGGCGTGCGCGCGCCGGCAGACCAGGACGCGCACGCGGCCTAGGCCCCCATCCATACCGTCCGGGCCAGGAAAGGCCGGCAAGGAGACAACCATGCTGGAAACCGTCATCAAGCGCGAACGCGATCTCGGCACCCCCGAGGCGGAGTCCGCCAACACCGTCACGCTGACCATCGACGGCCAGGCCATCACCGTGCCCGAAGGCACGTCGGTGATGCGCGCGGCCGCGCTGGCCGGCATCAACATTCCCAAGCTATGCGCCACCGACAGCCTGGACGCCTTCGGCTCCTGCCGCCTGTGCCTGGTGCAGATCGAAGGCCGCCGCGGCTATCCGGCGTCCTGTACCACCCCGGCCGAGGAAGGCATGGAAGTGGTCACCGAGAACGCCAAGCTGCACGCGCTGCGCCGCGGCGTCATGGAGCTGTACATCTCGGACCATCCGCTGGACTGCCTGACCTGCCCGGCCAACGGCGACTGCGAGCTGCAGGACATGGCCGGCGTCGTGGGCCTGCGCAACGTGCGCTATGGCTACGAAGGCGCCAACCACCTGACCAGCACGGTCGATGACTCCAATCCGTATTTCAGCTACGACGACACCAAGTGCATCGTCTGCAACCGCTGCGTGCGCGCCTGCGAGGAAACCCAGGGCACCTTCGCGCTGACGATCTCGGGCCGCGGCTTCGGCTCGCGCGTCTCGCCGGGCCAGGACGAGCCCTTCCTGCAAAGCGAATGCGTGTCCTGCGGCGCCTGCGTGCAGGCCTGTCCGACGTCGACGCTACAGGAAAAATCCGTCATCGAACTGGGCCAGGCCGAACACGCCGTGCTCACCACCTGCGCCTATTGCGGCGTGGGCTGCGGCTTCAAGGCCGAGATGAAGGGCCAGGAAGTCGTGCGCATGACGCCGTGGAAGGACGGCAAGGCCAATCGCGGCCACTCCTGCGTGAAGGGACGATTCGCCTGGGGCTACACCACGCACAAGGAACGCGTGCTGAACCCCATGATCCGCAAGAACATCTCCGACCCGTGGCGCGAAGTGTCGTGGGAAGAGGCCATCCAGTACGCCGCCAGCGAGTTCCGCCGCATCCAGGGCCGCTATGGCCGCGACGCCGTGGGCGGCATCACCTCCTCGCGCTGCACCAACGAGGAAACCTGGCTGGTGCAGAAGCTGATCCGCGCCGCCTTCAACACCAACAACGTCGACACCTGCGCGCGGGTCTGCCACTCGCCCACCGGCTATGGCCTGAAGCAGACGCTGGGCGAATCCGCCGGCACGCAGACCTTCGACTCGGTCATGAAGACCGACGTGGTCATCGTCATGGGCGCCAACCCCAGCAGCGGCCACCCGGTGTTCGCCTCGCGCCTGAAGAAGCGCCTGCGCCAGGGCGCGCGCCTCATCGTCATCGACCCGCGCCGCATCGAGCTGGTCAGCTCGCCGCACATCAAGGCCGACTACCACCTGCAGGTGCGGCCAGGCACCAACGTGGCGCTGCTGACCGCGCTGGCGCACGTCATCGCCACCGAGGGCCTGATCGACGAGGCCTACGTGGCCGAGCGCTGCGACCCCAAGTCCTTCAACGAATGGCGCGAGTTCGTCTCGCGCGCCGAGAATTCGCCCGAAGCCAGCGCCGAAGTCACGGGCGTGCCGGCCCAGGCGGTGCGCGGCGCCGCGCGGCTCTTCGCCACCCAGGGCAACGGCGCCATCTATTACGGCCTGGGCGTGACCGAGCACAGCCAGGGCTCCACCACCGTCATGGCCATCGCCAACCTGGCCATGGCCACCGGCAACGTCGGCCGCGAAGGCGTGGGCGTGAACCCGCTGCGCGGCCAGAACAACGTGCAGGGCTCCTGCGACATGGGCTCGTTCCCGCACGAACTGCCGGGCTACCGCCACATTTCCGACAACGTGGTGCGCAAGCAGTTCGAGGAGGCCTGGAACGTCACGCTGCAACCCGAGCCGGGCCTGCGCATCCCCAACATGTTCGACGCCGCGCTGGGCGGGACCTTCAAGGGCCTGTACTGCCAGGGCGAGGACATCGTGCAGTCCGACCCCAACACCCAGCACGTGGCCGCGGCGCTGTCGGCCATGGAGTGCATCGTGGTGCAGGACCTGTTCCTGAACGAAACCGCGAAGTACGCCCACGTCTTCCTGCCGGGTTCGTCCTTCCTGGAAAAGGACGGCACCTTCACCAACGCGGAACGGCGCATCTCGCGCGTGCGCAAGGTCATGGAGCCGCGCAACGGCCTGGCCGACTGGGAAGTGACGATGGCGCTGTCCAACGCGCTGGGTTATCCCATGAACTACACCCATCCCAGCGAAATCATGGACGAGATCGCGCGGCTGACCCCGACCTTCACCGGCGTGTCCTACGCCAAGCTGGAAAAAATGGGCAGCATCCAGTGGCCCTGCAATGACGCGGCCCCCGAAGGCACGCCCATCATGCACGTGGACGCCTTCGTGCGCGGCAAGGGCCGCTTCCTGGTCACGCAGTACGTGCCCTCGGACGAGCGCTCCACCCGCAAGTTCCCGCTGCTGCTCACCACCGGGCGCATCCTGTCCCAATACAACGTGGGCGCGCAGACGCGGCGCACGCCCAACGTCATGTGGCATGCCGAGGACGTGCTGGAAATCCACCCGCAGGATGCCGAGGACCGCGGCGTGGCGGAGGGCGATTGGGTCGGCGTGCAAAGCCGCTCGGGCGAGACCGTGCTGCGCGCGACCCTGACGGATCGGGTGCAACCGGGCGTGGTATACACCACCTTCCATTTTCCCGAGTCCGGCGCCAACGTGGTCACCACGGACAGCTCCGACTGGGCGACCAACTGCCCCGAATACAAGGTCACGGCCGTGCAGGTCATGCGCGTGTCGCAGCCTTCCGATTGGCAGCGCAAGTGGTCCCGCTTCACCGACATCCAGCAGAAGCTGTTGCGCGAACGGGCCCGCGAGTCCGACGTCGTGCCCGCCGGGAAGTAAGCCCACCAGGACCTCGCCCCCATGCCCAGCGCCGCCACCGGCACGCCCGACGTACTCGACGCCAACGAGACGCACGCCCTTGCCACCCACGCCACCCTGCCCGTCCTGCGGATCCGGGGCGGCGTGGCGGTGCGCGAGACGCTGACGGACACGCTGGCCGAGGAAACCCCCGTCGCGCTGGAATACAACGGCATCAGCCACGCCACGCTGCTGGCCACGCCCGCCGACCTGGAAGACTTCGCGCTCGGCTTTTCGCTGACCGAGGGCATCGTCGACAGCCTTCAGGACGTGCGCGACCTGAGCCTGCGCGAGGAAAGCGGCGGCGTGGTCGTCGCGCTGGAAGTCTCCAGCGCCAGCTTCGCGCGCCTGAAGGACCGGCGCCGGGCCATGGCGGGGCGCACCGGCTGCGGCCTGTGCGGCGTGGAGACCCTGCCCGAGGTGCTGCGGCCCGTGCGGCCCGTGTCCGCGGGCCAGCCCATTTCGCTGGAGGCCGTGCGCGCGGCCCAACGCGCCATGCGCGCACGCCAGGCGCTGCACGAGATCACCGGCGCCACCCATGCCGCCGCCTGGGCCGACGCCCAGGGCAACGTGCGCCTGGTGCGCGAAGACGTGGGCCGCCACAACGCGCTGGACAAGCTGGTGGGCGGCCTGGCCCGCGCAGGCATGGCGGCCTCGGCAGGCTTCATCGTGGTGTCCAGCCGGGCCAGTTTCGAGATGGTGCAGAAGGCCGCCTGGGCGGGCGCCCCCTTGCTGGCCGCGGTGTCCGCCCCCACGGCGCTGGCCGCGCGGCTGGCCGAGGACGCGGGCCTGACGCTGGTCGGCTTCCTGCGTGACGCCGACTGCACGGTGTATGCCCATCCGGAACGCGTGCGCCTGGCGCCCTGAATCCACACACCCACAACAACGACACCGCCGGAGACAGCAGCATGGATATCCCCAACCTGATCCGCATGGCCAACCGCATCGGCGATTTCTTTGGCGCCATGCCCGACCAGGCGGAGGCCCAGGAGGGCATCACCAACCACATCCAGAAGTTCTGGGAGCCGCGCATGCGCCACGCCCTGCTGGATTTCCTGGCCTCCCACCCCGACGGCCGCGACGGCGACGTGCAACTGCGCGAGAACGTCCACCGCGCTATCACCGACAACCTCGAGCGCCTGCGGCCCGCGGCCTGAGCCGGCGCGACCATGGCCTTCCCCGTTTCCACCCGCGCCGCCCCCAGGCGACGCTCGCTTTCCTGGCAACACCCGCAGTGACAACACAAAATCAGACATCGGTACACGATACGTCCGAGGAGACAGCATGAACACAGCGACCAGTACCCTGGGGATCCCGCCGTCGGCGGGCTTCCTGGACAAGGAAAGAACCATCGCAGGACCGGGCTTCAACCGCTGGCTGGTGCCGCCAGCCGCCCTCGCCATCCACCTTTGCATCGGCATGGCCTATGGCTTTTCCGTGTTCTGGCTGCCGCTGTCCAAGGCCGTGGGCGGCGCGGCGCCGCTGGCCTGCCCGGCCGACATGAGCCTCGTGGCCGAGCTCTTCACCACGTCCTGCGACTGGAAGATCTCCACGATGGGGTGGATGTACACGCTCTTCTTCGTGCTGCTGGGCTGCTCGGCGGCCCTGTGGGGCGGCTGGCTGGAACGCGCCGGCCCGCGCAAGGCCGGCGTCGTGTCGGCGGTGTGCTGGTGCGGCGGCCTGCTGATTTCCGCGCTGGGCGTCTATCTGCACCAGATGTGGATGCTGTGGCTCGGATCGGGGGTCATCGGGGGCATCGGGCTCGGGCTGGGCTATATCTCACCGGTCAGTACGCTCATCAAATGGTTCCCCGACAAGCGGGGCATGGCCACCGGCATGGCCATCATGGGCTTCGGCGGCGGCGCCATGATCGGCGCGCCGCTGGCCGACGTGCTGATGCGCCACTTCGCCACGCCCGACTCGGTCGGCGTCTGGCAGACCTTCCTGGCCATGGCCATCATCTACTTCGTGTTCATGATGTCCGGCGCCATGGGCTACCGCGTGCCGCCCACCGGCTGGAAGCCCGAAGGCTGGACGCCGCCGGCCTCGCAGGTCAACAACGCCATGATCACCAAGGGCCACGTGCACGTGAAGCGCGTCTGGGGCATTCCCCAGTTCTGGCTGGTCTGGGGCGTGCTGTGCCTGAACGTGACGGCGGGCATCGGCATCCTGGGCATGGCGTCGCCGCTGCTGCAGGAAGTGTTCGCCGGCCGCCTGATCGACCAGCCGCAACTGGGCTTCACGGACCTGGACAAGGGGCAGCTGGCCGCCATCGCGGCCATCGCGGCGGGCTTCACCGGCCTGCTCAGCCTGTTCAACATCGGTGGCCGTTTCTTCTGGGCCAGCCTGTCGGACAAGCTCGGCCGCAAGATGACCTATGCCATCTTCTTCGCGCTGGGCATCGTGTTGTACGCGTCGATTCCCTGGACCGGCCAGATGGGCCAGCTCGCGCTCTTCGTGGGCGCCTTCGGCATCATCCTGTCCATGTACGGCGGCGGCTTCGCCACGGTGCCTGCCTACCTGGCCGACCTGTTCGGCACGCAGATGGTGGGCGCCATCCACGGGCGGCTGCTCACGGCATGGTCGGCGGCGGGCATCTTCGGCCCGGTGCTGGTCAACTACATCCGCGAGTACCAGCTGTCCATCGGCGTGCCGCGCGCGCAGGTCTACGACATCACCATGTACATCCTGGCCGGCATGCTGGTGCTGGGTTTCCTGTGCAACCTGGCCATCCGCCCGGTCAACCCCAAGCACTTCATGACCGACGAGGAACTGGCCCGTGAGAAGGCCCTGGCGCACGAACGCGCCGTGGCCTCGGAAGTGCGGGGCAGCGGCAGCTCGACCTATCGCACGCCGATGGCCCTGGTGCTGTTTGCCTGGGCCGCCGTGGGCATTCCCCTGGCCTGGGGCATCTGGGTCACGCTGCAGAAGACCGCCGTGTTGTTCCACTGATACGCCACGCGCGGTCCACGCGGGAACGCCGCTCTCCGGGGCGGCGTTTTCCATTGCGGGATGCACGCTTGCGGCGCTATGCTTCATTTTGTCCTATGACAATAAAGAGCGCCGTCCCATGTACATTCCCGCCGCCTTCGCCGAGACCGATACCGCCGCGCTCCACGGCCTGATCGCCGCGCACCCCTTCGGCACATTGGTCACCCACGGCGCCCAGGGCCTGGACGCCACGCACGTTCCTTTCCTGCTGGCCGCGGACCAGGGCCCGCAAGGCACGCTGCTGACCCACATCGCGCGCGCCAACCCCCTGTGGCAGCAGCATGCCGACGGCGAAGCCGTGCTGGTCGTCTTCTCGGGCCCGCAAGGCTACGTGTCGCCCAACTGGTATCCCAGCAAGCATGAGACGCACCGGCAGGTGCCCACCTGGAACTACCAGGTCGTGCACGCCCATGGCCGCCTGCGCATCCGCGACGACGAACGCCATGCGCGCGGCCTGCTGGCCCGGCTGACGCGCGAACACGAGACCCGCTCGCAGCAGTCGCCTCCCTGGAAGATGGGCGACGCGCCGCCAGACTACCTGTCCCAGCATCTGAAAGGGCTTGTCTGTCTCGACGTCGAAATCGACCGCCTGGTCGGCGTGTCGAAGCTCAACCAGAACAAGGCCGACGCCGACCGCAAGGGCGTGGTGCAGGGGTTGGCGGCGCGTGGCGAGACCGCCCTGGCGCAAGCCATGCGCGACGCAGGCGCGCCGTCGTGATCCGGATCCGGGTGGCGCAGCAGGCCGACATCGCCGATATCTTCGACGTGCGTGGCTCGGTGCGGGAAAATCCCCTGTCGATCGAGGAACTGGCGGCGTTGGGCATCACGGAGAATTCCGTCGCCGACATGATCGCCGCCGAACCTTGCGCCTGGGTGGCGCAGGCCGGTGCGCGCATTGTCGGCTTCGCCATGGCCGATGCCGACACAGGCGGCGTCTTCGCGCTGTTCGTGCGGCCCGAGTGGGAGGGCCAAGGCCTAGGCTCGCTGCTGCTGCGCAAGGCCGAAGCGTTTCTCTTCAGCCGACACGCGGTGCTGTGGCTGGAGACGGACAGCCGCAGCCAGGCCAGCCCGTTCTATCAGCGGCGAGGCTGGCAGGCCACGCGCACACTGGCGGGCACCGACGTGCGTTTGGAGAAGCGGCGCACGCCAGCCGCATGAAGGACGGACTGCACGCAAGCATGAAAAAGCCCGGCGCCTTGCGGCCCGGGCCTGGTCCTGCTGGCATGACGCCCTGGCCGGAAGCCGGCCGGGCGCCCTTGGCCTTACTTGTCTTCCTTCACGCGGTAGACCAGCACGCCCGTGTGGGCCAGCGACAGCACCTTGGCGGTGACGCTGCCCAGCAGCAGGCGCGACAGGCCGCTGCGGCCGTGGCTGCCGATGAAGATCAGGTCGCAGCCGTTGTCGCCGGCAGCCTGGACGATGCCGTCGGCCACGTTGAAGTTCGACACGGACACGCGGGTGCTCTTCACGCCGGCGGTCTCGGCGCGGTGCATCACGGCGTCGAGGTACTTGCCCGCCTGCTCGGCCGCGGCCTGTTCGTAGGACTCGTCGGTGATCGCATAGGCGGCAGCCATGCCGTCGAAACCGATGGTCGCGGCAAAGGGCTGCGTGACGTACAGCGCCACCACTTCGGCGCCAATGGAGCGCGCGAAGGTGATGCCGGCGTTGGCGGCCTGCGACGACAGCGGGGAACCGTCGGTGGGAATCAGGATTTTCTTGAACATGGTGCCAGCTCCTGTAGAGGGTATATCTCGATGCTAGTTGAAAAGCCCGTCCCGCGGTTTGCGCTCGAGCAAGGCGCGGAATGCGCAATCATGGCAGTTCCGCGGGGTCAGCCTTGGCCCGTGGCCGCGCGGAACAGCACGGTACAGCGCGTGCCCGAGCGGCAATAGGCCAGCACCGGCGCGGGCAGGTCCTTCAGCAGGGCCGAGAACTGCGCGACGTCGCCTTGCGTCATGGCGCCGCTCACCACCGGCTGGTAGCGCGCCTGCAGGCCGGCGGCCTCGGCGGCCTCCAGCACGTCCGCCGCGGCGGGCTGGTCGGGACCGCCTTCGAAGTCAGGACGGTTGATGATGACGCTGCGGTATCCCGCGGCCGCGACAGCGGCCATGTCTTCGGGCGCAAGCTGGGGGGCGACCGCGAAATCCTGGGTGAGGCGATTGATGGGTACGGACATGCGGTGTTCTCCTTATGGGTGACGCTACGGTCGAGCTAGCCGCAAGTATAGGCAGAGCCGCGCCAGGCCGCACCTTCCGCCACGTTTGCTTGCTTTTCCGCCTTGGAGGGGCCTTGCGGCTTTCTTGCCCGCTCAGGCCAGGCGCGCGCCCAGCCTGGCCAGCAGCGAGGGCGCCGGTTCATGGCCCACGCCCGGCACGATGTCCAGGCTGACCGTCGCCCCCAGCGATTCCAGGCGATCCTGCGCGGCCTGCGCACCCGCGACCGGCATGACGGCATCCGCGTCGCCGTGCAGCAGATGGACGTTGGCGGTCGGCCGCCGCGTCGGCAGGCTGGCATAGCGGCCGGCGAAGGCCACCACGTCGCCGGCGGGCGCATCGTCCAGCTTGGTCGACTCCAGCGCCATGATGGCGCCCTGCGAGAACCCGGCGATCAGCGTATCGGCCACCGACACGCCGGCTGCCCGGCGCCAGCGGTCCACCGTCGCCGTGAAGCCCGGCATGGCGGCATCCACGCGCGCCTGGCGGTTCTCTTCCGTGACGCCCCGGACCGAGAACCATTGCAGGCCACCCGGCGAGAGATCGGACGCCTCGGGCGAGGCGACGCTGACAACCAGCGCGCGCGGATCGCGGCGCGCGAACCAGTCCGCCACGCCCAACATGGATTGCGGCACGGAACCGACGCCGTGCATGAGGAGGACGAGACGGGACAGGTCGCCGGCAGGTTGCTGGACGACGATGGACTCAAGGCGGGACATGGGGGAAATTCCTGAAGCAAGGGACGAGGCGCGCGGCCAGTATGAAGGCCCGGCCCGATCGGCAATTTACGGCGCGCCGCTTCAGCAATTAAGGGGCTGATTGGGCATGGAGCATTCCAGATCAAAGAACAGTGGGATGTTACTCCTGTGCCGCCCCGACGCGTGCCATCTGCCGGGCCGCACGCCCCTCACCGCGCCAACACCGACGTCAGCACCGGCCAGGCCGCCCGGTTGTCCATCAAGGCGACCGAGAATCGCATCATGGTGCTGGGCGCCTGCACCGGCGAGAACAGCACGCCCGGCGCCAGCAGCAGGCCCTGCGCGGCGGCGGCCCGCGCCACCGATTCGGTGTCCCGCCCGCAGTCTCCCCACACGAACATGCCGCCGTACGGCTCCGCCGGCACGGTCACGCCCAGCTTGCCCAAGGCCTTGATGCACCGGGCGCGCGCCTCGTCCACGCGCGCGCGTACCCGGTCGGCATGTCGCCGGTACTGCCCTCCCGCCAGGACCCGATGGACGACACGTTCGCCCAGCTCCGGCGACGTCAGCCCGCCCAGCATCTTCAGGTCGGTCAGCTTGCGCAGCAATTCCGGGGAAGCCGCGATATAGCCCACCCGCAGGCTGGCAGCCAGCATCTTGGCGTAGCCGCCCACCAGGATGACGCGGTTCAGCCGGTCCAGCGTGGCGAGCCTGATGGGATTGCCAGGATGCAGATCGCCATAGGTGTCGTCCTCGACGATCATGAAGTCGTGCTTCTCGGCCAGGCGCAGCAAGTCATAGGCCGCGCCCGCCGACAGCGTGTGGCCGGTGGGGTTGTGCACGGCCGAATTGATGATGAAGAGCTTGGGCTTGTGCTGGGCCGCCAGGGCATCCAGTTGCGCGATATCCGGGCCGGATGGCCCGCGCGGCACCGGCAGCAGGCGGGCGCCAAAGGCCTCCAGCCGGCCGAAGATCACGAACCAGGCAGGATCCTCGACCAGCACGGCGTCGCCGGGGCGGACCAGATGGCGCGCCACCAGGTCCAGCGCGTGTGTCACGCCGCAGGTGGTGAGCAGGTTGCGCTCGGGATGCGCCGGCACGTCGGCGGCCTGCAGGGTGGCCGCAACCTGCTGGCGCAGCGGCAGATAGCCTTGCGGCGCGCCGTAGGACAGCAGGCTCGCCTGCAAGGTGCGCCCCACCGCGCGGACGGCGGCGTTGACCATTTCCTCATCCAGCCACTGCGGCGGCAGCAGTCCCGTGCTGCCGGGCATGCCGCCCCGGCCTGGCACGCTTTGGAACATCGAGCGCAGCAACCAGTTCACGTCGATGCGCGCGGGCGCGGCCAGGGCGTCGTCCGCCTGGGGCGCCCGCGCCTGGCCGCTGCGCGCGCTCACGAAGAAGCCGGCCCCGCGCCGCGATGACGCCAGGCCACGCGCCACCAGCCGGTCGTAGGCCTCGACCATGGTGAAACGACTGACCTCCAGGTGGGTGGCCATCTCGCGGATGGACGGCAGGCGCGTCCCTGGGCGCAGGCCTTGGTCCTCGATGCGCCGCGCTAACTGGTCGGCGATCTGGTCGACCAGGGTGGCGTCGGCGTCGCGCAAGGGCCGCCAGAGCGGCGCATTCTGGGAGGCCAGGGAAGTCTCGGATGCAACTGTCATGGGAATCTGACCAGGCCAGTGATGGAATTGAACAGGCGAAGTGTACCGGTACTGTACTGCTACGCAGGCGTAGAGTGACATGGACCCGGACGCCTCACAAGCCCCGTCCCCGGATATGCCGACCCGGCGCCGGAAGACGGAGGCCGGTGTCCCCTCCCAGCATCCAGGACCCGTCATGCCCGCCGCCCCATCCGCCACGCCAGCGCCCGCCACCTCGGGGGCGCCCCCATCCGCCCTGTGGGCTGGCTATGGCTACGGACTGTTGGGCGTCGCCATTTTTTCGCTGACGCTGCCGATGACCCGGCTGGTGGTCGCTCACATGGACCCGCTGCTGGTGGGCCTGGGGCGCGCGCTGCTGGCGGCCCTGCCCGCCGCCTTGTGGCTGATCGCCACCGGCAGCCGCAAGCCCACGCACGCCGAATGGCGCGGCATCGCGCTGTCGGCCTGCGGCATCGTGGTGGGCTGGCCGCTCGCCTCGACGCTGGCGATGCAAAGCGTGCCCGCCGCGCATGGCGCGGTGTTCAACGGCCTGCTGCCGCTGTCGACCGCGCTGTTCGCGGCCTGGCGCGCCGGCGAACGCCCGGCGCGCGGCTTCTGGGTCTGGGCCGTGGCGGGCGCCGTCCTGGTCACGGGCTTCGCCCTGGCCCAGGGCCACGGCAGCCTGCAGACCGGCGACCTGTGGCTGGCGCTTGCCGTCGTGCTGGGCGGCCTCGGCTACGCCGAAGGCGCCCGCGTGGCCCGCACGCTGGGCGGCGCACGCACCATCTGCTGGACGCTGGTGGCCTGCGCCCCCGTGCTGGCCGCCCCCGTCAGCTGGCTGGCCGCCTCCCAGGGCGAACTGCCCGCCCCGGGTGTGCTGGCCGCCTTCGCCTACCTGGCGTTCTTTTCCATGTTCCTCGGCTTCTTCGCGTGGTTTCGCGGACTGGCCAGCGGCGGCATCGCCCGCGTCGGCCAGGTGCAGTTGCTGCAGCCCTTCCTCAGCGTGGTGGCCGCCGCCGCATGCTTCGGCGAGGACGTGCCGCCCAGCACCTGGTTCTTCGCCGTCGCCGTCGTCGCCGTCATTACCTGCGGCCGCCGCGCCGCGCAAGGATCCTCCCGCCCATGAACGCATTGCCCACCTTCGCCGCCGCGGCCCCCGTCACGATGGAAGCCACCTTCGCCCTGCTCGGCCCGATCGCGCTGTTCGCGCTGGTCTCGTCCATCACGCCCGGCCCCAACAACGTGATGGTCACCGCCTCGGGACTGACCTTCGGCCTGCGCCGAACCCTCCCGCACGTCCTGGGCATTACGCTGGGCTGGATGGCAATGGTGCTGCTGTGCGGGGCCGGCATGCAGGCCCTGTTCGCGCAATGGCCTGTGCTCTACGACGTGCTGCGCGTGGCCGGCGCGGCCTACCTGCTTTACCTGGCCTGGCGCATCGCCCGTTCCGGTCCGCCGGAAACAGGCCGCGCGGATTCGCGTCCCTTCACCTTCCTGCAGGCCGCGGCCTTCCAGTGGGTGAATCCCAAGGCCTGGGTCATGTCCATCGGCGTGGTGGCGTACCTGCCGCAGCAAGGCTTCATCGCCAGCCTGCTGCTGGCCGGCATCGTCTGCGCCGTGGTGAATTTTCCCTGCGTGGTGCTGTGGGCGGCTTTCGGCAGCGCGCTGCGCCATGTGTTGCGCAAACCCGGCCCCGTCCGTGTCTTCAACGGCGTCATGGCCGTCCTGCTGGTGCTGTCCCTGCTGCCCCTGGTCAGCGAACTGGTCCATTGAATCCAGGAACGCCGCCGTCATGCCTGTCATCGATTGTCCCCCCGCGCGGCAGTTGCCGCGCCATTAACCCCCTGAAAGGAGTCGTCATCATGTCCCCCGCCGCCATTGCGCAGCAGACCGTCCTCACCGCCACCCCCGCCGCTGCGCCCGTCCGCGCCCGCGTCTTCGTGCGCGCGTGGCGAAAACTGCGCGCGGGGATGCATGAGGCCTGGCTCTATACCGTCGACTCACCGCTGTCCGTGAATCGGCAGGAGCAGGCCCTGCGCGAGTTGTCGCCGCACATGCGGCGCGACATCGGGCTGGATTGATCCCACCACTTCCTTTCACGCTGGCGCGCCTGCGCGCCAGCGCGAAACCCGGCACAATCCCGCAGCGGGCGCCATGCGCCCCTTACTTGCAGCGGACGTTTCCGGAGCCGTCATGAATTCGCCCAGCAGTCCCGCCGCCGCCGCGGCGCCCTTCGTCATCCGCGACGCGCGGCCGTCCGACTTCGACGCCATCCAGGGCATCTATCGCCATCACGTCCTGCACGGGCTGGCCACCTTCGAGGAAATCCCGCCCGACGCCGCCGAGTTGCGCGTGCGCCACGACAACATCGTGGGCCAGGGCCTGCCCTACCTCGTCGCCGTCCGTGACGGCCAGGTGCTCGGCTACGCCTATGCCTCGGCCTACCGTCCCCGCCCGGCCTACCGCTATACGGTGGAGGACTCCATCTACCTGGCGCACGACGCTGGCCGCCAGGGCCTGGGCGCCGCACTGCTGGCCGCCCTGATCCAGCGCTGCGAACAAGGCCCCTGGCGCCAGATGATCGCCGTGATCGGCAACAGCGAGAACCAGGGCTCCATCGCGGTGCACACCAGGCTGGGCTTCACCCTGACGGGGATCCAGCCCAACACCGGCTACAAGCTGGGGCGCTGGGTCGACACCGTCCTCATGCAACGCGCCCTGGGACCGGGCGGCAGCACGCCGCCAGGGAACCCCACCGCTTCGTGACGGTCTGATTACGTTCCTCGAACTTCCCCCGGGCGGCACGCACCGCCCCGCACGCCCTTGAATCTTCCCGTGTCCCTGCTCGGCTGGCGCAAACTGACGCTGGCCGGTGTCCTGCTTGCCGGCGGCGTGGCGGGCTGCAACCAGCTCGACACCTGGCAGCGGCGCGCCATCTTCTCGATTGAAAGCGATGCACGCGGCTGGCACCGCGAGCCCTCGTCCCAGACGCGCGTCTATGACCTGGCCGTGGGCGACGGCCAGACGGTGCGCGCCTGGTACCAGCCCAGCGCCAACCCGAATGCCGCGACCGTGCTGTACCTGCACGGCGCGCGCTGGAACCTGAACGGCAGCGCCTTCCGGATCGAACGCTGGGCGCAGTTGGGCTACGCCGTGCTGGCCATCGATTACCGGGGCTTTGGCGCCTCGACGCCGCTCCTGCCTTCGGAGGCCACGGCCACCGAGGACGCCAGCGTGGCGCTGGCGGAACTGGCCCGCCTGCAGCCCGATCCCTCGCGCCGCTTCGTCTATGGCCACAGCCTGGGCGGCGCCATCGCCATGAACGCGGTCAACGAGGCAGACCGGCCCGAACTGGCCGGCGTGATCGTGGAATCCAGCTTCACCAACGTCAACGCCATGCTGGCCACGCTGCGCTGGGGCTGGATCCCGGGGCTGGGCCTGCTGGTGACGCAACCCTTCGACTCCTTGGCCAAGGCCGCGCAGCTGAAACTGCCGGTGCTGTTCATCCATGGCACGGGCGACAACGTGGTGCCGCACGAGATGAGCGACGCCCTGTACGCCGCCGCGCGGCAGGTGCCCGACGGCTATCGCCGCCTGCTGAAGGTGGAAGGCGCCTCGCACTCGGGCGCCAGCCGGTCGGGTCCGGAATACGACCGGACCGTGCGGGATTTCGTCACGGATGTCGGGCAGGCGATGCGCAAGGGGACGCTGGCGGCGTCCTCCAGCCAGGACTAGAGGGCCTTCCTCCAGACCCGCAACGGAATGCAGGTCTGCAGGCGATGCACCGCCCGGTCGATCAGCACCGGATGCAGGACATGTCCAACCTCTGAAGCCACGTCCAGCGTCGCGTCGGCCTGGCGCTCGGCCAGGTGGGTATAGCCCGCACGCACGAGTTGCACCGGCATGATGGTGTCTTCCTCGCCGTGGAAGAGGTGCAGCGTGGTCAGCTCGGGCGCCCGGTTGGGCAACTGGGCAAAGCGGCCCGAGAACGCCAGCACGCGGCCCACCAGGCCATCATGGGCCACCGTCAGCTCCAGCGCCATGATGGCGCCCTGCGAGAAACCGGCGATGGCGGTTTCATCGCCCGACAGGCCGAAGCGCGCCTGGGCGCGCCGCACGAAATCTTCCAGCAGCGGCAGGCTTTGCCCCACGCGCTCGGCGCGCTCGCCGTCCTTCATGTTCAGCACGGAAAACCATTGGCCGCCATGGCCCACGCCTTCGTAAGGCTGGAACCCTTCGGGCATCAGGACAGCGGCATCGGGGAAATGCTGGCGCAGGATCACCGCCAGGGGCAGCATCGACGAGGCGGACGCGCCCAGGCCATGCAGCAGGATGAACAGCTGCTTGGGGGGCCCCTGCTCGGGCAACAGTTCGATGACGGGGGTGTGGGGGACGTCCGACATGGCAGGGCTCCGCAATGACATGGCCCCAGAATATCAGGCTCGCGCGCCCGTGACTGCCCCAACCTTACCCAGACAGCGGGCTCTGCAAAAATCTTTTACGCTTGAATGGCCTTTCGATGTAAGTGAGGACTTACAGCAAGAGCATCACCGCGATGGGGGTGATCGATACGTTCACCAGGCCGGCCAGGATCATCACGAGGCCCGCGATCGAGCCTTCTTCCGCCGCATATTCGCGCGCCTTCGCCACGCCGACGCCATGCGCGCCCATGCCCAGCAAGGCGCCACGCGCCAGCGAAGAGCGCAGCGGCAGCCACTTGCGCATCACCTGCCCCACCACCGCGCCCAGCAAGCCTGTCAGCACCACGAACACCGCCGTCAATTCCGGCACCCCGCCCACGCGGCTGGACACCGGCAGGGCGAACGGCGTGGCGATGGAGCGCGGCAGCAGGCTGCGTTGCAAGTCCGAGGGCAGATTCAGCCACGAGGCCAGCAACCAGCTGCTGAAGGCAGCGATGGTGCTGCCGGCAATGACGCCCGCCAGCAGCGCGGGCCAGTGGCGGCGGATGAGCGCGCGCTGCTCGTAGACCGGCAGCGCGAAGGCCACCGTGACCGGCCCGATCATGGCCAGCAGCCATTGGCTGCCTTGTATGTATTCGCTATAACGGGTGTGCAGCGCACCGGCGATCGCCAGCAGGATGACGGGCGTCAGCAGCAGAGGGGAATTCCACCAGCTCGGTGCGCGCCGGTAGAAATGGCGCGCGACCACGTAGACCAGCACCGTCGCGACGGGCCAGGCCACATAGGCCAGTTCAGTGCGCATGGCGCAAGCTCCACCGGTAGCAGGCATCGATGGTCAGCGCCGTGGCGCCCATGATCATCGTCGTGCCCACCACGATCACCAGCAGCAGTTTCAGGCCCAGCAGGCTCAGGAATTCACCGTGATCCAGCAGCGACATCACCGCCGGCACGAAGAACAGCAGCATTTCGGCCAGCAGCAGGCGCGAGCCGCCGCGCAGCATGCCCGGCTTCATCTGGCGGCTGGCCAGGAGCGCCAGCACCGCCACCATGCCCACCACGCCACCCGGCAAGGGCAGGCCCAGCAGACGCACCACCGCGTCGCCGGCCACCGAGAAGGCGGCAAGCAGACCGATCTGCAGCAGGCGGCTGCGACGCAGGGCCCGGCGGCTGGAGATCGAGAGGTGTCTGAGGGTTTTCATGGATACACACGGAATCTGTTCTATGGGTGTTATTTTTACGCTGCTTTGCAGCATACTCAAAATGAATTAGTAGAATTACACTGATTCGATACTGGAATAGTCTGGAACGCATTATGGAACTTCGCACCCTCAGGGCCTTCGTCGAGGTCGTCCGCCAAGGCGGTTTCTCCCAGGCCGCCAAGGCCATCCACGCCAGCCAGCCCACGATCAGCAAGGCCGTGCGCAGCCTGGAGGAAGAGCTGGACGTCCAATTGCTGGACCGTGCGCCCGGCCAGGCCGTGCGCCTGACCAGCGCGGGCGAAATCGTCTACCGGCGTGCGCTGACCATGTTGGCCGAACGCGACGATCTGCGCACCGAGCTGGATGAGCTACGCGGGTTCAAGCGGGGAGAATTGCGGCTGGGCCTGCCGCCGCTGGGCAGCAGCGTGCTGTTCGCGCCCCTGTTCGCCACCTATCGCAGCCGATTCCCCAATATCGACATCCGCCTGGTGGAGCACGGCAGCAAGCGCCTGGAAGACATGCTGGGCACGGGGGAGATCGAGCTGGCGGCCTCGCTGATGCCGGTGCCGCCGCAGTTCGAGTGGCAGCCCGTCAGCCGTGAACCGCTGATGGTGGCGCTGGCCCAGGATCATCCGCTGGCAAGCCGCAACGGCATCGCCATGAAGGAACTGGCCGACACGCCCTTCATCCTGTTCGACAGCGGTTTCGCGCTGAACCCGATCATCCTGGAGTCCTGCCAGCGCGCGGGCTTCGAGCCCTCGGTGGCCGCCCGCAGCGGACAGATCGACTTCATCATCGCGCTGGTGGCCGCGCACATGGGCGTGGCCTTTCTTCCCCGCATGCTGGCCGCGCAGCATGCCTATCCAGGGGTGACCTATGTGCCGCTGGAGGAAGCCGACACGGTGTGGCACATGGTGCTGATCTGGCGGGCGGGCGGCTATCTGTCGCACGCCGCGCTCGCCTGGCTCTCGTTGACGCAGGAGACCTACGCGCCGCTGTAGCCGCGGTTGCGCCAATACGCGGCGCGCGCCCGGTCATAGCCCAGGTTGTACAGATAGGTATAGGGCAGGAAGAACAGCAGCAGGCCGATGTCCAGCAGGAAGGCTTCCCACAGCGAGATCGACAGCCACCAGGCCGCCATCGGCACGATGGCCAGGATCAGCCCCGCCTCGAAACCCAGCGCATGCGCCACGCGCAGGCCCGTGTTGCGCACCCAGCCGCGCGCGCGCTCCACGCGCTCGAAGGCCGCGTTGTAGATCATGTTCCACGCCATCGCCACCAGCGAGATGGCGCCGGTCAGGATGCCCATGCTGAGCAGGGGCTTGCCCATCAGCCAGGCGAGCGTGGGCGCACACAGCGCCACGGCCATGATCTCGAACAGCGCCGCGTGCAGGACGCGTTCGGCGAGGGATTTCTTCGGGACAGTCACAACGACCTCGGTACGGGGTTAAGGACAACGGGTGCCATTGTGTTCGGAAATTCCGGCATTTAAAAGATAGAATCCATCGGGATGGCCGATTGATAAATGAGGACAAGCCGCGATGGCCATTTATAGGGTCAGCGCATTGACCCGCAAGACACGACCGCTAAAATGTATATGCCAACAACATATCCCAACACGAGGCCGCCATGGAACAAGGTGCCATCTTCAAAAGCAACCGAAGCCAGGCCGTCCGACTGCCCAAGGCAGCGGCCATGCCCGAAGGCGTCACACGCGTAGATATCCTCAGCATCGGGCGTACCCGCATCCTGGCGCCCGCCGGCGAAGCCTGGGACAGTTGGTTCCAGGCGGAAGGTGCCAGTGCCGACTTCATGGATACCCGAGACCAGCCCGCGGATCAGCACCGGGAGACCTGGTGATGCAGAAGTGGATGCTCGATACCAACATTTGCATCTACACCATCAAGAACAGACCCGAACGTGTTCGCCACGCGTTCAACCAGCGCTCGAGCAGTCTCTGCATCAGTACGATTTCTGCGATGGAACTGGTATACGGCGCGGAGAAATCCGCGTCCCCCGCCCGCAACCTCGCCACAGTGGAAGGTTTTCTGGCCCGCCTGGACGTCCTCGACTATGACCACGCCGCCGCGATCAATACTGGTCAACTGCGCGCCGAGCTGGCCCAGGCCGGCACGCCCATCGGCGCCTACGATGCCATGATCGCGGGACATGCGCGTTCCAGGGGTTTCGTGCTGGTCAGCAACAACACCCGCGAATTCACCCGTGTACCGGGCCTGCGCCTGGAGGATTGGGCCCTGGGACCTGAAGACACCCTCCCCCTCTAGGGTCTGCGCCTGCCATGGCCTACTCGCTGGACACCCTCACCGCCTTCGTCGAAGCCGCCGCGCTGGGTTCATTTTCCGCCGCGGCGCGCAAGCTGGGCAAAAGCCAGTCCACCATCAGCGAGGCCATCGCCAACCTGGAGATCGACCTGGGCGTGGCGCTGTTCGAGCGCAGCGGCCGCCAGCCCGTGCTGACCGCCGCGGGCCACGCCCTGCTCGTGCAGGCGCGCGGCGTGCTCAGCGCCAACGAGAAGCTGGGCCGGCTGGCCAGCCGCCTGGCCGGCGGCCATGAGCCGCGCCTGACCCTGGCACTGTCGGACACCTTCCAGTCCGAGGAGTGGGAAAGCATCCTGGCCGAGATCGACCAGCGCTATCCGGACATGGAGTTCGAGTGCCTGATTTCGGAAGACGCCGATGTCGTCGTCACCGTGCAGCGGGGCCGGGCAAACCTGGGATTGCTGGCGGCCCGCGGCAGTTATCCGCCCGACCTGGCATCAGCCACGCTGCCGCACCTGTCGGAAATGGTGCTGGTGGCGGGTGCCTCGCACCCGCTGGCCAAGCTGCGCGAGGTCACCGATGAGGACATCTACACGGCCCGCGAACTGCGCATCGCCCTGTATGAAAGCCCGCAGGAAGGGCCGACGCATTCGTCCCGCTGCTGGTCCGCGCCCAGCTACCTGATGCTGCTGGAGATGGCGGTGGCCGGTTTTGGCTGGACCCGCATGCCGCGCTGGATGATCACCCGCTTCGCGCCGCCGGGCAGTGTCGTGGAACTGAAAGCGGCGGGATGGCCGAAACGGATCGCGGTGGATGCGCTGTGGTCGAACCAGAAGGCGCTGGGACCGGCGGGAAGCTGGCTGTTGGAGCGGGTGTTGAAGCGTTAGCAGTAAGCATAAATTGACCAATATTTTAGTCAATTTATATGGTAATTTGGCTTTCATCCACCCAAATATGGGTCACTGCCGTGAGCCAGCCATGACGACCTATCTTGCAAATATTGGAAGCGCCGTCCGTACTCGCCGCGATGCCCTGGGCCTGTCACAACAACGGCTGGCCCATCTCAGCGGTCTGTCGCGGCAGACGCTCAGTGGCCTCGAGAACGGCACACTGCAAGACCTGGGGTTCAATCGCGTTGCCCAAGTCTTGAATCTCCTCGGCTTGAATGCCCCCGCTCCCAGCACGCAAGCCCGGGATCAGAAGCACGGGCTATGGATGGCTGCCAAGACCGCCAGCGTCAGCTACAAGCGCGAACTTGATGCAGACACCCTGGCCCATGCGCTGGCCACGGGCAACGTCCCCGATGCGTTCCTCGCTCACGTAGCGAAACTGCTGGAAGAGGCCCCCCTGCCCATCGTGGTCATGGCCGTGGAAGAAACGGCCCAACGTGAACAGGTAAAGCCGCAGCATGTCTGGCGCAACGTCGCCAAACTGGCAAAGGACCTTGAACTTTCCAGACAGGACGTGCTGGCATGACCGCCTCCCGCGAGCTCCCTTCCGGGCCGTGGGAAGTCCTTCTGTCACGGGCGCTTTCTCTGCTCGCCGACCTGCAAAGTATCGGTGGCATCTCGGACCCATATTGGACGCTTGGCGGCGGCACCGTGCTGATGTTCCGGCACGACCATCGCACCAGCAAGGACATCGACATCTTTGTCCCGGATCCCCAGTACCTGGGATACCTGACGCCTCGCCTGAGCGATCGTGCCGCGGATCTCACGACAAACTACGTTGAAGATCCAAGCTCATATATCAAGCTCCAGTTCGAAGAGGGCGAGATCGATTTCGTGGCATCGCCCAATCTCCTGAAGAGTGCCTGGGAGCGGTGGGAAATTCAGGGGCAGGCAATACGCGTCGAGCACTCCGCTGAAATCATTGCCAAGAAAATGTTCCACCGGGGCAATCAGGCAAGTGCGCGAGACCTGTTCGACCTGTGCCTCGTCATCGAGCGGGAGCCCGACATGCTGATGACGGCCGCGCCACACCTGCTGCTGCATCGGGACGCCTTTCTTGCCCGCATCCAAAAGCCTTCGGCCATATTGCGCAGCAGCTTCGAAGCCATCGACACACGTCGTTATACGCCCAGCTTCGCGCACTGCGTCGACGTCGCGTCGTCCTTCCTCAAAAACCTTTAGGCCACCCTCACGCCTCGTCCGTCCACCGCTCCGGCACGAAGCGGCGCGACGGCGCCAGCACCTGGCGCATCACCTGTGTCAGCGGCATCTCCGGCGCGCCGCGTTGTTCTGCCGCCTCGATCACCGCGAAGATCCCACCCACGCCCAATGCCAAGGCGTTGGCCAGGCTTTCGCCTTCCAGCCACGCGGCCAGGAAACGCGCCGTCATCACATCGCCCGTTCCCGTCAGCGCGGGAGACAGCAGTGGCGTGCGCACGCGCCATACCTCGCCCTTCGCCGTGCCCGCCACGTTGGCCACGGTACCGTCTTCGGCGGGCACGCTGCTGACGACCACCGGCCGGTTGGCCGGTCCGCTCAGGGCACGCAGGCGCGCCACGATGGAGGCGGGCTCGGTGCCTTGCAGGCGATCCAGCTCGAAGGTGTTCGGCGTGAGGATATCGGCCAAGGGCACGAGTGCTTCCGCAATGGCCTCCGCACAGGCCGGGTTCACGTACAGCCCCGACTTGGCATCGCCCATCACCGGATCGCACAGGTAAAGCACGCCGGGATGCTTGGCCTTCAGTTCACGGATGAAGGCGGCGGTGGTGCGCACGATCTCGGCCGACCCCATCCAGCCTGTCAGCACTGCCGTGATGTCAGACGGCTGCACGCGCTGCATGATGCCCGACAGCAGGTCACCCACTTCCTTGGCGCCAATGGGCGCCCGGGTGAAGTCGGGATAGTGGGGGGTATTGGAAAGCAGCGTCGTGGGGACCGGCAGCACCGTCAGGCCGGCGGCCTGGAGGACAGGGACTGCTGCGGAATTGCCGGCATAGCCGTAGACGAGTTGGGATTGGAGGGAGAGGACGAGCATGATGCGACGCGGGTGTCACGAAAATGAAAACCGAGATCGCATCATACGCCCCCCTTGGCAAGTCCTTCGGGACCCTCTTTATCGAACCACCCGCAACACCCTTCCCTTCTCCTCATCCGTCAGCAGATACAGCGCCCCATCCGGACCGGTCCTCACATCCCGGATGCGGGCGTCCAGTTCCTTAAACAGCACCTCCTGTTCTCCCGTCGGCACGCCATCGCGCATGGCGATCCGCCGTACGCTGCGTTCGGCCAGCGCCGACACGAAGACATCCCCGCGCCAGGCCGTGAACACGTCGCCCCAATACACCGTCATGCCCGACGGGGCGATGGACGGCGTCCAATACAACACGGCGGGTTGCAGGCCCGGCAGATCGAGATGCGGCGACACCTTGGCGCCGGTGTAGTCCACGCCGTGGGTGGCCACGGGCCAGCCGTAGTTCTTGCCCGGCTCCAGCAGGTTCAATTCATCGCCGCCCTTGGGGCCATGCTCGGCTGAATACAGCTTGTGATAGCGCGGTTCATAGACGATGGCCTGGACGTTGCGGTGGCCCAGCGTGAAGATCTCGGAAGCCACGCCGTCCTGGCCCGCGAAGGGATTGTCGGGCGGCACGCTGCCATCCCGGTTCACGCGCACGGAACTGCCCAGGTGATTGGAGGGGTCCTGCGCGCGTTCGCGGAAATCGAAGCCATCCCCCAGCGTCAGCACCAGCGACTTGTCGGGCAGGAAGGCGATGCGCCCGCCGTAGTGCGCCCCGCCCGATTTCGCGGGCAAGGCGCTGAAGACCGTCTGCACGTCCTCCAGCTTGCCGTCGGCCAGCCGTGCGCTGATCAGCCGCGTGTTGTTGGCGCTGGACGTGCCATAGGCATGGGTCAGGAAGATGCGCTGGTTCTGCACGAAATCGGGATCCAGCGCAACGTCCATGAGGCCGGCCTGGCCCGCGACGAAGACAGGCGGGACGCCTTGTATCGGCTTGTCGACCAGCATGCCTTCCGGGGTGATGTGGCGCAGTTGGCCGGTGCGTTCCGTGACGAGCATGCCGCCGTCGGGCAGGAAAGCCAGCGACCAGGGGAAATGCAATCCTTCCACCAGCGTCTGGACCTTGTAGGGCATGGACGGCTCGCCTTCCTTGGCCTGCGCCACCGGTGCGAAGACCGATGCGCCTGCCAGCAATGCAGCGCCGCCCAGGGCCGACATCACGGCGCGGCGGCAGCCGCCCAAGGCACTGTTGAATGTTCCCCGCATCATCCTGCTCTCCCTGCTACCGGTTTTGCCACGCGCCCCTGCACCCACAGCCGCGTCCAATAGGCATAGGCCCACGCGCCCAGCGCCCCGCTCGCAGCCACCGCCATCGCGCCCGCCCAACCGCGCGTGGCGGCGATGAGCGTGGGCATGGGGGCCGCGGCATTGGCCACTTCGAAGGCCGCCATCAGGCCGACCCAACCCGCCAGCGCGAACAGCGCGGCGCGCACCGCAAGGCTGCGTCCACGCGCAAGGAGGCCGGCCGTCGGCAGGGCGAAGAGCAAGGCCACGAAAGCCAGGCCGAACAAGGTGGGCGTGAAGCCGACGAGGTCCGCGCCGGTGGTGGCCACGCGGTCACCGAACGTGACGGGCACCCCCAGCGACAGGATGTCGGCCAGGTTGATTTGGGTTTGAACGATGGTGCCCGACAGGGCCGCGACGGTGACCGCGCCCAGGAAAGGCGGGACGCGCCGCGCGAAGGCGACGCCAGGTGTGGGACTGTGCATGCTGCGCTGCCTCCGAAAGAAAGACCGTCGGGGGACGGGGCGAGCGTGCAGTGTACAGAAGCCGGACGCGCCGGCGACGCGGCGCTGACAGCCTGATACAAGCCGCCCGAAAGGTCTTGCACCTTGACGGGCGGCCAGGCGCTTCACCCTTCCGGACGGATGTTCGCCTGCTGGATCACCTGGGCGAATTTCTTGCGCTCGGCACGGCCGAACTCGGCATAGCGCGCCCGTCCGCCGCCGCCCTCCGCCGCGCCGAACTGTTTCAGGCGCTCGGCCACGTCAGGCAGGGCCAGGACCTTGTCGAGGTCGGCGCTGAGCCTGTCGGCCAGCGGCGCAGGCATCCCGGCAGGACCGTCGACCGCGAACCAGATGCTGGCCTCGAAATCCGGATAGCCCTGCTCGGCGATCGTGGGCACGTTGGGCAAGGATTCCACGCGCGTCTGCAGCGTCTGGGCCAGCGCGCGCACCTTGCTCGACTGGATCAGCGGCGTGGCGGTGGTCATGCCTTCGAAGGCGTAGTGCACATGCCCGCCCATCAGGTCGGTCATGAGCGGCGCCGAGCCCTTGTACGGCACATGCAGCACGTCGATGCCGGCGCGCGCCTTGAATATCTCCAGCGCCAGGTGCTGGGCCGAGCCGCTGCCCGCCGAGCCGAAGATGACCTTGCCGGGCTGCGCCTTGCATTGCTCGACGAGCGACTTCAGGTCCTTGGCTGGCTGGTTCACGTTGGCGACGAGCACGGTCGGCGTCTTGCCGACCAGGGCCAGCGGCGTGAAGTCGCGGTCCACATCGTAGCCCAGGTTGGGCTGCAGGCCGGGGGCGATGCCGTGGCTGTTGATGTGCGTGAGCAGCAGCGTATTGCCGTCGCCCGGTTGCTTGGCGACGAAGTCGGCGGCGATGACGCCCGCCGCGCCCGCGCGGTTCTCGACGATGACGGGGATGCCCCAGTCGGCAGCCAGTTTCTGGCCGATGAGGCGAGCCAGCACATCGGTGCCGCCACCGGCAGGGAAGCCGACGATGAGGCGCACCGGGCCGGACGGCAGCCCGGACGACGCCGCGGCGGCGCGCGCCAGCGAAGGCAGTGCAAGGGTGACGGCCGAGGCGGCGGCCGCGGCCAGGAAGGTTCTGCGTTGCATGATCTTGTCTCCTCGTCCGGCGGCCCGTGGCCGCGCGACTGTTGTCGTTGTCGTGATCCTGCTGCCCTGCGCGCCGCCGCCCCGTCTCTTGCGGGGCGTGCGGCGGCACTGCTCATTCCTCCGCCAAGCGGCTCAGCGCACGGTGACCCACTTGCCGGTCTTCGCCACCTCCTTCTCGTCGAAACCGAAACCCAGGCCCGGGGTCTGGTGCAGGATGACGCGGCCATTCTTGTGATCCAGCTGGCGATCCACCAGGCGGCGGAAGTTCAGCACCTGGTCATCCCAGAAGTATTCGACATAGCGCGCGTTCGGCGTGGCGGCCACCAGCGGCGCGTGCAGGTCATGGAACCAGTGCGGGCACACCACCACGCCATGGCTGGCGGCGGTGGCCGCAATGCGCTTCCACTCGGTGATGCCGCCGCACACGGCAGCATCCGTCTGCAGGATGCTGCACGCCTCCTTCTCCAGCAATTGCTTGTGGTACCAGCGGCCATAGCCGATCTCGGCGGTGGCGATGGGCAGGCGCGTGGCGCGTGCCAGGCGGGCGTGGTTGTCGATGTCGTCCGGACCGAAAGGCTCCTCGATGAAGTAGGGGTCGTATTGCTCGAAGCGGCGGATGTACTGCAGCGCCTGCGTCAGGTCCTCCCAGGCGTTGTTGCAGTCCATCATCACTTCCACGTCCGGCCCGACGGCCTCGCGAGCGGCCTTCAGGCGCGCCTCTTCCTCGCGCGGCGAGAGCCTGCCCGTCTTCATCTTGACGGCCTTGAAGCCCTTGGCGGCATAGCTGGCCATTTCCTCGCCGAGGTGCTGCGGGGTCTTGCCGTCCAGGTAATAGCCGCCGCTGGCATAGGCCGGCACGCTTTCCAGCTCGACGGCGCCCAGGTAGCGGTGCAGCGGCAGCTTGGCCGCGCGGGCGTTGATGTCCCAGATGGCGGTGTCCAGCGCGCTGATGGCCCGCAGCACGGTGCCCTGGCGGCCCTGCAGCAGCGACTCCTGGTACATGTCGCGCCACAGCGCTTCCACGGCGTGCGTGTCCTTGCCCAGCAGCACGGGCGCCAGCAGTTCCTGCACCGCGGCGCTGAAGATGCCGCCGGCGGCGCTGCCCACATAGCAGAAGCCGATGCCTTCGATGCCGTCGTGGGTGCGCACCTTGACCAGTCCGTAATGACGGGTGCTGACGCTGCGGTTGGAAAAGGAAGTGACTTTGTCCAGCGGCACGGCGGCGGCGCAGACGTCGATGGAAGCAATCTTCGGCACGGCGGATTCCTTGAAGCTTGGGGGTGAAGGATCAACCTGGCGGGTGCGGGCTGCACCGAGAGCCACGGCTGGCAGACCGATACTGGGCCGATCCAGACCACGCACCAACCTCTTTCCTGCGCATTCAGAACACGTTAAAAACTTCTTCTTTGACATGACGTGCCGCAAGCCCCCATGGACACCCGCTACCTGCACACCTTCGTCTGCGTCGTCGAACGCGGCTCCATCGCCGAGGCCGCGCGGCACCTGGACCTGACGCCCACCTCCGTCGCCCAGCGCCTGAAGGCCCTGGAGGACGACGTGGGCAGCCGCCTGATCGTGCGCGCCGGCCGCACGGTCAAGCCCACCGTGGCGGGCCTGCGCATCCTGGAACGGGCGCAGGGCGTGCTGCGCGAGGTGCGCGACCTGCGCTCGGCGGCCTCGGAAACCGAGCTGCCTGCCGGGCCGCTGCGCATCGGCGCCACGCCCACGGCGCTGACCGGCATCTTCCCGCCCATGCTGAAACGCTGGGTGGCGCGCCATCCGCACGTGGAGATCTATATCGAGCCCGCTTCCACCACCCTGCTCTACAGCCGCGTGCTGGCAGGCGAACTGGACGCGGCGGTGCTGGTGCATCCGCGTTTCGACCTGCCCAAGACCTGCGAATGGCGGGATCTGCGCGAAGAGCCGCTGATCCTGCTGACGCCCGAAACGATGACGGTGCAGGATCCCCTGCTGACCATCGCGCGCGAGCCCTTCATCCGCTATGACCGCAACGTGGTGGCTGGCAAGCTGGCCGACGACTACCTGACCGAGCACGGCCTGCGGCCCAAGGTGCGCTTCGAGCTGGATGGCATCGAGTCGATTGCAAAGCTGGTGTCGGAAGGCCTGGGCGTGTCGGTGCTGCCGGACTGGCCGGTAGTGGGACAGCCGTCTTCCGCGGTGAAGCGCTGGGCACTGCCCGCGCCCTTCCCTTCCCGCACGGTGGGCGCCATGTGGCTGCGCGCCAGCGTGCGTTCGCCTTTGGTGCAGGCGTTTCTGCACATGGCCGAGCCTGACTGAATTCGCGCTGGATTATTGCCTCGGCGGCAAGAGTCTTTTGGCCCGCGCTGGGTTGGAAGCCGCGCCTTGAAGTGCGACACTGCCAGGGCAGGACGCGCAGGGCGCGTCGTCTTCATTCATGCAGTCACCCACTTGCAAGGACACCCTCATGAGCACTCCCGCTTTCGGTCTTGGCACCTTCCGCCTGAAGGACCAGGCCGCCTATGACTCCGTCAGCCAGGCGCTGGACGCCGGCTACCGCCTCATCGACACCGCGCAGATCTATGGCAACGAGGCCGAGGTGGGCCGCGCGCTGGCCGACAGCGGCGTGCCGCGCCGCGACGTCTTCCTGACCACCAAGATCTGGATCGACAGCTTCTCGCGCGACAAGCTGGTCCCCAGCTTGAAGGAAAGCCTGAAGAAGCTGCGCACCGAGCAAGTCGACCTGACGCTGATCCATTGGCCTTCGCCCAAGGACCTGGTGCCCATGCAGGAATACCTGGAAGCGCTGGCCGACGCCAAGGCGCAGGGCCTGACCCGGGCCATCGGCGTATCGAACTTCACCATCGCCCAACTCGACCAGGCCATCGGCATCCTGGGTGCGAAGGAGATCGCCACCAACCAGATCGAGGTGCATCCCTTCCTGCAGAACCGCAAGCTGACGGCCCATGCGCGCACACGCGGCATCCACGTCACGTCCTACATGACGCTGGCCTACGGCAAGGTGATCGACGATGCCGTGATCAACGAGGTGGCCAGGCGCCACGGTGCCACGCCCGCGCAAGTGGCGCTGGCCTGGGCCCTGCAGCAGGGCTACGCGGTGATCCCGTCGTCCACCAAACGCGCCAACCTGGAAGGCAACCTGAAGGCGCAGTCGATCACGCTGGACGACGAGGACATGAAAAGGATCGCCACGCTGGACCGCGGCGAACGCCTCGCGAATCCGGAAGGCATTGCACCGGCCTGGGATTGAACCCGCCAGCAAGAAAAGCAAAAGCCCGGCGTCGTGCCGGGCTTTCCCATGGAAGTCGGCGCGCTACTGCGCGGCCTCTTCGTCCAGGGAAGCGTCGTCCAGCGGCAGCAGTTGCGGTCCCAGCAGGTCCTGGATCAAGGGCAGCACCCGCGTCGCGGCGCGCTCGCCTTCGGCGATGGCAAGATTCGCGCGGTGGTAGTCCATGGCCGCGATGTTCGACAGCCTGGGCCGGATCATGACGTCGGCGGGCTCGCCGGCCAGGCGGCTCTGCGTGATGCGCACCTGCATGATGTTCAGGCTCGTGCCCAGCACGTCCAGCAGGGACGGCATCTCGGGCGCGGGCGGCTCGTCGGGATTGCCCGCGGCGGCGCGCGGCGCGGGCCGCAGCTTGCCCAGGAGCGTCGCCAGCACACCGGTCTTGTCTTCCTCCGGGGCCGCTGCCGTCGTCGCGCTGCGGCTGCGCCGGCCGATCAGGTCCCAGTTCAGGTCCACGGCAATCACGATGTCCGCGCCCATGGCGCGGCACAGCGACACCGGCACCGGGTTCACCAGCCCGCCATCGACCAGCAGCCTGCCCTTTTGCTGGGCCGGCGTGAACAAGCCCGGCAAGGCCATGGAGGCCCGCACCGCGTCGATGACCGGACCGTCGCGCAGCCATACCTCGCGGCCCGTCGACAGCTCGGTGGCCACGCAGGCGAATGGCTTGGGCAGGCCCGCCATGCCTTCGTCATCGAAATGCTGCTCGAAGAAACGCACCAGCTTGCTGCCTTCGATCAAGCCGCCGCCCATGCGCAGGTCCAGCATGCCGACCACGCCGCCCCAGGTGAGCTTGCCTGTCCATTCGGCCAGCCAGTCCAGCCGCCCGGCGGCATAGACCGCGCCCACCAGCGCGCCGATGGACGTGCCGCAGACCACGTCGGGCACGACGCCCGCCCGCTCCAGCGCGCGTATGACACCGATGTGCGACCAGCCGCGCGCCGAGCCGCTGCCCAGCGCCAGGCCGATACGAGGACGGTAAGCCATGCGCGCTCCTGCTTGGAAGAAAGCCAGGAGCTTAGAACACTTGGGCCCCGGCCCGCTACAGGCGGAAGTGCTGGCGCAGCGCCTCTTCCATGAGCGTCGCCGCGGGATCGGACGGCGTCGATGCCGCCCGCCACAGCACGACCTCATGCGGCGCAACGGCGGGCCAGCCTTCCAGGACCCGCATGGCGGCGGTGACGCGCGAGCGGTCCACCAGGCTGACCCCCAGTCCCGCCTCGACGCAGGCCTGCACCGCCTGACTGGACGGGCTGCTGAGCACCACGCGCCAGGACACGCCCGCGCGCGCGAGCGAAGCGATCATCGCGTCCCTGTACGGGCAATGCGCGGCATGCAGCGCCAGGGGAACGGGCGCCTCCAATGCCACGTCCGCGCCCAGACCCGCCACCCACACGGGCGTGGTCTGGGTGACGGCGCGCGCGTCCGGCTTGCGCCCGCGGGGCTGCACGAGCAAGGCCACGTGCAGCCGCCCGCGCTCGGTCTGTTCGCGCAACGACTGGCTGGGCGCGGTCGTCACCTCCAGCACGACATTGGGCCAACTGGCGGCGAAACGCGGCAGGATGTCGCGGATGACATGGCCCGCGTATTCGTCCGGCACGCCCAGCTTGAGGCGGCCGGCAGGGCTGGTGCCGTGCAGATCGTCCAGCAGCCTGTCATGCATGCCCAGCAGCGGCGCGGTGCCGGACAATAGTCGCTGGCCCAGGGGCGTCAGGCTGACCGACTGATTGTCGCGTTCGAACAGCCGCCCGCCCGCGACGGACTCCAGCCGCTGGATCTGCACGCTGACGGCCGCGGGGCTGCGGTGCACCTGCTCGGCCGCCGCGCGGAACTGGCCCAGGCGGGCCACGGCGTGGAAGGTGCGCAGCAGGTCGATGTCCAGGGCTGCCGTCATTATTTTGTTTTCCTTAATAACTGATAAAAGTAATCTTGCTTTATTGAATTACGATGCTGGCCTAAGGTCAAGGCATGCGGAATCTTTCACTTGCCCCCTCTACTCCCGTCGTCATTCCCTTGCTGCTGCTCGAGGCCGGCCTCGTCATCGCGTGGAGCTCCGGCTTCGTCGGCATGCGCTTCGCGCTCGACCACGCGCCGGTATTCCTGGTCGTCTTCTGGCGTTGCGTGCTGCTCACGCTCTGCCTGCTGCCCTGGGTGGCACGGTCGGTGTGGCGCACGCCGGCGCCCTTGCTGCTGCGGCAGGCCGCCATCGGTCTCCTGGCCATGGCGTGCTACCTGGCGGGCGTTGCCAAAGGCATCGAGCATGGCGTGCCCGCGGGCATGGCCGCGCTGATCGCGGACCTCCTGCCCGTGGGCACCGCCCTGATCGCGGCCTGCGTGCTGCGGCACCGGCTGGGCCGGCTGACCTGGGCAGGATTGGGAATCGGCCTGGCCGGCACGCTGATCGTGCTGCGTGATGCCCTGGCGCTTGGCGACGCGCCGGCATGGGCTTACGCCATGCCCTTGCTGGGCATGCTGGCATTGGCCGTGGCCACCTTGTGGCAGAAGCGTGATCCATCCACGGCAAGCATGGATCTCCTGCCCACGCTGTGGATACAGTGCGCGGTATCCACGGTGTTCTTCGGCATCCTGGCGGGGCAGGAAGGCAGCCTTGCACCCGTCGCCAGCGGCGGCTTCGCCGCCGCGGTGCTGTGGACCGCCGTGCTTTCCAGCCTGGGCGGCTACGGCCTCTATTGGCTGTGCCTGCGGCGCAGCTCGCCCACGCGGGTTGCCAGCGTGCTGTACCTGAGCCCCGCCGCCACCTTGCTGTGGGCGTGGAGCCTGTTCGGCGAGCCGCTCACCTGGCTCATGCTGGCCGGCACCGCGGTGTGCGGCGCCGGCGTATGGCTGGTCGCGCGGGGAGAGTCACGGACGTGACATGCCCTGGATGGGAGGCGGGGCGGCATTCCGCAAGGGACGGCAGGCCCTGCTGCCGACCGACTCAGGCTGCCTCGTCCTTCATCAATTGGATGAAGCGGGCCTGCTCATCCGTCATTGCCTCGTCCGCGCGCGTCAGGATGCCGAATGGCGCCAGCGGGAGATCCAGCTTCACCGGCAAGGCCTTCACGATGCCCATGCGCAGATAGTCCTTCAGCGCCGACTCGGACAGCAGCATGATGGCATCGGTCAATTGCACCAGTTGCTGCATGGAATACACGGAACCGCACTCGATGACGTCGGCGGGCGCGGGCAACACCAGGCGCTGCAGCAGTTGGTCCAGCGCGATGCGCGCGGGGCTGGCGGTCGGCTGGAGAATCCAAGGCCAATCCTGCACCATCTCGTCCCAGCTCAGCTTGCGCCGCCGCGCCAGTGGATGTCCGCTGCGCACCACCAGGATCAGCCGCTCGTTGCCAAGCTCCTCGAATACATAGGGACCGCTATCCGCGCTCGGATTGCGCCGCCCGATGGCCAGGTCGATCTGGCGCTGGTCCAGCAGGCGCAGCAACTGATCGCTGGTGTCCCCCATGATGCGGATGCGCAATTGGGGGTGCATGGCCTTGATCCGGGCCACCGCCGTCATCACCAGGTCCGGCGCCGCGCCCATGATGGTGCCGATCGCCAGATAGCCATAGCCGCCTTGCTGGCGCACCGCCAGGTCTTCCGCGCAACGGTCCAGCCCGGTGATGGAGGCCTCCGCGAACCGCAGCAGCTGCCTGCCCAGCGCGGTGGGCCGCATGCCGCGCGGCAGCCGCTCGAACAGCTGGCAGCCGAACATGTCTTCGATCTCGTGCAGCATGCGGGTAGCCGCCGGCTGGGACATGTGCAACGCGAGTGAGGCCCTGTGCAGGTTCTGGCTGGACCCAAGCGCGACGAGCATGTGCAGGTGCTTGTAGCGCAGACGGTTCAGCAGGCTGCGATGCAGCGCGGAAGGCGGTGGCGTCGTCGACATCTAAGTAATAACCTGAAGGTATCGCATGTGAACTATCTTTGATTGGTAGAGTATCAGTCACCGGTCTAGAGTATGTCCATATCAAGAACAGAAAAGCCGGAGACAAGATCATGCAGACCGCCCCCTCGTAAGACGTCCACGCTCGCCCAGCCCTCCCTGTCAGGCCCGCTTCGGACCGCATGCGTCATGCATGCGCCGGCCGGGCCATCCTGTTTCCAGGCGCCACGCTGCCTGGACGGTTTCGCCTCGAGGTTCGGAACACCGTGAACAAGCTCCCCGCCCCCCTGCTCGCCAAGATTTCCTGGCGCCTGCTGCCATTCCTCCTGTTGATGTACATCCTGGCCTTCCTGGACCGCGCCAACGTCGGATTCGCCAAGGCGGCATTCCAGGCCGACACGGGCATCAGCAATGCCGCCTTCGCACTGGGTGCGGGCATCTTCTTCGCCGGCTATGCCCTGCTCGAGGTTCCCAGCAACCTCATCATGCATCGCGTGGGCGCCCGCATCTGGATGTGCCGCATCATGGTGACGTGGGGACTCGTGTCCACCGCGATGATGTTCGCGCACGACGAGACGACCTTCTACATCCTGCGCTTCCTGCTGGGCGTGGCCGAGGCCGGCTTCTTCCCCGGCGTCATCCTGTACCTGACCTATTGGTTCCCGGCGGCGCACCGCGGGCAAGCCATGGGCTTCTTCTATTTCGGCGCGCCCCTCGCCTTCATCCTCGGCAGTCCGCTATCGGGCCTGCTGCTGGAAATGGACGGCATCGCCAACCTGTTCGGCTGGCAGTGGATGTTCGCCGTGACCGGGATCGTGACCGTGGCCGTGGGCATCTGGGCGTACTTCTACCTGAACAACCGTCCTGCCGACGCCACGTGGCTCAGTGACGACGAGCGCACGCTGCTGCAGGACATCCTGGACCGCGAGGAGCGCGCCAAGGGCCCCCAATCGCACAGCCTGCTGGCCGCGCTGACGCAACCCGCCGTGCTGTATCTCGCGCTGATCTACCTGCTGATCCAGGCCAGCGTCTATGGCGTCGTGTTCTACCTGCCGACGCAGGTGGCAGGCCTCCTGGGCATGAAGGTGGGCTGGCTGGTGGGCCTGGTCACGGCCATTCCCTGGATCTGCGCGCTGCTCGCCGCCTGGCTCGTCCCCGGCTATGCCGACCGCACGCAGCAGCACCGCCGTGTCGCCAGCATCACGCTGGTCGTGGCCGCCCTCGGCATGGCCGTGTCGGTGAGTTTCAACAGCCCCCTGATCGGCATCGCGGCCCTGTGCTTCGCCGCCGCGGGCTTCATCTCGGTGCAGCCGGTGTTCTGGACCTTCCCGTCGAGCACCTTGTCAGGAAGCGCCGCCGCGGGCGGCATTGCACTCATCAACTCGATGGGCGCGGTGGGCGGCTTCACCGCACCCATCGTCAAGAACTGGATCGAGGGCGCCCTCCAATCCCCGGCGGCAGGCCTGTACCTGCTTGCCACCACCACCCTGCTGGCCGCCATTCTGGTGCTGGGCGTGCGCGCGCGCGCCAACAGCGCCCTGCAGCCGGCCAATTGATTCCACCGAGCACGCAAGGAGCCTAGACCGCATGCGCAGCATCCCCACCATCAAGCAGGTCCGCGCCTATACCCTCAAGGGCGGCGGCGCCGACTACCACGACCAATCCGATGGCCACTGGATCGACGACCACATCGCCACGCCGATGAGCAAGTACCCGGACTATCGCCAGAGCCGGCGCAGCTTCGGCATCAACGTGCTGGGCACGCTGGTGGTCGAGATCGAGGCCTCCGACGGCTCGGTGGGGTTCGCGGTGACCACGGGTGGCGAACCGGCAGCCTACATCGTCGAGAAGCACCTGGCGCGCTTCCTGGAGGGCGCCAAGGTCACGGACATCGAACGCATCTGGGACCAGATGTATTTCTCGACGCTGTACTACGGCCGCAAGGGCCTGGTCATCAACACGATATCCGGCGTCGACCTGGCGCTGTGGGACCTGCTTGGCAAGGTGCGCCAGGAGCCGGTGCACCAGTTGCTGGGCGGCGCGGTGCGCGACGAGCTGCAGTTCTACGCCACGGGCGCGCGCCCCGACCTGGCGCAGAAGCTGGGATTCATCGGCGGCAAGCTGCCGCTGCATCACGGCCCCGCCGAAGGCGAGGAAGGCCTGCGCAAGAACCTGGAGGAACTGGCCACCATGCGCGAGCGCGTGGGACCGGACTTCTGGCTGATGTGGGACTGCTGGATGAGCCTGGACCTGAACTACGCCACGCGCCTGGCCCAGGGGGCACGCGAATACGGCCTGAAGTGGATCGAGGAAGCGCTGCCGCCGGACGATTACTGGGGTTATGCCGACCTGCGCCGCAACGTGCCCGCCGGCATGATGGTGACCACCGGCGAGCACGAGGCCACGCGCTGGGGCTTCCGCATGCTGCTGGAGATGGGCTGCTGCGACATCATCCAGCCCGATGTGGGCTGGTGTGGCGGCGTGACGGAACTCATCAAGATCTCGGCCCTGGCCGACGCGCACCAGACCCTGGTGATTCCGCATGGTTCCAGCGTCTACAGCTATCACTTCGTCGCCACGCGCCAGAACAGCCCCTTCGCCGAGTTCCTGATGATGGCCCCCAAGGCCGACGAGGTCGTGCCGATGTTCCACCCGCAACTGCTGGGCGAGCCCGTGCCGGTCAAGGGCCGCATGCGCCTGTCCGAACTGGACAAGCCCGGCTTCGGCGTCGAACTGAATCCCGCGTGCGAACTGCATCGCCCCTACACCCACTGAGCGGGAGAACGTCTTGCATCTTCCCCACAACGCATTCAAGGCCGCGCTGAAGCAGGCGCAGCCCCGCTACGGCATCTGGGCAGGCATGTGCACGCCCTATACCGCCGAGATCCTGGCGGGTCTTGGCTATGACTGGGTCCTGCTCGATGGCGAGCACGCGCCCAACACCGTGCCGACGCTGCTCGGCCAGTTGCAGGCCATGGCGGCTTACGACAGCCAGCCTGTGGTGCGGCCGGTCACGGGCGATCCCGTGCTCATCAAGCAATTGCTGGACGTGGGCGCCCAGACACTGATGGTGCCGATGGTGGAAACCGCCGAACAGGCGGCCGCGCTGGTGCAGGCCATGCGCTACCCGCCTCACGGCATCCGCGGCGTGGGTGGCGGCCTGACGCGCGCCACGCGCTGGGACGCCGTGCCGGACTACATCCGCAACGCGCACCAGGAACTGTGCCTGATCGTGCAGATCGAATCGCGCCTGGGCGTGCAAAACGCCGCCGCCATTGCGGCGGTCGAGGGCGTGGACGCGGTCTTCATCGGGCCCGCGGACCTGTCCACCGGCCTGGGCCACGCCGGCGACGCCAGCCAGCCCGAGGTCCAGGACGCCATCCGCCAGGCCATCGACGCCACCCGTGCGCAAGGCAAGGCCTGCGGCATCCTTGCGCCGCGCGAGGAAGACGCGCGCCGCTACCTGGATTGGGGCTGCCAGTTCGTGGCGGTAGGCATCGACATCAGCCTGCTACGCCAGGCCGCCCAGGCCAACCTCGCGCGCTACCGCGACGATGCCGGCGCCAGCAAGGCGCCGGGCGGCGTGTACTGAACGCCGCATCCCTGCCATCATGTTCCCTCGACCGTAGCTCGGCCTGAGACCCCAAACAGGAGACAGACCCGCATGAGCAAGACCCTTCCCGTCCTGCGCAACTACATCAACGGCGCCTTCCAGGACAGCAGCACGCTGCACGATGTCAGCAACCCCGCCACCGGCGACGTGCTGGCACGCTCGCCCCAGTCCGACCAGGCCGACGTCGACGCGGCCATTGCCGCCGCACGCGGCGCCCAGAAGGCCTGGTCGCGCCTGCCGGCAATCCAGCGCGCCGGCTACCTGCGCGGCGTCGCCGCCAAGCTGCGCGAGCATGCCGCCCGCATCGCTCGCACCATCACGCAGGAACAGGGCAAGATCCTGGGCCTGGCGGAAGTCGAAGTGAACTTCACGGCGGATTACCTGGACTACATGGCCGAGTGGGCGCGACGCATCGAAGGCGAGGTCATCACCAGCGACCGCGCCAATGAAATGATCCTGCTGCTGCGCAAGCCCATGGGCGTGGTGGCGGGCATCCTGCCGTGGAACTTCCCCTTCTTCCTGATCGCGCGCAAGATGGCGCCGGCGCTGCTCACCGGCAACACCATCGTCATCAAGCCCAGCGAGGAAACGCCCATCAATTGCCATGCGTTCACCGAGCTGCTGGACCAGGTGGGCCTGCCCAAGGGCGTCTTCAACGTGGTCTACGGCCAGGGCGCCACGGGCGGCGCGCTGTCGGCGCATGCCGGCGTCGACATGATCAGCTTCACCGGCAGCGTCGCCACCGGCGAGCGCATCGCGGCAGCCGCCGCGCCGCACATCACCAAGCTCAATCTTGAGCTGGGCGGCAAGGCGCCGGCCATCGTGCTGGCCGACGCCGACCTGGACCTGGCCGTGAAGGCCATCCGCGACTCGCGCATCATCAACACCGGCCAGGTGTGCAATTGCGCGGAACGCGTGTACGTCGAGCGCGGCGTGGCCGAGGCATTCACCGCCCGCATCGCCCAGGCCATGGCCGCCACGCGCTACGGCGACCCGCTGGCGCAGGCCGACGTGGAAATGGGGCCGCTGGTCAACCGCAAGGGCCTGGATGGCGTGGCAGCCAAGGTGCGGCAGGCGGTGGCCGATGGCGCGCAGGTCGTCACGGGCGGCGGGGTTGCCGACCTGGGCCAGGGCTTCCACTTCCAGCCTACCGTGCTGGCGAACTGCCGCGCCGACATGGAGATCATGCGCAAGGAGATATTCGGCCCTGTGCTGCCGATCCAGATCGTCGACGACCTGGACGAGGCCATCGCACTGGCCAACGACTGCGAGTACGGCCTGACGTCGTCGATCTATACCCGCGACCTGTCCAAGGCCATGCACGCCATCCGCGAGATCGACTTCGGCGAGACCTACGTCAACCGCGAAAACTTCGAAGCCATGCAGGGCTTCCACGCGGGGGTGCGAAAGTCCGGCGTGGGTGGGGCTGACGGCAAGCACGGGCTGTATGAGTACACGCACAGCCACGTGGTGTACGTGCAGAGCTGATACCCGGGTCTTTTCCCCGGGGCCCCCAGCCAGCGCGCGCGCTCGCGCACTGACTGGGGGCCTTGGCGTTCCTGGGTTTACTATGGACCCCGGCACGCCTCATTTCACAACTCTCTTCAGACAAGGAACGTATCGATGCATTTGTTGAACCGCTGTGGTGTCACGCTGGGCCTGGTCGCGCTGGTTTCGGGTTGCTCGCTGATGGGCGGCGGCGAAGGGGAACGCAGCAACGACTGCCGCTGGAACCGCAGCAGCTGCATGTACGAAGGGTCGTATGAGAAGGGCGAACGGGAATACGCCGAAGAGGAAGCCCGGCGCCTGAACCAGGCCGAGCAGGGGCGGCTGCGGCGCAGCCGCTAGGCCAATCGGCGGGCGTCAGCGCTCCCTCCTGGTCAGCCCCTGCGACATTCTCGCTTGAACGTCTGGAAGGTCATGGCGCGCCGATGTACGTCTCAACATAACGCTCCTGCGCGTACGCCGTCTGCACGGGGATAGTGGGATAGATGGGTTGTGCATCCGCTCCGCTCGTATGCAGGCACAGCCGGGGTTCTCCATCCTGGAAATCCAGCGCAACATAGGGTTTGAAAAGCGCTGTCGGCTTGATGTGGGCCTCAAGTGATGAGGAATTCCCAGGATTGAAGCGTTAGCGGGATAACGATCAGGATCCCGGCGTGTCGGTCCGTCAGAAACGCCAACGAAGATTGAGCGCAGCGGTCTGGTCCCGGCTGCTGCCACCGAACTGCCCGCCATACGACATGCCCAACGACGCGCCACGCGCTATCTCCGCGTCGACGCCCACCGTCACCAATGCCGCATCACGCGCGATCGGCGCGCCGGTGACGGTGAAGGACTCGCCCGCGTCGAAGGCCAACCGGCTTTCAGGCCGGATGCCACCCAATGCGTGGCGCCAGCCCAGTCCCGCACTCAAGGTGGTTGCCATGCTTCCCAAGTCGACGTTCTGCCGCGCGCGCAGGCCCAGCGTGACTTTGCTGGAATCGTTGCGCATCGCCTCGCCCGACAGTGCCGCATTGCCACCCGATTCCGAAAAGCCACGCGTGCGATGCTGGGCCCAACCCAGTCCGGCGTAGGGTTCCAGCGCAAGATCGCTCGTCACGGCAACGGCGTAACCCACCTCACCGAACAACTGCGTGGTGCTGGCGCGGTAATCGGCCTTGAGTTGCTGGTTCAGGCCGCCGGCACCGATACGGCGCTCGGCATCAATGTCGTGCCAGGTATATGAGGCTCCCGCCATCAGGTTGAACGTGCTGGCGCCTAGCGGGAACGCCTTGCCGCCGTAGACAATGGCGCTATAACTCGACACATCGGCGCGGCTTGCAAGGCCGCCAACGGTCAGCGTCGAGTCCGTGTAGCCCAACGCCCCGCCCAACCGCCAGCCCGCGCCCATCGCATGATCAGCACCCACGAAGAGACCGCCGGTGCGCTGGCGCATGGCCTGGGTATTACCGGTGGCGCCTGTGCGCTGCCAGTTGCCCACGACCTGGGCCCAGGCCGGCCGGGCCAGCGACGACGGCAAGCTGGAGGACGATGACGCTGCGTCGCTCAGGCCCACCGCCGCGGTCGGCGCGCCCGGTGCCATACCGGCGCTGAGGTTGCCGCGAAGATGGTTGAGAGGCACCGTGCTCACCACATGGGTCAGGTTGGCCAGGCCGGAGGCCACGCTCGCATGAGCCTCGCCCGACAGTGCGGAGAAAAAACCCTGTGGGGCACCTTCCGGCAAAGTGATGGCCGCGTCGTAGACGGCGTGGCCCGCGCCCAGTATCTCGGTCGCGTCGGCGACAGCACGCGCGTTGCCTCCGCTTACCCGATCGGCAAAGCGCACGATATGGCCACCCGGCTCGGTAGGACCTCCCGGCTCGGTGTCGCCGCCCGGCTCGGGGCCACCCGGCTCAGGACCACCCGGCGTGACCGTACGATGCAGCTTGACCATCAACTCCCGGTCATCGTCCGAATAGACGAGCTCGAACGACAGGTAGGCAAAATTGCTCGACGCATGGCGAAAACGCGTGCCATCGAAAGTCTGGTCGGCACGCAGCACAATCTGGCTGTAACCGGCCCCATACGCACCCGGCGCCGCTTCAAGAAAGAAATCGGCACCGGATACATCGGCTCGGCCCGTCACATCCAGCCGGTCGAGCGCGGTGGGCGTAGCGCGCACACTGAATGTGTTGTCGGTACCCATATCCAGGTCGCCATCCATCGTGGCGCTCGCCGTGCCGCCGCCGTCTATGCGCAGCCGGTTGCCACTGCCGCTATAGCGCACGTTGCCGACGGTGCTGGAATGCGCCATCAAGGTCAGCGTATTGCCCGTGCCTGCGATCATGATGGCATCTTGGTGATTGCCGAAAGCGTCGCGGCCCGCTTCCATCCGGCCATCCTGCACGATTTCCGAATCGTGGCCATCGAGTTGCACAGCCCGGCCCCCAGCGCCGCTGACAATGCCTGCCCCAGCATTGCCGCCATAGACCTCCCCCCGATTGACGAAGCGCTGCTGCGTGCCGGACATGAGCAGCCCGGCCCCGCCATCGCCACCGTCACCGGCAAAAGCGACGGATGCGTCGTAGCGCTCCCCCACAGCACCGCCACCGCCACCTGCGCCCCCCCAGAGCGAGCCCGTATTCACGAAGCTGGCCAACCCGTTAACCCACCTCACGGCAGCGCCCCCCTCGCCTCCCTTGACGCGCCAGGTATCCGACCGACCGGCCTCGTCCTGAACAACGCTGCCACCGCCTCCACCACCGCCACCTACAAGTACGCCGGCATTGGAAGACGTGCGGCCTTCGCTGCCCGCGCCAGTAAGTACCAAAGCATTGCCGCCGGTGCCCCCCCTGGCAGTGCCCTGATTACCACTGCCACTCAGGACCACGGTTCCACCGCCGCCGCCGCCGCCCCCACTTTCGTAACTCGCAGTGATCATCGTGTAGGGTCCAAGCCGATAAAGCAGACCTGCCCCCCCATCACCGTTTTGCAAGCTTCCCGAGGCCCCCGCTTGTCCCCCACCACCGTGCCCTCCGGTCGCGCCCCAGCCGGTACCGGCCTGGCCGGCGTTACCTCCACCAGCGAATCCTGCGGGCAATGAAGCATTCGCGCCGCCTTGCGCAGCGTACATGGGGTCACCATTTCCGCCAGTGCCAGCGGCATGGCTTGGTAGCGGCATGGACACACCATAGACGGCGACAAGATTGAGACAGATCGCGGTATAGCGTAGCGTCATCATCAAACGAGGCAGGAAAAGGGGAGAACCGATCTTAGCCCAGTCGAATTTGCCCTGAAACGCCGGATTACAGTAGCTTCCCGCCGAGTGTTCTGGCCACTGCTCAAACCCGCCCAGGATTGCATCGCGGCCATGCGCTGAGTGGCCCGAGAAGCCTTTATGCGGAGTACCCGCAACGGTCCATGCCGCGATCCTGCTACAGGCGGGCGAGCTTTACGAGAATCGGGAAAGGCACAACACCGAGGAGGCGTGCTACCAGAATCGGACCTATGAGCGGCTGCCGAACCCATGAAGGGTCATGTCCGTGAAGTACCAAAGCGACAAAATCAGCTTTTGAGTACTTTTTGACCACCCAAAGAAAAAGGGCTTCCCGCTGACGCGTAAGCCCTTGCTTCTCTGGAATTTCTTTGGTGGGCGGTACTGGGTTCGAACCAGTGACCCCTGCCGTGTGAAGGCAGTGCTCTACCACTGAGCTAACCGCCCAAAGAAGCGGAACTATAGCACGTCGATTTTTACCATGCAAGCGTCCACGCGCCTATCAGGCGGCTGTGCCTTCCGCCGGGGCGGCAGGCGTGTCCAGCTTGCGCCACAGGCACGGCCCGCCGCTGGCCTTGTCCAGCGCTTCCAGGTATTCGCCGTGCGCGGCCATTTCCGTTTCCGATGCCCGCAACACCGTCAGCACGGACGCATCGAAGCCCCCCACCACCAGGCCGTCGCCGGCGCCGCGCGCGGGTTCAGGCGCATCGATCAGCAGGCCATCCTGGCCGCGCGTCATGGCCAGCCACACTTCGGCCAGCAGTTGCGAGTCCAGCAAGGCGCCGTGCAGCGTGCGGTGCGCGTTGGAAATGCCATAGCGCTCGCACAGCGAGTCCAGCGAGTTGCGCTTGCCCGGGTGCATCTCGCGCGCCACCATCAGGCTGTCGGTGATGGCAGTGCACAACTGCGCCAGCGGCGGACGCCCCACGCGGGCCAGTTCGGCGTCCAGGAAGCGCGTGTCGAACGACGCGTTGTGGATGATGAGCTCGCCGCCGGCGATGTAGTCCACGAAGTCCTGCGCGACGTCCTCGAAGCGCGGCTTGTCGGACAGGAACTCGGTGGTCAGGCCGTGGACGGCCAGTGCGCCCGGGTCGCTGTCGCGGTCCGGGTTCAGGTAGACGTGGAAATGGCGGCCGGTGACGTTGCGGTTCTCCAGCTCCACCGCGCCGATTTCAATGACGCGGTGGCCTTGGGAGGGCTCCAGGCCCGTGGTTTCGGTATCGAGAATGATCCAGCGCATAGTGCCTTGATGTGTTGCGGCTATTTCGTGGGGTGGGCGTGGGGCAGGCCGGCGGCCGGGGCATGGCCCGGCTCGGCATCGGCGTGTTTCCGCGCGTGGGCGATCAGGGTGTAGACCACCGGCACCACGAACAAGGTAAGCAGTGTACCCAGAGACAGCCCGCCCACCAGCACCCAGCCGATCTGGCGGCGTGATTCGGCGCCCGCGCCCGAGGCCAGCGCCAGCGGCACCGCGCCCAGCACCATGGCGCCCGTGGTCATCAGGATGGGACGCAGGCGCAGCACGCTGGCCTCGACCACGGCCTCGACCAGTTCCTTGCCTTCCTCGCGCAGCTGGTTGGCGAATTCCACGATGAGGATCCCGTGCTTGGTAATGAGGCCGACCAGCGTGATGAGGCCGATCTGGCTATAGATGGACAGCGTGCCCCCCGTCAGCCACAAGGCCAGCATGGCGCCTGTCATGGCCAGCGGCACCGACAGCATGATGGTGAAGGGATGCCGCCAGCTCTCGAACTGGGCGGCCAGCACCAGGTAGATGAAGGCCAGCGCCATGCCGAAGACCAGCATGATGCTGCCCGACGAGTCGCGGAATTCACGCGACTGGCCGTCCAGGTCGGTGCGCACGGTCTGGGGCAGCACCTGGCCTGCCACGGTTTCCATGTGCGCCAGCACCTCGCCCAGCGCGTAGCCCGGCGCCACCGAGGCCTCGACCTTGACCGCCCGCAGGCGGTTGAAGTGGTTCAGCGACTGCGGCGACACGCTTTCGCGGATACGCACCAGGTTGTCCAGCCGCACCATGCTGCCGTCGCGGGCCTGCACATAGATGTCGGCGATGTCGTTGGGCGTGCTGCGGTCGCGCGGCGTCACCTGCACGATCACGTCGTATTGCTCGCCCTCGTCCTTGTAGCGGGTGACCTGGCGCCCGCCCAGCATGGTTTCCAGCGTGCGGCCCACGGTGTCCACGTCCACGCCGACGTCGGACAGCTTTTCGCGGTCCACCTCCACGCGCAGCTCGGGCGTGTTCAGGCGCAGGTCCGAATCCAGGTTTTCCAGGCCGGGATACTTCTCCAGCTCGGCGATGTAGGCGTCGACGATCTTGGCCAGGTCCGGATAGGAGGCCTGGCTCATGATCATGAACTCCACCGGCTTGGAGGTGGCGCGCTGGCCGAAGGACGGCGGGTTGCTGGGGAAGGCGCGGATGCCCGGCAGCTTGCTGAACGCGGGCTGCAGCGACTGCGCGATTTCCTGCTGCGTGCGCGTGCGTTCTTCCCAGGGCTTCAGGCGCAGGATGGCGCGGCTGTCGGTCACGGTGGGGAAACCCGCCGTGATCTGGCTGCCTTGCATCTCGGGGATCTGCGCGTACAGGCGCTCGATCTCCATCACGTTCTTCAACGTGTAGTCCAGCGTCGCCCCTTCCGGCGCGGTGACGATGCCGAAGATGACGCCGCGGTCCTCGATGGGCGCCAGTTCGGACTTCACCACCGAGAACAGCGCCGCGCCGCCGCCGGCCACCAGCAGGCCCGCCAGCAGGATGACGGCCCGGTGCGCCAAGGCCGCCGACAAGGCACGGCGATAGATCCGGTTCAGCCCTTCCAGCCAGGATTCGATCGTGTTGTAGACGCGGCCATGGCTGGGCTGGTGGCGCAGCAGCATGGCGCACATCATGGGCGTGAGCGTAAGCGCCACGAAGCCCGACACCAGCACCGCGCCCGCCAGCGCCAGCGCGAACTCGATGAAGAGCCGCCCCGTCCGGCCCGTGGCGAAGGCCAGCGGCGCGTACACCGCCACCAGTGTCAGCGTCATGGCCACCACGGCGAAACCGATTTCCTTCGTGCCCTGGATGGCCGCATGCACCCTGGGCACGCCGTTCTCGATGTGCCGGTAGACGTTCTCCAGCACCACGATGGCGTCGTCCACCACCAGCCCGATGGCCAGCACCATCGCCAGCAAGGTAAGCGTGTTGATGGAAAAACCGAACAGGTACATGAGCGAGCACGCCCCGATCAGCGACACCGGAATCGTCACGATGGGAATCAGGCTGGCCCGCACGTTGCGCAGGAAGAAGAAGATGACCAGCACCACCAGCACGACGGCCTCGGCGATGGTGGTGTAGACCGACTGGATGGAGCGCTCGATGAAGACGGAGGTGTCGTAGGAGATCGACAGCCGCATGCCGCGCGGCAGGTTTTCATTCAGGACGTCCACCTCGGCGCGCACCGCTCGCGACAGGTCCAGCGGATTGGCCGTGGACTGCCGCGTCACGCCGATGTTCAGGCCCAGCTGGCCGTTGAAGCGCGAGGTGACGCGTTCGCTGGCCGGGCCGATCTCCACCCGCGCAAGATCGCGCAGCCGCACCGGATAGCCGCTGACGTTGGCGATGATGACGTTCTCGAACTGCGGCACCGTCTGCAGGTCGGTGGACGCCACCACCGAGAATTCGCGCGCATCGCTTTCGATGCGGCCCGCCGGGATCTCGACGTTCTGCCCGCGCAGCGCGGTTTCCACGTCCTGCACGGTCAGGGTGTAGCCGGCCAGCTTCTCGCGGTCGACGTACACCCGCATGGCCGGCAGCCGTTCGCCGAAGACACGCACCTCGGCCGCGCCGGGCAGCACCGAGAACCGCGTCTTCACATAGCGGTGCAGATAATCCGAGACCTCGATGATGCTGTTCTGCCCCGCCTCCACCGCCACGTAGATGATGGGCTGGGAATCGGCCTCGACCTTGGAGATGATGGGCTCGTCGATTTCGTCGGGCAGGAAGCGGCGCGCACGCGAGACCTTGTCCCGCACCTCGGCCGCCGCCGCGTCGGGGTCGCGGCTGAGATGGAACTTGACGTTGATCTGGCTGCGTTCGGCGCGGCTGCGCGAGGTCATGACGTCCACGCCCTCGATCCCGGCCAGCTGGTCTTCCAGCGGCTTGGTCACGCGCGACTCGATCACCTCGGGCGACGCGCCCGTATAGGTCGTGTCGACCGACACCACCGGCTCGTCGATGCGGGGATATTCCCGCACCGTCAGGCGCGAATAGGAGATGAGACCGATCAGGACGATGACCAGCGACAGCACCGTCGCGAAGACCGGCCGGCGGACACAGACTTCGGAGATTTTCACGGACGCCCCCGGGTCAGGATGTGGCGGGTTCGGGCACCAGCGCGTCGGACGCCGGCGACGGATCCGGCACGGTGGACGCCGGCGTATCGGGCGCGGTCGCGTCAGGCTGCGCGGCCGGCGTCTCGGTCACCGGTGCGCCATCGGTGATGCGCTGCAGGCCTGCCACCACCACGCGCTCGCCCGCGGCCAGGCCCGACAGGATCTCGACCCGGCCTTCGCGCCGCTCGCCGATGCCCACCGGCACCCGCTGGGCGTGCCCGCTGGCGACCCGGTAGACGAACTGCTGCGCGCCCGACGGCGACAGCGCGCTTTCCGGCACCACGAGCGCCTGGGTGTTCTCGACCATGAGCTGCACGCGGGCGAACATGCCCGGGCGCAAGGCGCCTGACGGGTTCGGCACCTGGGCGCGCAACAGCACCGAACGGCCGCCCGCGTCGACCAGCGGACTGACGGCGATGACCTCGCCCGGGCTGGACTGCCCCGGCAGCGCGTCGAAATGCAAGGAGAGCGACTGGCCGACCCGCACCCGGCCCAGGTACAGCTCGGGCACGCGGAAATCGACCTTCAGTGGATCGATGGTTTCCAGGGGCGCCAGGTCACGCCCGACGTCCACGTAATCGCCCACCGACACGCCGCGCAGGCCGACCACGCCGTCGAACGGCGCCCGGATCGCCATCTTGTCGAGGCGTGCCTGGGCCAGGGCCACGGCGGCCTGCTGGACCTTGAGGTTGCTGCCGGCCTCGTCGCGTGCCTGCTGGCTGATGAAACCTTCGGCCTGCAGGCTGGACGCGCGCTTGTTCTGGCTTTGCGCCAGCGACAGGTTGGCGCGCGCCTGGTCCAGCTCGGCCCGCGCCACGGCGTCGTCCAGTTGCACCAGCAACTGGCCGCGCTTGACGGGCTGGCCTTCCTGGAAAGGCAGCCTGGCGATGCGGCCGGCCACCTCGGGCCGCAGCATGACCGACTCGTCCGAACGCAGGCTGCCCACGGCAGCAAGACTGCGCGCGAAATCCACCGACTGGACGGCGGCCGTACGCACGGGCACCGGTTTCTGGGCGGCGGGCGCCGCCGGCAGGGTGGGCGCGGCGACAGGCGGCTGCGCGCGCGGCGACCAGCGGCCGATGACCACGCCCGCGGCCAGCGCCACGGCGACTGCCGCCACGAGAGGCAAAGCTTTCTTCATGCTGCGCACTGAGGGGGGTGCGGCGCGGAGCCAGGCATTGAGGCCGCGCCGTCATGTTCTAAGGGAGAGGGGGGTGGAGCCTGCCCCACTGTATCACCTTGAAATGACCCCTCGCACCCTGCGGCCAACCCTGTAGGAGCGCTGGCCGACGCCCCTGCAACCGACTGAAATGGCTATCGGCCAGCGCGCTGGGCCAGGATCACGCCCTGGTTGGCCAACTGATCCGCGCGCTCGTTGCCCGGATCGCCCGCATGCCCCTTCACCCACTGCCAGCTGACGGCATGGGTGGACACCAGGGCGTCCATGGCCTGCCAGAGGTCGGCGTTCTTCACCGGTTTCTTGTCGGCGGTCCGCCAATCGCGGCGCTTCCAGTTGGCCAGCCACTCGGTCATGCCCTTCTGGACGTACTGCGAATCGGTGTGGATGATGACGCGGCTGGGGCGCTTCAGCGCCCGCAGGGCCTCGATGACGGCCATCATTTCCATGCGGTTGTTGGTCGTGCCCAGTTCGCCGCCGCACATTTCCTTCTGGTGCCCGCCCTGGCGCAGCAGCGCCCCCCATCCGCCCGGACCGGGATTGCCCTTGCAGGCGCCATCGGTCCAGATCTCGACGGTGTCTTCACTCATTCCTTGATTCCTGTTGCTGTGTGGCCAACCGCCTCGGCCTGGGCGCGGTGCGCGCCGCCCGGGCCTTGCGGCACCGGCACGGCCACGCGGCGGGCGCGGCGGCGTTTCTTCCACGGGGCGCCGATGATACGCGCCCCGGCCACCCGTTTGACGGCCGACACCACATAGGTGGCCCCGCAGACAGGCCACCAGCGGTCGCCGGCCTTTTCCATGAAGGCCCAGCGGCGCAGCCAGACGTCCGTCATGCAGGCCGGGGCATAGCAGCCGAAACGGCCGCGGTCGACCTCGAAGGACAGCAGCTTGAACCAGTCTTTCAGCCGGGCCAGCGACACCTGCGCGGACGGCGGATGCGGCAGCCAGGGCGGCATGCCGGGCAGGTTGGCACGCAAGCCCCACAGGCTCCAGGGATTGAAACCCGACACCACCACCCGGCCCTCGGGCACCAGCACCCGCTCGACCTCGCGCAGCACGCGATGCGGCTCGTCGGTGCTTTCGAAGGCGTGCGGCAGCACCAGCAGGTCGATGCTGTCGCTTTCGAACGGGAGGGCTTCCGGGCGCGCCACGACCTGGGCCTGCCATTGGCTGGCCAGTTCGGCCTTGGCCAGGCTGTCGCCCACGAATACCTTGAACGGCATGCGGTTCGCCTGCAGCAGGTCCAGGCCCGGCAGGCCGACCTGCAAGGCATTGAAGCCAAAGACATCAGCCACGATGGCGTCGAACTGGGCCTGCTCCCAGGCCCGGACGTAGCGGCCAGGCGGGGTGTCGAACCAGTCCCCCAGTTCTACAATGCTCGTTTCCTCAGCCACGCGATCAGGTGTCCTTATGAATGCACACGCCAGCCGCCTGCGGCCCCTGCCGGCATTGAGCGATAACTATATCTGGCTGGCCAGCCAGGACGGCCAGGCCGTGGTGGTGGACCCGGGCGTTGCCGAACCCGTGGCGGCCGTGCTGCAGGCGGAAGGCCTGCGCTTGCGCGCCATTCTACTCACCCACCACCACCATGATCACGTCGGCGGGGTGGAGGAACTGGTCCGCCTGACGGGCGCGCCGGTCTACGGACCCGCAAGGGAACGCCTGCCGCGCTGCGACGAGGCGCTCGCCGAAGGCGACACCGTGTGGATCCCCGAAATGGGCATCGACCTGACGGTCCTGGACGTGCCGGGCCACACCGCCGGGCACATCGCCTATGCCGGCCAGGCGGTCGGACAGGCCGTGGTTTTCTGTGGCGACACCCTTTTTGCCGGCGGCTGTGGCCGGCTGTTCGAAGGGACGCCCGCCCAAATGTTTGATTCCTTAGGGAAATTCCTGAAATTGCCCGAAGAAACGCTCATTTGCTGCGCGCACGAGTACACTCTTGCAAACCTGCGCTGGGCGCTCGCCGTGGATCCGGACAACCGTCCGCTGCAAACATGGCAGGCGCAGGCCATCGATCTGCGCGATCGCGGCCTGCCCACCGTGCCCACCTCCCTTGCGCTCGAACGAGACACCAATCCGTTCCTGCGCGTCTCGCAGCACACCGTTGCACAAGCCGCCGAACAGCAAGCCGGGCATTCCTTGGCCGGGCCGGTGGAGGTGTTTGCCGCGTTACGCGAATGGAAGAACGAATTCAGATAGAGGACCGATGAACCCTCAAGGACTGCAGCACTGCCCGCGACACTCGCCCCGCTTCCTGCTCTTCCCCCTGCTTGCCCTGTTGTTCGCCCTGTTGGCCGGCTGCGCCGGCACGCAGGGCAACCGTAGCGGCCAGCCCACCGAAGCCACCACCAGCGTCCAACCCCTGCCGGGCCAGGCACGCGCGACGCGCGACCGCCACGTGGCCGTCGACACCTCGCGCACCGTGGACCTGACCCGCCCCGCCGCCGACGCCTGGGACCGCATCCGCCGCGGCTTCGCCGTGCCCAACATGGACACGGAACTGACGCGCCAGTGGACGGACTATTACGCCGCCCACCCCGAAGCCGTGCAGCGCATGGCCTCGCGCGCGGGCAAATACCTGTATTACATCGTCGACGAGATCAACCGCCGCGGCCTGCCCACCGAGCTGGCGCTGCTGCCCTTCGTCGAAAGCGCCTACAACCCCGGCGCGTACTCGCGCGCCCAGGCCGCCGGCCTGTGGCAGTTCATTCCCTCCACCGGCACCCATTTCAAGCTGACCCAGGACTGGTGGCGCGACCAGCGCCGCGACCCGATCGCGTCGACCAACGCCGCCCTGGACTACCTGGAGTACCTGTTCGAGATGCAGGGTGACTGGTACCTGGCGCTGGCCTCGTACAACTGGGGCGAGGGGTCGGTGCGCCGCGCCATGGACAAGAACGCGGCCATCAGCATGCCGACGGACTACCTGTCGCTGACGATGCCCGACGAGACCCGCAACTATGTCCCCAAGCTGCAGGCCATCAAGAACATCGTCGCCAACCCGCAGAAGTACGCGGTGGTGCTGCCCCCGGTGGAGAACATCCCCTATTTCGCCACGGTCAAGAAGACCCGCGACATCGACATCGAGGTGGCCGCCCGGCTGGCCGAGATGCCGCTGGAGGAGTTCCAGGCGCTGAACCCCTCGTTCAACCGCCCCATCATCCTGGGCCGCCACGAAGCCACGCTGCTGCTGCCGCGCGACAAGCTGGAGGTCTTCAACACCAACCTCAGCAACTACAAGGGCAGCCTGTCGTCGTGGAAGGTCTATGACGCCAAGCGCGGCGAATCGGTGGCCGCCATCGCCAAGCGCCACGGCATCACCGAATCCCGCCTGCGCGACGTCAACGACATCCCCCGCCGCACCCGCACGGTGTCCCGCAACCAGACCCTGCTGGTGCCCGGCAAGGCCAGCGGCGACGTCCAGCTGGCGTCGCTGCAAGGCGGCCCGAGTTCGGCGGTGCCCACCCCGCCGGCCGCCCGCGGCCCGCGCGCCACGCCGAACGTGCGCACCCACACCGTGCGCAGCGGCGACACGCTGTTCGCGCTGGCCCGCCGTTACGGCACCAGCGTGGACGCCCTGCGCGCGCTGAACAACCTGAAGGGCAACACCCTGAAGGTGGGCAGCCGCCTGCGCGTGCCCGGCACGGGGGTGCGCGGTTGAGCCGATTCCGCTACGATTCGCCGCCTATACTGCGCTGACACGCCAGATTTTCCCGCCAGGCGCGCCCTGATTTCCGGCGCGCCGGCTTCGCCATACATCCGTACCAATCTGTTTAGGACGATCCAAACATGGGTTTTCTCGCCGGCAAACGCATCCTGGTCACCGGGGTGCTCTCCAACCGCTCCATCGCCTATGGCATCGCCCAGGCCTGCCACCAGCAAGGCGCCGAACTCGCCTTCACGTATGTGGGCGACCGCTTCAAGGACCGCGTGACCGAGTTCGCCAACGAGTTCGGCAGCACGCTCGTGCTGCCCTGTGACGTTGCCGAAGACGCACAGATCGACGGGCTTTTCACCGAGCTGGCCAAGACCTGGGACGGCCTGGACGGCCTGGTGCATTCCATCGGCTTCGCCCCGCGTGAAGCCATCGCCGGCGACTTCCTCGACGGCCTGTCGCGCGAAGGCTTCCGCATCGCCCACGACATCTCGGCCTACAGCTTCCCCGCACTGACCAAGGCCGCGCTGCCGCTGCTCAAGGCGCGCCAGGGCTCGGTCCTGACGCTGTCCTACCTGGGCGCCGAGCGCGTCGTCAGCAACTACAACACCATGGGCCTGGCCAAGGCCTCGCTGGAAGCCAGCGTGCGCTATCTGGCCAGCGCGCTGGGCCCCCTGGGCATCCGCGCCAATGGCATCTCGGCCGGCCCCATCAAGACCCTGGCCGCCAGCGGCATCAAGGACTTCTCGGAAATCCTGCGCTTCGTCGAGGCCAACTCGCCGCTGCGCCGCAACGTCACCATCGAGGACGTCGGCAATGTCGCCGCCTTCCTGCTGTCGAACCTGGCGGGCGGCGTCACGGGTGAAATCACCCACGTGGACGGCGGCTTCTCGACCGTGGTGTCGGGCCTGCAAGGCTGATCGCGGCACGCAAGCACGCGTCCCGCAAGACAAGGCACAAGGCCGCGCCCTCTGGCGCGGCCTTGTGCTTTCCGCTGTCTTCGTTCTCCCTCAGTCCGCCCGCAACCCCAGCTGCGCGGTCAGCGCGCCATAGCGATCGATGTCCGCATGCACCAGCGCGCGGAAGGCCTCCGACGTGCTGGCCGTCGGGTCGAAGCCCAGTTGCCGCAATTGTTCCTGCATGGCGGGATCGGCCACGATCCCGGCCAACGCATCGCGCAGCACCCGAACCCGCTCGGGCGGCGTGCGCGCCGGCGCCAGCAGGCCATGCCACTGGTTCAGCGCATAGCCCGGAAACCCTTGCTCCGCCACCGTGGGCACGCCCGGCATCAGGGCTGAGCGCGCCGGCGCCGTGATCGCCAGGGCGCGCAGGCTGCCAGCCCGGATGAACGGCGCGGCGCTGGAAGCCGTGACGACCGCCACGGGCACCTGCCCCGCCACCGCGTCGGTCAAGGCCGGGCCGCAGCCCTTGTAGGGCACGTGGCGCAAGGACACGCCTGCCAGGTGCAGCATCTCGCCCGCCAGATGCTGCGGCGTGCCGTTGCCGCACGAGGCATAGGCCACACCCGCCTCGCCCAGGCGCCCGGCATCGATCATGTCCGCCAGCGTGCGCCACGTCGAACTGGCAGGCACCACGATGGCGGACGGCACGAATGCCACGTTGATGACCGGCGCGAAATCCCGCTTGGGATCGAAAGGCAGTTCGCGATAGACCCCCGGGTTGATCGCGAACGAGCTGTTCACCATCAGCAGCGTATTGCCATCCGGCACGGCCTCCGCCGCCGCCCGCGCGCCGATGTTGCCGCTGGCGCCGGGCCGGTTCTCCACCACGACCGGCACGCCCAGCTTCACTGCCAGGCGCTCCCCCAGCTTGCGCGCCAGCAGGTCGGTGCCGCCGCCGGGCGGAAAGGTCACCAGGATGGAAAGCGTGCGATCCGGCCAGGCGCGCGCCGCCGGCTTGGCGGCAGCGGGGGGTTCGCCCTGCGCGCCACGGCCTGGCGCCCAGGCCACCCCGGCCAGCAAACCCAGGACCAGCGCCAAGGCAGGGACGAGCGCGGCCACACCGCGCGGTTTGACGGTCTTCATCACAACTCCAGATCGAGATCGCCCGGATGGGCTCGCCGGGCACTGCCCGGCACGGATGGCGGGCGGTCTAGCCCCGATGGTCCAGGCCGATATCCAGTACCGCCGCGCTGTGGGTCAGCCAGCCGATGGAGATCAGGTCCACGCCGCTGGCCGCGACCGCCGGCGCCGTCGCGGGCGTGATGCGGCCCGAGGCCTCGGTGATGGCGCGTCCGTCCACCATCTGGACGGCGCGAGCCAGCATCTCGGGAGTCATGTTGTCGAGCAGCACGGCATCCACGCCCACCGCCATGGCCTCTTCCAGCTGGGCCAGGGTGTCCACCTCGACCTCGATCTTCACCAGGTGCCCCACCGACGCGCGCGCCCGCATGATCGCGGCGCGCACGCCGCCAGCGATGGCCACGTGGTTGTCCTTGATGAGCACGGCGTCATCCAGGCCATAGCGATGATTGCTGCCGCCGCCCACGCGCACCGCGTACTTCTGCACGGCGCGCAGGCCAGGCATGGTCTTGCGGGTGCACACCACGCGTGCGCGTTGCGGCCGCACGGCATCCACGATGCTGGCCGTGGCAGAGGCCACGCCGCTCAGGTGGCACAGGAAATTCAGCGCGGTGCGTTCACCCGTCAGCACGCCGCGCGCAGGGCCGCGCACCAGCGCGATGGTGTCGCCCGCCGCCAGGCGGCTGCCGTCGGGCCGCAACACCTCGAGTTCGATGCGCGGGTCCACCAGCCTGAAGGCCATCACGGCCAGGTCCAGGCCCGCCACCACGCCCGGCTGGCGGGCGGACAACGCGGTTTCGGTGCGCAGGTCCGCCGGCACGATGGCATCGGTCGTCACGTCTCCTGCCCTGCCCAGGTCCTCCAGCAGGGTGGCGCGCACCAGCGGCTCCAGCATGACCGCCGGCAAGGGCGGTACGTCGGAAACACGCGCTTGCGCGGCTGCCTCGGCCAGTTGGATCTGGCCTTCCGTAATTATGCTCATTATGAGTATTTGTAGGTCAAAAAAAGAGCGGCGCCCGCTCGACCCATTTATGCTATTCCTGAGCATAAGTGGCTGTCAAGTGATTGTCATGTCTGATACATGCCCGCGCGGGAATTCAGCCCCGGGCCAGCGGCAGCTTGCTGCCAGCAATGGCCCGCTCCAGCATCACGCCGCGGCGGAAGCGGAACAGCTTGGCGGGCCGGCCTGCCCCGCCCGCCTGCACGTCGCCGGTTTCCTCCACCAGTTCCTGCTGTTCGATGAGCCGGCGGAAATTCTGCTTGTGCAGGCTGCGCCCCGCCAGGGCCTCGACGCTTTGCTGCAATTGCAGCAGCGTGAAGTCCGGCGGCATCAGCTCGAAGACCACCGGGCGGTACTTGATCTTGGCCCGCAGCCGCGCAATGCCCGTGGCCAGGATGCGCCGGTGGTCATGGCGCATGGACGCGCCGGGCAGGCAGGCCGCGCGCGCGGCGGCATCGTCCGCCGCGCAGGCCTCGGCCACCAGGCCCAGCTCGTACAACAGTTCATAGCGCTGCAACACGCGGTCCTCGCTCCAGGCATAGCCGTCGAGCCCGAACGTGAGCGCCGTCCGCTGCGCGCGAGCCGCCCGCAGCTCAGCCGACCCCGCCGCCTCGGCCCAGCGCCGCAAGGCAGGCACGATGCGTTCGGACAGCAAGGCGGGCTCGCCTTCGCGATGATCTTCCCAGGGAAAATAGCGGTACCAGCTTTGCCACTGCGCGCTGGCGTCGGCGGGCGTGGCGGCCTCGCGCGTGAGCGCGAGATAGCTGATGGAAATGGCGTGGGCGGCGCCGCCAGGCTCGGCGTAGCGGCCGCTGTCGGCAAAGGTATAGAGCTGCTCGACGTAGCCCAGCGGATGGTGCGTCTGCTCTTCCACCCAGCTGCGCAGCCCGGATTGCAGCGAGCGGTGCCCGAGTTCGAACGGCCCCGACGGCAGGGCCCGTCCGTCTTCGGTCGTCAGGACGCGCGGTTCCCCGTGGGTGACGGCGGCCAGCACGGCGACGAGGTCGGCGACGACGGAGTGTTCAACGCTCACGGACAGGTTCCAGCACGGAGGACTGGTCATTATAGGTGGGGGCCGTCATGCCCCCATCGCTCATGCCGCGCTTTTCTCCAGGACCGCATGCAGCAGCACGTTCGCGCCCGCCGTCGACCACGCCTGGCGAATATCCTCGGCTTCGTTGTGGCTGATGCCGTCCACGCAGGGCACGAACACCATGGCAGTGGGAGCAACGCGATTCACGTAGCAGGCGTCATGGCCCGCCCCCGACACGATGTCGCGATGGCTGTAGCCCAAGGCTGCCGCGGCACGCCGCACCGCGCCGACGCAGTCCGCGTCGAACACGATGGGCGCATAGGAAAAGATCTGCTTCAGCGACGAGCCCAGCGACAACTCGGCAGCGATCTCTTCCACGGCCGCCAGCAGCGCGGCATTCATGTGATCCAGCACGGCGTCGTCGGGATGGCGGAACTCCACCGTGTAAGCGGCGCGCCCAGGCACGACATTGCGCGAATTCGGATGGAATGCCACCTGCCCCACCGTCGCGCAGGCCAGCGGGCCATGGTCCAGCCCGATACGATGCACGGCCGCGATGACGCGCGCCACGCCCAGGCCGGCATCCTTGCGGCGGTTCATGGGCGTCGTGCCTGCGTGCGCGGACTGTCCCGTCAACTCGCCTTCGTACCAGCGCTGCCCTTGCCCTCCGGTTACCACGCCGATGTCCTTCTGCTCGGCCTCGAGCACCGGCCCCTGCTCGATGTGCAGCTCGAAGGCGGCATGCGGCAAGGGCGCCCCCAATGGCGCATCGCCCGCGTAGCCGATACGCTCGAGCTCCGCACCGATGGTCCTGCCTTCGGCGTCCGTGCGCGACAGGCCATAGTCCAGGTCGAACACGCCCGCATAGACACCCGAGGCGATCATGGCCGGCGCAAAGCGCGACCCTTCCTCGTTGGTCCAGTTCACCACCTCGATGGGCCGCTCGGTCTGGACGCCATGGTCGTTCAGCGCTCGCACGACCTCCAGCCCGCCCAGCACGCCATAGATTCCGTCGAAGCGCCCGCCGGTGGGTTGGGAGTCGCCATGCGAACCCATTTGCACCGGCGCCAGCCCATCGCGCAGGCCCGGCCGCCGGGCAAAGATATTGCCCATGGGATCGACGCGCACCGTGCAGCCCGCCTCGCGCGCCCAGCGCACGAAGAGATCACGCCCTTCACGGTCCAGGTCTGTCAGCGCCAGGCGGCTGACGCCGCCTTTTTCCGTTGCGCCGATCCGTGCCATTTCCATGAGGCTGGCCCACAGGCGCTCGCCATCGACCCGCAATGCCTCGCGCGTCATGCCGGCTCCTTCGGGGCCGGGGGCGCATCCGCGGGACGGTGATAGCGGAAATCGCAACGCGCCGCGCCACTCATGATGGTGGTGCTGCGGGTCATGGTGACCGAGGGGTCGTAGCCGACGATGAACTCGGCGTCCCGATTACAGGACAGCAGGTGGCCGATGTCGCCCAGCCCCATCTCGTGATACATCTCGGCATAGCGGCAACGCTTCACGTCGTAGTCGAATTCGGTGTCGCTGGCGTTCAGCACCTCGATGCGCAGCGCATCGTCCTTGGTCCACAGGTGCTGGAGACCGGCGAACGTACGCAGGTTCGCCCCCTGGGGCTCCCGCGCGGCGAACTGCCGGCCGGCCTGCACGGCGGCATTCGACACGGCCTCACCGATCACGGCGCCGGCCTTCTCCTTGCCGAACTCGCGCACCAGGATCTCGTAGATCGGCTTGATGATTTCGGCCTCGATACGCCGGCGCGCGAGGATGCCAAGCTCATTGGCGGGGGCCGTGGCGGGCGGATTGCCCTGCTTGTCGACGGGGGTCATGCGAAAACTCCTTCACTTCGGGTGCACCTGCAACGGTGCACGAACAACGGCCGGCAACACGCCGGCCTGGATGGCGGCAGTATAGGAGCGCGGGATGCCGCCTCGCGCGCCCTTGCCGTCAGCCGAATGCGAAAGCGAGCCGTGTCCCGACAGGGCACGGCTCGCCGGTACGGCGACTGCCTGCGCGGCGCTTACTGGCTGGCAACGGCCTGCGCGGCCTTGCCACCCAGCACCGCGGCGGGCGCCCACTTGCCCTGCTCCACGCGGTAAACGGTATAGGCGGGTTGGCTCAGGTTGCCTTCGGCATCGAAGGCGACCGGCCCGGTAATGCCGGTGTACTGGATCTTGCGCAGGGCGGGCAGGAACACCGTCGGGTCGGTGGAATCGGCTTCGCGCATGGCGGCGATGATGACGGCCGCGGCGTCGTAGGCGAACGGGGCATGCAGTTCGATCGGCTGCTTGTAGACCTCGCGATAGCGCGTCTCGAACGCCTGGCCGCCAGGCATCTGGGCAATGGGCAGGCCCGGCTCCAGCGCAATGGTGCCCTCCCCGTCGCCCTTGGAGGTCGTCAGGAAAGTCTGGCTGACGATGCCGCCCGCGCCGATCAGGCGGGCCTTCAGGCCCAGCGGTTGCAGGCGGCGCACGATCAGCGCGGCTTGCGCATCCAGGCCGCCAAAGAACACCAGATCGGCATCGCGGCTCTTGATGCGGGTCAGGATCGCATCGAAGTCGACCTGCTTGTCGTTCACGAACTCACGCGTGACGACCTCGCCGCCGGCCTCCTTCACGCCACGCACGAACTGGTCGGCCAAGCCCTGGCCGAAAGCCGTGCGGTCGTCGATGACCGCGATGCGCCTGGCCTTGAGCGTCTCCACGGCATACCTGCCGGTGTAGGCGCCGCCCACGTCGTCATGGCCCATGATGCGGAAGCTGGTGTCGAAGCCTTGCGAGGTATACGACTTGCCGGTGGCGGCGGGCGCCACCTGGGCAATGCCGGCGTCGTGATAGACGCGCGCCGCGGGGATGCTGGTCCCGGTGTTCCAGTGGCCGATCACCCCCACCGCGCCCTGGTCCACCAGCGACTGGGCGACCGTCACGGCCACGCGCGGATCGGACTGGTCGTCCACGGCCTGCAGGCGGAACGTGACGGTTTCGCCGCCGATCACCAGTTTCTGCTTGTTGGCATCCTCGATGGCAAGACGGGCGCCGTTTTCCAGGTCCTTGCCGATCCGGGCCGACTGGCCCGTCAGCGGCGCGGCCAGGCCCAGCGTCACCGTCTTGTCCGCCCAGGCAGGAGAGACGCCGAGGGCGGTGGCACAGAAAGCGGCCAGGGCGAGCAGGCGTGGCAGCCGGGCAGGGGTTGCGGACGTGGACATGAAGGCTCCCAGAGAGAAAACATTGATGAGCTGAATTATGTTTTCTCTGCCAGCGTCAGGCCAATATTGAATTCAGATATCAATATTACCCAGTCGGCTTTATATATAAATCAATGAATTAGCTTATTCAAACGGCCGCATGGCACGGCAGAAAGATTTTCACTACATTCAACATATGAATTATTTAGAAAAATTGCAGCATGACCCGCCGCTGCGTGCCGTTCGCGCTTTCGAAGCGTATGCACGCCTGGGCACGCTTGCCGCGGCCGCCCGTGAACTGGCGATCACGCCCTCCGCCATCAGCCACCAGCTGCGGCTGCTCGACGCGTTCCTGGGCGCACCGCTGACCACCCGCCAGGGCCGCAACCTGGTGCTGACGGCACAGGGGCGCGAATACTACCGCTCGCTGCGCTCGGCATTCGCGGTGCTGCGTGGCGCCACCGGCCACCTGCGCGAAGGCGCCGCGCCACGCGAGGTGTCCCTGAGCGTCATTCCGATGTTCGGCATGGGCTGGTTCATTCCGCACCTGCATGAGTTCCAGGCACTGGCCCCCGGCCTGGACGTGCATGTGTCCTACGCCAACCATCGGCACTACCCCAGCGATGCGGCCGACCTGTCCATCCGTTTCGGCGTGGGCGAGTGGCCCGGCTACGACAGCATCAAGCTGCTGCCCGGCGCCGTGGTGCCCGTCTGCCATCCTGGCTTCCTGGCCACGCGCGGGCCCATCCCCTCGCCCACCGCACTGGCGGCATTGCCGCTGCTGCATGACGAAGAGCGCGGCACCTGGAAGCTGTGGCTGTCGGCGGCGGGCGTCAGCACGGCGCCACGGCTGGAGGGCGCGATGTTCGAGGACGGGCAACTGACCTTGTGCGCGGCACTGGCGGGACTGGGCTGCGCGCTGTTGCGCCCGCCGCTGATCCAGCGCGAGCTGGACAGCGGCCAACTGGTGCAACTGTTCGACCTGGCGCTGGATGATGGCCGCGACTATTACCTGTGCCACCGCAGCGGCGTGGCGCTGTCAACGGACGAGATGGCGCTGCGCGATTGGCTGCACGCGCGTACGCAACCCTGGCGCCAGCCAGGTTCTGCCTGACTCGAAAGGAAGAAGGCGGACGCGGCGCGCCCTGCCCTTCAATGCGTGGACGGCGAGCCCGCCGAGGGGCAGACGCTGGTGATGGTTTCGCGGATGCGATTGCAATCGCCGAAGACGCGCGTGCTGAGCATGCTGCCCTGCACGGCGGCAAAGAGCGCACGCGCGGAGGTTTCCGCGTCACAGCGCAGCGTGACCGTGCCCTGTTCCACGCCTTCTCGCAGCACGGCGGCCAGCCAGGCCTCCATGGCAAGGAAGAAAGACTTCACGACGCAACGCACCGACTCGGGCAAGGAGTTCATGTCGGCGGCAAGCACCCCGCCGATGCACAGTTGCTTGCCACTACAGACCACGCCTTCCAGCACGTCGGCATAGCGGCGCAGCTTTTCATCGGCAGGCAAGGAGGCGTCGATGGCATGCACGCGCGCGATGGCGTTCTGGCTGTAGGCCTCGATGGCCTCGCGCACCAGATCGTCCTTGCAGGGGAAGTAGTAGTGGATGCTCGACGTCTTCACGCCCACATGGTCAGCCAGGTCGCGATAGCTGAATCCATTGCAGCCGCGCGCGCCGATCAGGCTCTGCGCGTAGTCGAGGAGTTGCTCTCTGGTATTGGCGGCGGTGGCGTTCATGGCGAAAGTTTACCTATGAATGGGTCGATAGGTCGAACCTGCCGGCGCCCGGATCGCGCCTTGTCACCTGCACGCAACCTCGGGGCCTGGCGGCACGGCTGACACACAACGGTCATGCAGTCATGCGTGGGGGAACCGTGCCGCCTCCCGGTGGCTCAACCTTGGAACACCAGCGCGGGATCCTGCTCGCCCGGCTGGACGTCGCCCGCGGCACGCGCCTGGCGCAGTTCAGCCTGGACCTGGGCACGCGTCAGCGAGGCAGGCGCGAAATGGGCGGTCTGGTCCTGCTCGCCGTCGAAGATTTCACCGGCCTGGCGGGCGGCCACGGCTTCAGCGCGAACCTGCTCGGCGCTCACCTGGCTGGTCTGGGCCACTTCGGGCGGGTAGCCGAGCTCCTGGGCCTGGACGGCGGAGGCACCCAGGAAGGACAGCGAGAGGATGGCGGCGGAGAAGAAGGTCTTGGTCATGATGGTTCCTTTGTTTGTCTTTGGCGCCCCGGCGTCAGCCAGCGGCAGTCCGTATCGGTGAAAAGGTGTCTGTCGTGTGTGGCGTATCAGATCGGGCGGGCTGGGACGGTCCCGCGTCATGCGGCGGGCGGGACCGTCTTCCTGCTTCAACCCGCGACCGGCGGGTAGTCCAGTTCGCCGCGGCTTTGCAGGCCGTGCGATTGGGCCTGGCGCAGCTCGGCGCGAACCTGGGCACGGCTGTGGGTGCTGTCACCACTGGGGGCCAGAGCTGCCACGTCCAGTTCGCCGGCGGGAATGCTGCCTTGGGCGATGGCGTCGCGCAGTTCGGCCCGCACTTGCTCACGGGTCACGCTGGCGGTGTGGTCGACGTCGGCGGGGTAGCCGATTTCCTGGGCCTGCACGGCGGCGGCACCCAGCATCGAGGCGGAAAGGATCAGGGCGGAAGCGAAGGTCTTGGTCATGATTGGCTCCTTGAGCGCGGTGTTTAAAATTTATCTACTGATAGATAGATGACTAGGGAAAATAAAAGGGCCTTGCGGCGCCGGTGAATCTTTCGATTTGCGGGAAACTTTTTGTCTGCCCTGTTTGTCGATGGGTGAATCTTATCTACCAGTAGATAGATAAACAAGCGGAATCTCCGGGAAAAATGAAACCAGGCGTAACCTCAACGTTGTCTTCCGCTCGCTGACGCCGGACAAGCCATTGAAAACAAAAAGGAAAACCTACCGTTCCCGGATCAGCGTCATCGAGAAACGATAGCGATCCGCGGGGTGATACGAGGTGGAGGCCAGCACCAACACCCCCGCCTGATCCCGGTAATGGCGCAGGATGAAGAGGCCTGGCGACTCCGCTGGCACCTCGAGCACGCGTGCGATCTCGGCGGGCACCGGCGCGGCGGAAATGGTCTGCTCCACCGTGGCGATACGGCGACCGAAGTGGCTTTCGATCAGGTCCGACACCAGGCGGTCGGGATGCGCCTGCACCAGCTTCTTCACTTTGCTGTAGTGGGCGTCCACGTACAGATCCGTCCAGCCCGCCGGTGGCTTGCCGGCTTCGCCCCGCGTGGAACTGATGCGCAGCCAGCGCGTGCCGGGCGGACATCCCAACTCGGCAGCCTGGTCGATATCCAGCACCACTTCCTGCATCTTCTGCACGCTGCGCGGCGTGCGGGCGGCCAACTGCACCAGGTCTTCCAGCGAGGACAAGGATTGGCTGTAGCCGGAGCGAGGACGTTGCGCCTCGACCACGGTGCCGCTGCCGCGCCGGCGGGAAATCAGGCCCAGGTCCTGCAACTGGCGCAACGCCGAACGCACCGTGTGGCGGCTGGCGGAGAACGCATCGACCAGCTCGTGTTCGGTGGGCAGCGCCGACCCTACCGGGTAATCGCCATTCGCAATGCGGCGGGCGAGTTCCTCGGCGATCTGGCTGTAGAGCGAAATGGACGGCATCGGCGTATCGGGGCGTGGACAAGAAGGTGGCACGCCATTCTATCTGCCACCCGCGCCGAGCCATCCAGCGACCGCGCAACACCCGATTGACGATTGAAAAATGCATGCTTAATATGTACGTACAAATTATCAAGAGCGTACATTTAACATGCCCATTTCCGTACTCGAATCCGCTTTGTTCAAGGACATGTTCGGCACGGCCGCCATGCGTGCCGTGTTCGATGACCGCGCCACCGTGCGCCGCTACGTGGAGACCGAAGTCGCGCTGGCGCGCGTGCAGGGCCGCCTGGGTGTCATCCCGGCCGCCGCCGCCCAGGCCATCGCCGCCCGCGCCGATGCCGAGGCCATCGACCTGGCCCGACTGGCCCACGAGACCGAGATCGTCGGCTACCCCATCCTGCCGCTGGTGCACCAGTTGGCCCCGCAATGCGGGCCGGAAGGCGAGTACCTGCACTGGGGCGCCACCACCCAGGACATCATGGACACCGCCACGGTGCTGCAGGTGCGCGAGGCGCTGGCAATCATCGAGGCCGACCTGGCCGCCCTGGACGAGATCCTGGACGGCCTGGCCGAGCGCTATCGCGACAGTCCGATGGCAGGCCGCACGCATCTGCAACATGCCTTGCCCATCACCTTCGGCTACAAGGCGGCCGTGTGGCTGCTGATGGTGCGCCGTCACCGCGAACGCCTGGCCCAGCTGAAGCCCCGGGTGCTGATCGGGCAATTTGGCGGCGCGGCCGGCACGCTGGCCTCGCTGGGCGACGAGGGCCTGGCCGTGCACGCGGCGCTGATGAAGGAACTGGGCCTGGCGGAAGCGCCCGTCACCTGGCACGTGGCGCGTGACGGCCTGGCCGAGACGGTGCAGTTCCTCGCGCTCATCACCGGCACACTGGGCAAGATCGCCGTGGACGTGATGCTGATGATGACCAACGAACTGGCCGAGGCCTTCGAGCCGTTCGTGAAGGGCCGCGGCGCCTCCAGCACCATGCCGCAGAAGCGCAACCCCATTTCCTGCGAACTGATGTGGGCGGCGTCCAAGACCGTGCGCCAGCACGCTGGCCTGGCGCTGGACGCCATGCTGCAGGACTTCGAACGCGCCACCGGTCCCTGGCACCTGGAGTGGTCGTGCATCCCCGAATCGTTCGTGCTGACCGCCGGCGCACTGAACCAGGCGCGCTTCATGCTGGCCGGCCTGGAAGTCGACACCGCGCGCATGCGCCGCAACCTCGATCTTTCCGGCGGCCTCATCGTCGCCGAGGCCGTGATGATGGGCCTCGCCCCGCACATCGGCCGCCAGACCGCGCACGACGTGGTCTATGACGCCTGCCGCCAGGCCGCCACCCGCGGCCTGCCGCTGGCAGACGTGCTGCACGCCGACCCGGCCGTTTCCAGCAAGCTCGACCGCCAGGCCATCGACCGCCTGTGCGATCCGGGCAACTACCTGGGCGCCGCCCCCCACATGGTGGATCGCCTGCGCCAGCAGGCACACGGCTGACCCGCCCTGCCCCAATCCAGACAACACAAACACAACGGAGAAGACAAATGAAGCAATGGATCGCTGGCGCCCTGGCGCTGGCCGCAATGGCCGCGACTCCCTCGCACGCGCAGGACTATCCCACCCGCGCCATCACCTGGATCGTGCCCTTCGCCGCGGGCGGCCCCACCGATGCCATGGCGCGCAACATCGCCAACCGCGTCTCGCAGGAACTCAAGCAGACCATCCTGGTGGAGAACGTCGGTGGCGCGGGCGGCACCATCGGCGCGGCCAAGGCGGCGCGCTCGTCGCCCGACGGCTACACCTTCCTGGTCGGCCACATCGGCTACATGGCCGCGGCGCCCTCGCTCTATGCCAAGCTGCCCTATGACCCGGTGAAGGACTTCAAGGCCGTGTTCCGCTTCCCCGACACGCCGCTGGTGCTGCTGGTGGGCGCGAATTCGCCGCACACGTCGGTGGAGGAATTCATCGACTTCGGCCGCAAGAACCCCGGCAAGCTGAACTTCAGCAACGCTGGCGTGGGATCGACCTCGCACCTGGTGGCCGCCATGTTCGCCAGCCGCGCCAAGATGGAGGTCACGCCCATCGCCTACAAGGGCGCGGGGCCCGCCCTGAACGACCTGATGGGCGGCCAGGTGGATGCCATGTTCGACCAGACCAACACTGCCCTGCCCCAGACCCAGGGCGGCAAGGTGCGCGCGCTGGCGCTGACCTCGGCGGCGCCCATGCCGCAGTTCCCCAACGTGCCCACCGCCGGCGAGAAGGCCCTGCCGGGCTTCCAGGTCTCGACCTGGTATGGCCTGTATGCGCCGAAGGACGTGCCCGACAACGTCGTGCGCGTCATGCATGAAGCGTATTCGCGCGCGCTGAAGGACGCCGACTTCACCGGCAAGATGACCGCGCAGGGCATCCTGGTGCTGCCCCCCGACCAGGTCGACCCGCAAGCCTTCCAGGCCTTCACCGCCTCGGAAGTCACGAAGTGGGCCGAGGTGATCAAGCAGGCCGGCATCACGCTGCAGTAAGCGGGAGCGTGCGCATGACCGCCATCCAGGCCGAGCATATCGTCGACGGCATCGCCCGCGCACTGCAGGCGGTCAGCCACACGCATCCGCCGGATTTCGTGCGCGCGCTGGCCGCCGCGCACGCGCGCGAGACCGGCACGGCGGCGCGCCACGCCATGCTGCAGTTGCTGGTGAACAGCAAGCTGGCGCACCGGGCCAAACGGCCCGTGTGCCAGGATACCGGCGTGGTGCACGTGTATTTCACGCTGGGCATGGACGCGCGCATCACCGCAGCCGGCCTGGCGGCCACGCCCAGCCTGCAGGCGCTGGCCGACGAGGCGGTGGCGCGCGCGTATCTTTGCCCCAGCAATCCCCTGCGCGCCTCCATGGTGCGCGACCCGCTGGGCGAGCGCGCCAACACGGGCGACAACACCCCGGCCGTCGTGCACATCGACATGGTCGAGGGCTGTACGCTGGACGTGCTGGTCGTTGCCAAGGGCGGCGGCGGCGACGTGAAGGCGCGCTACGGCATGCTCAACGCCAGCGACTCCGTCGCCGACTGGGTGCTGGCCCAACTGCCCGGCATGGGCGCGGGCTGGTGTCCGCCCGGCGTGCTGGGCGTGGGCGTGGGCGGCAGCCCCGAACAGGCGCTGCACCTGGCCAAGCGCGCGCTCTTCTCGCCCATCGACATCGACGCCCTGCGCGCGCGCGGCGCCGCCAACGCCGCGGAGCGCCTGCGGCTGACGCTGATGGACCGCATCAATGGGCTGGGCATCGGCGCGCAAGGCCTGGGCGGTGACACGACGGTGCTGGACGTGAAGGTGGCCACCGCGCCCTCGCACGCCGCGCTGCTGCCCGTGGCCCTGATGCCCAACTGCGCCGCCACGCGCTACACCGCCTTCACGCTGGACGGCAGCGGGCCTGCCGCATTGGAAGTCCCGGACGAGCGCGTGTGGGACGGCATCCCCGACGCGCTCCCCGGCCAGGACGGCCTGGCGGTGGACCTGGACACCCTGCGCCGGGAAGAGGCCGCGCGATGGCGCGCCGGCGACCTGCTGCGCCTGTCCGGCACGCTGTACACGGCACGCGACGCCGCGCACAAACGACTGGTGGACAGGCTGGCGCGCGGGGAGCCGCTGCCGGTGGACCTGAATGGGCGCGCGCTGTACTACGTCGGCCCGGTGGACCCGATCGAAGGCGAAGCAGTGGGCCCCGCAGGCCCGACCACGGCCACCCGCATGGACAAGTTCATGGAGACGGTGCTGGCGCAGACCGGCCTGCTGCTGACCATCGGCAAGGCGGAACGCGGCCCGGCAGCCATCGCCGCGATCAAGCGGCACGGCGCGCCATACCTGATGGCGACGGGCGGCGCGGCATACCTGGTGTCGCAGGCGATCAAGTCAGCCCGGGTCGTTGCCTTCGAGGACCTGGGCATGGAGGCGATCTACGCTTTCGACGTTGAAGACATGCCGGTGACGGTTGCCGTGGATGCGTCGGGACGGTCGGTGCATGAGGTGTTTCGGCTGGCTGTTGAGTGATTGCGCGGGTGTGGGGTGCTGCAGTGACTGTCATGCGTTGCTTGGTTGGTGGCTTGTGCACTGCTGGTACTGCTAGGTTGACGGTTTGTGCACCGCTAGGTTGACGGCCGCCGAGTGTGGTCGTGCCGTCGGTCGCCTGCCGCGTGGTGGGGCGCCCACAGCGCCCCGCCCCCCGCAGAAGGCGCCCGCCGTCCCGCCCACCCTCGACGTCCTGCAATGTTGTGTTCTGGACCTTGGGCAGCCACCTTGGTCCTGCTCGCATTCTTGCCTGCCGCTCGCTGCCCGCCCGAAGATCTCAGCTTGCCGCTGACCGGAGGGCGCCCACAGCGCCCACCGGTCAGCATTCGGAAAAACAATAGGGCAGCTTTTGGGAGAGTGGGGGCGAGAGGTGGAGGGGGGAGGCAGCGCGCTTCGGGCTATGGGCGCCGCTTGGCGGTGTTACCTGCTTGGCAAGGCTGCTCCACCACCGTCACCAATTTGCCGAAGCCGCCAGGCTCATCAATAAGTCTCGACGCCTCTGCCCGCGCAAGACTCCCGCCATTCAGTCACGACAATGGAGCAACGCCTCCAAGCAGACAACGCAGCCTGACGGGGGCCCCCGCCCGAAGTGCGATGCCCCCCACCTCCACTCCCCTTCCCCCCTCTCTCACTAGCTGCCCCTATTGCTTTTCCGAATGCTGACCAATGGGCGCTGTGGGCGCCCATTGGTCAGCGGCAAGCCGAGATCTTCGGGCAGGCAGCGAGCGAGCAGAAGAATGCGAGCAGGACTCCGGCGGCTGACTCCGGTACACACCACTCAAACGCAGGACGGCGAGGGTGGGCGGGACGGCGGGCGCCTTCTGCGGGGGGCGGGGCGCTGTGGGCGCCCCACCACGCGGCAGGCGACCGACGGCACGACCACACTCGGCGGCCGTCAACGAAGCGGTGCACAAACCGTCAACCCAGCGGTCCACCCCACAAAAAAAGAAGCTGACCACGCAAACAACGCAGTCAGCTCCACAGAGGCAAGGCAGTCGCTCGAAAAATCTCAAGCACCACCCCGGCGGCAATCAAGCAAAAAAATCAAAATGGAAGAAGCACCCTCAGCAGCACCCGATCCGCCCTTTCCCGCCGTAGCGCGCATCCTGCCGGTTGCGGAAGAATGCGTCGTAGGACAGCGGCTCCTGGTCCGGGTGGTCCAGCCGCATGTGCTCGCAGTAGGTCTCGTAATCGGGCACCCCGACCATCAGCCGCAGCGTCTGGCCCAGGTAGCCGCCGACACGGCCGGCCTGGCGGGCGGCGCCGCTCAAGTTCAAGCGCATCATCTGGCGTCTCCGGGTCGATTCGGTTGCCGGGCGGCGTGAACCGCCCGGGTCTTGCCCTTAATGCGCGCCCTTGACCGCGACCGCGTCGGCGGGCAGCAGTTCAAACGGCGTTTCCTTCACCGTCGGTTGGCTGTTGCGGCGGGCCAGGATCACGGTGCGGGCGGCGAAGCTCACGATGCTGACCACCACCGCCATGAAGATCACGCACAGGCCGGCGTTCACGTAGTCGTTGAACACGATGCGGCTCATCTGCTCCAGCGACTTCGCGGGGGCCAGCACGGTGCCGTCGGCAATCGCCTGCTTGTAGCGAGCGGCGTGCGCCAGGAAGCTGACCTTGGGGTCCGGATGGAACAGCTTCTGCCAGCCCGCGGTCAGCGTGCAGATCAGCAGCCAGAGGGTCGGCACGACCGTCACCCATGCATAGCGGTCACGCTTCATCTTGAACAGCACCACGGTGCCCAGCGTCAGCGCGATGGCGGCCAGCATCTGGTTGGCGATGCCGAAGAGCGGCCACAGCGTGTTGATGCCGCCCAGCGGATCGACCACGCCCTGGTACAGGAAGTAGCCCCAGGCCGACACGCAGAGCGCGGTGGCGATCAGGTTGGCGGGCAGCGACTCGGTGCGGCGCAGCGCCGGCGAGAACGTGCCGAGCAGGTCCTGCAGCATGAAGCGGCCGGCGCGGGTGCCCGCGTCCACGGCGGTCAGGATGAAGAGCGCCTCGAACAGGATGGCGAAGTGATACCAGAAGGCCATCATGCCTTCGCCGCCGGTGAACTGGTGCAGGATGTAGGCCATGCCCACGGCCAGCGTCGGGGCGCCGCCGGCACGCGACAGGATGGTGCTCTCGCCCACGTCCGTGGCCATCTGCGTGAGCTGGTCAGGGGTGATCAGGAAGCCCCAGCTGGAAACCGTCTGCGCCACCTGCTCGGGCGTGGTGCCGATGAGGGCGGCCGGACTGTTCATGGCGTAGTAGATGCCGGGCTCGATCACGCAAGCGGCGACCAGGGCCATGATGGCGACGAAGGACTCCATCAGCATGCCGCCGTAGCCGATGTAGCGGGCCTGGGTTTCGTTCTCGATCAGCTTGGGCGTGGTGCCCGAGGAGATCAGCGCGTGGAAACCCGAGACGGCGCCGCAGGCGATGGTGATGAAGAGGAAGGGGAACAGGTTGCCCGACCACACCGGGCCCGTGCCATCGACGAATTTCGTGACCGCGGGCATCTTCAGGTCGGGCGCGACGAAGACGATGCCCAGGGCCAGGCCGACGATGGTGCCGATCTTCAGGAAGGTCGACAGGTAGTCGCGCGGGGCCAGCAGCAGCCACACGGGCAGCACGGCGGCGATGAAGCCGTAGATGATCAGCACCCAGGTCAGGCCGCGGCCGTCCATGTCGAAGATGGGCGCCCAGGTGGCGCTGGCGGCCACGTCCTGGCCGAAGAGGATGGCAGCCATGAGGCCGATGAAGCCGATGATGGAGACCTCGCCGATGCGGCCCGGCCGGATGTAGCGCAGGTACACGCCCATGAAGAGCGCGATGGGCACGGTGGCTGCAACGGTGAAGAGACCCCAGGGCGAGTGCGTGAGCGCCTTGACGACGATCAGCGCGAGGACCGCCAGAATGATGACCATGATCATGAAGGCGCCGAACAGCGCGATCACGCCAGGCACCACGCCGAGCTCGGCCTTGATCAGGTCGCCCAGCGAACGGCCGTCGCGGCGCGTCGAGACGAACAGCACGATGAAGTCCTGGACGGCGCCGGCAAAGACCACGCCTGCCAGGATCCACAGCACGCCGGGCAGGTAGCCCATCTGCGCGGCCAGCACCGGGCCGACCAGCGGACCCGCGCCCGCGATGGCGGCGAAGTGGTGGCCGAACAGCACGTGCTTGTTGGTGGGCACGTAGTCCAGGCCGTCGTTGTGCTTCCAGGCTGGCGTCATGCGCGTGGCGTCCAGCTGCAGCACCGTCTTGGCGATGTAGCGGCTGTAATAGCGATACGCGATCAGGTAGACGCAGACCGCCGCGACGACGATCCACAGGGCATTGATGGTTTCGCCCCGGGACAGGGCGACTGTCCCGAGCGCGAACGCGCCTATCAGGGCGACCCCGATCCAGACCAGGTGACGACCTAGCCAGCTTTGACTGCTTTGCATGACGGCTCCTCGCACGCTTTGTTGTTGTTTCTGCGCACCATGTCGGCGCACGCGGTAGTATTTCGACGCTCCCGCAACGCAACAAGCGCGAAACCACGCGAGTTATCTACGCAGGACCACGTAGTGCAGTGCAACACGCCTACGTAGCTCAGGGTTTCCCCCAGGAGCACTGCACGCGCCCTGACGGCCCCTCTCATCGCCATGAAGCTCCGACTCAAGATCCTGCTGCTTGCCGTTGTCCCCCTGCTGCTGGCCCTCGCCTTCCTGGCCTATGCCGTCTATCACCACGGGACGACGCTGAGCCGCCAGGAAAAGCACGCGGTCGAGCAGGCCTGGCTGGACAGCAAGCAGGCCGAGCTGCGCCACTATGTGAAGCTGGCGCAGAGCGTGATCCAGCCGCTGGTGGGCGCGCAAGACAGCGCCGCCGCCCAGCGCGAGGCGCTGTCGCTGCTGTCCAAGATGGAGTTCGGCCGTGACGGCTACTTCTTCGTCTACGACCTGAACGGCCTGAGCCTCATGCATCCGCGCCAGCCCGAACTGGTGGGCCGCGACGTCAGCGTGATGCGCGACGCGCTTGGCCAACTGGTGCTGCAACCGCTGTTGGCCGCCGCGCGGCGCAGCGGCGCGCAAGGCGAACTGGTGCGTTATCTCTGGCACAAGCCCTCGGCGCAACGCGAAATGCAGAAGCTGGGTTACGTCGTCGCCGTGCCCGAGTGGAACTGGATGCTGGGCACCGGCATCTATCTGGACGACATCGAGACGACGCTGGCCGACCTGGATGCCGCCGCGCAAGGCAACATCCGCAACATGCTGGCCTGGGTGGCCGCCATCGCCTTCTTCGGCACGCTGGGCGTGGCCCTGTGCGGCCTGGCGCTGAACATCAGCGACCACAAGCAATCCGACGCCAAGCTGCGCCTGCTGGCACGGCAGGTGGTGCAATCGCAGGAAGAAGAGCGCGCGCGGCTGTCGCGCGAGTTGCACGATGGCGTGAGCCAATGGCTGATTTCCACCAAGCTGCTGCTGGAAGCGGCGCTGGCGCGCCTGCGCGGGCTGCCCGGCCAGGACGACCCTGCGCTGCAGAAGGTGGAGCAGCCGCTCAGCGGCGCGCTGGACAGGCTGCATGCCACGGTCGGCGAAATCCGCCGCATCTCGCACAACCTGCGTCCCTCTTTGCTCGACGACCTGGGGCTGCCCGCGGCGCTCAGCCACCTGGCGCGCGAGGTCACGGACGCGACCGGCGAGCCGCCGGTGCTGCGTTCAGAGGTGGTGGTGCACGGCCAGGAAGTGAAGCTGCCCGATGCGCACAACACCGTGCTGTACCGCATTGCCCAGGAAGCCCTGACCAACGCGGTGCGCCACGCGCAGGCCAGCACCGTGCAACTTGCGCTGGACTATCTGCCGCGCCACGTGCAGCTTTCCATCCGCGACAATGGCCAGGGCTTCGACTACGAAGACGTCCAGCGCGCCCCCGAAGGCGGCATCGGCCTGCGCAACATGCGCGAACGCGTGGCGCCGCTGGGCGGCACGATGACGCTGGACTCGAGCCCCGCCGGCACGCGCATCGTCGCGCGCCTGCCCCTGCCCGCCTGATGCCCTCCTTCAAACCGACCTGCTTCGCCTCGACACCATGACCCTCGCCTTCCCGCAACCCGTCCGGCTGCTTCTCGTCGATGACCATCCGCTGGTGCGCGACGGCCTGCGCCTGCGCCTGGAGGCCGTGCCCACCCTGGAAGTGCTGGGCGAGGCGGACGATGGCCGCGCCGCGCTGGCCTGGCTGCAGGCCCGCGACGAGCGCGGCGATGCGCTGCCCGACCTGCTGCTGATGGACCTGAACATGCCCGGCATGGGCGGACTGGAACTGGCCGGCATCGTCCACGAGCGCTGGCCGCAGATCGCGATGATCGTGCTGTCGATGCACGACAACGTCGAATACACGATGCAGGCGATCCGCGCCGGCGCACGCGGCTATCTGCTGAAGGACGAACCCGCCGGGGAAATCCTGTCGGCCATCGAACACATCATGAACGGGCGCAACTATTTCAGCCCCGCCGTGGCGCTGCGCCTGTCGCAGGGCTCGCTGCCCACCGCGCTGCTGAGTCCGCGCGAACAGGACATCCTGCGCCACATCGCGCAGGGCAGCGCGAACAAGCAGATTGCCCAGGCGCTGCACCTGTCGGTGCGCACGGTGGAAACCCACCGCCAGAACATCAAGCGCAAGCTGGGCATCGAAGGACAGGCCGAACTGGTGAAGTTCGCGGTGGAGCACCGCGGCTTCTAAGGCGGCAGACGCGCCGCCCCAGGCGTCGGTTTTTCAGTTGGCCTGTATCTTCGCGTCCTGCGCGATCCTGCGCAGGCGCGGCAGCTCTTCGGCCACCCGCTCGCGATACTGCGCGGGCGTGCCGTACTCGGGCTCGTAGCCGTTGGCCAACAGGCTGTCCCGCACCGCCTTGTCCGCCATCATGCCGGCAATCGCCTGCTCCAGTTTCGCGCTGACCGGCGCCGGCAGGCCTGCCGGCGCCACGAAGGCGAACCAGGTGCTGAACTGCACCGAGGGATAGCCGCTTTCGGTGGCGGTGGGCACATCGGGCAGCATCTGCGAGCGCTGCGCGCTGGTCACCGCCAGCGCCTTGACCTTGCCAGCCGACACTTGCGGCGCGGCGGCCACCACGGTGTCCACGGTCAAGGGCACCTGGCCGCCGATCAGGTCCGTCATGGCTGGCGCACTACCGCGATACGGCACGTGCACGGGTTGGATGCCCAGGGCGGTGTTCAGCATCTCGCCCGCGAAATGCGAGGTGCTGCCGCTGCCGAAGGAGCCATAGGCCAGGTCGGCATGGCCGGCCGCCTCGGCCGCCAGTTCCTTCAAGGTGTTCGCCTTGATCCTGCCCGGGTTGGCAAGCAACACCAGCGGGGTGGAAGCGACGATGCCCAGCGGCTGGAAGGCCTTTTCATGGTCGTAGGGCAAGGAGGCGTACACCACCGGATTGACCGTATAGGTGGACGCCGCGCTCAGCAGCAGCGTGTAGCCGTCGGCAGGCGAACGCGCCACCAGGTCGGCGCCCAGCACCGTGCCCGCGCCCGGCTTGTTCTCGACCACGATGGTCTGGCCCAGGCGCTGCCCGAGCACGGGCGCAAGCAGGCGGGCCATCACGTCGGTGGAGCCGCCGGGCGTGAACGGCACGATCAGCTTCACGGGGCGATTGGGATAGTCCTGGGCCTGGGCGGCCAGGGCGGGGGACATGCCCACGCAGGCCACCACGGCCATCCGGCAAAGCATTGCTACGCTGCGCATCGACTTCTCCTGAAACGTTGAGGAAATACCGGTACGCGCCGCGTCTGCCGCGCGGCGTCAGGACCGAAGGAAGAAAACGGAAAACCGCCTGGCCGCGCTACAGCCCCGGCCGCACGCGCGCCGCGGGGCACGCTTCTTCGAAGGCACGGGCGAACGCCAGCAGCTCGCGTTCGCGGCGATAGCGGCCGACGATCTGCAAGCCCACCGGCAGGCCGTCAGGCGTGAAGGCGCAAGGCACCGAGATGGCGGGGTGGCCCGTCATCGTCAGGCGCGAGCATGAGCGCATCCAGGCGATGTAGTTGGGCATGTCCACGTCCGCGATGCGGGTGGGATATTCGGACTCGACATCGAAGGGCACCACCTGCGAGACGGGCGCCACCAGGAAATCGTAGGTTTCCAGCAGCGTGCGCATGCGGGCATGCATGGCGGAGCGGATGCGCTCCGCGCGCGCCACGTCGGCGCCGGTCTGCGTCAGGCCCACATCGATGTTCCAGCGCACGGTTTCCTTCACCTGCGCCATCCGCGCGGGCTCCAGCGTGCCGAAGTTCGTTGCGAAGGCCAGCGCGCGCAGGATCTCGAACGCCTCGTCGGCCTCGGTGAAATCGGGCTCGGCCTCCTCCACGATGCAGCCCATGTCGCGCAGATACGCCACGCCCTCTTCCAGCGCGGCCAGCACCGCCGGCTCGACTGGCAGGCCGCCCAGGTCGCGGCTGACCGCGATGCGCAGGCCCTTGGGATCGCGCCGCGGCAGGCGCTCCGCATCCTGCGGGTCGGCCGGCAGCGCAAGGGGGTCGCCCGGATCGCTGCCCGCCAGCACGCCGAAGAGCAGCGCCACATCATCGACGCAACGGCCCATCGGGCCGCCCACCGTCACGCCATTCCATCCGTAGCTGGAAGGCGACATCGGCACGCGGGCCAGCGACGGCCGCAGGCCCACCACGTTGCAGAAGCTGGCCGGGTTGCGCAGCGAGCCGCCCATGTCCGAACCGTCGGCCAAGGCCACCATGCCCGCCGCCAGCGCGGCTGCCGCCCCGCCGCTGCTGCCGCCCGCCGAGACGTCCAGCCGGTAGGGATTGCGCGTGGGGCCGAAGAGGGTGTTGAAGGTGTGCGAGCCCGCGCCGAACTCCGGCATGTTGCTCTTGCCCAGCACGATGGCTCCTGCCGCGCGCTGGCGCGCCACCACGGCGCTGTCCTGGGTGGGCACGAAGTCACGGAAGGCTTCCGAGCCGAAGGTGGTGCGCACGCCGCGTACCAGATAGGAGTCCTTGTGCGCCACCGGCAAGCCGAACAACGGGCCCTGCCGCACACCGGCCTGGCGCTGCGCATCCGCGCGGCCGGCCTCTTCCAGCGCCTGGTCCAGGCAGGTGCTGACCAGCGCGTTCACGCGCGGGTTGACCGCCTGCACGCGTTGCACATAGGCCTCCATGAGCTCGCGCACACGGACCTCGCCACGTTCGATGGCGGCACGGGCCTGCACGGCGGTGAGCTGGGTGAGTGCATTCATGATCGGGGGGTGTCTCCTCGTCTGCGGGTGGCGCCATCGTCGCGGCGCATGGCTGCACGATACGCCGCGAGACGCGACAGGAGAATCCCTGCCCCGGCACGCACCGGCGCGCCGCGCGGCCCGCCGCGGCAGTCAGGCGGCACTTTGGTGGTGCCCGCGCGCCGGGGTTTTCCCTGTCCTGGCGCATGCCTGCCGCGACGCAGCATCACGGCCTTTCCTGGCGTGAAAAGCGGCACTGCGCCATGCACGGCCGCAGCGCATCACAAGAGAAAATTGCTTTCGAAAAAAAGCAAGGCAAAAAACACTTATATTCCTTCCAGGCAAGCCACCCCTTCCTTACCGTGCCTCCTCCCCGATGAAACCCGCCTCGCTGCACGCCACGCCCCTGGCCTATTTCCTGGAAGTCGCCCAGCGCGGGTCGCTGAGCGCCGCCTCGCAGACCCTGCACGTCGCGGTTTCCGCCATCAGCCGGCAGATCGCAAGGCTGGAATCGGACATGGGCACGCCACTGTTCCACCGCGACCCACGGGGCATGCGCCTGACCGAAGCCGGCCTGGCGGTCCAGCATTACGCGCGCCGCACGCTGCTCGATGCCCAGGCATTGCAAGATGCGCTGCACGGCCTGGCCAGCCTGGCGCACACCGCCGTGCGCCTGGCCTGCACCGATGGTTTTGCGCACGACTACATGCCGTCCGTCATCGCGCGCTTCCAGCAAAGCTATCCGGGCGTGACCTTCTCGATGATCAACTGCGAGCCCGCGCAGGTGACCCGCCACGTGCGCGAAGGCATCGTGGACCTGGGCCTGACGTTTGCCACGGCGGCGCAGGAAGGCATCCGCGTCGAGCACTCCGAGGTGGCGCCCGTCTATGCCCACGTGTCGCGCCACCACCCGCTGGCGCGCCTGAAGTCGGTCACCCTGCGCGAGGTGCTGCGGCATCCGCTGGTCCTGCCCACGCCGCCCAACACCATCCGGCAATTGTTCGACCTGGTCTGCAGCCTGGAAGACCTGCGTCCGCAGGTCCTGATGACCAGCAATTCGATCAGCGGCCTGGCGGCCTATCTGCGCCACGGCAGCGCGGTCAACCTGATCGGCTCGCTGGCGGTGCGCAACCGCCTGCGGCCGGACCGGCAGGTGCTGGTGCCCATCAGCAATCCGGAAATGAGCCAGCGCGTGCTGCAGGTGCAATCGATGGCCGGCAGGCAGTTGTCGGCGGGCGTGCGCGCCTTCTGCGACGCGCTGCTGGCGGACATCCGGCGCCGCCGGCCGCGCGTGCCCAAGCTGGCCGGTTCGCCGCTGCGCGAACGGTAGGGCGCGCGGGCGGCGGCCGGAAGGTCACGCCCGGCCGATCGCGGGAAAGCCTGCGGCGCGCGCCAGCCAGGCCGCGAACCAGGCGCCCAGCAGGGCCAGCAGCGCCGCCCACGGCAAGGCCGCCGCGCCCGGGCCGTCCAGCACCAGCCCGCCCAGCACGCCGCCACCGGCAATGCCCAGGTTCCACACCGTCACGATGAAGGATTGCGCCACGTCGGCCGAGTCCCCCGCCGCGTTGGCGGATGCCGTCTGGAAGAGCGTGGGCGCGCCGCCAAACGCCAGGCCCCACAAGGCCACCCCGGCATGGACGCACCACGCCGCGCCCCCCGCCAGCCCCAGCATCAGGATTGCCGCGCCGAAAGCCAGGATGCTGCCCAGCACCAGTGTCCGCATCCACCGGTCCACCAGCCAGCCTGCCAGCGCGATGCCCGGAATGCTGGCCAGTCCGAAGGCGAGCAGGGCCACGTCGACGCGCGCGCCCAGTCCCACACCGATCAGATACGGCGCGATATAGGTGTAGAGGATGTTGTGGCCCAGCACGAAGAGCAGCGTGGTCACGAGCACGGCGGCCACGCCCGGCATGGCCCAGACCTCCCGCAGGCCGGCCTGGCGGCGGCCTTCGCGACTGCCAGGCACCGGCGGCACTTTCCACATCACCCAGGCGATCAGCACCAGCGTCATCAGGGTCATCAGGCCGAAAGCATGGCGCCAGCCCACCAGCGCGCCCAGCAGGGTGCCGCCCGGAATGCCCAGCGAGAAAGCCAGCGGCGCGCCGATCATGGCGACCGCAATGGCCCGCCCCCGTTGCGACGGCGCCACCATGCGGCTGGCGTAACCCGCCACCAGCGCCCACAGCAGGCCCGCGAAGACGCCGGCCAGCATGCGCGCCACCAGCGTCAGCGCATAGCTGTCCGACAAGGCCGTGATGGTGTTCACCACCGCGAAGCCGCTGATCGCGCACAGCAGCAGGGTCTTGCGCGGCCAGTCGCGCGTGGCGATGACCAGCGGCACGGCGGCCAGCAACGAGCCCAGCGCATAGAACGACACCAGTTGGCCCGCCATGGATTCCGAGACGCCCAGGCCCGCCGCCATCTGCGGCAGCAGGCCCGCGGGCAGGGCCTCGGTCAGGATGGTGATGAAGCCGGCGGTGGCCAGGGCAAGCAGCCCTGCCCAGGGCAGCCGCGGCGCGGCGGAAGCCGGCATCTGGCCGGCGAGATCGCTTGCATGCATGAGGTGTGTGTCCTGTTCCGTCATCGAACCCCGCCCTGCGGCGGGAAGAGACAGGCAGGATAGGAATCGGCGCTGAAAAGAAAAACAGGCTGCAATTCCGCTGATATCGGACTTAGAATTCCCCAATCATGTTTCTGGACGGCGTTTCATCATGGACAGCCTGAGCGGCATCGCCGTTTTCGTGCAGGTGGCCGAGACCCTCAGCTTCACCCAGGCGGCCCGGGTGCTGGGCGTGTCGGCATCGGCCATCGGCAAGAGCATCGCCCGCATGGAGGCCCGCCTGGGCGTGCGGCTGTTTCACCGCAGCACGCGCAGCATCGCGCTCACTCCCGAAGGCGCCCTCTTTCGCGAACGCTGCCGCCGCATCCTGTGCGAGGCCGAGGCCGCCGAACACGAGCTGCGCCACCACACCGGCACGCCCAGCGGCAAGCTGCGCGTGAGCATGCCGCTCATCTGCGGTCTGGTCATGCCCATCCTGACCGACTTCCTGCGCGCCTATCCGGACATCGAGCTGGAGCTGGACCTGACCGACAGGCTGGTGGACGTGATCGACGAAGGCTTCGACGTGGTGGTGCGCGGCGGCGCGCTGCGCGACTCGCGGCTGATGTCGCGCTCGCTGGGCAGCTTCGGCTATGTGCTGGTCGGTTCACCCGAGTATTTCGCGCGCCATGGCACGCCCGCCACGCCCGCGGCACTGGCGGGCCACGCCTGCCTGTTGCACCGCTACGCCGAAACCGGCAAGATCGCGCGCTGGCCACTGGGCGATGCCGACATTCCCCCGATGCGCGAGACGCTGATCTCCACCACCGCCGAATCCTTGCTGCACACCGCGCGCGCGGGCCTGGGCATCGCGTGCCTGCCAGAGTTCCTGACACGCGACGCGCTGGCCCGCGGTGAACTGGTGTCGGTGCTGGACATGCACGTCGACCGGCCCGGCTCCTTCCATCTGCTGTGGCCCGCCAGCCGCCATGCCTCGCGCAAGCTGCGCGTCTTCATCGACTACATGGTCGAACACCTCGTTGCCGGCGGCAAAGCCAATCCGCCGGCTCCCACGCCAACCCGCCCCATTCTGCCGGAGGCCGCATGAGCACCGCCACGATCTACCACAACCCCAAATGCGGCACCTCGCGCAACGTGCTGGCCATGCTGCGCGAGGCCGGCATCGAGCCTGTCGTCGTCGAGTACCTGAAGTCGCCGCCGTCGCACGCCACGCTGGCCGCCCTGATCCGCGCGGCCGGCCTGACGGTGCGCGAGGCCGTCCGCACCAAGGAACCGATTTACACCGAGCTGGGCCTGGACGATCCGGCCGCCAGCGACGAAGACCTGTTGTCAGCCATGCTGGAACACCCTATCCTCATCAACCGCCCTTTCGTTGTGACCACGCAGGGCACCCGGCTGTGCCGCCCGGCCGACGTCGTGAAGGAAATCCTGCCCGCCTGACGCCTGTCCGGACGCGCGCAGGCTGCGGCTTGCGCGCCACGCGGACCAGTCCGCATTGACACCTCCCCCAGCCAGCAGTCTGATGGGGCCAGCTGCGGCACTTCCAGCCGCGCCACTCTCCTGCAGCGATCACGTACACATGAATGCACCCATAGCGCCCCGCCCGAGCCTCGATGAAGCGCTCAACGGCGACCAGCGCTTCCAGCTGCTGGTCGATGCCATCCGGGACTACGCCATCTACCTGCTCGACCTCCAGGGGAATGTCAGCAGTTGGAACACCGGCGCCCAGCGTTTCAAGGGGTATGCGGCCGAGGAAATCATCGGCCAGCATTTTTCCCGCTTCTACACGGCGCAGGACCGCGAGCGCGGCGAACCGCAACGCGCGCTGTCCACCGCATTGCAATACGGCCACTTCGAAAGCGAGGCCTGGCGCGTGCGCAAGGACGGCTCGCCGTTCTGGGCCAACGTCGTCATCGACATCATCCGCAATGAAAAAGGCGAGCCCATCGGCTTCGCCAAGATCACGCGCGACATCACCGAGCGCCGCCGCGCGCAGGAAGAGATCGAGCGCGCGCGAGACACCCTGGCCCAATCCCAGAAGATGGAGGCCATCGGCCGCCTGACCGGCGGCGTGGCGCACGACTTCAACAACCTGCTGACGGTCATCCGCTCCTCGGCCGAGCTGCTGCGCCGCCCCGGCATCCCGGATACGCGGCGCGCGCACTACGTCAACGCCATCGCGGAAACCGCGGAGCGCGCGGCGGGCCTCACCCGCCAGCTGCTGGCCTTCGCGCGACGCCAATCGCTGCGGCCCGAGGCCTTCTTCGTGTCGCAGCGACTGGACGGCCTGGCGCAGATCATCGACACGACGTTGGGCGGGCGCATCGTCAAGCGCCAGACCCTGGCGGTCGACACCTCGGCCGTGCTGGCCGACCCCGCGCAATTCGACACGGCGCTGCTGAACATCGTCATCAATGCGCGCGACGCGATGCCCAACGGCGGACAGCTGTCCATCTCCAGCCGCAATGTCGACCACGTGCCGCCGCTGCGCCGCCATGCGCGCGTCGATGGCGCCTTCGTGGCCGTTTCCGTCGAGGACACCGGCAGCGGCATCGCGCCCGACACGCTGGGCCGCATCTTCGAACCCTTCTTCACGACCAAGCCCACCGGCAAGGGCACCGGCCTTGGCCTGAGCCAGGTCTATGGTTTCGTGAAGCAGTCGGGCGGCGAGATCGCCGTCACCAGCACGGTGGGCGTGGGCACCTGCTTCACGCTCTACCTGCCGCGGGCGGCCAACGTCCCCGTGCCGCTGGCGGCAGCCTGTGTGCAGGACATCGACAACACCCTGGCGCCACGCAAGGTGCTTCTGGTGGAAGACAATGAAACCGTGGGCCGCTTCGCGCATGGCCTGCTGGCCGAGCTGGGCCTGTCGGTCACCTGGGCAACCGGCGCACAGGCGGCCCTGGCCGTGCTGGAAGCCGGCCGCGACCGCTACGACATGGTCTTCTCGGACGTCGTGATGCCCGGCATGAGCGGCATCGAGCTGGGGCACGAGATCCGCCGCCGCTGGCCCGACCTGCCCGTCGTGCTGACCAGCGGCTACAGCCACGTGCTGGCCGAGGAAGGCACGCACGGATTCGAACTGCTGCACAAGCCTTATTCGCTGGAAGGCCTGCTCAAGGCGCTGAAGCTGCCTTCGCGCGGCCAGTAAGCCGGCGGGCGCTCAGGTCTGCACGTAGCCCACGGGCGCGGGCGGGCTCGGCAGGTCGCGCTCGCCCATCGTTTCACGCAGGGTCGCTTCCACGTTGATGGACAGCGCGTCCAGCGCGAGGTCGTTCGGCTCGCGGCCGAAAGGATCCTCGATCTCGGCGCCCAGCGCCTCCAGCGCGAAGAAGGTATAGCTGATGAACGCCACGATGATCGGCGTCATCGGGCCGATGGAATCCACCAGCGCGAAAGGCAGCAGGAGGCAGTACAGATAGATGGTGCGGTGGATGATCACGGCATAGGTGAACGGGATGGGCGTGTTGGCGATGCGCTCGCAGCCAGCCAGCGCCTCGCCGATCTTGCACAGCGGGGCTTCCATCGCCAGGGCCATCGTCTGCGACAGCGTGCCCTCGCGGCGGCGTGCGGCCATCCATTCGCTTGCCATCAGCAGCAGCATGGCCGGCTTGAACTGCGCCGACGACAGGCGTTCGCACTCGGCGGGCGTGAGCAAGCGCGCGAAATCGGCCTTGGGATCCGTGCCCCGCAACTGGTGCCGCAAGGCATGCGTGAAGGCGATCAGCAGGCGCACGAAAGGCGGCGCCTGCCGCGTATCGTCCACCAGCGTCATGGCCTGCCTCGACAGGTTGCGCGCCTCGATCATCAGGGTGCCCCACAGCACCCGCGCCTCCCAATAGCGCGCATAGCTGGTGTTGTTGCGAAAGCCCAGGAAGATCGCCAGCGTCAGGCCGATGAGCGAGAACGGCACGAAGGTCAGCGTGACCTTCCACTCATAGACCACGCCGTGCCACGCCGTCACCAGGATGGCGATGGCGGTGGTGAAAATGAGTTGCGGGGCGATGTGGGGCAGTACCGAACCGCGCACCACGAACAGCATGGGGAACCAGTGCGGGCGGGGACGGACGATCATGGCGGCGGGAGCGGGGAACGACGTGAAGCTGGGGACTATAGCGCCGGGAAGCCCGTTTCCCCAAATAACCTCGCGGCACGATATTCATGCCTGGGCGGTCGCCGCCGCGCGGCGGCGGGTTTCCTGGCGTCTAGAATGCCTGCTTTCGCCGGGCGTGTTGCTTGCAGACGCCACTGCACACGTCCTTCTCCAAGCGTCCTTTCCTCATGCGTGCCTTCCTCAAGGGCCTGGCCACCAGCCTCTCCATCGCCGCCGGCTACCTGCCCATCGCGTTTTCCTTCGGCATCGCGGCCGTGGAAGCGGGCCTGTCGCCAGGCATGGCGCTGCTGGTGTCCGTTCTGGTCTACGCGGGCGCCAGCCAGTTCATCCTGATCGCGCTGCTGACCTCGGGCGCCGGGCTCGTCACCGCGGTGGCGACGGTCTGGCTGATGAATGCCCGCCACGTGTTCTACGGCCCGGCGCTGGCCACCCGGCTGACCGCGCCGGGCCGTCTGCCCACGCCGCTGCTGGCTTTCGGCCTGACCGACGAGGTCTTCGCCACCGCCATGAGCCGCATCGATGCGCAGCCCGCGCAAGCGCGGGAATCGTGGCACCTGGGCCTGCAGGTGGGGGCCTATGGCGCATGGGTGCTGGGCACGGCGCTGGGTACCTCGCTGGTCGGCGGCATCGCCCACTGGCCGGTATTCGTGCAGCAAGGGCTCACCTTCGTGCTGCCCGCCCTCTTCCTGGCCCTGCTGCTGGACATGGACGTGGCACGCTACCGTGTGCCGATTGCCGCCGCCGCCATCGCTGCCGTGCTGCTGTCCTTCGTGCTGCCCAGCTACAACGCGCTGGCGCTGGCGATCCTGGTCGGTGCGCTGAGCCATGCGGCAAGGGTGCGCGCATGAAGGATCACCTGATGCTCATCGTGGCGCTGTGTGGCGCCGGCACGTTCCTGCTGCGCCTGCTGCCCCTGTGGCAGGCCCGCCGCCGCCGCGACGTTGCCGCCACGGACACGCTGCGCCAGCGCCGCCTGGCTGGCATCGGTCCGGCCGCCATCGCAGCCTTGCTGGCCGTGTCGGTATGGGGCGAAGTGGGTGACGCGCCATCGTGGACGGCCGGCCTGCGCCTGGCTGCCGCCTTCCTGGTGGTGTGGGCGGTGAAGCGCTGGCGCGGCGGCACGGCGCTGCCCACGCTGATGGGCGCGCTGGCCTATGGCCTGATGGCGCAGTGGCTGGGCTAGGCTGGCGCCAGGCCGGCTTGACAGGCCTCAGCCCGCGTAGTCTCGCGCCAGGCGCACGACCGTGACGCCGGGACGCAACTGCCGCAAGGACGGCATGATGAGCGTGCAACGGTCATAAGGCGTCAGTATCGGTTCGCCATCGGCCCAACCGATGACGGCGCCCGCTTTCTCCAACGTCTCCAAGCCCTGCCAGGCCTGTGCAAAACGCACATCCATCGACGGCGCCACCACCGCTTGCGTCACCTCCAGGACACGCTGTGCGGCAGGCAAGGGCCGCAGCCAGCCGGCCGGCACATCCTGCTCGTCCACGCAGTCAGCTGCCAGCAGGAAGCGCGCCACCTGATCACGCGCCACGTCCGCCGCCGCGGGCTCGCCGTGGAAGCCGCACTCCAGCAGCACGGCGCAGGCGTCCTCGCAGGCGGGGTCGCCGAAACGCCCGAAGTCGCGCATGCGCACCCCATCGCGGTGGCCGGCATCGACAATGACGTGTTCCGGCGTCCCCAGGCGGCGCGCCAGCGCCACGTTGCGGGCAAGCAGGCCCGTCAACTGCAAGGGCAGGCCCGGCTCGTGCATGGAATGCAGGTCAAGCAGCCAGTCCGCCTGGGCCACCCACGGCCGCAAGGCCTGGGCGCGGCGGCCCTCGCGAGTTGCCGGGTCAGCCAGCTTGTCCGCATGCCAGACACGGTTCATGTCCTCATCGATGAAGCGCGAGGCATCATGCTGGCTGGCATCGAAACGATCGAAGGCGTCCAGGTTGCAGAAGGCCAGCGTCAGGCTGCCCCGGCGCGGGCGCAACCCCGCGGCCAGCACGTCCTTCAGCGCCCAGGCGCCGCACAGCTCGTTGCCATGGACCAACGCCGAGATCAAGACGGCGCGCCCCGGCACGCCGCTGTCGAAGTGCCAGACGCCCGGTGTGCCGGTATTGCCCTGGCGCTCCGCCGCCAGGTCTGGAACGGGAAGCGTGAATGCCATGCGTGCAGCAGTGTGCGAGGACATCATTGCGCCTCGATCTTCGCGCCCTTGACCAGGGCATCGAACTTGCGCGTTTCCTCAGCCAGGAAGGCGACCGGGTCCAGGTCGGCCCGCGCGGGCACGCCGCCGGCCTGGGCCAGCTTGTCGCGGAAGGACGGCGCGGCCAGCACATTCCTGACCGCGCCGCGCAAGGCATCCGCCACGGCGTCAGGCAGGCCGGCCGGGCCGTACAGGCCGAACCACACGCCGATATCCACGTCCTCGAAACCCGGCGTCTCGGCCAGGGCGGGGATGTCAGGCGCCACAGGCGAACGCGTCTTCTCGGTGACGCCCAGGGCCACGATCTTGTCGGACTGCACCTGCGGCAGGCCGGACGACAGCACCAGCACGCCGAAGGTCAGCTGCCCGCTCATCAGGTCGGTGACCAGCGGCGCCACGCCGCGATAGGGCACGTGCTCGGCCTGCGTGCCCGTGGAGGCGTTGATCATCTCGCCCGCCAGGTGCAGCGACGTGCCGACGCCGGACGAGCCGTAGTAATACTGGCCGGGCTGGCCCGCGCGCAAGGCCTGCAGGTATTGCGCGGCGCTCGTCACGCCGGAGGCCTTGGAAGCGGCCAGCAGCAAGGGCTGCGAGCCGATCACGCCCAGCGAGCTCAGGTCCTTGGCCGAGTCGTACTGCACCGCGGTGTTGATCATGCGGGCAATGACGATCTCGTTGGTGGAGCCCAGCAGCAGCGTGTAGCCATCGGGCGCGGCACGCGCCACGCGCTGGGCGCCGATGGTGCCGCCCGCGCCGCCCACGTTTTCGATCACGACGTTCTGCCCCAGGTGCCTGGACAGTTCCTCGCCGAACAGCCGGGCAGTCAGGTCGACGCTGCCGCCAGCCGGATAGCCGACGACCAGCGTCACGGGACGGGCAGGATAGGATTGCGCGACGGCCTGCGAAGGCGCGACCGCCCCCAGCAGAAGTGCGGCGCCACAGGCGGCCAGCACGTGCCGCGCCGACAGGCGAGCGTGGTTCATGGAATTCCCCTTGCATGATGTTGTGTGATTTCTGTCGGTGCCCGGCATCGAGGCCGGGACCGTGAAGAAATTCTGGGACATCCCCGTCGCGGCGCAGGTGCTATCCCAGCACAATCTCGTGCTTTTTCAGCACTGGCCCGATCTATCGCCCGCGCTGCGTGGCCTCCCAGGCCGTCTCTGCCAGCGCCGACAGGGCCGCCTGCGAGCGATACAGGCGCACCTCGAAAGGAATCTCGTCGCTGCGTCCGCCCAGGGCGGCCAAGGCGCCGCGCCGGCAATCGCCGGCCACCATCGACCACGGCAGCCAGGCCACCCCCAGGCCGCGCAGGGCGGCGCCATGCGCGGCGTCCAGCGAGTCGCAGCGCAGGAACGGCGACAAGGCATAGAGACGCGTGTCGAGCCGGTCCTCCAGGATGCGCGCCATCGACAGGCCACCGGAATACGAGATGAGCGGCGCGCAGGCGCCGTCTTCGGCCAGGGGATGACGCGGCTTGCCGCGCCGGTCCATCTGGCAGACCGGCACGAGCTTGTCGGTGCCCAGCGTCATGAAGTGATAGCGCGCCGGCGATAGCGGCACCGCCAGGGAGGGATGCGCGTAACCGCAAAGCAGATCGGCCTTGCCCTGCTCCAGCAAGGTGACCATGTCCTGCATCCTGCCGGTCACGATCTCCACCCGGCTGGTGTCTCCCAGCACCGGCCGGGGCCTGGCGCGCAGGCGCGCGATCCAGTCGGCCACCAGCGTGCTGGCCAGCGTGCGCCCGGTGGCGATGCGCAGCACCGCCTCCGCGCCCGGTCCAGACTGGTGCATGCGGTGGCGCAGCTGTCCCAGTTGCTCGACCATCTGGCCCGCCGTCTTCAGCAAGGCTTCGCCCTGCGTCGTCAGGCGCACCGGCACGCGATCGCGCTCGACCAGCGGCACGCCCGCCCAGGCCTCCAGCGCCCGGATGCGGCGGCCGAAAGCCGGGTGCGTCACGTGCCGCAACTCGGCGGCGCGCACGAAGCTGCCCGTGCGGGCCAGCGCGATCAGGTCTTCGAAATGCTTGAGTTCGGCCACGGCGCAGGCCCTAGACGCCTTCCAGGTACTGCGCCAGGTCCAGGCTGCCGCGCCGGCCGATGTCCCCGCGATGCGCGGCCAGGAAATCCTCCGCCGCCCGCCGTCCTTCGTCGCGCAACAGGCACAGGAACGCCCATTCGGCATTGAGCTTGGACGAAGCGCCCAGTTCGTCCATCGCGGCACTGCCCACGCGATGCATGCGCATGCAGGCCCAGCGGCGGGCTTCGCCCTGCCCGGGGTCGGTGGCCTGGCTCATCAAGGCGATCAGGCGCAGTTCCTTCAGCAGGCAGGCATTGAAGGACACTTCGTTCAGGCGGTTCTGGATCTCGCGGGCCGAGTGCGGCACGCCCTCGCGTTCGACCGGGTTGATCTGCACCAGCACCACGTCGCTGCAACCGCACTCGCGCACCAGCGGCGTGATCGTCGGGTTGCCGGAATAACCGCCATCCCAATACGGCTCGCCATCGATCTCCACGGCCTGGAACAGGGTCGGCAGGCAGGCCGAGGCCAGCAGGGCGTCCGGCGTGATCTCGCCATTGCGGAACACCCGGCCTCGCCCCGTGCGCACGTTGGTGGCGGTGACGAAAAGGCGGATGGCGCTGTGCGACAGCCTGTCGAAATCCACGACCTCGTCCAGGATGTCGGACAGGGGATTGAAGGCGCCTGGATTCAGGTCATAGGGCGAGACCAGGCGGGCGGCCAGGTCCATCGCCAGGTAGACAGGCGAGTTGTCCAGCGTCCAGGTGCCCAGCAGCACGTCCATCGGGGTGCGCCGCAAGGGGCTCAGCAGCGCGGCCTGCGAGACGCGCTGCCAGAAGGTCTCCAGCGCCTGGCGCGCGCCTTCGGCGCCGCCCGCCATATAGCCATCGGCCAGCACCACCGCGTTCATCGCGCCGGCGGAGGTGCCGGAAATGCCATCGATCTCCAGCGCGGGCTCCTCCAGGAAGCGATCCAGGACACCCCAGGTGAAGGCGCCGTGCGCGCCCCCTCCCTGCAAGGCGAAGTCCAGCAGCATGGGGGACTGGCGGGTGGCGCGGGCAGCGGTCTTGGCGGGCATGGCGTCTCCACGTGGCGGCCGGCCAGGGAGGCCGGCACGGCCTGGCCATTGTATCGGCCAGCTCCGCCGCGGGCCTGCACCGGACATCCCTGCGCGCAGCAGGTGCTTTGCCGCGCCACCAGGAAGGCGGCACTATCATGGTCCGGCCGGGCCGCCCCTGGCCCCTCCCCTCATCCGCTGCAAAGGATCCGCCTTGACCCAAGCCGCCAACGCCCTCTCGGACTTCCCCATCACGCGCAAATGGCCCGCCCAGCATCCCGACCGCATCCAGCTGTATTCGCTGCCGACGCCCAACGGCGTGAAGGTGTCGATCCTGCTGGAAGAAATCGGCCTGCCTTATGAGCCGCACCGTGTCGGCTTCGAGAACAATGACCAGCTCACGCCGGCGTTCCTGTCGCTGAACCCGAACAACAAGATCCCGGCCATCATCGACCCGCAAGGCCCGGGCGGCAAGCCGCTGCCGCTGTTCGAGTCTGGCGCGATCCTGGTCTACCTGGCCGACAAGAGCGGCAAGTTCCTGCCGCGCGACCCTGCCCTGCGCTACCAGACCCTGCAATGGGTGATGTTCCAGATGGGCGGCGTGGGCCCGATGTTCGGCCAGCTGGGCTTCTTCCACAAGTTCGCCGGCAAGGACTACGAGGACAAGCGCCCGCGCGACCGCTACGTGGCCGAGAGCAAGCGGCTGCTGGGCGTGCTGGACAAACACTTGGCAGGCAAGGACTGGATCATGGGCGAGGAATACACCATCGCCGATATCGCCATCTGGCCGTGGGTGCGCAATCTGGTCGGTTTCTACGAGGCAGGCGAGCTGGTCGGCTTCCAGGACTTTCCTAACGTGAAGCGCGTGCTGGATGCCTTCGTGGCCCGCCCCGCCGTGGCGCGAGGCCTGGAGATCCCGAAGGCGCCGTCGGCCTGAAGATCGCCCTGCGCGTGCTATAGCACCTTCACGGCCCGGCCGATGAACTGGATCGGGCCCGTCGGCTTGCCGGTGGGCGATCCGGTCGAGGGTTCCAACGTCAACTCGAAGAGCTGGTTGGCCTCCAGCGGCGGCAGGCGATCCAGGGGAATGCGCACGGGTTCGCCGGGCTTCACGAGCCCCAGCGACACCGGTCCCTGCCAGTCGTCGGCCTTGGTCCAGAACTCCAGTGCCTTGTCCGGCGGCACGGTGAACGCGGCCAGCGGAATGAGGTTGACCTCGCGGTCGGTCCGCGCCTGCACCATCCAGCCCGGGGCCTGGTTCTGCGGCGCGGCCAGGACCACGATGTATTGCGGCGTGATGGGCGGCATGCTGCGCAACATCAGCGCCGAGCCCATGACGAGCACCGCCGCCACGCCGGCACCGGCCAGGCCGCGCCAGAACACCAGGCTGTGCCAGAGCTGATGCCAGAAACCGGGACGCGCGGCCGTGGCGCGGCGCGTCAGCGCATCGACGCTGCCGGCGATACGCTGCCACAAGGCCGACTGCGGCGGCACGGGCTCGGCCAGCACGGCCAGCGGCAACAGGCGCGCCTCCCATTCACGCACCGCCGCGGCCAGCGCAGGCTCGTGCGGCAGGCGTGCCTGCACCGATTGGCGCTGCACCGCGTCCAGCGTGCCCAGCACATATTCCCCGGCAAGCAGATGCAGGTCTTCGGGCTCGTCGGTGCCAGGGGACGTGGTGCCGTTCGTGTTCATGCCAGGCACTCCCGCAAGGCCTGCAGGCTGCGCTTGATCCAGGCCTTGACCGTGCCCAGCGGCGTGCCGAGCCGGCGGGCGATCTCGCCATGCGAGAGACCGTCCACATAGGCATGCAGGATGCAATGCCGGCGTTCCGGGTCCAGCTTTTCCAGGCAGAAGCCGATGCGGCTCGCGCCGTCCTTCAAGGTCTGCAGGGCAGCATCGTCGCGCCAGGCCGCCAGGGCCTCACGCGCTTCCAGGGCCTGTGTCGCGTCGTCATCCAGGGCCTGCTCGCGGCGGTCGCGCACGGCGTTCAGGGCAAGGTTGCGCGTGATGCTGTAGACCCAGCCGCGCGCGGAACCGAGCGCGGGATCGAAACTGCCTGCGCGCGTCCATACCTGGAGAAAGGCGTCATGCACGATGTCCTCGGCCTGTCCGGTGTCCCGCACGATGCGTTGCGCAACGCCCAGCAGGCGCGCGCCCTCTTGTTCGTAGAGCTGCCGCAGAGACTCGCGCCGACCCGCAGCGCAGCCCGCCAGGGCAGCGTCGTAGTCGAACGATGAAGGGGTCCTCTGGGGCATGGCGTACACGGGAAGCAGGGTGGCGAGCTGCCGGACGGCGCCCCGTCGGCATCCTAACCCATGCCTAGGCTGCCCGCCACTGCGGCCGGCGCCCGTCTGGACGCCGGCCGGCGGGTCCCCCGCCTTCGGCGGTGCGCGGCCTGGCGGCTCGATCCGCCGTGGCTCAGTTGGCTTTCCAGAAGATGTAGTCGGCCTGGTAGGTCACCTGGGTCTTGGCGCCCAGCGTGCTGGGGGTGCAAGGCGTCTTGGGCGCAACGCCGCCCTTGAGCGCGACACGCTGGATGTAGGTCACGCCTTCCAACGCGCCTTTGCCCATCACCGGATTGGCCTTGACCAACTGGTACGGCAGGTTGCCGTCGCCAGCAGGCGCCACGGCCAGCTGGGTGGCGGTGAGCTTGGAACCATCGCTGGCTTCCCAGGTGGCGGGCGGGCCGTAATACGTGCCGACCTGCTTGCCGGCACGATCCTTCAGCACCGCCTTGGGACCGGCGAACACCCACTCGGCCTGGTTCGGCATGTCCTTCTTGGCACGGCATTCATACGTGATCTCGCCCGTGCCCACGGTTTCCCAGGCCACCTTGTTGCCGGCGGGCACCTTGATGCTGTCAGGCAGGCTGTCCTGCTTGTAGCCGCTGGCCATCGCGCCGCAGGCGGCGAGCATGCTCGCGGCGAAAGCGCCGGCGATGACGGGAAGACGAACGATGCGTTGGGTGTTCATGTTGTGCTCCTGGTAGTTGAGAACTGAGCAGGCGAAATGTCGCCGCCACAGGTACTACCCGCCAGGGCTGGATTTGGATGCAGGGTGCGCCAGGGAATTTGTATCGAAACGTACTTTCCCCCATGGCGACCCTCCTGCGACGCGCCTGCCGGCAGGAATCGTCGCAAGGCCACGAAGACCGCATTCGTTCTAAGATCAGGTCATCTCACGGGCTCCTGGATCCTCATGGCTCCTGCCTTACGCACCGGCCCTGCCCTACGCGAACGCGGCTGGCCGCTCCTGTTGGCGGCCGGCGCCTTTCCGCTGCTGCTCGGGCTGGCGCTGACGTTCCTCGAGTCGCGCCGCGACGTGCAGCGCGAGCTGGATGCCACCGCCCGCATCATCCTGCGGCACGCCGAGAACATCTCCGAACATGCCTGGCGCACCGTCGACACACTCAAGCGCCTCGACCACCAGGGCGGCGGTTGCGAATCCTTGGAACGCGACTTGCAGCGCATCGGCTCGATCCGCGCCTATTTCCGTTCCATCGGCCTCACCCACGGCCCGGACGTGTTCTGCTCATCGGCTTTCGGGCCGATGACGGAACCGCTGGCCGACGTCATCCAGCGCGAACTGCCCAGCCTGGGCCGCTGGCCCCTGTCGGTGGCGGGCACCACCGCCGTGCGCGAGCGGCCCGCGGTGGTCTTCGCCGACCTCGCGCACGAAGTCGGCGCCTACACCATCGTCGATGGGCAGTACCTGACCGACTTCATGCGCGCCATCGGCGAACCACGCGGCTACTACATGACCATCGTGATCGGCGACGGCCACCCGGTGAGCCAGGGCGCCCCCCCGCAAGACACGCACCCGCTTTTCTCGCCGCTGTCGGACGGCGCCAGCTCGCCGCGGATCAGCGTGGGCGTCACCGCGCCTGAATCGGAATCCGTGCGCGCCTGGTGGCGCGTCTTCACCGCCTTCCTGCCGCTGGCCGCCATCCTGTCGGCGCTGTGCATGATGGCCGCGGCCTATTGGCTGCGGCGCAAGATGTCCTATCGCGATGAAATCCGCCGCGGTATCGCGCGCCGGGAATTCTCGGTGCAATACCAGCCGATCTACGACATCCAGGCGGGCCGCTGCGGCGGCGTGGAGGCGCTGCTGCGCTGGCAGCGCGCGGACGGCCGCTGGGAGCGTCCCGACGTATTCATTGCCGCGGCGGAAGCCGAGCACATGATCATCCCGCTGACACGCCACCTCTTCGAACTGGTGGCCGCCGACATGGCGCAATGGCAGGCGCCGCGCGGCTTTCACGTCGCGGTGAACGTCGCGGCGGAACACCTGCAGGGCCCCACCTTCGTGGCCGACGTCCGGCGCCTCGCGGCGCAGATCGCCACGCAGGGTCCACGCATCACGCTGGAACTCACCGAGCGCAGCCTGATCAGCGACCGCAAGGAAGTGGTCAGGGCCCTGCAGACCCTGCGCGCCGAAGGCGTGGACATCGCGCTGGACGACTTCGGCACCGGCCACTGCGCCATGTCCTATCTGCAGGCCTTCCCGCTGGATTTCCTGAAGATAGACAGGGGCTTCGTCAACGCGATCGAAAGCCTGGACGGCGACGCGCCGGTCCTGGACGCGATCATCGCGCTCAGCAAGCGGCTGGCCTTGCGCACCGTGGCCGAAGGCGTGGAGACCGCCGTCCAGTTCGCCTACCTGAAACGCCAGGGCGTGCTTCACGTGCAGGGCTACCTGTACGCCCGCCCGATGAGCAGCGACGCGCTGGCGCGCTGGCTGCCCACGCGCGGCTGCGAGCCGCTGTCATCGACAGGCCACCTCGCCTGAGGCGCGCGGGCCGTCAGTACATCGGCCGCACGACAGTGCTGTCGATTTCAGGCAGCGTCGCCACCCCCAGCAGGCCCATGTCGCGCTTGATCTCTTCCGTGATCAGCGTGAGCCCGTGCGCCACGCCGGCCTGGCCGCCCACGGTGGCGGCATAGTTGAAGGGCCTGCCGACGAAGGCGCATTTCGCGCCCAATGCCAGCGCCTTCAGGACGTCGGTGCCGCGGCGCACGCCGCTGTCCAGCATGATCTCCAGGCCCGGCGCGGCCTCGGCCACCTGCGGCAAGGCCGTCAGGGGCGTGATGCTGCCGTCGAGCTGGCGGCCGCCGTGGTTGGAGACAATGATGCCGTCCATGCCGCGCGCCTTCGCAATGGCGGCGTCGCGCGGATTGAGAATGCCCTTGAGCACCATCGGCCCTTGCCAGCGCTTGCGGATGGCCGAGACGTGTTCCCAGTTCAGGTGGCCGCGGTCCGAGAAATCGCGCAGCACGTTGGCCGACAGGATGGGCGCGCCACGCGTGGCGTAGTTGTTCTCGAAGTGCGGCATGCCGTGGCGCAGGAGGGTGCGCGCGAAGGTGCCGAACAGCCAGCGCGGATGCGTGATGCCCTGCCAGGCAAGGCCCAGGCTGGGCCGCAGCGGCGTGGAGAACCCCGCCCGCACATTGTTCTCGCGATTCGCCGCCACCGGCGTGTCCACGGTCAACACCAGTGTTCGCACGCCAGCCGCCGCCACGCGGTCGATCAACGCCTCGATCTGCGCGGGATCGCCGGGCAGATAGGCCTGGAACCAGGTGCCGGGCGCTTCCTGCATGACCTCTTCCAGGCGGATCAGCGACGAACCGCTCATGATGCACGGCACGTTGGCGGCGCGGGCCGCGCGCGCCAGCACGATGTCGCCGCGGTAGCTGGACAAGGCCGAAATGCCCATGGGCGCGATGCCCACCGGCGCGCGGTATTCCTCGCCGAACAGCGTCACCTTGGTGTCGCGATGCGACACGTTCACCAGCACATTGGGCTGGAAGCCGTACCGCTCGAAGACCTCGCGGTTCGCGCGCTCGGACAGGCCGTCCTCGACGGCGCCCGACACGTAGGCATAGACGGGCTTGGGCAGGATGCGCCGGGCGGCGGCCTCGAAGTCTTGCAGGCTCAGGATATGGCGCAGGGATGGGGTCACGCTCTCGGCTCCTCGCAACGGATGGGCAGGTTATGGCCGAGAAATATAGGATCGAACCCAATTAGAATAAAGCGAATTTATCGACACTTTTCAGTTCTCTTTTATTCATCATCCCGGACGCCGCCATGACCCTCAAGCAACTCGAGGCCTTTTATTGGGCCGCCAACTGCAAGAGCTTCGCGGTGGCGGCCAACCGCTTGAATATCTCGGTGTCCTCGCTGTCCAAGCGGATCGCGGAGCTGGAGACCTCCATCGGTTCCGAGCTCTTCAGCCGCAATGCCCGCAGCGCCACGCTGACGCCGCTGGGCGAGCAATTGATTCCGCACGCCAAGGACCTGCTGCGCAACGCCGACCAGTTCATGAAGCGGGCCAGCAACAGCCGCGCGCTGTCCGGCCGCTGCCGCTTCGGCGTGGGCGAGCTGACCTCGCTGACCTGGATGCCGCGGCTGATCGAGGAAATCCAGCGCACGCACCCCAAGCTGTCCATCGAACCCTTCGTGGGCGTCGGCGAACTGATCGAGTGCCGGCTGGTGGAGGGCGAGCTGGATTTCGCCATCATCGCGGGACCGTCCACGCGCCCCTTCATCACGTCCAGCCTGATCGGCAACACCGAATTCATCTGGGTGGCGTCGAAAAAAGCCGTGCCCAATCCCGCGACCTTGCCGCCGCAGGCCCTGGCCGACCACACGCTGATCATCCTGCCGCAAAGCGCAGGCACCGTGCGCATGCTGGACGACTGGATGGCGGAGCTGAACGTCTCGCCAGGCCGCAACCTGAACTGCAACAGCTGGGGCGCCATCGCCGGGCTGATCCGCCAGGGCCTGGGCCTGGGCTTCCTGCCCAGCGCCTGGGCGCAGATCATGATCGAGCGCGGCGATGTGCACCTGCTGTCGGCCTTCCCGGCGCTGCGGCCGCTGCAATACACCATCCAGTGGCGGCGCGACGACACCCGCCCGCTGCTGCAGCACATGCGCGAACTGGCCCTGCGCACCATCGACTTCCACGCGCCCAGCTGCCTGCTGTAGGCTGCGGACCGCGTTCGCCCGCGCACGCGGGCCTGCTGACAGTTTCCAAAAAGCGGATCATCGCGAAGAAAATTATTCGCTTTATCTCCACTGAGGGCGGGCGTAGAGTCGCTTCCTACAACAAGCCGACCTATAATCAGGAGACACGCCCGCCATGGCCGATTTCGGATTCAAGATCAACCCCTGCCCCGCCGGCCCCAGCCAGGCCACCCTGGACGCCTACCGCGATTTCGCGGTCGCCAACATCAGCGATGCGATGAGCCGCACCACCGGCACCTCGGCCCTGCGTCCCGTGCATCCCTCGCGCCGCATCCTGGGCCGCGCCTTCACGGTGCGCACGCGTCCCGGCGACAACCTGCTGGTGCACAAGGCGATCGACATGGCCGAACCCGGCGACGTGATCGTGGTGGACGCGGGCGGCGACATGCGCAACGCGATCATCGGTGAAATCATGGTGGGCTGGGCCACGCATCGCGGCCTGGCCGGCTTCGTCATCGACGGCGCCATCCGCGACACCGGGACGCTGGCCGCCGGCCCGCTGCCCGTCTACGCGCGCGGCTCCGCCCATCGCGGCCCCTACAAGGACGGCCCCGGCGAACTGAACGTGCCCATCACCATCGACGGCATGGTCGTGCTGCCCGGCGACCTGCTGATCGGCGACGACGACGGCCTGCTGGCCATCCGCGTCGGCGAGGCCGATGCCATCGCCGAGAAGGTGCGCAACATCGAGGCCTCGGAGGCCAAGATCCTGGCGCAGATCGCCGCCGGCACGCTGGATCGCTCGTGGGTGGATGCCTCGCTGAAGGCCAAGGGCGCGCTCTGATCGCGCCGGGCCCTTGCGGCATGCGTCACATGATGCGTGCCGCACGGGCCTTCGAAGAACAAAGAACGGAGACGTTGCATGCAGCAGCAAGCAGCCCGGGTGTGCCGGCTGGATTTGTGGGTGAACCCGATATTCGACCAGATGATGTCGCAGGCGCCCGGCGTCGCGCTGACCGTCCTGCCCGCCCACGGCGATGACACGCGCACGCTGGCAGGCTTGCGCGGCGCGCATGCCTATCACGTGTCGGCCGCCAAGGACGAGCTGCCGCGCCAATGGTTCGTCGGCGCCGACCTCATCGCCCAATGCCCGGACCTGCTCATCGTGTCCTCGGGCGGCGCGGGCTACGACACCGTGGACGTGCCCGCCTGCACCGCCGCCGGCATCGCCGTGGTGAACCAGGCCGGCGGCAACGCGGAGTCGGTCGCCGAACACACCTACGCCCTGCTGCTGGCGGTCAAGCGCCGCATCGTCGAGGCCCACAACCGCCTGCGCCACGAGAACGGCTTCTCGCGCGAAGACGTGATGGGCCACGAAATCCACGGCCTGACCATCGGCCTGGTCGGCCTGGGCCAGATCGGCAGGCGGGTCGCTCGCATCGCACACGGTTTCGGCCTGCGCGTGCTGGCGCATGATCCCTTCCTGGACGACGCCACCCTTCGCGAACGCGGCGCCGAGCCCGTCGCGCTGGACACGCTTCTGCGCGACTCGGACATCGTCTCGCTGCACTGCCCGCTGGACGACACCACGCGCGGCCGCTTCGGCGCGCAGGCCTTCGCGGCCATGAAGCCGGGCGCGGTCTTCATCTCGACCGCGCGCGGCGGCATCCATGACGAGGCGGCGCTGTATGACGCCCTGCAAAGCGGCCATCTGTCCGGCGCCGGCCTGGATGTGTGGAAGACCGAGCCGCCCGGCAACGCTGCGCCGCTGCTGCAACTGCCCAACGTGGTCGGCGCCTTCCACACCGGCGGCGTCACGCATGAAGGCCGCCGCAACGTGGCGCGCTCCTCCGCCGAACAGATCCTGGCCATGCTGCGCGGCGAACGTCCGCCGCAGTTGCTGAACCCGCAGGCGTGGCCCGCATTCACGGCACGCCTGGCGCGCCTGGCCCAGGCGGCCTGACCGACACGCACAGCACGGCGCACGTGGCGACACGGCGCCGCAGAAGAATTCCCGCGGCGGCCTGCCGTCGCGGGCGTACGACCTCATCACTGAGGACCTCATCGAGGAGACAATAATGCACACCCTGAAAAAACTGGCGGGCGCAGCCGCCCTCATGCTCGGCGCGGCCGGCCTTGCGGCCCCCGCGGCCGCCGCGTATCCCGAACACCCCATCAACCTGATCGTGTCCTACGGCCCCGGCGGCGGCACCGACCTGGTGGCGCGCATGATGGCGCCCTTCCTGCAGAAATACCTGGGCAGCGACAGCCGCATCGTCGTGCTGAACCGCCCCGGCGCGGGCGGCGCCATCGGCTTCGGCGAACTGGCGCGCGCGCAGCCCGATGGCTACACCATCGGTTTCATCAACACGCCCAACCTGTTGACCATTCCCATCGAGCGCAAGACGGCCTTCACGTGGAAGAGCTACGACCTGCTCGGCAACCTGATCGATGATCCCGGCGCCTTCGCCGTGCTGGACAGCAGCCCGGTCAAGAACCTGAAGGAACTGTCCGAGTACGCCAAGGCGAATCCGGGCAAGGTCACGGTGGGCACGACCGGCAACGGTTCCGACGACCACCTGGCGATGCTGCGTTTCGCGCGCACGGCCGGCGTGGAGCTGACCCACGTGCCCTACAAGGGCGCGGGCGAAGTGCGCGGCGCGGTGTCGAGCGGCGAGATCATGATCGGTGCCATCAACGTGGGCGAAGTGCTGCAATACCAGAAGGGCGGCACCCCCATCCGCTTCCTGGGCCAGATGGCCAACACCCGTTCGCCCATCCTGCCCGACCAGCCCACCTTCAAGGAACAGGGCTACGACTTCGAACTGGCCTCGCTGCGCGGCCTGGCCGCGCCCAAGGGCCTGCCCGAGGACATCCGCAAGAAGCTGGTGAGCGCGGTGAAGCAGACCGTGGACGATCCCGAGTTCCAGGCCAAGGCCCGCGAACTGTTCGCCCCGCTGCGCTACCTGCCGCCGGACGCCTACGCCCAGGAACTGGCGCAAGGCGAAGCGCAATTCCGCAAGCTGTGGGATGAGGCGCCTTGGCTGGATAAATAGGCCCCCCCGAGGCGCTGCGCGCCTCCCCCCAGGGGGCGGCTTCGGGGGACCGGCGGAGCCGGCTCCCCCGTGCCTGGACGCTTGCTGAGCTTTTTCTGGGGCGTTGCGCTTGGGGTGCTTTTTTGGGAACTTCGGGGTCGGATCTTGTATCCGACCCTTTTGTTTTCTTGTCATCCGGGTCGGCTACACTGCGCCGCGCCGGCCCCCGGGGCTGTGCCGCATCGCGCCTTTGCGCCCGGATCATTTCCATGCCCGCAGATTTCCCGCTGCCCGATGTCCTGGCCGGCCCCATCCTTCGTCGCCTGACGCCTGAGCGCCTGTTGATCTGGCTGGTCGGCAGCCGGCCGCTGCCTTTGTCTCTCAGCCTGCACGCCGAGGGCGATGCCGAGGCGCAGACGATCGCGTTGTCGGAACGGCATTGCCGCGCGGTGGCCGTGGGCAAGTTTGCGTGGATCCACTATCTGGACGTGCGGCTGGACACGCCGCTGCCGCAGGACACGCGCATCGCCTATGACCTGCGGGTGCGCGACGCCAGCGACGGCGAACAGGGCATCGCCCACTGGGCGCCCCACCTGCTGGCCGATGACGGCGCGCTGCCGCATTTCGTCCTGCGCCCGCGCCTGGACAACCTGCTGTACGGCTCGTGCCGCAAGCCCCACACCGCCTGCCCCGACGCGCTGGCTCACGTGGACGGCCTGCTGGCCGCGCAGGCCAGGCCGGAGGACATGCCGGCGATGATGATGCTGTGCGGCGACCAGGTCTATGCCGATGACGTGGCGGGCCCCTCTCTGGTCGCCATCCACGCGCTGATCGGGAAACTGGCGCTGTACGGCGAATGCCTGGAAGGCGGCGTCGTGAAGGACAGCGCCCAGCTCTATACGCACCCCGACACCTATTACCGCCGCGAAGCGCTGCTGCCGGACATCCGCGCCAACGAGGCCTTGCGCGAGCGCTTCTTCGGCGGCGTGCGCAAGCCCGTCTTCACGACCAACAGCGCGCACAACCACCTGATCACGCTGGCGGAAGTGCTGGCCATGTACCTGCTGGCCTGGTCACCCACGGCCTGGGAGATTGCCGGGGAACTGGCCCCGCCCGCGCTGTCGCCCGAGCACGCGAATCGCTGGGCGAAGGAAAAGCAATCGCTGGCGGCATTCGTCGCGACGCTGCCGCGCGCCGCACGCGCCATGGCGCACGTGCAGACCTTGATGATCTTCGACGACCACGACGTCACCGACGACTGGAACCTGTCCGCGCAATGGGAAACCTGCGCCTACGGCCATCCGTTCTCGCGCCGCATCGTGGGCAATGCGCTGGCGGCCTATGCGCTGTGCCAGGGCTGGGGCAACCGCCCCGATGCCTTCGGGCACCTGCTGGACGCGGCGCAAGCCCTGACCGACACGGTCGACGACCAGGGGCGCATCGCCTTGTCGGCGCATGATCATTGGGTCGACACGCTGCTCGCCTTCGACGAGTGGCACTACGTGCTGGACACGCAACCCAAGCTCGTCGTGCTGAACACGCGCACGCAGCGCTGGCACAACCGCCGCCTGCCAGGCCGGCCCTCTGGCCTGATGGACTGGGAGTCCTTGAGCGCCCTGCAGCAGGACCTGCTGGGCGAGGAGTCCGCCATCGTCGTCTCGCCCGCGCCCATGTTCGGCGTGAAGCTGATCGAAGTGGTCCAGCGCCTGTTCACCTGGGCCGGCCACCCGCTGATGGTGGATGCCGAGAACTGGATGGCGCACCGCGGCGCCGCCCAGGTCATGATGAATATCTTCCGGCACACCCGCACGCCGGGCAACTACGTGATCCTGTCCGGCGACGTGCACTACAGCTTCGTCTACGACATTCACATCCGCGACCGCGAAGACGGTCCGCGCCTCTGGCAGATCACCAGCAGCGGCATGAAGAACGAGTTCCCGCGCCGCCTGCTCGACTGGCTGGACCGCGCCAACCGCTGGCTGTATTCCCCGCGCTCGCCGCTGAACTGGCTGACCAAGCGGCGCCACCTGGACATCGATCCGCGCGTGCCCGACCGCGCGCGCGCCGGCGAGCGGCTGTGGAACGGCGCGGGCATCGGCCAGGTCTGGCTGGACGCGCAGGGACGTCCCTCGCGCATCGTCCAGCACAACGCCGATGGCAGCCCATCCACCTGCTTCGTGCCCCGTGGCACGGAAAGCCTGCACACAACTGTCATGGAACCCGAAGCACGCGCCTAAGTCACAGTCCGTTCCGGCAAACAAAACAGGGATCGAACGGAATGATCAAACTCGCACGCATCGGCCTGCTGGGCCTCTCCACGCTGGGCCTCGCGGCTGGCGCCCTGGCACAGGCACCCAAGCCCGGCACCTCGCCCGCCTACGGCCCGCAACTGGAAGGCTTCGACTACCCCCACCCCATCCAGCGCCACGCGTTCAGCTCGCAAGGCCAGCAGCTGGAAATGGCCTATATGGACGTGGCGCCGCAAGGCCAGGCGAACGGCCGCACCGTGGTGTTGCTGCACGGCAAGAATTTCTGCGGTGCCACCTGGCAGGACACCATCGCCGCGCTGTCGCAGGCGGGCTACCGCGTGGTGGCGCCCGACCAGGTCGGCTTCTGCGCCTCCAGCAAGCCCGCGTCCTATCAGTTCAGCTTCCATCAGCTGGCCGCCAACACGGCCGGCCTGCTCGACGCGCTGAAGATCCAACGCGCCACCGTCATCGGCCATTCGATGGGCGGCATGCTGGCCACGCGCTTCGCGCTGATGCATCCCGAACGCACCGAGAAGCTCGTCATGGTGAATCCCATCGGGCTGGAGGACTACCAGGCCGAGGGCGTGCCCTATGCCACGCTGGATTCTGCCTACGAGGGCGAGCTGAAGACCCGCTACGAAACGCTGCGCGGCTACCAACAGAAGTTCTATTACGACAGCCAGTGGAAGCCGGAGTACGACCGCTGGGTGCACATGCTGGCCGGCCTGTATGCCGGCCCCGGCAAGGAGATCGTCTCGCGCAACGCCGCCCAGACCGGCGACATGATCTTCACGCAGCCCGTGGTGCACGAGTTCGGCAACATCCGCGTGCCCACCACGCTCATCATCGGACAGACGGACCGTAGCGCGCCTGGCGCCAACCGGGCCACGAAGGAGATTGCCGCGCGCCTGGGCAACTATCCCGAACTGGGCCGCAAGACGGCGCAGGCCATTCCAGGCGCCACGCTGATCGAATTCCAGGAATTGGGACACTCGCCACAAGTGGAGGCACCGGCCCGCTTCAATGGTGCCTTGCTGAAGGACCTGGCCGGCTGACGTCGTTGCCAGCGTGCCAAGGCACGGGCCGGGCGTTGCCCGGCCTTCTTCCTGACGGGGAAAGTCCAGGCCGCCGGTGAATGTGCGTCAATGTTTAACAGCCGGGGCATTGCCGTTGCCGAACCCGCTGACGTCAGCAACCTCGCGCGCCGCGTCCGCGCCAGCTCCAAGGCCGTGCCGGGAACGCGCCCCCCGCTTACCGCGGCGCGTGCTTCGCCAGCCACGCCTTCAGGAAGGCGATCTCCTTTTCCTGCGCATCGATGACTTCCTGGGCCAGCTTGCGCAGCTCGGGATCCTTGCCGTGCGCCAGTTGCACCTTCGCCATGTCGATCGCGCCTTCGTGGTGCGGGATCATGCCGCGCGCGAAATCCACGTCGGCGTCGCCTGTGTAGGGGATGTCCATGCCCTGGTGCATGCGCGCCGCCCCGGCCTGATAGGCCTGCGTGCTGGGGGAGGCCGCGGCCTGGCCGCCGGCGCCGTGGCCAGCATGGCCGCCATCGGCCGGAGCGGCCTGCGCCAGGCCGGCCACCGCCACCAGGCCACAGGCCAGCATCGAACGAATTGCAATCATCCTTCCTCTCCTTGATCCTTGCGCGAGCCCGGCGCCCGCCATGGAGGCACCTTCCACGTTGCCATGCTGGCAAGGTCAAGCGCGGCCGTGCTTTTGGAATATCGTTGCAAGACGATTGCATTTGGTTGCATCGCGCCAAAACCCGACACAGCCTTGACGGGACCGCGTTGTTACATTTCAGCCCGGATACAGGCGGGGCCGATAACTCGCCGGCCTTGCGTGCCATACGTCATTCATCACGTCCACTTCGGGAAAGAGGAAAAAGCAATGAAGAAAACCGCCCTGACCGCCGCCCTGCTGGCTGCCTCCGCCGTGCTCGCCGGTTGCGCCAACATGAACACCGACGGACTGCTGTCCGCCGGCTCCAACATGGTCCAGGCCGTGAGCCTGTCGGACGCCGAAGTCATCCAGCTGTCGGATGCCGCTTGCACCGAAAGCGACCAGCAAGAGAAGGTTGCCGGCGCCAAGAGCAAGTACACGGTCCGCCTGAACAAGATCATGAAGGGCTTCGGCAACGAAACCCTGAACGGCCAGACCCCGAACTACAAGGTCTACCTGACCCCCGATGTGAACGCCTGGGCCATGGCCAATGGTTGCATCCGCGTCTACAGCGGCCTGATGGACCTGATGAACGACGACGAAGTGCGCGGCGTGATCGGCCACGAAATGGGCCACGTCGCCCTGGGCCACTCGAAGAGCGCCATGCAGACGGCCTACGCCGTCAGCGCCGCCCGCGGCGCCGCTGCCTCGGCCGGCAACAGCGCCGTTGCCGCCCTGACCCAATCGCAACTGGGCGACCTGACCGAGAAGTTCATCAACGCGCAATTCTCGCAATCGCAGGAACTGGCCGCCGATGACTACTCCTTCGACCTGCTGACGCAGAAGAAGATGAACCGCAAGGGCCTGGTCACGGCGTTCCAGAAGCTGGCCAAGCTGGAAGGCGGCAGCGGCGACGGCCACAGCATGCTCAGCTCGCACCCGGCGTCGCCCGAGCGCGCCTCGCGCCTGGAGTCGCGCCTGAAGGGCGGCAAGTAAGCCCTGGGAAAGAACAAACCCGCCATCAGGCGGGTTTGCGGGCCTGTCGGCCCGAAGACCGCGCCCCCAGGGGCGCGGTTTGCATTGGTGGCTTCAGCTCAGAACAAGCCGCCCAGCAGATCCTGCGAATCCAGCAGTGCCCAGGCGATCTCGGGCCGGCGGTCCAGCCCGCGGCGGATGGCGGCGGGCACCGTCTGGCGGGTCTTGCTGCAAAGACCGGGGCGGTCTTCGATCTCGATGTTGAAGCCGCGCACGGTGCGCACCTCGCCGGCCCCCGGCGTGATGGTGACGACCATGCCCAGTTGCGCGGCCATGCGCGATTGCATGCGCTGCAGGTCTTCCAGGCTTTCGATGTTTTCCAGGCGCGCCACCAGCTTCTTTTCTTCGGCCTTGGTCAGCATCAGGATGCGCGTGTCGCCCTGCGGGTCGCCTAGCAGGACGTCACGGCCGCACTGACAGGCGCCCGGCGGGCATTCTTCGCGGATGGGAAAGCTCGTGCTCATGGATGTCGGTCCGTGCCCGCGCGGCAACGGCGCGCGGGCCTAATCCATGATTGTGCCGCAAGCCAGCCTGGCACGCAGCCGCGCGGCGGATGCGAGGCGGTGCGCGGGTTGCGTGTTTACATCAGGTCGCGGGGGGCGCCGTCGCCCTTGGCGATACCATCCGCCTGGCCGCTGGCGGCCTGGCGGATGTGCACCATGATGTCGTGCATCTCTTCGACCGAGCGCCGCAATTCCTGCATGACGCCGTCCATGTCGCGCGCACGCTGCGTCACGTCGGACGCCACCTCGATGACCTTGAAGGCCCGCCCGTTCTCGTCCAGCACCGGGTTGTAGCTGGCCTGGATCCAGACCTCGCGGCCGTTCTTGCCTATCCGGCGATACTGCCCGGCGTCGTAGGCGCCCTGCCCCAGCTTGTCCCAGAAGGCGCGATATTCCGGCGTCTCGTGCAGGGCCGGGTCGACGAAGAGACGGTGGTGCCTGCCCACGACCTCGTGGTCACGGTAACCCATCACGTCCAGGAAGTTCTCGTTGGCGCGCAGCACCGTGCCATCCAGGCCGAACTCGACCACGCCTTGCGACTTGCCGATGGCCGCAAGCCGGCCTTCCAGGTCATTCTGGCGGCGGCGCTGTTCCGTGATGTCCATCAGGTAACCCACCACGCGCACGACCTTGCCGCGGCGGTCGGTGACGGGAACGTAGCCGCCCTGCACCCAGCACTCGCCGCCGCCATGCGTCATCAAGGCGTAGTGGCCGGAGTCGCCCCGGCCTTCGGCCAGGCCCTGCCAGAAGGCGTCATAGGCCGGGTTCTCGCGCAGGGCCGGCGGCACCAGCATGCGGTGGTGCTGGCCCGCCAGCTCGGTCAGGCCATAGCCCGCCAGGTGCAGCATGGCATCGTTGGCGCCCACGATCATGCCGTCGGGCAACAGCTCGATGACGGCCTGCACCTGGGAATGGGTGCCCGGGCCCGAGGGCACGAAACGGGACTTCGAGGAACGCTGGAATACGTCGAAGGGATTGAACATGGTGATGCAGTGGTCCGGCTGTAAGACTGCTGCTCCGCGCCAAGTCCTACCTTTCGCACCATGGATTCCACACTTCAGGACAGCATGGGTGATCGCAAGGCACGAACGCGCCCCCGTCGGCGCGGCGGGCAAATGGGGTGTGTCGAAGGGATGTCAGGGACGCGCCAATGGGGCGCGCACGCTGGAGATGCCAGGAGGAGAAGAGGGACTCACGCGCGAGGCCTTGCGGCAATCGCGGATTCGCTCCGGATGTTATCACCGGGCAAGGACGAGGTGTCCACAGGACGCATCGGGACACGCCGCAATGTGGGGCCGAGGCCACACATTGCATTTTGTGTCATGTTGTCCGACGTTTTATGGCGTATGCGTCGCCATCGCCGACGATCAGGGCAATTTGCGCAAGGCCAGGATCAAGCGGTCCATCTCTGCCTGGGTCGTCAGGTAGCTCACCGAAGCGCGGTTCAACTGGCCCAGGCCGCGGGCCTGCATGTCCAGGGGCGTGTAGGGCACGCCGTTCGCCCCGATGACGATGCCCTCGGCCGCCAGGCTGCGTTGCACATCCGCGGGCTGCCGGCCTTCCACCAGGAACGACACCAGGCCGGACTGCTCGCGGCCCTGGTCCATGACACGCACGCCCGCCACGGCGCCCAACTGCTCGCGCAGGGCACGCGCCGTCGCGTCGATGGTGGCGCGGATCCGTGCCGGTCCGATGTCCAGCGCATCCTGCAGGGCCTGGCCCAGGCCGCAACGCAAGGCCATCGGCGTTTCCGCGGGCTCGAAGCGCGCCGCGTCGCCACGCAGGACAGGACGGCCGTCCGCATCCAGCGGCGCCGAATGCGTATCGACCACCGTCGGCACCAGACGAGGCAGGAAGTCCTGGCGGACATACAGCAGGCCCGTGCCGCGCGGGCCGCGCAAGGCCTTGCGCCCCGCGCCGCTCAGCACGTCGCAGCCCAGCGCGCGCACGTCCACCGGAACCTGTCCCACGGCTTGCGCGGCATCGATGAAATAGGGAATGCCGTGACGGCGGGCCACCTGGCCCACGGCCGCCGCCGGATTGATGAGCCCGCCATTGGCAGGCAGCCAGGTCAGCGAGATGAGCTTCACGCGCGCGTCCAGCATGGCCTCCAGCGCGGCGGGATCCACCACGCCGCTGCCGTCCGAAGGAATCGTTTCCACCGACAGCCCATGACGCTGCGCAGCCAGGCGCATGCCTGCCAGGTTGCCGCCCCACTCGTGGCGAGCCACCAGGATCCGGTCACCTGCGCGCCAGCCGTCCAGCGCAGCGAACGCCGCGCCCCAGCCGGGCGAGTTGCCCGCGGTCAGCGCGATTTCCTCGGGGTCGGCGTTGAGCAGTTGGGCCGCCAGGTGGCGGGCACGCTCGGACTGCTCGCGCGCGGCCACGCCGGCCTCCATCGGGCCTGACGCCTCGCGCTGCCACTGTGCCTGCACGGCATCCAGGGTGGCGGCGGAAGGCAGCGAGGCGCCGCCGTGATTGAAATGCACGGTATGCGCGATGCCGGGCGTGGCGGCGCGCAGGCGTGCGATCTCGTCATGCGAAAGCGGCGTGACCATGATGCGCGGGCCTCAGGGATGCAGCGCCACGATGGCGTCGACTTCCACCGACACGCCAAAGGGCAGCGAGGCCACGCCCACGGCGCTGCGGGCATGGCGGCCGGCATCGCCGAAGACGTTCACGAAGAGATCGGACGCGCCATTGGCAATGGCGGGATGGCGGCCGAAGTCGGGCGTGCTGGCGACATAGACGCACAGGCGTACGATGCGCGACACGCGATCCAGCCGATCATCGGTGGCCGCGGCGATCTGCGAGATCACGCCCAGCCCGGCAAGCTGCGCGGCGCGCAGGCCTTCCTCGTCGCTGAGATTGCCGCCCAGCAGGCCCAGGCAGGCGGGCTTGCCGCCCTGGCGAGACGTCTGGCCGGAGATGTAGAGCAGGTTGCCTTCCTGCACGAACGTGACGTAATTGGCAGCAGGGGTATTGGGCTTTTCAAGGGCCAGGCCCAGTTCGGCCACGCGTTCGGAAATGCGCTTGCTCATGCTTCTGTCTCCGGGAAAAAGCCTCATCCTATCGGGTGTCGCGGCCTGCGGGCAATCGCGGCGACTCAACGCTGCGTCAGCCTGCGGTCCAATTCCAGGATGGCCTGGTACAGCACGCGTGTGCCGTCCAGCAGTTGCGACGGCGCCAGCCACTCTTCCGGACAGTGGCTGCGGCCGCCCTTGCAAGGCACGAAGATCATGCCGATGGGACCGGTACGCGACACATACACGCCATCGTGTCCCGCCCCGCTGGGCAGGCGCAGCGAGGGATAGGCCAAGGCGCTTGCCGCCGCCTCGATGGCGTCCATGACGAAAGGATCGCAATCGGTGGGCGCCGCCTGGCTGACAGGTTCACCCGCGGCCGACACGCGCAGCGCGGCCAGGCCTGGCGCCACGGCCTCCAGCACCGCGGCGGCGAAGGTGTCCAGCACGGTCTGGCTGTCGCTGCGCACCTCCAGCATCAGTTCCACCGAGCCGGGCACCGCGTTCGGCACATTGGGCGTCATGGCGATCCGCCCCACCGTGGCCACCACGTAATGCGGCTGGCCGCTGAGCGCGCAGGCGCGGGCATGCGCGGCCTCGATCACGCGCGCGGCGCCCACCAGGGCGTCGCGGCGCAGGTCCATCGGCGTCGTGCCCGCGTGATCGGGTTGCCCCGTCACCGTGATCAAGGTACGGCGGATGCCGACGATGTTCGTGACCACGCCGATGGGCACCTGCCGTGTTTCCAGCACGGGCCCCTGTTCGATGTGCAGCTCGACAAACGCTGCCGTGCCGCCGGGCTTGCGCAAGGGCCGCGCCAAGGCGCCCGGGTCGGCCCCGATGCGCGCCATGCCTTGCGCCAGCGTCTCGCCGTCGGCGCGGCGCGCGGCCAGCATGCCCGCATCCAGCAGCCCCGCCAGGGCGCGGCTGCCCACGCAGGAGATGCCGTAGTCGCTGGGTTCCTCGGACAGGAAATCGATGACCTCAAAGGGGTGCGCCAGCACGATGCCCTGTTCCTGCAGCGTCTGCGCCACTTCGATGCCCGCCAGCACGCCGATGATGCCGTCGAAGCGACCGCCCCCCACGACCGTGTCGCAGTGCGAGCCGGTGACGATGGGCGCGGCCCGCGCGAGCCGGCCTGCGCGCCGCCCGATCAGGTTGCCGCCCGCATCCAGGCTGGGCGACAGGCCCGCGGCCAGGTATTCCTCGCGCAGCCACGCGCGGGCGCGCAGGAACAGATCCGAGAACGCGCGCCGCGTCCAGGGCTGGTCCGGCAGGGTGAAGGTGGAAAGCGTCTCGACGCGCTGCCACAGGCGCTGGGCATTGATGGGCGGAAAGTCTGTCGTCATGCGCATCAGGATACGCCGTCGGCCAGGGTACGCTGCGCCAGCATCAGGTCCAGGTTCTGCACGGCCGCGCCCGCGGCACCCTTGCCCAGGTTGTCGAACACCGCCGCCAGCACCACCTGTCCCTGCGCCGCGTTGGAGAAGACGCTGAGCCGCAGATCGTTGCTGCCATTGAGCGTCTGCGGATCCAGCCGCGCGGCGTCATCGGCCTCGGCAAGCGGCGCCACCTGCACATGGCGCTGGCCGGCATAACAGGCTGCCAGGCTGGCATGCAGCGCCGCGGCATCCACGCCGGCCGGCAACAGGCGCAGATGCAAAGGCACGGTCAGCACGATGCCCTGCCGGAACGCGCCATAGGACGGCAGGAAAACAGGACGCTGCGAGAGCCCCGCGTGCGCGGCGATCTCGGGCACGTGCTTGTGGGCGAGCCCCAGGCCATATGCCTGGAACGCCGCCGCGCCGGCAGCGTCCGGCCCTTCGTACACGTCGACGCCGGCCCGCCCCATGCCGGAATAACCCGACACGGCATGGATGTTCAGGGGATAGTCCGCAGGCACGAGACCCGCCGCGACCAGCGGCCGCAGCAAGGCGATGGCGCCGGTGGGATAGCAGCCGGGATTGCTGACGCGCTTGGCCCGCGCGATGCGCTGGTCCTGGCCGGGCGCCATCTCGGGAAAACCGTAGACCCACTCCGGCGACACGCGGTGCGCCGAACTGGCGTCGATGAGCCGCGTGGCGGGATTCGACACCAGCGCAGCCGCCTCGCGCGCCGCCGCATCGGGCAGGCACAGGATGGCCACGTCGCTGGCGTCCAGCGCCTGGGCGCGGCGTTGGGGGTTCTTGCGCTCGGCATCGGGCAAGGTCAACACGCGGATGTCCACCCGCCCGCGCAGGCGGTCGTGGATCTGCAGGCCGGTGGTGCCCTGGTCGCCGTCGATGAAGACTGTCGCGGGTCTCATGATGTTTTCCGTATGGGTGGAACCGGCAGGCGCCGGTGTTGATGACGTCATCTTGCGCCTGCCCTACACTTCGGAAAAGTTGAATTTCATAACCGTGAAATTCATTTTTACTGAATGAAGGAAGATGCCATGCGTGAGATCAGCCTGGACCGACTGCGCACCCTGGTGGCCATCGCCGACCTGGGCTCGTTCACGCGCGCCGCGCAGGCCTTGCACCTGGCGCCGCCCACCGTCAGCCTGCACGTCAGCGACCTGGAAACACGCGTGGGCGCGCCGCTGCTGTACCGCCAGCGCGGACAGGTCCGGCCCACGCCCGTGGGAGAAACGCTGCTGGCGCGCGCGCGCCAGTTGCTGGCCGACGCGGACAGGGCCTTGGAAGACGTGGCGCGCGAAGTGCGCGGCGACAGCGGCCGGGTTCGCCTGGCGGCATCCACCAGCGCGCTGGCGCACCTGCTGCCCCAGGCGCTGGAACGGCTGGGCCAGGCGCATCCGGGCATCGACGTGCAGGTGGCAGTGCTGACCACGCAGGAAACGCTGGCCAAGCTGGCCGATGGACGGCTGGACGTGGGCCTGGTCGCCCTGCCCCAGGCGCCCGTGCGCGGACTGGTGCTGCGTCCCTGGCGGCGCGACCCGGTCATGGCCTTCCTGCCCGCCGCGTGGCCCGCGCCCGCGCGCGTCAGCCCGGCGTGGCTGGCCGAGCGTCCGCTCATCCAGAACGACGCCAGCACCCGCTTGTCCCGGCAGACCACGGAATGGTTTGCGGCAGCGGGCCTGGAGGCCGCGCCGCGCATCGAGCTGAACTACAACGAGGCCATCAAGAGCCTGGTGGCCGCCGGCTACGGCGCGGCGCTCCTGCCTCACGAGGCCAGCGCCCCCGCGCCGGACGCCCGCATCGCCATGCGGCCGCTGCGTCCCGCCTTGTGGCGGCCGCTGGGCATCGCGCATCGCGCCAAGGGCATCGAGGCCGCCACGCAACGCGTGCTGGAGGTATTGTGGGCCTTGCGCCAGGGCGTGGGACGGGGCTAGGGCAAGCCGGACAACACCCCCCATGCAAACGGGCGACGCTTTCGCGTCGCCCGGCAGTCAGCGCAAATCAGGCCACGCAGGTGGCTTACACCAGGCGCGTCATCCAGCCATGCGGATCGGCGCGGCGGCCGTACTGGATGTCGGTGAGTTCCTGGCGCAGCGACATCGTCAGCTTGCCGGCCGGCGCGTTCTCATCGCCCGCCACGAAACCCGGGCCCTTCAGCGCGGCAATGGGCGTCACCACCGCGGCGGTGCCGCAGGCGAAGGCTTCGACCACGTCGCCCGAGGCCATGCCGTCGCGCCATTCCTGCGCGGTGACCTTGCGTTCCTCGACGGTGATGCCGCGGTCGCGGGACAGCTGGATGATGCTGGCGCGGGTGACGCCTTCCAGGATGCTGCCCGACAGCTCGGGGGTGACCAGCGTGCCGTCCTTTTTCACCAGGAAGACGTTCATGCCGCCCAGTTCTTCCAGGTATTTGCCTTCCAGCGGGTCCAGGAACAGCACCTGGGCGCAGCCATTGTCATAGGCTTCCTTCTGCGGCAGCAGCGACGCGGCGTAGTTGCCGCCGCACTTGGCCGCGCCCGTGCCGCCCTTGGCGGCGCGCGCGTATTCCGTGGACAGCCAGATGCTCACCGGCGCCACGCCCTTGGCGAAGTAGGGGCCTGCGGGGCTGGCGATGACGTAATAGGCCGCGCGCTGGGCCGAGCGCACGCCCAGGAAACTTTCGTTGGCGATCGTGAAGGGGCGCAGGTACAGGCTGGTTTCCGGCGCGCTGGGCACCCAGGCGGCGTCGGCATTCACCAGTTGGCGGATCGATTCGACGAAGAGTTCGGTGGGCAGCTCGGGCAGGGCCAGGCGGCGCGCGGAACGCTGCATGCGCTCGGCGTTGGCCTGCGGACGGAAGGTCCAGATGGAGCCGTCGGCGTGGCGGTAGGCCTTCAGGCCTTCGAAGATTTCCTGCGCGTAGTGCAGCACCGACGCGGCCGGGTCCAGCATCAGCGGACCATAGGCGCGGACCTCGGCATCGTGCCAACCGCGCTCGGTGGTCCAGTCGATGGAGATCATGTGGTCGGTGAAGTGCTTGCCGAAGCCGGGATCGGCCAGGATGACCTCGCGGTCGGCGGCCGCGCGGGCCTTCTCGGAAGGCTTCGTGCGGAAGGAGGAAGTGATGTCGGCCAGGGTGCTCATCGCGTGCTCGAAGAAGTCGGTACTGCGGTTCAGGGCGTAGGCGTCATCCGGTGCGCAGGTCGCCGGCGGCGTCTTGGTGTCTTGTGTCGTGGAAATCGAGTTTAGCTGATTGGCCGGGGCGCCCCGGACCGGCGGCGGACGGGGAATCCCGGGTGGCCACGGGGGGCGTGACCTCAGCCGGCCTTGCGCAACGTCAGGTTGATCCGTAACGGTCCCAACCGCGGATGCGGCGCATCCTTCAGCGGCGCGATGCCGTGGAAGCGCAGCCGGTCCTCCCCGCCCCACACGGCCACATCGCCGTGATAAAGCGGCACGCGTCGCGGACGGTCGGCACGGACGTGGCCGCCGAAGAGGAACACCGCCTCCATGCCCAGCGACACCGACACGATGGGCGCGCCCAGGTCATGCTCGTCGCGATCCTGGTGCAGGGACATCTTCGCGCCCGGCGCATAGTGGTTGATGAGACAGGCATCGGGCGTGAAGCCGGGAAAGCCCGCCTCTTGCGCGGCGTCGCGCGCCAGGCCGAGAAACACCGCGGGCATGGCCGGCCAGGGCTGGTCGCGGCCTGGGTCCCGCGCCGCGTAGCGGTAGCCGCGCGCATCCGACACCCAGCCCAGCGCGCCGCAATTGGACAGCGCCGCCGACATCGTGAAACCGCCGGGCGTCACCATGTGGCGTGGCGGGGCAACGGCGGTCACGTGCGCGATGGCCGCCAGCAACGCGTCCTGCCTGTCCAGCGCAAAACCGCGCAGGATGCAGGCCTCGCGGCCCAGCGGCTCGCGGTCACCGACGCGGGCCTGCGCGAAGAGATCCAGGGTGCTCATGAGGAAGAATCGTACTGCCAGCGCGCTGCCGTCAGGGCATGGCAGGCACGGTCGCCCGCAAGGACGCCTGGATGCGCGCCACCAGCGCGCGATGCCTGGCCTCGTCGCGATAGCCCGTGTAGACCTGCACCTCGGCCTGCCGGCCGTGCGCACGAGCGAAGAACACCGTCACGCGCGAAGGCAGGTCCATGACGGCGCCCACCCATTCCAGGCGATGCAGGGGGAGGCCCCCGACGGTGAAAGCTTCATTGGCGACCGTGCGCAAGCTCGACACCGTGCCGCGCTGGTCGGCCATGTAGGCCTGGGCGGCGCGGGACAGGTCGGCGGGCGTCTCGCCCGCCTGCGCCGGCGCCACCTTGCGTTCCAGCACCGCCACGCCGATGCGGCGGTCCGTGTCGGCGAACATGCGGCCGTCCAGGATGCCCAGCGCGGTGTCCGACTGATTCAGCCCGATGTCCTCCTCGGGAATATCCGCCGGAACGGCCAGGTGCAGGACGCCATCCAGCAGGCGGACCTGGCCATCCTCGGTCGGGTGGACCGGCGCCATCAGGCCGGCGGACAGGCCGAGGGCGGCGAGGGCTGTTGCGAAAATGCGCATGAAGGAATGCCACCATGGAGGAACGTCGCGCGACCTTAGCCCACGGCGACCGGCGAGGACAAGCCGGGCGGAAGACTGCGCGCTATTGCCTGGCGAGGGATTCTTCAAGATAATCGAAACCTATTCTCATTCACATCCAGCCCCTCCCCCATGCCCCCGCTCTCTTCCGCGCCTGCCATCGAAGCGCTTTATGCCGATCATCATGGCTGGCTTCGCGGGTGGCTGCGCAAGCGCCTGGGCGACGCGGCGGACGCGGCGGACCTGACGCACGATACCTACGTGCGCATCCTGGTCACCGGCCGCACGCCGTCGGAGGCGGACTCCCGCTGCCACCTGGCGCGCATCGCGAACGGCCTGGTGGTGGATCTCCATCGCCGCCGCCGCATCGAAGCCGCCTATCTGGATGCCGTGAGCCTGCTGCCGGCCGCGCATGCCCCGTCGGAGGAAGACCGTGCGCTGGCCATCGAGGCGCTGGTGGAGCTCGACACGATCCTGCATGGCCTGGCGCCCAAGGCGCGTGCCGCCCTGCTGCTGTGCAAGCTGGAAGGCTTGGGCTATCGCGAGATCGCCGTCCGGCTGAACGTGTCGCTCTCGTCGGTGGAGAAATACATCGCCACCGCCCTGCGTGCCTGCTATCAGGCGCTGTATGACGCCCGCGGCTGACGCTGGCGCCGGCGCGCCGGACGACGCCGTGGTGGACCAGGCGGTGCAATGGATGGCACGCCTGTGGTCGGAAGACGCAGCGGATGCCGATCGCGCGGCCTGCGCCCGTTGGCGCGCCGCCCATCCCGACCACGAGCAGGCCTGGCGCCGCTTGCAGGCCATGCACGAGAAATTCGACGGCGTGCCACGCGGCATCGCCCAACACGCACTGCGCGTGCCCACCCCCGATCCCGCCGCCAGGCGCCGGGTACTGGCGGCGCTGGGCCTTGCCGGTACCGCCGCACTCGCCTATCCGCTGGCACGCCAGGCGCCCGCCCTGCAGGCAATGGCAGCGGACGCCCGCAGCGCCACGGGGGAAATCCGCGACCTCACGCTGCCTGACGGCACCCGGCTGGTGCTGGATACCGCCTCCGCCGTCAATCTGCGCTATGACGAACACGAGCGCCGCATCCTGCTGCTGCGCGGGCGCGTCCTGGTCGAGACCGCAAGCGATCCCGCCGGCCGCCCCCTGCGCGTGGAAAGCGCGCAGGGCACGGTCCAGGCGCTGGGCACGGTCTTCAGCGTGCAGCAGGAAGACGATGCCTCCGTGGCGGCAGTCCACGCAGGCGCCGTGGATATCCGGCCGGCCCGGGCCCACGGCGTGGCGGTGCGCGTCGAGGCCGGTCAACGCGCCCGCTACACCACCCGCGCGGCCCACGCACCCACCGTGCTGGACTTGCGGCAGGACGTTTGGCGGCAGGGCCAGTTGGTGGCGCAGGACATGCGCCTGGCCGACCTGCTGGCGGAACTCTCGCGCTATCGCCCCGGCCTCCTGCGCCATGACCCGGCCCTCTCCGAGTTGCGGGTGACGGGCGTTTTCTCCTTGACGGACACCGACCGCACGCTGGCCAACCTGGCAGAGGGACTGGGCTTGCAACTGATCCGCCGCACACGGTATTGGGTCACGCTCCAGCCAGGATGAGGGCAGGCGGGCAAGCAGGAAATTACAAAAAGAAACAAACTCTGGTGAGGAAGCTTTACGGGTTACCGGCCCCTCGTTCGGGAAACAGACAGAACCGCTGTTTCCACGAGGATCTTCCGACCATGGCACCCTGCCTGCCCTCCCTCCCCGGCCGCCGCCTGAGCGCCGGACTTGCCGCCACCCTCGCCCTGTCCTTGGCGTGCAGCCTCCCCGCGCAGGCGCAGGCGGACCCGCCCGCACTGGCTGCCGCCCGGCAATTCGACGTTGCCCCGGGATCGCTGGGCGCCGTCCTGACGCAATACGCCAGCCAGGCCGGGATCGAGCTGACCGCTCCCAGCGCCTTGCTGCAAGGCAAGACCAGCGCGGGGCTGGCAGGCAGGTACGGCGTTGCCGAAGGATTCGACGTCCTGCTGCGCGGCCAGGGATTGCAGGCGACACGCAGCGTCTCGGGCGCCTATACGCTGCGCGCCGTGCCCGCTGCCGGCCCGGGCGCCGCCACCACGCTGACGCCGGTGACCGTCGTGGGGTCCGTGCGCGAAGACCCCACCGCGGCGACGACCGGCTACCTGGCGCGACGCGGCCTGACGGGCAGCAAGACGGACACGCCCAATATCGAGATCCCGCAGGCCATCAGCGTCATCACCCGCGACCAGATGCAGGACCAGGGCGTGGCGCCCGCCTTGCAGGATGCGCTGCGCTACACACCCGGCCTCATCGGCACGCGCGGCGTGAACCTGACCGATGATTCGTTCAATATGCGCGGCTTCGCCGCAGGCCTTGCCACCACATCCAATACGCCGGTGTTCCGGGACGGCATGCGGCAATCCCCGGCCATGTACGCCTCGACCGTCGAACCCTACGGCATCGAGCGCATCGAGGTCATGCGCGGCCCTGGCTCGGTGCTGTTCGGCCAGGTGACGCCCGGCGGCCTGATCAACGTGACGACCAAGCGGCCCACGGACACGCCGCTGCGGGAGATCGAACTGCAGGGCGGCAGCCACGATCACAAACAGGTGGGCATCGACCTGGGCGGACCGTTGGACGACGACAGGGTTTGGAGCTATCGCGTGACCGCCATGGCGCGCGATGCCGACACGCAGACCGACTACATCCCGAACGACCGCCAGTACCTCGCGCCCGCGCTGACCTGGCGCCCTGCCGCGCATACCTCGCTGACGCTGCTGGCCAGCTATCAGCACACGCGCACCCTGTACAACTGGGGGCTGCCGGTGGCAGGCACGCTGCGCGACAACCCCAATGGCCGGCTGCCCCGCGATCGTTTCACCGGTGAACCCGATTTCGACGACTACGACACCAAGACCTGGACCGTCGGCTACCTGTTCGAACACAAGTTCAACGACACGCTGACGTTTCGGCAGAACGCGCGCTACTACCGATCCGACATGACCTGGAACTCCGCCTACGGCGCCGCCATGCAACCCAACCAGCGGCTGCTGAACCGCTTCGGCTTCATCCGCTCGGACGAATACAAGTCCTTCAGCGTGGACACCCAGATGCAGGCCAACTGGCGCCACGGCAATATCGCGCACACGACCCTGGCCGGCATCGATTATTCCTATACCCCCTGGGTGCGCGACGAACGGCGGGGCCAGGTGGCGGCACTGGATCTCTACAACCCGGTCTATGGCGCACCCATCATTCCCAACGCGCGCTCCAGCCGCGTGCTGGATACCGATGCCTCGCAAATGGGCTTCTACCTGCAGGAGCAGATGAAGATCGCGCAGCGCTGGGTCGTGATGGCGGGCGTGCGACACGACCGCAGCCGCAGCACGATCGATGGCGTCCTGACCACCGGCGCGGCCAACAGCCCGGAAAGCCGCCTCAAGCTGCGCGACCGCAACAGCGCCACCACGGGCCGCGCGGGCCTGGTGTATCTCTTCGACAACGGCTGGGCGCCCTACGTCAGCGCCGCCACCTCCTTCGAGCCCGAGTCCGGCGCGGTGGACTTCAACGGAGACACCTTCGAACCCACCAAGGGCAGGCAGTACGAAGTGGGCGTGAAGTTCGAATCACCGTCCAGTCCCTACATGTTCGGCGCCTCGGTCTATGACCTGCGCCGCAGCAACGTGCTGACCGCGGATCCTTTGCATCCGGGCTATTCGGTGCAGACGGGCGCCATCCGGTCACGGGGCCTGGAGCTGGAAGCGAAGGCCGACATCGCCAGGCAGTGGCAGTTGATCGGCGCCTATACCTACACCAACGCCAAGATCCTGCGCAGCAACGCAGGCGATGCGGGCACCGCGCCACCCGGCGTGCCGCGCCACACGATCGCGCTGTGGGGGGTCTATCGCTTCGGCGATGCAGTGGCCCCCGGCCTGAAGGCGGGCGCGGGCGCGCGCCACATCATCGGCACCAGCGGCTACGTGCTCGGCACCACGCCCACCGATGCCAGGTTGCCCTCCTATACCGTGGTCGACGCCATGCTGGGTTACGAGACCGGGCCATGGACGCTGACGCTGAACGTCAACAACCTGCTCGACAAGCGCTACGTGCAGTCCTGCTATTACGCCACCACCACGTGCTTCTATGGCGAAGGCCGCAGCGCCATCGCTCGCGCAGCCTACCGCTGGTAAAGACGCAGCGGGCGCATACAGTGGGACGGCAAGCCGAATCCGGCGCGGGCCTTGCGCTGCCGCGCCTGCAACGGCAGCACCTCGTGCTGCTGCACCGCTATGTCGGCCTGCTCATGGCGGCATTCCTGCTGATTGCCGCGATCACCGGCACGTTGCTGGCCTTTCGCGAGGAACTGGACCAGGCATTGGCGCCCGAGCTGTTCATCGCCGACAGCGATGCAAGGACGCCATTGCTGGATCCCTACACCTTGCGCGAACGCGTCTCCGCCCAGCTGGGACCGCTCGCCAGGGTCGATGCCGTCGTGCTGGCCTTGCGGCCTGGCCGGACCGTCCGCTTTCCGGTGGCCCCCAACCCCGACCCCGCCACGGGTACGTTCGCCGTGCTGGGCCATGACGAGATCTACGCGGACCCGCACACCGGCAAGATCCAGGGCAGGCGGTATCGGGAAAGACTGGGCGTATCCGCCGCGCAGGTCGTGCCCTCGCTCTTCGTCATCCACCATTCGCTGGCACTGCCCGGCAGATGGGGCACGCTGCTGCTGGGCGTGATCTCGTTGCTCTGGACCCTCGATTGCTTCGCGGGCGCGTGGCTGACCTTGCCCAGGGGCCGGCCCTTCATGCAGAAATGGCGACCGGCCTGGCAACTGAAGTGGGGGGCGGGCGCCTACCGCGCCACCCTGGACCTGCATCGCGCGGGGGGCCTGTGGGGCTGGGCCGTGTTGCTGCTCTTCGCCTGGTCCAGCGTGATGTTCAACCTGCGCGAGCCGGTGTTCCGACCCGTCATGGGCCTGTTCCTCGACTTCGACGACTCCTGGCGCAGCGTGCCCATGCGTTCGTCGCCCGTCCTGCGACCCCGCCTGGACTGGCCTGCCGCGCACGCGGCGGCACGCAAGGCCATGCAGGAACTGGCGCGCGAGACAGGCATGCGCGTCAACGCCGAGGAACGCCTGCAACTGGACAGGCGCCGGGGCGTGTACGCCTATCTCGTCCACTCCACCCTGGACCTGCGGCCCGCCGTCGGCAACACGGCGATCCTGATCGACGCCGACACGGGCCAGGCGCTGGGACGCTGGCTGCCCACCGGCGGACCGGCGGGCAACACCGTCAGCAACTGGCTGGGCGCCCTGCACATGGCCCATGTCTTCGGACGCCCCTACCAGGTGTTCGTCGCGCTGACCGGCCTGCTCACTGCGCTGCTTACCGTCACCGGCGTGCTGATATGGCTGCGCAAGCGCCGCGCGCGGCATGCCAGGCCCCCCGGCGGCCCCTCAGGCCAGTACCGGTAGGCCAGGCAGCCGGCACGCTCAGCGGTCCCGTGCCCGGCCTCCCAGCGTGGCAAAGAAACTTGCCACGAAGGCGCCGACCAGCATCGACACGAACGCCCAGAAGGAAAACGCCGCCGCGGCCTTGCGCGCGGTATCGGCGGCCTCGCGGGCCTTCTGTTCGGCCTCCTGGGCCACCTGCCTGGCCTGGTCCTCGACCTGCTTCAGGCGTTGCTGCGCGCTGGCCTCGTCCACGCCCGCTTCCCGGGCGATCAACTTCACCAGGTACGCGCGATCCGCCTCGGAGAGCTGGCCGGTGGACAGGCTGCGTCCCAGGATGCGCGACGCCTCCTGGCGAGTGTCGCCCGGCGCGCCCGTGGCGGCGGGATCGTCGGCGCGGAACAACGCATCCGTGAAGTAGTCCAGCGAAAGACCCTCGCCTTCCCCTTGCGCGGCTTGCCCCGCCGCCGCCGTGAGCGCGCTGGCGCCCGCGCCGGCCACCGCCCCGCCCACCTTGGCGGCGCCCGAGACGGCGGACGAGAGTGCCGAACCGACCAGGATCAAACCCACCAGGGCGCTCAGCGCCCAGACGAGAAACCCGTGCGCGGTATCCCGGAAATAGGCTTCGTCATTATTGACATCCGTCCATTTCGTGCGCAGGCGGCCCGTCACATAACCTGCAATGCCATAGGCGATGACCTGCGTCGCGAACAGCCATGCAATCGACCCGACCGCCAGCGTGGTGCCCGATGCGCCTTCGTCACGCCACGGCGAAACCGAGAGGAATCCGAAACCGGAGCCGCCGGTCAGGAGCAATGCCGATACCGCGGCGGCAATGACCGCCCCGGCGACGACTGCCCCCCACGACACGGCGGATCGGGAGGACTCCAGGCCGCCGTGACCATAGGGGGAGGAGGAGATGGATGTCTGGGTATTTTGCATGACGATTCCTTTGTTGGAGGCACAGAAAATCGGCACTACGAAAAACTCATCCGGATATGAAAACGTGTGGCAGGCAACACCAGCGCGCCAGCAAAAGATACCAGCGATGGTTTTTTTCGCAAGGACCCGCTTTAAACAAAAGCCTTCTGAAATAATGTTTGGAAATAAATAAGCGCTTGGGCCGCGCAAAATGAATACTGGCATCACCCTTGCGGCCAATCCTGCAGGCGCGGGCCGGCGGCGGCACGCCGTCCGCGATCAGTAGCGGTAACGCAGATTCAGCATCACGCTGCGCGGCTGGCCGTAATAGTTCTGGCGCGTCGCGCCGCCCAGCTTCTCGTAGTACTTCCGGTCGAACAGGTTCTCCACCGTCAGCGTGCCGTCCAGATGCCTGTCGAAGGCATAGCCCAGTTGCGCCGTCACCAGGGTGACGCTGCCCTGCTCCCAGCGCACGTTGCCCGCCTGGTGATGGAAGCCGCTGTGGTAGCGCACCCCGCCGCCCACGCTGAAACCTTGCAGCGCCTCATCCTGGAAGGCGTAGCGCGTCCACAGGTGCATGGCGTGGCGCGGCGTCAGCGTGTTGAAGGCCAGGCCCTTCTGCGTGACCGGCGCCTCCAGGTATTTGGTCTGGGTATAGGCGTAGCCCGCCGTCACATCCCAGCCCGGCATCGGCGACCCGCTGATCTCCGTCTCGAAGCCCTGGCTGCGCACCCGGCCCGCCGCAATCGAGAACATGGGATTGTCGGGATCTGCCATGGCGCGGTTGCGGTCCACGATCTGGAACACCGCCGCGTGGGCGTTCAGGCGGCCATCCAGGAACGCGCCCTTCAGGCCGGTCTCCCACTGCCGTCCCTGGCGCGGCTTCAGCGTATTGCCCTGCGCGTCGGTGCTGGTCTGCGGCTGGAAGATGCTGGTGTAGCTGACATAGGCGGAGACCGTCGGGGTCAGGTCGGCGACGATGCCCGCATAGGGCGCCGGGCGGCCCTTGATCCGGTCGACGGATTGGTTGAACTCGCCGAAGTACATATTGTTGTTGCGCGCGTCGTTCTTCCACCACGTCAGTCGCGCGCCGCCGATCACCTTCAGCCAGTCGGTCACGGCGATGTTGGCGCGCGAGTACAGCCCCACCTGGCTGACACGCCCTTCGTTGCCGTTCACGCGGTCCATCTCCGGCTCGGCAGGGTTGCGCACCGGCGCGTGGATGTTCGTCGGGAACACGCTGCCGCCGCCGTAGCTGAAGTTCTTCAGCGTATAGGTATAGTCCGCGCCGACCAGCAGGGAATGCTCACGGCCGAACAGCGTGAAGGGCTGGTTCAGGTTCAGGTCGGCGCCGGTGGTCTGCCAGTGGTTGCGATAGGACCACGCGATGATGTTCGTGTCGCCATTGGCCGGATTGACCGGCGCGTTCGGCCACGTGAAGATCCGCGCGGGCGTGTCCGTGTCGCGATGGAACACGCTGGCCTTGATGCGGCCGCCCTGCGCCAGCCGGTGTTCCAGATCGGCGAAGAGCTCGGTGGTGTCCTCTTCCAGCCGCGTCCAGTCCGCGCTGACATTGGTGCTGCGCTTCACGTCCAGCAGGTCGCCATTGGCATAGGCAGGCAAGCCGAAGGCCGGCCGGCCGCGCGCCTGTTGGTGCGTGATGCCCGCGGCCACGGTCGTGTCCACGCCCAGATCAGCCTCGATGATGCCGTACAGCGTCGGCCGGCGCGAATCGACGCGGTCGACGAATGAACCGCGGTCCTCATAGGCCGCGATGAAACGCCCACGCACCTTGCCCGCCTCGTCGAAGGGCGTGCTGAGATCCGCCACGGCGCGGTAATAATCCCAGGTGCCCACGCTGGCCTGCGCCTCGAAGCCGAAGGTTTCCAGCGGACGCTTGCGCACCAGGTTCACGCTGCCGCCGGGCTCGCCGCTGCCCTGGTACAAGCCCGCGGGTCCGCGCAGCACTTCGATGCGGTCATAGATGGCCAGGTCGAACCCCGTGGACAGGTTGCCGCTGCCCGCGGGCGCCGACAGGCCATCGACCTGGATGGCGTCCAGCGAGTAGCCGCGCGAAATGAAGCCGGACATATTCATGCCCGTGCTCAGCGTCTCGACCGTGATGCCGGTGACGTTGCGCATGGCATCGGACAGGCTGTTCAGGTTCTGGTCGTCCATCTGCCTGCGCGTCACCACCGATACCGACTGCGGAATCTCACGCAGGGTCTGGCCGCCCTTGCCGATCGTGACCGCGCGGCTGGCATAGCTGCCCGAGCCTTCGCTGGTGGCGATGGGCGCCACGCCCAGCACCGTGACCGGCGCCAACGCCGACGCCGACGAGGCCGGCACCGGCTCCAGCCCATAACGACCGGGCCCGCGCGGCACGGCGCGGTAGCCGCTGCCGCGCAACAGGCGGTCGAATCCCTCCTGTACGCCATGGTCGCCACGCAGGCCGGCGCTTTGGCGGCCTGCCAGCAGGGTCGGATCGAAAACCAGTTGCACGCCCGCGCCGGCCGCGAACTGTGCCAGGACGTCGCCCAGCGCACCCGCCGCGATCTGCTGCGCCGGGGCCGGCGACGTCTGCGACCAGGTGGCGCCAGGCAACGCGGCGCCCAAGGCGGCACACAGCGCCAGCATGCGCAGGCCGGGGACACGGCGGGAATTGACGGAAGAAGCAGCCGGGTGGGAAGCGCTGGCGGCGAGCGCGCGTTGGCGAGCCATGAAGGGAACGTCCTTAGGTCGGGAAAGTGGAGGGATGCGCATTGCCGGGCAACGCGCCTTCCTCTCTCTCTCCGGACGAGAAGGAAAAAGTGATCACTGTCTGGCGAAGTTATTTCAGGCCGGGCCGACCGATACCCAGTAGCGGCTGAAACGCCTCACCCGCAAGGGCAATTGGCCTTGCAGCGTGTCCAGCGCCGCGTCGGTGTCGGCCAGGGACAAGGCGCCGGACACGGGCAGGTCGGCCACCGCCGGATCACAGCGCAGCACGCCGGGACGGTAGCGGCCCAGCTCGGCCAACAGGTCCGCCAGGCGCATGTTGCGCGCCACCAGCATGCCCTGGCGCCACAGCAGCGCAGACGCGTCCACGACGGACTGGACGGGCTCGGCCCCCGGCAGGAAGCGCGCCTGCTCGCCCGCGCCCAAGCGGATGGTATCCCCCGTGACGGGTCGCCACAGCACGGCATGCTGAAACACCGCCACTTGCACGCCCGGCGCCAGGCGACGCACCGTGAAGCGGGTGCCTTGCGGCTCGACCTCACCCCACGGCGTTTCCACCCGCAAGGGACGGCCCGCCGGGTCGGCGTGACCCGTCTCGACGAAGACTTCCCCGGCATGCAGCACCAGCCGCCGCTCCGTGGGGGTAAATCTCACGCTCACCGCGCTGGCGGTGTTCAGCACGAGTTGCGTGCCGTCATCCAGGGTCAGCGACCGGCGCTCTCCCGTGCCGGTGGATAGGTCGGCCGTCCATACCTGCCAGGGCTGTTCGCGCCACGCCAACCAGGCCACCGGTGCGGCCAGCACCAGGCCCGCGCCGGCGCGCAGGACCGCGCGGCGGTTTGCCGTGCGCCTGGCGCCCCGACGCTGCGCCAGGCGCACGGCTTGGGGGCCGATGCCCGCGGGCAATGCGTCGAATGCGCCCAGCACCTTTTCCGCCCGCGCCCAGGCACGCGCCTGGGCCTCGCCCTGTCCCAGCCAGGCCTCGAAGGCCTGGTGGTCAGCCGCGCCGGGGCGCTCATAACGCAGGCGCAACACCCACTCCGCGGCTTCCTCCAGCAATGCCGGGTCTACCGGCAGCGCCGCCCCGTCATCCGTCACGAGGGTGCTCATTCCGCCGCCAGCATGCAGGCCATCAGTGCGCGGTGGATATGGCGGCGCACCGTGATGGCGGGCTTGCCCGTCCGTTCCGCGATCTCCCGCAGCGTCATGCCGTCCAGTTGCGCCATCAGGAAGACGTCACGCGTGAAGGCGGGCAGGCTGTCCAGCAGCGCATCCACGCGCAGCAGGGCCTCGACGATCAGCACCCCCGCCTCGGGCGACGGCGCCACCGCCTCCGGCACCCGCGCCAGCGCGTCCAGGTAGGCCTGCTCGACGTCACGGCGACGCCAGTGATCGACGAGCAATCCCTTGGCGATATGCGTGATCAGCGCGCGCGGCTCGTCCCGCAGGGCATGCACGCGCCGCGAGGTCATCAGGCGCAGGAAGGTGTCGTGCGCCAGATCGGCGGACGCGAATGCGTCCCCAAGGCGCCGGCGGAACCATCCCCTGAGCCAGCCGTGATGGGCGAGATACAGCGCCTCCACCGTCTGGCGCGCGGATAGGTCGGTCATTGAATGGGGAGCGGGAAAGGACTGGGGAAGAAAATAATGAGAATTCTTATCAATTATGAAGTAAAGCCCCGCGCAGCACAAAATCTTTAGGTTGTCCCCATTTCCAACCTGACGGTCATGCACAACGCCCCCGCGTGTAAACTTCAGGCTTTTTGATTCCCGCTGTATGGCAGAAGCCTCCCGACGCGCGCGCTTCAGCGGCCCCGCACTGGTTCGCCTGCTGGCTCGCCTGGCGGACATCGACGCAACTGAAAGCAAACAGGCGCTTCCAGACCGACTGAGCCAGTGGCTGGGCTGGTCCGACGCCATCACGCTGTCAGCCGCGCACAACGGCGAACCGCCACCCGTCCCTCCCGGCGCGCCCGTCTTCGATGACGAGCAAGGCCTGGAGGTGCAACGCTTGCGCGCCACGCTTGCCGGCGCCATCGATGACGACAGTCCGTTCAGGGGCAGGCCGGGCGCCCCGGCGCCCGCCCCCGCGCTCGACTACGTGGCCTATCGCCAGCACTACGTCTTCCTGCAGAAGACGATGGACACGGCGATCTCGCCGCTGCGCGTCCGCCTGCGCGCCATGCTGGCCGCCCGTGCCGGAGAGATGACCCGGCTGGCCGTCGTCGATGCGCTGATGGAACGCACCCTGAGCCCGCGCGAACGCGTGCTGTTCGGCAAGATTCCCACCGTGCTGGAACGGCGCTTCCGCCAGTTGCGCGACGACGATATCGCGGCGCGGACCGATGGCGAGGACGACAGTGCGCCGATCGCAGCCGGCCCCTGGCTGGACGTGTTCCGCCAGGACATGCGCGGCGTGCTGCGTGCCGAGCTCGACGTCCGCCTGCAGCCCGTGGAAGGACTGCTGGCCGCGTTGCGCGGCAGCTGACAACAACATAGACAAGACAGACCCCATGACCCGAACGCTTTTCCGATGTGCCGTTTTCCTGGCGGGCCTTGCCGTCGTGGGCTGGATCGCCGCCGGTTACGTAGGCAGCAACCCGCTTGCGCTGGCCGTCACCGTGCTGATCGGCGTCTGCTACCTGGCAGGCTCGCTGGAATTGCTGCAGTACCAGCGCCACACCAGCGCCCTTTCGCAGGCGCTGGCCGGCCTGACCGCGCCGCCCGCCAGCTTGAATGACTGGCTGGACGCGCTGCCCGCCAGCCTGCGCCCCGCCACGCGCCTGCGCGTGGACGGCGAACGCGTGGGCCTGCCCGGCCCGGCGCTCACGCCCTATCTGGTCGGCCTGCTGGTGCTGCTGGGCATGCTCGGCACCTTCCTCGGCATGGTCGCCACGCTGCGCGGCACCGGCGCCGCGCTAGAAAGCGCCGCCGACCTGCAGGCCATCCGCGCCTCGCTGGCCACGCCCATCAAGGGGCTGGGCTTTGCCTTCGGCACCTCGGTCGCGGGCGTCGCCACCTCGGCCATGCTGGGTCTGCTGGCCGCCCTCGCCCGTCGCGAACGCGCCGAGGTGTCCCGCAGCCTGGACGCCAGCGTGAGCACCACGCTGCGTCCCTTTACCGCCGCGCACCGGCGCGACGAAGCCCTGGCGCTGTCCCAGCGCCAGGCCGACATCCTGCCCGCGCTGGTCGAGCAGTTGCGCGGCCTGACCGCCGCGCTGCAGCAACAGCACCAGGACCTGGGCCAGCGCCTGTCCACCAGCCAGGACGCCTTCCACGGCAAGACCGAGACGCTGTACACCCGCCTGGCCGACACGCTGGGCCAGGCCCTGAAGGACAGCGCGGCGGAAAGCGCGCGCGCCGCCGGCGCCGCCATCCAGCCCGCCGCCGAGGCCACGCTGGCGGGCCTGACCCGCGAAACCGCCACCTGGCAGGCCTCGGTGTCGCAGACGCTGCAACAGCAGGTGGACGCCATCGCCACGCGCCTGGGCACGACCACCGACACCCTCGCCACCCGCCTGGACACCGCCACCGGCGCCATTGCCCAGCAACTGGCGCAAAGCACCCAGGCCATCGCCGCGAACCTGGAAGGCAGCACCGCCAGCATCGCCACGAACCTGAAGGACACCACGGCATCCATCGCCACGCGCCTGGAAAGCGCCACCACCGCCATCGCCGGCAACCTGAGCGGCACCAGCACCGACATCGCCACGCGCCTGGATACCAGCACCCGCGCCATCGCGGACAACCTGGCTGCCAGCACCGCCTCGATCTCGGACAGCCTGGACCAGAACACCCGCGCAATCGCCACGAGCCTGGACAACACCACGCGCGCCATCGCCGCGAATCTCGAAACCAGCACCGGCGCCATCACCCGCAACCTGGAAACCAGCACCGCCGGCATCCGTGCCAGCCTGGATGCCGGCACCGATTCCACAGCGGAAAAGCTGGCTGCCGTGGCCGAGATCGCCTCGGTGCAGCTCGAAGCCACCACCCAGGCCGTCACCGAGACCTGGCGTCAGGCATTGGCCGATCACCAGCAGGCCAGCGACACGCTGATGCACACGCAGCGCTATGCGCTGGAACGCTCGGCTGGCACGCTGGAGAAGAGCGTCGGCGCCCTGCTGACCGGCATGGACACGCGCATGACCGAGGTCACGACGCAGCTCTCGCAAGCCTGGACCGAGGCCCTGGCTCGCCACGAAAGCGCCAACGGCAAGCTGGCCGAGCAGAACCAGGCCATGCTGGATGCGGCCGCCGCCCAATTGGCGCAGCAGTCCGCCGACACCGTGCGCGCGGCGGAGGCCGCCCGCCAGACCCTGCAGGACACACTGGCCGCGCGCGACGAAGAACGCCTGGCCGCATGGACCGGCGAGCTGCGCACCATCGCCGCGTCGCTGCGCGACACCTGGCAGCAAGCCGGTGAACACGCCGCCGCGCAACAGCGCGAGGTCAGTGCGTCGCTGTCGCGCAGCGCCGATGACATTGCCGAGCGCGCGCGCGAACACGCCACCACCACGCTGGCCGAGATCGCCCGCCTGATGCAGGCCGCGGCCGAGGCGCCCAAGGCCGCGGCGGACGTCATCGCCGAACTGCGCGACCGCCTGTCGGACAGCATGGCCCGCGACAACGCCATGCTGGACGAGCGCGCGCGCCTGATGGAAAGCCTGCGCACCCTGCACGACGCGGTGAACCAGGCCTGCACCGAGCAACGCGGCGCCATCGACGCGCTCATCAGCACCTCGTCCGACCTCATGGAACGCGTGGGCAGCCAGTTCCGTGACACCGTGCTGTCCGAGACCGACAAGCTGTCGCAGGCCGTGCAGTCGGAAACCGGCAAGCTGTCCGAAGCCGCCGACCAGGTGGCCGGCAGCGCCACGCAGGTCAGCAGCCTGGGCGACGCCTTCGGCGCCTCGGTCCAGGCCTTCGACTCGGCCAACGAAAAGCTGGTGGCCCACCTGGCGCGCGTCGAAGCCGCGCTGGACAAGTCGCTGGCACGCAGCGACGAGCAGCTTGCCTATTACGTGGCGCAGGCCCGCGAGGTCGTGGACCTGAGCCTGCTGTCGCAGAAGCAGATCATCACCGAGCTCAAGCGCGCCGCTGAAAGCAGGAATCCGGACGGCGCCGAGGCGGCATGAGAGACGATCTCGACGCGGGCGTGGAGCCCGGCGCCCCCGCCTGGGCCGTCTTCGGCGACCTGATGTCGGTGCTGCTGGGCGCCTTCGTGCTCATCCTGGTGGGCGTGATCGGCTTCCAGCTGGAACTCTCGGCCCGGTTGCAGGAAGAAGTGGCGCAACGTGAAGCCGAGACCCAGCGCCGCCAGACCCTGGAAGAAGCGCTGGCCGGCCCCCTGCTGGCGGGCCGCGTGACGCTGGTGGACGGGCGCATCGGCATCAGCGGCAACGTCCTGTTCGCGTTGAATTCCGACCAGTTGCAGGCCGAAGGCCTGGACGTGCTGAAAAGCCTGGCCGCGCCGCTGGGCGAATACCTGCGCAGCCGCGACGAAATCCTGATGGTCAGCGGCTTCACCGATGACCGGCCCGTGCACGGCAACAACCGCCGCTTCGCGGACAACTGGGAACTGTCCGCGCAGCGTGCGCTGACGGTCACGCGCGCCCTCATCGATGAAGGCCTGCCCGCCAGCTCGGTGTTCGCCGCGGCTTTCGGTTCGGAGCAACCCGTGGCGTCGAACGACGACGAGGCCGGCCGCGCGCGCAACCGCCGCGTGGAGATCGCCCCGCTGCCCCGCCCCGCCGCCACCGAGGCGCCCGCGCCATGACGGCGCCAGACGTGTCCCGCGAACGCGGCCCCCTGGGCCTGCTGTGCGACGACATCGTTCGCCAACGCGAGGGCAGCCCTTTCCAGGCGGCCTACCCCGAGCTGCCGCTGCTGGATGAGTTGCGCGAGCTCTGGGCCAGCCTGGGCGCCGACCAGCAGCTGCGCCAATCGGAAGAACAGGTGCCCGACAATGCCGGGCCGCTGAACTCCAGCCATCTCATCCACCGTTCGCTGTCCCTGATGCGCGCGCAGTCGCCGGACTATCTGCGGCAGTTCCTGGCTTACGCCGAAACGTTGTCGTGGATGGAGGAATTGGTGGAAAGCAGCGTGGCGCCGAGGAATCCGGCCATGGCGGGCGCCCGCAAGAGCACGCGGGGCGCAAAGGCCCGTTGAAAGACGGCGGCGCCAGCGTCTACCACGCCACGCCCTCGTCCCCCGGCGCGCGCAGATGCCCGGCAAACCGCTGGGCCAGGAACTCCACGAAGGCCACGGTCTTGGCCGGCAGGTTCAGGCGCTCCGGGTACAGCACATGGACGTCCGCCGCGGGCGGATGCCACTCCGGCAGCACCACGGCCAGCCGCCCCGCGCGAACCAGTTCAGCCGTTTCCCAATCCGAGCGCAACACGATGCCGTGCCCGTCCAACGCCCATTGCGTGGCAGCCTGTCCATCGTTTGCGCTGAGCGGCCCGCGCACCTTGATGGTTTCATGGCGCTGGCCCGATTGCAGTTGCCAGGTGCCATAGGCCAGCTCGTTTTCCCGCACCACGATGCAACGATGTCCCAGCAGATCGCGCGGCGTGGCGGGTTCGCCGTGCGTGGCCAGGTAACGCGGCGCGGCGCACAGCCTGCGCCGGTTCGAGGCAATGCGGCGGCCGGTCAGGCGCGCATCGGGCAGATCTCCCACCCGCACGCCCACGTCCAGGCCTGACTCGATCAGGTTCATCGGCCTGTCGGTCAGCTGCAGCTGCACGTCCACGTCGGGGTACTGCCGCACGAAGTCCGACACCGCCGGCACGATGTGCACGCGGCCGAAGCCGAAGGTGGCGTTCACGCGCAGCAAGCCCTGGGGCCGCGCGCGGGCGCTGGTGACGCTGCGCTCCAGGGCATCCAGTTCAGCCAGGATGAGCCGCCCGCCCGCCAGATAGACCTCGCCCTCCTGCGTCACGCTGATACGTCGCGTGCTGCGGTTCAGCAGGCGCACGCCCAGCCTGCGCTCCAGGTTGGCCAGGCGCGTACTGACGGCGGGCGGCGTCAGTCCGAGTTCGCGCGCGGCGGCCGACAGGTTGCCGTGGCGCACGACCAGCGCGAAGAAAGCCAGATCAGAGAGTCCGTCCATGGGCGCTCCTGCCGCCAATTATTAAATTAAATTTACCAACAGTGTATTTTTAACTTAATTATAAGAAGCAACTTGGGCCATACACTCGTTGGACAAACAAGGAGCCGGCACCCGCCAGGACTCCAACAACGAGGAGACCCACCATGAACCCGACCCGACGCCTGACCCGTCTTGCGCTGTCCGCCACGCTGGCCTGTGCCGCGCTGGCCCCGGCCCTGGCCAGCGCCGCCCAGGATTTCCCCCAACGCCCCATCACGCTCGTCGTGCCCTTCGCGCCCGGCGGCAGCGTGGACATCGCCGCGCGCCTGATCGCCGACGCCTGGGGCAAGACCCTGGGCCAGAGCATCGTGGTGGAAAACCGCGCCGGCGCCTCCGGCAACATCGGCATGGCCTCGGTGGCGCGCGCGCGGCCCGACGGCTACACGCTGGCCATCAACACCATGTCCCTGGCGATCAACCCGTCGCTCTTCAAGGACATGAGCTTCGACACGCAGAAGGACCTGCGCGCGGTGGGGGCCGTGGCCACCTCGCAGCACGTGCTGACCGTGACATCCAGCCTGCCCGTCGACAACGTACAGGCGCTGCTCGACCATGTGCGCGCGCAACCCGCCAACGCGCTGAGCTTCGGTTCGGCGGGCACCGGCAGCACCTTCCACATGGCGGCGGAACTCTTCAAGTCGGTATCGAACACGCAGATCCTGCACGTGCCCTATCGCGGCGGCGGCCCGGCCATGCTCGACACCATCAGCGGCCAGGTGCAGATGAGCTTTCCCGTGCTGTCGGCGGCCAAGCCCCAGGTGGACGGCGGCAAGCTGAAGGCGCTGGGCGTCACCGGCACGACCCGCTCGCCGTTGCTGCCTGACGTGCCCACCATCGCCGAATCGGGCTTGCCCGGCTACGAATTCAACACCTGGTTCGTGGTGAGCGCGCCCGCCGGCACGCCGCAGTCCGTGATCGATGCCTTGAACGGCAAGCTGGCCGAGGCGCTGCGCACGCAAGCCGTGTCGCAACGCATGCAGCGCGAAGGCTTCGAACCGCTGATCAAGTCGCCGGCCGACACCGACGCCCTGGTCAACGAGGAGGTCGTCCGCTGGGCCGGCATCATCGAAAAGGCCGGCATCGTGGCCACGCCCTGATCCCTTCCCGCGCCGGGCCGCAGGGGACCGGCGCCTCTCTGTTGAAAAAAGGAAATCCCATGCCCGGGATGACGCTCTACGACAAGCTGGTGGCGAGCCACACGGTCAGCCGCCTGGACGCCGAGCACGTGCTGCTCTATGCGGACCTGCACATCATGAACGAGTACACCAGCCCGCAGGCCTTCAGCGGCCTGGCCGCACGTGGCGCATCCGTGCGCAGGCCCGGCCAGCAGCTGGCCGTGGTGGACCACGTGATTCCCACGCATCCGGTCCCGGTGCCGGTGCGCGTGATCCACGACGACCTGTCGGCCAGGCAGGCCGATAACCTGGGCGTGAATTGCGACAGGCACGGCATCACGCTCTTCGACACCAACAGCCCGCTGCAAGGCATCGAGCACGTGGTGGCGCCCGAGTTCGGCATGATCCTGCCCGGCATGGTGGTGCTCTGCGGCGACAGCCACACCACCACCTATGGCGCGCTGGGCGCCTTGGGCTTCGGCATCGGCACGTCCGAGGTGGAGCACGTGCTGGCCACGCAGGCGCTGGTCTATCGGGTGGCCCGCAACCTGCGGGTGCGCGTCGACGGGCGACTGCCCGAGGGCGTGACGGCGAAGGATCTCGTCATCCATGTGGTTCATCGCCTTGGCGCGCAAGGCGCGCGTGGACACGCCGTGGAATATGCCGGCAGCGCCATCGACGCCCTGAGCGCCGAGGCCCGCATGACCCTGTGCAACATGACGGTGGAAGCCGGCGCGCGCGCCGCGCTGATCGCCCCCGACGCCACCACGCTGGCCTACGTGCGCCAGCGGGCGCCGGATCTCGTGACCGACGCGGCCTGTGCCTACTGGCGCACGCTGCACAGCGACACGGACGCCGTCTTCGACATCGAGCACGTCTTCGACGCCGCCACCTTGGCGCCCTATGTCACCTGGGGCACCAGCCCCGACCAGGCGCTGCCCGTGGACGGCCGCGTGCCCGATCCCGCCAGCGAACCCGACGCGCTGGCGCGGCTGGCGCTGCAGAAGGCCGTCGACTACATCGGCCTGCCGCCCGGCACGCCCATCGCCGGCGTGCCCGTGGAACGCGTCTTCATCGGCTCGTGCACCAATGCGCGCATCGAGGACCTGCGCAGCGTGGCGGAGGTCGTGCGTGGCCGGAAAGTGTCGCCGACCGTGCGCGCCATGGTCGTGCCCGGCTCCGGCGCCGTGCGCCGGCAGGCCGAAGCCGAAGGCATCGCGGCCCTGCTGATCGAGGCGGGCTTCGAATGGCGCCAGCCCGGCTGTTCGATGTGCCTGGCCATGAACGACGACGTGCTGCGCGACGGCGAACGCTGCGCCTCCACCACCAACCGCAATTTCGAAGGCCGCCAGGGACGCGGCGGCCGCACGCACCTGATGAGTCCCGCCATGGCCGCCGCGGCCGCGCTGGCCGGCCGCATCGTCGATATCCGCCAGAAGGACTCACAGTCATGAGCACCGCCAGCATCGCCGCCATTGCCGCCCCGCTGCCATTCAGCAACCTGGACACCGACCAGATCATGCCCAAGCAATTCCTGCGCATCATCGACAAGGCCGGCCTGGATCGCGGCCTGCTGTACGACCTGCGCTTCGACGCGCAAGGCGCACCGCGCCCGGACTTCGTCCTGAACCAGGACGCCTACCAGGGCGCGGGTGTGCTGGTGGCCGGCCCCAACTTCGGCTGCGGTTCCAGCCGCGAACACGCCGTGTGGGGCCTGCAGCAGTTCGGCATCCGCGCCATCATCGCGCCCAGCTTCGGCGAGATCTTCTATTTCAACGCGCTGAACAACGGCCTGCTGCTGGTCACGCTGGCGCCGGCCGAGGTCGAGTCCCTGATCGCACGCGTGGCAACACCCGCCACGAATCGCGTGGAGATCGACCTCTTCGCGGGCACGGTCACGGCCGGCGATTGGCGGGCCGGCTTTACACTCGGCGAACGCCACCGCCGCATGTTCGCCGACGGGCAGGACATGGTCGGCGCGACCCTGGCGCAGCAGCAGGACATCGATCGCTTCGAGGCCGCGCACTGGCAACGCCAGCCCTGGACCCGCGACATCGTGCTGCGCGCCCGGCAACGCCTGGACGCCGAGGAGCTCTCCGCATGAGCCATGCCCTGTTCGACCTGCCCGTGCAACGCATCACGGCCAACGGCATCACGCTGGCCGCGCGCATCGCGGGCGACGGCCCGCCTTTGCTGCTGCTGCACGGCCACCCGCAGACCCACGTCATGTGGCACCGTGTCTGGCCGGAACTGGCCAGGCGCCACACTTGCGTCGCCGTTGACCTGCGGGGCTATGGCGACAGCGACAAGCCGCCCGCCACGCCCGACCACGCGCACTATGCCAAGCGCGTCATGGCGCAGGACATGGCCGCGCTGATGCAGGGGCTGGGGCACGCCCGGTTCGCCGTGCTGGCCCACGACCGCGGCGCGCGCGTCGCCCACAGGCTGGCGCTGGACCATGCCGGCCAGGTCACGCGGCTGATGCTGCTGGACATTGCGCCCACGCTGGACATGTATGAAGGCACCACGCAGGCCTTCGCGCGCGCCTATTACCACTGGTTCTGGCTGATCCAGCCCGCGCCGTTGCCCGAGACGCTGATCGAGCGCGACGGCGGGTTCTATGTGCGCAGCATCATGGGCGGGCGGCCGGGCGGCCTGGCTCATTTCTCGCCTGAAGCGCTGGCCGAGTATCAACGGTGCGCGCAACTGCCCGGCTGGGCCACGGGTGTGTGCGAGGACTACCGCGCCTCGGCCTTCATCGACCTGGACCACGACAGGGCCGGCCGCGCGGCCGGTGAGCGGCTGACGCAGCCGCTGCGCGTGCTGTGGGGCGCGCGCGGCGCGGTGGGCGCGAACTTCGACGTGCTGGCGTTGTGGCGCGCGATCGCGGACGATGTGTCGGGCGAGGCATTGCCCGCGGCGCATTACCTGGCGGAGGAAGTGCCTGACCTTGTATTGGCCCAGGCCAGGGACTTTCTGGGCTGAGCAGCGGACCGGCGCTGCTTGTCCGGCAGCATTACGCGCCAGGCCGCGCCGCCTTCTGCAACACCCCATCCAGCGCATTGCCGAACGCCCGCCGGTCGGCCTGGCTGAAGGCCGAGGGTCCGCCGGTTTCCACGCCCACGCTGCGTAGCTCTTCCATCATGTCGCGCATTGCCAGGCGTTCACGAATGGTGTCCAGCGTGTAGCGCTCGCCGCGCGGGTTGATCACCATGGCCTGCTTGTGCAGCACTTCGGACGCCAGCGGAATGTCGTTGGTGATGACCAGGTCGCCGGCCTGGACGTGTTCGACGATGTAGCTGTCGGCCACGTCGAAGCCGCGCGGCACCTGTATCGCGCGCAGCCAGGGCGAGGGCGGCGTGCGCAGCATCTGGTTGGCGACCAGCGTCACGTGGCGCTCCCAGCGCTGCGCCGCGCGGAACAGGATTTCCTTGATGACGACGGGACAGGCGTCCGCGTCCACCCATATCTGCATGGGGGTCAGGCCTTCAACGCGTCGGCCAGCAGCGTGTTGACCAGCTCGTTGACGAGCACGCCGTCCGCGTCGGCGCGCGCGCGCAGCGCGTCGATCAGGGGCTGGCGCAGCTTCACCGGGAAGGAAACCAGCCCAGCGGCCTGGTCCAGCTTGCGCTGCTCGCGGCGGTCGGGCGCGGCGGCGGCGCCCGGCACGCGGCCGGGCGGCACGGCGGCGTTCATCCTGCCCACGATCTTCAGGGCTTTGTTCTTTTCGAGGTCGGTCTTTTTCATGGCGGATCCGGGAAACGCGGCCGGACGGATGCCCGGCGCGTGGTGCGTGCTTGTACCACAGGCCAGGCCGCGCGCGCTCAGCCGCCTTGCCCCTTGACCAGCGCCACCAGCGGCGCCACCGCCGGATTGCCCGACGCCGCCTGCACGGCCAGCACCACCAGCAGTTCCGGCGCGCCCTGCAACGGCAGTGACGTCACGCCCGGCGCCAGCTCACTGCACAAGGACGCAGGCACCAGCGCGATGCCCAAGCCTTCCGCCACCAGGCGGATGATGGTGTGCTGCAAACGTGGCTCCAGGATGATGCGTGGCGGGACCCCACCCGACTGGCAATACGCCAGGATCGCCGCGCGCAGCGTCGGCACCGCCGCCGCCGGCGCGGCGATCAGGTCCTCTCCCGCCAGATCCTTCGGCCCGACGCGCTTGCGCCCCGCCAGGGCATGTCCGGACGGCACGATGAGCCGCAGCCGGTCCCGCAGCAGGGGCAAAGCTGTCAGCCCGGGCGGCAGGGGCGCGTCGAAAGTGATGGCGGCATCCAGCTTGCCCTCGCGCAGCATCCCGTCGATGTCGGCCGGCGTATTTTCCTCCAGCACCAGCCGCACGTCAGGCCGTAGCGCCACATACCGCCGCACCAGCTTCGGCACCACACCCTGCGCCGCGTGCATCATGAACCCCAGCCGCAGCTCGCCGGTCTTGCCCTCGGCCACCAACCGGGCATCGCGGCAGGCGGCATCGAATTTCGCCAGCACCGCCCGCGCATCCGCCAGGAAACGTTGCCCCGCCGGCGTCAGCGCCACGTTGCGCGAATTGCGCGCCACCAGTGTTGCGCCCAGTTCACGTTCCAGCGCCGCGATCTGCCGGCTGAAAGGGGGCTGGCTCATGTTCACGCGCGCCGCGGCGCGTCCGAAATGCAGCGTTTCGGCCAGCGCAACGAAATAGCCCATCTGGCGGCTGTCCATTCAATGCCCCTGAAGTATCGATCGCATCCAAAATAGCATTGGATGGCATCGATGCGGGAATGCTAGCGTTGCGCCTTCGTTTTCCGCGCCCCCGTTTTCGTCATCCTGCTGCAAATGCTTGCCAATCTGCTTGTCGTCCTGCCGGTATTCGCCCTGATTCTCACCGGCTGGATCGCGCGCCGCAGCGGCGCGCTCGGCCCCGCCGCCACGCGCGAGGTCAACCGCCTGGTGGTCTACCTGGCCCTGCCCGCCCTGCTTTTCGACATCATGGCCAATGCCAGCCTGGAACAGGTCTGGCAGCCGCGCTTCATCCTGGCTTTCGCGCTGGGGTGCGCGCTGGTCTTCTGCCTGACGCTATGGTTGCGTATCCACCAGGGCGCCAGGCTGGCCGACGCGGCCATCGACGGGCTGAACGCCAGCTATGCGAACACGGGTTTCGTCGGCTTCCCGCTGGTGCTGGCGCTCATCGGCGAAAGCGGCATGGGGCCGACGCTGGTCGCCACCATCCTGACGGCCTGCGTGCTGTTCGCCATCGCCATCACCCTGATCGAAGCCACCAGGCAAAGCGGCGCCCGGCGACGCGACATCGTGCGCAAGACGCTGTTCTCGCTGGCGCGCAATCCGCTGCTGGTTGCCCCGGTGGCAGGCGCCGTGGTGCTGCTGTCCGGCTGGACGCTGCCCACGCAGGTCAACGCCTTCCTGTCGCTGCTGGGCGGCGCGGCCTCTCCCTGCGCACTGATCGCACTGGGTCTTTTCCTGGCCGGCACCGCCCCGCAGGCCTCGGCCCCGCAGGCGCGCACGGCCAGCATGCTGATCGGCATGAAGCTGGTGGCGCAGCCCGCCGCCACGTGGGTCATTGCCGGGCCGTTGCTGGGCCTGCCGGCCGTGGCCACGCACACCGCGGTGCTGCTGGCGGCGCTGCCCACCGGGACGGGTCCGTTCATGATCGCCGAGCTGTACCAGCGCGAAGCGCTGCTGACCAGCCGCGTGGTGCTGGTCACCACGGCCTTGTCGGTGGCGACACTGCCGCTGGTGCTGGCGCTGGTGGGCAGCTAGTGTGCTGTCAACGCGAAAAGGCCCTAGGCCGGGCGGTCTGTCCTGTCCAAGACGGAGGAGGTCCCGGACGTCATCGCGGAGGCCCTATCGATACACCGCAGCACCGGCGACAGGAACCCCAGCAGCATCACCAGGCCACCCACGGTGCCCAGCACGACGAACAGCCAGCGCGCGCCCAGCACATCGCCCAGCGGCGTCGCGATGGCCAGTCCCACCGGCGCGGCGAACCCCATCAAGGTCGTCAGCAGCGACAGCACCCTGCCCTGCAGTTGATTCGGCACCGTCGACTGCAGCAGCGCCATGAAGGGCGCGTTGCCCATCACATATGCCACCGAGCTTGCCACCCACCAGCACACCGCCAGCCAGAACATGTCGCGGGGCGCGGCCGCCGTCAGCGCAAGGGTGAAGCACGACAGTGCGAAGCCCCACAGCACCCAGCGCACGCGACGCCTCGGCGCCAGTGCCGCCATCGCCAGCCCGCCGGCGATCATGCCTGCGCCGCCCAGGCTTTCGACCAGCGCCACCTGCGGCGCGCCGCCGCCGAAATGCGTCTTCACCAGCAGGGGCAGCAGCGTGAACAAGGGCATGATGACCAACACAGCCGCCGTCAACAGGCCATACAGGCGGCGCAGCGCCGGATCATGCCAGACCGTGTCCACGCCTTCCTTGAATTCGCGCCACAGGCTGCGCCGCTGCCCGCGGTCGACCTGGGGCTGTGGAATGGCGAAGAAGAATAGCGGCAGGATGCCCAGCAGCGCGGTCATCACGTCGATGCTCAAGGCCCAGCCGATGGGCATGACGCTGATGGCCAGCGCACCCAGCGGCGCGGCGCCCACGGTCATGATGCCGAAGAGGGATTGGTTCAGCCCCGCCGCGCGCGAGAGGAAGCTGCCCGGCACCAGCATGGCGGTGCTGGCCGCGGCGGCCGGCTGCTGGAAGGCCTGCATGGCGCTGCGGATGGCCATCATCACGTACAGATGCCACAACTGCACGCTGTCGGTCAGGAAGAGCACGATCAGCACGGCCATGCACGCGGCGCTGATCACGTCCGCAACGACGAGGATCAGGCGACGGCTGTAGCGGTCGGCGAACGTGCCGCCCAGCGGCCCCAGCACCGCCTGCGGCAGCAGCGCGGCCAGGCCCGCCGTGCCCAGCGCGCCCACGCTGCCGGTCGTATCGGTGATCCACCACAGCAGCACGAACTGCGTCAATGCCGACCCGATCAGCGACAGGGCCTGGCCGATGAAGATGCTCCAGTAGCGCAGTTGCCACGGAGAATTCGGCGCAATGATGGGCGTGCTCGTCAACGTCGTCTCTGGGTCCACAAGGGGTTGCGGCGCAGTGTATCAACGTGGCGTGGCACGCCCGCGAAATCCCCTACGCGCCAGCGGCGCAGCGCAGACCGATCTGACGGTGCCCCTGCGAGGATTCGTTGGAGAAGCCATTGCGATGGCTGGCGGTCAGCGTCTCGGGACGGTTGTCGTACTGGTAATCGCCGCCGCGGGTCACGCCGGACCTCTCCTTGTCAGGGCGACGGTGCGCGTCGCAATCGCGCTTCGGCGGATACGCGTGCATGCGTGCATTGATTACCTGGCCGCGCATTTGCAGCGGCCGGATGAGGAATCCTGGTGAGGCGCCCGGCGTCGTGGCATAATTGAAAACGATTCCCATTTAAATCCATACGCCCTCTTCCGCCGTGGACCCGCAACTCGCCAGGAACACCCGGTTCACCAGCATTTATCGCGCAGACCAGCCCTGGCTGGAGCTGCGCCTGCGCGACGGGTTGCGCAACCGCGAAGACGCCCAGGACATCGCCAGCGAAACCTTCACCCAGCTGCTGCAGGCGCCCGCGCTGCTGCAGCTGCAGGAGCCGCGCGCGATGTTGCTGACCATCGCCCGCCGGATCACCTGGCGGCTGTGGCGCAGGCGAGAGCTGGAGCAGGCCTGGCTCGACACGCTGCGCCTGCTGCCCGAGCCCACCGCGCCTTCGGCCGAAAGCCGCTACCAGACCCTGCAGGCGCTGCAGACCCTGGATGCCGTCCTGGACGGCCTTTCCGGCAAGGCTCGCATGGCGTTCCTGTACAGCCAGCTCGACGGCATGACGCACGCGGACATCGCCGCGCGAATCAAGGTATCGCCCACGATGGTACGCAAGTACATCGCCCAGGCCTTGCGCCGCTGCTGCGAGGCCTTCGAGGCATGAGCCCCACCGCGGTTGCCGCGCGGGAAGCCGCGATCGCCTGGCAGATATGCCTGTCGAGTGGCGACGCCACCGATGCGGACCGCCGCGCGTTCGAGCGCTGGCTGGCGGCCACGCCGCTGAACCAGCAGGCCTGGCGGCATCTGGAAGCCGCGCTGGGCAAGGCATTGCTCGGCCTGGAGCCCGGGCTGCTGTCGGCCACCGCCCCGCTGCGCCAATCGCTGGTCGGGCCACGCAACGCCATGCGGCGCAAGCTGGGACGCCTGCTGCTCTTCGCGGGTGTCATCGGTGGCGCGGGCGTGGGGGCGGACAGGCTGGTGCCCTTGCGCTACGTGGCATCAGGCATCGTGACCCGTACAGGGGAACGCCGGCGCATCGTCCTGCCCGACGGCAGCCTCATGGAGCTGGATGCCCGCAGCGCCGCCACGCCAGCCTTCTCGGACCGGCAGCGCGTCGTGAAACTGGAGGCGGGCGCGGGTGTGTTCTCGCCCGCCGACCTGGCCGGCGCACCCGCCCTGCGTGTCCAGACCGTGCACGGCGAAGCACGCGTCCTGTCAGGCAGCGCCATGGTGCGTTGCGACGATGCGCGCGCCCTGTGCGTCGCCTTGGCAGGGGCCACCGAGATCGTCCTGCCTTCGGGCCGGACGCACAGGCTCCAGGCGGGCGGAAGCGCCTGGTTCGGCCAGCACGGCCTTGCCGTCGGCGCCGCCCAGCCCCACGCCGCCGCCTGGCGAAACGGGCAGCTCGAGGTTTACGATGAACCCCTTGCGCAGGTCGTGGCAGCGCTGTCGCGCTACCGTGCCGGCTGGCTCCGGGTCTCGCCCGAAGCCGGCGCGTTGCGGGTCACCGGACTCTACGCGCTGGACGACACGGACCGCGCCCTGGAGTCCCTGCGCCACACCCTGCCGATCACGGTGACGCGCTATGGCGGACTGGTCGTCATGATCGACCGTGCCACCCGCCAGGCGTAGACGCGCAATTATTTTCCTCGGACGGTGTTTTTTTCCCGGCCTCGTGACACATACATGGGAAGCGTCTTCACGCACGCATAGACGCACCAACGGAGTTTTCCCATGCATTCGCCCCTGGCCCCCGGCGTGGCCATCCTCGCCACCACGATCGCCGCCGCGCTCTCTCTCTCGCCCACGTCCGTCCATGCCCAGGCCAGCCCGGCCGTCCGGCAGTACGACCTGCCCGCAGGCCCGCTGGCCGTCACGCTGACCCAGATCGCCCGGCTGAGCGACGCCTACATTTCCTATCCGCCCGACCTGGTCGCAGGCAAGGACGCGCCCGCCATCTCCGGCCTGTTGACCCTGGAAGAAGCGACCCGCCGGGCGCTGGCCGGCAACGGGCTGGCACTTGCCGTGGCGGGCGACGGCACGCTTACCCTGCGCCGATTGCCCGACCAGGGCGCGGCCACGACCCTGGCACCCGTGCAGGTCGAAGGCAATCTCCCAGGCAACATCACCGAAGGCACCGGCGCCTACACGACCGGCCCCATGGGCACCGCCACCAAGCTCCCGCTGACCGCGCGCGAAACCCCGCAGTCCGTCAGCGTGGTGACGCGCCAGCAGATCGAGGACCGCGGATTCCAGACCCTGGACGACGTCGCCCGGGACGCCACGGGACTGACCACGCGGCAGTTCGGCGGCGGCGAGCGCACCCAGTTCTTCACGCGCGGCTTCGAGATCACCTCGTTCCTGGCCGATGGCGTTCCGCTGGCCTACGACTACGACTCGCAGGGCGTGGCCACCATGGCCATGTACGACCACATCGAGATCCTGCGCGGGCCCGCGGGCCTGATGACCGGCGCCGGCAATCCCTCCGGCACCCTCAACCTGGTGCGCAAGCGCCCCGGTGCAACGCCGCAGTTCTCCGTCACGACCAGCCTGGGCAGCTGGGACAACTACCGCGGAGAGATCGATGGCGGCGGCGCCCTGAACCAGAGCGGGACCGTGCGTGCGCGCGGGGTGGTGGCCTACCAGGACAGCGACACCTTCAAGAAGGCCTACGAACACCAGCGCCAGCTGTACTACGGCACCCTGGAGTGGGACCTGGGCACGCGTACCACGCTGAGCGTCGGCGGCTACTACAACCGCGAGGACAATCCCGGCGCGGACTGGAACGGCCTGCCCACGCGGCGCGACGGCAGCTTCTATCGTTTCCACCGATCGACGCGGCTGACACCCGACTGGGCCTACTGGGACAAGGAAAGCACCAGCCTCTTCGCCGAAGTCGACCATCGCTTCGCCAACGGCTGGACCGGCAGGCTGACCGGCCGCACGCTGAAAGCGCGCATGGACATGCTAGGCACGTATCTCTATCCGCTGGAGGATTCCGAGAACTTCGGCCAGGGCGGCGGCAAGTACCTGTACGAGAAAACCCAGTACAGCCTGGACGGCTACCTGAGCGGCCCCTTCACGTTGCTGGGCCGCCAGCACGAGCTGGTGCTGGGAGGAAGCCTGCGCAAGAACCGGGATGACGACGGCCCGGGCGGCTGGCCCACCGATTACAACGAGATCGTCGACCCGCTTTCCTGGGACTCCAGCGCGGTGCCGATGCCGGCGTTCACGATGCCGTGGTCCCGCAAGGGCCACCAGAAGCAGGCCAGCGGCTATGCCACCACGCGGCTCAGCCTGGCCGACCCGCTCACGCTGATGCTGGGCGCGCGCGTGGACACCTATGAATACGAGATGACGCTGCGCTCGGGCGCCTTCGTTGGCCACGACAGCTACAAGGTCAGCAACGAGATCACGCCGTACGCAGGCATCGTCTATGACCTGGACGGCCGTCACTCGGTCTACGCAAGCTGGTCCAGCATCTTCCAGCCCCAGGAATACCTGTCCGCGACGGGCGCGCTGCTCGACCCGGTCAAGGGCCGCAACCTGGAGGCAGGCGTCAAGGGCGAATACTACGACGGCCGGCTGACGGCCAGCGCCGCCGTCTTCCAGATCAACCAGCGCAACCTGCCCAGCACCCTGGAACGCGCCCTGTGCACCAATCCTTCGATGGATTGCTACGCGCAAGCCGGCGAAGTGCGCAGCCGGGGCGTCGAGTTCGAGCTGGCCGGCGCGCTGATGCCCAACTGGCAGATCATGGCGGGCTATACCTACAACGTCTCGAAGTACCTCAAGGACTCGGACGCCGGCCAGGCAGGCCAACCCTATGACACGCAGACGCCCCGCCACCTGTTCAAGGTGTCGACGATGGTGACGCTGCCCGGCGACTGGAACGCCTGGCGTATCGGTGGTGCGGCACGCACCCAGAGCCCGATCAGCCGCCCCCAGTATCGCGTCCGCCAGCCCGGCTACACCGTGTTCGATGCCGTGGTCGCCTACCAGGCCAGCGCCAACCTGGACTTGCGCCTGAACGTCTACAACCTGTTCGACAAGTACTACTACCAGGCCATCGGCAGCACGCAGGACAACAACCACTTCGGCACGCCGAGGTCTTTCCTGCTGACGGCGAAGTACACGTTCTGAGCGGAACGCCCCGGGGCCGGCGATTGCAATCCCGCCAGCCCCGCCGCATAATCCCGCCTCAACCCTGATCGAGAATCGTTTGCCTTTACCCGGACAAACGATGCTGCGTCGGCAGGGCCAAGGAGGCTGGGACCATGAGCGCGGGCAAGACCGCATGCGCGCCTGACATCGCAGGTGTCTATCGCGACAACCATCGCTGGCTGCAGGACTGGCTGCGCCGCCGCCTGGGCAATGCCTGGGAGGCGGCCGACCTGGCGCAGGAAGCCTTCGTGCGCCTGCTGGCAGCCCCCCGGACGTTCTCGGACACGGGCCATGCGCGCGCCTACCTGCGCGGCATGGCCAACCATCTCTGCGTCGACCTGTGGCGCCGCCGGGAGATCGAACAGGCGTGGCTGGAGATGTTGGCCGCCCAGCCCCCCGCCACCCTGCCCTCGGCGGAAGACCAGGTCATCGTCCTGCGAGCGCTGCAGGATATCGACGCCATGCTGCGCGCCCTGCCGGAAAACACCGCGCGCGCCTTCATCCTGACCGCCGCCTGCGGCATGACCCAGCAGGAGGCCGCGCAGGACATGGGCATCTCGGAACGCATGGTCCGCAAGCACGTTGCGCGCGCTGCCTTGCACTGCATGCTGATCGAAGCGCGCCATCCCGCGCGTCCTGCGCCGGCGGAATGAGCGCGAAGGGCCATGCACCGGCCAGCCTGCCGCCGCACGCGGTACTGGAAGAGGCCGCCGACTGGTTCGCGCTGCTCGCATCGGGCCATGCCACCGACGCGGAGCGCGCCGGCTGGCGCGCCTGGCTGGATGCCGAGCCCTCGCATCGGCAGGCCTGGGGTTACCTGGACCGCCTCAGCCAGCGCTTCGAACCGCTGCAGCGCCATGCCGATCCTGCCCAGATTGCCCAGGCCCTGGGCCGTCCCGCTGCCTTGCGCAAAACGCGGCGGCGCACCATCGCCGCCATGGTCCTGCTGGGCGTGGGCGGATGGGCGGCATGGCGGCAGCCCTTGCTGCGAGAGGGCGTGCTGGCGCTGGCCGCCGACTACCGCGGCCAACCGGGCGGCACGCGACAGGCGACACTGCCGGATGGCACCCGTGTCTGGCTGAACGCGGGCAGCGCGATGAACCTGGACTACGGCACCGGCCTGCGGCGCCTGATCCTGCTGAAAGGCGAGATCCTGGTGGACACTGCCCACGAGGCCCGCCCCCTCGTCGTCGACACGGCGCATGGCCGGCTGCGCCCGCTGGGGACGCGATTCACGGTCTGGTCCCGCCCCGAGTCGACCCTGCTCGCGGTGCACCAGGGCGCGGTCGAGGTCAGCCCGGCCCAGGGCAGCGAGCCAAGCGTCGTCGAAGCCGGGCACCAACTGCGCTTCACCGCCAGCCAGATCGGCGCCACGGAACCTGCGGACCCGGCACGCGAAGCCTGGCACCGCGGCATCCTGCTGGCGCGGGACATCCCGTTGTCGGACGTGGTGGAGACCCTGTCGCTCCACTGGCACGGCCATCTCAGCCTGTCGCCCGCAGTGGCCGACTTGCGGGTCGTGGGCGGCTTCCCGCTGCATGATCTGGACCGGACACTGGCGCTGCTGGGCGACGTCGTCCCGATCCAGACGCGCCGTCCTTTCCCCTGGTGGGTCAGCATCGAGGCGAAGCACTGATCCGTCCCGACGGTGCATGCCGCTTTTTTTCTTCTTGCCCGGTTCCGGTTTTTTCGGCCTTGCCCGACTTACAGGGAAAGCCTTTCCTTTCCCATCGATCCATCGCCGGAATCCATGCACGCCTACGCCCCCCGCCCCGCCGCGCACGCCCTGCCGCACCTTGCCCCCGCCAGCCTGTTGCGCCATGCCGCGCTGGCCACCGCGCTCGCCCTGGCCCATCTGCCTGCGGCCCTGGCCCAACCGGCAGGCACGGCCAGTGCCGCGGCCCGTACGTTCACCATCCCTGCCGGCCCGCTGTCGGCGGCGCTGACCCGATATGTCGACCAGTCCGGCGTCTACGTGGCGGGCGCCAGCGAACTGGCCCGGAACCGCCAGAGCCCCGGCCTACAGGGGTCGTACACGCCCCGGCAGGCGCTGGATGCGCTGCTGTCCGGCACCGGCCTGGAAGCCGTGCCGCGCCCCGACGGCTTCATCCTGCGCCCGGCGCCCGCCGCCCCGCAGCCCTCGCAACTGGCGCCGGTCACCGTCCAGGGCACGGCGCCCGACTTCGCCGTGACCGAAGGCTCCGGCTCCTACACCACGCCCGTCATGGGCACGGCGACCAAGCTTGCGCTGTCGCCCCGCGAAACGCCGCAGACGGTTTCCGTCATCACGCAGCAGCGCCTGCGCGACCAGGGGTTATCGACACTGGGCGCGGCCGTCGCCGCCACGCCCGGCCTGACCATGACCAAATGGGGCGGCGAGCGCGAACGCTACACCTCGCGCGGCTTCCAGCTGAACAACGTCATGGTCGATGGCCTGCCGCTGGAATACGAGGAAGCGGCGCTGTCCACCGGGCTCATGTCCATGTATGACCGTGTCGAGTTCGTGCGAGGCGCCTCGGGCCTGATGGAAGGGACGGGCACGCCGGGCGGCTCGATCAACCTGGTGCGCAAGCGCCCCACGCGCGAATTCCGCGGCAGCGCCACGGCCTCGGCCGGCAGTTGGGACAACCACGTCGGCGAACTCGATGCGGGCGGGCCCCTCAACGCGTCGGGCACCCTGCGCGCGCGCGGCGTGGCCGCCCACCAGGAAAAGCGCTCCTTCATCGACGACTACCGGAACAAGCGCTCGCTGCTGTATGGCGTGCTGGAAGCCGACATCCGCGACGACACGCAAGTCACCCTGGGCGCCTCGTACAGCAAGGAAGACAATCCGGGGGTCGATTGGAACGGCATGGGCACGTATCCGGACGGCTCCTTCCTGCCGATCTCCCGCTCCACCCGCATGTCGCCCACCTGGTCGTTCTGGGACAAGGAAAGCGTCACCCTGCTCGGGGCACTGGACCATCAGTTGGGCGGTGGCTGGAAAACCAAGCTGGCCGCTACGTCGATCCAAAGCCAGATGCACATGCTGGGTACCTATGTGGGCGCGTCGAGCCTGGACGCACAAGGCAACCCCTCCATGACGCTGCGCGGCGGCGGATACGACTACGACCGCGACCAGCAAAGCTATGACCTGTCGCTATCCGGGCCATTCCGGCTGCTGGGCCGCGAGCACGATCTGGTGCTGGGCGCCAGCCATCGGCGCACGACGTGGCATGACCAGGGCGGCGGCGCGACGATCAACGGCGACTTCACGCTGGCCACGTTCAACCCGCTGGACTGGGACCCCGCCTCCGTCCCGCTTCCGACCGTCGCCGAATTCGGCACCTGGCAACGCAAGCAGGAAACGAAACAGACCGGCGTCTACGCCATGACCCGCCTGCGCCCCACGGACGCGCTCTCGGTCGTGCTGGGCAGCCGGCTGGACTGGTACGCCTTGGACACCATCCAATACGATGGCGACTGGCCCTATGGCGAATCGAACTACAAGGTCACGCGCAAGGTCACGCCCTATGCAGGCGTGGTCTACGACCTGGACGGCCGGCACAGTGTCTATGCCAGCTGGACCCGCGTCTTCAATCCGCAGAACTACAGCGGCCCAGGCGGCGACCTGCTTGCCCCCCAGGTGGGCAGCAACTACGAGGCCGGCATCAAGGGCGAATACCTGGAAGGCCGCCTGAACGCCAGCGTCGCCGTGTTCCGCATCGACCTGGAGAACCTGCCCGACCAGTTGCCCAGCGACCAGTGCCGCAACGGCCTGAGCAGCTGCTACAGCGCGGCGGGCCTGGTGCGCAGCCAGGGGTTCGAAACCGAGCTCTCGGGCGAGATCCTGCCCGGCTGGCAATTGGCGGCGGGCTATACCTATGCCTCCGCCAAGCGCCGCAGCGACGCCTCGGGCTACGACCCGATTGGCAGCTTTTCCAGCGGCAAGCGCTACGCCACCAACATCCCCCGCCACCTCTTCAAGCTCTTCACCACCTACCGGCTGCCGGTCGATGACGGCCGGTGGCGCGTAGGCGGATCGCTGCACCTGCAGAACCGCATCGAAACGCCCTGGGGCGTGAAACAGGGCGGCTATGCCGTGGTGGGCTTGAACGCCGGCTTCGCGGCCACCAGGCAGCTGGACTTCAACCTGAACCTGAACAATGTCTTCGACCGCCGTTACTACGCCAGCATCGGCTCGATGACCGATGCGAACTTCTTCGGCGAGCCGCGCAACGTGATGCTGACCGCACGCTACGCGTTCTAGGCGCAGGGTCTGCTGCCGGCGGCGACCCGCCGGCAGCAGACCCGCGGCAGGGCGCACGGCTTTCGCCTATCATCCCGCGCACCATGCAGCCCAGCGCCCCCTCTTCCCCGCCCCTTTTGTCCCTCAGCCGCCAGGAACTCGCCCTGATCGGCGTGACCATGATCTGGGGCACCACCTTCCTCGTCGTCCACCTGGCCATGCGGCACAGCGGCCCGCTCTTCTTCGTGGGTGTGCGCTTCGTGGCGGCGGGCCTGCTCAGCATGCTGGTGTTCCGGCGCGTGCTGAAAGGGCTGACGCGCCAGGAGCTTTGGGCGGGGACGGCCATCGGCGCCAGCATCTGCGTGGGCTATGGCTTGCAGACCTATGGCCTGCAGACGCTCAGCAGCAGCAAATCGGCCTTCATCACCGCCATGTACGTGCCGCTGGTGCCGCTGCTGCAGTGGCTGGTGCTGCGCCGCCCGCCCGGCCTCATGAGCCTGCTGGGCGTCGCCTTCGCGTTCGCGGGCCTGCTGCTCCTGGCCGGTCCCGAGGCGGGCAGCCTCACCCTGAGCCCCGGCGAATGGGCCACGCTGCTGGGCGCGCTGGCCATTGCCGCAGAGATCATCCTCATCAGCCATTTCGCCCACAAGGTCGACACGCGCCGCGTCACTGTCGTGCAACTGCTTGCCGCAGGGCTGCTGTCGCTGCTGTGCATGCCCATCGCGGGCGAATCCGTGCCGGCTTTCTCCTGGGTGTGGGGGCTGGCGGCATTGGGCCTGGGCGTGGCCAGCGTGCTGATCCAGCTGACCATGAACTGGGCGCAGCGGGCGGTATCGCCCACGCGTGCCACCGTGATCTATGCCAGCGAACCGGTATGGGGTGGCATCGTGGGACGGATCGCGGGGGATCGCCTGCCGGCCGCGGCGCTGCTGGGCGGGGCGTTGATCGTGGTGGGGGTGCTGGTCAGCGAGATGAGGCTGCCGACACGCAAGCACGCCATGCAAGCGTCCGCCTGAGCCGCCACGAGCCTGCAGTGCCCGGCAGCGCCATTTGCCGATCGCCTTGGTTTACGATGCTCTCCCGAGCTGGCGTGTGGCACTGGCCCAAAAAACCAGAAAACCGATAGGCAACACATACCGTTGAAGAAACGCTGACCCTGGCCGCGCAAGCCTTCCGCGAGCAGGACTTCGACCAGGCCGTCAGCCTGCTGATTCCTGCAGTGGCCGCGCATCCCGGGCACGCAGACCTGCGCATCGCCCTTGCCTATTCGCTCAGCCGCGCGGGGCAGTTGACGCCGTCCGCCCTGCACTTCGATGCCGCCTTGGCGCTGCGCCCCGGCGATCCGAACCTGATGCGCGATGCCGCCCAGGTGAACCTGAAGATTGGCAGGTTAGCACCCGCCCTACAGGCGTCGGAAGCCGCTTTCCAGCACGGCCACGACATTGCACTTCATCCGCGGCGTGGTGCGAGGCGCGCTGGGACGCCGGGACGTGGAGCGGCGTGCCTACGAGGACGCGCTGGCGCGCAATCCCAGGCATGTGGAAGCCCATACCAATCTTGGCGTGCTGGCACGTGATGAGCACCGCTACGACGAGGCGCATTGCCCCTTCAAGACCGCCCTGTCCATCGATCCGGAGCACGCCGGCGCGCGCAACAACCGCGCCCAGACCAATCTGCTTATCGGACAGTTCCAGCGCGGCTGGCACGACTATGGATGGCGATGGCAGGATGGCGGGCAAACCTGGCAGAAGCGCTAGGCGTGCCGACCCGCCTGCTGCTGCCCGCCATGCCGGACTGGCGCTGGCAGCTCGGCCGCGACGCTGCTGGGCGGAGCGTTAATCGTTATGGGGAGTGCCGGGGCAGTGAGATGAAATTACCCACACGGGAAAAAGGGCAGGGCCAGACCGCCGTACGTCATTCCGCCTGCGTGCACCACTCCCCCAACAAGCGCGGCACGCCTGCCGGTGAACACCATATCGGCGCGTCATCGACGCACGGTGGTGCCACCCCTCGCTCGACACGCCAGACAACGGCCGCTACCCAAGCCTCCTGCGGTTGATAGACCTGGGCACGCCACATGCCCGGCGGAGCGGCCAGAGACGCGTCAGCCAGAGGCCCTGGCCCCTGCAGCCCTACGCGCGGCATGTCCGCAGGAAAATTCAGGCCAGCCGCCTTGAGAAAAGCCTCTTTCAGGGTCCAGAGCACGTAGAACCAATGCAAGCGCTCGGGCGCATTCAGTGCCTGCAGCGCATCACGCTCATGGGCAGAGCACACCCACTGTGCAAACGCCCCGATATCACGAGGCAGGCATTGCTCCAGGTCGACGCCCAATGCGATGCCCTCTGGCCCCAGCGCCACCAGCGCATGGCCCGAACGATGGCTCAGGCACACATTCGCTACAGCCTCCAAACCCGCTTCGTTGCTGGTCCACGACAGAAGCGCGCGGCTTACGCGCCAATCACGCAAGGCGTTGCGTGAGCGCCACTGCTCGGCGCGCGATCGATCCGCAGGCCTCAACACTGCGACGTCATAGCGGGCCTCCCAATCGGGGCCGCCAAAAGCGAGGTGAATTCGCGTCATTCAAGACGAACGCCACAAAAAAACATTAAAAATACTAACATTTTGTTTCTGTGTTGGTACAATTCCAACCTATGCTCGCTTTTTCCATCGAACGATGGCAAGCCTGGGCTCCCGGGATACAGAACCATGACTGCTGGCTGAGTTGGGCCTCAGCACCCTACTGCCCCTACGCTCACCGCGACGCAGAGGTTCAGCCCCAAACCCCCTTCTTGCCTCCGCAACACCGCCGCCGCTTGAGCACCTTCGCTCGAATGGCATTCAGTTGCGCCTGGCCGCTGGCAGAAGACCGCCCCTCCATGCCGGTCGTGTTCGCTTCCCGCCACGGAGAAACCAGCCGCAGCTACCGCCTGCTGCAGGACCTCGCCGCCAACGAGCCGCTTTCCCCCACGTCGTTCGGGCTGTCCGTGCACAACGCGATCATTGGGCAATGGTCCATCCTTCGCAAGGAAACGGAAGAAGGCATTGCGCTTGGTGGCAGCCAGGACATGTTGGAGCATGCCTTTCTTGAAGCCTGCGCACTCATTCATGCTGGCGCGCCCAACGTCCTCGTGATCGCCGCGGAAGAGCGGCCACCCGCGCGCTACCTGCCCTGGATCGACGATGTACCGTTCTCGTATGCCGTCGCCTTTCGCCTTGGCGCCGCACCGCAATGGCAACTGTGTCCGGGCACGCCCCTTGCCCGCCCGCACAAGCCGGCCTTGCCCCACCCACTGAGCACGCTGCAACAGCTGATCCTGGGCACGCCAGGCTGGGAGCACACCGGCCCGACCCGGAGCTGGCATTGGAGCAGGCTGCAAGCATGAGCACGCATTTGCATCCGCCACGTCAGGACGCCTGGTTGTGGCGCCTGTTTGCCACGGGCCTTGCTTTCATCCTGTTCGGTGCGGGCAGCCTGATGCTCCGCCTTTTCGTTTTTCCCGTGCAACGCCTGCTCCCTGGTACCCAAGTAAGCAAGCAGCGCCGTGCGCGCAACACCATCTCCTGGGTCTTCCGCTTCCTGATCCGTTTCCTGGTCAGGTCGGGCGTCCTGACACTCGACATTCAGGGGGCCGAGCGCCTGGGACGCCCGGGCCAACTGATCATCGCCAATCATCCCTCCCTGCTGGATGTCGCGCTGCTGATCGCCCACACCCGCAACGCGAACTGCATCGTGAAGGAATCCCTCTTCGGCAATCCGTTCACCCGGGGACCGCTGGCCGCAGCGGGCTACATCGGCAACATGGAAGGCCTCGACACCCTGGAGCGCTCCGCCGGCAGCCTGCGCGCGGGCGCGCCACTTATCATGTTCCCGGAAGGCACGCGCACGCGTCTCGGCACGCTGCCAACCTTCCATCGCGGTGCATGCGCCATCGCGATGCGAGGTGCATCGGTCGTCACTCCCGTGGTGATCAGCATGCGGCCCGTCAGCCACTACAAAGGCGCGCCCTGGTATCAGATCCCAAGGCGCCGGATCCATTACAGCCTAGTCGTTGGCCCCGACCTCGACCCAGCAAGCTGGCTCGAACAAGGGCCGCTCCCCATTGTCACCCGCAGGTTGAACGAGCACCTGCATGCCCACTTTCATAGAGAACTGACGAAAGCATGAGCTCCCTGGAACGCGACATAAAGCTACTCATTATCGATTCACTGGGCTTGGAAGACATCACGCCCGACGACATCGATAACGATGCCAACCTCTTTGGCGACGGGCTCGGCCTGGACTCCGTCGATGCGCTCGAGCTCGGCTTGGCCTTGCAGAAAAAGTACGGCATCACGATAGACGCGGAAACCCGCGCGATGCGCCACCACTTCGCGACGATCACGAATCTGAGCGGCTTCGTTGCCTCACACCGTACCGGCTAAATCTTTGGAGCCCCCCTATGCAGACCCGGGAAGATATCTTTGCCGTGTTGCGCGACGCGATGGTCGAACTCTTCGAAGTCGACGCAGACCGTGTCGTCCCCAGCGCCAACCTCTACACCGACCTGGAAATCGATAGCATCGATGCCATCGACTTGATCGATCACATCAAACGCCAGACCGGCCGGAAACTGGCTGCGGAAGACTTCCGAACCGTCAGAACCATTCAGGACGTCGTGGATGCGGTCTGGCAAAAGATGAGTGCCCAAGCATGAGTCGGGCACTGGGCGCAGTGCTTGCGCTCCTGGGCATACTCTATCCCTATCTCGTTTACGTCAGCCTGGACACATGGCAGCCTGCCTGGCTCGCCGCGGCCACCGCCTTGCTGTGGACGGCACGGGGCGTGCACCAACGCCTGTACGGCAACCGTGCAAGCCTCTGGATGCCGGCTCTAGCAGGGCTCGGCTGTGCAATCGTCGCCCTCGAAGGCTCGGCCACATCGCTGCGCTGGTATCCCGTCATGATGAACGGCCTGATGCTGGCGCTGTTCGGCAGCAGCCTGCTGTCAGGCCAACGCCCCGTCATCGAACGCGTCGCACGCCTGCGTCAACCTGATTTGCCTGAGGCAGGCGTACGCTATACCCGCCGCGTCACACAGGTCTGGTGCGCCTTCTTCATCCTGAATGGAGCATTGGCCACCGGGCTCGCGCTATGGGGATCCTGGCAGGCCTGGACCTGGTACAACGGCGGCGCAAGCTATGTCCTCATTGGCCTCTTGATTGCAGGGGAATGGCTGGTGCGGCCGTCTTCCTCGCCAAAGCCCCAGGACTCGTGATGCGCACCCACGCCGCCGAGCACTGGATCGACCCAGTCCACCTCCTGATGCCCTGGCCGCGCCCAAGGCTGGTTGGCGTATCGCCCGGCTTGGACCATGCCGCGTTCTCGCTACGTTGCCTGCAATTAGCGGCTGGACTCAAGGCAGGACAGCACCGACGCGTGGCACTGTACTTCTACGACGCCGTCGAGATGGCCATTGCGCTCCTTGCCTGCTGGCGGGCCGGAGTCACGGCAGTCATCCCTGGCGACCTCCTGCGGGCCACGTGCCTGCGCATCGACGGCGATGTCGACCTGTGGCTCAGCGATGCGACGCTGCCCGTGGGCCGGGACAGGACACACCACATTGATGCGCTCCTGGATGCCGCGCCACTGCCTCCCTGCGCGCTCGGTTACATGGGCGAAGGCGTCGTGCTCAACACCTCGGGATCCAGCGGCGTGCCCAAGCAGGTCGTGAAAGCGTGGGCGCACCTGGCTTCGGAAATCAGGACACTGGCATACCACTGGCCGGCCGCCGCAACAGCCAGCGTGCTTGGCAGCGTCAGCGCGCATCACATGTTCGGCCTGCCTTTCAGGGTGCTCTGGCCCTTGTGTGCAGGTCATGCCATCGATCGCGCACAGCGCCACTATCCCGAGGCGCTGGCATCTGCGAGTCTCGGGCACGCCAGGCTCATCTGGATCACCACCCCTGCCATTCTGAGACGGTTCGGCGAGCACTTTCCCTGGGATACGCTGTCACAGCGACTCGAAGCCATCTACACCGCCGGCGGCCCCTTGCCTGCATCAGTGTCCGACGACATCCTGCGCCACACTGGCAAACGTCCAATCCAGATCTACGGCAGCACGGAAACGGGCGCCATCGCGTTCAAACAAGACGCAACTGCATGGCAGGCCCTGAATCGCGCCCAGGTCGGCGCCAATGTCGCCGGCTCGCTATGGGTCAGCTCGCCCTGGACCGGCAATGAGCCCGTGCAGACCGCAGATATCGCCACCTTTGATGCGCAAGGCTTCCAACTACTTGGGCGCGAGGACAGGATCGTGAAGATCGAAGAAAAGCGCGTGAGCTTGCGTGCTGTCGAACTGGCCTTGGAACAGCATCCGTTCGTGGCGGATGTTCATGTCGGGCAGCGCAACGACATGCCACGGCTCGTGGCGCTGATCGGCTTGACGCGCACAGGCCTGCACGCCTTGCGCAACCAGGGACGCCAGGCCTTCGTCCAGGCCTTGCAGCGTCATCTCGCCTCACTCGTCGAACCCGCTGCAATCCCGCGCCGCTGGCGCCTTTTCACCGCCATTCCCTGGAATGCCCAGAGCAAGCTGCCACGCAGTGTCTTCGATGCGCTTAGCGGTGCACGCCCAACGCTACCCTCATTCGGCGCGTGGACCGAGCAGGAACCCGGCACCTGGGTGTCGTCCTTCGAAGTGCCCCCGGACCTGGCCCAGTTCTCGGGGCATTTCCCTTCGACGCCCGTCGTGCCCGGTGTCGTCCAGATCGGTTGGGCGCTGGCAGCCTCCGCCCAACGCGGCATGCCCCTGACCGTGGCGAACATGGAGAACCTGAAGTTCCAGAAGCTCCTGCGTCCAGGCGACCTGGCAGAACTGGCCTTGAGTTGGGATGCACCGCGCAAGAAGCTCAGCTTCGCCATCCGCCATCAGGGCGCACCCTGCTCATCGGGACGGCTGATTCACAACGAAGAGCACGCTCATGTATAGTCCCTGCGCTGTGATCCCGGTCTACAACCACGGCCACGCCATCGCGTCGGTCGTGGCTGCCTTGCGCAAGCAAGGCCTCCCCAGCATCCTGGTCGACGATGGATCGGAACCCCGCTGCGCAGCCATCCTCGACCTGCTCCGGGGCGAAGGCGTCATTCTGCATCGGCGCGCCAGGAATGGCGGCAAGGGCGCGGCGGTCCGGGACGGCCTGATGCACGCCGCCGCCGCGGGCCATACCCACGCCTTGCAGATCGATGCGGACGGCCAGCACGCGCTGGAAGATGTCGCCCGGCTGCTGGCCGCTTCCCGCGCCGAGCCTGACGCGATGATCGGTGGCGCACCCGTCTATGGCGATGATGCGCCGAAGGCGCGGGTCTACGGCCGCTGGCTGACTCGCGTATGGGTGTGGATCAACACCCTGTCGTTCGACATTCCTGACGCCATGTGCGGATTCCGCGTCTATCCCCTGCGCCAGACCTTGCCCATCCTGCCCGGCATCGCCCAACGCATGGACTTCGACATCGACATCGTGGTGCGCCTGCATTGGGCCGGCGTCGCCATGCGCTGGCTCCCCACACCCGTGCGCTATCCCAGCGATGGCGTCTCGCACTTCCGCATGGTGGCGGACAACGCACGGATCAGCCGTGTGCATGCGCGGCTGTTCGCTGGCATGCTATGGCGCGCACCCTTGTTGCTCTGCCGGCGGCTGAAGGACGGCACGCGATGACGCAGGCCGCCGCCCCCCGTCCCGACACGAATACTCGCCAACACTGGGCCGCCCAACGCGAGCGGGGCAGCCAGGCGATGATGCGCCTGACCGCATGGCTGATCCAGCACCTCGGGCGCCAGATTGCCCGGCCCATCGTGTGGGTCACCGTGCTGTATTTCTACCTTACCGGCCGCCTCGCCCGGCAAGGCATCGATGCCTATCAGCGCCGGCTCGTCCAGACTTTCCCCCAGGTTTCCCTCCCCGCGCGCGCGCCGGTCTATCGCCAGTTCCTGGCCTTCGCCGACGCCATGCTGGACAAGCTCGATGCCTGGCGGGGCCGCATCCGCGCCACGGATATCGACCTGCATGACCCCGATGGCCTGCACGCGCAAATGGGCCGTGGGCGAGGCCAATTGCTGGTGGGCGCTCACCTGGGGAACATCGAGATATGCCGCGCCCTGGCCGAGAAGGAATACAAGCTCCCCTTGAACGTCCTGGTTCACAGCAAGCATGCCCAGGCTTTCCAGCAGTTGCTGGGCGACGCCGGCGCGTCGTCCTTGCGGCTGATCCAGGTCAGCGAGCTGGATGTCGCCGCAATGATGGCACTTGCGCAGGCGCTCGAGCGCGGCGAATGGATCGTCATCGCTGGCGACCGGATTCCCCTGTCCGGGGACCGCCATGTGGCCGTGACATTCCTCGGTGCACGCGCCCTGCTGCCCCAGGGTCCCTGGCTGCTCGCCGGCCTGCTGGGATGTCCCGTCAATCTGCTGACCTGCGTGCGGCGGGGCGACAGGCACAGGATCGAACTCACCCGGCTAGCCGGCCGGGTGGAATGGACACGCACCACGCGAGAGCAGGAAGTCGCGCAGTGGGCCCAATGTTACGCGGATCACCTGGCCCAGGCCTGCGCGCAAGCGCCCTTGCAGTGGTTCAATTTTTTCCCATTCTGGAGCGACGATGCGCAGCCGCGGCATTCATAGCGTCTCCCTGACATTGGAAGTGCCGTTCTTCGATGTCGACAGCATGCAGGTCGTCTGGCATGGGCACTACGTCAAATACCTGGAGCAGGCGCGCTGCGCATTGCTCGCGGACATTGGTCACGGCTACGAGGCCATGCAGGCATCGGGCTATGCATGGCCGGTGGTCGACCTGCAGTTGCGCTACGTGCAACCTGCCGTCTTTGGGCAGCGCCTGACGATCCGCGCGGATCTCTTGGAGTGGGAAAATCGCCTCAAGATCAATTACCTGGTGGTGGACGCGGCCAGTGGAACCCGCCTGACGCGCGCCAGTTCCGTGCAGGTGCCCGTCTCGCTTGCGACCCGCGAGATGCAGTTCACCTGCCCGCCGGGCTTACGCGATGCCATCACCCACCGCCTGGGCCGCCTGCAGGAGACAGCCGCATGATGCGTCGCCAACTTCTGCAAGTGGTTCTGTGTGGCCTGCTGGCACTCCCGGGCCTGGTGCAGGCTTTCGATCTGGCGCAGCTGCGCACGCAGTTGATTGCCACGCAAAGTGTCCGGGGCAACTTCGTTCAGGAAAAACACCTCCGAGCGCTCAGCGTTCCGCTCGTATCGAAAGGCCACTACACACTGGTGGCCAGCAAAGGCCTGCTATGGGAACTCACGGCGCCGCTGGCCCAGTCACTGCGCATCACGCCGCAGGGAATCTTCCGCCGCCAGGCCGACGGAACCTGGCAAGCCAGCCAGCAGGCAGGCAACCGTGAAAGCCGCCTCTTTCTTTCCCTGCTGAGCGGAAACACGCATGGCCTAGCCGACGACTTCGATCTTGCCTTGAGCGGCGATGCCGCGGACTGGCGGCTGTCGATGACCCCAAGCTCTGTGATCCTGCGCCAGATATTCGCGCGCATCGACATCATCGGCTCGACGCTCGTCCAGGAGATCACGCTGCACGAAACACAAGGCGACTACACGATTCTCCGTCTGCAGGGCAGCCAGGCTGGCATTACCTTGAGCGATGATGAAGCACGGGCCTACGCAGACTGAACGGCGCCTGCGCCTGCTCGCCTGGCTCCTGCTGGTCATGCTGCTGGCCGTGCTCGCCTGGCAATGGCGCCATGGCAGCGTCGTGTCGGCCAATATGCTCGAGCTGATTCCTCGCACGAACGAAGACAGGCTTCAGCGGCTTGCACAGGAACGCGTCGACACGCCCCTGACCAATCAGTTGCTGATCCTTGTAGGCGCAGCAAACGCACAACAGGCAGCCTCGCTGGCCAGCGACATCGGCCAACAGCTCGAGGACGCCCGGCTCTTGGACAGTGTCCAGGCCAAGCTCGACGTGGATATCCCGCTCCTGCGCGAACACCTGCTCGCAGGCCGCATCGCCATGCTGCCGGCGGCAGACCGGCAATTGCTGTCGAATGATCCGCAGGCATTCATAGCAAGACGCGCCAGCCAGTTGCTTGACCCATTTCTCGCAAACGGCGTGGTCCCCTTACAAGACGATTTTCTGGGCCTGGCCAACCGCGTCGAGCAGGTGCTCAAGCCTGCAACCACCGTCAGGCTGGACCTGGCAAGCGGAACGCTCCAGGCCGAATCGCAAGGCCGGCAATGGGCCCTGGTTTTGGCTCACGTGGGGCAAGGCGCATTCGACCAGGCCGCCAGCTCGCGCGTCGCCGAGCTCCTGGCCGATGTCCGGCGCTACGCCGACGCGCATGACGGAGAGGTTCTCGCCACCGGCGGCATGCTCTATTCAGCGGCGGGTGCCGCCCAGGCAAAGAGGGAAAGCCTGCAGCTTGGCCTGATTTCGGCGGCTGGCACGCTGTTCCTCCTGGCGCTGGCGCTACGCCGCGCACGCGCCCTGCTGGCATTCATCCCCTGCATCATCGGCATCGCTGCCGGCGTCGCTGCCTGCGTCGCCGTCTTCGGCCATGTCCATGCGATGACGCTTGCCATCGGCATCAGCCTGCTTGGCGTAGCGATCGACTTTCCCATGCATTGGCTGGGCAAGAGTTATGGGGTGAGGAATTGGGATGCTTGGGGAGGCATCCGCCTGGTTCGCACCGGGCTTTCGATCAGTCTGACCACCACCCTGATCGGCTATGTGGCACTGGCATTCACGCCATTTCCCGCCTTGCAGCAGACCGCGGTGTTTTCCGTGGCCGGCCTGCTGGCTGCCTATCTGAGCACTGTCCTGCTGTTACCGGGTTTCATGTCGGGATGGCAGCCGCGTCCCTGGCCAGCCCTGAGCCGCCTGGCGCAAATCATCCTGGGTGGGATCGCACGCACGCGGGACCAGCCCGGCCCCGCAAAAACCCTGTTTATTCTCTTCGCGTTCCTTGCATTGCTGCCCGGCTTGTCCAACCTGAACACCCGAGACGATATCCGCCAGTGGCTCGGCTCGCCACCCGACATCCTCGCCCAGTCACGCAGCATTGCCGAGATCACCGGCGTCATGCCCACCAGCCAGTTCTTCCTCGTGCGCGCGCGAGACGAGGACACACTGATCACCGTCCAATTCCGCCTCGCTGAGCGGCTGGATACCCTGGTCGCGCGCGGCGAGTTGCTGGGCTATGACGCGCTCAGCCAGATCGCGGTTCCCGCCATGGCGCAGGACGCGCTGCGGCAGCGCTTGCTTGCGCTGCGCGATGCGCCGTTGGATTCCGCCTATTTCAAGCCACTGACCGACCTGGGCCTCCCCAGACAGGAGCTAGTTACAGAACTGGGCGTACTGGCGGAGACACCCTCGCGCTCCCTGGCAGAAACGCTGGCCTCGCCTCTGGCAGCACGTTGGCGCCCGCTCTGGCTGGGCCGGCATGAGGGCGCCTCCGTCGGACTCGTCACCTTGCAAGGCCTTGCCTCGGTCGACGCGATCAGCGAGGCGGGAGCCGGATTGCCAGGCGTCACCCTGGTGGACAGGACCGGCGCGCTCAATCAGCTCTTCACCGACACGCGTCTCGAGGCCGTCGAATTGAAGGCAGCCTCCTACATCGTGGCTGGCCTGCTGCTCTGGTTGACACTGGGCGCCGTCTCCACTTGGCGCATCCTGGCAGTGCCACTGGCCGCGACACTCTGCACGGTCGCCGTTCTCGGCTACGCGGGACAATCTCTCACCCTCTTTTCGCTGTTCGGCCTGCTGCTTGTCTCGGCATTGGGCATGGACTACGCCATCTTCATGCGGGAGGGCGTGGGCGGCCCAGCCGCCTGCCTTGTCGGCATCCTTCTGGGTGCATCGACCACGCTACTGTCCTTCGGCGTGCTGATCAGCAGCGCCACGCCAGCCATTTCCTCGTTCGGCCTGGCCGTATCGGTGGGCATCCTCTTCTCCGTCATTTTCGCTGCCTGGGTACGCCCCCTGGGGAAGGCCACTCTCGTCGATACGCCCACGCCTGCCCTCGGCGCCGATTCTGCACTCCCATGACGACACTCTCTTTGCTTCTTGGCCCCGCGCCACGCATAAAACTCATCGCCTGCGTGCTTCCGCTGTTGCTTGCCGGCTGCGCAACAGCGGTCCCTACGCCTGTCGCTCCCGTTTCCTTCACCGTGCCCAGGATGCTGCACGTGCAGCGCACCCACCCTGCCCTGCCGGATGGCGAGGCGTTCCTGGTCGTCCAGGCCGAAGCGGCGCGCACGCGCTGGTCGCTCTTCACCGTGCTGGGTGCGCCGCTGGCGCGCCAGACATTGGAGGACGGACGCTGGCGCAACGACGGCTTCGCCCCTCCCAACGCCTCGGCAACCCGCCTGTTCGCCGCACTCGTATTCGCCTGGACACCCGAAGCGGATCTGGCCGAACGCTATCGGCAGGATCGCTACACCGTCGTCACCGGCAGGCGCACACTCAGCCACAAGAACGGCAAACCACTGATCGTGGCGGACTCGAAGGAACAGCTCAGCGTGGAGCTGCCCGACGGCTCGACCTGGGTTCTGCGCCCGCTGGAGCAGGTCCGATGACGCCGCCGACGGGGCATCTGCTGGCTCGGCCCGGCGTGATCTGCAATCTGGGCGCCGGGCTGTCCGAGATCGGCACGCGTCTATTGCAGGGTGACGCCAGCCATCTTGCAGCGCAAGCAGGCTGGCTGGCCAGCCGGGAGACAGCCGTGGGTGCAGTCACCCACGCCCTGCCGCCGTTCCCGGCTGGCGTGCCCCCGCAACTCCGCAGCCGCAACAACCAACTTCTGCTGGCCAGCGCGCGTCAGATTGAGGATAGCCTGCGCACTGCCGTGGACCGTTACGGCCCATCACGCGTGGGCGTCGTCCTGGGCACGAGCACCTCGGGCGTGAACGACAACGCGCCAGCCTTCACCGAGCTGGCGGCCACCGGCGCCTGGCCCGAGGATTACGACTATCGCCGTCAGAGCATCAATGCTCCTGCGGAGTTTCTGTCGCACTGGCTGAGTTGCTGTGGGCCGGGCTACACACTGTCCACCGCATGTACCTCCAGCGCCAGAGCCCTACTATCCGCGCGACGGCTGCTTGACCTGGACCTTTGCGATGCCGTGATCTGCGGCGGCGTGGATACGCTTTGCCGCCTGACCCTGAACGGGTTTGCGTCCCTGGAAGCCATTTCCAGCACGCCATGCCTGCCCTTCTCCGCCAATCGGCAGGGTATCAATATCGGGGAAGCCTGCGCCCTGTTCCTGATGACCCGCGATGACAGCGCACTGGATGGCGTCCGCCTGCTCGGCGGCGCCGGCAGCTCGGATGCCTGGCACATGTCCGCGCCGGAGCCCACGGGCGCTGGCGCCCGGCAAGTCATGCACAAGGCCGTAACGGACGCTGGCATTGCGCCCGAGGCGATCGCGTGGGTCAACCTGCACGGCACCGGCACCGCATTGAACGATGCGATGGAAAGCCACGCCATGCATGCCTTCTTTCCTGCCGGCGTCCCCTGCGCCTCGACCAAGGGCATGACAGGCCACGCATTGGGCGCCGCCGGCGCCCTCGAGGCAGCACTGTGCTGGTTCACGCTGTCATCGGAGAACGCCGGAGCAATCCTGCCACCCCATGTGTGGGATGGCCAGCCCGACCCGGCATTGCCACGCCTGCACTTCAGCACTAAGGGGCAAACCCTTGCGCCTGGCGTACCGCGCATCGCCATGAGCAACTCCTTCGCGTTCGGCGGGAACAACACCAGCCTCATTTTTGAGGGCAGGCCATGATCGCTTGGCCCGTTGCCGAACTCGTTCCCCATGCGGGACAGGCCATCCTGCTTGACGCCGTCCTGCGATTCGACGATGACACGCTGGAAGCAAGCGCCAGCGTGCCCGCCGACAGCATCTTCAACAATCCCGATGGCAGCACCCCGTCCTGGCTGGGCCTGGAGATCATGGCCCAGGCTGTCGCGGCCTGGGCGGGCTGCCACGCGCGTGCGCAAGGCCTGCCCGTCACGCTGGGCTTCCTGCTGGGCACGCGCCGCTATGCCTGCGATGTGCTGTCTTTCCCCCCGGACATCGGCATGACCGTGCACATCGTCCGCAGCCTTCAGGACGATTCCGGCATGGGCGTGTTTGAGTGCAGCCTGCACGTTCGACACGCCACGCTTGCCACAGCCAGACTAAATGTCTTTCGCCCTCCGGATGCAGCACAATTCGTCGCGGAATCCCGTGAATAGACCTTGCTCAAGAACAGAGCCGACATGAACAATCCCTCCATTCTCATCACAGGATCCAGCCGCGGCATCGGCAAGGCCATCGCGCTCGAGCTGGCGAAATCTCCCTACGACCTCGTCTTGCACTGCAGGAGCCAGTTGGACCAAGCACAACGCAACGCCGAGGAAATCCGCGCGCTGGGCCGGCAGGTCCGCGTCCTGCAATTCGATGTCGGCAACCGCGGACAGGCACGCCAGGCGCTGGAATCGGATATCGACAGCCACGGCGCCTACTACGGCGTGGTGCTGAATGCAGGCGTGACCCGTGATGCCGCTTTTCCCGCCCTGACGGACAACGACTGGGACGACGTGCTGCGCACGAACCTGGACGGCTTCTATAACGTCCTGCACCCCCTGATCATGCCCATGATCCGCCGCCGAGCGGCAGGACGCATCGTCTGCCTGACCTCGGTGTCCGGCATCACCGGCAACCGGGGCCAGGTCAACTACAGCGCATCCAAGGCCGGCGTCATCGGCGCGGCCAAGGCGCTTGCCGTGGAGCTGGCGAAAAGGCACATCACGGTGAACTGCGTCGCTCCCGGGCTCATCGACACGGACATGCTCGGCGAACACGTGCCAGTGGAGGAGATCCTCAAGACGATCCCGGCACAGCGCATGGGAAAATCTGAAGAAGTCGCGGCGGCGGTAGCCTTCCTGGTCTCTCCAGCCGCCAGTTACATCACCCGGCAGGTACTGTCCGTGAACGGAGGGCTGTGTTGATGGAACGCGTCGTCATCACAGGCATAGGCGGCGTCAGCGCCCTGGGCAGCACCTGGACCGACATCAGCGCCGGCTTCGAAGCCAAGCGCAATGCGGTGCGCACTATGAAGGAATGGGATCGCTACGACGAACTCAACACCCGTCTGGCGGCTCCGATCGAATCGTTCGAAGTGCCTGCGCACTGGACGCGTAAACAGTTGCGCAGTATGGGGCGGGTGTCGCAGTTGGCCGTCTTCGCCGCCGAGCGCGCCCTGGCCGACGCCGGCCTACTGGACGACCCCAGCATCAGCGACGGACGCATGGGCGTGGCCTGCGGCTCGTCCACTGGCAGCACGGCGGACGTGTGCGCGTTTGGCGCCATGCTGCTGAACGGCGCCTCCAACAACATCAACGCAAACTCGTATGTCCGCATGATGCCGCACACCACGGCGGCGAACATCGGCATCTTTTTCGGATTGAAGGGCAGGGTCATCCCCACATCGAGCGCCTGCACCTCGGGCAGCCAGGGCATCGGCTATGCCTTCGAGGCAATCCGCTATGGCCGCCAGGCACTGATGTTGGCGGGTGGCGCTGAAGAGCTATGCCCCAGCGAAGCCATCGTCTTCGACACACTCTATGCGACCAGCCAGAAGAACGACACGCCCTCCCTGACGCCACGTCCTTATGACCGGTCACGCGACGGACTGGTGATCGGCGAAGGTGCCGGCATTCTCGTCCTGGAATCCCTGTCCCACGCGCAAGCCCGCGGGGCGGTCATCTATGCGGAACTGGTGGGTTTCGGCAGCAACTCCGATGGTGCGCACATCACCCGCCCGGAAGCCAGCACCATGCGTATCGCGATGGAACAGGCGCTCGCCGATGCAGGCGTACAGCCTGGCGCCGTCGGCTACGTCAACGGCCACGGCACGGCAACGGAGCATGGCGACATCGCGGAAACGCAGGCCACCCATGCAGTCTTCGGCTCCCGCGTCATGCTCAGTTCACAGAAAAGCTATCTAGGGCACACCCTGGGCGCCTGCGGCGCGCTGGAATCCTGGTTCACCATCGAAATGCTCAGGCACGGCCGTTATGCGCCCACCCTCAACCTCACGGATGTCGACCCGCTATGCGGCGAGCTGGACTACATCACCGGAGACAGCCGCGCTGCCGACATGGAGTATGCCCTGAACAACAACTTCGCATTCGGCGGCGTCAATACCTCACTGCTCTTCAAGCGCTGGTCCTGAGCCCCGGATTTTCCTCGACCTTCACCTTTCCAACGACTTCTTCACTCTGACAGGACGTATTCATGAAGCGCTTTTTGCATCTCTTGATGGCAGTGCTGTTCACTCTCTCGGCCGGCGGCACGGCGTTTTCTGCCCAGGCGGCGCGAGCAATGGAACCCTTCCTGAACACGCCCATCGAGACAGGCAGTAGCCGCCCCATGTCGCGCGGAGACATTGAAACCGCCATGATCCGGGCTGGCATGGAACGCGACTGGCGCATCACCCGCAATGCGGATGGCACATTGAATGCCCATCTGTCGGTGCGCACGCACACGCTGGACGTCACGATCCGCATCCATGAGGACCAATACGACTTCATTTACCGGGACAGCACGAACCTGGACTACAAGCGCGACGAGCAGGACCGCTCCCAATCGCGCATCCATCCGGCCTACAACCGGTGGCTGAAGAACCTGCAGCTGGACTTCCGCAAGGAATTCAGCCGGTACTGAGCCAAGACCGCGGCGTTGAAGTGGGGTATGGAGATACATAACCCATGGTTGACGCCGGACACGCGCTGACCGACCAACCCAAAACAGTGCAAGCCTTCGTGTTGGCCGTCAAACAGGCAATCTCCCGCAACGGCGAGCCCGACTGAAGAAGGCAGCGATCAAGCCTCCGGCGCCACCGACGCCCCCTGTATCCCATGCCGCGCCAGCGCCTCGGCCACGAAGCCGGACGCCTTCATATCCTCCACGAACGCAGCCAGTTCGCGCGCCGCGTCTTCGCCGCGATCCCGCCGCAGCCCCATCGCCTGCTGGATCACCATGAAGCGCCCGGGCAGCAGCCGCAGCCCCGGTGTCTGCGCAACCCCAACCTCCAGTTGTTGCCGCACGCCGGCCGCCACGTCATGGCCATGCGCCAGGAAATGCGCCACGACGGCGGGCGACGAAGGCGCGCGCTCGATGGTGGCGTGCTTCAGTTCGCGCGTCAGGAAGAGGTCATAGGCGCTGCCCTTGCCCACGGTCACCACCGTGCCGGGCCGGTCCACCTGATCGTTGCCCTGTAGCGGTGAGTCGGCTTTCACCAGGTAGCTGCCCTCGATCAACACATAGGGCGCAGTGAACGCGATATGCTCACCGCGCTTGGGATCGACGGCGAAGAAACCGACATCCGCCTGCCCCTGTTCCACCGCCTCCACCGACTTGCCGGCGGTGTCCCACACCACCAGTTCCAGCGGCAGCCCCAGGCGCCGCGCCAGTTCGTGGGCAAGATCGATGGAGACACCGCGCGGCTCGCCGGTCGCCGGGTCGGTGCCGGCCAGGATGGGATTGCCCAGATTGATGGAGGCGCGCAAGGTGCCGGTGGGGGCAAAGGCGTTCAACAGCGTGGGGGAATGGCTCATGATCGTCTCGCAACACGAAGGGGATGAGGACTGGCGGGCGTGTCCTGCAGCATAACGGGAATGCGCCGGCCCGTGACCCGCATGCTCATCCCGGCAGGCCAGGCAGCGGCACGACCGTGCCTTCCACGCAGGCTGCCAGCGCGTCGCCTGCCCCGACGTCCACCATCCATCCCCCCGTGAAATCGGAAAATGCCGGCAATACGGTCTCGGCCGGCCGCAGCCAGAATACCGGCCAGGCGCGCTTCACCCCAGGCACGCGCGCCTTGGGATGCACATGGCCCGCGATGACGTGCCGGCCTTGCGGGTCGGGACCTGGCGCGTGACGGAACAGGAAGGGTCCGTCCGCGCAGGCGCTGCCCAATTGCCGCACGCCCAGCGCCTCGGGGTCCAGGGCACGGTCATGGTTGCCTGCGATCACCGCGACATCCAGGCTGCCCTGCCCCTGCCGCCAGGCCATCCAGGCATCGCGCCAAGCTGCCCGCTCGGCCGGACCGTGCAGCAGGTCGCCCACGATCCATACTGCACGCGCCTGTGTCAGGCCGACCAGGCTGTCCAGGCGGCGCAGGTCCTCCTGCGTCGCGCCGCTGGGCACGGCGATACCCGCCTGCCGGAACACATGGCTCTTGCCCAGGTGCAGGTCGGCAATGACGAGGCGCTGCCGCGCTGGCCAGTACAGGGCACGCTCGCCCAGCAGCACCACGGCCTCGCCCGCGAGCACGACGCTCAGCGCGTGGTCAGGCGAGGCGTGCATAACGTTTCTGCAGTTGCGCCGCCGCCCGTGCCACGCGGGTCTGCCAGGTCTCGGTGCTGAGCTGCCCGCGCAGGCTTTCCGTCCACAGGGGGAAGGACAAGGGCGTCAAGGCCTTCGGTTCGCACAGCGCCAGGCTGCGACCCTGGCAATCCCGCAATGCGGCCAGCAGCCGTGGCGCTTCCAGCTGGAATTCGAAGACCTCGCGCTCGGCTTGCGCCAGCAGCAGGTGGCCGGGGTCATAGCGGCGCAGCACGTCATAGAGCAGGCCGCTGGACGCCTGCACCTGCCGCAGCGACTTCGCCGCGCGGCCCGGCAGCGAGGGCACCAGCAGTCCCGCCACCCTGGCGATCTCGCGGAACTGGCGGCGCGCCAGCTCGCCCAGGTTGACGCCCTCGCGCAGGTCGTCCATGACCCCGGCCGGATCCATCAGTCGGCGCAACAGCGCCTCATCCAGCTCGGCGGTCTCGGCCAAGGTCAGCATGAAGCCATAGTCGTTGACGGTGTATGAAAAAGTATTGGCGTGGACCCTGCCCCAGCGCAAGGCCATCAGGGCGGCGAGGGCCTCGTGCACGGCCCGTCCCGCGAAGGGAAACAGGAACAGATGCATGCCCTTGCGCGTGACGATGCGCTCCGCCACCAGCCGGCCGCTGTCGGGCAAGGCGCTGGCGTCTGCCTGGATGCGCAGCAGCGACGCCACGGCGCGCATCTCGGGATGCGTGCCCGGATGCGCATACAGCCGCTCCACCTCGCGCGCCAATTGCGTGGACAAGGGCATGCGGCCGCCCTGCCACGTGGCCACCGGCCCATCGCCATCCTTGGCGCGGCGCACATACGCCGTCATGCCTTCCAGGCGGACCAGCTGCAGCGTCCGGCCCGCGAACTGGAAACGGTCGCCGGGCCGCAAGCGCGCCAGGAATCCTTCCTCGACCGAGCCCAGGCCGCCGCCGCGCAGGTATTTCACCGACACGGCACCGTCGGACGTGATGGTGCCGATCGACAGGCGGTGCCGCAGCGCGATGCGCCGGTCGGGCACGCGATAGCAACCCTCTTCGTCGATCTCGACACGCCGGAACTCCGGATAGTTGGATAGCGCCTGCCCGCCTTGCACGATGAAGTCCAGCACCGCCTGCCAGGTGGCGCGGTCCAGCCCGGCATAGGCATGCGTGCCACGCACTTCCTCATACAAGGCATCCGCCTGGAAACCGCCGCCCAGCGCCAGGGTCACGGCATGCTGGGCCAGCACGTCCAGGCTGCCACGCGGCGGCGGACGGGACTCGATGCCGCCATGCGCGATGGCCTCGCGGGCCGCCGCGTACTCAATGAGTTCCAGCGCCTGCGCGGGCACGCAGATGACGTGGCCCGATTCACCGGGCCGATGCTTCGCCCGCCCCGCGCGCTGCAACAGCCTGCCCACGCCCTTGGGGCTGCCCACCTGCAACACCTGGTCCACGGCGGGAAAATCCACGCCCAGGTCCAGGCTGGAAGTGGCGACGACGCAGCGCATGCTGCCATCGCGCAAGCCCTGCTCGGCCAATGCCCGCAACTTGGGGTCCAGCGAACCATGATGCAGCGCCAGCGTGGCGGGGTTCTCCGGCCAGATGGACGCCAGCGCCCGGTGCCACAGTTCCGCCTGCGCCCGTGTATTGGTGAATAGCAGGCTGGCGCGCACGTCGAACAGGCGCTTGAAGACGCGTGGCAACTGGGACAGGCCCAGGTGCCCGGCCCACGGCAGCCTGCCGTCGCGCTCGGGCATCAGGGTCGAGATCGTGACCTTGCGCGGCTTGGCGCCCGAGACGCTCACGCTGTCCGGCGCTTGCGGCAGCAATACTTCGCGCGCCTCGTCCAGGTTGCCCAGCGTGGCCGACAGGCCCCAGGTCCGATGCCCGGGCGACAGGCGCCGCAACCTTGCCAGGCCCAGCTGCAGCAGCACGCCCCGCTTGTTGCCCAGCAATTCGTGCCATTCGTCCACCACCACGCAACGCAGGGCGCGGAAGCGCGACGATGCGTCCGCATAGGACAGCAGCAAGGCCAGCGACTCCGGCGTGATGACCAGCACATCGGCCTTGCCCTGGCGCGCCAGCCGCTTGTCGCGCGCGGACGCATCGCCCGTGCGCAATGCCACCGTCCATGGCAGGCCCAAACCTTGCACGGTCTGCCCCAGCGCACGCGCCGTGTCCACCGCCAAGGCGCGCAGGGGCGTCACCCACAGCACGCGAGGCCCTTCGCCCGTGACAGGGCGCTGCGCTGCCGGGTCCGACAGGGCCTCCAGCAGGGGGCCGCCGAAAGCCGCCAGCGTCTTGCCGCTGCCGGTGGGCGTGTGCAGCAGCCCCGACTCGCCATCCAGATAGCGGCGCCAGGTTTCGCGCTGGAACGCAGCGGGCTTCCAACCCTGCGCGGCGAACCAGGCGACCAGCGGAGCGTCCCGGCCTTTGGCCGCCGTCTTGCGCGGGGCGCGCGCGGCAACATTCATCGCGCCAGCGCCTTCAGCGTGTCGAGTCGATCGGCCTCGGCGGCAGGCTTGTCGCGGCGCCAGCGCAGGATGCGCGGAAAACGCACCGCCACGCCGGACTTGTGCCGCCTGGACAGGTTCACGCCTTCGAATCCCAGTTCGAACACCTGCACGGGCTCCACCGAGCGCACCGGCCCGAAGCGCTCGCGCGTGTGGGCCCGCAGCCAGCGGTCCAGTTCCAGGATTTCCTTGTCGTCCAGGCCGGAATACGCCTTGGCCACGGGGACCAGCGCATCGCCCTGCCACACGCCGAAGGTGTAGTCGGTGTACAGCGTGCTGCGCCGGCCATGGCCTGATTGCGCATAGAGCAGCACCGCGTCGATGGTGAGCGGGTCCACTTTCCACTTCCACCAGTCGCCGCGCTTGCGGCCGCTTTGGTACGGCGCACTGGCACGCTTGAGCATGAAGCCTTCCACGCCCCGCTCGCGCGAGGCCTCGCGCAGCGTGGCCGCCGCCGCCCAGCTGGGCACCGACACCAGGGGCGACATCACGATCCGGGTATCGGGATGCGCACGCAGCAGCGCTTCCAGCCGCCTCCTGCGCTCGGCCTGGGGCAGCTCGCGCAGGTCCTCGCCCTCCAGTTCCAGCAGGTCATATGCCAACATCCGGACCGGCGCCTCGGCCAGCCATTTCGGCCCGGGTTTCAGCCGCTGGATGCGCGTCTGCAAGGCAGCGAACGGCATGGGGTCGGCGGCGTCTTCCTGCCAGGCCAGCAGCTCGCCGTCCAGCACGCAATCCACGCCCAGCGCCAGCGCCGCCGTCTCGACTTCGGGGAACCGTCCGTCCAGGCGCTCCTCGCCACGCGACCACAACGCCACCTCGCCATGCCGGCGGATCAACTGAGCGCGGATGCCGTCCCACTTCCACTCGATCTGCCAATCCTCGATCGGCCCCAGCGGCGCAGGCCCGTTCTCCAACGGCGATGCCAGGAAGAAGGGATAGGGCTGCTGGCGGTCTCCCGGCAATTCCTTTTCGCTCAACAGATCGCGCAGGAAATCCGGACTGGGCTGCCAGGTGCCCAGCATCCGCTGGGCGATGCGCGCAATCGGCACGCCGGAATGCTCGGCCAGGGCCTGCTGCACCATGCGCTGCGAGACCCCCACGCGCAACGCGCCGGTCAGCAGCTTGTTGAAGACCAGGCGCTCATCGAAGGGCAGGCCGAGCCAGGCCGACACGATCACCGCCTGGCGCTCGGGCTCGTCGCGGTTGGCAACAGGCAGCAGCACCTCCTCGATCCAGTCGGCCAGCCCGCGCTCGGGCGCCGCCGCCTCGGGATCGGGCACCAGCAGCGCCAGGGTCTCGGCCAGGTCGCCCACCTGGTCGTAGCTGGCGTCCACCAGCCAGTCTGGCGTGGCCGACGCCTGCGCCACCCAGGCGCGCAGTTCCCCCGTGCCGGCGATCTTGCGGCGGGCGCCACCCACCTTGCCGCCCGCCAGCAGATACAAGGCCCAGGCCGCATCGCGCGGCGGCGCGTCGCGGAAATAGGCCACCAGCGCCGCCCGCTTGTCCAGCGTGGCCGTGCTGCGGTCCAGTGCCTGGAAGAGCGCCGCGAATCGTTTCATGGCTGGGGGCGCTCCTCAATCATCTTCGCCGTATTGCGTGCGCAGCGTCTCCGCCGCCACGCCGGATTCGTTCAGCACGCGCACCAGTGCCTCGGTATCGCCATGCGTGGCGATCACCCTGCGCGCGCCGGTCTCGCGAATCGTTTGCAACAGGCCCGGCCAGTCGGCGTGATCTGACACCACGAACCCCCGGTCCATGTTGCGCCGCCTGCGATTGCCGCGCAGCCGCATCCAGCCGGACGCGAAGCCGTGCTGTGCGTGACGGAAGCGCCGCAGCCACGCACTGCCGGCCGCGGACGGCGGCGCGATGACCAGCTCGCCCGCGAAGTCCGTGGTCTTGCGCGCGGCCTTGCCCTCGGGATCGATGACCGGCAGGGTGTCGGACAACGCAATCCCCGCGCTGCGATACACGCCCACGCCCGCGGCGATGGCGCCATGCAACAGCACCGGCCGGTCCATGAAAGGCTGCAGCTCCGCCAGCACACGCTGCGCCTTGCCCAGCGCATAGCAATACAGGATCGCCGTTACCCCACGCGCGGCGCAGTGCTCGCGCCATTGCGCGATGTCTTGCGCGACGTCGCGCGTGCTCGGCCAGCGGTAGATGGGCAGGCCAAAGGTGGCTTCGGTGATGAAGGTGTCGCAACGCACGACCTCGAAGGGCGCGCAGGTGGGATCGGCTTGCCGCTTGTAGTCGCCGGACACCACCCACACCTCGCCGCCGGCCTCGATGCGCACCTGGGCAGAGCCCAGCACGTGACCCGCGGGATGCAGGGACACGCGCGTGCCGCCCAGCGTGAAGACCTCGCCATAGTCATGGACGTGGTATTCCTGCTCGCCCAGCCGCCATTGCAGGATGGGCAGGCCCGCCGCGCTGGTGTGATAGCGGCCCATGCCCACGCGGGCGTGGTCGCCGTGGCCGTGCGTGAGCACCGCGGTCTCCACGGGACGCCAGGGATCGATATAAAAACGCCCGGCCGGGCAATACAGGCCTTCCGGGCGTAGCTGCACGAGATCGGGCAAGACGGACTCCGGCTTGCTGCGCGGCGCGACGGGCGCCGCTGACAGGGTCTGACGGTTATACCGCGAGCCGCCGGTACGGAAGGCATGCAGACGCTACCAGTCGTAATGCCTGGCAGTCACCCCGCCCGCACGTGCGCCAGCAGTGCCTGCATCGGGTGCCGCAGGCTGCGCCCCGACAGCCGCTTGGCCTGGCTGCGGCAGGAATAACCGGTAGCCAGCGCCTCGCCCTGCTCGTCGCCGGCGTTCACCTGGGCCTCCCAGGACTGCGCATAGATCTCGCGCGAGGTCTCCTGGTTGCGCGTTTCATGGCCATAGGTGCCCGACATCCCGCAACAACCGGTGGCCTGCACCTTCAATTCCAGCCCGAAACGCTGGAACACCCGCGTCCACTGGCTGCTGCTGTCCGTCGCGTTGGTCTTCTCGGTGCAATGCGCCAACAGCCGGTAACGCTTGCCCGTGGCCGCCCGGCCCAGGTCGGCGGGCAGGCGGTCCAGCAGCCACTCCTGCGGCAAGGCCACTTGCGGCACCTCGCCGATGCCGTCCACCTTCAGGTACTCCTGGCGATAGACCAGCGTCATGGCGGGATCCAGCCCGACCAGCGGCACGTTCGTATCGGCCAGGGCCTTCAGGCCGCGCGCATTGCGGATGGCAGCCTTGGCGAAGGCATGCAGGAAGCCTTGCACATGCAAGGGCTTGCCGTTGGGCATCAGCGGCGCCAGCCAGACGCGGAAGCCCAGCCGCGAGGCCAGCTCCACGAACTCGGCCAGTTGCGCCGTTTCGAAATAACGGGTGAAGCTGTCCTGCACCAGCACGACACTGCGTGCGCGCTCGGGAACAGGCAACGCGGCCAAGGCCTCGGGGGTCGCCGGCTGGACCTCCCAGGCCTTCAACACGGCGGCCAGGTCGGCACGGTCGATCATCGGGCTGTCGACCATGCCCACGCGCTCGGCCAGCAGCTTGCGCGCCCAGCCGCTGCCCATGACGCCGTTGTACAGCGCAGGCACTTTCGCGAACCAGGGAATGGTGAACTCCAGCGACCCGATCAGGTAGTCGCGCGCTGGACGGCGGTAGCGCTGGTGATACAGCTGCAGGAAGCGCGAGCGGAAATCGGGCACGTTGACCTTGATGGGGCACTGTCCCGCACAGGACTTGCAGGCCAGGCAACCCGCCATGGCGTCATAGACCTCGTGGGAAAAGTCCTCGCTGGCCGGCGCGGGCGCCGCGCCGCCACGGCCCTTGCGCCACGGACCGCGCCAGAACGGCGTGCGTTGCGCGGCGGCCTTCAGCACGTCGACGCCCGCCTCGCCCTGCAGGCGCAGCCATTCGCGCATCAGCGACGCGCGCCCCTTGGGCGAATGCACGCGCTGGCGCGTGGCCTTCCACGACGGACACATGGCATCGTCGGGATCGAAGTTGTAGCAGGCGCCATTGCCGTTGCAATGCATGGCCGCGCCATAGTGCTGCCACACCCGCTCGTCGATCTGGCGGTCCTGCTCGCCGCGCGTGGGCACCTCGTCCACCTTCAGCAGCTGGGTCCGGGCATGCTCGGGCGTGGCGATCTTGCCAGGATTGAACTGGTTGCGCGGATCGAAGGCCGCCTTCAGCTGCTGCAGAGAGGGATACAGTTCGCCGAAGAAGGCCGGCGCATATTCCGAGCGCACGCCCTTGCCATGCTCGCCCCACAGCAAGCCGCCATAGCGCTGCGTGAGCGCCGCCACGCCATCGCTGATGGGCCGCACCAGCGCGGCCTGCCTGGGATCCTTCATGTCCAGCGCCGGCCGCACGTGCAGCACGCCGGCATCGACGTGGCCGAACATGCCGTATTGCAGGCCGTAGGAGTCCAGCAGCGCGCGGAACTCGGCGATGAAATCAGCCAGGTGCTCGGGCGGCACGGCGGTGTCTTCCACGAAAGGCTGCGGCCGGGCTTCGCCCTGGACATTGCCCAGCAGGCCCACGGCGCGCTTGCGCATGGCATACACCCGCTTGACCGCGGGCGTGCCCACGGCCAGCGTGTGGCCCAGGCGCTCCACCGTCAGGTCTTCGCGCAGGTGGGTAATGAAACCCTGCACCTTGGCATCGACCGCCTCGCGGTCATCGCCGCTGAACTCGATCAGGTTGATGCCCAGCGTCTGGCGCTCGGCGTCCTGCGGAAAATACTCCGCCACGCTGCTCCAGACGAAGTCGTTCATGGCCAGCATCAGCACCTTGGAATCCACCGTCTCGATGGAGAGCGGCTGATGCGCGATCAGCGCGCGCGCGTCGCGCAAGGCGTCCATGAAGCTGGCATAGCGCACGTTCACCAGCACCGAATACTTGGGAATGCGCAGCACGTTCAGGCGCGCCTCCACCACGAAGCCCAGCGAGCCTTCGGCCCCGCACAGCACGCTGTTCAGGTTCAGGCGGCCTTCATCGTCGCGCAGATGGGCCAGGTCGTAGCCGGTCAGGCAGCGGTTCAGCTTCGGGAACTTGGCCTCGATGAGCGCGCCCTGGGTGTCGATGATCTGGCGCGCCTTGCGGGTCACCTGGCCGATGCGGCCCGGCTGCTCGCACTGGCGAGCCAGCGCGTCCTCGGACAACGGCTCGCTGAGCAGCCGTTCGCCGCCCAGCAGCACGAAGTCCAGCGCCAGCACGTGATCGCGGGTCTTGCCGTAGGTACAGCTGCCCTGCCCGCTGGCATCGGTGTTGATCATCCCGCCCAGCGTGGCGCGATTCGACGTGGACAGTTCGGGCGCGAAGAAAAGGCCGTGCGGCAGCAGCGCCGCGTTCAGCTGGTCCTTCACCACGCCCGCCTGCGCGCGCACCCAGCCTTCCTCGACGTTGATCTCCAGGATGCCGTTCATGTGGCGCGACAGATCGACCACCAGGCCGTCGGTCAGCGACTGGCCGTTGGTGCCCGTGCCGCCGCCGCGCGGCGTCACCGCCACCTCGCGGTGCGCGGGATCGTCCAGCAATCTGGCCAGCACCTGCACGTCCTCTGCATGCTTCGGGTACAGCACGGCCTGCGGCAGGCGCTGGTAGATGGAGTTGTCGGTCGCCAGCACCGTGCGGTTGGCGTAGTCGGCGCAGATGTCCCCCTCGAACCCCGCCGCGGCGACGGCGGCCAGGAAGGCCTGGTACTGAGGCAGGAGGGCATGGGTGGGCGACGGTAGCGATTCGATCATGATGGACAAGGCAGGCAGGAAGGGAAGCAGGGTAGCGCCCCGGAAAAACCTTGCATGGCATGCATGGATCAGGGATTCCCAGGCTAGACTGGAAGTATCCCGCTACCGAAGGGACAGCACAAACGGATATTTCCCCACGGAATAGTGCATAAAACTCATGAATTACCGCCGCCTGACGCCTTCCATGTCCCTGCTGCTGGTCTTCGAGGCCGCCGCGCGCCACGAAAGCTACACCCGCGCGGCCGAAGAGCTGGCGCTGAGCCAGAGCGCCGTGAGCCGCCAGGTGCAGACACTGGAAACGCAGCTGGGCATCAGCCTGTTCCGCCGTGAAGGCCGTTCCGTGCGGCTGACCGGCAGCGGGCGGCGTTATTTCCTGGAACTGAGCGCCGCGCTGGGCCGCATCCGCAGCGCCACGCTGCAGGCCATGTCGCACCAGGCGGGCGTGGGCGCCCTGCAACTGGCGACCTTGCCCACCTTCGGGTCCAAATGGCTGCTGCCCCGGCTGCACGGCTTCTATGAGGCCCACCCCGGCGCCACCGTGCACCTGCATTCACGGATCGGCCCCATCGATTTCAACTCGGGCGAGATCGATGCCGCCATCACGGTGGGCACCGACGACTGGCCTGGCTTGGCGTCGCACCGGCTCTACAACGAGTTCCTGATCGCCATCGCCAGCCCGGCGGCCACGCCCGCCGGGCTGGCGCCCGAGCCCGCCTGGGCAGCCGGCCAGACGCTGCTGACCGTGGCCAGCAATCCGCAAGCGTGGGCGGAGTGGTTTTCCGTGCACGGCCTGGACCACCGCCAGATGCGGGTGGGCCCCAGCTTCGAACTGACCTCCCATCTCATCCAGGCGGTGCGCGCCGGCATGGGCGTCGGGCTGGTCCCCAAGGCGCTGGTTGAAGACGAGCTGCAGCGCGGCGACCTGGTCGCGGTCAGCGAGGCCATCGCCAGCCAGCGGGGGTATTACCTGGTCTATCCGCCGCGCAACGAAAGCCTGCCCGCGCTGGCGGCGTTCAAGGAATGGCTGCTGGCGGCGTGTTGACAGCAGCCGGCGCTTCGCCAAGATGTAGTCGATGTATCGATAAATCCATCGCCACGGAGGACGCCCCGCGCGCGGCTTGATTTTCGTAACGATTGCCCGAGGGACAGCCGGCCCCTGGGCTGGCAAGCTGGGGGCAATCCTCACGCAGGCATGCTGCTTGCGCCATTCTTGCCGGATAACGATGCAAGCCTCGACCGCCCCCCTTCCCGGCCCTTCTGCCGGCGAGCCGCCAATGGAGCCGCCCGGCTTGGCGTTTCACCGCCTGGTCGAGGCAGGGCAGGATCGCCTTCCATTCCCCGGATCGGGGCGAACCTTGCAGCGATGGCGGCACCTGGCACGCATCGGCCAGGCCGACCTGGCGCTTGCCAAGCTGTTCGAAGGCCATGCCGACGCCTTGGCCATCCTGGCCGAACTCGGCGCACCCGCGCCCCCCGCGGGCTCGCGCTGGGGCACGTGGTGCGCCGAGCCGCCCACCCACCGGGTCTGCATCGCGCCCGTGGCCGGACGCCACGTCCGGCTGGACGGCGCGAAGGCGTGGTGTTCCGGCGCGTCTGACGTCACACATGCACTGCTCAGCGCATGGACTGCGGACGGAAGGCAGTGCCTGGCCGCGCTCGACATGGCCCAGCCTGGCATCGAGATCATCTCGCCGTCCTGGGCCGGCGCGGGCATGGCACGCAGCAACACGGCCGAATTGCGGCTGAGCGGCGTCGTCGCGACGCAGGTCGGCGAACCCGGGGACTACACGCGACGCCCGGGCTTCTGGCATGGCGGCGCGGGGGTGGCGGCATGCTGGTGGGGAGCTTGCGCCGGCATTGCCAACCATGTCCGCCTGGCCGCGGCGCGCGGTGACGCCCGCTCCCTCCCCCACCTGCACGCGCACCTGGGCGCCATGGATGTGGCGCTCTCGCACAGCGCGGCACTCTTGCGCGAGACCGCCGCGGCAATCGATGCCGCGCCCAGCCGCGGCTTTGCGCGGGAATCCTTGCGGGTCCGGTTGAGCGTCACGCAGACGGCCGAAGACATCCTGGCCCGCGTTGGCCGTGCGTTGGGCCCCGCCCCGCTTTGCCAGTCCCCCGGGCTGGGCCAGCTGGTCTGCGACCTGCCCATCTTCATCCAGCAAAGCCATGCCGAGCGCGACCAGGCCAGCCTGGCTGCGCTTCTCATCGATGAACAGGTGGACGAATGGACGCTGTGAACAGCCGCGTGATCGAGGGCCCCGGCACGTCGGCCCGGCAATGGCAGGCATGGGAAGCCATGCACCCTCCCACCCCCATCAGCGCCGAGGCGCTCGTGCCCCAGGGTCGGCGCGCGGTGGTTGTCGCCCCCCATCCCGATGACGAGGTCCTGGGGACGGGCGGCTTGCTGATGCAACTGTCCCAGGCCGGCCGCGACATCCTGCTGGTGGCGGCCACTGACGGGGAGGCCAGCCACCCGGGGTCGACCCGCTGGCCGGTGGACACGCTGGCACGCGTGCGCGCGCAGGAAAGCGCGGCCGCGCTTGCCGTGCTGGGTGTTCACGCGAGCACGCTGCGGCTGGGCCTGGCGGACGGCGGACTGGCTTCGCAGGAAGCCAGCCTTCGGGCCAGCCTGCTGCGCTGCGTGCGGGCGGGGGACGTGGTGTTCGCGCCCTGGCGGCTGGACGGGCATCCGGACCACGAAGCCGTCACGCGGGCGGCCTTCACCGCCGCCCGCGTGAACTGCGCGCGCGTCGTGGAGGTCCCCATCTGGGGCTGGCACTGGTGCACGCCCGGCGACCCTCGCCTGCCTTGGGACCACGCCCTTGCGGTGGCGCTCAGCCCCACCCAATTGCAGGCCAAGCGCCTGGCCATCCAGCAGTTCCGCAGCCAGGTCGAACCGGACCCCAGCACCGGCCGCCCGGCCATCCTGCCCCCGCACGTGATCGCCCGGCAGTTGCGACCGTCCGAAGTGGTGCTGACATGAGTGCCAGGCAGGACTATTTCGAGCAGCTCTACCAGGATCGCGCCGACCCGTGGCAGGTGCGCAGCAGTTGGTATGAGCAACGCAAGCGCGCCGTGCTGCTCGCCGCGTTGCGGCAGGAAAGCTATCGCAGCGCCTTCGAGCCGGGCTGTGGCACGGGCGAACTGACTGCTGCGCTGGCCCCGCGCTGCGCCAGCGTGCTCGCCTGCGATATCGCGCCGCGGGCGGTCGCGCTGGCGAGCGCGCGGACGGCGGCGTGGCCACATGTACAGGTGCAGGCGCTGTCACTGCCGGCGCAGTGGCCGGCCAGCACGCGGGACGCGTACGACCTGATCGTCGTCAGCGAACTCGCCTATTACCTGGAAGCCGCCGACCTGGCCCGCTTCGTCCGCCTGTGCGTGGCGTCCCTGGCGCCAGCAGGAGAGCTGGTGGTCTGTCATTGGCGGCACGATTTCCATGACAGGCTGCACAGCACCGATACGATCCATGCCGCCTACGACGGGCAACCCACCCTGGCGCGCCTCGGGCGCCACGAGGACCCCGACTTCCTGCTGCAGGCGTGGCGCCGCGGGCCCGCCTGCCCCGCAAAGGAGGCCGCATGATCGGCGTCGTGATTCCTGCCCACAACGAAGCGGCGCTCATCTCGGTCTGCTTGGCGTCCGTCCAGGTGGCCTGTGCCCACCCCGGATTGGCAGGGGAATCCGTGGAAGTGGTGGTCGTCCTGGACGATTGCAGCGATGGCACGGCCCTCATCGCGGCCGCCTACCCTGTCACCTTGCTGTACGCCAGCGCGCGCAATGTCGGCATGGCGCGCGCCCAGGGAGCCCGCCACCTGATCGAGAAAGGCGCGCGCTGGCTGGCTTTCACCGATGCAGACACCAGCGTGTCACCCGACTGGCTGCCGGCGCAACTCGCCTGTCAGGCCGACGCCGTCTGCGGAACGGTCGGCGTGGCGGACTGGTCCGTGTTCCAGGGCGACGCGGCCTTGTTGCAAGCGCACTTCAACGCCACCTACCAGGATGCTGCCAACCACCGTCATGTGCACGGCGCCAACTTCGGCATCAGCGTGCTGGCCTATCTGCGCGCCGGCGGCTTTCCCGCGCTGGCATGCAGCGAGGACCAGGCACTGGTGGACACGCTGGTCGCACTGGGCGTGCACATCGCCTGGAGCGCCGCGCCGCGGGTCCTGACCAGCGCACGCCAAGACCCGCGCGCGGCTGGCGGTTTCGGCGATGCCTTGCGTGCAGCCCTGCTGCGCTGCCGGGAACAGGCTGGTGCGGCGCCTCCCCTTGCGGGGAGCAACCCAGCGGCGTAATTCGCGCGTGCGCCGCCTCGGCGTGGCCAGCCTGCCCGCGCTCAGCCGTACCAGACACCATCGAAATGCGGCAGCTCCTGGAAAGCCAGCAAGGCCCTGCTTGCATCGTGGTAGTCCTGCAGAATGCCGTCCATCGGGTCGGCGTGGCTGGTGTAGTGCAGCGCTGCCGCCTGGTGGTTGACCCGGGTGACATCAGGAATGAAGGTCTCATGGAAGCGCAGTCCCAGATCGCCGGGCTCGTACCCTTCGACGATGATGTCGAAGCTTGCGGTCCCGAACTGTTCATTCGCGTCCTCGGCATGAAACTTGATGCGCAGATCGCTGCCGGACAGGCTGAAGTTCACGAATATCTGGTTTTCCAAAGCGCTGTCCAGTACCAGCTTGCCCGGCATGAACGGCCCGCCGACAGGATAGGCTTGGCCATCCAGGAATGACGGGTAGAACGACGCCGAATACTGGATGTCCACTTCGGCCCCCACGGCGGATGGTGCGGCAAGCAGTACCAGTCCGCCTTTTATTTCCAGCGCCATATCGGGCCTCGTCGTGGCGGGATTGATGGCGCTGAAGGGAATGTAGAGACGATCATCCGCGTCGGCATCCTTGATGGTCGTCTCGCTGCGGCCCACCACGAAGATGTCCGCCCCGCCATTGCCGAACACCACGTTGACCCCGCCGCCCGGGGCAAGCAGGTTCCCTTCCTCGTTCCCGTGCAGGATATCGTTGCCGCTGCCGGTGATGATGTTCTGGACGCTGTCGATGAGCAGGCTATGCGTGGCGCTGAGCGGGATCCAGACATCCTGGCCGGTATAGCCCAGGGCGGCCTGATCATCGGCCGTGCCACCATGGGTTGCGGCGACGTCGGCGCCCCACATTGACCGGTCGAACGAGATCGACCACGACGAGAGGTCGAGGGTGTTACCCATGTCTCCCGCGCCATGGAGGTCGATGAAGTAATGTGGAGTGGCTTCAGAGGTCGGCAGCAGATCGAGGTCGTGAATGGACAAGATATCCGACCGAGACGAGCCCACCAGACCTTCTATCGAGAACGCATAATCTCTCGCATAGTCGCTGCCGCCTGCGTCATGCTTGCCGATGAGGTACTTGCCCGACCGCTCGTAAAGATCGCCGACGGCTACGCTTTCCAGCTGGATATGCAGCGACGCATCGACGCTGGCATAGGAAAGCGTATCCATCCCCTCCCCGCCGTCGACCAGCAGGTTCAGCGTCTGCCGCGAAAGCAACTGGTTGGGATCTGCGTGAATGATGTCATCGCCCAGCCCGCCATGAATAATGAAATTGTCGAATTTCGTCCTGTCCGGATCGCGATAGAACAGGTCAGGTCCGTCTGATTTCATCGTCCCGACGATGACACCCGTCGTCGACGTCAACCAGCTGGCGGGCGAGGCATACGGCAACACGTCGCCAATCGCGAAGGAATGCGTCGCGGGTAACCCATAGGTGTCGGCAAGGAACGACGCCGTCAACGCGATCAGGTCATCATGCAACGTATCGATGATGTCCGAATAGGCCAATCCCAACTGCGCCATATCCGCAGGCGTCAATCGCTCCGCAGTTCTGATGTGCGAGGCCACGGCAGCCATGAGATCGTAGGTCCCCTCGTATTGCTTGATCGTGACGGTTTCCTGGGTGCCGTCAAGACGATCGATCGTTGCCTGGACCGCCTCAGTCGTCAGCAGCCAATCCTTGTAGAAACTGTCATACCCGAGATAAGGAAACAGCATGACGCCGGACCAGCCGGTGTAGTCTCTATTGGGGTAATAGATGGGGTCAGAGAAAAGCCGGCTCACGGCAGCCGCCCCATCGATAAGTCCCAAGGTTTCCAACGTAGGGAGTTGCCCCCCGTTTACCTGGAGATGTGCGGCAAAGTCCGCCCCGATCGTGTTGGAGGCCAAATTCATCGTCGCATTGGTATAGATTCCCGTCCCATACTTGAGATCGATCTGAGAACCGGTGTAACTGCGGATGTACTTGGAAAAGACGCCGACTCCCGCATTCACGTCCTGCGCCCCTTCTATCCACGCATGCAAACCGGCATACTGCCCATCGGTCAGCACCGGCTCGGGCAACTCATCAAGCAAGGAGCCGTAGACGCCACCGGCCGCTCCCGCCAGTTGGCTGCCCCTGACGAAGTCCAGCACCTGCGAGGACACGTCATCCCTGAAGCGTGCAAGGGACTCCTGACTCATACTGCCGAGATACGAATAGTCGTATGCAAGCGTCTTCACACTTCCTCCCGATCAACATGCCTGCGACAGCCAGTCACCAGGCCAAACAAGAATTCCTCATTGCAAGGCACGCAAGGCCAGCCTGGCCCGAACCGCACGGCTGATATCGGCCAGGTCTGCAAGCACTTTCAACGCGTCGTCGCCCTGCGGAAAAGTGAAAGTCATGTTGACGCCCAAGTCGGTGCGATAACTGACCTCACAGTCATCTTCCACGGAAACTCTCATTCGACAGTACCCAGCCGGGCTGCTGATCAGTCCCTCAACACCAACCGCAGGATCGAGCCCGAATGGCCCAGCCCACAACATGGGAACCTCTTTTCCGTGCGCGTTGTAGAGATATTTGGGACGCTGCGTCATGCAATGCAGCAACTGGCCGGGCGCAGAGGCACACGCAGCATTCGAGTCCTGATATGGGGCGGACGCGCCGGATGCCGGCGCCCAGCGGATAGCCACGCTGCCGCCATCAGACAGGGGAAAACTGAAGTCACCTCCGAATATCCCGCGCAAGAAGCGCTCGCTTTCCAGCCTGAAGGGAAGCTGCGGGCAACCCAGACGCCGGCGCGTGGGCAGGTCGGAGATATCCACGCCGTACAGTTCCTGCAAGCGACGAACATTCGTGTAGCGCAATGCCTGGGAGACATCCACGCGATAGACCTGAGGATCGTTCACCACTTGGATGTGGAACGCATCCGCGACCTCCTGCGCCGAACACTGCGGCGTGTCGACCTGCATATGGATGCCGGGCGCGGTTTGCGCGCCCGCCTCGGCAAAAACGGCCAGCCCGGCCCAAACCGAATGCGCGACCCCACGCCTCAGGGAATAAAGAAGGCGGTAGATTGGCTTAACCATGGCGCTGCTCTGTCGTGAAACCCCTGCGAATGTATACATGCAGAATAGGAAATACCAATAATCATCAAATTTGATACAACTATTAATGATTCACCTATCGCCAAGCGTGACTCACCAATGCGCAATGCCAAAAACAAAGGGCGCCCAGGCGCCCTTTGTGCGATGACAGGCGAACCCGATCAATTCGCCGAGATATTCGCCGCCTTCACCACCTTGCCCCAGCGGTCCAGCTCTTCCTTCGTGTACGCGCCGAGTTGCGCCGGATCCATATACAGGGCTTCCGCGCCCTGCTCCGCCGCCTTCTTGCGGAACGCTTCGGTGCGCATGATCTTGGCGATCTCGCCGCTGATCTTGTCGACCACGGGTTGGGGCGTGCCTGCCGGGGCGTACATCGCGAACCACGACGACACCAGCAGGTCGGGGTAACCGGCTTCCGCGGCGGTCGGCACGTCAGGCAGCGTGGACAGGCGCTTGTCGCCCGTGACCGCCAGCGCGCGCAGCTTGCCCGCGGCGATCTGGCCCAGCAGCGGCGGCGGGGTCGTGATCGTCATGTCCACCGCGCCGCCCAGCAGGTCGTTCAGCGCCGGGCCGGTGCCCTTGTAGGGGATGTGCGTGGTCTTGATGCCCGCCATCTGGTTCAGCAGCTCGGTGGCCACCTGTTGCAGCGAACCATTGCCCGACGAGGCGTAGTTCAGCTTGCCGGGATTCTTCTTCGCATACTCCACCAGTTCCTTGAGCGACTTGATGGGCAGGTCCGGCCGCACCACGACGACCTGCGGGGCCGACAGGATGTTCGCCACCGGCGCGAAGTCCTTGATGGGATCCCAGTTCAGGTTGGGCGTGACGTGCGGCGTGATGGCCTGGAAGCCCGAGTACTGCAGCAGCAGCGTGTAGCCATCGGGGTTGGCACGGGCCACGGCCTGGGCCGCAATGCCGCCCGACGCGCCGGGTTTGTTGTCCACCACCACCGTCTGCCCCAGGGCCTGGCCCAGCGGCTGTGCGATCAGGCGCGCCGCGATGTCGGTCGTGCCGCCAGGCGCGGCGGACACGATCAGGGAAATCGGCTTGGACGGGAAGTTGTCCTGCGCCTGTGCGGCGCCCATGCCCACGCCCGCCAGCGTCAGCGTGAACAGGGCCTTGCGGAAAATGCTGCGGTGAGCCTGCATGTGATGTCTCCTCTTGGATTCTTTTATCTGGATGTGTAAGGCGGGCCGGAATGTCGCGCCGGTCAGGCGGACGGGAAACGCTCCGCCAGCCAGGCTGGCGGCGCATGCGTTGCCAGCCGCGGCCCGGCGGCAAGCAAGGGATTGCTGAATTCACGCTGGACCAGCGACGGCAGCCCACGCACCACGTCCAGCAGCGGGGCCAGCGACACGCCGGTTTCCACGCCCATGCACGCGAACATGTGCACCAGTTCCTCGGTGGCCACGTTGCCGCTCGCACCCGGCGCGAAGGGACATCCGCCCAGGCCCCCGGCGGCGGCATCGAAACGCGTGATGCCCACCTGCCACGCCGCCACCGCGTTGGCCAGCGCCATGCCGCGGGTGTTGTGCAGATGGATGGTGATCGGCGTGCCGGGCAGCAGGGCCTGCGCGTCGGCGCTCAGGCTGGCCACCTGCGAGGGATAGGCCATGCCGGTGGTGTCGCACAGCGTGATGCCCGAGGCGCCCGCATCGACGAGACGACGCGCCAGCGCCAGCACGTCGTCCGCCGGCACGTCACCGTCGAAAGGACAGCCGAAAGCGGTGGACAGCGAGACATTGCACGGCAGCCCGTGCGTGGCCGCCACGCCCAGGATGTTGCTGAGTTCCGCGAAGGACTGCTCGCGCGTCATGCGCAGGTTGGCGCGGTTGTGCGTCTCGCTGCTGGACATGACCAGGTTCAGTTCCTGGACGCCAACCTCCAGCGCGCGTTCCAGCCCCCGGACATTGGGCACCAGCGCGGTGTAGATCACGCCGGGCCGGCGGCGGATGCCGCGCATGACGTCCTGCGCATCGGCCAGCGCCGGGATGGCCTTGGGCGACGTGAAGCTGGTGACCTCGATGCGGGCAAAACCGCAGTCCGACAAGGCATCGACCAGCGCGATCTTGTCTTCCGTGGGCACGAGCGCGCGCTCGATCTGCAGGCCGTCGCGCGGCCCGACCTCGTTGATCTCGATGCGCGGCGCGCCCGAAGGCATCGTCGTGGATGACGTCATCTCGTTTCCTTCGATCTCGTGACGGTTCAGGCGATCACGCCACGCTTGCGCAGGTCCGCGCGCCGGGCGTCGTCCAGGCCCGCCTGCTTCAGCACCTCGTCGGTGTGCTCGCCCAGGCGGGGCGCGCGCGCACGAATCTCGCCCGGTGTTTCCGACAGCAGCGGAAAGATGGCGGGAATTTCCACATCGAGCCCGCTGGCGGATTGCACCGAGGCAATGGCGCCGCGTGCGCGGTAATGGGGGTCGGCAGCAATGTCGGCAACGTTGTAGATGCGCCCGGCGGGCACGTCGGCTTCGCGCATGGCGGCCAGCACCGTGTCGATCGTCTGCTCGGCGGTCCACGCGCCAATGGCGGCGTCCAGCTCATGGGCGCGGCGCGCGCGGCCGTCGTTGTGCGCCAGATCGGGATCGTCGCGCAGATCGTGGCGACCGATCTTCCCCATCAGGCGGGCATAGATCGCATCGCCATTGCCGGCGATCAGCACGAAGCCGTCGCGGCAGGGATAGGCGTTCGACGGGGCGATGCCGGGCAAGGCTGCGCCGGCCGGCTCGCGCACCGCGCCAAACGCCGAGTATTCCGGCAGCAGGCTTTCGCTCAGGTTGAACACGCTTTCGTACAGCGCCGCATCGATCACCTGCCCCTGGCCGCCGCGCGCGTCGCGCTGGTACAGCGCCAACAGCACGCCCAGCGCGCCATGCAGGCCGGCGATGGTGTCTCCCAGCGACAGGCCGGCGCGCACCGGGGCGCGGCCCGGCTCGCCATTCAGGTAGCGCAGGCCCGCCATGGCCTCGCCGATGGCGGCGAAACCCGGCTCGGTGGCCTTGGGCCCCGTTTGGCCATAGCCCGACACGCGCAGCATGATCAGACGCGGGTTGGCCGCATGCAGCGCCTCCCACGACAGGCCCCATTTCTCCATGGTGCCTGGACGGAAATTCTCGATCAGCACGTCGGCCTGCTCCGCCAGCTCGCGCACCAGCGCCTGGCCTTCCGGCTGGCGCAGGTCGACGCAGACGGACTGCTTGCTGCGCGACTGCGCCTCCCACCACACCGACGTGCCTTCGTGCAGCAGGCGCCATTTACGCAGCGGGTCCCCCTGCCCGGGCGGCTCGATCTTGATGACCTGTGCGCCGAAATCGGCAAGGGTCTTGGCCGCGAAGGGGCCCGCGATCAGTTGGCCCAGTTCCAGCACGCGGATGCCGGCAAGGATCTGCCCAGCCATGGTGTCTCCAGCTCGATGAATGTTCTTATGCTGGCGGCATTGTGCGCGTGCGTCGGCGCGGGCCGGAATGACCAATGCGTGAAGGGGGGGTTCCGGAATCGGGAAACCCTGGGGAAACCCCAGGTCCGCGCGGACAGCGGCCTAGCCGTCCTGGCGCAGGTGCGCGAAGAGCAGCCGCGCGGGCACGGGCAGGGTCTCGGGGTCCCGCACGCCCATCAGCAGGTCGCGCCGCGCCCATTCGTCGGACAGGCCGATCAGCTTCACCTGCATCGATCTTGCATGCGGCTCGGCCGCGATGCGGGGCAGGATGCCGATGCCGCCCGTGGCCACCACCATGCGGCAGATGGCATCGAAGCTGCGGACCTGGATACGCAGGCGGATCGCCTTGGCCAGGCGCTGGCTTTCCTCTTCCAGCCGGCTGGCCAGCGAGGTGGCGGGCGACAGGCCCACGTAGTCGAAGTCCAGGGTCTCGGCAAAGGACACCGAGGCATGCACCGCCAGCGGGTGGCGCGGCGGCGTGATGAGCACCAGTTCGTCGTGGCGGTATCGCACCGACACCAGTCCCTCGGCGGGGGTGCGCTCCGCGAACAGACCCAGGTCGGCGCGTTTTTCCAGCACGGCGGTCACGACGTCGCTGCTGTTCATTTCCTCGAGCTGTATCCGCACGGCGGGATGCTGCGCCATGAAACGCGCCAGGTCTTCGGGCAGGAACTGCGTGATGACGGAGGTGTTGGCCGCGATACGCACCTGGCCCCGCACGCCTTCGGCGTAGTCCGACAGCAGGCTGGCCATCTGCTCCACTTCCTGCAGCACGCGCTGCGCATGCGCCAGGCAGGCCTGGCCCGCGTCCGTCAGCTCGACGCCCGCTGCGTTGCGAAAGAGCAGCGGCGTGCCCAGCGCGGCCTCCAGGTCGGAGATGCGCTTGCTGGCAGCGCCCACGGCCAGGTGCGACTGGCGGGCCCCGGCCGAGATGCTGCCCTGGCGCGCAACGGCAACGAACAGCGCCAGGGTGACCAGATCGAAACGAGCGAGATTCATCGCTGCAATATACCGGGCGGGACCGGGCGCTAGCCAGCGCGCGCCGCGGGAGGCGCTTGCCCGGCCATCAGGGCCACGACCCAATCGATGAACACCCGCAGCTTGGCGCTCACGTGGCGGTTCGGCGGGAAGGCCACGTACAGCGGCATCGGCTCCTGCTGCCAATCCTCGAAGATGCGGACCAGTTCGCCACGCGACAGCGGTCCGCGCGCCATGTACTCGGGCAGCCAGAGCATGCCCAGGCCCGCCAGGCCTGCCTCCAGGTAGGCATTGCCGTCATCGACCGCCAGCGCATAGCGTCCCTGCACATGCACGCTTTCGTCGCCGCGGTGCATGGCATAGGGCAGGGCCTTGCCGGTGCGCGCCCACAGGAAGCCCACGACCCGATGGTGCGTGCCTTCCAGGTCCCTGGGGTGCGCGGGCCGCCCGGCGTGCGCCAGGTAAGCGGGCGCCGCATAGACGCCCAGTTCCAGATCCGCCACGCGCCGCGCCATCAGGGAAAGATCGGCCAGCTCGCCGCCGCGCACGACGCAATCGACGTTCTCGCCGATGATGTCCACGGGCCGGTCGCTGACGCCCAGGTGCAGCTGGATGTCGGGATAACGCGCCAGGAAGTCCGGCAGGGCCGGCACGATGATGTGCCGCGCCAATGGGCTCGGCACGTCCACGCGCAAGCGGCCGCGCGGCGCCGCCGATGCGCTGGACAGGCTGGTCTCGGCATCGTCCAGGTCGGCCAGCAGGCGCAGCGCGCGCTCGTAATAGGCCAGGCCGTCGGCGGTCACGTTGACCTTGCGGGTCGTGCGGTTCAGCAGCTTCACGCGCAGGCGCGTCTCCAGCTGCTGCACCAGTTGCGTCACGGTGGTCTTGCTCATGTGCAAGGTTTCCGCCGCCTTGGTGAAGCTGCCGGTTTCCACCACGCGCACGAAGGCTTGCATTGCATCGAAACGATCCATGTCCGCTCCGTTTCCGAGTGAGATTGTTTGGATTTTACAAACAGTCCTGGGTGGACGTGCAGGTTTATCCGGAACCGGGCTGACCGTAGAGTAGGCACATCCCCCATCAACGGGCCGCGTGGCCCCCGGAGATTCCCATGCCCCAGAAACGTGACGTCGTCTTCCCCGCCGGCCGCCAGGCCCTGTACGAACGCAACCGCTATTCGCCCGCCATCCGTTCGAATGGTTTCCTGTTCGTGTCGGGCCAGGTGGGCAGCCGGGAAGACGGCACGCCGGAGCCGGACCTGGAAGCGCAGGTGCGCCGCGCCTTCGCCAACCTGAACGCCATCCTGGCCGAAGCGGGCTGCACCTTCGACGACGTCGTCGATGTCACCGTCTTCCTGGTCGACCCGGCGTCGACCTTCGAGAAAGCCTGGCCCGTGGTGATGGAATATTGGGGCGACGCCCCGCACCCAACCCTGACCGGCATCGGCGTGACCTGGCTGTATGGCTTTGATTTCGAGATCAAGGTGATCGCGAAGCTGCCCGAGTCCGCCGGCAGGCAATTGGCCTGAGCAAGCTGCCTAACGCCGTTTCATCTTGCACCAATGAAGAAAGGAAATTGAAGGGCGAGGCTGGCATCCTGTCCTGCCTGCATGAGCCGAGAGCATGGCGGTTTGCCAGGCCTTGAGGCGCAAGGCCAGAAGAAACGCCATTACAGTCGATGTCGCGACGCTTCATTCGTTTGCGACACCCGGCAGGCAAACAACGCCGCCCCTGCCCTGTCCTCTTCGCCTGACGGCTCCACCGCGCCGCTCCCGCCCGTGCCAACCCGCCAAGGAACGTTACAGACTGCCGCATCCGCGCGGGGATGAGGCTTTACAACGTTTCCTGGAAAAAACATATCCACGGGACACGACATGGCCGACCACACTTCCACCGCTGACGCTCGAAGCGCCGCCTCGCCAGGCAGCGAAGCGCCGCCGCCGACGACGACGACGACGGCCAAACCTGACAAACCCGTCGTCAAGCCGATTCCCGTCTGTGTGGGCTTCGCCCTCTTCGCGGCCCTGCTCATCCTGCCCGCCCCCGCCGACATGTCGCCCGAAGCCTGGCGCCTGGTGGCGGTGGCCGCGCTGATGATCGCGTGGTGGATCACCGAAGCCGTCCCCGTGGCCGTCACGGCGCTGCTGCCCGTGGCGCTGTTCCCCCTGGTCGGCGCGACCAGCGCGGGCGATGCCGCCAACCCCTATGGCGACCCGATCATCTTCCTCTTCATGGGCGGCTTCTTCCTGGCCATGGCGATGGAGCGCTGGCACCTGCACCGCCGCATCGCGCTGAACATCGTGTCGCGCACGGGCTCGCAGCAGCATCGCATCGTCGGCGGCTTCATGCTGGCCACGGCGTTCTGCGGCCTGTGGGTGTCGAACACGGCCACTGCCGTCATGATGCTGCCGGTCGCCCTGTCGGTGGCCGGACTCATTTCCCAGAAAGGCGGGTCCTCGAAGTTTCCACTGGCCCTCATGCTGTCGGTCGCCTATGCAGCGTCCATTGGCGGCATCGGCACGCTGATCGGCACGCCGCCCAATGCACTGCTGGCCGGCGCGCTGAACCAGACCTATGGCTACGACATCGGCTTCGCCCAATGGATGATCTTCGGCATGCCCATCATGCTGGTCATGCTGTTCGGCGCCTGGCTGCTGCTCACGCGCGTCTCCATCCGCCTGGGCCGCGAGCCCATCGAAGGCGCCGATGAACTGTTCCAGTCGCAGTTGACCGAACTGGGCGGCTGGTCGACCGCCGAACGCCGCGTGGCCATGGTCTTCGTCGTCACGGCCAGTCTGTGGATGCTGCGCAGCCCGCTGCAAAGCTTCATCCCCGGCCTGTCCGATGCGTCCATCGCCATCCTGGCCGCCATCGCGCTCTTCATCATTCCGTCGGGCGACAAGGAAGGCGGCGCCCTGGTCAACTGGACCATGACCAAGAACCTGCCCTGGAACATCCTGGTGCTCTTCGGCGGTGGCCTCAGCCTGTCGGCCGCCGTCGTCGCCACGGGCCTGGACGGCTGGATCGGCGACCAGTTGGGCGCCTATGCCGGTGCCCTGCCCACCCTTGGCATCGTGGCGCTGGTGGTGCTGGCCGTGCTGGTATTGACCGAATTCATGTCCAACACCGCCACGGCCGCGACCTTCATTCCCATCATGTCGGGCCTGGCGATGAGCCTGGGCGAGAACCCGCTGCTGCTGATGGTGCCCGCCACCCTGGCGGCCTCGATGACCTTCATGCTGCCGGTGGCCACGCCCCCCAACGCGCTGGTGTTCAGCTCGGGCCACATCACCATCCCGCAGATGGCCAAGCACGGCTTCCTGATGAACATCCTGTCGATGATCGTCATCACCGGCCTGGGTTACTGGCTGCTGATCACCTTCTTCGGCGCGGTGGCGGGCGAGCTGCCCTCGTGGGCGGAGCGCGGCGCGAAATAAGCGGCAGGCCCGGCCAGCCGGGCGCGCTGGCCGGCCTATTGATTGATGGTCTGCTCATGGCCTGGAAGCGTCGTCGCTCACCTGGCGGTCAGGCCGTTTCCACCCGGTTGCCGCCCTGCGACTTCGCACGATACAGCGCCCGGTCAGCCGCGGCCAGCCCGTCGCCCAACGAAGGGAGTGGGCCTTCGTAGTGTGCCAGGCCGATACTGACCGTCACGGTGATCTCGCTGTTGCCCACCCGGCTGGCGATGGTGCCGGCGAAAGCCTGGGCCACCGCCTCGCCCAGCGCCTGGGCGTGCCGCGCCTCCTCGCCCGTCAACAGGCCTGCGAACTCCTCGCCGCCGATCCGCGCCAGCATCGCGCCTGGCCCCATCACGCTGCGCGCGATCTCCGCGAAGGACTGCAGGACCTCGTCGCCCGTCTGGTGGCCGTGCCGGTCGTTCACCAACTTGAAATGGTCGAGGTCGAACGCCAGGAAAGCCACCGGCCCCCGTCCCGCGCCCTGCAACTGGCGGGCGCCTTCCTCGAAGAACCGCTTGCGGTTGCCCAGCCGGGTCAGGTAGTCCGTCATCGACTCCTTCAACAGCTGGCCGTGCGCCTCTTCGCGGAAAACCTTGAGCAGCGCCATCGGCAACAGCATCGAATAGAGCACGCCTGCGTAGATGGTGATCATGCTGGCGAAGGCCTGCATCGGCGGTCCCTCGGCAGTCACGAGCCAGGGCAGGATCGCGGCGCGCGCACCATAGAGGAAGGCATGGATGAACGTCACGCCCACCACGATGTGGCGGGTGGGGAAGGACTTCATGGCTGCGCAGCGCCACATCTCCCACGCAGTCAGCGCACTGACCAGCGCAATGGGGATCGCGCTGATGTAGTTCCACATGACCTCCTGCCAGGCGGCCCCCGCGATCAGCCAGGCACTGACGGTGCAGGCCAGCAGGCCCGCGCCGAACAGGCCGTAGCGCCGGCCGTTCAGGCTGGCGACGCCATTCAGGACGAGCAGGTAGCCGGTGACGATGATGAAGTTGGCAAGGGTGGCGCCGTAGGGCGAGGGCAAGTCGCGCCGGTACAAGGCCCCGATACAGCCGATGGCCAGTACCGCGAAGCCGGCGGCCAGCGTCCTCAGGGCACTGCTGCGCGCCGGGTTGCTCCGGTGTTCCCAGAACATCATCGCCGCGCCGGCGAACAGCGTTCCGATCGCAAGAAGGTAAAGCGTACGAAGATCCACTCACTTCCCAGGATGCAGGGGCATTGCGCCGTCGCGACGCGGCGGCATGCGGAATTTTAGATTCGGAATTCGACAGGTCATGGGAGGCGCGGACGGACGGTTGGACCCGTATTCCATCGCGCGCCACGCAACCCGATAACGTAACGCGATTATTCCAAAAAACCCATATTGTTACGTTTTTGAGGAAGAGGTCGTGTCAGCGGCAAGCCACATACCCCGCGTCATGGGATATTCGACGATGGAACGCCCCTGCGCCTGGCGGCACGGATTTGCGGATTCCATCCCGGTTTCATATACTCCCCCTCAGTATCCAACAACCATCGGTCCGCCATGCCCCACTCCCCCGAGGAAAAGAAACGCGTCCTGACGCGCGTGCGCCGCATCCGCGGCCAATGCGACGCCCTGGAGCGCGCCCTGGAAGCGGGCGCGGACTGCGCGCCGGTGCTGCAGCAGATTGCCGCCATCCGCGGCGCCATCAACGGGCTGATGTCCGAAGTGCTGGAATCCCACATCCGCGAAGACTTCAGCCTGCCGGCCGACTCGGCCACCCAGCACGACACCCGGGTGCAGGATCTCCTCACCCTCGTGCGAACCTATTTGAAGTAGCACTGCCCCAGAACATCGCCGCCCAGGCCGGGCGGCAGCACCCCACCCTTACGGAGCCCGCCATGAAATCACGCGCCGCTGTCGCCTTTGCAGCCGGAGAACCGCTGAAGATCGTCGAGATCGACGTCGAACCTCCCCGCAAGGGAGAAGTGCTCATCCGCATCACCCACACGGGCGTCTGCCACACCGACGCCTTCACGCTCTCGGGCGACGATCCCGAAGGCCTCTTCCCCGTCGTGCTGGGCCATGAAGGCGCCGGCATCGTGGTGGAAGTCGGCGAAGGCGTGACCAGCGTGAAGCCGGGCGACCACGTGATCCCGCTCTACACCGCCGAATGCGGCGAGTGTCTCTTCTGCAAGTCGGGCAAGACCAACCTGTGCGTCTCGGTGCGCGCCACGCAAGGCAAGGGCGTCATGCCTGACGGGACCACCCGCTTCTCGTACAACGGCCAGCCCATCTATCACTACATGGGCTGCTCGACCTTCAGCGAATACACCGTGGTGGCTGAAGTGTCGCTGGCCAAGATCAACCCCGAGGCCAACCCCGAGCACGTCTGCCTGCTGGGCTGCGGCGTGACCACCGGCATCGGCGCCGTGCACAACACGGCCAAGGTCCAGGAAGGCGACACGGTCGCCGTGTTCGGCCTGGGCGGCATCGGCCTGGCCGTGCTCCAGGGTGCGCGCCAGGCCAAGGCCGGCCGCATCATCGCCGTCGACACCAACCCCGAGAAGTTCGGCCTGGCCAAAGTATTCGGCGCCACCGACTGCCTGAACCCCAAGGACTTCGACAAGCCCATCCAGCAGGTCATCGTGGAAATGACGGGCTGGGGCGTGGATCACTCGTTCGAGTGCATCGGCAACGTCAACGTCATGCGCGCCGCGCTGGAATGCGCGCATCGCGGCTGGGGACAGTCGGTCATCATCGGCGTGGCCGGCGCGGGCCAGGAAATCTCCACCCGCCCCTTCCAGCTGGTGACCGGCCGCCGCTGGCTCGGCTCGGCCTTCGGTGGCGTGAAGGGCCGCTCGGAACTGCCCGGCATGGTGGAAGACGCCATGCGCGGCAAGATCGAACTCGCCCCCTTCGTCACGCACACCATGGGCCTGGAAGGCATCAACGACGCCTTCGACCTGATGCACGACGGCAAGTCGATCCGCAGCGTGGTGCGCTACGCGGAAGCTGCGGCGGCCTGATAGACACCGCCATTGAAAATGGGCGCGGCATTATCTGCCGCGCCCTTTTTTCATGCTGGCGGAATATTGATTCCGCGGGACGAGTTACTGGATCACGCGGATCTCATCCACCTCGAACTCGACGCCGCGGCGGCCCTTGTCCAGTTCACCGTGCAACTCCACCTGGGTCTTGTCATCGATCTTCACGCCGACGGGGAAATCGTCATCGTCGATGTCGACGCGGATCTGGCCCGTGCCGTCATCGAAGGTGTAGTGATCGTCGCCATCATGCGAGACGATGCGCCCGCGCAGGATCGCCTTCTGGTCGTCGCGGCCCGTGGCGGTCAGCTCCTTCACCGAAATGACCTTGATCGAGCTGGGTCCCGCGTAGCCCTGCTGCTGCGTGGCCGTGGCCGGGTTGGTGCTGGGGCCGCTATAGCCCTGGGCGGCGGCGCCCCCGGCGGCAAGCGCGCCAGCCAGCGCGGCGCTGGCGAGCAGGGTGCGGAGGAAAGCGGGACGTTGGATGGTCTGGGTCATGGCAGGGCTCCTTGCGCAACAGCGCGATAACGTTGAACACAGTGCCATTTGACGCCCCGAAGATGAAGTGAATCTGATCGCAGCACCTTAAGCGTGGCAAGGAAGAAAAAAGATCACTCCGCATCTTTTTTTGCCAAGTTCCAACAAAAAACCAGCAAAAAAGATGCTATCCGATCTTTTTTTGGCAAATTCCAATTTTTTTCCCCACAATAGATGCAATCCATTCTTTTTAAAGCGGTGTTATGGGCAAACCATTACAGTCCGTCGCAGACCTGGGTCTCATCGTGCGCGCCGTCCGGAAAAGCCAGAATCTTCGCCTGGATGATCTGGCCGGCAGTGCTGGCGTGGGACATGTCTTCGTGCGTGACGTAGAACACGGCAAGGAAACCGTGCAGTTGGGGAAGGTGCTCCGGCTGCTGGAAGAATTGGGCGTCGAGCTGACCCTCAACGTACCGACCGAGGCCATTCCTCATTTGCAGCGGCTCAAGGCTAACGGCCTGAGGCCACTCAAGTCACGTTCGCCGGCAAATAAAGACGGGAAGAATCAGCAATGACGTCCTCTCGTGAACTGCGTGTACAGATCAATGCGGACGACGTCGGCACCCTGAACACGCAGGATGACATCTGGCGGTTTTCCTATGCCAGACAATGGCAGGAGAATCCGCTGGCGTTCCCCCTCGCGCCCGGCTTGCCGCTGGACGCCCAGGCATTCGTGGACGGCTCGGATCTGCGCCCGGTCCAGTGGTATTTCGACAACCTCCTTCCCGAGGAGAACCTGCGAAGCGTTCTCGCGAAAGAGGCCGAGATTGACGAGGCGGATGCATTCGGCCTGTTGGGCTATTTCGGCGCCGAATCGGCGGGCTCCCTGGTGCTGTCCAAACCGGGCGCCCCGCCTGCCAATACCGGTCTCGTCCCCTTGCCATTACCCCAACTCGATGCGCGAATCCGGAACTTGCCCCGTGCAACCCTGACCCAGAATGCGCCGAAGCGGATGTCACTGGCAGGCGCGCAGCACAAGATGGTCATTTGTCTGCAGGACGGGGAACTTTTCGAGCCTCAACCTGGCAGCCCTTCCACCCATATCCTGAAGCCTGACAGCCAATCGGAGATGTACCCCCACTCCGTCATCAACGAGTACTTCACGATGCGGTTGGCGGCAACCGTGGGGCTCAGTGTCCCGCCGGTCCAACGCCTTTATGCGCCTGCCCCTGCCTACATCATCGAACGGTTCGACCGGTCCCCAACCCCAGCGGGGGGGATCCAGCGTCTGCACATCATCGATACCTGCCAACTTCTCGGGCAATCGCGCGCCTTCAAGTATGAACAAGCCTCGGTGGACACTCTTGCATTGGCCATCAGGCAATGCACCTGGCGCGCGCATGCTCGTGTGCAGCTATTCCGGTGGCTGCTGTTCAACTACCTGATCGGTAACGGCGACAACCACCTGAAGAACCTGTCATTCCACATCGATAGCGAAGGCATCCGGCTTGCCCCCTTCTACGATCTTCTGTCGACCTGCGTTTACGCTACACGGGCATTCCATGACGATCCCGTCTGGCCAAAAGCAAAGCTGGCAATGACCCTGGGGAAAGCGGAACGATACGATCAAGTGTCGCGAGCCACGATGCTCGAGGCGGGACAGACGCTAGGGCTCTCCGCTGCCACGGTGGCACGAGAACTGGACAAGATGACCCGCAACCTGCCCGGACACGCCGACACACTGATCGAAGAAATCGAAGCAGCCTATCCGGCGATGATCACTGCCAGCCCTGATCCTGTCCTAGCAGCACGGCATCAAGCGGGCGAACAACGGCTGCTACGCAGCATCAGGCATGTCGTGCTGCAAGACACCGTCTCCAGCTTAAGGAAGGTGTAGTAACACGCCAAGTCCACGCCCCTCCAGCCCCTCTTCAAAACGCAGCGTAGCCCGGTGTAGCTCTGCCACGCGCGCCACGATGGACAGGCCCAGCCCGCTGCCCTGCACCTCGTTGCCCAGTATCCGGAAGAAACGCTGCGTCAGGCGCTCGCGGTCCGCCTGAGACACGCCCTCGCCATCATCGCGCACGGCAAGCACCACGCCAGCTGCTGCCTGCGTGGCAGAGATTTCCACCCTGCCGCCGCGCCTGCCGTAGCTGATCGCGTTGTGCAGCAGATTGCGCAAAGCCATCACCAGGCCATCGCGATTGCCCGTCACCATCGCCACCTGACACGCCACCGTTACCGACACCTCACGCGCCGCCGCGGCGGGTGCGCACACGCGCACCACCTCCTCCAGCAAAGCGGGGGCATCAATGGCCTCGGTCCGCAAGGCGTCGGGCGACTCCGGATCGAGCCGCGCCAGGTGCAGCAGGTTTTCCACCAGCGCCGTGCTGCGCGCCACGTCTTCGCGCAGGCGTTGCAGATGCGCGGCAGCGGGGCTGTCGGCGGCCAGCGTGCGCTGCATCACCTGGATGCGCGAGGCCAGCGCGGCAAGCGGCGTGCGCAACTCGTGCGCGGCATCCGCCGTGAAGCGGCGCTCGCCTTCCAGCGCATGATCCAGCCTGCCCAACAGGCGATTGAGCGCGGTCACCACCGTCTGCACTTCGCGCGCGCGGCCGTCGTACACCAGGGGGGACAGGTCCGACGGCGATTTGTCCTCCATGCCGCGCGCCATGTTCTCCAGCGGCGCCAGCAGACGCCTGATCAACCACCAGTTCATCACCCCCAGCAGCAGCCACAGGCCCACCAGGGGCCAGGCCAGCGACGCCAGCATATCGACGATGAGATCGCTGCGGTCATCCCATTCCTGGCCGATCTGCACGGAGAAATCCAACGCATCGTGCTTGCGCACGTAAACGCGCCAGCGCTCGCCATCCACGCGCACGTCGTAGAAACGATCGTCCTTGCGCCCGGGGTCCACGAAAGGCCGCCTGGGCGCATCCTCGCCGCGGCGCAGCACCACGCCATCGCGCGAGACGATCTGGTAGTCCAGGCGCAACGACGGCTGCGCCGCCTCCCGGTCACGCGCGGGCATCCCGCCCACCGACGTGCCCTCGCCCAACGCCAGCACCAGCCGCGCACCCTCCTCCAACGAGTCGTCGAAGGTGTCGCTGACCTCCTTCCACGCCAGCGCCAGCACGATGATCGTGCTGATGAGCCCCACCGCGATGCTGGAGCCCAGCGTGGTGGAGATCAGCCGGCGGCGCAGCGAATAGCTGTCGTCCGCGCCCGCCGGCCGGGTCCGACGCCACGGCAGCCTCACGCGCCCAGCTCCGCCAACCTGTAGCCCTGGCGACGGATCGTCTTGATCGTGTCGGAAGACAGCTTGCGCCGCAGGTTGTAGATGTGCACCTCGATGGTGTTGCTCTCCACCTCGTCGCCCCAGCCGTACAGGGCCTCTTCCAGCTGGGCACGCGAGACCACATGGCCGGGGCGGCGGATCAGCGCATGCAGCACCGCGAACTCCAGGGCGGTCAGGTCCACGGGCTCGTCGTTGAAGGTCACCTGCTTGGCAGACGGGTCCAGCGCCAGGGCGCCATGCCGCAAGGCCGTGTCCGGGCGCCCGTCATGGCGGCGCATCGCGGCGCGGATGCGGGCAGACAGCTCTTCCAGGTCGAAGGGCTTGACCAGGTAATCATCCGCGCCGAGGTCCAGGCCCTCGATACGGTCGCGCACGGCATCGCGGGCCGTGATCATGATGACGGGCATGGTCTGGCGGCGCGCCCGCAAGGACTGCAGCAGGGCATCGCCCGTGAGCCCGGGCAGGCCGCGGTCGAGCAGCAGGCATTGATAGTCGTGCGTGGCCAGCGCCGTCTGGGCCAGGTCGCCGCGGGTGACACGGTCGACCACGTAACCGTCCAGCGTCAGCCACGATTCGATGGACTCGCCCAGGGAGATGTCGTCTTCGGCCAATAGGATGCGCATGGGAGGACTATACGGGGGAAGATGAAGGGAATCTTAAGCGGTGGCGGCAGGGGCCTCTTGGCGGGAAGATGAGAATAATTGTTATTATTCCGGCTTCCCCTTCTGCACGCTCTCCTCACGCATGTCCCCTCCTTCCAAGCCCAACAAAGGCTGGCTCGCGCATTATCGCGAGTTGATGGGGGCATGGCGGCGCAAGAACCCCCAGGACGGCGAAGATGCGCTGCAGGATGCCGTGGTCGGCCTGCTGGAGCGCGGATTGGGCAAGGTCGAAGACCCAAGGGCGTATCTTGCCCGCAGCACCACCAATGGGCTGATAGACCGGCACCGCCGGCGCGGCGTGCTGGACCTGCGGCCCCTGCATGAACTGGACGAGGACGAACACCCCTCTGTCCAGGACGGCCACGCCACCCATTATTCGGCCCAATTGCTGGACGCCCTGATGGCCGCCCTGCAAGACCTGCCTCTCGCCTGCCGGACCGTATTCGTCAGGCATCGCCTGGAAGGATGGAGCCATGCCGAGATCGCGGACGACATGGGCATTTCGCGCAGCATGGTGGAGAAGCACATGATCCGCGCGCTGGTCCACATCGACCAGCGGCTGCACGCGCACGCGCCGCCCCATTGACCCTGAGGCCCCTTTGCACCCCTTCGTCCTGCGTAGCAGGCAATGCGACAATCCACGCAACATCACGCCCGACTATCCGCCACTGCGCCCATGACCGCCGCTTCCGAGACTTCCACCGATGCGCTGCGCGACCACGCCGCGCGGTGGTTCGCGCGTGTGCACTCGGGCGAGGCCACGCACGCGGAGATCGACGCCTGCGCGGCCTGGCGGCGCAGCGATCCTGCCCACGAAGCGGCTTATCAGCGCGTTTCCTTCCTGTGGGAAGCATCGCGCCACCTGCCTGAAGACAAGCTGCGTGCCCTGGCGGCGCCCCCCGCGGCGCAGCCGGCCGTCAGGGCCCCCGGCAGGCGGCGTTTCGCGCTGGCCACGGCCGGACTGTGCGCGGCGGGCACTGCCGGGGTAGTCGCCTGGCCGTGGCTGCGGTCCGGCGCGCTTCAATACGAGGCCTCGCTGGACACGATGGATGGCACGCGGCGAGAGATACCGCTGCCCGATGGCTCACTGCTGAACCTGAACGCGAATACGCGTCTGCGCGTCACGTTCCGGGAAAAGCGAAGGCACGTCGCACTCGAGACCGGCCAGGCATTCTTCACCATCCGCGCCGACAAGGCTCGACCCTTCGTCGTGCAGGCAGGCGACGCCACCATTACCGTGACCGGCACCCGCTTCGACGTCTGGCACGACGCACTGGGCACGCGGATTGCCGTGGCTTCCGGCACGGTCCGGGTATGGACGGCCAGCTGGTGGCACGGCATCGACCAGGACCTGGGCGCCGACCAGGCCATCGACGTCGCGCCGGACGGCCGTTCGACGCCGGTACTGCCCGTGCAGGCCGAGAACCTTGCCGCGTGGCGCCTCGGCAAGGTCATCTTCGACGACACGCCTCTGCCCCTGGCCGTGCAGGAGATCAACCGTTACCTGCCGCAAGGCGTGACGCTGCGCGCGCCGCTGCTGCACGACTATCGCGTGGCGGCGGTGTTCAGCATCGACGACCCGCAATCGATGCTGTCGGCCTTGCCCGCCATCGCCCCTGTCAGGCTGCAGCGCCAGTCCGACGGCAGCACTGTCGTCCTGCCCCGCTGACCTGGCCCTGACGACCGCGCGACATGGGCGGTCCGCCGCCGTTACAAAATCGTTCTCGTTTTCATTGAGGTGCTTGCCAGCCCGATACGTCTTCTCTAGGAGGACGCATGGCCGGCTCATCGGCATGCCTCCGGAAACCTTGGCCAAGGGTTGTGGCGCATGCGCGCCTGAGTCATTCGACCTGGATAACGGAAGACCGTGAAGAACGACGTTCTCTGCAAGACCGCCCCGCAAGGGCGCAACGATTCGCTGGCGCCTCCGCGCCAGGCATGCGGCAACACGCTGGTGGCCGGGAAGCTCCTGGCCGTGGCGCTCGCCATCGCGCTGGGCGCCGCACCGCCCACTGCTTCGGCGCAGGACACCGCGGTGCAGATCACCCTGGCCGCGCAGCCCCTGGGGCAAGCGCTACTGCAACTGGGTCGTGAAACCTCGCTGCAGATCTTCTATGCACAGGATCTTGTCCGCGGCCTGCAAGCGCCGCCGGTATCCGGCACCCTGACGCCCGAAGCAGCCTTGAAGGCACTGCTGCAAGGCTCCGGCATCGGCTACACGCGCAATGGCAACAACGTCACGCTGACCCGATCCTCGACTTCCCTACTGGCGCCTGTCACGGTACAGGGCCGCTACGAGGCCACCACGGAGGGCACGGGCTCCTATCTCGCGCGCCAGACCGCCGCGGCAACCGGCCTGCAACTGTCCCCACGCGAGACCCCGCAATCGGTCAGCGTGGTCACGCGCCAGCAGATGGAGGACCTCAACGTCACGACGCTCGGGGAAACGCTCAAGACCGTGACGGGCCTGGTCACCACGTCCTCCGACATCGACCGTACCGACATCCATTCGCGCGGGTTCTACGTCGACACCTACCAGTACGACGGCGTCCCCATCTCGACCCAGAACGACTTCTTCGGCACCTCGACCTTCGACCCCATCCTGTATGACCGGGTCGAGGTCGTGCGCGGCGCGACGGGCCTCATGACCGGCGCGGGCAATCCTGGCGCGTCCGTCAATGTGGTGCGCAAGCGCGCCACCAGCAAGACCTTCACCGGCGCCATCGGCCTGGGCGCGGGCTCATGGGATCATCATCGCGCCACGGTGGACCTCTCCACGCCGCTCAACGAGAGCGGCAGCCTGCGCGGCCGCGTCACGGGCATGGCCGAGGAACGCGACTCCTACCTGGACCGCTACGCTTCCCGCAACCGCGCGTTCCTTGCCACGGTCGAGGCCGACCTGTCCGCCGACACCACCTTGCGCGTCGGCGTCGAGCACCAGGCCAAGCGTCCCGACGCACTCACCTGGGGTGGCCTGCCCATGCTGTTCAGCGACGGCTCCAGCGCCAGCTGGCCGCGCCGTTTCAGCATCGCCGCGGACTGGACGCGCTGGGACACCACCAACGATACGGTCTATGCCTCGCTGGAACACAGATTCGAGAACGACTGGGCCATCACGGCCAACCTCAGCCGGCTGGATAGCGAATACGACTCCAGGCTGATATATCTCTATGGCACGCCGGATCGCCTGACCGGCAACGGGCTCAGCGCCCTGCAGAACCGCTCGCACCAGGAGTTCGACCAGAACAGCGGCTCGCTGCAGGCCTCCGGCCCTTTCCAGCTGTTTGGCCACCGGCACGAGGCGGTCCTGGGCGTGGTCGGCAACCACTCGAACTACCGCTACGGCAACCACGCGCCGCTCGGTACCGCCCCCGTCGGCAGCATTTACGATTGGGATGGCAGCTATCCCGAACCCGCCTGGGGGGATTTCAACTGGCTGGGCAAGCAGAAAACGCGCCAGACCGCCCTGTTCGGTGCCATGCGCCTGTCGCTGACGGACTCGCTGAAACTGGTCATCGGCGGCCGCCAGAATCGCTGGAAACGCGAAAGCGGCACCGACACGATGAAGCACGACGTCTTCACGCCCTACGCCGGCATCCTCTACGACATCGACGCGGTCTATTCCGTCTATGCCAGCTATACCGATATCTTCCAGCCCCAGTCCTATCGCGATGCCGGCGGCGATTTCCTCGACCCGGTGAAAGGCAAGAGCTACGAAGCCGGCGTCAAGGCCGACTATTTCGACGGGGGGTTGACCACCGCGCTGTCCGTATTCCGCATCGAGCAGGACAACGTGGCTGAACGGGACGGCGAGAACACCGTGCCGGGGACTGCCGAGTTCGCCTATCGGGGCGCCAAGGGCATCACCAGCGAAGGCTTCGAACTGCAGGCATCCGGTGAGATTACGCCCGGCCTGCAAGTGTCCGCCGGCTTCTCACGCGCGCTGGTGCGCGACGTGGACGGCAGCCGCTACAACCCCTACCGCCCGCAGAACCTGGCCCATCTCTTCACCACCTATCTGGTGCCGGGAACGTCGGGCAAGCTGACGGTGGGCGGCGGCGTCCAGTGGCGCAGCGGGGTCTATTACGCGCGGACGCTGAACGGCGCGCAGGCCCGGGTCGAACAGGGCTCGGTGCTATTGGCCAGCCTCATGGCCCACTATCGCTTCACGCCCAACCTGTCCACGCAACTCAACGTGAGCAATCTCTTCGACAAGCACTATGTCGACCTGAGCGGTGACGGCCAGGGCTTCTATGGCGCGCCGCGCAGGGTGATGATGACCGCCAGGTATACGTTCTGACGGTCTTTGAAGCCGGTTCAAAAGTCCGGCTTCGTCACCATCAGGAAGTACACGGCGATCATCGCCACGAAGGCCGGATACCCCAGCCGCTCCCACCACACGGCATAGCGCCAGTAACGCGACGGCAAGGCATGCGCGCCGCTGGCATGCGCCAGCGCCGCCATCTTCGACATCTCGTATTGCAGCCACACCACCGGCAGCCAGCAGGCGCCGGTGATGGCGTACAGCACGAGGGTCGCGGCAATCCACGGGGTCTCCCAGGACCAGCCCACCGAATGCGCCAGCCACATTCCGGACAGGGGCTGGAAGATGACCGCCGGGGTGGTGAACCAGAGATCGGCCCGGACCACCAGCCGCGACACGGCGGCGATGGCCGGCACATTGCGCGTGCGATTGGTGAAGTACAGATAGAACGCGGTGCCGAAGCCGGTCCCCACCATCAGGACGGAGGACAGGATATGCAGGGTCTTCATGGTCAGGTAGGCATTCATGATCTTTCTTCCTCACTCAACAGCACCAACAACAAGGCAATGATCGGCACGTTCTTCAGGATCGGGCCGAAGGGATGCCACAGGAACTCGGGCAGGGCGATGGCGATGATCGCGGAGTAAGCCGCGATGAGCGCCATCTGCGCCACCCAGAGGCGGCGGCCCGGGCGTGCCAGCGTGGCGATCCCCAGGATCACATCGAGCGCCACGGCAAGAGAGAGGGCCGCAACGGCCAATGATCCTTGCAGCCCCACGCGCGCCAGCAGCGCCAGGCTGTCGGCGATGGGGTGGACGCAGGCGCTGAAGAAGGCGGTGGCCAGCCAGGTGAGCGCCAACGCGCCGCGCAGCAGCGCGGGACGCCATCCCGCCAACGCCTGGGCGCGCAGCCGCGGCGCGTCGTCGGGGCGGATGAAGGTCTCGACACCTTCGGGCTCGCGCGCCAGCACCTCGGCGGTCCGTGCCGCGCTGGCGGTGTTGCCGGCCTGGAGCATGCGCCAGGTGTCGCGCGTCAGCAGCGCCCCCGGCAGGCGGTCCATCGCCACGGCAGCCAGGCCGATCAGGCCTGCCGGGATGGACACGCGCCAGGCCGGCGCGAATCCCAGCGAGGCACGATAGGCCGCCAGCATCTGCCGGTACTCGACCTCCGTTCCTCCCACCAGGTCCAGCTCCTCGCGGCCTGCCGGCGCCTGCGCCAGAAGACGCACGACGATCTCCGCCAGCTCGTCCACCAGGATCGGCCGCAAGCGCTGACGCCCGCCGCCCGGCAGCGGGTGCACGGGAAAGGACGCCAGCGCGCGGAAGTGGCGGGAAGACGCGCCCGCCTCGCCGTACACCAGGGCGGGCCGCAGCACGTGATGGGCCACGAGCAGGCCAGACAGATGCGCATCGGCGGCATGCTTGCTTCGGAAATAGGCGGTGTCGCCCTGCTGCGCACCCAGTGCGGACACCTGCACGATGCGGGTGACGCCAGCCTGGCAGGCCGCATCGAACAAGGCGATGGGCGCGCGCCGATGCACGCGCTCGAAGCTGCGCTGGGCGGTTTCCGTCAGGATGCCGACGGCGTTCACGACTACGTCGATCCCGCGCAGGCGAGGCAGCCACGCGGCAGGCTCGACATCCTGCATGTAATCGATGGCAAGTTCATCGGCCTGGCTGGCTTGCCGCACGCCCTTCACCACGCGATGCCCGGCCCGGCCGAGCGCCTCGCAGATCGCCTTTCCCACGAACCCATGCGCGCCGCAGACCAGGATGTTCATCGTTGCCTCACTTTGAATTCTGACATTTCTGTATAAACAGAAATTCATGTGCCGAAAAAAGGCGAACGCACCGTTCGCCCCGCTGGCGATCAGGACTTCGTCCGCCGCATGGTCTTGCTGATCTTCGCGCCCAGCCCCAGGGTCTTCATCAGGGTGTCGGGCTTCATCCGCAACATCTCGTCCGACCAGGTGGTGAGCGTCTCCAGGAATTCCAGGGTCTCGCGCACGCGCTGTTCGGTGGCACGGCTTTCGTTCTCGATCTCGGGGCTGGTCAGGCTGTCGCGCAGCATGGTCAGCGTCGGGTCGATCTCGCGCCGGCGCCGGCCCTCCACGATGAGCTTGAACAATTCCCAGATATCCGTGGAGGTCTCGAAATGATCCCGCCGGTCCTCCATGACGTGGACCACCTTCGCCAGGCCCCAGGATTGCAGCTCCTTCAGGCTGGTGCTGACATTGGAGCGCGCCACGCCCAGGGTTTCCGCGATGTCCTCCGCGGGCACCGGACGGCCCAGGAGATAGAGCAGCGCATGGATCTGGGCCACGGTGCGGTTCACGCCCCAGCGAGAGCCCATTTCGCCCCAGTGGAGGATGAAGCGTTCGGAGATCGGTGTGAGTTTCATGCCTGGCAATCTATTCTCGTCAGTAATTTCTGTCAAGTCAGAAATTACTGACGAGGATGCACATGCAACTACCGCCCGCGTCCCGGCCGACGCGGCGTGTCGTACGCGCTCAGGTCCACGCCCGCCGCCTTCAGCTTGTGGACCGTCGCCAGCAAGGCCTCCTCCCGGCCGGCCAAGTGATGCGTGGCCTTCACGGCCTCTGCGCAACGCGCCATGTCATCGGGACACCCGTGGTCCGCGGGCAGCAGGCTGGCCGAGATCAGGGCATTGATGGCCAGCGTCGACACGCGGATATTGGTGGGCTTGCCTTGATGGAAGCCGTCGAGCGAGGCGCGCAAGGCCGCCACCTTGCGGGCTGCGACGGCCGCGGCGTCCTGGCAGGACGTCATCGTGGGCACGCCTTGCGCCACCTCCAGCTTGGCGCACACCAGGGCGATCTCGGCGCCGGGCCTGGCCGCGGCACGCTGCGCGGGCAGGCGCGCGCGCACGGCGGGCGGCATCACGCTGTCGAAGACGATCCACTGCCCGGCCTTCGCGTCGCCTTCCACCTTGGCCACCGTTCCCGACAGCAGCACCGGACGGTCCAGGGACATCGGCGCGGCGGCCGACGCGCCCGCGGCATAGGCTTCGGACAGCACGTCGGCCTGGACCGCGGGCGTGCCCATCCACTCGCCGATCAAGGTGCCGCCGCCTTCGGAGAAGGTCTCGATCTCGGCGCGCAGGATGGCTTCGAGCACCGCCTTCTCGGTGGGGTTCGGCACATAGGCCGCGGCGGCCAAGGCAGGCAGCAGCGCAAGGATCAGGGCACAGGTTTTCTTCATCAGGGGCAATCACGGAAAATCGGAAACGGGGCGGGCACGGCGGCGCGTCCGGAAAGAAACGCGCAAGGGTAACCCGCGGCACGGCCACACTTGCCCCGCCTTGCGGCCAGGCCGCCACAGCAGCGAGAATACCCCGGCCTCACCTGGAGATCCTGCATGCGAACCTTGAAGACTGCGGCCAGCGCCCTGCTGATTGCCTCCTGCGCCTTCGGCGCCCCCGCCCTTGCCCAGATCAAGCTGTCCGACGCCCTGCCCTATTCCCCCATGGTGGGCCAGGAAGGCAAGGACGTCATCTGGGTGCCAACGCCGCAGCCCCTGGTCGACCTCATGCTCGACACCGCCAAGCTCACGCCGGCCGACAAGCTGGTGGACCTGGGCTCGGGTGACGGCCGCCTGGTCATCACGGCCGCCAAGCGCGGCGCCAGTGCGCGCGGCATCGAATACAACCCCGACCTGGTCGGGCTGGCCAGGCGCCAGGCAGCCGCCCAGGGCGTCGGCGACAAGGCCGTCTTCGAGGAGGCCGACATCTTCGAGTCCGACTTCTCCGAAGCCAACGTGGTCACGCTGTTCCTGCTGCCGGCCCTGAACCTGCGCCTGCGCCCCACGCTGCTGGACATGGCGCCCGGCACGCGCATCGTCGCCAACTCGTTCACGATGGATGACTGGAAGCCCGACGAGATCGCCCAACTGGCCGGCGAGGCCTGCGAGGGCTGGTGCACCGCCTACAAGTGGGTCGTGCCCGCCAAGGTGGAAGGCGTCTGGCAACTGGGCGATGACAAGGTGCTGACCTTGAAGCAGGAATTCCAGATGCTGACGGGCACGCTGCGCGACCGCGGCGTCAGCGCGCCCATCCGCGACGCGCGCCTGTACGGCGACGAGATCCGTTACGCCGTTTACGGCGACACCTATGTGGGACGGGTGAAGGGCAGCCAGATGGCAGGCCTGCGCAACGATACCGAGGCCTGGCAAGCGAAAGCCGCCGCCCGATGAGCGCCACGAACCGGACGTCTGCGCCCGCCCCGGCGCCATGACGCGCGGGGCGCGCGCCAGGAAAACCCTGGCGCGCCCGGCTCACGCCGGCTGCACGCCCCGGGTCTCCTCGAACCAGGCCAGACGGCGCAACACCCACTTTTCGACCTCCAGCACCAGCATCAGCGCGGGTCCCACCAGCACGACCACCACGCCCTCGACCCAGCCCAGTGCGCGCGTGTCGAAGACCTGCTGCATCACGGGCAGGTAGGTGAACGCCAGCTGGGCCGCGACCACTGCCGCGATGGCGCCCAGCACCACTGGCGTGCCCTTCAGGCCTTGCCACGTGAATGACCCGCCGTGCATGTACCGCACGCTGAACAGGTAGAAGATCTCCATCACGCAGAAGGTATTGACCACCATGGTGCGCGCGGTCGCGGTATCGAGTCCTCGCGAACCTGCCCACCAGAAGATGCCGAAGGCAGCGATGGTGAACAGGGCCGACACCAGCAGGATGCGCCACAACATGAACGGCGAGATCAGCTGCGCATCGCGCCGGCGCGGCGGCCGCTGCATGATGCCGGGCTCCGGCGGCTCGAACGCCAGCGCCAGTCCGAGCGTCACCGTCAGGACCATGTTGATCCACAGGATCTGCGCCGGCGTCATGGGCAGCACCGTGCCCAGCGCCAGCGCCGCGAACACCGCCAACGCCTCGCCGCCGTTGGTCGGCAACGTCCATGCAACCACCTTGCGGATGTTGTCGTAGACGGCCCTGCCCTCGTGGACCGCCGCCGCGATCGACGAGAAATTGTCATCGGCCAGCACCATCTCGCTGGCCTGCTTGGCCGCCTCGGTTCCCTTGTGCCCCATCGCCACGCCCACATCCGCCTGCTTGAGCGCCGGCGCATCGTTCACGCCGTCGCCCGTCATGGCCACCGTATGCCCGCCAGCCTGCAGGGCGCGCACCAGGCGCAGCTTGTGCTCCGGATTGGTACGGGCAAACACGCTGACACGCTGTGCGACCTCGACCAGCCTGTCATCGGGCACTTCCTGCAGCTGCGCCCCGGTCATGACCTCGGGACGGTCGGCCAGGCGCAATTGCCGGGCAATGGTCAAGGCGGTCGCGGCATGATCGCCGGTGATCATCTTGACCGAGATTCCGGCCGCGCGGCATTGCGCCACGGCCTCGATGGCCTCGTCCCGCGGCGGGTCGATGAAGCCGACCAGGCCGAGGAAATCCAGTCCTTCGACATCCTGCATGGACAGGCGCTCAGGCGGGTGTGCCAGGCGCTTGGCGGCAAAGCCCAGCACCCGCTCGCCGCGCGCGCCTGCCTCGGCAATGGCGGCCTCCCAGCGCGCGCCACCGGCCCCGGCATCGCGGCTCAGGGCCAGCACCTGTTCGGGCGCCCCCTTGACGCAGAGCCACGCCGTGCCGTCGTCGTCCGCGTGCAGGGTCGCCATGTAGCGATGCGCGGCATCGAAGGGAATCTCGTCCAGGCGAGGATGGCGGACGCGCGCCTCGGCCTCGGAAAGCCCGGCCTTGGCGGCCAGCGCCAGCAAGGCGCCCTCCATGGGATCGCCCGCCACCTGCCAGCCAGCGTCCCGGTTGCGCAGTTGGGCATCGTTGCAAAGCAAGCCGACCCGCAGGATCTGCAGGGCCTGGTCGCGGCCGTGGGCCAGGCCCTCGACCACGGCAAGCTCCCCTTCCGGCGCATAGCCCGCGCCCGACGCCGTCCAACGGCTGTCTGGCGCGATCACGGTATGCGCGGTCATTTCGTTGCGCGTCAACGTGCCGGTCTTGTCCGAGCAGATGACCGTGGTGGCCCCCAAGGTCTCGACGGCGGGCAGGCGGCGCACGATGGCCTGGCGGGCGGCCATGCGCCGCACGCCGATGGCAAGCGTGATGGTGATGACGGCCGGCAGGCTTTCCGGCACGACGCCCACGGCAAGCGCCACCACGACCATCAGCGCGTCGAGCCAGCCATAATCGCGCACGGCGATCGCAAAGACGAACAGCGCCAGCGCCGCCAGCAACGCGCACAGCGTGAACCGGCGCCCGAAAGTCCGCATCTGGCGGATCAGCGGCGTCGTCAGGTCGCCCACGGCGCCCAGCAACTTGCCGATACGGCCGATCTGGGTGTGGGCCCCCGTGGCGACCACCACCGCGCTCGCCTGGCCGGTAGCCAGCAGCGTCCCCGAATGCACGATGGAAGCATGTTCGGCCAGCGGCGCGCCGGGGTCGACCGGCGCCTCGCCCTTGTGCGCCGGCACCGACTCGCCGGTCAGGATCGACTCGTCGACCTGAAGATTGCGCGCCCGCAGGACCCGGGCGTCCGCCGGCACGCGGTCGCCTGCCTCGAGCAGGATCACGTCGCCCGGCACCAGCTCGGCCACGTCGAGTTCGATGCGCTCGCCACCGCGCAGGGCATGGGCCCGCGGCGCGATCATCTGCCCCAGGGCCGCCAGGGCCTCTTCGGCGCGGCCCTCCTGCACGAAACCCACGACGGCATTCACGACCACCACGGCGATGATGATCATCCCATCGGTGGCATGGCCCAGCGCCAGCGACACCCCGGCCGCGCACAGCAGGAACAGGATCAGCGGATCGTTGAACTGCGCCAATACCCTGCGCCAGGCTGGCATGGACTTGCCGGCGGGCAATGTGTTCGGTCCGACGCGCGCCAGGCGCTCGGCGGCCTGCTGCGGCGTCAATCCCTGTTCGCCGGCCTGCAGCCTTTGCAGCGCCTGCTCGGCGGACAAGGCGTGCCAGTCGACAGGGGGGGTGGATGGATCGGATGCTGGCGCTCGCGGCGCGATACCGGACATGGGCGACTCCCTTTTCTTGCCTGGCCGCCCTCGTGTCCCTGTCAAGCCCGCGCAAGCCGGGGGGAGCGGTCCATTGTTGGTGATGGGCTCTCCACGATAACTTGCGCCGCGGGCGTCGGGCTTTACATGGATCAAGAAAAGCCTGCACGCGCCATGCGCGCCTGGCCGGCGCGTGCTAGGCGTCCAAGGCCCGCTCGTACTCCTGCCTGAAGGTGCTCAACGAACTGGCGAGCACCGTCGCGGCCCCGTCGACCAGCCCACAGCGCCCCGAGCCCGGCAGCAGCCGCGCCAGGTTCTCGAGGGCCTGCAGGTCGGTGCGGCGTCCCGCGCCGCCATCGATCCGCTCCAGGATGCGCGAGATCTGGCGCGTGCCTATCTTGCACGACGAACACTGCCCACAGGAGTTGTTCGCGAAGAACGCCACATACTCCGCCGTCTTGCGCAGGACGCTGGTGCCCTCGCCCACCACGATCATCGCGCCCGTTCCCAGCCGTGAGCCACGTTCGCGCACGCTGTCGAAATCCAGGGCGACATCCAGGTCGCCCGCCGTCAGCAGGGTATTGGAGGGTCCGCCGGTGAACACCGCCTTGAATGCACGGCCGGCCAGCATGCCGCCGCCGTGCTGGAAGATCAGCTCGCGCAACGACGTGCCCATCGGCAATTCGTGCAGGCCCGGACGCATGACGTCGCCCGACAGGGAATAGAGCTTGGTCCCCGCCGCCGCACCGCGCCCCAGCGACTGGTACCAGGCCGCGCCATGGCGCAGGATGTGGGGCACATGGGCGAACGTCTCGATGTTGTTGACCAGCGTGGGCGCGCCATGCACGCCTTGTTCCGCCGGGAAGGGCGGCTTGAGCGAAGGAAAGGGAAACCCGCCCATCACGCTGGCGACGGCGGCGGTTTCCTCGCCCCCCACGTACAAGCCCGAGCCTGGCGTGACGTGCAACTGGAGGGGCGCGCCCACTGCCTGGCCGACCGCCGCCAGCAGCGGATGCCCCTGCCAGGCCTGGACCGCCTCGCGCACGACCCGCAGCGAGACGGGCTCGCCGGGATTCACGTACAGCGCGATCTGGTTGGCGCCGACCGCCAGGGCGCCGATCAGCGCCCCCTCGATGACCTGGTGCGGCGTATTCGACAACAGGTAGCGGTCCTTGAAGGTGCCCGGCTCGTCCTCGTTGCCGTTGCAGATGATCCATTTCCCCTGCCCCGCCAACGGCGGCTGCCCGGCCACCGCGCGCCACTTCCGGTGCGTGGGAAAACCGGCGCCGCCCAGCCCCCGCAGCCCCGCCTCTTCCAATATCGGGATGATACGGTCCGGCGCCGAGATGGCACGCGCCAGGCCCTGGCCGCCGCCGGCACGCAGCCAGCCATCCAGGTCGGCCCCGACCTGCGCCGCCTCGGCCGTCAAGACACGTGGGGATGGCGTCATGCCGCTCGCTCCCGGTCGGTGGCAATGTCGAAATTGCCGTAAGGGGGGAAAACCATGGGCGCCTTGCGCGTGGCGGAAAGGCCATGGTTGGCCAGCGCCCGCCGCCAATCGGCCAGGTGGGCCAGGCCCACGTTGCGCGGCCCTTCCCGGCGCGCCTGCGCCGCGGCCGACGCCCCCGCGCGCCGGCCGAAGACCACCAGCTCGAGCAGGGCATTGCCCATCATGCGGTTGCGGCCATGCAGCCCGCCCGTGACTTCGCCCGCGCACAACAGGCCGGGCACCGGCGTGCGGCCGTCGGTATCGATGCCTATCCCGCCATTCTGGTAATGCAGGGTGGGCCGCACCATGAAAGGCTCCCTTGCCGGATCGATGCCTGCCCGATGCGCCAGATGGCGCAGCGTCACCAGCCTGCCCGCGAGGATCCCGGGCTGGCTGCGCTCGAGCGTCGGGGTATCCAGGAAGACGCCCGCCTGGCCATCGCGCAGCACGCCTCTTCCCTCCTCGATCTCGCGCAGGATGGCCGCGGCCACGATATCGCGCGGCTGGAGCTCATCCACGAAACGTTCGCCGCGGCCGTTGACCAGGAAGGCGCCGGAGGAACGCGCCGCTTCGCTCACCAGCGCGCCCTCCATGTGCGCCGGCCAGGCAATGCCCGTGGGATGGAACTGGAAGCTGTCCAGTTCGCGCAGCGGGGCGCCGAGACGATAGGCAAGCACCAGCCCATCCGCGGTCGCGCCATAATGGTTGGAGGTCGGGAAACCCGAAAGGTGCAGGCGGCCCGCGCCGCCGGTTGCCATGATCGTCGCGCTGGCCCGGGCCAGCGTGGCGCGGCCTCGCGCCAGGTCGTGCATGACCGCGCCGGCGCATCGGCCCCGGTCGTCGCTGAGCAGTTCGAGCGCCGGATGCCGGTCCAGCACGGTGATGCCCGGCTGCAGCAGCACCGCTTCGCGCAGGGCACGCATGAGTTCCAGTCCCGTGAAATCGCGATACGACAGCAGGCGGGCCGCGGTCGCGCCGCCGGGCTTCTTGCGCAGCAGGGTCCCGCCCATGCGTTCCCCCTCCCGCGCCAGGTCGAAGCTCATGCCTTCGCGGATCAGCCAGCGGATCGCATCAGGCCCGTCCGATACCAGCGCCTTCACCAACGCCTTGTCCGCCACGAAATGGCCGCTGCGCAGCGTGTCTTCGAAGTGCCTTTGCAGGCTGTCCTCGGGCCCGACCGCCGCCTGGATGCCGCCCTCGGCCATCACGGTATTGCTGTCCCCCAGGCGCAGCTTGGTCGCCAGCAGCACCCGGGCGCCGGCGCGCGCCGCTGTCAGCGCCGCCACGCAGCCGGCGCCGCCGCCGCCGATGACGAGCACGTCGGCGTCGTGGCCCGGCGCGCCGGCGATATCCACGTCCTCGAGCAGGGCGTCGGCCTGCAGCAGCGCCGCCAACGCCGCCGGGCAGCGCTGCCCGGCGCTGACGCCGACGTCCAGCGCCACCATCGCGCCTGGCGCATGGTCGGGATGGAAGCGCGCCAACAACGCCTGCGGCGCGAGGTCCAGACCGCGCGCCTCGGCAGGAGCCGCCTCGCGCCAGGCCGCCAGGGCCGCGTCATGGGCGATCCCCTCGGCCCGTCCCGCACCCTCTTGCGGCGTCGGCGCGGCGCTCATCGGACCGCCTCCGTGGCGATCCCGGGGGCAGGCGCCGGGGGATTGGCGCCCGGCGCGTCGGCATCGATGACCTGCGCCCCGGCCTCGATCTCGCGCAGCCGCGCGATCAAGTCCGACGGCCGCAACGTCAGCGACGCATTCATGCGCCGCACGAACTGGCCCAGATGGGCCGGGTCGATATGCTCCGGACAGGCCGCCACGCAGAGATTGCACAGCACGCAATGGTCGAACAGCGCCGCCGCCGCATCGGCCTGGCCCGAGGCGGCGAGATTGACCATGCGCTGCACCTCGATGCCCTTTGGACAGGCGCGGTCGCAGCCGCCGCAATGGCGGCAGTGCCTGGCCTCGGGGAATACCGTATCGATCTGGTCGATGGCGCCCCAGGTGTCGACGAGCGCATGCAGGTCATAGGAATGCGGACGGCGGGCCGGGAAATGGTCGATGAAGGCGACCTGCATCCCCTCCTGCGCCGTGGTCTCACAGGCAAGCGCGGTGCCGGCCAGGCGCTCTCCGTCGCGCCTGACCAGCACCCGACAGGCGCCGCACACGCCCTGGCCCATGCAGCCGACGTTCTCCGTCAGCGGGAGCCCGGCCTGGAGCCAGGCCTGCAGCAGCGAAACGCCCCGCCTGGCTCGCACGGCATGGCCGTCGAACATGACGAGGACCTCGTCCTCCGGCCTTTCCGTCACTGCCATGGCGCTGCCTCCTTTCGCTGCGGGATGGGCTTCCTTCACCAGAAGCCCAGCACTTTCCACCACATGATGCCCAGCGTCGCGTAGATCGCGAGTTCCACGACGCACATGACGAAGCCCACGCGCCACCAGGTTCCCAGCGGCACATAGCCGCTGCCGAAGATGATCGGCGAGGTGCCTGTTGCGTAATGGGTCAGCGTCATCATGATGGTCGAGCCCGCCACCATCATCAACAGGAAAGGCACCACGTAATCAGGCGGCACCAGCGCCACGCCGACCGTCAGGAAGGCCAGCATCATCGCGCTGATGTGCGCGGTCGTGCTGGCGAAGAAATAATGCGAGAAGACGAACAGCAGCACCAGCAGCGCCGCCGCCCACTCCCACCCCATGCCCGCCGAGGCGATGCCGCTCCTGAGCATATCGGAGAACCACCCGATCACGCCCGTCTTGTTGAGCTGCTCGGCCATCATGACCAGCGCGCCGAACCAGATCAGCGTATCCCATGCGCTTTTTTCGGAAAGCACGTCATCCCAGTTGATCGTGCCGGTGATGATCAGGATGAACAGGCCCAGGAACGCCACCACCGTCGGGTCCAGCGTGAACGCCGGGCCGAATATCATCGCCGGCACGTTCGCCCACAGCAGCAACAGGATGGCGAAGGTGCCCATCATGACCTTTTCACCGCCCGAGACGGGCCCCATGTCCTTGAGCTCGCCGCGCGCATAGTCGATGGCGCCCGGCGTGGCCTTGACCTCGGGCGGCGCCAGCACGGCAAGCAGCAGCGGCATCAGCAGCAGGCAGACCAGCCCGGGCAGCAGCATGCACAGGGCCCAGGTCGTCCACGACAGGTGAAAGCCCTGGTTGGTGACGCGCGCCACGTAGTCGACCACCAGGGGGTTGGGCGCGGTGGCGGTGATGAACATGCCCGAGGTGATCGTGTTGGCATGCATGTTGACCAGGGACAGGTAGGTGCCCATCTTGCGCTCGGTGCCCTGGGCCGGGTCGGAGCCGAAGGCGCCGGCGATCGAACGCATGACCGGATGGACGATGCCGCCGCCGCGCGCGGTGTTGCTGGGCGTGAAGGGGGCGAGCACCAGTTCGCAGACCGCCAGTCCATAGCCGATGCCGAGCGTGCGGCGTCCCAGCACCGAGATGAAAAGCAGGCCGACGCGCTTGCCCAGGCCGGTCTTCTTGAGCCCCCGCGACACCAGGATCGCCACCACGATCAGCCAGATCAAGGGATTGGCCAGGCTCGACAGCGCATCGGCAATCGCCGCCTTGGACGAGGTCGCGGTGACTTGCGACAAGGCCACGATGGTCATCGCCATCATCGCCATCACGCCGATGGGCATGACCTTCAGGATGATCGCCAGGATCGTGGTGAGGAAGATCGCCAGCAGCGCCCAGGCCTTGGGCGCCAGGCCGTCCGGGACGGGCAGGAGCAGCATGACCACCAGGAAGACGGTGGTGACCACGGCCGGCACCAGCCGGAAAGGCACACTGCCCTGGAAATACTGGAGCATGGCCTTGAGCCGGTCGATCATCGCATGGGTCCTTGTCAGCGGAGTGTCTGAAACGCTGGCGCAGCCCCGCGAAAACAGCCGGCGGCCAGCACAAACCCGAATTATGTTTCAGCCCGCCGAGCCAGCGCAAGGATCGCACCCGGCGGGCCCCCCCGCCCGTTGCGGCATCGTCTTCAGAGCCAGGCCACCAGCGTGACGGGCAGCAGGACGAGGACCGTGACCCGGGCCGATAGCCGCGTCGACAACATCCCGCAACAGAGCAGCGCCAGACACGCCAGGACGGGAGGAAAGCCGTCCTGCACGGCCCACAGAAACATGTCGGCCAACGCCAGGACGGCCAGTGCCACGCACAGCAGCAGATCCAAGCCCTCCAGGCGGGCCACCCGTTTGCGCAGGGCGGCCGCCATGCGCCGCAACAGGACGCCCGGAGACCGCGCGGCCACGGCATGGGCAGGCGCGGACACCACCTGGATCGAATTGGGCAGCGTGGACTTCATCGGCAGGCTCGGCGGAGGGGAAAAGGTCATTTTTGAGCGACTGCTCAGGACTATAATTGAGCATTTGCTCAAAATTCAAGTCATGCCTGCCACGCCGCGGGCCATCCCAGACACGCAAGGAACGAGATTGGCCGAGAAAAACCGGAAGGAACAGATCCTGGACGCCACGATCACACTCCTGCAGGCCAAGGGATTCACCAACGTGTCCACCCGCGATCTGGCCGAACACGCCGGCCTGTCACGCAGCCACATCTATCACTACTTCAAGGACTGGCCCACGCTGCGGCGCGAGGCTTTCGCGCGCTATTCCGACCAGCGGCTGGCCGAAGCGCGCCAGGCTTTCGCCGGCATGCCCGCCAGGCAGGCCCTGGCCAGCTTCCTGCGGGAGTGCCTGCCCGAAGCGCCCGACGGCTGTTTCACCCTGTGGCTGGACGTCTGGGACGAAGCCCTGCACGATGAGATGCTGGCCTGCACCTACCGCGACGTGGATGCCCGCTGGCTGGCCTGGCTGGCGGAACTGCTGCAGCAAGGCGTCGCCCAGGGAGACTTCGTCTGCCCCGCGCCCTCGCGTGCGGCGCGCCAGATCTTCTCGATGACGGTGGGCTACGCGGAAGACCTGCTGCTGTCGCCTTCCAGGCAGGCCGCGGACAACGCCCTGGACGAAGTCCTGGAGGCCGCGGGCCTCATCCTGCGCGTGCGCGAGCCGCTGGCCGCGCCGCCCCCCTGACCCGACACGCAAGGAATGCTTGCATGGCAACCCGACGCAGAACCGGCAACACCCTGGCCACCAAGACCGCGGAACTGGCCTTCGCCGCCCCGCAGGTCATGGCGCATCGCCTGACGCGCATGGCGCTGGCCGGTCCCACCCTCTCCGAGCGGGACCGCAAGGAGTTCCACCTGATGGGCATGGAAAAGCTGGGCGCCTTCACGGCAGCCTGGCAGCAGATGGCGCTGGCCAGCGTCACCAGCAGCCAGACACTGGCCATCCAGATGTGGACGGCATGGTGGGCGCCCTGGCTGGGCGGCCGCCGCGCGCGCACCGTGAACCGCCAGTTGCAGCAGGCCGCCCTGGGCGTGCTGGGCAAGGGCCTTGGGCCCATCCATGCCAAGGCCACCGCCAACGCACGACGCCTGGGCAACACGCCGCTGGTGGAGGCGCCGAAGCGACGGACAGCACACTAGGCAGCGCTTTCCAGCCGGAAACACCCCCTGCAGGATGTACGATACGGCCCTGGCTTGGCGCGGCGCCCGCCCGGGAGCGCCGCCCCGGCCCGCGGTCTTGCCTGATTTCACATCATCGATCACACAAACGATCACGCAATCCAAGGGGATTTCATGCGTCTTGCCCAACGACTCGCCGTTGCCGCGCTCGCCTGCCTGGCCGGTGCTGCCCACGCCCAATCCGCCGCGCCCATCAAGGTCGGCATTGCGCTGGACATCTCCGGCCCGTTCGCCTCGCTGGGCGCCGACGCGCGCGACGGCTTCGACCTGGCCATCGAGAAGCTGGGCGGCACGCTGGGCGGCCAACCCGCCGAATTCCTGAAGACGGACTTCGCCGGCAGCCCCGAGCAGGCCACGCAACTGGTCAACCGCTATCTGCAGCGCGACAAGATCCAGTTCTTCACCGGCCCGATCGCCTCGAACTCGGCGCTGGCCGTCGCGCCCCTGCTGTTCAAGGCCAAGGTGCCGTTCCTGTCGAACAACCCCGGCCCCAGCCAGTTCGCGGGCAAGCAGTGCAACGCCTATTTCTTCGGCCAGTACCAGAACGACACCTATGACGAGGCGGCGGGCAAGCTGGCCAACGAGAAGGGCTACAAGTACATGGTGATCCTGGCGCCGAACTACCCGGCAGGCAAGGATCACCTGAACGGCTTCAAGCGCCTCTACCAGGGCGACCTGAAGGACGAGATCTATACCAAGGTCGGCCAGATCGACTACGCCGCCGAGATCGCGCAGATCCGCGCCGCCAAGCCCGACGCCGTCTTCTTCTTCCTGCCGGGCGGCATGGGCATCAACTTCATCAAGCAATACGTGGCCGGCGGCCTGAAGGACATCCCGCTGATCGCCCCGGGCTTCTCGGCCGACCAGGACGTGATCAACGCCGTGGGCGAGGACATGATCGGCCTCCAGAACACGGCCCACTGGACCCACGACCTCGACCTGCCCGCCAACAAGGCGTTCGTGGCCGACTTCCGCAAGAAGTACGAGCGCTATCCCACGGTGTACGCCGCCATGGCCTACGACACCATCATGGCCATGGACGCCGCGGTGAAGGACGCCGGTGGCGCGTCGGACCCCGACAAGCTCGTCCAGGCGCTGGCCAAGCCCAGCTTCACCTCGCTGCGCGGCGACTTCACCTATGGCCCCAATCAGTACCCGATCCAGGACTACTACCTGCGCGTGGTGGCCAAGGACGCGGACGGCAAGGTCACCAACAAGCTGGTCGAACGCATCCTGACCAGGCACCAGGACGCCTACGTGGCCGATTGCAAGCGCTGAGACAGGCGGCGCCTGCCTCATGAACGGCATCTTCGTACTGGAACAGCTGCTCAATGGTTTCGGCTATGGGCTGATGCTGTTCCTCATCGCGGCGGGGCTCACCCTGGTGTTCGGCATCATGGACACCATGAACCTCGCCCACGGTTCGCTGTTCATGGCGGGCGCCTACATCGCCTCGCGCGTGCATGCGTCCAGCGGTTCGTTCCTGCTCGCGGTCGCGGTGGCCATCGCGGCCACCATCGTCATCGCCGCGCTGCTTGAACTGGTGGTCTTCCGCCACCTCTACACGCGCGACCACCTGGCGCAGGTGCTCGCCACCTTCGGCGTCATCCTGGTGGCCGACGACGCGGTGAAGTTCATCTGGGGCCCCTCGCCCATCATGGCGCCCACGCCCGCGGCATTGACCGGCCCCCTCCACATCCTGCCCGACCTGCCCTATCCCTTCTACCGGCTGCTGCTGGTGGCCGTGGGCCTGCTGGTGGCCGTCGGCCTGTACTTCCTGGTCAACCGCACGCGCCTGGGCATGATCGTGCGCGCCGGCGCGTCCAATCGCGCCATGGCCGAGTTCATGGGGGTACGCGTCAACCGCGTGTTCTCCTTCGTGTTCGCGCTGGGCGCCGCGCTGGCGGCGCTGGCGGGCGCATTGATGGCCCCCATCAGCGCCGTGCAGATCGGCATGGGCAGCGCCATCCTGATCCCCACCCTGGTGGTCATCGTGATCGGCGGCATCGGCTCGGTGCGCGGCGCCTTCATCGCCGCGCTCATCGTGGGCATGGTCGACACGGCGGGCCGTGCCTTCCTGCCGCCGCTGCTGCGCGCCGTGCTGCCGCCCAGCGTGGCGGCCGACCTGGGGCCGGCGCTGGCCGGCATCTCCGTCTATGCGCTGATGGCCATCGTGCTGGCCATCAAGCCCACCGGCCTCTTCCCCGCGCGCGCCTGATGCCTTCCAAAACAGATTCCCTGCCCGCCCCGCGCGGTGCGCTGATCGGCCAGTGGCTGCCCTGGGCGCTGCTGGCCGCGCTGGCGGCCTTCCCGCTGGTCGCCAGCGCGCTGGGCCTGGACTATTACGTCGGCTTCGCCCGGCGCATGCTCATCATCATGATGGCCGCCGCCAGCCTGAACTTCATCCTCGGCTATGGCGGCCTGGTGGCGCTGGGCCATGCGGGCTTCATCGGCGTGGGCGCCTACACCGTGGTGGCCCTGTCCGACGGCGGCGCCGAGTCGGCTTGGCAGGTGTGGGCGATGGCCCTGGCCGTCTCGGCCGCCGTGTCGGCGCTCATCGGCGTGGTGGCGCTGCGCACGCGTGGCGTCTACTTCATCATGATCACGCTGGCCTTCGCCGAGATGCTGCATTACCTGGCCGTGTCCGTGCGCACCTATGGCGGCGACGACGGCTACAGCCTGTATTCCCCCTTGACGATGGGCGCCTGGCTGGATGGCCTGGCGCATGGCTTCTACTGGGTGGTGCTGGCGCTGGCGGCGCTGGTCTTCGCGCTGGGCAGCCGGCTGGCGAACTCGCGCTTCGGCCACGCCCTGGTGGGCGCCCGCGACAATGAAACGCGCATGGAAGCCATGGGCTTCCCCGTCTTCCGCCTGCGGCTGGTGGCCTTCGCCGGCGCGGGCGCCGTCGCCGGCCTGGCGGGTGCGCTGCTGGCGGTCAACAACGGTTTCGTCAGCCCATCGATCATGAGCTGGACGCAATCCGCCATCCTCATCGTCATGGTGGTCATCGGCGGCATCGGCAACCGCTGGGGCGGCGTCATCGGCGCGGGCCTGTGGCTGACGCTGGAAGAATTCCTGAAAGGCTGGACGGACTACTGGCATGCGCCCCTGGGCCTGCTGCTCATCCTGATCGTGTTCTTCGCGCCGCGGGGCATCGCGACGCTGTTCACGCCCAAGGGAGCGCGGCCATGAGCCTGTTCCAGGCCCGCGGTCTCACGAAGCGCTTCGGCGGCCTCACCGCCATCGACGACGTCAGCATTGCCGTCGAGGCACGCGAGATCCATGCGCTCATCGGCCCCAACGGCGCGGGCAAGTCGACATTGGTGAATCTGATCTCGGGCCTGCTGCCGCTGGACGCGGGCCACCTGTCGCTGGACGGCACGGACCTGACACCGATGAACGCGCACCAGCGCGTGCGCGCCGGGCTGTCGCGCTGCTTCCAGGTCACCAGCGTCTTCAGGCATCAGACCGTGCGGGGCAACCTGCTGCTGGCGGCGCAGGCGCACGACGGCAGCAGCTTCCGCTTCCTGTCGCGCCGCGCCAGCGAACGCCAGTTGGAAGACACCGCCATGGCGCTGGCCGAGCGCGTGGGCCTCGCGCAGGAATTCGACCGCGTGGCCGGCGCCCTGCCGCATGGTGCGCAGCGCAAGCTCGACGTCGCCCTGGCGCTGGCCGCCAGGCCGAAGCTGCTGCTGCTGGACGAGCCGCTGGCAGGCATGGGCCCGGAAGACTCGCTCAAGATGGTCGAGCTGATCCACGCCCTGCGCGCCGAAGAGGCCATCCTGCTCATCGAGCACGACATGGATGCCGTGTTCCGGCTGGCTGACCGCCTGTCGGTGCTGGTCTATGGCCGCGTGCTGGTGACGGGCAGCCCCGCCGCCATCAAGGCCGACCCGCGCGTCCAGGAGGTCTACCTGGGCAGCGAGGAGGAAACGGCATGAGCGAAGTGCTGCTCTCCTGCACCGGCATCCAGGCCGGCTATGGCGCCAGCCAGGTGCTCTTCGGCATCGACCTGGCCATTCGCGAAAAGGAAGTGGTGACGCTCCTGGGCCGCAACGGCATGGGCAAGAGCACCACGCTCAAGACCATCATCGGCGCGCTCGCGCCGCAAGCCGGCCACATCCGCTTCTACGGCAAGCTGCTGAACGGCATGCGTCCGGACGCCATCGCGCGGCTGGGCATCGCCATCGTGCCGGAAGGCCGCCAGTGCTTCCCCAATCTCACGGTGGAAGAACACCTGCTCGCCTTCGCCGCGAACCGCAACGGCCAGGCGGACAGCTGGACGCTGGACCGCATCTATGCGGTGTTTCCGCGCCTGAAGGAACGCGCCCGCAACCTGGGCAACCAGTTGTCCGGCGGCGAGCAGCAGATGCTGGCCATCGGCCGCGCGCTGTCCACCAATCCGCGCCTGCTGATCCTGGACGAGGCCACCGAAGGCCTGGCCCCCGTCATCCGCGAAGACATCTGGCGCTGCCTGGCCACGCTGCGCGACGCGGGCCAGACCATCCTGGTGGTGGACAAGTACGTGCACCGCCTGGTGGGCCTGGCGGACCGGCACGTCATCCTGGCGCGCGGGCAAGTCGTGTGGCAAGGAACCTCGGCCCAGCTCGATGCAGACCGGGGACTCTGGCACACCCACCTGGGCGTCTAGGGCCTGTCAACGCGCGCGTCTGCCCGCGCTGATGGCCGCCAGCAGCGCATGCGGCTGCAAGGGCTTGCCCAGATGACTGTCGAAGCCCGCGCCGCGCGCCTTCTCGCTGTCCTGCGGCCTGGCGAATGCCGTGTGCGCAATGGCAAAGAGGCGCGGACGCGCCTCGCGGGCCTCGGCCGCCCGGAGGGCCCGGATCAGGTCATAGCCATCATGGCCAGGCATGCCAATATCGCTGACCAGCACATCCGGCCAAGCCTGCTCCGCCAGTCTCAAGGCTTCCTCGTAATGCGATGCGTGACGCACGCACGCGCCGGCTTCCGACAGCACGACCACCATGATTTCTCGGGCATCCGCGTTGTCCTCGACGACCAGGATGTCCAGGCCGTCCAGCACATAGTCCTTGTCGGCGGCATCAGGCGGTGTCTCGGGCGCCGCCGCTTGCAGTTCGATCGAGGGCACGGCAAGCAGGGTCACTTTCATCGTCGTGCCCCTGCCCTCGCCTTCGCTTTCGGCCAGAATCGCGCCGTCATGCATTTCCGCCAGGTTCTTGGCGATGGACAGGCCCAGCCCCAGGCCGCCATGCACGCGGCTGTCGGGCGACTCGCTCTGCGTGAAGCGATCGAAGAGATACGGCAGGAAGTCCGGGCGGATGCCGCGGCCGCTGTCCTGAACCTCAAGATCCAGATGGTCGGCATCGCGCCGCAAACGGATGAAGACCTGGCTGTCCGGATTGGAAAACTTGATGGCGTTCGAGACCAGGTTCCACACGATCTGCTGGAAGCGTGTCGCATCCAGCCAGGCGGCGCCTTCCGCGCCGGCGCTTTCCACCACCAACGACACCCGCTTGGCCAAGGCCGGCGCGCTGAGCCCCTCGATGGCGTCGGACACCAGCGCGGCGGGACTCACCCACTCACGGTGCAGCCGCAGCTTGCCGGAGCCGATACGGGACACATCCAGGATGTCCGAGATCAGGCGGGCCTGCGCCTTCACGCCCCGGTCCATGGCGGCCAACCCTCTTTCCACCTGGGCGGGCGTGCGGGCATTGTTCGTCAGCAGATGCACCCACCCCGCAATCGCATTGAGCGGATTGCGCAGCTCATGGGACAGCACGGCGACGAAATCGTCCTTGGTCCGGCTTTGCCGCTCCGCGCTCGCACGCGCGGCCTGCTCGCGCTCCAGCACCTCCTGGCGCCGCCGCTCCAGCTCGAACTGTTCGGATACGTCCACCGCGATACCGATGCGCAGGCCGGATTCGATGTGCGCCGACAGCGTCCACGCCAGGCGGACGGCCGTGCCATCCCCCCTGTACAGCGGAAAATCGCCTTTCCACGGGGTGGCCAGGGACGTCGGGTTCGATGTCTCGTTCTCGATGAAGGCGATCCAGTCGGCGGGCGCCATCGCACTGACGGGCTGCCCGATCATGGCGTCGCGCTCCCGCCGCAGCATGGTTTCCAGCGCAGGATTGACGTCGAAGAATTTGCCCTCATCGTCGATCAGCGCAATGCCGATCGGGGCCTGGTCGTAGATCGCGCGGAACCGGGCCTCGCTGCCTCGCAACCGCTCCTCGGCCAGCCGGGCGCGGATCAGCGCCTGCAACGTGGCGATCAGGATGGCCGGCTCGACGGGATGCACCAGATAGGCATCGGCGCCCGCGTCCAGGCCCGTGACCTTGTCCTTGTTCTGCACGAACTCCGCCGACAGATGGACGACGGGCAAGGTCGCCGTCGCCGGATTGGCCCGCAAGGCGCCGCACACTTCGAAACCGTTCATGTCCGGCAGGTGCACGTCCAGCACCACGGCCGACGCGCCCGCCTGCACCAGCGCCAGCGCCTCCCCGCCCGATGCGGCCTCGGAGACCTGGAAACCCGCGGCACGCACGACGCGTGCCGTCGCGTAGCGCGTGGCGGGATTGTCGTCCACCACCAAGATGGTGTGCGCAGCCCGGTCGATGCTCGCGCTGATGATGTTGTGCTCGGTCATGCCGGCTCCTGCGCGCGCGCGCCCGGCGACGGGTCCCAGCGGGTTGGCAACATCAACGAAAATACCGATCCCTTGCCCAACTCGCTCTCTACCGCCACGTGTCCGCCCAGCAATTCGGCCAACTGCTTGCTGAGCGACAGGCCCAGCCCGGTGCCTCGCAAGCGCTTCTGCACCGGCGAGTCCACCTGGGAATAGTCGTCGAATACCGCCGCGTGATGCTCGGCGGCGATGCCAATGCCCGTATCGCTGACGGAGAAACGCACGAAGCCGTCCTCCTGATGCGACACCGAGACGCGCACCTCGCCGGCCTGCGTGAATTTCAAGGCGTTGGAGATGAAATTCCGCAGGATCTGCGACAGCTTGCGGTTATCCGTGTACAGCTTGCCGATGCCCTCGGGCTCTTCGAAGACCAGGGTCGTCTCGGGGTTCACCAGCACCGGCTTGAACATGCCGCGCAGCGCGGAAAAAAGGTCCACCATTTCGAACCATGCCGGAGAGATATCCACTCTTCCGGCTTCGATCTTCGCAAGATCAAGCAGGTCGTCCACCATCTCTCCCAACTCGGCGGAGATGCTCTCGATGAAATCGACCTGCTTTTCCTGCTCGGCGCTCAGCGGCCCATCGACCTTGTCCTTCAACAGCCGGGTAATGCTGCGGATGGCGCCGATGGGCGTGCGGAATTCGTGGCTCATATAGGCCAGGAACCGGCTCTTCAGCTCTGTGGCTCGCTTGAGCTGTTCAGCCTGCAGGTCCAGCTCGGCGTACAGCGCCACCACGCCGCGGTTGGTTTCCTCCAATTCTTCACGCAGGCTTTCCACCTCCTGGCGGCTGGCGGCCAGCAAGGCCTCCGGCGTGGTGTTGTCTGTCTGGTTTGCGCCACTCATGGCCTATTCCTCACGGCGCAGCACGACCACGGTCACGTCATCGCGATGACGCGTATGGTCGCGCCACAAGATTGCCGCCACCAGCGTCGGGTCCCGCTGCAGCACGGGCCGCAGCCGGTCCGGCTTCCAGCGGGACTCGATGCCGTCGCTATGCAGCAGCACCAGCGCATACCGCGGCACCTCCGTCGTGGCCACGCCGGGACGGCGGATCTGCGCGCCCGCGGTCCCATGCTGGGTGACGATCGATTTGTCGAAGACGCCGGACAGCAGCCGGCCGTTGATGTTGCCCGCGCCTGCATAGGCCAGGGTGGCACCGGTCAGGTCCCAGTCCGTCACGCACACTGCCGCGCCACGCGTTGCCTGCAATGCCTGGTGCACGCACTGGACCACGTCGCCAGGATCCTCTCCGGCGTGCCGCGCGAATGCCTGCGTTGCAGCGCTCGATGCCTTGGCGGCTTCCGGGCCATGACCCAGGCCGTCGGCCACGATCGCGCAGACGCGGTCCGGCGCCAGCGCGACCGCCCAAGCGTCTCCGCACTCCCGCTCGCCTGGCGCGGCCACGCAGATCGCGCCCACGTGCAGCGGCGCGGGACGCACGTACCGGAAGTCAGGGCGGCCGCGTCGGATGCGCGCCACACACACGGTGCCATCCGGCACCACGGTGTGCACATCGAAGTCGTTGGCCAGCCGCTTGACCGCGCCCAGCCCGGTGCCGGGCGTGCTCCCCGAGGACACGCCGTCCATCATGTAGCGAGGCAGGTTCTCGATGCCTGGGCCGTCGTCGACAGCCACGATCTCGATCTCGGCGGCTGCCGTCCTGGCAGCGATCAGCAGGCGGCCTTGTTGCGCGTGATGAAGAAGGTTCGTCCCCAGCTCGGTGACGACCAGGGCCAGCCGGCCCGCGTCGTCATCGTCCCATTCCATGCCGCCGATGGCCTGCGCGGCGTAGCGGCGGGCCTCTCCAATGCGGCTTGCGTCATTGATGGGAAAGACAGCGTGGGTCCACCCGGCGATCACTTCCACTTTGCGATGCTCACTCGGGTGCCCTTGCCGGGACTCGACTCGATATCAAAGTCATTGACCAGGCGCTTGCTGCCCGGCAGGCCCAGACCCATTCCTCCCCCGCTGGTCCAGCCGTCCGACATGGCCCGCGCGATGTCGGCGATACCGGGCCCCTCGTCCTCGAAATGCAGCATCAATCCGCGCTTTCCAAGGCGTTCGAGGTATTCCCAACGCATCCGCCCGCCACCGCCGTGAACCAGCGTGTTGCGCGACAGCTCGCTGGCCGCCGTCACCATCTTGGTCTGCTCCACCAGCGACAGCTTCAGTTCCTGGCACAAGGTGCGCACCATCTGGCGGCTGGCGACGATGTGCTGCTCGGATTCCAGCGGCAATACCCCTGTCGGCTCAACTGGCAAGACGGCTCTCCTGCCGAGAACGATCAAGCATCGCCATGCCCCGCTCGACATTCAACGCCGTCCTGACCCCTTCCAGGGACAAGCCCAGTTCCACCAGCGTGATGGCGACGGCCGGCCGCATGCCCACCACCACGGTGTCGGCCGACAGGATGCGGGCAATGCCCGAGATATTGCTCAGCATGCGCCCCACGAAGGAATCGACGATTTCCAACGCCGAAATATCGATGACCACGCCCGTGGCCCCGGTCTTGGCAATCATCGCGGCCAGGTCGTCCTGCAAGGACAAGGCCGTCTGATCCTGCATGTCGATCTGGATGGTCACCAGCAGCGTGGCGCCCATGCGAAGGATAGGAATGCGATCCATGTGCTCAGTCGCCACGCGCCACGCGCCAGCCGGTCTGGCGCAATGCCAGCGCCAGCGCATCGGCCAGGGTCGCCTTGGTGGCAATGCCGTTCAGGTCGATGCCCAGGTGCACGATGGTCTGGGCGATCTGGGGCCGGATGCCACTGATGATGCAGTCGGCCCCCATCAGCCGGATGGCGCTGACGGTTTTCAGCAGGTGCTGGGCAACCAGCGTGTCCACGGTCGGCACGCCGGTGATGTCGATGATGGCCAGCTCGGAGCCCGTGTCCACGATGCTTTCCAGCAAGGTCTCCATGACGATCTGGGTGCGGCTGCTGTCCAGCACACCGATCATCGGCACCGCCAGCACGCCTTCCCACAGCTTGACGACGGGCGTGGACAGCTCCAGCAGCTCTTCCTGCTGGCGGCGGATGACGTCCTCGCGCGCCAGTTGATAGGTATTGACCGTGTGCTGGGCCAGCTTGTCGACCGTCGTCGAAATGCTCCACAGCGACTTGGCCAGGGCGGCGGCGTCGCCACCCAGGCGGCGCTGGGCGGACTCGAACAGGGGCTTTTTCAAGGCAAGCACGAAACGGCTGGTCTCGCCGGCGGTCTGACCCTGGGCCGCGCGCGACTGTGACAGGTCGGCAAGGAAATCGCGCATGGGGGCCCATGCGGAAGCATGCTCGAAGCTTGCGGGATCGCTGCCGTGCCGTACTGCATCGGCAAACGCGCGCATCAGGTTTTCCGCTTCGGCTTGAGCGCCGCGCCGGGCGCCCGGATCCAACTGCAACTCCGACAACCAGGATTCAACAAGATCGGTATTCTCGTCGGACAGTGCGTCCAACAGCGCCTTGGGGTCGCTCGTCATTCTCGCTCTCGAAAGGAACACCGGGCACAGCGTCACAAGGGAGGTGTGGCTGCTGCCTGTATCGGCGACACAGCACAGATGCTGCTTTCGCGGACTGTACCAGAACGCCATCGGTACGCCGCGACTATGCGCGACAGTGTCGCCAGTTCGCCACGAACCGCGAGGATGCTTGCTTGCAAAGGCAGAGGCGGAACACCGTCAGCAGACGCCACGGTGGCGTCGCGCACCGCAAGAATGCGAAAGAATGTGTCGCGGAAACGGAAAAACTTCGACCTTCAGCGCTCGGTATAAGCGATCGGCCGGAATTTATCCTGGAGAAATCTCCCGTTGGCCACCACGGCGTCGGCGTCATGCCGACGGACGCTTTCCGCGATCTTCACCAACTGCCCGTCCAGCAGGTCCAGCTGCTCGATGGACAACTGCTGGACGTCTTGCCGTCATGCACGATCAGCCGGCCTGCGTCACTGCTGCTGGATATTGGCCTTGCGCGCCACCTCGGCCCACTTCTCCACTTCCGCCTTCTGGAAGCGCCCCAACTCTTCCGGTCCGGCGCCGGACACCGTCAGGCCCAGGCCTTCCAGTTGCTTGCGCACCTCCGGCTGCTGCAAGGTCTGGTGCATGGCCTGGTACAGCTTCTGCACCACCGCATCGGGCGTACCCGCCGGCGCGAAGACCGCCTGCCACGACAGCACCTCGAAGCCGGGCAAGCCCAGCTTGTCCAGGGGCTGCACGTCCGGCAGCGTCCGGTCGGGCGTCTTGGAGGTCACGCCCAGCGCCCGCAACCTGCCCGCCTGGATCAAGGGCATCGCCGAAGTCAGGTTGTCGAAGATCAGGTCGACCTCGCCGCCCATCAAGGCCTGCAGCGACTGGCTGCTGCCCTTGTAGGGCACGTGCACCATGCTGACACCCGTCTGGTTCATGAAGAGCTCGCCCGTCAGGTGCTGCGAGCTGCCCACGCCCGAGGAGCCGTAGTTCAGCTTGTTGGCGGTCTTCTTCGCGGCCTCGATGATGTCCTTGACGGTCTTGTACGGGCTGTCCGCCCGCACCACCAGCACGTTGGGCAGGCTGCCGGTCAGGATGACCGGCGTGAAGGACTTCACCGGGTCATAGCCGGTGTCCTTGTAGATGCTGGCGTTGATCGCATGCGAACTGATCGTGCCACCCACGATGTTGTAGCCATCGGGCTTGGCCCGCGCCACTTTCGCGGTGCCCAGGCTGCCGCCCGTGCCGCCGACGTTCTCGACCACGATGGTGGTGCCCAGCAGCTTGGCGGCCTGCACGCTATAGATGCGTCCCACGACATCGGTGGCGCCGCCGGGCAGGAAAGGGACGGTATAGGTGATCGGCCGTTGCGGCCAGTCGGTGGAAGCGGCCGCCATTCCAGGCAATCCGCCTGCGGCCAGGGTGGCCGCCATGCCTGCAATCAAAAGCGAACGGCGGGTCGAACGAAGGGTCCGATGCATGGTCCTGTCTCCTTTGTTGAGGTGTTTTTGCCGCCGGGCCGCCCCAAGGCAAAAGCGGCCCCCTTGGGGGCAGCAAGCCGAAGGCGCAGCGTGGGGGCCTTTTCTACCGCCGGGCCGCCCCAAGGCAAAAAGCGGCCCCCTTGGGGGGCAGCAAGCCGAAGGCGCGGCGTGGGGGCCTTTTCTGTATTGGCCATTGCAGGATAGTGAAAAGCGCGGCGCGTGGATACGCATTCTCCCCTCTGCCGGCAGGCCGCCATTGCAGCGCCCCCGGGATATCCCCAATAATCCAGCCTGGTTTTCCCCCTCACGCATGCAATGAATCGAGACACCCTGGAACGACAGCAGGTCTGGGTCTACCTGGCCGCCATCCTGCTGGGCCTGGCACTGGGCGCCGCCGCGCCGGCCCTGGCGCCCACCTGGGAACGGCTGCTGTGGCCGGCCCTGGCCCTGCTGCTGTATGTGACATTCACCCAGATCCGGCTGGCGCACCTGCCGGCGGCGTTCAAGGACACGCGCTTCATCGCGGCCGCCCTGCTGGGCAACTTCGTGCTGCTGCCGCTGCTGGTGTATATCATCCTCTGGCTCGTTCCCGGCGACGACGCGATCCGCCTGGGGCTCGTGCTGGTGCTGCTGGTGCCCTGCACCGACTGGTTCATCACCTTCGCGCACCAGGCCGGCGGCGACCTGCGCCGCGCCGTCGCGCTCACGCCCACGCTGCTGATCATGCAGATGGTGCTGCTGCCCCTCTATCTCTGGCTGTTCATGGGCGCGGACTTCATGACGATCGTGTCCGCCGGCCACATGCTGGGCGTGTTCGGCGTGGTCATCATCCTGCCCATGGCGCTGGCCTACCTGACCGAAAGATGGGCCGAGGCGCAGCCGCCCCGCGCAGCGCTCATCGCCCGCCTGGGCTGGTTCCCCGTGCCCTTGCTGGCCATCGTGCTGGCATTGATCGCGGCGTCCCAGGTCGAAGCGGTGCTGGGTTCACTGCCCGTGCTGGGCAGCATCCTGGTCGCCTGCCTGGTGTTCCTGCTGGGGGCGGCAGCCTGCGGGGTCGGCTTGAGCAAGGCGTTCCGCTTGCCCACGGCGCAGGGCCGCACGCTGCTGTTCTCGTTCGCCACGCGCAATTCCTTCGTGGTGCTGCCCTTTGCCCTGGCGCTGCCGTCTGGCTGGGAACTGGCGGCCATCGTCGTCGTGTTCCAGTCGCTGATCGAGCTGTTCGGCATGCTGGCCTTCCTGTGGCTGGTGCCCAGGAAGCTGCTGCCGCAGCGTTGATCATTCGTCGTCGAAGATCGTTTCGATCGCCAGCCCGAAGGTCCTGGCGATCAGGAAGGCCAGCGGCAGGCTGGGGTCGTAACGGCCGTTCTCGATGGCATTGACGGTCTGGCGCGACACGTTCAGGCGTTCGGCCAGGTCCGCCTGCGACCAGCCCCGCTCGGCCCTGAGGGCCTTCAGATGGTTCTTCACCGGTAACGCCGCGCCGAGATCTGCCCGCCGATCATCCACAGCACGGCCATCAGCGGCCAGACGAAGAACATCGACAGCCGCGGCAGGCCCACGTTTTCCAGGAAGCCATAGCTGAACGTCAGCAGCGCGGTGCCGGCGAACGCAAAACCGATGGCTTCGAACTGCACGCGCATCTGCAGTTCGTCCATGCGGCGCGTCTGCCGCACGACGACCCACAACGCCAGCACGCAGGGCAGCACGGGAAGCAGCGAGACCGGCACCCGCCAGGCCGAATCGGGGGGCATGGCGTTCAGCGCCAGCAGGGATGCGACCAGCACCAGCGCATAGATGCCCATGGCAGCCAGGAACTCGAAGGCGTAGCGGCGCTGTTGGGAACGGGTAGTCATGACAATCTCCTGTAAAGCAGGCTTTACATTCTGCGCGACAACACGCCAATAGTCAAGTTTGCTTTACATCGCTGCCCGGGAGAGCCCACCGCCCGCTTCCGGCTACACTTACGCGCCGTTCTGCTTACCTGCCTGCCCTGAATGACCACCCCCGCATGCGGCCTCGACTTCGGCACCTCCAACTCCACCGTCGGCTGGGTTCGTCCCGGCCAGCACGCCCTGCTCGCGCTGGAAGACGGCAAAGCCACCCTCCCCTCGGCCATCTTCTTCCATGACGAAGACGGTGACGTCAGCTACGGCCGCGCCGCGCTGGCCGATTACCTGGCGGGCTACGACGGGCGCCTGATGCGCGCCATGAAAAGCCTGCTGGGCAGCTCGCTGATCGACGGCCACACGGAAGTCCAAGGCCGCGCACTGCCTTTCCGCGTGCTGCTGACCCGCTACATCGCCGAGCTGAAGCACCGCGCCGAAGAGACGGCCGGCCGCCCCTTCACCCAGGTGGTGCTGGGCCGTCCCGTCTTCTTCGTCGACGAGAACGAGGCGGCCGACCAGCTGGCGCAGGACACCCTGGGCGAGATCGCGCGCAGCGTGGGCTTCACCGACATCGACTTCCAGTTCGAGCCGCTGGCGGCGGCATTCGACTACGAATCGCAGATCGACCGCGAAGAACTGGTGCTGGTCATCGACATCGGCGGCGGCACCTCCGACTTCTCATTGATCCGCCTGGGCCCGGGCCGCGCCGCCAAACCCGACCGGCGCGAAGACATCCTGGCGCACGGCGGCGTGCACATCGGCGGCGCCGATTTCGACATGCAGCTGAACCTGGCCTGCGTCATGCCCTTGCTGGGCCTGGGGTCACAACTGAAAAGCGGCAAGGACATGCCGTCGACGCCCTATCGCAACCTGGCCTGCTGGCACACCATCAACCAGGTCTATGCGCGCAAGTCGGTGGACCTGCTGTCCACCCTGCGCATGGAGTCCGCCGAGCGCGACAAGCTGGACCTGCTGATGGAACTCGTGAAGCAGCGCGCCGGCCACTGGGTGGCCATGCAGGTGGAAGAAGCCAAGATCGCGCTCTCGGATGCCTCCGACACGCAGATCGACCTGTCACGCATCGCGCCGGGACGCCACGTGGACGTGGGCCGGCCGCTGTTCGACAGCGCCGTGGGCGGCCTGGTGGGCAAGGTGGAAATCAAGGTGGGTGAACTGCTGCGCGACGCGGGCGTGTCCACCGACGATGTCGACACAGTGTTCTTCACCGGCGGCTCCAGCCGCGTGCCGCGCCTGCGCGAAAGCGTCTCGGCGCTGGTGCCCCGCGCTCGCAGCGTCGAAGGCGACCTGTTCGGCAGCATCGGCGCGGGCCTCGCGCTGGATGCGGTGCGCAAGTTCGGCTGAGGCCGGCCAGGCGCGCCCCGCCCCCTCAATAACGCAAGGCGTTTTCCTTGCTGGCCTGCACGGCCTGGGCGAACGCCCGGGTGACCAGGCTGGTCACGACGTTCGCGAAATACCGCGCGCCCAGCGCGCCGTACTTCGCCTCGTCCTGCGGCGTCAGGGCAATGGTGCCGGGGCACTTGCCCGCCGCCGCGATGGTCTTCAGGCCGTGCGCAATCGCCTGCTGCACCGGCTCGGCGCTCCAGTTGGCGCCATGCCCCATGGCGTGCGACAGGTCATTCGGCCCGATGAACACCGCGTCCACGCCGTCGACCCTCGCGATCTCGTCGATCTGTTCGATGGCCTGCGGCGTCTCGGCCATGGCAATGAAGGCCACGCCCGCGTTGCTGCGCTCGGCGTGCGCATTGCCGCCAAACGCCCCATACCCCGCCGCGCGCGTGCTGAAGGCGCTGCCGCGCGTGCCTTGCGGCGGGTAGCGCATCTTGTCCGCCAGGCGGCGCGCGTGGGCGGCGTCCTGCACCATCGGCACCTGGATAGCGCTGGCCCCCATGTCCAGCACCCGCGGAATGTCAGCCTCGAAACAACGCACCACCGGCGCGATGCCCGCGGCGCGCGCCGCCCGCAGCATGTGCTCGGTCACGCCCAGGTCGGCACTGCCGTGCTCGTTGTCCAGGATGATGAAATCGAAACCGGCATAGCCGCACATCTCGACGATGGCGGGACTGGGCAGGCCATTGAAGATGCCGCGCAAGGGCTTGCCGCTGGCAAGCATGGCGGGCAGCCGGGTATCCAGGGGATGGAAAGCGGACGTCACGGGTTGCTCCTTTGTCGTTGTTGTTTGCCCTTCGTTTTGCCTCATCGCCCCCGTCTTCGCGGGTGGCGACTGGCTCACTGTAGGCTTTTCCGACAAAACCCGCTTGCGTATCCGTTGCGCTAGGCTCGCTGTTCCAGCGCGCGGCTGATGCGGTGCCTGGCCACCGTCGTGCGCGGCACCTTGAACGTGAACCAGCTGCGCACGTCCTCTTCCAGGCCGATGCCGTGCATGTAGTTGTAGATGGCCTTCTTCAGCGCCTTGCCCAGCGCATCGTGGTCCACGCCCGTGGGATCGTCGAAGCCGATATCGTTCTTGGCGAAAGTGACCGGCGGCAACGGCCGCAGCGTCACCCCGTATTCCTCGGGGTTCTGCCCCACCGGCGAGTGCACCGTACAGGCGAAACGGTGGAAGAAGCCGCTCTGGATGCAGCCGTTCTCGAACAGCTGGCGCACGTATTCCAGCGCATCGACGGTGTCCTGGACGGTCTGCGTGGGAAAGCCGTACATCAGGTAGGCATGCACCAGCACGCCCGCATCGGTGAAGGCCCGCGTCACGCGCGCCACCTGGTCCACCGACACGCCCTTCTTCATCAGGCTCAGCAATCGGTCCGACGCCACTTCCAGGCCGCCCGACACGGCAATGCAGCCGCTGTCGGCCAGCAGCTCACAGAGCTCGGGCGTGAAGGTCTTCTCGAAGCGGATATTGCCCCACCACGAGATGCCGGCGTTGCGCTCGATCAGCTCGGTGGCCAGCGCCTTCAGCGACTTGGGCGGCGCGGCTTCGTCGACGAAATGGAAGCCCGTCTGCCCGGTTTCCTGCACGATCGCCTCGATGCGATCGGCCAGCACCTTGGCGGACGCGCCTTCGTAGCGGCCGATGTAGTCCAGGCCCACATCGCAGAAGCTGCACTTCTTCCAATAACAGCCGTGCGCCACGGTCAGCTTGTTCCAGCGCCCGTCGCTCCACAGCCGATTCATCGGGTTCAGCATGTCCAGCAGCGACAGGTAGCGATCCAGCGGCAGGCCGTCCCAGGTGGGCGTGCCCACCTCGGCGAACGCCACGTCGGGCTCGACCATGTTCACGTAGCGGACCTCGCCGCTGTCGGCATCGCGCAGGAAGGTGCGCACCAGGCGCTGGCGCGAGCGCTTGCCCTGCACGTGCTCCAGCAGGGCAAGCAAGGGACGCTCGCCGGCGTCCAGCGACACGTAGTCGAAGTAATCGAAGACGCGCGGGTCTTTCAATTCACGCAATTCGGTGTTGACGAAGCCGCCGCCCAGCACCGTGACGATGGACGGATCCTTCGCCTTGATCGCCTGAGCGATGCGGAACGCCGCGTAGACCGCACCGGGAAACGGCACCGACAGCAGCACCATCGTGGGCGCGTGCCGCGCCAGCGCCTGCTCGGTCAGGTTCCGCAGCGTGTCGTCCACCAGCGTGGGCGGCGCGGCCAGCGCTTCGGCCAGGGGATCGAACGTGGGCTGGCTGCTGGCCAGGGATTCCGCATAGCGCACGAACTCGAAACGCGGATCCACGGCGTCACGCAGCACGTCGGCCAGGTCGTTCAGGTATAGCGTGGCCAGGTGCTTGGCGCGGTCGTGCAGGCCCATCGCGCCGAAGGCCCAGCCCAGCGGGTCGCCGCCCTCTTCGTCCAGGTAGACGTCCAGGGACGCGAAGCGCGGTCCTTCCGGCAGGAAATGGCGGCCCACGATGCGATGCGCCAGGGTGGAATCGCGCCCTTGCAGGAACGCGATGACCGGGCCGATGGTGGACAGATAACGATCCTGCATGGCCACGAAAGCCCGCACCGACGCCGTGTGCCGCTTCACCGGCAGCTCGGCCACGCGCGCCGCCACGTCGCGCAAGCCCTCGGGCGAGAGCAGCCGCAACGCCACGGCCAGCGCCAGGTCTTCCTGGAAGGCGGTGACGTCGCGCGAGCGCAGGAAGCCCGTCAGGTAGGCCGTGGACGGATAGGGAGTGTTCAGCTGCGTCATCGGGGGGATGATCGACAGCACGCGGACAGGGGACATGGGTGGCAAGCGGAACAGGACGGCGCGGCGGCGGCGATCCTGGCCATGAGGAAGGCAGTGGCCGTCATTATAGAAGCGCCGCCATGCCTGCCGCGCAGCCCGGGCCGTCTCGCCCACGCAACGTTCCGGCCACCCATCGTCCGGCGACGGATTGTCAAAGGCCAAGCCGTCGCGCCATAATCGCCGGCTGAAAAGAAATTGATAACCGTTCGCATTCATGCGCGGTTCGTACGAGACGACAACGTGAGCGGATTGGACAGCGCCCCCCAGAGTTTCGAGCACCTGTACGGCAGTCATCATGGCTGGCTCTACAAGTGGCTACACCGCCGGCTGGGCAATGCGGCCGATGCCGCGGACTTGGCGCAAGACGCTTTCCTGCGCGTGTTGACGGGCAAGTGCCGCTTCGACAACGATCCGCAGGCGCGGGTGTACCTGCGCAACATGGCATCGGGCCTTTGCGTGGACCTCTGGCGCCGGCGCGAGCTGGAGCAGGCCTGGGCCGACACGCTGGCCGCGCTGCCCGAGCCGACCGCGCCGTCCGCCGAGCACCAGGCGATCGTGCTGGAAGCGCTGGGGGAAGTCGACGCCATGCTGCGCGGCCTGCCCCCCAAGGCAGCCCAGGCCTTCGTCATGGCCATCGTCTGCGAAGCCACCGACGACGAGGTGGCGAACGCCTTGGGCGTGTCTTCACGCATGGTGCGCAAATACGTGTCGCAAGCCATGCTGCGCTGCCTGCTGCTGGAAACCCGGCTGGGCCACGCCCGGACGCCGCCGCAAGCGCCCGCATTGGCGTCCGCGTTGTGAGCGGCTCTCGCCACCCTTTCGACCCCGGCACGCTCGCCTTGTCGCACCCCGTCCTGGAACAGGCAGCCGACTGGTTTGCCTTGCTGCGCTCGGGCCATGCCAGTGCGCAAGATCGGCAGGCCTGGCAGCAGTGGCTGGACGGCTCGGCCGAACACCGGGAAGCCTGGCGCCACGTCGAACGCATCGGCACCCGCTTCGCTCCCTTGCAAGACAGCCCGGCACGCGATACGGCGGTGGCCACCTACCGCCGTGTCTCGGCGCGTGGCGCGCGCGCACGGCGCCAGGTCCTGCTGGGTCTGCTGGGCACGGCAGGCGCCGGCTGCCTCGGCTGGGCGACCTGGCGTCACACCCCTTTGCCCGCACTGGCGCTGGGCTGGACGGCAGACCACCAGTCCGGCATCGGTGAGACCCGCCAGATCACGCTGGCGGATGGCACGCGGGTGTGGCTGCGCGCGCTCAGCGCCTTCGATGTCCGCTACGACCCGGCGCAGCGCGAATTGCGCCTGAGCAGCGGCCAGATGCTGATCGATACCGCCTCCGACCCCAACCGGCCCTTCTTCGTGCAGACCCGCGCCGGGCGGCTGCAGGCCCTGGGAACGCGCTTCACGGTCCGCCAGGAGGAAGAGGCCGTGCTGGTGGCCGTGTTCGACGGCGCGGTCCGGGTGGAGACTGCCGACCGGCGCAACGCGGGCATCGTGCCGGCCGGCGAGCAGGTGCGCTTCACATCGACGCGCCTGCTTCCCGCCGCGGCGGCCACTCCTGCCCTGGAAGCGTGGTCGCATGGCGTGCTGGTGGCCGATGGCCTGCCTCTTGGCGAGGTCGTCCAGGAGTTGCGCCGCTACCATTTTGGCCACCTGGGCGTCTCTCCTGCCGTGGCGGACCTGCGCGTGTTCGGCAGCCTTCCCATCCATGACGTGCCGCGCGCCCTGCGCATGATGGCCTCCGTGCTGCCCATCCGGCTGCGCCAGCCCATGGCCTGGTGGATCAGCATCGACGCCCAGGCCTAATACGCCGCGGTCTTCCCTGCAGTTACAAATTCGCGTTCCGGTTTTTCCTGTGCCATCCGATAAGGCGGGCAAAGAGTCAGGCAGCGTGCACGACCGCGCAACCGTCTGCATGTCTCCTCCTTCCACCGTTTGAGCCCAGGTCCCCCATGCCCGTCCACCCTGCCTCCGCCACCCGCCGGCTTTCGGCGTCAGCCCTGCCCCGCCACGTCCGCGCCATGAGACTCACGCTGGCCCTGGCCAGCGCCGGCCTCATCAGCGGGGCCCCCTCCGTGGCTGCGCAATCCGCCGCCGGCCAGGCCGACACACTGCGGCAGTTCGACGTGCCGGCCGGCCCGCTCAATCGCGTACTCGCCAGGCTTGCCAACGACACCGGGCTGCTGCTCATCGCCACCCCGGAACTGGTGGCAGACCGGCAGAGCCCTGGCGTCCGCGGCAGCGACACGCGCCAGGGTGCGCTGGCGCAGGCGCTGGCGGGCACGGGCCTGCAAGCCACGCAGGATGCGCCGGGCCAGTATCGCCTGGTGCCCGCACCCACCGGCGGCGTGAGCCAGCTGGAAGCGGTCACCGTGACCGGCGCGATCCCGCGGCAAGGTCTGTCTCCTGCCTATGCCGGCGGCCAGGTCGCCACCGGAGGCCGGGTCGGCCTGCTCGGCAGCCGCGACATCCAGGAGACGCCTTTCAGCGTGACGCACTACACCGCCAAGCTGATCGAAGATCAGCAGGCCCAGAACATCGGCGACGTGCTGGTGAACGATCCCTCGGTGCGCAACACCTACTCCCGTGGCGCGGGACGCGATGAATTCAATATCCGCGGCTTCACGCTGTTCAACTACGACGTAGCCTTCAACGGGCTGTATGGCGTCTCGCCGCGCAACGCCAGTTCGCTCATCGGCGTGGAGCGCGTCGAAGTGCTGCGCGGTCCCAATGCGCTGCTCAACGGCATGGCGCCTTACGGCTCCGTGGGCGGCGCCATCAACCTCGTGCCCAAGCGAGCGGGGGAGACGCCGCTGAACCGCTACACGCTGTCCTACATCAGCGACAGCCAGATGGGCGTGCATGCGGACCTGGCGCGCCGATTTGGCGACAACAAGGCCTTCGGCGCACGGCTCAACGTGGCGGGCTCGCGCGGCGACCACGCCGTCGACGGCGCGCGCGAGGACCTGGGCGCCATGGCCCTGGGCCTGGATTACCGCGGCGACCGATTCCGCATCGAGGCCGACCTGAACTACCAGAACCGCGATACCGACGCACGCAGCGGCCTGCTGTTCCCGCCCGCGCCGGGCGTGGCGATCGGCCACGCGCCAGACGCGCGGCACAACTTCTTCCCTTCATGGACCTATTGGCGGACCAAGGAATGGTCAGGCGCCGTGCGCGCCGAGTACGACGTGTCTTCCGACTGGACGGTGTATGCCGCGGCAGGCGCGCGCAAGCACGACTTCCAGAGCCTGCAGACCTCGTGGCTGACACTGGACGGAGACGGCAATATCGGCGCGGTCCCGGCGCGCCTCGACGAGTCATTGCTCAGCAGGACGGCGGAAATCGGGGTGCGGGGCGCGTTCCACACCGGCCCGGTGAAGCATCAACCCACCGCAAGCGCCAGCGTCATGGACATCGATTACTCGTCGGCCCGCATCCGCTCAGGGACGGTGTTCTCCAATCTGTATACGCCCGCCGACCTGGTCAAGCCCAACATCGCCCGGCCAGGCGGCTTGCCCAAGACCAGCGAAACCCGCCTCTACAGCGTGGCAGCCGCGGACACGCTCTCCTTCCTGGACGACCGCGTGCAGCTCACCGCGGGCGTGCGCAACCAGCGCGTGCAATCCGCCAACTACGATGCCTTGAGCGGACGCCGCACCGCCGACTACGGCAAATCCCGCCTGTCGCCCGCCTATGCCTTGATGGTGCGGCCGCTACCCGCCCTGTCGCTGTACGCCAACTACATCGAAGGCCTGAGCCAGGGCGCCACCGCGCCGGCGGGCGCCGTCAACGCCGGGGAAACGTTCGCCCCCAACGTGTCCAAGCAGGTCGAAGTGGGCGCCAAGTACGATTTCGGGTCGTTCTCCACCACGCTCAGCGCCTTCCAGATCGAGCAGCCCAGCAGCTTCGTGGACGCCGTCTCGGGCCGCTACGTGGCCGACGGCAGGCAGCGCAACCGCGGGCTCGAACTGCTGGGCCAGGGCGAGATCGCCCATGGCGTGCGCCTGCTGGGCGGCGTGGCCTACACCGAAGGCAAGTTGACGCGCACCGAGGGCGGCCTGAACGATGGCAACCACGCGCCCGCCGTGCCCCGCTACCAATTCAACGCCGCGGCCGAATGGGACACGCCTTTCCTGCAAGGCCTGACCCTGACCGCGCGCATGCTGCGCACCACCCAGCAATACGTCGACGTGGGCAACACCCAGGAGATTCCCGGGTGGACGCGCTTCGACATGGGTGCGCGCTATGCCTTCGACGCCAACGGCACGCCGATGGTGCTGCGGGCCACGGTGGAAAACGTGCTCAACAAGAACTACTGGCAATCCGCCGCGCGCGAAGGCCTGACGGTGGGCGCGCCGCTGACGGTGCTGCTGTCATTGAGCGCGGAGTTCTAAGCAAGGCCTGCCATCAACTTGCCCGCAGTTCACCCGACTTGCGCAGTTGCACCGCATCCTTGGCGGGCGGCAGGCCGAACATGCGCACGTAATCGCGGCTGAACTGGGACGGGCTTTCGTATCCCACGCGAAAGCCCGCGCCCGCCGCATCCATCGCCTCGGACACCATCAGGCGGCGCGCCTCCTGCAGCCGCAGGCGGCTGCGGAATTCCAGCGGCGTCATGGACGTGACGGCCTTGAAGTGCGCGTGGAACGTCGAACGGCTCATGCCCGCGATATCGGCGATGTCGTCGATCCGGCACGCGCCGTTGTAGTTCGCGCGCAGCCACACGATGGCCTTGGCGATCTGGTTCAGGCGACTGTTGGCCTGGGCCATCTGCCGCACCATGCTGTTGCACGCGCCTGTGCCCGTCAGCAGGCGATAGAGGATTTCGCGCGTGATCAGCGGCGCCAACGCGTCGATATCGCGCGGCGTATCCATCAGCCCCATGAGCCGCAATACGGCGTCCAGCACGTCGGGATCGGCATCGCCCAGCGCCAGGCCTGTCGCCGGCCCATCGGCCTCTTCCTCGTGAACGGGATAGTGCAGCGCCAGGTCGCCCAGCTGCGCCATGTCCAGGTCCAGCGACAGGCTCAGGTAAGGCTGCGCGGGCGTTGCCTCGACGACGGCCCCGGTGACGGCCATGTCCACCGACGCCACCAGGTACTTGGCCGGGTCGTAGACATAGGCGGTGGCCCCCAGCATCACCTGCTTGCGGCCCTGCGCGATGACGCACAGCGTGGGCGCGTAGACGACCGGCATCGGCATCGTCGGTGAACTGGCGCGATACAGGGTGATGCCGGGGATCGGGCTGGCAGCGATGCCGTCCGCGGGCATGTGGCGATCCAGGATGGCGGTGAGCCGTTGCAGCGTATCCATGCGCGCTCCGTGATGAAGGAGGGTGGCCGGCGCGCGCAACACGCGCCCGGTGAAATCGGGCCATCGGGGGGGTCAGACAATCGTACAAGAACTCCGGATGATGCGGCTACAGCCCGCAGCGCCCCCCGGGACATACTTTCTTCAACGTATCCGGCACATCCCTTGCACAGGAGTTGAACATGTCCCGTCCCACCGCACTCGACCACTACCGCCTGCTCGGACGATCCGGCATGCGCGTCTCGCCCCTAGCCCTGGGCACCATGACCTTCGGCGCCGACTGGGGCTGGGGCGCCGACGATGCCCAGGCGCGCCGCATCTTCGATGCCTACGTCGACCAGGGCGGCAACTTCATCGACACCGCCGTCAACTACACCAACGGCGCATCCGAACGCATCCTGGGCGCGCTGCTGCAAGGCAAACGCGACCGCATCGTGGTGTCCACCAAGTTCACCATGGCGCGCGACCCCGGCGACCCCAACAGCGGCGGCAACCACCGCATGAACCTGGTCCGCTCGGTGGAAACCAGCCTGCGCCAGCTGGGCACCGACCGGATCGAACTGCTGCACCTGCACGCCTGGGACTTCACCACCCGTGCGGAAGAAGTGCTGCGCGCGCTGGACGACCTGGTGCGCGCCGGCAAGGTGCTGTACCTGGGCATCTGCAACACCCCGGCCTGGAAGGTGGCGCAGTTGCAGACCCTGGCGGACCTGCGCGGCGGGTCGCCGCTGGTCGCGCTGCAGATCGAGTACAGCCTGGTGGAACGCAGTGTCGAACACGAACTGATGCCCATGGCACTGGAAATGGGCCTGGGCGTCATGCCGTGGTCGCCGCTGGGCGGCGGCATCCTCACCGGCAAGTACGGCAAGGAAGACCTGCGCCAGCAGAGCGAGACGCAGGTGTCCGCCACCCGCAAGGGCGTCATCGCCTCGTCCGGCCACATGAATGCACGGTCGCTGGAGATCGCCGATGTCGTGGTGGACGTCGCTCGCGAGATCGGCGCCACGCCCTCGCAGGTTGCGCTGGCGTGGACGCTGCGGCACCCCGCCGTGTGCTCGCCCGTCATCGGTGCGCGCACGCTGGAACAGGCGCAGGACAACCTGGGCGCGCTGGCCTTGCAGTTGTCGGACGAACACGTGGCCCGCCTGAACGACGCCAGCACGCCCGCGCCGATCTTCCCCGAGCGCTTCATCGGCCGGCCGATGGCGCAGCAACTGATCTTCGGCGGCGCCCACGTGCAGCGCCGCGCCTGAGCACGCTTTACCCCCAAGGACTCGCGGCCCATTCCATGACGAAAAGGAGCACATGCCATGACGACATTCAAATCCTTCCTCACCGCCCTCGTGCTGGTTGCCAGCACGCTATTCACCGGCACGGCGCTGGCCCGCGCCAGCGATGCCCCCACCGAGAAGAACCGCCAGTTCATCGCCCAGGCCTTCGAGAAATGGGCCGCGGGCGGACGCACCTTCTTCGACGACGTGCTGGCGCCCGACATCACCTGGATCATCAAGGGCACCAGCCCGGCCGCCGGCACCTACCAGGGCCGTGACGACTTCATGAAGCGCGCGGTCACGCCCTTCGCCACCCGCCTGTCCACGCCGATCAAGCCCGTGGTGCGGGACATCTGGGCCAGCGGCAACGACGTCGTCGTGCACTGGGACGGCACGGCCACCGCCGCCGACGGCGCGCCTTACAGCAACAGCTATGTCTGGATCTTCCGCATGGAGAACCAGCGCGCGAAGGAGGTGATCGCCTTCCTGGACCTGGTGCCCTACGACGACGTGATCCGCCGCATTCCCATGCAGGAACAAGGCGCACGGAACACGGGCAAGACCTCGTACACCGCCATGTGGGTGACCGATGACGGCGACATCCGCCATGAACTGCTGCCCAATGGCCGCTACGACGAGGCGCGCAGGGGCTTGCCTTGATACCACTCGTCCAGTGCGGCTGGCCTTAGCGCCGCCAGCACCGCCGCGGACAGTTCATGCCGTGACGCCGGCAAGCCCGCGCCTTCGTAGGCGTCGCGGGTTCCCGCCACTAGCACCTCGCAGCGGATGACGCGGCCCAGGTCCTGCGGGATCTCCTGTGCCCCGGACTGGCAGGCCTGGGCGGACAAGGAGTGCGCCTTGCGGCAGACCGACGGGCGGATGGCATAGATGGAACAGAGGCCTTCCCGCAGGAAGGCACAGGGCTGCCCATGCGGCAGGTGCCCGCCGTCCGCCGCCGCCTTGGCGCGCAATCGTTCGATGAACACCAAGCGTTCCGATTCCTGCAGTTGATGCAGATGACCGGCAATGCGCAACGCCTCCGGATCCGACACCTCGACCCGCGCATGGCAACAGGACGCACAGCCTGGCCTGCAGTCGGGCGGCGGGCCCACCGCTTCCGAGGCGGCCACGACGGCATCGACGTTTTCGTGCAAAACGCCGACGAAGGCGACCGCCTGGCTGGCATTCCCCGCGGCCGCCAAAGCCTGTGCGGCGCGGTGCCGCACAGCGCGCATCGCGTCCAGCAGTTGGCGTTGTTCTTGGGGACTCAGCATGTGTCCGACCCCTGCCCGGCCGCCGTTCAGCCCCAGCGGCGCGTCAGCGCGGCTGCCACGACGAACTGCAAAAGCAGCGCGACGAGCGCCAGCAGGCCTTCGGACCATGGCCCGATCAGTTGTTCATAGGTCAACATGCCGCGCGCCGAAATCGTCACCACCAGCTTGGCCGCGAACGCCAGCAGCAGGCCAAGCAGGGACAACAGCAGCAGGCGCCGCATGCGCACCGGCGCCTCGGCACGCAATCCCCACCAGGCCCCCAGCCCGCCGACCACGCCCAGGAGAACCAGATACCCCACCACCAGCAGGACCTGGCGCGTGGCCTCGGCCGGGTCCAGATAGGCCCAGCGCGCGGAAAAATGCGCCATGACGACCAGCCACAAGGACAACAGATAGGTCAGGCTGAACGCGCCGAACACGACGGCTGCACGGCCTCCCGTGGCGCCCGCGTGCGGCTGGCCGGCGCGTGTCGCCCCAGGCACGCGCAGCGCCAAGCGCAAGGCCACCCACGAGACGACCGCCTGCATCAGCAGGTCGGCCGCCCGCATCAGGAACAGGTTGCCGTCCAACAGCCAAGGGCCGGCCGCCCAGCCCACCACCCAGGCAGGCGTGAATTGCAGAATGCCCTGGATGACGGCAAAGGCCGCCCAGCCTTGCCAGGCCAAGGTGACGCCGGCACGTTGCGGCCGCTGCAATACTGCCTGGGCCACCAGGAACGTCACCAGCCCGGCTGCCAGCAAGGCATCCGCGCCGCCCGGCACGTAATGCACGGACACGGCCAGGAAATCATCCGGCATCAAGCCTTGCAGGGCCGGATCCAGCATCTCGGGCGGGCGTTGCGCCTGCCAGACCTGCAGCAGCCACAACACCCCCACGCCGGCCAGGGCCAGCCAATAAGGAAGGTGGCCCACGGCGACGGATGATTGGCTGCGGCTCATGCCGAGCCCTTGTGACGCAAGAACTGCTTGGCCAGCCACGGCAACACGGGAACATCCAGCTTCATTGCGTAACCTTTTGACAACATGTTGGCGCACGATATCGAGGGGCCACACGATACTATGCCCGCTCAAATCGAGCCGACACAGGCCATTCCTGGGAAAGAGGAAAATCCTTTGAAGAAGATCGCACTATCCATTGCCCTGTCCGCCCTGCTCGCCGGCTGCGCGGGTTCGCCCATGGGCAACCTGATCAACAACGAGCGCAACGAAACCCGCAACGACGTCCTGGCGTCCTGGGTAGGCGAAGACGAAGACACGCTGGTCATGAAGTGGGGCCCGCCCACCGGCAGCTACACCCTGTCCAGCGGCGCGAAGGTCATCTCCTATGAATACGTCTGGGGCGTCTATGTCGGCCAGCGTTATCACTGCGAAGAGAAATTCCTGATCGAGAAGGGCAAGGTCACGAAGTGGGGCATCGGGTCGGCTTGCCAGAAGAGTGGCGGCAAGGGCCAGACGCTGCCGGCGAGTACGCCGGTGCCGCAGCCGACGCTGTAACGCGCCACGCGTGCGAGACGGTCAAGGGCCGTCTCGCCATCGCCACCGCCATGGCATCAATCCTCTGGCACGTAGATCATGCGGCCGTCCTCCAGCCGATAAGTGACCCCCGCGCGCGCGCCCTGGCCTTCCCCCATCTCACCACTGGCTTCGTAGCGCGTCAACGCCTGCCCGTCCTTGATCGTGATGCGCATGTCGGATTCACCCGGATTTTCCACCACGACGACCTTGTCCTGCGAAAAGGGGTTGAGCGGATTCTGTGCAATGACGACCATCAGCATGCCGATGATCACCAGGAACAGATCAATCAGATTGACGACGGAAAGCATCGGATCGTTGGCGTCGTCCTCGCTCAGGAAGCGCATCAGGCAGCTCCCTGGCCGGCGCGCATGCGCTCTATCTGCCGCAGGTCCTGCAACAGCCAGCGCCGCTTCACGGTAAGGATGAAGAAGCAGATGCTGGCGGCCAGCAGCGCCAGTATCACCGAGGAAAACGCCGCCACCATGTTCCTGCCCACCGCAGCGCTGTCATTGCTCCCCAGAGCCAGCAGCGCTGGTCCCATGGGAATCATGGTCGCGATCAAGCCCAACATGGGCGCTGTACGCGACACGACCCGAAGCCACTCCAGCCGCCGCATGATCCAGAGCTCCAGGTCGTCGCTGGCCGGCAGCGTGCCATCCTGACGCTTTGCTGCATAGGAAAACAGCGCCGCCGTGCACGCGCCGCGCTTGCGCTGCCACGCCTCCACGAAGAAAGCGCCCAGGACGAACAGCGCATAGACCAAGGCGGCTGCGATAAGCAACATCACGGGCGCGAGAAAGATTCGCGTCACGGCATAGAGCAGGGTTTCGATCTCGGAAAGAAAGGACATGAGTGTTCAACGATGGGAAGTATTGGAAGAAGAATGCGCATGCGCCCTGGCTGTGACCGTGGCCTGCCACAGACCGCCACCCATGATCAACAGCAGCATGAGCGCAAGCGTCCAAGCCTGGGACGCGTCCTCGGCGGGCGGTGCCTCCACCTGTGACAGCACCTGGCCCTGCACGGCCTGCGTGGGTGCCTCCTCCGACCGAGATGACGGCCCCGGCGCCGCCGCAGGCGCAGCCGTCATTGCTGGCGTGGTGGCCCCTTGCAGGCAATACCCTTGCGCCATGTCGGAAATGTACTGGCGCGTGACCTCGGCGCCCGTATCCACGCCATGTTGCCGGGCCAGTTCCTGCCAGCGCTGCGCCAACGCCTGTCGGGTCTCGACCGATGCGTCCCAATAGCCCTTGCGGATCGCTTCAGCCATGCGCTCGATGACTTGCGCCTGCGCCGTGGGATTGTGCGTCTCGAACCATTCCTGGGTGCCAAGCGCTCGCGTATCAGCGACATAGGTATCGAACATGGCCTGCCATTGGTCCGCGCGCACACTATCGGCTGCGACGGCTTGCCACCCAAACAGATTATTGGTGACGGCAAGCACCTCCAGGGTGCCGGCGTAGCCCTCCTGCTGCATGGCATCGATCCATTGCGGGTTGAGATAACGCGCGCGCAACTCGTCGGACAGGAAGCGGGCCAGGCCCGTGGTTCGGGGCTGGTTGCCACGCAAGTCCGAGATCAATAATTGTGGGGCCTGACCGTCCAGATGCTGGATGGCTGCCGACAGTCCTCCCAGGAACTCGAAAGGATGATCCGTCGACAACACCCCATGCAAGGTCGAGGAGCGAGACATGATGGCGGCCTGAGTCCCTCGCAATTGCTCTGCGAGGACATTGGCCTGCTCGGGGCTTGCGCCCCACGTCTCTGCGCCATAGGCATAACGGCTGCTGGAAAGAAACTGTTGACCGAGCGCGGCATCGTCCTCCCACTCTGTCGAGCGCATCGCCAGGTCGGGTACGCCCGTCCCATAGGCGCCCGGCGCATTGCTGAAAATCCGAGCGCGCGAGATGGACTGCGCAGCATCGGGTTCCATACCGCCTGCCTGCAAGGTCGCAGCCACCCGGCGATTGCCCGCGGCGATGGGGTTGTCCGGCTCGTCCAGTTCGGCCAGCCGCCGCAACGCGTCGTCCAGCAAGCGCATGAAGCTGTCGAACTGGTCCCGATACACGCCAGTCACCTGCACCACCACATCACTGCGTGGCCGCCCCAATTCAGTGGCCGGAATAATCTGCAAGGCGGTCACCCGTCCTCCCGCATCCCAGACTGGACGCAGGCCCAGCGCATGTAGCACCTGCGCCTCGGTCACCCCCAGATGACGGACCGCTTCCGAGGCCCACAAGCTGAACGCCAGCTTCTTCGGATAGGCGCCACCATGCTCGGCGCGAAAGGCCGACAGCAATTGCGCATAAGCCTCTTCCGCCTGCGCATAAGCCGCCCGCGCGGGAATCTTGTCGGCCTCGAAGGCATACAGATTGCGGCCGCTGGCGACATCCGGATTACGGATGGGATCGCCGCCCGCACCAGGCGCGACGAACCGTCCCGCCAACCCTGCCAGCAGCGCCTCGTTTTCCTGCGTGTCGCGCAGGTTCCGATCCAGGTCTGCGGCGCGCTCCGCAAATGCCTGAGCCTGCGCAGGCAAGGTGTCTCGCTCGTCCTTCACCAACAACTGGCGAATCGCCCGATACGCGGGGTTCTCCGGCAAGGCATCCGGGTCGGGCACCAACATGGACTCATCGTCCAGGCCCAGGGCTTCCTGCAAAGGTCGCCCCAGTTGCTGCATGACAGTGCTGGCACGGTGTTCGATGCTGGCGGGCTGGCCAAACGTGTGCAGCCCCAGCGGCATCGCTACCCGTGCAAGTTCGTGCAAGTGATCATGCAGTGCTTGCAGGAATCCGTCGAAATCCTGCTCGGCTCGCTGGGCCGTCCAGGCCAGGTCGTCGTGCAGGTTGGCCGCCACGGCCGCCTCGCGTATCTTGGCTGCCACGCGTTCGCGCACACCGCCATCGTCCAACTGCTCGTATTCATGGATCAGATGATGGACATCACGAAGCTGGTCATAAAGACCCGCTGGCGCGAAAGGTGGCGTCTGATGGCTGATGGTGACAGCGCGTCCGCGCCGCTTGGCCTGGATCGCCTCGCCGACGTTATCCTGGATGTAGGGATAGAAGACTGGCAGCCCGCCAAGCGCCAGCCAAGGATAGTCGCTGGCCGCCATGCCGCGGTCCTTGCCCGGCAGCCATTCCTGGGTGCCGTGAGTGCCCAGGTGCACCAAGGCGTGGGCGCGGTGCCCGGCCTGCAGATATAAGTACGACGCCATGTAAAGATGATCAGGCGCCTCGGCCGTATCGTGGTAATGCCCTGCCTGCCCGACATGACGCGGCATCTGGGGCATGACCAGCAGATTGCCTCGCTCCCAGCGAGGAATCACGAAATAGCGCTGGCCATCGATCTCGCGCACCGCGCGATGATGCGACGGCTTTCCTCCCTGGCGCATTTCGTGGCGGCGCTGCGCAGGCAGTGCCGCCAGCCAGCGCTCATAGTCTTCAAGCGGGTACAGCGCCGCGAGCCCCTCTTCGAGCAGGCTTTCCAGCGGCACCTTGCCGTACAAGGCGCCCAACATGCGCTGGCCTGCCGCGATCACCTCCTTTTCCTCCAGTGCCGCCCCGACTGAGTAACCTTCCGCTGCCAGCGCCATCTGGATGGAGACGATACTGCGCGGCAGATTCAAGTTCGATGCCCCCAGGTTCTTCTCGCCCGCGGGATAGTTCCAGAACATCAACGCCAGCCGCTTGTCGGGGTTGGCGGTATGGCGCAACGCCACCAGGCTTTCCAGCTTGGCCATCAAGGCATCGAGCTGGAAGGGCAGGAAATTCGGCACGCCCGCCGTCGATGCCGACAACACCAGCGGATCGCTCACCCCCCAACTTTCCGGACCGGCCAGGAATACCGCCGTGGTGCGAGCCGACACCCCGCTTGGGGCATCGAGCCAATCTGCCGCGTCGCCCTCACGGAAGCGCAAGGTCTGGATGACGGGGATGTCCAAGGCCAGGAAATCGCGGCTGCGTGCCCCGCCATCCTGCATGTGGGTAAGGTTCACCAGCACATCCACCTGGTCTTTGCCCAGCACTCGCGCCAACCCGCCAGCATCGGCGGCATCCAGCCAGAACACCACTGGCACCAGCCCAGCCGCTACGCTGCGGGCGATCAGCGTATCCAGCTCACCGGTCAGCAAGTCGCCCACCGTGCTCTGGTGCGTCAGGAAAGCCACTCGTCCGGCGGGTTTGCCTCCGGCATTGGAATGGCGCGCGTGCCAGGCAAGATAATCGGCAAGCGCCTGGAACACCCGTGGCGCATCCGGATGATAGAAACCCGTACGGGGCAAAGCGGTGGGCGGCGCTCGCAGCGCCGCGTCCACAGTCTGGCCGTCCAGCACCGCACGGGCCAACGCGAAGTGGCGGCTGAAGTTCTCCTGCCCGCCAGCGGCATACAGCGCGGCAAGCGCTGCGCCGTCCTGCGCTTGCAGCCCTGACCATTCTGGGCGGCCTCCTCCCACGACCAGTCGTGGCAGGTCTGGCGAGGCGCCGCGTTGCGCGTGCTGTTGCGTCAGCGCGCGCGCCAACGCCTGCGACACGAGGTTGCGATCCGAAGGACGGGGCACGTCCAACAGGAGCAATGCCGAACCATCCAAGGCCTGCTGCCATGCCTGCGGCGAGGCACGTTCGACATCCAGGTGACGCAACGCGATCCCCGCGCGCGCAGCCAGGGGCTGCAGCCGCGCGAATTTTTCTGCTGAAACGAAGCCATTGTGCAGGATCTGCACTACCGGCTGCGCCGCAGCCGATGTGGCAAGCCCCCAGGACAACAAGACAAGCCCGCAGCAGCGCATCAAGCGACTGACGACCATCAGAACCTCGCCGTCAAGCCGGCAAAGTACCGCCTGCCCTCGTCAGCCCGACCGTAGATACTGGCATCGTCATTGGCCAGGCGCTTGTCCGTGATGTTCTCGATGCCGGCATGCAGGCTCAGGTTGCGATTGACCTCATAGTCGACGTACCAGTGCCACAGCGTGTAGCCGGGCCGCTCCTGCTCGGTGGCAGAGCGGTATTGCGCGCCCACATACTCAGCCCGGACGCGCGTGGCCAGCTGGGCGGTGGCGTCCCATGCCAGCGTCGCATTGGCGCGATGACGCGACCGGTCCGCCAAGCGCTCATCCGTGCTGCGATCACGCGCATCCAGATACGTGTAATTTGCGCGCAATTGCCACTGGGCAGCCAGAGGCGCGACACCCGTCAATTCCAAGCCCTGCAATCTCGCCCTGGCGACGTTGTCGTAGGCCAGGCAGACCCGGCCGCGCACGTCGCATGTCGGCTGGCGCACGGTTTCAATCAGATTCCTGACGTCGTTATGGAAGAACGTGGCCCCCGCCGACCAGCCCTGGTTGGCATACGCGGCTCCCAGCTCGAACGACTGATTGGTTTCCGGCTCCAGATCTGGATTGCCGCGGATGATCCCGCGGCCGCCCATCGCCGCACGCGACTCGTATTCGGGGGACAACTGCTTGAGCGTCGGTGCCTTGAAGCCACGTCCGACGCCTGCACGCAAGGTCCACGCCGTATCCGGCCGGAACACCAGATAGGCACGCGGACTGGCTTCCCAACCGAAATCCTCATGGTGATCGAAGCGGCTGCCCAGTACCAGGTCCAACTGCCTTGCCAACGCGATCTCGTCCTGCGCGAACAACGCGTAATGCGTCTGCCCTTTCTTGCCTGCCAGGTTGACGGTCGGATCCTCCAGGCTTTCCCGGCGAGTCTCGGCCCCCAAGGTCACCAGGTGGGACTGCCCCAGCGCAAATGCCGCCTTGCCATCGACAACGGTATCGACAAAGCGGTGCGGCCCGGTCGCATCCCCCCCATCACTGCGACTGGCATGACGCTGGAGCGTACTGCGGTAGGCCCGCAACTGGGTGCTTCCCCAATTCCAGTCGCCCGCATGGGAAAGGGAATAACGGCGCCGTTGCGCGTCGTAGGTCGCCTCGTAGCGCGCACCGGCAGTCCCACCCCGCCATCCTTCCTGGTCTTCATTGCCGGCATCGATGGACGCGTCGACACGCTGGCGGTTATCAGGCGTCCAGGTCAGGCCGATGTGTCCATTGATGGCTTTCTGGTCATCCAGCGCGGTCAGGGCACGGTTTCCGGCATCGCGCAACGCGTCCCGCCGTTTCACTTCGCCCCAGGCATTCAGGCCCAGCCGGCCCGGCACCAGCGGGCCGCCCACGTAGAAACCGTTCTTGTATTGGTTGCCATCCAGCCCATGGTCGTTGATCAGCGCCGAACTGCTGAAAGAGCCTTGCCAGGTGTCGGTAGCGCGCCGCGTGATGACGTTGACCACGCCACCCAACGCCTCGGAGCCATACAACGAGGACATCGGTCCACGCACCACCTCCACCCGCTCGATGGCCTCGGTCGGCACCCACCCCAATTCGAAGTCCGAGTGGGCAATGGCCGACGCGGACGTATTGATACGCTGGCCATCGACCAATATCAGCGTGTGCTCGGGCGTCATTCCCCGGATGGAGATACCACGACGGCCCAGGCCGACGCTGTCATCGAGTCCGATACCGGGCTCACCTCGCACCGCATCCGCGAGATCCAGGACCGGTCGATTGCGCAACGACGCGCCGTCCACCACCGACACGCTGGCCGGTGCCTCGGCCTGGGGGCGCTCCGAGGCTGTTGCCGTGACGACCACTGCAGGCAGCAGGACGGTTTGCTCACCACGGCTGCCAGAACCCGGCCGGCGTTCTTCCTCCGCTGCACTCGCAACGCTTGGGACCGCCACGACAGCAAATGCCGCCAACCCCACTATTCCGGCCCTTTTGCCTGCCCACATCATGAAATCTTTCCTTGCCTTAAAACGATATAACATTCCAAATAAAAGCCCTGAAAATCAATGGCTTTTATCTATTGATCCTGGACTGCCAAACAGCCGCTGAAGATCAATATGTTATAACATTTCATGTTCTGAGCAAAAACTTCGCCAAATGTCACGCTCAGGCTTCCGGACAGGGATGCCGCTCGCGCCAATGGCGGGCGATATCGATGCGGCGGCACACCCAGACACGGTCGTGCGTCCCCAGGTAGTCCAGGAAACGCTGCAATGCCGTGATCCGCCCTGGCCTGCCCAGCAGGCGGCAATGCATGCCGATGCTCATCATGCGCGGCGTCTCGGCGCCTTCGGCATACAAGGTGTCGAAGCTGTCCTTCAAATATTGGAAGAACGGGTCGGCGTGCGAATAGCCTTGCGGCAGCGCGAAACGCATGTCGTTGCAGTCCAGGGTATAGGGCACGATCAGTTGCGGCACCTGCCTGCCGTCGCTGCGCGTCACCCGCAACCAGAACGGCAGGTCGTCTCCGTAATAGTCGCTGTCGTACAAAAAGCCGCCGTCGTCGGCCACCAGCCGGCGCGTGCGCGGGCTGTCGCGGCCGGTGTACCAGCCCAGCGGCCGCGCGCCCGTCATCTGCGTCAGCACATCGATGGCCCGCCGCATGTGATCGCGCTCGGTCGCCTCGTCGATCTCCTGGTAATGGATCCAGCGCCAGCCGTGGCAGGCGATTTCATGCTCCGCCGCCACCAGGGCATCGACCAGCTCGGGGTGCCGCGCCAGCGCCATGCCCACGCCGAACACGGTCAGGGGCAGGCCGCGCCGTTCGAATTCGCGCAGGATGCGCCACACACCCACGCGCGACCCATATTCGTAGATGCTCTCCATGCTCATGTGGCGTCCCGGATAGCTGGCCGGGTTGAACATCTCGGACAGGAACTGCTCCGAACCCGCATCGCCATGCAGCACGCTGTTCTCGCCCCCCTCTTCGTAGTTCAGCACGAACTGCACGGCGATCCTCGCGCCGCCCGGCCAGTCGGCATCGGGCACGTGGCGGCCATAGCCGATCAGGTCACGGGGGTAATCAGGGTCCAGCGGCGCTTGCGGCTTGCCGGCGAAGTCAGCAGTCATGGCGGGGGCACTCGTGTCGAAGGTCTTGCCGGCGGGTCACGCGCCAGCGGGTGGCCAGTGCTGCAGTACCTTGGGCAGCGGCGGCGCATAGGTGCGGATCTTGGAGGTCTTCAAGCCCAGCCTGACCAGCGACTCGGCCACCGCCACCGCCGCTGTCACACCGTCGACCACGGGCACGCCGGTGGCAAGGCGAACCTGCTCGTCCAGGCCCGCCATGCCGCCACAGCCCAGGCACAGCACCTCCGCGCGGTCCTCGTCGACCGCCCGGCGCGCCTGGGCGACGATGGCCTCGCAAGCCTGCACCGGGCTTTCCTCCAGGTCAAGCACCGCCAGCCCGCTGGCGCGCACCGACGCGCAGCGCGCGTCCAGCCCGGCCAGCTTGAGCCGGTCCTCGATCAGGGGCACGGCACGGTCCAGGGTGGTGATGACCGAATACGAGCGCCCCAGGAACATGGCGACGCTGGCGGCGGCTTCGGTGATGTCGACCACCGGCACCGTCAACAGCTCCTGCAGGCCCTCGCGGCCATACTCGCCGAAACCGGCCTGTATCACGGCATCGTAAGGGCCGGGATACGCCCGCACGCACTCCATCACGGCCACGGCAGCCAGGTAGCTTTCGAAATTGCCTTCCACCGACGGCGCGCCGAAGGCGGGCGTCAGCCCCACGATCTCGGTGCCCGCGGCGGCCACCGCGCGCGCCTGCGCGGCAATGGTCTGCGTCATGGCATCCGTGGTATTGACGTTGACGACAAGCAGGCGCATCAGGCGGTCTCCGGGATGGCATTGCGGGGCCGGGCGTGCACGCAGCGCACCTCGTGGCCCTCGCCCACCGTGACGATGGCAGGCACGGCCGCCAGGCAGGCGGACTCGGCCCGCGCACAGCGCGGCGCGAACGCGCACCCCGCCGGCAGCGCGGACAGGTCGGGCGGAGACCCGGGAATCGTCTGCAGGCGTTCGCCCTTGCGCATCGCCCCGTGGGCGCGGCCATGCAGCAACGCGATGGTGTAGGGATGCTGCGGCGCCCGCAGCAATTGCGCCAGCGTGCCCTGCTCGACGATGCGCCCGCCATACATGACCGCCACCCGATCGGCGATCTCGGCGGCCGCGCCGATGTCATGCGTCACGAACACGATGGACAGGCCCAGGTCGCGCTGCAGTTCGCGCAGCAGCAGCAGGATCTGGATCTGCACCGTCGCGTCCAGGGCCGTGGTCGGCTCGTCGGCCAGCAGCACCTTGGGGTTGCAGGACAGCGCCAGCGCAATCATCGCGCGCTGGCGCATGCCGCCGGACATCTCGTGCGGGTACGCCTGCAGGCGGCGCGCCGGACTGGGGATGCGCACGCGCTCGAAGAGCGACAGCGCCTGGCTGCGCGCCTGCGTGGCAGTTGCGCCGGTGTGGCGCCGCACCATCTCTTCGATCTGCTTGCCCACCGGATAGACCGGGTCCAGCGCCAACAGCGGCTCCTGGAAGATCATCGACACGACGGGGCCACGCATCGCGGCCAGCTGGCGCGCGCTCATGGCCATCACGTCCTGTCCGTCGACCCGCATCTGCCCGCGCATCGTGGTGCGCCGGGGCGGGTGCAGCCGCATCAGGGCGCGCAAGGTCACGCTCTTGCCCGAACCGGACTCGCCGATCAGCGCCACCGCCTCGCCGCGCGCCACATCCAGGCTGACGCCATTCAGGGCGTGCACGGTCTTGGCGCCAGCCTGGAAGCTGACCTCCAGGTCACGGATGCGCACCAGCGCCTGGGTATCGGCCGTCATGCCAGTGCTCCCGAATTGGCATAGCCCGAACCGGGCTGATGCATCAGGCAGCGCACCGCATGCCCATCCTGATGCACCACTTCAGGCGCCTGCGCCGCACAGGCCGCGCGCGCCTGCGCGCAACGCGTATGAAAGCGGCAACCCGAAGGCGGATCGATGGGATTGGGCGGGTCGCCCGACAGCGGCGCAGTCTGGGTGCGCTGCTCGGGATCGAGCGAGGGCATCGAGCGCAACAGGGCCTGCGTGTAGGGATGGCGCGGCGCATCGAAGACCTGATCGACCGGCCCCAGCTCGACCACCTCGCCCAGGTACATCACCATGACGCGGTCCGAGACATAACGCACGACGTTCAGGTCATGGCTGATGAACATATAGGTCAGCCCGAAATCCTGCTTCAGGTCGAGCAACAGGTTCAGCACCTGCCCCTCGACCGACTTGTCCAGGGCCGACACCGCCTCGTCCAGGATGACCAGCCGCGGGCGCAGCGCCAGCGCGCGCGCGATGTTGACCCGCTGCCGCTGCCCGCCCGACAGCTCGTGCGGATACCGGCCGGCGAAACGCGCCGGGTCCAGCCCCACGCGGTCCAGCAGGTCGCGTGCAAGCGCCGTGGCCTCGCGCCTGGACGTGCCATGCACCACGGGCGAGAACGCCACCGAGTCCTCGATGGTCATGCGCGGGTTCAGCGACGAATAGCTGTCCTGGAACACCATTTGCGTCTGTCGCCGGAAAGCGCGCAGGTTCAGCGTGCGCGACCCCACGGTCTGCCCGTCGAACACCAGCTCGCCCCGGTCCTGCGCGATCAACTGCATCACCAGGCGCGCGGTGGTCGACTTGCCACAGCCCGACTCGCCGACCACGCCCAGGGTCTCGCCCTTGAGCACCTCGAAATCGACGCCGTCGACCGCGCGCACGGCCTTGCGGCCCTTGCGGCCCGCGAACAGTTCCTGCTTCAGCGGGAAGTGCTTGATCAGGCCCCGCACGCTCAGCAACGGCTGCGCGGGACCGCCCAGGTCTTCGTAGGCAGGCTGGGGCCTGGAAAGCATCGTGCTCATTCCTTCACCTCCATGGCGCTGCGCAGTCCATCGGACAGCAGGTTGAACGAGATGGACGTGATGAAGATCATGACGCCCGGCAGCGCCGCGACCCACGGCTGCGTGTAGATGGCCGTGCGCAGGGTATTGAGCATCAGGCCCCACTCCGGTTCCGGCGGACGCACGCCCAGCCCCAGGAAGGACAGGCCGGACGCCAGGATCATCGAGACCGAGATCAGGCTCGTGGCATAGACGAATATCGGTCCCAGCACGTTCGACAGGACGTGCACGCGCACGATGGTCACCGGGCCGGCCCCCGACGCACGCGCCGCATCGACGTAGTCGCTGCGGCGCACCTGCGTGGTCACGCTTTCGGCCACCCGCACGATCTGCGGAATGAACACGATGGTCAGCGAGATGATGGCGTTCAGGATGCCTGCCCCCAGCGTGCCCGACAGCGCGATGGCCAGCAGCACCGAGGGAAACGCAAAGAACACGTCGACCACGCGCATGATGACGGTGTTGGTCATGCCGCCGGCATAGCCCGCCAATATCCCCACGGCGCTCCCGATGACGAAGGCCGCGATGACGGGCACGATGCCCATGAAGAGCGACAAGCGCGCGCCCACCATGAGACGCGACAGCATGTCGCGGCCCAGTTCGTCGGCGCCCAGCGGATAGCCCTCGGTGCCGATCGGGCGCAGGCGCCGCAGCATCGACGCCTGGTACGGGTCGGCCGGCGTGATCCAAGGCGCCAGCAAGGCCACGATGATCAGCAGCAGGATCACGGCGCCCGCGCCCAGCGCGACGGGATCGCGACGCAGCCGGCGCAGGACGTTGGACCAGTAGCCGGGCGAACGCACGATGGGCAGGGTCGCGGCCGGCGTGGCGACAGCGGCGACGCGCAAGGTAGAGTCGGCCATCGCCTCAGCTCCTTTCGATGCGTGGATCGAACAGCCCCTGCAGGATGTCGACCAGCAGGTTCAGCACCACGAAGAACAGGGCCAGCACCAGGATCGTTCCCTGCAGCAGCGGCAGGTCACGCTGGAAGATGGCGGCGTTCAGCAGGAATCCGGTGCCGGGCCACGAGAAGACGGTTTCGATCAGGATCGAGCCGCCCAGCAGATAGCCCAGCTGCAGCCCCATCACCGCCAGCGCAGTGGGCGCACAGTTCTTCACCACATGCAGGAAGACGCCCAGGTCGGACAGGCCGCGCGCGCGCAGGCCCACCACGAACTCCTGGGACAGGGTTTCGGCCACCAGCGCCCGCACCGTCCGCGCGATGATGCCCATCGGGATCACCGACATGGTCACGGCGGGCAGGATCATGTGCCGGATATGCGCCCAGTCGAACGCCCAATCGGCCGAACTGCCCGGCCCGGCGCCCGTCGGCGGCAGCCACATCAGCTGCGTCGAGAACACGATGACCAGCACCATGCCCAGCCAGTAGTGCGGCACGCTGACGCCGACCACCGATACGAACGACGCGATGCGGTCCATCACCGAGTTGCGGTAATAGCCCCCCACGAACCCCAGGAAGCTGCCCACGATGAAACCCAGCACCGTGGCCACACAGGCAAGGCGCAAGGTGTTGCCAACCGCATGCCACACCTCGGTGGCCACCGGCCGGCCCGTGGCGATGGAGACGCCCAGGTCGCCCTGCAGCGCCCGCCAGATCCAGGACAGGAATTGCTCCGGCAGGGGACGATCAAAGCCATACAGCGTCATCAGCTGCCGCTGCAGCTCGACCGACGCGTCTGGCGGCAGGATCGACACCAGCGGATCGCCCGGCGCCAGATGGATCAGAAGAAAGCACAGCAGCGCAACGCCCACCATGATGGGCAAGGCGTAGACGACGCGCCGAAAGACATACCCGAGCATGAGCATCCCCCGAAAGCGTACCGGCCGCCCCGCGAGCGGCCGGCGGGTTCAACATCAGTCGATCGACATCGTGGCGATATCGATGAACCAGCTCTTGGGCTGCACCACGCCCTTGACCTTGGGCGAGATCGCACGCGGGCCGACGTCGTGCGCGATCCACACGAACGGGGCTTCCTCGACCACGCGCGCATGCAGCTTGGCAAGCGCGGCGTCGCGCTCGGCGGGCGTGAAGGTGGTGCGCGCCGCCGCGATCAGGCCGTCGATCTCGGCGTTGCCGAAGTAGCCCCAGTTGTTGGAGACCGGCGGGAAGGTCTTGGTGCTGACGAAACGCACCATCGCGAAGAACGGATCCATCGAGGCGTAGCTGACGTTGATGGCGTCGCTGCCATTGGCCGACGGATCCTTCGCCCCCTTGCGCCAGTTCGTGAACAAGGTGTTCCACTCGACCACGTCGAAGGTCACGTCGAAGTAGCACTCCTTCAGGTTCTGCTGCACGTACTCGTTCATGGGCAGCGGCTGCATCTGGCCGGACCCCGACGCCGAGGTCTGCACCTTCACCTTGATCGGCTTGGCCTTGGAATAGCCCGCCTCTGCCATCAGCTTGCGCGCGGCCTCGGGGTCGTACTTGATGTCGAACGTTGGGTTGCCCCACCACGGGTGGCCCGGGGGCACGGTACCCTTGGGCTCGCCCATCATGCCCCCCAGCAGCTGCTTGAGCTCGCCGCGGTTCACGCACAGGTTGGCGGCATGGCGCACACGGCGGTCCAGCCAGGGCGACCCCTCATTGAACGACAGCTGCCACGGCCACACGTGCGGCTGCTCGTTGGAATAGATCACGAAGCCGCGGCTCTTGATGGCGTCGAAGGCATCCGGCGCCGGCGCCTCGATCCAGTCCACCTGCCCCGACATCAGCGCGGCGGTGCGGGCATTGGCTTCCGGCAAGGGCAGCAGCACGACGCGGTCGATCTTGGGCCGGCGCTTCTCGTCCCAGTATTGGTCGTTCTTCACCAGTTCCAGCCGTTCACGCGGCACGAAGCTCGCCATCTTGAAGGGCCCCGTGCCCGACGCATCGGCCGCGAAGGCCGACCAGGCCCGCTGCGAGCGCTCCGCCGCATCGGTGACGGAGGCCGGCACCTCCGCCAGCTTCTTCTGCCAATGCGCCGGAGACGCCATGTACAGGTTGGTCAGGTTGATGGGAAGAAAGGAGTCGGGCTCCGAGGTCTTCAACTCGACGGTCAGGTCATCGATCTTGCGCGCCGACCTCAGCGTGGGCATGCGCGAGGCGGTGACGCCCACCTGGCTGGCATCGAATTGCGGCGCGCTCTTGTCCAGCACCTTGCCCACGTTCCAGACCACGGCGTCGGCATTGAAGGGCGAGCCGTCGTGGAAGGTCACGCCGGGGCGCAGCTTGAACACCCACACGGTGTTGTCCTTGGCGTCCACTTCCCACGACTCGGCCAGATCCGGAATCAGCACGCTCGGACCGTCCTTCTGCGACAGGTCCCATTGCGTCAACCCGTCGTACATCGGAATACCGGTGAAGCGATTGCCCTCGAAGCCCTGGTCGGGCTGGCCCAGCGTGCGCGGGATGTCGCCCGCCGTCATGCCGATGCGCAGCACCTTCTCGGCTTGCGCCACCCCAGGGAGCGTCAGCGCGGCGCCGGCCGCCAGCATGGCTACCGCGGCAGCGAGGGTCTTGATGCGAATACTCCGTGTCTGCATTTTTGATCTCCGAAGTCTTGCGTAGGCAAGGCGTCATGGGAAAGGTCCAACACTGACGACGGTTCGCGCGGGGTGCTCCCGAACAAACTGCGCACAGAGTTAGTACACAATCCGAGCATGCAATATCCATGCCAACGCTCGCAATCCTGCGGAAATGACGGCGGGATACAGGGTAATCACGGAGAGTCTCGCGGCAATCGCGCCACGACGATCCTGGCCTCGACCAGGAAAATTCATGCGCGATGCGCGGCATGGGAAGGCGTGCGCGGCACACGCAGCAGAGCCGCCCGGACAGGGGTGGACACCGACGCACCATCCCGATGCATCGGCGCCTTGCACTGGTGCAAGCGTCAGTCGGCCACGCCCGCGCGCGCCAGCATCGCGTGCAGCAGGACATTGCAGCCGGCCTCGAGATGGTCGGGCCGCGCGTCTTCGATCTCGTTGTGGCTGATCCCGTCCTTGCAGGGCACGAAGATCATGGCCGCGGGCGCGACGCGTGCCATATACACGGCGTCATGGCCCGCACCGCTGACCACGTCCATGGCCGACAGCCCCAGCGCGGCCGCGCCCTGGCGCACGGACTGCACCAGCTCCTGCGCGAACGGCTGCGGCGGGAAATACACCACCTGCTCGACCTGGGCGCTGACACCGCCGCGCGCCGCCGCCGCCGCGACCGCCGCGCGCAGCGCGGTGTCCATCGCCGACAGCGTCTTGTCGTCGGCGGCGCGCATATCCACCGTGAACCGGACGCGGCCCGGAATCACGTTGCGCGAATTGGGGAACACGTCCATCCAGCCCACCGTCGCGCGCGCATTGGGCGCATGCGCCAGCGCGATGTCGTTGGCGGCGCGCACGACGTCGGACGCGGCCAGCAAGGCATCGTGGCGCAGCGGCATCGGCGTCGGTCCCGCGTGCGCCTCCACGCCCGTCAGCACCACGTCATACCAGCGCTGCCCCAGCGCGGCCGTCACCACGCCGATCACCGTGTCGGCATTCTCCAGCACGGGGCCCTGCTCGATGTGCGCCTCGAAATAGGCCGCGACGCCGTCGGCCCGTGCCGGCGGCACCGGTTCCGCACCCGCATACCCGATGCTTGCCAAGGCCTCGCGCACGCTCACGCCTTCGCGATCCGCCTGGTCCAGGGCATGGTCAAGCGTGAAGGCGCCGGCATAGACGCCCGAGCCCATCATGACGGGCACGAAGCGCGAGCCCTCCTCGTTGGTCCAGACCACCAGCTCCAGCGGGGCCTCGGTCTGGATGCCGGCGTCGTTGAGCGTGCGCAGCACCTCCAGCCCGGCCAGCACGCCATAGTTGCCGTCGAACTTGCCGCCGGTGGGCTGCGTGTCGATGTGGCTGCCGGTCATGACCACCGGCAGCGTGTCGCTGCGCCCAGCGCGGCGCGCGAAGATATTGCCGATCGCGTCGACGCGGATCTCGCAGCCGGCGTCCCTGGCCCAGGCACAGAACAGGTCACGGCCCTGCCGGTCGAGATCGGTCAGCGCCAGGCGGCAGACGCCGCCTTTCTCCGTGGCGCCGATGCGGGCGAGGTCCATCAGGGACTGCCAGAGGCGAGTGCCATCGATGTGTATGTCGGTGTGGGTGTCGGGGGCTGCGGAATGCATGGGGGCTCCTGGCAACGGGAAAGGGGGATGCTTGGGGTGGGTAAAGCATCGCATCTTCGTCCGATTCTGCAAACCAGAAATTGCGGAGAGCCGCATGGGGACTGGGTCTTGGGGTGCACCGGGTTTGTGCAGGATGTGGTGCATGGGGCTGTGTTCAGAGGGTATCGCCCGGACATCCTGGGCGATACCCCGCCAGCCTGACGGCCACCAAGCCGGACAGGCCTGGCCTTGGGTGCGGCCATGCACCCTACTGCGCCTGCACCCCCGCCGCCTGGACCACCGGCCGCCATTTCCGGATATCCGCCTGGATGATCTCGCGGAATTCCGCTGGCGTGACCGGCCTGGGCTCGGCGCCCTGCGCCGCGATGGCGTCCACCACCTCCTTGGCCTTCAGCATCTGGTTCAACTCCCCGCTCAGCTTTTCCAGCACGGCGGGCGGCGTCTTGGCTGGCGCAACCAGGCCGTACCAGACGCGCACGTCGAAATCCTTGTAGCCCGACTCCGCCACCGTCGGCACATCCGGCAGCAGCGGACTGCGGGTCAGCGACGTGACCGCCAGCGCGCGCACCTTGCCGGACTGGATCTGCGAAAAGGCCGAGGGAATCGACGTGAACATCAAGGGCACCTGCCCGCCCAGCAGATCCGCCATGGCCGGACCGGAGCCGCGATACGGCACGTGCTGCATCTTGATACCCGCCACCTGCTGGAAAAGCTCCCCGGCAAGATGGGTGATCGTGCCAGCGCCTGGCGAGGCATAGTTGATGCTGCCGGGCTGGCGCTTGCCCTGCTCCACCACGTGCTTCAAGGTCGGGAACGGCGAGCCATCGCGGGTCACGATGACCAGCGGTGTCTCTCCCACCAGCCCCACCGGCGCAAAATCCTTGGTGCTGTCGTAGTTGATCTGCTTGTAGACCTCGGGCGCGATGACCATGTTGTCGATCTGCGCCAGGACAAGCTCGTAGCCATCTGGCTGCGCCCTGGCCACCGATGCCAGCCCCACCGTGCCGCCCGCGCCCGCGCGGTTCTCCGGCACCACGTTCCAGCCCTTGCCCGAGCCCAGGCCCTTGGCCACCACGCGGCCGAGGAAATCGGTGCCCCCGCCCGGCGGAAAGGGAATCACCAGGCGGATGGGCTTGTCCGGATACTGCTGCGCGACGGACGGGCTCGCCAACATCAGCGCCGCCGGCGCCAGCAGTCCCGCAAGTGCGATACGCATCTTGTTCATGTCTCCTCCGTTATCGTTTGTGGCACTTCTGTGCTGCACGCTCGGCGGGCCGCCTCTGCGGGCGTGGTCGCCGGCGTCTTGCGGGGGAGGTCTAGACGATGCCTTCCTCACGCAATCTTTCCAGTTCCGCCGCGCCCACGCCGATGCCTGCCAACACGGCAGCCGTATCTCCGCCCAGGGCCGGTGCGGGATGCCGCAACCGGCATGGCGCCTGCGAGAACTTGATGGGGAACCCCAGCATCCGCACGGGTCCGTGGCCGGGATGCTCGACATCGATGGCCATCTGCTGGTCACGCACCTGCGGATCCTCGAACACCTCGGGCACGCTCAGCACCGGCCCGCAAGGCACGCCGTGGCGGTTGCACTGCTCGATCCAGTACGCCGTCTCGCGCTGGCGGGTGCGCGCCTGGATGACCTCGCGCAAGGCTGGCCGGTTCCGCATGCGCAGGGCATTCGTGGCGAAGTCCGGATGCGCCTGCAGCGCCGGCATTTCCAGCGCATTCAGCAGGCGGACATACATGGTGTCGTTGCTGGGCGCGATGGCAACCTGGCCGTCGGCGGTCTCGAACAAGCCATAGGGCGCCACCAGCGCGTGGTCATTGCCGTTGCGCAGCGGCGCCGTGCCGCTGGCGAAATAGTTCGACGCCTGGAAGCTGAGCAGGTTGATCATGCTGGAGAGCAGGCTCACGCTCAAGGATTCGCCCTGGCCGCTGCGCTCGCGCCGCAGCAAGGCGGCCACGATGCCCAGCGCGGCGTGCAGCCCCGCCACCAGATCGCTGACCGGCGGCCCCGCCCGCAGGGGCGGGCCATCGGCCTCGCCGTTCACGCTCATGAATCCGCTCATCGCCTGCGCGATGAAATCGAAGGCAGGCCGGTCACGGTACGGCCCGCTGGTGCCAAAGCCATTGATGCCGCAATGCACGATGTCCGGACGCAGCGCTTTCAGCGCCTCGGGCGACAGGCCCAGCTTGTCCATCACCCCTGGCCGGAAGTTCTCCACCACCACGTCGCTCTTGCGCACCAGCGCCGCCAGCAGGGCCTTGCCTTCGTCGCTGTAGAGATCCAGCGTCACCGACAGCTTGTTGCGGTTGTAGTTGGCGAAGTACCAGCTGAAGCCCTCGTGCAGTTCGCCCTGCTTGCGCACCGGGTCGCCTTCCCCCGGCGCTTCGATCTTGATCACCTCGGCGCCCATGTCGGCCAGCAGGGCCGAACAGAACGGGCCGGAAATGATGCGTGTCAGGTCCAGGACCCTGATTCCAGTCAAAGGCATATCGTCGTGCATCCGTCTGCTTAACCCTGGGCCGCGCCAATACTTTCAAGAGAGTGCAGCGCCAGGCGGGGGCCTGCCCGCATCACCTGGCCGGGCAAGGGCCGCCCGATGATGCTTTCCAGGCTGCGCGCGGCGCCCACCAGCGACGCCAGGTCGATGCCCGTGGCGATATCCATCTCGTCCAGCAGATTCACGAGGTCTTCCGTGCAGATGTTGCCCGTGGCGCCCGGCGCGAAAGGACAGCCCCCCATGCCGCCCAGCGACGACTCATAGGTCGTGATGCCCAGCTGCAGGCCCGTCATCACGTTCACGAGACCGATGCCTCGCGTATTGTGGAAATGCAGCGAGATGGAAAGCCCGGGAAATTCTTGCTGGAGCCGCTTGACCGTTTGCGTGACCAGGGCGGGCGTCGCCATGCCCGTGGTGTCGCCCAAGGTAATGCCGTCGAAGCCATGCTCCACATAGCGCGCCACGATCTTGTCGATGTTCGCCTCAGGCACGTCGCCCTCGAAAGGACAGCCGAAAGCCGTGGCCACCGCCCCCTTGCGCATGAAGGACTGGCCGCGCGTCAGCGCCGCGATCTCGTCGATGTCCTGCAAGGAACGGTCGATGGACCGGTTCAGGTTCTTTGCGTTGTGGCTTTCCGACGCCGAGACAAACACCACGATCTCATCGGCCCCGGCCTGCATGGCACGCTCGGCCCCTTTTGCGTTCGGCGCCAGCACCGACAGCACCAGGCCCGGCACCCGGCGCGCGCCGGCCAGCACCTCGGCCGCATCCCGCATCTGCGGCACAGCCCGCGGTGACACGAAAGAGGTGGCTTCGATATGGCGCACGCCTGCATCGATCAGGCGATTGAGCAGCGCGACCTTGTCCTCGGTGGACACGAAGGCCGCTTCGCTTTGCAGCCCGTCACGCAAGCCAACTTCGATGACATCGACCCGGGTAGGCAGGGGCATTGGCTGTCTCCTTATTGTCTTTTGACCATTGTTCCTGGCCATGATGGTCTGGGAACAACGGCCGGACAATTCGCAGTTTTTCCGCCAGCCATCGCGGATGGCGATGGCTTTGCCCGAGGTGTGCCTGGGTTTACTCCGCAGCCCGCGCCGAGGCCAGCAAATGCTGCAGCAACAGCTTCGCCGCGCTGGACTGCGTGTCATCCGCGCGCAGGCAGATGGACAGGCGCCGGTGGGCCCACTCGTCGGTCAGCTTGACGAGCTTCACCCCTTCCTGGCGATACAGCGCCAGCGCCTTCAGCGGCATCACCCCGATGCCCAGCCCCGCATGCACCAATGCCACCAGGGCATCGTAGGACGTGGCATGGAAACGCACCCGCCACTCTCGATTGGCCTCGTTGGCCCGCCGATGCAGCATGAAGCTGGCCGCGCTGCCCCGGTGCATGCCAACGTGTTCGTAATCCAGCGTCTGCACGAAGGACAGCGACCGACGGCGCGCCAGCGGGTGGCCTGCCGGCACCAGCAGGGCCATCTCGTCCTTGTGATACGGATAGTGGACCAGGCCTTCGCGGTCGTCCGACAGGAAGAACACGCCAATGTCCGCTTCGCTTTCCGCCACGGCGCGCGTCACCACGCTGCTGACACGCTCCTCCAGGTCCACCCGCACGCCGGGGTGCTCGGCCAGGAAGCTTTTCAGCTCACCCGGCAGGAATTGGGTGATGGAGGACAGGTTTGCGAACAGCCGTACGTGGCCGCGTACACCGTGGGCGTGGTCCTGGATCTGCGCGGACAGGTCGGCGGCCTGCCTGAGCATCAGGCGCGCGCCGCGGGCCAGGGAGCGGCCTGCGGAGGTGGCAGATACGCCGCGGGCATGGCGGGTCAGCAGCGGCATGCCCGCGGAGCGTTCGAGTTCGCTGATGCGTTTGCTGAGGGCGGAGGCGGCGATATGTTCGCGCTCGGCGGCGGCGGAGATGCTGCCGGTGTCCAGGACGGCCAGGAAGAGTTGGAGGGTGGTCAGGTCGAAGCGCATGGGGGTTTCTGCTTTTATCAAGCCAGATGCCTGGGAACGGAACAGCCCTCTTCGCCGGTAATGCCGGCAAAGCACGCATCATGGATTCAGCGGAAAAACGAACCTGAACGTGCTGGCCCAGCCTGCCTCCTCGTCGACCTTGCCATGGACTGCCTGATCTATCGCTGATATTTATCAGGAACCGGGTGGGTCCGGCAGTCAAACGGACCGTCAGCGCCGCTTCCGCGAATACGGGCTTGAAAGAACTGGCGCTTTGAGCTTGCCCTCAGCAGATCCGCCACTGTTGCGGCATCCATGTCGCAGTAGTGGTAGTAAGTCTTCTTGAGTCGGATGACCATGTATCGCTCTGCCCGATCGTAGCAAATACGCGAAACGTCACTGTTCTCCCTGACGTCGGTACACGAGAAGGCAGCCAACGACACGGGGCCATGATATTTGACTTGTACCGTCTCTGCTTTGGCTGCCTGGCACATCAAGGCAAGCATCGAAAAAATGATAAGTCTCAAATCCGCCTCCCTTGTTGGGCTCAACGGTACCTGCGCACCGGGTCGTTGATCTGCCTGAGATGGCAGATCGATACCACGGCTGCATTGGCTATTGGAAACTTCCGAGCTCCAAACTGGATGACCGAAACGTCAAGGTAGGTGAACGTGGAGGTCAATGCTCGGTCGAGTTGGAATCAACGGCTTATAAATAGCAATTACTTAGCATAACTGCTCGGACCTGCCAGTCGGGTCTCCCTGCCTTAACTAAAGACATGCGCCGAAATCAGCCTGGAGATTTCGACGATGGATGTCTTGCCGGTGAACTCGAACCTCACCTTTCCGAGCGAGGAAAAATAAATCTCCAGCTCGGAATCCAGATCAAAAGTCCCGGATGTTTCAACGGAATAGGCCACGATATTTTTGTACGGCAATGAGGAGAAATCCTTTTTACTGCCGGTGATGCCCTGCACGTTGACAGCGATGATGCGCTTATTGGTAAAAACCACGCCGTCACGCATGGACTTGTATGAGTCAATGACGCGTTCGCCTTCCAAAAGCAAGTCAGTCACGCGGTCCGCGTACTCATCATTGCGTTTCAGCTTGAAAAAACCTTTGTTATTGAAATCAATCATTGGATTCAGACCCGCCACAATAAAAATCAGGGATAATTCGGGAATTTTTCAGCCCACCCGCCCCTTGCACCGCAAGCAAAACGGAAACGCGAAATCCCACAAAAAAGGAAAATTAAGTGCATCCAGTCATCATGAAGACGCTCGGCGGACTGTCCCGCGCATATTACATCCGCCAGTTCCTCTTTGGCTTGATCTTCCCAGCGCTATTTTTGTTTGCAATGAACCAAGATACCAACCCGCATCCGGTGGCGTTCGGCACCTATGCGCTGCTCGCCGTGAATACCCTGCTCTATCCGTATTCGCGTTTCGTCTATGAGAGCGTCATCGACTACATCCTGGGCCGGAATGTGTTTTTCGTTAATGCGCTCTTAATGCTGTTCGTGAAGTTGATGACGATGATTCTGTGCTGGAGCTTCGCGATTTTCATCGCGCCGATCGGCCTGCTATACCTGTACTTTCACCACAGTCGCAACGCGGCAGGTTGACGCTATGAATGCGACCGGCACACGGACGCAGCATTAGCGTCCGGTCATCCGCAACGTCACGCCCCCTGGAATGCCCTGCCGAAATCGCAGCACCGCGTGGCGATCTCCACCAACTGGTCCATCACCACGCTGTGGTTCTCCGCCTTGTGCACGGCGGCGAAGACCACATCCGGCACGGGCGGCGCCACCTCCAACACCTCCAGCATGCCCAGGTCGATGAGCGGCTGCAGCGCAAACTGCGGCAGGTGCGCCACGCCCAGGCCAGACACAGTCATGCCGATGATGGCCATGAGGTTGTTGCTGACGATCCAGTTCCCCGTGCCGATGCCGGCTGCCCGGAACCACTCGTCGTAGATCTGGCCGGTGGCCGAGCGGCCGCCCTGCGTCAGAACACGCTGCTCCGCGATGTCGTGGACATTCAAGGGATGCTGCGTTGGCAACAGTCCCGGCTTGCACATCCAGGTATTCCTGACCTTGCCCAAGGTGTGCTTCACCAATCGGCTGTCTTCGAAAAGGTCCGGCAGGATAGCGATATCTAGATTGCCGGCCAGCAGTTTGTTGCGCAGCCCAAAGCTGTCGTCGACATCAGGCTCGAAGGAGGTGGCTGGAAACCTGGCATGCACCGCATTGACGAAGCGAGGCAGCCAGGTCAGCGCCGTGAGCTCCGTCACGCCGATGCGCAACTGGCGCTGGGGCGCCGCCGCTTGAACGAAACCCTCGATCGCCTGCGCACGACGACCGAGCAGGTCCTTGGCGATGGCGAACATCTCCTCCCCTTTTTCGGTCAAGCGCGCCGACCTCATCGTCCGGTCAAACAAGGGCGTGCCGAAGGCGTCCTCCAGCTCGCGCACGCGCTTCGACACCGCCGGCTGCGTCGTGTGCAGCTTCTGCGCGGCCTGCGAGAAACCACCCAGCTGTGCTACCCAGTAGATGGCTTCCAACTGCTTGAACGTCATCATTCACATACCTAAAAGTTATTCATACGAATAAAAATAAATCGCTTTTTCTCATGTGCGTTTTACACGAGGATTGACGCATCGCAAAGCACTGCCACGGCATTCGTGGCAGGCAGCAATCCTTCTCATCGCAGGGAGAATCACGCCATGTCCGAGTACAAGCCCGTTACCGATGCGAGCGCCTGGAACGCAGAACAGCTCAACAACGATCAAAGCTGGATCTACCGGTTCGGGCCGCAAGCCATTGCGGAACTGAACGCTGCGCTGCAGAAGGTGCGCCACATTCCGATCACGGACATCCGCAAGGAGGACTTCCCCCTGGAAAGGGTCGCGGCTGACCTGAAGAAAGTGTCGGAACAGGTGGAGGAAGGCATCGGGATGGCCGTGCTGCGCGGCCTGCCAGTGTTCGATTACTCCAAGGACGATGCGTCGCGAATCTACTGGGGTATCGGACTGCACCTGGGACGCCCTGTCACACAGAACTCACGCGCCCATCTGCTTGGGCACGTGAAGGATGAAGGGGTGAAATACGGCCACAAGACCCGTGGCTACAACACCAGCGCCAAGTTGAACTTCCACAGCGACAACAGCGATGTCGTCGGCCTGCTGTGCCTGCGCGTCTCCAAGACAGGAGGCTTCAGCCGGCTGACCAGCACGACGTCCATCCACAACGAAATACTGAGGCGCCGTCCCGATCTGCTCAAGCCCTTGTATGACGGCTTCCATTACGACCTGAAGGGCGAACACCTGCCCGGCCGTTCGCCACTCACCGAGCACCCCATTCCTGTATTCAGCTGGTTCGACGGCAAGCTCAGTTGCCGCTACCTGCGCAACGCCTTCGAACCCGCCTTCGAGAAGCGCGGCACGCCAGCCACCCCAGAACAGGTGGAGGCGATGAACCTGTTCGATGAGCTGGCTGGCAGCCAGGACCTGTGCTTCGAGATGGCCATGGAGCCCGGCGACATGCAGCTCCTGAACAATCACGTCATCGTGCACTCGCGCACGGCCTTCGAGGACTACGAAGACGAAGACAAGAAGCGTCACCTGTTGCGCCTGTGGCTGCGCACCGACTATCGACCGCTTGCGCCGAACTTCGCGGAGCGCTTCGGCCCCGGCACCGCCCGCATGGGCGTGCCCACCCCAGAAGCCTTCGGCCTGCCGCCACGCCCGCCGCTGGAACACGGCCTGCCCGAGCCCGCGATGGGCCACTGATATCCGCGCGCCGTGTCACCGGCATTCATCCGCCCACAGAAGAAACCATGCATCAAGACTCCATCGTCATCACGGAAGAGAAGATCCACCCCGATGCCGTCGCCCTGCTCAAGGACTATCGTCTTTGCTACACCGGCGCGCGGTTTTCCCAGGAAGAACTGGTCGCGCTCGTCGAGCGTGAACAGCCCGTCGCCATCCTGTCCCGCTATGGGCAGATCAATGAACAAGTGCAATCAGCCTCGCGCAAGCTGAAAGTCATCGGCCGGCACGGCGTCGGCATGGATGCCATCGATCAAGCTGCCGCCAGGCGACTGGGCGTGCAAGCCATTGCCGCCACCGGCTCGAACAGCCAGTCCGTGGCAGAGCTCGCGCTCGGACTCATCCTGGCCTGCGCCCGGCGCATCTGCTGGCTGGACGCCCGCATGCACGAAGGACACTGGGACAAGCAAGGCTACGTCGGCTTCGAACTGTCCGGCGCGACGCTGGGCGTGGTGGGCTGCGGCGCGATAGGCAGACGCGTGGCCCGCTTCGGCCAGGCCATCGGGATGCGTGTGCTCATCAACGACCCTTACCTCGACGCCCATCAGCTCCCCGAAGGCGTCACGCAGGTCGAACTGGAAGCCTTGCTGACCGCCAGCGACGTCGTCTCCCTGCACTGCCCGCTGGATGACTCCACCCGGAACCTGCTGGATGCGCGTCGGCTGGGCTTGCTACGCAAGGGTGCCATCGTGGTGAACACCGCGCGCGCCGGCATGATCGACGAGGCCGCCATCCGCGAGAAACTGCATGCCGGTGAACTCCATCTGGGACTCGACTGTTTCGTGCATGAGCCGATCAACGCCGAGTCACCCTGGGTGGACACCCCCAACGCCGTCCTGACGCCCCACATCGGCGGAACGACCAATGGCGGCTTGCGGGGCATGGCCGTAGGCGCCGCCCAGAACATCCTTTCCGTCCTGCGCGGCTGAGCCCGGCAAGCTTTCAGAAAAACAAAGAAGCAGTACCCCGCGCAACGCGGCATATATCAATAACAACGGAGACAACCATGCGCAGGATCTTGATGCTTTGCCTGATGTTCTGTTCCTATGCGGTCCCCACGGCCCAGGCAGAGGAATTTCCCACCCGCCCCTTGCGGCTGATCGTTCCCTACACCGCCGGCGGCGCCCTGGACAACATCGCCCGGCTATTCGCAGAGGCCCTGGGCAAGAATCTTGGCCAGTCGGTCGTCGTTGAAAACCGCCCCGGCGGCAACAACCTGATTGCCACCCGCGCGCTGCAAAGCAGCAGCCCTGACGGCTATACCTTGATGCTGACCACGAACGGCACGATGTCCATCGCACCGGTGCTCTACGCGAACACGCCCTATGACCCGCTGAAGGACTTCTCCCACGTCGGCCTGGTCTCCAGCTATCCGTACGTGCTGGTCAGCAAGGCAGGCGCCTTTCCCGACTTCGCTACCGTATTGCAGCGGGCCGCCGCAAAACCGGAGAGCGTATCGATGGCGTATACGGGCCATGTGAAATCACTGTCGGTCGACTGGCTGAGCGTCCTGACCCAGTCCAAGATCCTGAAGGTGCCGTACAAGGGAGACAACGACGTGATCAGCGACCTGGCGGGCGGCCGGGTCGACATCGCGATGATCGGCCCCTCGGTGGCCATGCCCCTGGTCACCGAAAAAAAACTGGACGCCCTTGCCGTCACGTCGAAGGCACGCTTGCCCGCGCTGCCCGACGTTCCTGCGGTGAACGAATCCGTTGCGGGATTCCAGGTGGACGTATGGACAGGCCTGGTGAGTCACTGGAAGGCCCCCGAAGCGAGTCTGGAAGTGCTGCGCAGCGCGTTGACGAAGACGCTTCAGGATCCTGCATTCCAGGAACGTCTGAGCCAGACGGGAGATACAGTGCTGATGGGTAACGGGCCGGCATTCCAGCAACGGATTGCCGATGATCTGGCGCTTTGGGGGAAGGTGATGAAGGACGGGGGGATTCAGCCGATCACGCAGTGAAGGTTGGGGTGAACTCAGGACGGGCAGCCCTTATGCTGCCCGATTCTGCAGGTAGAGGCCGCGAAAGAACACGGCCATGTTCGGCCACCAGACTGTAGACCTGTCTGTTTCCCACGCGGCTAGCGGGTCGTCTTCATATTTACTGAAGAACGCCTTGCAGACGCGCGGCGAAGCCCCTTCGCGATAGTCCAACAGGATCGCCTCGCTGCCGGCGCAGGCAATCGCGATCAGCCTTGGATCAAGGTTGCTGCAATCCAGGTTGCCCTGATCTAGGTCCTCCCATTCCGCGGGCAGGCGTTCACGCAACGGTGCGACGTCCTCCAGCGCCAGATACTGATGGGTTGCCTGGGGAATGGGCACGACGTCGCTGCTATGGGGGTTGCTCATGTCTCCCCAATAGAGGGTCCCCACCCAGCCGCCGTTGAAGTGCTTGTATACGTTGCGCCATGGCATTGGTAGGCGAACGCCCAGTCGGTCTTCTTGCGCGGCAATCTGCGCTTCCGTTAAGCGTCCACTGTCCTTGACGCCAACCCGTCTTTGCCACACACGTTGTTTTATCAATTCGGGATCTGTTTCGGGTTCGATCTCCGTGTGTTGGTCCAGGTACCAGGTGAAAATGTTGTTCACTTCCACACGTGTGGTTGGTTGCTTCAAGCGTTTTGCTTCGCGGCGTAGGTCTGCTTGGACTCGGCGCTCGTTCGGAATCTCTTCAGCCTGGCGCTCTTCCAGCATGCGACGGAAAAGCTGCTCGGTTTCGAGGGGTTCTGAAGGGGAGGGGGAAGATATTAATGTCGTCATTTTCCGTAGACCCCTTGGGGGGCTGAATCAGATCAGGTCGCTACGGCGTCTGTTCCAGCACAACAAGAAGGCTGGAACACTCCGGGAGCTCCCCCTTAATTGGGCTGTGGCATAGGTATTGGATACAAAAGTTGAACAAGGCATTAGCACACCCTGTGGCAATTGGCCTTACCCTGAGTTTGACACGCGGAGACGAACTTCCGGAGCGAAATCCAGCTGGAGACCGTACCGCTGCTCGCTAAAAGTGGAGGGATTACCCTGCCGCCTACGACCACCGAGCCAATTCCAAACTCGATGAACTTCGACAGCTGTCGCAAGTTCCAACTTAGATAAAAGTCTGCCCCTCCCCCCTTGAACCCAGCCAAACCATCCCTATAATTAGCACTCATCAGCCGAGAGTGCTAACAACCCTCCGGCTGGGGCAATTTCCCAATTTTCCACCCAACCTATTGATTTAACAGGAGTTCTTCATGGCCCTGCGTCCCCTGCATGATCGCGTGATCATCAAGCGTCTGGACAACGAGCGCAAAACTGCCTCGGGCATCGTCATCCCTGAAAGCGCGGCTGAGAAGCCCGATCAAGGTGAAGTCCTGGCCGTCGGCCCGGGCAAGAAGACGGAAGACGGCAAAGTCCTGCCGGTCGACCTGAAGGTCGGCGACAAGGTGCTGTTCGGCAAGTACGCCGGCCAGTCCGTCAAGGTCGATGGCGAGGAACTGCTCGTCATCCGCGAGGAAGAAATCCTCGCCGTGATCCAGTAATTCTTCTCGACAACCGAATCCATAAAGGAAGCTGCAAATGGCTGCCAAGCAAGTTCTGTTCGGCGATGACGCTCGCGTGCGTATCGTCCGTGGCGTGAATGTCCTCGCCAACGCTGTCAAGACGACCCTGGGCCCCAAGGGCCGCAACGTGGTGCTGGAGCGCTCGTTCGGCGCCCCCACGGTGACCAAGGACGGCGTGTCCGTCGCCAAGGAAATCGAACTGAAGGACAAGTTCGAGAACATCGGCGCCCAGCTGGTGAAGGACGTTGCCTCGAAGACCAGCGACAACGCCGGTGACGGCACCACGACCGCCACGGTCCTGGCCCAAGCCATCGTCCAGGAAGGCCTGAAGTACGTGGCCGCCGGCTTCAACCCCATCGACCTGAAGCGCGGCATCGACAAGGCTGTCGCCGCCGCCGTCGCCGAGCTGCAAAAGCAAAGCAAGCCCGTCACGACCTCGAAGGAAATCGCGCAAGTCGGCTCGATCTCGGCCAACAGCGACTCCTCGATCGGCCAGATCATCGCTGACGCGATGGACAAGGTGGGCAAGGAAGGCGTCATTACCGTCGAAGACGGCAAGTCGCTGGAAAACGAGCTGGACGTCGTCGAAGGCATGCAATTCGACCGCGGCTACCTGTCGCCCTACTTCATCAACAACCCGGACAAGCAAGTTGCCGCCCTGGATGACCCGTTCATCCTGATCTTCGACAAGAAGATCAGCAACATCCGCGACCTGCTGCCCGTGCTGGAACAAGTCGCCAAGTCGAGCCGCCCCCTGCTGATCATCGCCGAGGACGTCGAGGGCGAAGCCCTGGCCACCCTGGTCGTGAACAACATCCGTGGCATCCTGAAGACCACCGCCGTCAAGGCGCCTGGCTTCGGCGACCGCCGCAAGGCCATCCTGGAAGACATCGCCATCCTGACCGGCGGCACCGTGATCTCGGAAGAGACCGGCCTGTCGCTCGAGAAGGCCACGCTGGCCGAACTGGGCCAAGCCAAGCGCATCGAAGTGGGTAAGGAAAACACCACGATCATCGACGGCGCCGGCGATGCCAAGTCGATCGAAGCCCGCGTGAAGCAAGTGCGTATCCAGATCGAGGAAGCCACCTCGGACTACGACCGCGAAAAGCTGCAAGAGCGCGTGGCCAAGCTGGCTGGCGGCGTGGCCGTCATCCGCGTCGGTGCCGCCACCGAAGTGGAAATGAAGGAAAAGAAGGCCCGCGTTGAAGACGCCCTGCACGCTACCCGCGCCGCAGTGGAAGAAGGCGTCGTGGCCGGCGGCGGCGTGGCACTGCTGCGCGCCAAGCAAGCCATCGCTGACCTGAAGGGCGACACCCCCGACCAGAACGCCGGCATCAAGCTGATCCTGCGCGCTGTGGAAGAGCCCCTGCGCACCATCGTCATCAACGCCGGCGAAGAAGCCAGCGTGGTGGTCGACACCGTGCTGAAGGGCAAGGGCAACTACGGCTACAACGCCGCGACCGGCGAGTACACCGACCTGGTCGAGCAAGGCGTGCTGGACCCCACCAAGGTGACCCGCACCGCCCTGCAGAACGCCGCTTCGGTGGCCAGCCTGCTGCTGACGGCTGAAGCCGCCGTGGTGGAACTGGCTGAAGACAAGCCCGCTGCCCCGGCCATGCCCGGCGGCATGGGTGGCATGGGCGGCATGGACTTCTAAGAAGTCCTTGCCTGCCACGACCGGCATGCCGGTCGTGCCGCAAGCCAGTCAAAACAGCCCGGGTGCGAACCCGGGCTGTTTTTTTTGCTATCAGTGGATATGCGATTCCCGCGCCAGGGTCTTGCCCAGCAGGCGCAAGGTGCTGGAGCAGGCCACCGCGGCCGGTGACAAGGGCGCGCCGCGCAGATACGCCAAGCCGATGTCCATGGACGGCACCGGATCCGAGACCGCGGTCCGGCTGATGCGTCCGCCGTCGTGCGACCAGGGCCGGAAGACCAGGTCCGACAGGATGGTGACGCCCACGTCCTGGGCCACCAGGCTGCGGATCGCTTCGATGGATTTGGTGCGAAACACCACCTTGGGGGTCAGGCCCGTCGCGGCCCAATAGCGGCTGACCGTCTCGACATGCTCGTCCATGTCCAGCAGCACGAACGGCTTCTCGGCGACATCGGCCAGCGAGACCGCCCCGCCTCCCGCAAAAGGATGGTGCACCGAGGTCCAAAGCCGGCGCTCCGAGCGCAGCAGGGTTTCGCGGGTGATCTCGGGCGTGTCGGACAGGTTGGACACCAGCACGATGGCGAAATCGAATTCTCCCTTCGCCAGGCCGTGCTCGATCTGCACGCGATCGAGCTCGACGGGCTCGATCTCGACCTTCGGGAGCTGCCGGCGCGCCACATCGATGATGCGCGGCAGCATGTATTCGGACACGGTGTCGGTGATGCCTAGCCTGACCTTGCCGGTGACCGCCGAGACCGATTCATGCACTTCTTCAAGCGCGACGTCGAGCGTGCGCAGGATGTGCTCGGCATGCCGCAGGAAGCCGTCGCCCTGCACCGTCAGCCGCAAGCCGTTGGCGTGGCGCGTGAACAGCGGCGCATTCAGGGCGGTTTCCAGGCTGCGCAGGGAGGTGGTCAAGGTGGGCTGGCTGACGAAACAGCGCTGGGCCGCGCGCGAGACCTGGCCGGTGGCGGCGGCCGCGACGAAGTGCTGGAGCTGCTTGAGGGTGATCGACATAGAAAATCCCTATATCCATCTATAAAAAATAGAGATTATCAATTTTTGGCGGGTGGCCCTAGCATCTTCCCCCGCGGCGCCCGCAAGGCCTGCGCAGAAATCCGACTCATAAAACTTGAAGATTCTGGGGAAAACATGTCATCGACGACCAAGTCCGGCGGCCTACCCGCGCGCCAATCCGAGCAGCAACCTCCTGGCAGCGATGGCGACATCGGCCTGCTGACCCGCCTGGGCCTGCGCTTTACCGCCTGGGCGGAAAAGTGGTTCCCGGACGCTTTCGTGTTTGCCGCGCTGGCCGTGGCGGTGGTGTCGATTGCGGCCATGATCAACGGCTCCAGCCCGGTCGCCGTGTCCAAGGCTTTCGGTGACGGCTTCTGGAGCCTGATCGTCTTCACGATGCAGATGGCGCTGGTGGCCATCGGCGGCTATGCGGTCGCGACCTCGCCGCCCGCCGCCCGCCTGATCGCGCGCCTGGCTGCCATTCCCCGCACGGGCCGCTCGGCCGTGGGCTACGTGGCGGCGATCAGCATGATCCTGTCGCTGTTCAACTGGGGCGTGTCGCTGATCTTCAGCGCGCTGTATGCCCGCGCGCTGGCCCGCCGTGAAGACCTGCGCATGGATTACCGCGCGGCTGGCGCGGCGGCCTACCTGGGCCTGGGCGCCACCTGGGCGCTGGGCATCAGCTCGTCGGCCGCGCAGCTGCAGGCCAACCCCGGCAGCCTGCCCAAGAGCATCCTGGACATCACGGGCGTCATCCCGTTCAGCGAGACCATTTTCCTGTGGCAGTCGCTGGTGATGGCGCTGGTGCTGATCGTCGTGTCGATTGCCATCTCGCTGTGGTCGGCGCCCAAGGGCCAGCATGCCAAGACCGCGCAGGACCTGGGCGTGTCGCTGGACGATGCGCCGCCCGCCGCCGCGGAGCCCGGCGCCAAGCCGCGCCCCGGCGAGTTCTTCGAGCGCAGCCCGCTGCTGACGCTGCTGCTGTGCGCGCTGGGCTTCGGCTGGCTGGTGCAGGAGTTCATGACCAAGAACCCGATGGTGGCGATCTCGGGCCTGAACACCTACAACCTGATGTTCCTGATGATCGGGCTGCTGCTGCACTGGCGGCCCCGCAACTTCCTGGCCTCGGTGGCCAAGGCCGTGCCCTCGACGGTCGGCGTGATCATCCAGTTCCCGCTGTATGGCGCCATCGCGTCCATCATGACGTCCACGCCGGTGGGCGGCGTGTCGCTGTCGGACCGCATCGCGCATCTGTTCGTGAGCATCTCCAACACCGAGACCTTCGCGGTGGTGATGGGTGCCTATTCCGCCATCCTGGGCTTCTTCATTCCCTCCGGCGGCGGCAAGTGGATCATCGAGGCGCCCTATGTGATGCAGGCGGCGAACGACCTGCAGGTGCACCTGGGCTGGGCGGTGCAGGTGTACAACGCCGCGGAAGCGCTGCCCAACCTGATCAACCCGTTCTGGATGCTGCCGCTCTTGGGCGTGCTGTGCCTGAAGGCGCGCGACATCGTGGGCTTCACCTTCCTGCAGTTGATCGTGCACACGCCGCTGATCCTGTTCATGCTGTGGTTCCTGGGCCGGACCCTGACCTACGTGCCGCCGGTCATGCCCTGAGGCGCGACGCCCCTGCCCCGATGACTCAGACCACGGTCAAGCAAGGCTTCTGCACCCTGTGCCGCTCGCGTTGCGGCACCTTGAACGAGGTCCGCGACGACATGCTCGTCGCGGTCCGGCCCGACCCCTCGCATCCCACCGGCCAGGCGATGTGCATGAAAGGCAAGGCGGCGCCGGAGCTGGTGCACAGCCCGCACCGCCTGCACTCCCCCATGCGCCGCACCCGGCCCAAGACCGACGAGGACCCGGGCTGGGTGCGCATCAGCTGGGAAGAGGCGCTGGCCGAAGTGGCCAGGCAGCTGGGTCATTACCGCGACACCTGCGGCGCCGAGTCGGTGGTGTTTGCCGTGACCACGCCCAGCGGCACGCCGCTGGGCGACAGCATCGACTGGATCGAACGCTTCGTGCGCAGCTTCGGCAGCCCGAACATCTGCTATGCCACCGAGATCTGCAACTGGCACAAGGACTTCGCGCATGCGTTCACCTTCGGCTGCGGCATGCCGCCTGCCGACTATGCGCAATCCGACCTGATCCTGCTGTGGGGCCACAACCCCACCAACACCTGGCTGGCGCAGGCCAATGCCGTGGGCCAGGGCCGCGCCCAGGGCGCCAGGCTGGTGGTGGTGGACCCGCGGCCGACGGCGCTGGCGCAGCAGGCGGACGCGTGGATGCCGGTGCGTCCGGGCACGGATGCCGCGCTGGCGCTGGCCCTGTCGCACCTGTTGATCGAGTCGGGACGCTATGACGAGACCTTCGTGCGCGACTGGACCAACGCGCCCCTGCTGGTGCGCGAGGACAATGGACTGTTCCTGAAGGAACGCGACCTCTGGCCCGACGCCGCGCAGGACCGCTACATGGCGTGGCACCAGGCCGCCCGGCGCGCGGTGCCCTATGACACCGAACAGGCGGCCGCCGAGCAAGGCAGTGCCGATTTCAGCCTGCGCGGGCGCGTCGTGGTGCCTGGCACGGCGCTGGCGTGCCGGCCCGCGTTCGACCACCTGGCGGCCATGTGCGCCAGCTATCCGCCCGACGTCGCCGAGCGCGTGACGGGCGTGCCGGCCGCGACGCTGCATGCGGTGGCCGACCTGCTGGCGGGCAGCAAGCGCATCGCCTATCACGCCTGGACGGGCATCGGCCAGCACACCAACGCGACGCAATCCGAGCGCGCGGTGGCGACGCTGTACGCGCTGTGCGGCAGCTTCGACAAGGTGGGCGGCAACCGGGTGCGCCAGGGCGCGCTGACCAATGCGGTGAATGCCCTGGCACTGCTGCCGGCCAGCCAGCGCGCCAAGGCGCTGGGCTTGCAGGAACGCCCCATCGGCCCGCCCGCCCACGGCTGGGTGACGGCGCGCGATACCTACAGGGCGATCCTGCGGGGCGAGCCTTACAAGGTGCGCGCGATGATGGCCTTCGGGACCAATCTGCCGGTGTCGCAGGGCGACACCGCGATGGCCCGGGAGGCGCTGTCGCAGCTGGACTTCCACGTGCACTGCGACCTGTTCGAGACGCCCGCCTCCCGTTACGCGGACATCTTCCTGCCCATCAACACGCCCTGGGAGCGCGAAGGGCTGCGCATCGGCTTCGAGATCAACGACCGCGCCGCGGGCTGGGTGCAGCTGCGCCAGCGCATGGTCACGCCGCGCGGCGAGTCGCGCTCGGACAACGAGATCCTGTTCGACCTGGCAACCCGGCTGGGCATGGGCGAGCAGTTCTTCGGCGGCAGCCTGGACGCCGGCTGGAACCACCTGCTGGCGCCCTCGGGCCTGACGGTCGAGGCCTTGCGCGCCAACCCGGGCGGCCTGGCCTGTCCGGTGGAGGCGGCCGAACAGAAATACGCGCAACGCACGCCGACGGGCGTTCGGGGCTTCGGCACGCCCACCCGCCGGGTGGAGCTGTATTCGGAAACGCTGCTCAAGCACGGGCAGCCCGCCATTGCCAGCCATATCGAGCCTGCCGATTCCCCACGCGATGCCAAGGCGACGCGCAACGGCCGCTACCCCTATGTGCTGACTTCGGCCAAGAATGGCTTCTATTGCCACAGCCAGCATCGAAGCCTGGTCTCCTTGCGCAAGCGTTCGCCGGAGCCGCAAGTGGAACTGAGCCCCGGACTGGCGCGCGGCAAGGGCATCGTCGACGGCGACTGGGTGCGGCTGCGCACGCGCATCGGCGAGGCGCGCTTCGTGGCGCGTGTCACCCCGCAACTGGCCGATGACGTGGTGGTGGCGGAGTTCGGCTGGTGGCAGGCCTGTACGGAACTCGATCGCGGCGAACAGCCTGTCGATGGCGGCACGGGCAGCAACTTCAATGCGCTGATCTCGGCCGACCATTGCGACCCGGTCAGCGGCTCCGTGCCGCATCGCTCCTTCCTGTGCGACATCGACCTGGATCCCGCGACGGCACTGCGCCAGCGCGCCTGGTCCGGCTTCCGGCCGTTCCGGGTCAGCGAGCTGCGGCAGGAAGCCGACGGCGTGCTGGGCATCCATGTCGAAGCCGTCGATGGCGGGCAACTGCCCGACTTCCGGCCCGGCCAGCACGTGACGCTGCAATTCGCGCTGCCCGACGGCACTCCGGTGGTGCGCGCCTATTCGCTGACCGGCGCGGCGCACGTGCCCGGGCGGCGCGGCTACAGCATCGCCGTGCGCCACCAGCGCGGCAAGGCTGCCGACGGCACGCCCTTCGAGGGCGTGGCTTCCGGCCACCTGCATCGCGCGCTCAAGGTCGGCCAGGTGATCGACCTGCGCGCGCCCGCCGGCGGTTTCGTGATTCCCCGCGTGTCGCCGCAACCGCTGGTGCTCTTTGCCGGCGGCATCGGCATCACGCCATTCATCAGCCTGCTGGAATCCTTGCCCGACGACAACGACGGGCCGGAGATCGTGCTGTTCTATGCCAATCTCAACGGCGCCACGCATGCGTTCCGCGACCGCCTCGCCGAACACCGCGCGCGCCTGCCCCGCCTGCGCGTGGAGAATCACTACAACGCGCCACGCGGCCAGGACCGCCTGGGCGTGGACTACCAATCCGGCGAGCGTATCGACGCCAGCGTGGTCAGCGATGCGTTGATCGCGCAGCGGGCGCGTTTCTACATGTGCGGCCCGCCCGCCATGATGGACAACGTGCGCGCGGGGCTGGTGGCGCGCGGCGTGCCGAACTTCGACATCTTCCACGAAGTGTTCCGCTCGCCCGCGGCCCTGCCCGCCGACACGGACCAGCGCTTCCAGGTGTCCTTCGCGCGGGCCGGCCGCGGACCGCTGACCTGGACCGCGAAGCAGGGGACGCTGCTAACCTTTGCCGAGTCGCAGGGCCTGCAGATGCCCAGCGGCTGCCGCGTGGGCCAGTGCGAAAGCTGTGCCGTGCCCATCGTTTCCGGCAAGGTGCGCCACCTGCACGGCAGGGAGCCCGAGGACCCGTCGGTCTGCCTGACCTGCCAGGCCGTTCCCATCGAAGACGTCGTGCTCGACGCCTGATTTTCCACCCCGAACAAGAGTTGCCCATCCATGAGAATCATCGACGCTGAAGCCACCCGCCGCGCCCTGGCCTTCGACCGGCTGATCCCGGCCCTGCAGGCCATGTTCGTGCAAGGTTGCGAAGTGCCGCTGCGCCACACCCACTCGCTGGCCGCGCCCGGCGGCGACGCACGCACCGTGCTGTTGATGCCGGCCTGGCAGGTCGACGGCTATTTCGGCCTGAAGACCGTCGGCATCTTCCCCGGCAACGCCAGCCGCGGCCTGCCCGGCCTGCATTCGACCTATCTGCTGTTCGACGCCAGCACCGGCGTGCCGCTGGCGCAGCTCGACGGCAACGAGATCACCTCGCGCCGCACCGCGGCCGCCTCGGCGCTGGCCGCGTCCTACCTGGCGCCCGAGCAGGCAAGCAGCCTGCTGGTGGTTGGCGCCGGACGCGTGGGCAGCCTGGTGCCCGAAGCCTTCCGCGCCGTGCGCCCCATCGAGCGGGTGACGGTCTGGGACCGCAACGACGCCGCGGCCGCGGCGCTGGTTGAACGGCTGCGCGCGCAAGGCATCGCTGCCTCGGCGGCCGGCGACCTTGCCACCGCGGTGCGGGACGCCGACATCGTGAGCTGCGCCACGCTGGCCACCGAGCCCGTCGTGCAGGGTGAATGGCTGCGCCCCGACAGCCACCTCGACCTGATCGGCAGCTTCAAGCCGGACATGCGCGAGGCCGACGACGCCTGCTTCGCGGGCGCGCGGCTCTTCGTCGACACGCAGGAAGCGCTGCAGAAAAGCGGCGAGCTGCTGGGCCCGATGTCGCGCGGCGTGTTCACCGAGCAGGACGTGCAGGCCACGCTGGCCGACCTGTGCAGCGGCAGGCATGCCGGCCGCCAGGGCCGGTCGGGCCGCACGGTCTTCAAGGCCGTGGGCACGGCGCTGGAAGACCTGGCCGCCGCCACGGTGGTGTATGCGCAGCAGGAAATCTGAGTTCAGAGCCTGTCACAGACCCTGACATGCGGCCGGCGGGCGGCGCATTACACTGGCTGCTCGTCCACTTCATGCGCCCCGCGCGAGCACGCCGCCCATGGACATCTTTCCTGCCACCGCCCCCCTGCGCCTGCGCGACATCCCGCGCCTGTTCATCCGCTCGGTCCAGCAATGGTCATTGCACCGCGCGTCCAGCAAAGGCGCGGCGCTCGCGCTCTATACGATCTTCTCGCTGGCCCCCATGCTGATCCTGGTGATCGCGGTGGCCGGCGTGTTCTTCGGCGAAGAGGCGGTGCAGGCCGAGCTGGTGGGCCAGCTGCGCGACCTGATGGGCCAGCGCGGCGCGGAGGTCATCCAGATCGTGCTGGCCAGCGCGCACGAATCGGGCGCCAGCGGACTGGCGGCCTTGATTTCGATCGGCGTGCTGCTGTTCAGCGCGACCACCGCCTTCAATGAACTGAAGACCAGCCTGGACGATCTGTGGGAAGTGCCCGCCGACGCCAGCGCCGGCATCAAGGGCATGGTGCGGGCCCGGCTGCAGGCTTTCGGACTGATCCTGGTGCTGGCGTTCTTCCTGCTGGTGTCACTGAGCGTAAACGCCGGGCTGGCCGCCGCGCGCCGGTATTACGGCGAAATATGGAACCACTCCACCTTCGCGTGGGTCGCCGAACTGTTCTCGAACCTGTTTTCCTTCGCGGTGGTGACGGCCCTGTTCGCCGCCGTCTACAAGCTGCTGCCCAGCATCCGCCTGCCCTGGCGCGAAGTGATCCCGGGCGCGGTGATCACGGCGCTGCTGTTCATCGTGGGCAAGTGGGGCATCGGCCTGTATCTCAGCCGCGATGCCGTGGCCTCGGCCTATGGCGCGGCGGGCTCGGTCATCGCCCTGCTGCTGTGGATCTTCTATTCCTCGCAGGTGTTCTTCTTCGGCGCGGTGCTCACGCACCAGTATTCCAGCCTGCGCCAGGCGCGCGCCCGCGACCTGGGCGCCCCGGCGGCCGAGACGGCGATGGCGGATACGCAGGCGCATGAGCCAGGGGCGGCGCCGGTGCCCGCCCACACAGCCACGCCGGTGGCGGTGGAACCGGTAGTCGGCCCGCTGCCCGCCACGGCGGCCACCACGACGGTGCCTGAAGACGAACCGATCGACACGCCGCCCAAGCAGGCCGTGCTGCTGGATCCGGCGCGCGCGCCGACCGTGCCGCCGGCGCCGAAACAGCCGTCCTGATTCCTCGCCTCAGGAATCGCCCGGCCGCCGCACAGCGGACGGCAGGCGGCCGCTGACGCGCACGAACGCCCGCCGCATCCCCTGCTCCGACGCGAACCCGCTGCGGCGCGCCACGTCCTTCAATCCCAGGGACGTGGATCCGAGCAGCGCCCCCGCGCACTCGACCCGGATGCGTTCCACGGCGGCCGCGGGCCGCTCTCCCGTGGCATCCACGAACTTGCGATAGAAGGAACGCAGCGACTGACCGCTGGCCTGGGCCATGTCCTGCGTGCGCCAGGCCAATCCCGGCCGCGCCGCGATGTCCGCCAGCAAGGTCGCGAAGGTGGCCACGCCGGCATTCTGCATGCGCAGCACATCGCTGTACTGGGACTGGCCGCCGGGGCGGCGCACGTGCACCACCAGCCGCCGCGCCACCTCGCCGGCGCAGGCAGCCCCGGCATCCTCGTCGATCAACGCCAAGGCCAGGTCTATGCCTGCGATGACGCCGGCCGAGGTATAGACATTGTCGTCACGCAGGTAGATGGGCTCCGGGTTCACGCGCACCCGGGGGTGGCGCGCGGCCAGCGTCGCGGCGGCGCGCCAATGGGTGCACGCCTGGCGGCCATCCAGCAGGCCGGCGGCGGCCAACAGGAAGGCGCCCGTGCAGACCGAGCAGACACGCCGTGACGTGGCGGCCAGGGCCGCCACGGCCGCCACGTGCGCCGGGTCCGCGGCCGCGGCCTCGACGCCCGGGCCCCCGGGGACGATCAGCGTATCGATCTCGCCGTCCAGCGCCGCCAGCGGCTCGCTGAGGATATCCAGCGGGCCGGTACCGCGTATCGCCCCGCCCGGCAGGCTGGCGACGCGGATCCGGTACAGCGGCCCGCCCTCTTCCGCGGCCGTCGCGAAAGCCTGCAAGGGGCCGGCCAGGTCGATGGCCTGGAAACCGGGAAAGACCAGCAGCAGGACCAAGGGTGGCACGGAGTGAGCGCGGATTGGCACACGCGAGAGCATCGGCATTCCTATGATGGCGGAACTGGCGCTGCCATGGCTCGAGCGCTGAACGGCAAGCCGTCCTGACATGGGAGACACGCAATGCGCGTGAATTTTGCTTTGTTCGAAGAAGTCACGCAACTGGACCTGACCGGTCCGTTCGAGGTGCTGGCGCGCGCGCCAGGCTTCCAGTGCGAGCTGGTGGCCAAGACCCTTGCGCCCGTGCGCTCGGACCGTGGCCTGGGGCTGCTGCCCACGCGCACCCTGGCCGACGCCGGCCCCTGCGACGTGCTGGTGGTGCCCGGCGGCCCGGGCGCGGATGCCGCGCTGGGCGACCCTGAGTGGGTGGCCTTCGTGCGCGACCAGGCGGCCCAGGCGCGCTGGGTGTTCGGCATCTGCACGGGTTCGCTGCTGCTTGGCGCGGCAGGCGTGCTGCAAGGCAGGCGCGCGTCCAGCCACTGGATGGCCCGGGATCTGCTGGCCGCCTTCGGCGCCACGCCGATGCCGGACCGCATGACCCAGGACGGCAAGCTGTTCACCTCGGGCGGCGTGACGGCAGGCATCGACATGGCCCTGCTGCTGGTCGCCAGGGTGCTGGACAAGGCCGCTGCCGAGCAGATCCAGCTGCAGATCGAATACGACCCCGATCCGCCCTTTCCGGGCGGCACGCCCGCCACCTCGCGCGAGGAGATCGTGCAGCGCTGCGTGGCGGCGGGCAGCGCGCGGCGGGCGCTGCGGGAGGCGGCGGTGCAGGCCGCCGCCGCGCGGCTGGGAACATGACCGCCGCCTGCCCGCGGGCGGACACGAAAATTCGACGGGCGATCTGTTAAAAGACGCACATCCTTTTTCCAGCGCGTCTTCCATGACCAGCCCTCCCGGCCATCCGTCACCCTTCAAGAGCACCGGCGGCCTGCGCCGCATCGGCAACGCCCTGCGCTATTCGCTGCAAGGCCTGCAGGCCGCGTTGAAATACGAAGCCGCCTTTCGCCAGGAATTGGCGCTGGCGATGCTGATGATTCCGGCCGCCTTCTTCCTGGGCCGCAACGCCACCGAGGTGCTGCTGCTGATCCTGTGCGTGATCGTGGTGCTGGTGGTGGAATTGCTGAACTCCGCCATCGAGGCGCTGGCCGATGCGCTGTCGGTCGAACGCCACCCGCTGCTGGGCCGCGCCAAGGACCTGGGCAGCGCGGCCGTGATGCTGTCGCTGCTCTTCACCATCGCCACCTGGCTGATCGTGGCCGTCAGCCGTTATCTCGAATAAACGACACCCGCGGGGTGCAATGCCCCTGCTTGTTGCAGCTTGATTTGCCGCAAGGCGATGGACACGGCACACTTCAGGGTAATCCCTGAGAACCGACTGGACATCGCATGCGCACATCGACTTCCCCTGCCCCTCACCGTGTCGTCATCGTCGGCGGCGGCGCGGGCGGCCTGGAACTGGCGGCCCAGCTTGGCCGCCGCTTCGGCCCCCAAGCCATCACGCTCGTCGACGCGCGTCCCATGCACATCTGGAAGCCCTCGCTGCATGAAGCCGCGGCGGGCACGCTGGACATCCAGCAGGAAGGCCTGACCTATCTGGTGCTGGCGCAACTGAACCGCTTTTCCTTCGTGCTGGGCGGCCTGACCTCGGTGGACCGCGAGGCGCGCAAGATCACGGTGTCCGCCGTGGTGTCGCCCGACGGCGAGGAAGTCGTGCCCGAGCGCGTGATTGCCTATGACACGCTGGTCATGGCCGTGGGCAGCACCTCGAACTTCTTCGGCACCCAGGGCGCGGAAGCCCACGCGGTGACGCTGGACACGGTGGAGCAGGCCGAGCGCTTCCGCCTGCTGATGCTCAAGGCCATGTACCAGTTGAACGAGCGCCGCGACCGCGACGAGCAGGCCAAGCTGAACCTGGTGATCGTGGGCGCGGGCGCGACCGGCGTGGAACTGGCCGTGGAGTTGTACGAGGCCGGCCATGTGGTCAGCGCCTACGGCCTGCGCAACTTCAAGCCCTCGCGCGACATGGTGATCACGATCATCGAAGGCGGCCCGCGCATCCTGGGCGCGCTGCCCGAGAAGATTTCCGAAGCCGCCTACAACCGCCTGTCGCAGGTGGGCGTGCGCGTCGAGACGAACTGCCGCGTGGCCGAGGTGCGCCCCGGCAGCGTGCTGACCGGCGACGGCCGCGAGTTCCCGGCTGACCTGTGCATGTGGGCCGCGGGCATCAAGGGCCAGCCGGTCCTGGACGCGCTGGACCTGCCGCAGAACCGCATCGGCCAACTGGAAGTGGATGCGCGCCTGCACACCAGCGACCCGCACATCCTGGCCCTGGGCGATTGCGCCTCGGCCCCGTGGCGCGATGGCCGCAGCGTGCCCGCGCGCGCGCAGGCCGCGCACCAGCAGGCCGACTACCTGGGCAAGCTGCTGGGCGCGCGCATACGCGGCCAGGCCGAGCCGCAGACGGGCTATGTCTATGAAGACCACGGCTCGCTGGTGTCGCTGGGCCAGGACGCCGGCGTGGGCAGCCTGATGGGCAAGCTCACGGGCAGGGGCCTGTTCGTAAGCGGTACACTGGCACGCCTGATGTACATGAGCCTGCACCTGATGCACCACAAGGCCATCCTTGGCATCGGCCGCACCGCCACGCTGGCGCTGGCGCGCCTGCTCATGAAGCGCACGCAGTCGCGCGTGAAGCTGCACTGACGCGAAGACGCCGGGGCCGCGCCCCTTCCGACCACACGACACGCAGGAAACCGCAGTGACCTTTACCCGCAAACTGGACCAGGCCTGGGCCGACTCGAACTCGCTGCTGATGGTGGGGCTGGACCCCGATCCGCAACGCTTCCCGGCGGAACTCACGGACCGTCCGGATGCGATCCTGCAATTCTGCAGTGCCATCGTCGACGCGACCGCCCCCTATGTCTGTGGCTTCAAGCCGCAGATCGCGTATTTCGCCTCGCGCCGCGCGGAAGACCAGCTGGAAGCGCTGTGCGCCTACATCCGCGAGCACCACCCGACGCTGCCCATCGTGCTGGACGCCAAGCGCGGCGACATCGGCTCCACCGCCGAGAACTACGCCCGCGAAGCCTTCGAGCGCTTCGATGCGGACGCCGTCACCGTCAGCCCCTACATGGGTTTCGACTCCATCGAGCCCTACCTGGCCTGGCGCGACCGCGGCGTGATCATCCTGTGCCGCACGTCCAACCCCGGCGGCTCGGACCTGCAATTCCTGACGACAGACAACGGCGACCCGCTGTACCTGCGCGTGGCGGAACTGGTGGGCACGAAGTGGAACACCAACGGCCAGTGCGGCCTGGTGGTGGGCGCGACCTTCCCCAAGGAACTGGCTGCCGTGCGCCAGCGCGTGGGCGACAGCGTGCCCCTGCTGGTGCCCGGCATCGGCGCGCAGGGCGGCGACATCCCCGCCACGGTGCAGGCGGGCGGCAATGCCGCCGGCACGGGCATGATGATCAACTCGTCCCGTGCCATTCTTTATGCAAGCGGCGGCGATGACTGGCGCGAGGCCGCGGGCCGCGCGGCCAAGGCCACGCGCGACGCGATCAACGCGGTGCGCTAGGCGCAAAAGCCTGCCCGCGATCTTGCGGGCAGGATAGGCAGCGTCAGCGTTGCGCCAGCGCCGCCAGTTCAGCGTCGCTCATGCCCAGGGCCTGGTCGACGAGGGCACACGTCACCGCCACGGCTTGCCGCAGCTCGCCCTCCTCGATGATGCCCGGCACATCGCCCGCGGACAGGATGCGGTTCACCCGTGAATCGGGTTTGCCAAAACCGGCCACCAGCCGCAGGGCCGGAATCCCCTGGCGCGCAAAATTGGCGTGGTCTGAATTCGGCATCAAGGGCAACCAGGTGCCCACCGAAACGCCGACGCTGGCCGCAGCCCTGTCGACCACCGGCGCCAAGGCGGGAAACTCGCTGATCAGCGCGGTCAGCGACATGTCGCCCGCCACGGTATCCAGATTGACATCGAACTTGATGCGCGCCCGCTCCACGGGATCCATGTCGGCGAGATAGCGCGCCGACCCCGTCAGCGCCCACTCCTCGGCGCAGAAAAAGCAGAGGCGCAAGCTGGGCGTGCCGGGCCCCACGCGCTGGGCGAGCGCGCGCGCCGCCGCGAGTGCCGTCGCGACACCCGTGGCATTGTCGAGCGCGCTGACACCAAGATCGTGCCCGTCCATGTGCGCGCTGATCACAATGATGCCATCACGCCCTCCCGGGAACTCGGCGACCCCCACCGCTGCCTGGGCATCCGGCAACTCTTCTCCCTGCAGAAGCAGGCGCACACGCGTCGCGCCCTGGGCGCAGGCAGTGGCCAATTGCCGGGCGCTTTCAAAGTCCGTGTAGGCGGCCGGGATGCCTGCGGCCCCGCGAGCGCGGCCGGACGACCCCGACAGCACGCCCTGCAATGGCACGTTGTTGGCGATGAGAAAGCCCGCTGCGCCGGCCTGCACCGCCATGTCATATTTCCGGCGGCGATGCACGTGATCGCCGGTGAAGGGAAACTCATGGCGTACCAGCACGATCTTGCCGCGCACCGCAACGCCCAGGCGGGCGAAGTCCTCGGGCCTGCCTCGCCCCACGTCCACGACATCGGCCTCGAGCCCGGACGCTGGCGTGTTTGCCGAGCGCAAGAGCGCTCGCACCGGCAAGTGCTTGCCATCCAGCGTCAGCTCGGCCCGCAGGCAACGCCAGCCGTCGTAAGGCACCTGCAACTGCCGCAACCGTGGCGCGATCGGCCGCAGGCGCGACAGGGCCCAGTCCATGGCAGCGGCGTCCTGGCCGCTGCCGGACATGCGGCCACCAAATCCACACAGGGTCTCGAAGTCGTTCATCAAGGCCGCATCGGCGGCGGCCGTTTCTAACCAGGTCTGCAAAATCTTGTCTCTCCGGAAGGGTGGCGGCTTGGTCGTGCCGCTGTTCTCATTCAAACGTGATGTTCGCGCGCTGGATCACTTCCTGCCAGCGTGCAAGGTCCTCGCTGACCAGGCGCTGCAAGGCGCTGCCGCTGGTGTCCGCCGACGCGCTCACGCCCACGCTCTCCAGGCGTTGGCGCACCGGCACGGCCTGCATCACGTTCTTCATGGCGGCCTCGAGGCGAGCCCGCACATCCGCCGGCACGCCAGCAGGCGCCAGCAAGCCCCACCAGTTCTGTACCGTCATGTTGGGAACATCCAGCTCCTTGAAGGTCGGCACGCTGGGCGTTTCCTTCATGCGTTCGGGAGAAGAGACCGCGATGGGCATGATCTTGCCGGCCTGGAACAACGCGGCGGCAGTCGGCATGGTGGTGAAGCTGTACTCGATCTGGCCGCCCGCCAGGTCATTGACCGATGCGGACGCGCCCTTGTAGGGGATGTGCACCAGCTTTGTGCCGGTATTCAGCATGAACAGTTCGGCCATCAGGTGCGTCAGCGACCCATTCCCCCCCGAACCCACCGAGATGACGGAGGGTTTCGCCTTGGCGGCAGCCACCAGTTCCGCCACCGTCCTGGCCTCGAACTGCGGATTGACGAACAGGTACATGGGCGACACGCCGATCAGCGAGATCGGCGCGAAGTCCTTGCGCGCATCGTATTTCACGCGCCCGCTGTAGAGTGCCGGCACGATCGTGAACGGCACATCGGCCAGCAGCAGGGTGTAGCCATCCGCGGCCTCGTTGGCGACGTAGGCAGTGCCGATCATGGAGCCCGCGCCCGCGCGGTTTTCCACCACCACGGCCTGCCCCAGTTCCCTGGCCAACTGCTCGCTGATGCCGCGCGCCAACACGTCGGAACTGCCTCCGGCAGCGTAGGGCACGACAATGCGCACGGGCTTCTCTGGATAAGCGGCGTGGGCGGGCGCGATGGCCAGCATCAGGGGGAAAACCGCCGACAGCAGGCGCGTGAAAAACTGGGTGTTGGGCTTGTGCATGATCGGGAGCACTCGATTCGTAACAGGGTGCATCCATTGTGGCCACGCGCTTCGCGAGCCGCAAAGGATGTATCCGCATACGATATTCCAGCGTGGAATCCCTGAACCTGAACGTATCGCCCGTCACGACGCTCCGCCGCTGCCTCGGGCTCACTGAGCCAGATAGGCGCGCACGTCGTCGTTGAAAGCCACGCCACGTGCGGTGATCCACTCGCAGAACGCATCCACGTAGACGCCGCCGACGTTGGGTCGGGGCTGCATGAGGTAATACCCATACCGGCCTTCCACGACCTCGCCCAGCGGACGCACCAACGCGCCGCGGCGCAAGGCGTCCAACACCATGCACACCGGCACGACGGCCAGGCCGAGTCCATTGAGCACCGCCGGCAGCAGCATCGAGAAGCCCTCATACCCGGGTGCGGTGGCTGCGGGGCCAGGCCATAGCGGTGCCACCTGCCCACGCCACTCATCCCAGCTGTAGCCGCGCTGGGCACGCTTGAGCAACGGGGCATCGTCAAGATCCTCGACCCGCCTGACAGGATGCCGCGCGAGGAGGCGCGGCGCGGCGACCAGGGTCATCTCCCTGCCGCACAGATAATGCGCGGACATGCCGGTCACATGACCCGTGTGCAGTTGCAGCTCGGCATCGAAGCGCTCGCCCGGATCCCTGCCTTGCAGCAGGCGTGGCCGGACATTCACCTGCACGCCCGGATGCGAGTCGATGAACTCAGGCAACCCGGGAATCAGGCAGAACTGCGCGAAGGAAGGCGACACCGCGATATTGAGCGCGACGCGCTTGCCGGGATCCGTGACCAACGCGTCGGCTTCGTCAAGCAGGCGCAAGGCCGCACTGATACGCTCGTGATACACCGCACCGGCATGCGTCAGCCTGAGACCATTGGGAAGGCGCTTGAACAACGCCACCCCGAGACGCGCCTCGAGTGCACCGATGTGCTTGCTGACCGCGCTCTGCGTCAGGTGCAGCGCCTCGGCACTGCGGCTGAAATTGAGCGTGCGCGCTGCGACAAGAAAAATGCGCAGCGTCACCAGAGAGTTACGGGACCCCTTCATGGCGAGCGTGCGTGCATCGCGGAAACCGCTGCCGGCATCGCCGCGATCAGCCCTGCTTGCAGAACGCCGCCAGCGCACGCAACGCATACCCCACCGACGCCGCGCGCACCGCGGCGCGGTCGCCCTCGAAGTGTTCGGTGGTGGCGGCCACGATGACGACGCCGTCGTCGCTGCGGCGCGCGAAGCCGAAGCAGACCGTGCCCACCGGCTTGCCGGGCACGGCGCCATCGGGCCCGGCGATGCCGGTGATGGACACGGCCGCGCGCGCGGGCTGGGCCGCGGCCAGCACGCCCGCCGCCATTTCGCAGGCCACCTGTTCGCTGACCGCGCCATGTTCCTGCAGCGATTGCGGCGCCACGCCCAGCAACTCCTGCTTGGCGTCATTGCTGTAGGTGACGAAACCCCGATCGAACCATGCGCTGGACCCGGCCTGCGCCGTCAAGGCGGCAGCCAGCAGGCCGCCCGTGCAGGACTCGGCCACGGCCACTTTCCAGTCGCCGCGCCTGCCCAGCACATCGAACAGCGCCTTGACGTCGGGGTTGTGGCCTGCGCCGGCCGGATCATTCGCCTGATTCATACCGCAACCTTCATGCAATCACTCCCAAACGCACGCCGATGGCCATGACCATCAACGCGTAGCCCGCCGCCAGCAGGTCATCCAGCATGACGCCGAAGCCATTCTTGAATCGCGCGTCCAGCTCGCGGATGGGCGAGGGCTTGATGATGTCGAACACGCGGAAGAGCGCGAACGCCGCGGCCTGTGCCGTCAGCGTGGCCGGCGACAGCCACAGCACCAGCCAGAAGGCCACCATCTCGTCCCAGACCATGCCGCCGTGGTCCGATACGCCCAGCTCGCGGCCCACGCGGTGGCTCGCCCAGCAACCATAGCCGAAGGCCAGCGCCAGGAACAAGCCGATGGCCCAGTCGGGCGCGGCCTTCGCTCCCGCCCACCACAGCAGCCAGGCCAGCAGCGTGCCCCAGGTGCCGGGTCCGGGCCGCACGAGGCCGCTGCCCATGCCGAACATGAGGAATCGGCCCGGGTCCTTGCAGATCCAGGAGAGCGTGGGCGTGACACGCGTCACGGAGGGAGCAGTCATGAGGAGGTTTCGCGGAAGTGATCGAAGCCGCCGGCCATGCCGGCGAGCAAGGTGCCATCGGGCAGATGCACGCGTGCGCCGGGTTCGGCGGCGATGCGGCCGATGCGGGTGACGGGCGCCCCTGCCTGCGCGGCGGCGCGCTCGACGGCAGCGCGGTCCGCCTGCGCGGCGGTGAAGCACAGTTGGTAGACGTCGCCCCCCGCCAGCAAGGCCTCGCGCACGCAGGCCTCGGGCAGGCCTGCCAGCGCCGGATCGGCGGGCAGGCTGGCGTAGTCGAGGTCCGCGCCACAGCGGCTGGCGGCCAGGATGTGGCCGAGATCCTGCAGCAGTCCGTCGGAGAGGTCGATGGCGGCATGCGCCAGGCCGGCCAGGGCCAGGCCCAGCGCCACCTGCGGCTCGGGCCGCTCCAGCGCGCCACGGCAGCGGGACAGGCGATCCGGCTCGGCCGGCAGCCGGCCCTGCATGAGGCGCAGGGCAATGTCGGCGGCGCCCAGCCTGCCGGACACCCAGATGTCGTCGCCGGCCCGCGCGCCGCCACGGCGCAAGGCTCGCTCGGGCGCCACGACGCCGAAAACGGTCACGCTGACGGTCAGGCACTCGCCGCGGGTGGTGTCGCCGCCCACCAGGGGGCAGCCCCAGCGGTCGGCCAAGGCATAGAAGCCGTCGGCGAACGCCGCCACCCAGGCCTCGTCCACGCGCGGCAGGGCCAGGCCCAGCACGCAGGACACGGGCTCGGCGCCCATGGCGGCCAGGTCTGAGAGGTTGACGGCCAAGGACTTGTGGCCAAGCGCGGCGGGATCGACGTCGGGGAAGAAATGCGTGCCGGCCAGCAGCAGGTCGATGCTGGTGGCCAGTTGGCGTCCAGGCGGCACGGGGAAGAGCGCGCAGTCATCGCCCCCGCCCAGCATGCCTGCCGGCACGGGACGCGAAAAATATCGGGAGATGAGGGCGAACTCTGAACTCACCGGTCAGCCGCCAGGGAAAGAGGAGAAAGCCAAGGCGGCACGGTCATGCCGCCTTGGCAGGCGCTCAGGCGCGCCGTTTGTTGGCGACGGCGCGCACTTCCGCCGCGCGCACTTCCGCCGCCAGCTTGTCCAGCACGCCGTTGACGAACTTGAAGCCGTCGGTGCCGCCGAAGGACTTGGCCAGCTCCACCGCCTCGTTGATGGCGACCTTGTAGGGCACCTCGACGTGGTGGACGAGTTCATAGCTGCCGATCAGCAGGATGCCGTGCTCGACCGGCGACAACTCGGCCAGCGGCCGGTCGACGAAGGGCGAGAAGCGCTCGCGCAGCGCCGGCGCGTCGTTCAGCACGCCATAAAGCAGCGTCTTGAACCAGGCGGAGTCGGCCTCGGCAAAATCTTCCGAGTCACGGATGTGGGCATCGATCTCGCCCGCATCCTGCGTGCCTTCGCCACCGCGCAGCAGCCAGGCGTAGACGCCCTGCAGCGCGAACTCACGGGCGCGGCGGCGAGCGCTGCGCCCGGTGGCGCCTTCACTCGCGTTCGTTTTCGTCGTCGTCGTCAAAATCTTCGTCCTCGTCGTCTTCGTCGTCGTCTTCGGTCTCGGGCTCGAGAGCCGCCATCAGGTTGGCCATTTCAATGGCGACCTGGGCGCAATCGCGGCCCTTGCCGGCGGCGCGTTCCTGCGCCTGCTCGTCGGTATCGGTGGTCAGCACGCCGTTGGCAATGGGAATGCCGGTTTCCAGCGCCACGCGCGAGATCAGCGCGGCGCTTTCGTTGCTGACCACTTCAAAGTGGTAGGTTTCGCCGCGCACGACCGCGCCCAGCGCGATCAGGGCGTCGAACTCGCGGGTGTCGGCCATCTGCGCCAGGGCCAGGCCCAGCTCCAGGGCGCCGGGCACGCTCACGACCATCACGTCGCGTTCGTCCACGCCCAGGGCAGCCAGTTCCTGCAGGCAGGCGTCCAGCTCGGCCATGCCGAGGTCTTCGTTGAAGCGGGCGCGCACGATGCCGATGTGCAGGCCTTCGCCGTTGGTATCCGGGTCGATGGTGTAGGGATTCATGTTGCGCTGCCTTGCGGGGTCGGGGGGGAGGGAGGGTCGCAATCGTAACCCGTAATTTCCAGGCCGAAGCCGGCCATGATACTGGGCATCTTGCGCGGCCGCGCCAGCAGGCGCATCTGGCCGACATTCAGGTCACGCAGGATCTGGGCGCCCACGCCGTAGGTGCGCAGATCGAGGCGGCCGCCATCGCGCTGCGGCGCGGCCGTGCCGGCCGGCTTGCCCCAGGCGGCGGCCTGCGAGAAGAAGAGATCGGCGCCCGAGGCGCAGTTCAGCAGCACCAGCACGCCCGCGGGCGAGGCCGCGACGGTCTGCAGCGCGCGCTGCACGGTCCAGCTGTGCTGGCCGGTGGAGGTGTCCAGCACGTCCAGCACCGAGGTGGGCTCGTGCACGCGCACCAGCGTTTCCTGGTCAGGGGACACCGTGCCGTGCACCAGCGCCAGGTGCGGCGCGCCCGCGGCCGTGTCGCGGTAGGCGATGGCCTGGAACTCGCCCCAGGGGGTGGACAGGGTGTGGGTGGCGACGCGCTCGACCACGGATTCGTGCTCGCTGCGGTATTGGATGAGGTCGGCGATGGTGCCGATCTTCAGGCCGTGCTGCACGGCGAATTCGACCAGGTCCGGCAGGCGGGCCATGGTGCCGTCCGGCTTCAGGATCTCGCAGATGACGGCGGCGGGCGTCAGGCCCGCCATGGCGGTCAGGTCGCAGCCGGCCTCGGTGTGGCCCGCGCGCACCAGCACGCCGCCGCGCACGGCCTGCACCGGGAAGATGTGGCCGGGCTGGACCAGGTCTTCGGGGCGGGCATTGCGCGCCACGGCGGCCTGCACGGTGCGGGCGCGGTCAGCGGCGGAAATGCCGGTTTCCACGCCTTCGGCGGCCTCGATGGACACGGTGAAGTTGGTGCCGTAGCGCGTGCCGTTGCGGCTGGCCATGAGCGGCAGGTCCAGCTGGCGGCAGCGCTCTTCGGTCAGGGTCAGGCACACCAGGCCACGGCCATGCGTGACCATGAAGTTGATGGCCTCCGGCGTGACGAACTCGGCGGCCATGACGAGGTCGCCCTCGTTCTCGCGGTCTTCCTCATCCACCAGGATGACGATGCGCCCGGCGCGCAGCTCGGCGACGATCTCGCTGACGGGAGCAATGGGGGAGGTCTCGGCGGGAGACGTAGCGGACGGTGTAGCGGACATGGGAGATGCGGCAGGCTGCCGAACAGGGGGCCAATCAGAGGCGAAGGCGGCTATTTTAGCGCTGCAACCTCCATTCCCTGTCAGATGACGGCGTTACACTTGTCCAGCCCCTGGATGCCGGGCTTTCCCGCCGCCCGGACTCCGCCTTTTTGATAGGGACCGCCACGCCCATGTCCGATTTCCTGCCCCCTCCCCCGCCCGATCACCACGAGGTCGACCTGCTGGTCGTCGGCGGCGGCATCAACGGGGCCGGGATCGCGCGCGATGCGACCGGCCGCGGCCTGAAGGTGCTGCTGTGCGAACGCGGCGACCTGGCCCAGGCCACCTCGTCGTCCAGCAGCAAGCTGGTGCACGGCGGCCTGCGCTACCTGGAGAACCGCGAGTTCCGGCTGGTGCGCGAAGCGCTGGCCGAGCGCGAGGTGCTGCTGACCAACGCCGCCCACATCGTCCACCCCATGCGCTTCGTCCTGCCCCACGACGCCACGCTGCGTCCGGCCTGGATGCTGCGCACGGGGCTGTTCCTGTATGACCACCTGGCCCGCCGTTCACCGCGGCTGCCGGGCGCGCGCCGGCTGGACCTGCGCGCAGACCCCATGGGACAGCCGCTGCGCGACGATCTGCGCACGGGTTTCGCCTATTCCGACTGCAGCGTGGATGACGCGCGGCTGGTGGTGCTGAACGCCATGGACGCGCAGGCGCGCGGCGCCGTGATCCTGACGCGCCATGAGTGCGTGGCCGCCCAGGCCCGCGATGGCGCCTGGCAGGCCCGCCTGCGCGGCCCCGAGGGCCAGGATGTCAGCGTGCGCGCCCGCATCCTGGTGAATGCCGCCGGCCCCTGGGTACAGGCGCTGCAGTCCCTCATTTCCACCCAGGCGGGCGCCCCGCCCGGCCCCAGCCGCCTGAAACTGGTGAAGGGCAGCCATTTCACGGTGCCCAAGCTGTATGACGGCGAACACGCCTACATCCTGCAGAACGACGACCGCCGCATCATCTTCGTGTTGCCCTATCAGGGCGAGTTCAGCCTGATCGGCACCACCGACGTCGCCTTCGAGGGCGACCCCGGCCAGGCGAAGATCAGCGACGAGGAAATCGCCTATCTGTGCCGCGCCGTGAACCGCTACTTCAAGCAGCAGATCGGCCCGGCGGACATCGCCTGGCGCTACGCCGGCGTGCGTCCGCTCTATGACGACCATCCCGACGACGCGCGGCTGTCGACCGTCACGCGCGACTACGTCTTCGACGTGGCGGGCGGCCAGGACGGCCAGCCCGTGCTGCTGTCCATCTACGGCGGCAAGATCACCACCTTCCGCCAACTGGCCCAGCACGCCATGGAGAAGCTGGCCCCCTACACCGGCAAGCCCGAGGCCTGGACCGCCAGCGCGCCCCTGCCCGGCTCGGACATGCCGGGCGCCGATCCGCAGGCCTACCTGCACGCGCTGCAGGAACGCTACCGCTGGCTGCCTGCCCCGCTGGCGCGGCGCTACGTCTACACCTACGGCACGCTGACCGAGCAGCTGCTGGCTGGCGCGCAAAGCATGGAAGACCTGGGCGAGGATTTCGGCGCCGGCCTGACGGAAGCCGAGGTGCGCTGGCTGACCCGGCACGAATGGGCGCGCACGGCCGAGGACATCCTGTGGCGCCGCACGCGGCTGGGGTTGCTGGCGCCGGCCGACGCCGCCGACAGGCTGGATGCCTGGCTGGCGCAGGCATCCACCGCCGACGCCTAGAACCGATAGGCCAGCCCGGCGCTCAGCGCCCGGCCGTTGCCCGGCAGAAAGATGGGCATGGCTGCCGTTGCCGTATTGCGGATGGCATAGCTGCTGGCGTAGGTCTTGTCCGTCAGGTTGTCGGCCTGGAGATAGGCGCTCCAGTGCGCGTCATGCTCATACGCCACCTTGAAGCCCAGCAAGGCGTACGCCTTCTGCTGAGTGCCCGCCGCGTTGTCGTGGTTGGTTTCGGTGTCGCTCATCAGCCAGCGCACGTTCGGCCCCATGCGCCAGCCACCAACGCGATACAGCAGTTCGGCGCTCAACAGATGGCGGGGCACGCCGGCGATGCGCTTGCCGGAAAACTCGCCTTCGCGGAAGCGGAAGTCGCTCAAGGTATAGGCGACGCGATAGTCCAGCAGGCCGCCCGGCGCGGGCAGCGAGCCATCCAGCCCCGCCTCGAGCCCCTGGTGACGCGTCCGGCCCCGATAGTTGTAGGTGCCGGCCGGCGTCCCGTTTTCGGTGCTGACCGACATCAGCTCGTCATCGACCTCGCTGCGATACACCGCCACGCTCCAGCGCAGGTCGCGCCCTGCCACGCTCAGCAGGCCGTCGCCGCCCAGTTCATAGGTGACGGCGCGCTGCATGTCCAGCTTGCTCATCGACGTACTGGCCGTGGCCGGGTTCATGGGCGCAGCCACGCCGCCATTGACGATCTCCCAGAACGTGGGCGCCTCGTGGCTGCGGCTGACGTTGGCAAACCAGCGCTGGCCGGCTGACGGTGCCCAGACGATACCGAGCTTGGGCGTGGCGTAGTTCCAGTCCTGGTCGAGCTTGGCGCCACTGCCGCGCTCCCTGGCGTCACGCACGGCCTGGCTGTACTTCACGCTGCTCACCAATGTCCATTGCGGCGCGAAATGCCAGTCCAGGCCGATCATGGCGCTGCGATTCTCTGCCTGCAGATCGTAGTTGCCGAAGCGCTGCAGACGACGGCCATTGGCCGGGCTGATCGCAACCAGATCACGGTCCAGGTCGCTGTGCTGCCAGTCCAGACCCACCCTGTAGTCCACGGCGCCCGTCTTGCCCGCGAGCATCCATTGCAGGCCGTAGGTATCGCCATCGGTCAGCGTCGCGACCTGGGGATTGGTGAAATCATCCTTGAGCTGCTGCCAGTACACCCCCACGGTCTGGTTCAGCGTCTCATCCCCCCAGTAGCTGCGATTGGCCAGGCGGAACTGGGTGGTGTCGCGATGGGGGTCACGGTTGTAGATGTTGTTTGCCAGATCCTGGGGGGTGTTTCCATCGCCCAGCACGCTGCGAGGATCCTCCTCCATGCGCGCCTTGGGCAGGGGCTGGGGAATCTCGAACTTGAGGTCCGTATACGACAGGTAACTGCGATTCTCGAAGGCGCCGCGCCGGAACCCCAGGTTGCCCTGGAAGCTGGTGCGTTCGGAAGCGGAATGGCGGCGGTAGCCATCGGACTTGTCGTAGCCCAGACTGACGCGGCCATCCATACGCTCGCCTTCGAAGCCCTTGGCCAGCGTGAGGGTCCGCGTGCCGAAGCTGCCCGTGCCCAATTTCACGAAATCCCCCTGGGTGCCGGTGAGCGACTGGAAATCCACTTCCCCGCCCAGCGTGCTGGCGCCCGGCGAGATCGCGTTCGCGCCACGGCGAACGCTGACCAGGCCGGCATTGCGCGGCTCCAGCAGGCTGATGACGAAGGAGCCGTCCGCCTCGGTGATGGGAAGGCCATCCTGCAGCAGCAGGATGCCCCGGCTCAGCGGATTGCTCTGGATGCCCGAGCCCCGGACATTCAGGCGCGGCTGATCCAGTCCGCCGAAGAACTCCTGCACCACGACGCCAGGCTGGTAGTCCAGTGCGTCACGCAGCGTCACCAGCCGGACCTCCTGCTGGGGCTGGATCAGGTTGGTGGCGCCAGGCACGGCTTGCAGCGCCGAACGGGCTTGCGCCACGGAGGGTGCCAGCGCACCGGACGCCTGGCCGGACACCACCACGGGGGAGAGCATGGACGTCTCGCGGGTCTCCTGTGCAAAGGCGGCTGGAACTGCCAGGGCGAGAACGGTAAGACTGGATGCCAGTTGGCGAGGGAGGAAGGTCGTCATCGAAATGTTTCCACAAAGGCGCAGCACGGGTTGCCGCGGAATGACCAGGAGGAAATGTCATGGCTGTTGGCCAGCCGCGATCAGCAGCGCGCGCAAGCGTTCAGCGTTCGCCGCATCGTCCTGGTCGATGAGCGGAATCGGCGTCACGCGCCCCCGCTCCACCAGGACGCAGCGTTCGACCATGCCGAGCAGCTCCCGCGGATCGTGGCTGATGCAGATCAGCGCGCTGCCCTGCTTGCGCACGGCGTCCAGGCAGGAGGCTGCCAATTGCCGGCGCAAGGCGGGATCCAGGGCGCTGAAGGGTTCGTCCAGCAGAAGCAGGTCCGGCGCCAGTGCCAGCGCACGCGCCAAGGCCACGCGTTGCGCCATGCCGCCCGACAGTTCGCCGGGCCAGGCTTGCGCAGCCGCATCCAGGCCCAGCAGCGCCAGCCAGCGGGCTGCGATCTCGCGTGCCTCGTGCGGCGAACGCCCCGCTGCGCGCAACGGCAGGATCACGTTGTCGAGCGCGCTGCGCCAGGGCAGCAGCCGAGGCTCCTGGAACATCAGCACCGGATGCCGGAAGGTGTTGCGCAGGCGGCCCGTGACAGGTTGCGCCAGGCCGGCGGCCAGCCTCAGCAAGGTGCTCTTGCCCGCGCCACTGGGGCCGATCACGCCCAGGCGCTCTCCGGGCTGCACGCGCAGTTGCACGTCCTGCAGCACGGTCTGTGCGCCGTAGCGCAAGGACAGCGATTGCATCTCAAGCATGGCTGGGCTCCATCCACCGCCCCACCCGGCGCTGCAAGGGCTGCAAGAAGACGAATTCCAGGAACGCCACGAAACCCAGGATCAGCAGCACCCAGGCGAACAGCTCAGCCGTGTCGAAGGTGCTGCGTGCATTGGCCAGCGCATAGCCCACGCCGTTTTCCGCGCCCAGCACTTCAGCCATGACCACCAGCCGCACGCCGCCACACGTGGCGATGAGCAGGGCGGCCAGCAAAGGCGCGCTCAAGGCTGGCAGGTAGAGATGACGCAGGCGCAGCCAGGGTCCGTAGCGGTAGACGTGCGTCATTTCCACCAGCTTGCGGTCCACATGCAGCATGCCCTTGACCGTATTGACGTACATGCCGGGCGCCATCATCAGCGTCGTCATGAACACCACCATGGACGAGCCCAAGCCGAACCAGAGCATCGCCAGCACGACCACCACGACGGGCGGCATCGCCATCAACAACCAGCGCAGGGGCTCGATCAAGCCCCGCAGGCGCGCACTGTGGCCCGCCAGGATGCCCAGCACGAAGCCGATGCAGGCCCCCGCGCACACGCCCACCGCGATGCGGCCCAGGCTTGCGCCGGCATTGGCCAGGAATTGCGGACTGCGCACCAGCGGGCCAATGGCGGATAGCGCTTCCCAGGGCGTCGCCATGAGCAGCGGCCCCAACTGGCGGGCCGTCACATGCCAGGCCAGCAGAAGCGCCAACAGGCCTGTCGCGCTCCAGACGCGCGATGTCCTGGCGGCAAAGGGCGCGAGTCCGTCGCGTGGCGGGATCGGGGGGGCGCTCATGCTGCGTAGAAATCCGCGGGAGGCAGGCCGCCGCCGATGGCTTGCGGAAACCGGCTGGCCAGCAGCCGGTACAAGGCCTCGATCTCGGGCCGGGCCGCCTGCGCGGCCCGGCAATCCAGTCGGGTGCCACGCACTGCCCTCTCGATGGCTGCCTGCGGCATCTGCGGCAGGTGCTCACGCACCAGCGCCGCGCAATCGGCGGGATGCTCGGCGCACCACTGCGCAGAGTGCGCATAGGCATCCGCCACGGCCCGCTGCAAGGCGGTGTCGGCGGCCACGCTGGGGGCAGCCATGACACCCGCCTGCGGCAGTGATGGCTGGGCCGGGAACGCCGAGCGCCATGCGGTTTCCAGGCTCTGGCCGCGGTACAGCCTGGGCACGCCGGCCTGGCCTTGCGACTGCTCGGCACGCCACAACAGCAGCGACGCCATGGGCTCCACCAGCAGCACCTGTTCGGCCTGGCCGTTCAACATCAATGCGATGGCATCCTGGCCGTCACGCGTGCGCCGCAGCCGCACTGGCGCCAGGCCACGCGCGGCATGCGTCTCCAGCAAGGTATCCAGCAGCACCGCAGGCAGGTCGCGCTGGAAAGGCACCAGCAGCTCACGGCCCGCCAGGTCCTCGAAGGACTGCACGGCCGGATCCGTGCCGACCAGCCACAGGATGCCCCACACCGAGATGTTGACCAGCCGCACTGGCATTCCCCGGTTGTGCAGCAATGCCGGCAAGGTGCTGGGCGTCGCGCTGAAGTCCACATCGCCGTTCACCAGCAGCGTGCGCAGTTGATCGGGGCTTTGCCAGAGACGGAAGCGCAAGCCTTCGACCATGCCCGAGAGCGCACCGGTGGCGGCCATGTGCATCAGCGGATAACTGACGACCGCGCCCGGCCCGGCCAGGGTCAACACGCGGTTGCGCGAGCCGACGGAGGCCCACGCCGTCTTCAGGCCTGGCAGCAAGACTGCACCGGCGGCTGCCGCGCAAAGACGGCGGCGGGAAAATGAATTGGGATCCATCATCACAAATGAGAATTGTTATATTTACGAATTGTGAATGGTTCCTACCTTTTCCCGGAATGACAAATGTCAATCAGCCCAGCCCGGACGCCGCCGTGTCCCTGCTGGCCAGGCATCCCCTCCTGCGCGGCCTGCCGCGGGACATCGCCACGGACCTGATGCGCGATGCCCTGCCTTTGCATGCCGAGGCGGGGCAGATCCTGTTCGGAGAGGGTGAGGAGGCCCGCCATTACCTGTTGATCGAAACCGGCGAGGCGGAGGTCATGCGCTACGGCTACAACGGCGATGAGCGTGTCTTCCGCGTCTTCGAACCGGGACAACTGATGGCCGAGGCAGCCATGTTCATGCCACATGGGAGATATCCCATGCAGGCGCGGGCCCGCACGGACCTGCAGGGCTGGCGCCTGGACCGCCAGCACCTGCACCAGGCCTGCCGGCGCTGGCCGGATCTGGCATTGAAGCTGCTGGCCGGACTCAGCCAGGGGCTCTACGACCAGGTCAACAAGGTGGACTGGATGACATCCAGCTCGGCCCCCGAAAGGCTGGCCAATTACCTGATGGACCTGCAGAAGCGGCAGGGCGATATGCTGACGCTGCCGTTGAACCAGCGCCAGCTGGCTGCCCACCTGGGCATCCGGGCCGAGACACTGAGCCGGCTGCTGAACGACTGGCAATCGCAAGGCACGCTGCGCGGCAAGCGGCGTGAATGGATCCTGCTGGACCGGGACGTGCTGGCCAGGCTGGCGACGACCGCGCGCCGCCCATTCTGAGCGCACCATCCCGCGGAAATTGATAAATGTCATGGGAGCTTGCGGGCCGGCGCCGGGACAATGAAAGTCTCTCCGCCCTGGCGCCTGCCGACCATGCAACCCGACCACTCCGACGCCCCCTGCACCGAAGACGATGTCCGCGAACTGGTGCATCGCTTCTATGCGCGCGTCCGTGAAGACGCCACGCTGGGACCGATCTTCGAGGCGCGCGTCACCGACTGGGATACGCACCTGAGCAGCCTGTGCGACTTCTGGTCGGCCCTGCTGCTGGGCACGCGCCGCTTCCAGGGCGCGCCGATACCCGCGCACGCACGCATTCCCGATCTTTCCTGGCCCCTGTTCCAGCGCTGGCTGGCCCTGTTCCATGAAGTCACGGCGACATTGGACCGCCCTGCCCTGCAGGCCCAGGCCGATGCCATGGCGCAGCGCATTGCAGCCAAGCTATGGCAGGTGTGGCAAGACCGTAACGTCCTGCCCAGCCTGCCCGACACCCTGCCGGACGGGCTGAAGGCCTATCGGGACAGTCCGGTGTTCACGCCCGACAACCTGCCCCCCGCGCTACAGGCCGCGCACAGCACCAAGGCTGGCACCTGGGGGGTGCTGACCGTGCACACCGGCATCCTGCGCTATACGCTGGATGATCCGCCCCACACGGCGGTGGTGCTCAGCGCGGGCCAACGCATCGTGATCCAGCCCCAGCAGCGCCACCATGTTGCCTTCGAGCTGCCCGGCAGTTTCCAGATCACGTTCTACCGGGAGGCTGAACCGGCCGCGGAATAGCCCCGCCAACGGGTCGAATTTGCTGCGTCGCAAAAAACCTGCTCAGATAGTGCGGACGCCTGTGGCCTGTCACGGACGATTTGCTGCACTGAACCTTGCGGTGCACGGGCGTCAGGACAAAAATGACCGATATATGACGTGTCACCATTTTCCTGGTCCCGCTCGCTAGAATGGCGGCCTTCGCATCACTGGCCCAGCGCCCCATCATGTCCGAACAAGAGCTCAAGCTACACGTCCCCGCCCCCGCCCGAGCCGGCATCGAACGCGAGATCGCCCGGGGGACCGCCACCCGGGTCCGACTGCACGCGCTCTATTTCGACACCCCCGATCGTGAACTGGCGCGTGCCCGCGTGGCGATCCGCCTGCGCAAGGAAGGCCGGCAGTGGGTGCAGACGCTGAAGACGCCTGGCGACCACGCCCTGTCGCGCATCGAACTGAACCACGAACGCCCCGGCCCGGTGCTGGACCTGTCGGTATATGCCGACACGCCCGTGGCCGCCGTGCTGGCCAGCCTGCAAGGCGAGTTGGCGGTGCGCTACGAAACGGACATCAGCCGCCTGCTGCGCCGCGTGCGCACGCGCCACGGCACCGTTGAAATCGCCTATGACACCGGCTGGCTGCGTGCCGGCGACCTGGCGCTGCCGGTCTCCGAAGTCGAGTTCGAGCTGGTCTCGGGCAAGCTGGACGCCGTCTTCGACCTGGGCCGCCGCTGGCAGCACAAGTTCGGCCTGGTGCTGGACCTGCGCAGCAAGTCGCATCGTGGCGATGCGCTGGCCAACACGGCCCAGACGCTCGGCGCCATCGACCCGGAAGCTTCCGGCGCCACCAAGCAGCGCGCCAAGGAAATCGCCCGCTACTGGGCCCCGCAAGGCGCCGGCGCCTCGCCGCTGCACGCCGACATGGACGCCAGCCAGGCGCTGCGCGCCGTGACCTATGAGTGCCTGGAACAGGTCGTGGCCAACGCTGTGCCGCTGGCCGAAGTCGATACCGCCGGCGTCTACTGTGCCGGCGGCGCCGAACACGTGCACCAGTTGCGCGTGGGCATGCGCCGCATGCGCTCGGCCTGGAAGCTGTTCCAGGGCTGGACGCCCGGGCCCTCGGAAGCCCTGGTGCAGCAGGCGCGCGCACTCTTCGCGTCTTTCGGCGAAAGCCGCGATGCCGACGTGCTGCAGGACACGGTGCTGCCCACCCTGGAACGCGCCGGCATGCCCGCGCTGAAACTGCCGCCCTCGGAAAGCACGGTCGACGCAGGCGCGCTGGCCGCCAGCCGTGATTTCCAGGGCTGGGTGCTGGACATGCTGGCCTGGACGCTGGGCCTGGGCCACGATGCCCAGCCCGCCGTCGCCACGTCGGCCACCGCCAACGACAACGCCGCGCCCGGCACGGTCAGCGCCCAGGTCGAGATCATCCCCCTGAGCGCCCCGCCCGTGCCCACGCTGACCGAACTGCTGACCGGCCGCCTGCGCAAGTGGCACCGCCGCCTGGTCAGCGAAGGCGAACGCTTCCTGTCGCTGGAAGCCGAGCCGCGCCACGAACTGCGCAAGCGCGGCAAGCGCCTGCGCTACGGCCTGGCCTTCGCCGAGCCGCTGCTGAATGCGCAGCGCCTGCGCCCGTACCGCAAGCAGTTGTCGGAAGTGCAGGACATCCTGGGCGAGATGAACGACCTGTATGTCGCGCAGGAACACTTCGAAGTGCTGAGCGCCGGCCACACCCAGGCCTGGTTCGCGCGCGGCTGGATCGTGGCGCGCCTGGACACGCTGGGCGTGCAGGCGCAGTCCTCGTTCCACACGCTGGGCGAGATCAAGCCGTTCTGGAAGTAGGCAGGCGGTTCACCCACGGGCAATGACAAAGGCGGCCTCGGCCGCCTTTGTCATTGATGCTGCTGCCGGCTCAGTCGCCCAGCAGCGCCGCCGCGAAGTCCGCGGCCACGAAGGGCTGCAGGTCTTGCAGGCCCTCGCCCACGCCGATCCAGTAGACCGGGATGGGCCGCACGCCCTGGCTGCCCGCGGCCACCGCGGCCAGCGTGCCCCCCTTGGCGGTGCCGTCCAGCTTGGTGACCACCAGGCCGGTCAGGTTGATGGCGGCGTCGAAGGCACGGATCTGGGCCAGCGCGTTCTGGCCGGTGTTGCCGTCCAGCACCAGCAGGACCTCGTGCGGCGCGTCGGCGTCGGCCTTGCCGACGACGCGGCGCACCTTACGCAGCTCTTCCATCAGGTGCAGTTGCGTCGGCAGGCGGCCGGCGGTGTCGATCATGACCACGCCGGCGCCACGGGCACGGCCGGCATTGACGGCGTCGAAGGCCACGGCGGCCGGATCGCCGCCTTCCTGCGAAATGACGGTGACGTTGTTGCGCGAGCCCCATTCGATGAGCTGTTCACGCGCCGCGGCGCGGAAGGTGTCGCCCGCGGCCAGCAGCACGCTGGCGCCGCGCGCCTGGAAGGCGTGGGCCAGCTTGCCGATGGAGGTGGTCTTGCCCGCGCCGTTGACGCCGGCGATCATGACCACCAGCGGCTGGGCGCGCGACAGGTCGAACGCACGCTCGAGCGGCCTCAGGTGTTCGGTCAACAGTTCGCGCAGGGCCGTCTTGACCTGGGCGGCGTCCTCGATGCGCTCCTTGCGCACGCGGGCACGCAGGCCGTCCAGCAGGCTGGCGGTGGCTTCGACGCCCGCATCGGCCATAATGAGCGCCGTTTCCAGTTCCTCGAACAGGTTTTCGTCGACCTTGACGCCCACGAACAGGCCGCCCAGGCTCTTGCCTGTCCGGGACAGGCCGGAACGCAGGCGGCTGAGCCAGGAGGATTTCTCGGGCTTGGCGGGTGCGGTCTCGGCTTCGGCCACCGGCGCAGGCGGGACGACGGCGACAGGCGCCGGGGTCTCGATCTCGGGTTCAGGCTCGGGTTCCGGTTCCGGTTTCGGTTCCGGCGCTGGCGGCGCCTCGGGCGTCACGGCCTCGACAGGCGGTGCCGGCTGCGGCACCGATGGCGTGGCCGGCACGAGTTCATCTCGCTCGGGCGCATCGGCGGCAGGCGTGGCAGGCGTTTCGACAGGCGGCGCATGGCGCGCGGCGTCGTCCTCGCGGGTCTCGGGCTGGGCCGGAACCGGCGGCTTTTTCTTGAAGAAATTAAACATGGCCAAGCAGTATATTCGCATCGTGGGGGGGAACTACCGGCGCACGCCCATCGCGGTGGTCGACGCCCCGGGCCTGCGGCCCACCCCCGACCGGGTCCGCGAGACCCTCTACAACTGGCTCCACCACTTCTGGCAAGGCCGATTCGAGGACAAGCACGTCCTGGACCTGTTCGCCGGCAGCGGCGCGCTGGGCCTGGAGGCCGCCTCGCGCGGCGCGGCCCTGGTGCAGATGGTGGAACGCGATCCCGCCGCCGTCGCGGCCTTGCGGGCGCTGCGCAACAAGCTGGACGCCACGATGGTACGCATCCACCAAGGCGATGCCATGACGGTGGTGCATCGGCAAAGCCCCGCCCGCTACGACCTGATCCTGCTGGACCCGCCTTTCGGCCAGGGCTGGCTGGAGCGCCTTTGGCCCCTGCTGCCCAATGTGCTGAAGGAGGGCGCCCTGGTCTATGTGGAATCGGAAACACCCGTCGCCGCGCCCCAGGGGTACGCGCCGCTGCGCCAAGACAGGGCAGGCGCGGTGCACTATCATCTGCTTCAGTTTGCTGCGACGCAAAATTAGATCAATAATCCGCCTTTTCCGCCCAGATTCCCTGTTTGGAGTCCACGCACAATGATCACCGCTGTCTATCCTGGCACTTTCGACCCGCTGACCCGCGGCCATGAGGACCTGGTTCGCCGGGCCGCCGGCCTGTTCGACAAGGTCGTCGTGGGCGTGGCCGACAGCCGCAACAAGAAGCCTTTCTTCTCGCTGCAGGAACGCCTGGAAATCGCCGAGGAAGTGCTCGGCCACTACCCCAACGTCATCGTGCGCAGCTTCGCCGGCCTGCTGAAGGACTTCGTGCGCGAGCAGGACGGCCGCGTCATCGTCCGCGGCCTGCGCGCCGTGTCGGACTTCGAATACGAATTCCAGATGGCCGGCATGAACCGCCACCTGCTGCCGGAAGTCGAGACGCTCTTCATGACGCCCTCGGACCAGTACCAGTTCATCTCGGGCACCATCGTGCGCGAGATCGCCGTGCTGGGCGGCGACGTCAGCAAGTTCGTATTCCCGTCGGTGGAGCGCTGGCTGCAGGTCAAGGCCAAGGAAAAGCGCGAGCAATCCTGGCCTCAGGCCCAGTAAGCCCGCCATGGCCCTGCGCATTACCGAAGAGTGCATCAACTGCGACGTCTGCGAGCCGCAGTGCCCCAATGACGCCATTTACATGGGCGAGGAGATCTACGAGATCAACCCCGACGCCTGTACCGAATGCATGGGGCACCATGACGAGCCGCAGTGCAAGGTGGTGTGCCCGGTGGAATGCATCGAGATCCACCCGCAATGGCGGGAAGGGCAGGACGCCCTGATGGCGAAGTACCGCCGCTTGACCGGCACCTGAACTGGCGCCTGGGCGGTATCAGCCCGCCGGCCAGGCCACGGGCGCCGCGTCGGGATGCAGCTTGACCAGCCTGCACGGCTGGCCCGCCACGTTCGAGAACCACGCGGCGGCCAGGTCGCCCTCGTCCACCACATCCACGTCCTGATCGGCCACCCGGGCCACGCGGCGCACGCTGTCGTCATCCTCGATGACGTCCAGCGGGATGTCCAGGCGCAACATGCCTGGGGCACGCAGCACCAGATACCCCAGCTTCATCGACGGCGTGACGCCTGACAGCGCGGGCGCGGCCTGCGCCGTGAGCCATGTGCCGGACGCGTCGACGACCAGCCAGCGGCGGTCGTAGGCCGCATCGGCGGCCGCGACCGGACCACAGGCGGCCACGGGTTGGAGGGAAGCAGACGTCATGGCGGGGGATCCTGTGTTGTCGTTCTTCCGCCTGCCGCCGCTCAACGGCCCAGCAAGCCCTTCAGCGCGTTGCCCAGGCTCTTGACCGTTTCCTGCTCGACCAGGCCGCCCTCGCCCGTGCCTTGCGGCTCGGTCGGCTTCACGGGCAGCTTGGAGGTGTGGCGTTCGATTTCCTCGGCCAGCTTGTCTTCCAGCGACCGGCGCAGCGCTTCGCTGCCCGCGCCACGCCATTGCAGGCTGTAGACAGGCTTGTCCATCGGTCCGGCGATCTGCAGCGGGATGGTGACGTTGCGCAGCGCGGCCAGCGCCTTGCCATCCTGCCCCGTGGACGTGTTGACCACGCGCACGTTCAGCACCAGGTTGACGAGGGAATCGACCAGGTTCAGTTCCGCGGGCTTGCCCTGGCTGACGCGCAGCAGCGGCGCGGCCATTTCCAGGCGGCGCACGGTGGCGATGCCCTTGGCCAGCGCCAGGTCGGCTTCCAGCGACGAGAAATCGGTCTGGCGCGGGCCGCTGATGTCGCCCTCGTCACGCGAGCCCGAGGCCGCGGCGCGGGCTTCGCGCAGCAGCGCGGCAATGTTGATGCCCTTGATCGCGCCGTCGCGCAGGCGCAGTTGCGCCGTGCCGCCCAGCGTACGGCGCCATTCGTCGCTGTTCACGCCCGAGGCGCGCAGGTCCAGCGTCAGGCCGCCCTTGCCGCTCAGGTGGCTCTGGCCGCGCACGTCGGTCAGGATCGGATCGATGGCGATGTCCGACAGCGACAGCTTGGCGCCCAGCTGGTTGCCGTTGGCGTCGGCGCTCAGTTGGCCAGCCAGCTTGCCTTCATAGAGCTGCGCGGCGATCTCGGAGATGTCCAGCTTGCCCTGGGCAATCTTGATCTTGGCGCCGAAGTCGCTGGCCTTCAGGTTGCGCACCACCAGCTCGCCCACCTTGATGCTGCCATCGGCGGTCACGCCGTTCAGCACCGAGAAATCCACCGGTTTGGGCTGGGGCGCCGGGGCAGGCGCGGGCGGCGGCGTGCCCGAGCCATCGCCACCGCCCGTTGCGGGCTGGGGCTTGACCGGCAGGCGGGCGGGCGCCAGCTTGTCGAGATCCAGGGTGTCGACGGCCAGGCCGAACTTCACCAGCGGATCGGCCAGGCGCGTGACGTCGGCCGAAAGATCGAACTTGCCGCCTTCCAGCACGGCATTCAGGCGCGCGCGGGCCTGGTCCTTGGACAGGTCGGCGGACAGGCTGCCGATCACCGGGATCTGCAGCGCGCCATTGGGCAGCCCGGGATCGGTGATGCGCACCTCGCCCTTCAGGGCGGAAAGCGCGAACATGCGCTGCAGCAGGCTCAGCGACAGCGGCGACACGACATTGCCCTGGATGAGGCGCTGGCCTTGCTTGACGTTGACGTCCAGCTTGGCTTCCTTGATGTCCAGCGCCTGGGCCGTGCCCGACAGGCCGGTCAGCCCCAGGCCGACGTTCATGGCTTCCTCGCCGTCCACGCGCAGCCTGCCGGTCAGCGCCTGGCCGGAAGCCTTGGTGGACTGGATATTGAGGGCGGGCGCGTCCACGGCGAATTCGAAGGGGTTCTCGCCCCAGCGGCCGGTGGCGCGGGTCACGAGCTTCTCGATCTGCAGGTGCAGGCGGCCCGGGTGCGCCGACAGGCGCGGCACGGTCATCGTGGCTTCCACGCCGGTAAGCGGCTTGGCGGCCTTGTCGGCCGGCTTCATGTCGCCGGCGAACACCACTTCCAGGCCCGACACGTCCAGGGCGCTGAGCCCGGCGTCGAAAGCCAGGTTGCCGCGCGCGGTCAGCGCGTTGGCGGTCACATCGCCCAGGCGGCCGTCCATGCGCATGTCCAGGCGCTGCACGCCGTATTTCATGGCGGCCGGATCGAGCTTGAGCAGGCCCTGGGCGGTCAGCCCGGCGTCCACGCGCGGGTTGCCGCCCTCGATGCGGGCGGACAGGGAGACGTCGAAAGCCTGGTCGAAGGTGACGCGGCCGGTGGCGACGTTCAGGTTGGCGATGCGCACCGCCATGCCGCTTTGCGCGTCCTGCAGCTGGATATCGCCTTCCTTCAGGTCCAGGCCGGCGATGTCGATCTGCATCTCGGTGCGGCGGATGGCCTGCGACACCTCGTTGACGGCAGCGGCGCCCGCTTCGGCGCCCAGGGCCGTGGCGCCAGCCGCAGCCTGCGCAGGCGTGAGATTGCTGGTGTCGGTGGCTGCGGCGGGCGCGGGCGTCTCGGGCTCGGCGTCCCGCTCGGGCAGCACCAGCGCGCCGTCGCCCCGATTGACCAGGTTGCTGAAGTTGAATTCGCCGTCCTTGCCGCGCACGACGCGCGCCTTGAAACCATTGATGGTCACGTGGTCGACCACCAGCTGGTTGAACAGCAGCGGCCAGACGGCCACCGCCACGCGGGCGCTTTCGATGGAGGCGAACTGTTCGGTGCTGCCGGCTTCGGACAGCGAGACGTCCTGCACCGACAGGCCGATGCGGGGGAACAGGGACAACTCGATGGGACCTTCGATCGACAGGCTGCGGTCATAGCGCGCCTGGATCATTTCCTCGAGCTTGTACTTGTAGGCGTTCGGATCAAACGTGAGCAAAAAGATGGCCACGCCCACGACGACCACGAGGGCCAGCACAACCAGGCCAATCAGTATGCGTTTGATCCAATATTTCATTGCGGCCTCGAAGACCTCCAAGTCAGGCAAGAATGCGGGGCCCGCGCCCCTGCCCAGCTGGCAACAGGGCGAACGTTGAATGCTAACCCAAGACAGGCGCCCTTGCCGCCGCAGCGGGCGTGCCGGGCCTCGGCCGCGCGGGCGGGCCACGGGCGCGCGGGCGGTTGGACTGCGCAGCGGAGGGGGAGTTCACGGGCAGGCCAGGAAGGCGTGCCAAAAAGAGTGATAATGCGCCGCCTTCGGAGAGCGGGTCGCCGGGCGCGAATAAATTTGAAATATTAAATTTCATTCAGACTTGTTTCGCGGCCAACCAGACGAAACAGGAATACCTATTGCTGCCCGTGCTCCCACGATAACCGGTTTCGTGAGGATCAATACGGCAGCCCGTAATAATGTTTTGCAAGAAGCTGCGCCATCCTCATATTGGAGTGCGCGATCTCACTACCGACCTTGAGTAATCCTTTGCAAGAATCAATGCCGACGGAGGATACGGCCCGCCGAAACTCGCGCAAATAAGTAACTGCGCTTTCTAGCCGGACCAGTATTTACGTGAGGCATTATGAAAAACGGCGGCAATTCAACTTCACTTCTGACACCAGCGGCATTGTCTGCTTTCAATGACAGCCCTTTAATCACCACCAGCAGAAGCCAGAGGTTCGGGGGCGACGCACTTGCCGGGTCGCCCACCATGATTCACTCCTCTCGCAGGGAGCAGGTCCTTATCTGCCTGCTGGGCCGCATGAACCTGATGACAGGCACGCGCGGCGAGAGCTTCCTGAAGCAGGCGCAGTTGCTGGCCGCGGCAAGCGCCGCCCAGGACAACTGGCATATGATCCACGTGGGTGACCGGGTCACGCTCTACAGTCCCGAGAACGACCTGGCCGAAGTCATGGCCGAATCGAGGCGCTTCCTGATGTTGCCCGGGTCCGGCCCAGATCATGCGCCGCAAGGCAGCCGGACGCTTTTCGGTGTCCTGTCGGATCATTACTGCCGGCAGATCGGGCTGGGCACGCTGACCCGCCGCATCACCTCCGGCCACTCCCCGGCCGGCTGCGCCCAACGGCTGGCGCAACATCTGGTCGACTGGGCCAAGGACACCATGCTGGGCACGCCCAGCATCTCCGAGATCGACGCATCGATAGAGAAAGCCATCGAATTCGACGTGTACGATCTGCTGGAGCACACCCGCAGCTTCGTGTCAGCGCACAACGACGCCCCACCGCTGCCAGGGGCGCGCGAATTGGCTTTCGGCGCCCCCAATCTGGTGCTCCCCCAGATGCTCGCGTGGCTGAAGAAGCACTATAGCGAGCCCGATCTCACCGCCAGCCGGATGGCCGAGGAATTCCGCATTTCGGTCCGGCAGGTGCACAAGCTCTTCGAATTGCGCCCGGACGGGCAGACGTTCCTGCAGACGCTCAAATCCATCCGCATGAGCCAGGCCCAGGCCTTCCTGGAGAACCCGGACTTCTGGCACCTCTCCATCGCCGACGTGGCCGAGCGTTGCGGCTTTTCCAATTCGGTTTACTTCGGTCGCGTGTTCAGGGAGGAATTCGGCCTGGCGCCGGGTGCCTACAGGCGCCAGAAGAAAGAGGCGTTCTATCGCACGTGCGCCTTCCTGGCGGCGTCCCACACCCATGGATCCAGCGACGTCTCGGACAACGCCGCCTGATCCGCCTTCCCCCAAACTGCCGGCCGCGCATCGAGATAATGCGCGGCCTTTTTTTTGCATTATTCGCGCAGACCACAGGAATATTGCGCCGCGCGCCAAAAATATTTTGAAAAATGCACGATTTACTCGTTGGCGTGCTTTTTTTCATTACCTTGTTGCGCGGCGACAGGGCAACATCAAGGCCGGTGACAGGCAGTAACGCTTATTACCGAGCGCGCACTTCCTGTTTCTGTTCGAGCGGGATTATCTATCCGCCCCGGATGCCTTGGTGTCCATTCAGCTTTCCATATGGGAGAAAGAGAATGATCAAGCATGCCCCCTCCTGACCGGCAGCCGCCCGGCGCCTGACCGCCCCCCCTCCTTTTTACGCGTGACACGCAAGCGCCTTTTTGCATCGCAAGAAGGGGCAGGGGCTATTTTTTTCTGAAAAACGCACCAAGGAATCCAACATGGCTCTCATCAATCTCAACCTGCTCGGCGACCAGACCACCCGCGTCCCGCAGGATCAGCCCGTCGCCAACGGCGATACCCTGTCACTGAACCTGAGCGGCTCCAATACCCTGATCATCGACGGCGTCGACGTCGACCTGTCGGGCGCCATCAGCGCCGCGGTGGGCGGCGACACCATCATCGAGGCGACCAACGGCGCCAACGTCAACGTCACGTCCTTCGCCGGCGTGGGCGCGGGCAACAGCCTGACCTACCGCATCGGCGAGAACGCCTCGCTTGGCTACGGCGGCGGCACGCTGAACGTGGGCCTGCTGAACAACACCAGCATCGAATTCGCGTCGGGCGGAACAGGCACGCTCAGCTTCGTGGCCCCCACGGCGAACCTGGACCTCAGCGCCCGCCCCACCATCACCGGACTGACGGCGGGCGACAAGCTCAACGTGTCGCAAGGCAACCTGATCGGCGATCCCACGCCCGCTTCCAGCATCAGCTACGAGAACGGCGTCCTGACGGTCTATCGTTCAGGCCTGCTCGGCGTGCAGACCCCCATCGCCAGCTTCAACGCGCCGGACCTGCCCACCGACGGCAGCTTCTCGCTGGACGCCGACGGCAACGTGGTCTATGCATGCTTCCTGCGCGGCACCCTGATCGCCACTCCCGATGGCGAAACCGCGGTCGAGGACCTGCGCGAAGGCGACCGTGTGCGCACCGCGTCGGGCGGCGTCGCCACCGTCAAGTGGGTGGGCTATCGCAAGCTGCACCGCAACCGCATCCCGGCCAAGGACGCCTTGCGCGCCTATCCGGTGCGCATCGCCAAGGACGCGCTGGCCGACGGACGGCCGGTACGCGACCTGACGGTGTCGCCGGGCCACCACTTGTATTTCGACGGCCGCCTGGTCCCCGCCATGGCGCTCATCAACGGCCTGACCATCGTGCAGGACCGCGAACGGGTGTCGTTCGAATATTTCCACGTCGAGCTCGACCGCTTCGACATCCTGCTGGCCGACGGCGTGCCGGCGGAGTCGTACGTGGACACCGGCAACCGCCAGATGTTCCAGAACGCGGACACCGTGGCGCTGCGCCCCGACTTCGGACCGGCAGCCGGCCGCCCGCAGATCGAGGGCCTGACCATCGAACGTAGCGGCCGTTACGTCGAAACCCTGCGCAACCAGTTGCTGGTGCGCGCACAGATGCTGACCGGCGTGCGGCGCGTGGCCGAACCCGACCTGCGCCTGGAGATCGCCGGTCAGCGCATCGTACCCTCGCGCGTCGACCCGGCGAGCGGCCTGTACGCCTTCGACATCCCGGCCACGGCCGCGGGGCAGGACGTCTACCTGGTGTCCCGCTCGGCGATCGTGCGCGAGACCAGCGTCCATGTGCGCATGGACCGCCGCAGGGTGGGCGTGGGCCTGGCCAGCCTGGCCTTGCTGCGTGGCGAGCAACGCCAGCCCATCGACCTCATGGATCCGCGCCTGCAGGGGTTCAACGATCCGCAGGACGCGCACGGCACGCCCATGCGCTGGACCATGGGCCGCAGCCTGATCCCGGCGGCGCTGCTGGCGGGCGAAGGCGCCGCCACGCTGGAGTTGCGTGTGCTGCGCACCTACTCGTACTGGGAGACGGCCGACGACGCGACGGTCCTGGCCGCATGACGGCCTGAGCGGCACGCGGCCAAGCGCCGTTCAAGCGCCGGCCTGCCTTATCGAGGCCGGCGCTTCCTCCCGCTCCGCCGAAACGTGTTCGGCCCAGCGCGCCACTTCGGCGGCGCGCTGGCGCCAGGTGAACGCGGCGGTCACCTCCGCGCGCGCGCGTTCGCCCAGGCTGCGCCGCAGGGCGCCATCGACGGCCAGCCGCCGCAGCGCGTCGGCCAGCGCGTGGGCATCCCCTTTCTCGAAGACCAACCCGGTTGCGCCATCGTCCACGATGTCCCGCAAGGCCTGCACGGAAGACACCAGCACGGCCTTGCCCATGGCCATGGCTTCCATCGGCTTGATGGGCGAAACCAGCTCGCAGACCTCCAGCGGCAGGCGCGGGAACGGCGCGATGTCGACCAGCGAGTAATAACGCGCCACGGCCTCGGCGGGCACGCGGCCGGCGAATATCACGTGCGCGGACAGGCCCAGGCGGATCACCTGCTGCGCCAGCTCCGCGCGCTGGCGCCCGTCGCCCACCACGATGAGGCCGAGGTCCAGCCCTTCGTCCAGCAGCTCGCGCAAGACAGCCAGCAGCGGGCCCAGCCCCTCGTAATGTTCCAGCGACCCCACGAAACCCAGCATCACGCGCTCGGCAGGCACCCCAAGCGCTTGCGCCAGCGCCTCGTCGCGCCCCTGCGCGGGAAAACGCTCGGCATCCACGGCATTGGGCACCAAGCCCACCTTGCGCGGATCGACGCCGCCCTCGCAAAGCACCTGGCGCAGGCCCGTCGTGAGCGTCAGCACGGCATCGGCATGCGTGGCCACCAGCATCTCCAGCGACCGCTGCAGCCGGAAGCGCTCGGACTGGAGCAGGCTGGGGTGGCGCGCGGCGGCGGTCAGCTCCCAGAACCCGCGCACTTCATAGATGAAGGCACAGCCCAGCCGGCGCGCCGCCAGCAGCGCCGGCAGCGCGTTGACGTGATTCGAGGCCGCCACCACCACGTCGATGTCGCGCGCGGCGGCGTATTGCTCCAGCGCCGTGCTCGCATGCCCCATGTAGTCGCTGAGCGCTTCGCCGTGCCCCACTTCGCAGGGGATGCGATCGTAGGCAAGCCCGTCGACGCGCACCACGCGCTCCGGCGTGAGGGGTCCCAGCGCGTCGCGCCGGTCCCACGGATAACCCGGCCGGGTGACCACGGACACCTCCAGGTCGTCGCGCTGCCCCAGGGCGCGGGCCAGCGCGTGCGACCGGATGGCGTAGCCGGAGGTGTGCGTGGGCGTGAGCGCGCTGACCACATAGAGCACGCGCAACGGTCCCGGCCGCCGCGGCGGCGGGCAAGCGCGCCCCGGGATGGGGGGCAGTTGCGCCAGCAGCCTGGCATTGTCGCGGACCACCGACCAGGTACGGATCTCGTTGGCCCGCAACACGCTGGCGGCGATGTCGGGGCGCGCCAGCAGCGCGGCCGCGGCAGTGACGTTGCCGCTTTTGTGGTGGGCGAACGCCAACCACTTGCCCACTTGCGGCGTGGGATTCAGGCGGTAGGCGTGCTCGCCGAAACGCAAGGCCGCGCCGGGGTCGTAATCGATCAGTATCCGGGCGGTCTCGTGGGCGGTGAGCGCGGCCAGCGCCGGCGTGCCCTGGCGGGCGCCGATATGGGCAAGCGCACGCTCGACGGTCAGGGACGGCCATGCCGCGGCGATCTCCCAGGCCAACTGCTGAGCGCCACCCGACCGCCCGCCGCCCAGCCGGGCCACTCGGCGGCTGCGCGCCTCCCGGTGGATGGCCAACAGGCGTCCCGGCAAACGCCACAGGCCGGAAAGGGAATGGGTGGCGTCGAGGATGGCGTTGCCGATCTGGTACGAAATCGTGCGGTGCAACCATTCCGACTCGATCTGTAGGAACTGTTCCCGCCGGGCCAGCAAGGCATCGTCCCCGGCGCCAGCGGCGGGCAGGGAGGCCTGGACGGACGCGGGTTTTACGCCTTGATTCAAACTGTGGGACGTAACTGCGGAATCATGCGCATTTTTTGCGATTATTTTTCGCATTTTTATCAGTAACGTCCGCCAAAAAAGAAAGAAACTGTATATCCGCGCAAAAAGAAGAACCCGCCATGGAGAGAATTCATATTAAAAAAATGCACGAAACATGCGCAATAAGCGCAGAAGAAATTTTGTCATTTTCAATTATCTACCAACCCAAAAACTGTCCTGCTAACATCGTCCCTCCGCATCGCCCGCACACCGGCCGAATGTTTTCCAGATAACCCCGGATTACCCCCGGAATGCAGGCTTCGATCGCATGACGATTCCGCAAAGTTTATTTTCCAGACTGTCAGCCTGCATATTGTTATTGGTTTTGGGAGCGCCTGCGGCGGCCCAGAGTTACGAGCAGTATCAGGCGCGCCAGGCCGCGCAGGCAGCCCAGTCGTCCGCGCAGGACACCGCCAGCCAGGGCCAAGGCCAAGGGCAGGCAAACGCCCCGGGATTCGTCCGGGATACCTTCAAGTCGATGACCGGCACCTCGCTGGAGGACGTCGCCAACCGCGCGGCGGGCATCTCGGGGGGGCCGCAGCCCAATCCGCAGCCCATGCAGCTGCCCGCGGCCCAAGGCGCGCCGGCATCGCTGTATCCGCCCAGCCGGATGTTCGGCGCCCAGCTCTTCAACGGCCACTTCGCCATGCTCAACGGCTCGGGCTTCAACCCCGACTACCGCCTGGCGATCGGCGACAAGGTATTGCTGCGCATCTGGGGCGGGGTCAACTTCACCGATACCCTGGTGATCGACAGCCATGGCAACCTCTTCATTCCCGAGGTCGGCCCCGTGCAGGTGGCGGGCCTGCGCAACGGCGACCTGAACCAGGCGATCCGCGGCGCGGTCTCCTCGACCTTCCGGGCCGGCGCCAACAACATCTATGCCACGCTGGACCTGGCCCAGCCCGTGAAGGTGTTCGTGACGGGCTACGTGCGCAACCCCGGCCTGTACCAGGGGCTCGCCTCGGACTCCGTGCTGTCCTACCTGGATCGTGCCGGCGGCATCGACGCGGAACGCGGCAGCTACACGGTCGTCAACGTGATGCGCAACGGCAAGGTGCGCAAGACCTTCAACCTGTACGATTTCCTGCTCAGCGGCCAACTCGACCTGGTGCAGTTCTCCGACGGTGACGTCATCATGGTGCAACCCCGGGCGCACGTCTTCAGCGCCGACGGCGCGGTGCTGAACCAGAACGATTTCGAGTTCCCCACGCCCACCGTATCGCTGGCCGAGGCGCTGCGCATGGCCCGTCCGACGCCGGGCGCCACCCACGTGAGCGTGCAGCGCCGCCAGGGGCTGGAGCGCCGCACGGAGTACTTCCCGATCGGCCAGGCTGCCGAGGTGACGCTCGAAGACGGCGACACCTTCACCGTCACCGCCGACCGCTACCCTGGCACCATCCAGATCCGCGTCAGCGGCGCGCACTCCGGCCAGCATGCGATGGTGCTGCCCTACGGCGCGCAACTGCGCGACGTGCTGCCCATGATCCAGGCCAATCCGCTGTCGGTGATGGATGCGATCCAGCTGTTCCGCAAGTCGACCAAGGAACAGCAGAAGCGGATGCTGGAAGTCTCGCTGAACAAGCTCGAGGAAAGCGTGCTCACCGCCCGCTCGGCCACCAGCGAGGAAGCCTCGCTGCGCCGCGGCGAGGCGGAGCTGACCTTGAATTTCGTGGAGAAGGCCCGCCAGATCGAGCCGCTGGGGCAGGTGGTCCTGAACGGCAAGGAGATCGGCGACACCATCCTGGAAGACGGTGACGAACTGGTCATTCCCGAGCGCACCTCGCTGGTGGCGGTCAATGGCGGCGTGCTGTTCCCGAACGCCTTCAGCTGGCAACGCGGCCTGGACGCCGACGACTACGTGCAGATGGCGGGCGGCTTCACGCAATCGCCCAAGACCTCCAAGGTCATCGTGGTGCGCCAGAACGGCGAGGCCGTCAATGCCGAGCGGGCCGGGGCCATCCGTTCAGGCGACCAATTGGTGGTGCTGCCGCAAATCGAAACCAAGAGCCTGGAGATCACCCGCGCGCTGTCGACGATCGTGTACCAGATCGCGGTGGCCGCCAAGGTCGTGCTGGGCCTGTAATGAGCCCTACCGGGCCGCGCGCGAAGGAGCGCTCACGCATGGATCATCGCGTCGCGATCGTCGGCCACGCCTTTCGTTTCCCCGGCACCGACCGGGATCGCTACTGGGAAGACCTGCTGCAGGGCCGGGACCTCGTCACGGCCACCGACGAGGCGCGCTGGCGCAAGGAGACCTATCTTCATCCGTCGCGCGCGCATGCCGGCACGGCATACACGTTCGCGGCGGGATCGGTGGGCGACATCGCCGGCTTCGATGCCGACTTCTTCGGCGTCTCGCCGCGCGAGGCGGCGCAGATGGACCCGCAGCAGCGCATGCTGCTGGAACTGGCCTGGGAAACGCTGGAGGACGCCGGTGTGCGGCCCAGCACCCTGCGGGGCAGCGATTGCGGCGTGTATGTCGGCGTCTCCAGCGTCGATTACGCCTACCGGATGGCGGAAGACCTGGACGCCATCGATGCGGCCACGGCCACGGGCAATACCTCCAGCATCGTCGCCAACCGCATTTCCTACGCGTTCGACCTGCGCGGCCCCAGCATGGCGCTGGACACCGCCTGCTCGTCCTCGCTGGTGGCGCTGCACCAGGCCTGCCAGGCAATCCGTGCCGGCGAAGTCACGCAGGCGCTGGCCGGCGGCATCAGCCTGCACGCGCATCCCTACGGCTTCGTGGTGTTCTCCAAGGCAGGCATGCTCTCGCCGCGCGGCCGCAGCCGTGCCTTCGACGCCTCGGCCGACGGCTACGTGCGCGCCGAAGGCGCGGGACTGTTCCTGCTCAAGCGCCATGACCAGGCAGTGGCGGACGGCGACCGCATCCTGGCGGTGGTGGCCCACTCCGCCGTCAACACCGATGGCCGCAAGGCAGGCCTTGCCGTGCCCAGCGGACAGGCGCAGGCCGCGCTGCTGCGCCGGACCTACGCCCAGGCGGGCATCGACCCCGCGGAACTGGACTACCTGGAGGCCCACGGCACGGGCACCGCGGTGGGCGACCCCATCGAGGCGCAGGCCATCGGCGCGGCGCTGGGCAGCGCGCGTCCCGCGGGCGCGCCCCTGCCTATCGGCTCGGTCAAGAGCAACATGGGTCACCTGGAAGCCGCGTCGGGCGCGGCGGGAATGGTCAAGGCCCTGCATTGCCTGATCCACCGCCAGGTTCCAGCCACCATCGGCATCGATGCCCCCAACCCCGCCATCGACCTCGACGCCTGGAACCTGTCGCTGGTGCGCAATACCCTGCCGCTGCGCGCGCAAGGACGCCTGACGATCGGCGTGAATTCCTTCGGCTTCGGCGGCGCCAACGCCCACCTGATCCTGCAGAGCCCGGACCCCTTGCGCCAAGACGCGCCCGCGGCGCGCTCCGCCGACGTGCTCCTGCCGGTGGTCGTCAGCGGCAGGACGCCCCAGGCGCTGAACGCCGCCGCCGAGGCGATGGCGCGGTCGCTTGAAAACGCGCGCGGCGCCACGCTGTACGACAAGGCCTACCAAAGCATCTTCCAGCGCGACTGGCACACCCATCGCGCCATCGTCTGGGGCCGGCAGGCCGGGCCGATGGCCGAGAGCCTGCGGGCCTTCGCGCAGGGACGCCAGCCACCGCTGCCGGTGCACGCCGGGCAGGGCGTGGCCGAGGCGCAGGGGCCGGTATTCCTCTATTCCGGCAACGGGTCGCAATGGGCGGGCATGGGCGCGCAATTGCTGGACGACCCCGTATTCCGCGACGCCGTGCGCGCCATCGACACCGTGTTCCGGCCCCTGGCCGGCTACGCCCTGGAAGACGAACTGGCGCGCCCGCCCCAGGCCTGCCGCTACGACGACACCGCAATCGCGCAGCCCGCACTCTTCGCCGTGCAGGTGGGCATCACGGAAATGCTGGCGCAGCGTCACATCCGTCCGCTCGCGGTCGTGGGCCACAGCGTGGGCGAGGTGGCGGCCGCTTGGGCCAGCGGCGCGCTGGGCCTGGCGGACGCGGTGCGCGTCATCCATCATCGCAGCCGCCTGCAGGCCACGACGCGCGGCCAGGGCGGCATGACGGCCGTGACGCTGGGCAGCCGGCAGGCCGTCCAGGCCCTGGCGCAAGCGGGGCTGGACGCGCAATTGCATATCGCCGCCAGCAACGGCCCCAACGGCGTGACCGTGGGCGGCCCGGTCGCCGCGCTGGCGCGATTCGAGTCGTGGCTGACGCAGCAACGCATCGCGTGCCGCCGGCTGGACCTGGACTACGCCTTCCACACACCGGCCATGGATGGCATCGAGGCCGAACTGGTCGACGCCCTGGCGGATCTGTCGCCACGCACCAGCCATACCCCCTTCCACTCCACCGTCACAGGCGGGCCGCTGGACGGCCGGCAACTGGACGCGGACTATTGGTGGCGCAACATCCGCCAGCCCGTCGCGTTCGAGGCGTCGCTGCAGCACCTGGCCGCGCAGGGCCTGAACGTCCTGGTCGAGGTCGGTCCGCACCCCGTGCTGCGCGGCTACGCCAACGACGCGCTCAAGCAGGCCGAGCGGCCAGGCGTGGTGATCCCCACCGGCACGCGCGGCGACGACGCGGCGGCCCGGATCGTGGCGGCGGCCGCGCAGGCGGTACTGGCTGGCGCCACGATCGGCTGGAGCCAGGTGTTCCCGCGACGCGGTCGCCACGCCGACCTGCCCACCTACCCCTGGCAGCGCGAGCCGCACTGGCACCCCGTGTCGTCGCGCTCGCCTCGTCTGCTGGCACGCGCACCCGTCCATCCCTTGCTGGGCTATCCCTGCGAGACGCCGGGAACCTGGCAGGCGGAACTGGACACGGCGACACAGCCGTGGCTCGCCGACCACGTGGTGGGCGGCGCCATCCTGTTCCCGGCGGCCGGCTTCGCTGAAATCGCGCTGGCCGCGGCGCGGCAACACGCGCCCGGCGCCTGGCTGGATGTGGAGGAACTGGATATCCTGGCGCCCCTCGCGCTGGCCGCTGGCGCGAGCAAGGAAATCAGGGTGGCCGTGGACGCCGCGGACGGACGGCTCAGCCTGTCCGCACGCGACCTGGGCGACGTGCCGTGGCAGCCGCAGCTGCGCGCGCGGCTGTTGTCCGACGGCGCGCCCGCGGCAAGCGCGCCGCCGGTCTGGTCTCCCCCCACCCGCGCACCCGACTTCGAGGCGGCCGGGCACTACATGGCGCTGCGCCTGGCGGGGCTGGATTACGGCCCCGCCTTCCAGACGCTGGCAGCAGGCTGGTGTGAACCCGACGGGACGATCGTGGCCCGCTACACCGACGCGGCGCGCCTGGCGGCCGAGGAGACACCCTGGCTGCTGCCGCCGACGCTGCTGGACGGCGCCCTGCAGCTTGCCGTGCATGGCCAGGGCGGACCGCAGGCGCACGCGCCGGGACCGGTATACCTGCCGACCAAGATCGGCCGCCTGTCGGTACGCCGCGATGCAGGCCGGCCGGCCTATGCGCGCCTGGTGCCGTTGCGCCGTACGCGCCACTCCCTGCTGCTTTCCCTGACCCTGCACGACACGCAGGGCAGCCTCGTCGCAACGGTGGAACACCTGCGTTGCCGCGCGGCGCAACGCCTCGGGCGCGCGGCCCCCACGCCGGCGCGGCTGGAAGAAATCCTGCTGCCACGTCCGCAAGCCGGGTCGCCGGCCCCTGCGAATCCGCTGGTGCCATCGGCGCTCGCGGCGGCGCTGCGCGCAGCCAGCCCGGGCGACGCACTGGCCCGCCAGGCGCGGCGCCATGTCGAGGAAATCGATCCCTTGCTCGACAGCCTGTGCCAGCGCTATGCGCTGCACGCCTGGCACGGCCTGGCACAAGGCGACGGACTGCTGCGAAGCGAAACGCTGCAAGCGCGGCTTGCGGCGCTACCCGCGCTGTCGGCCTGGCTGGAGCACCTGCTCGACGCGAGCGTGGCCGATGGCCTGGCCGTGCCGACAGGCGCGGACTGGCGGCTCGCGCCCCTGGACGAAGACCTGGCGCCGCAACGGCTCTGGCCGAGCCTGCTGCGCGAATACCCCGATGCGCTGCCAGCCCTGCTGGCCGTGGGGCGTACAGGCCTTGCCCTGGCGGCCGCGCTGCGCGGCGACCGCGCCGAGCCACCGCGCAGCGCCCCGGCCACACTGGCCGCGCCGCACGCCGTCGATGCCGTCCGCGCGCGCGTGGCCCGCGCCCTGGAAACCCTACACGCGCGCACCGGCGCCGGCCACGCCGACGCGCCAACGCCCCGCCGCACCCGCGTGGTGGAAATTGGCGCGGCCGGCATCGGCGCGGCCGGCTTCGGCGCGTCGCTGGGCGACTGGGCCGACTATCGTGCGATCACCTTGGACGAAGCGGGGCCCGCCCAGCTTGCCGCGCTGGCGGGCGCGCCCCGGCAAGACGGCAGCGCCAAGCCCGACCCGGCGGCAGACACGCCGCCTGCCCATGACCTGGCCATCGTCCACGGCGTCTTCGCCTCGTGGCGCGAGGCCCTCGACACCCTGCAAGCGGTGGAGGCCAGCCTGGCCCCCGATGGCACCCTGCTCTTCATCGGCCATCATCCCGCGCGCTGGCTGGATTTCGTGTGCGGCACCCGGCCGGACTGGTGGGTGGAAGACACCGCGGAGGCGGACAACGCGGCGGGCGCCCCCCGATCGCTCCAGCAGTCCGCCTCGGCCTGGCAGGCCAGCCTGGCCGCGCGCGGCTGGCGCGCGCTGGAGCAGGTCGATGCCGAGGACGACAGCCTGGGAGGCTGCTTCCTGCTGCTGGCCCAGCGGGACCCGTGCGCCCAGTCGCCCGCCGTCATGGCGCCCGGCGCCACGACGCGCTGCCTGATCCTCGCCGCCGACACCGCCAGCGCATTGGCCGGCTCGCTGGCCAGCCACCTGACCGCGCTCGGCGTCTCCGTACGCGTGCAGGACTGCGACACCGCCGACACGGTGCCGACGGCCATCGAGGCGGCGCGGCAGGCGCTGGGCGGCCTGGAATCCCTCGTCTACCTGCCCGGCGTGCCGGGCGCGCACCTGCCCGCCGCCGACGTGGTGGCCTGCCGTGCCCGCCACTGCCACATCGCCGCGCACCTTGCCCGGCACGCCGGGGCGCTTGCCAGCCCGCCCGCCTGCTGGCTGTTGACGCAAGGCGTGTACGGCGCGTCCCCCCGCGGCCCGCGGACGCTGGGCGAGACAGGCAACGCTGCGCTGTGGGCCTTCGGGCGCACGCTGATGAACGAAATGCCGGGACTGCCGCTGCGCATGGCAGACCTGCCCCTGGAAGGCGAGGATGCGCCGGCCGTCCTGGCCGCGCTCGCCCTGTCGCTCGGCGCCCCCGACGCGGAAACGGAGCTGGTCTTCGGCCCGGGCGGCGAGCGCCAGGCGCCGCGCCTGCGGCCAGCCAGGCAAGTGGACCGGCCCGCAACGGCCGACACGGCCTGGCGCCTGGGTTTCGCGCAGCCCGGCCAGCTGGGCAACCTGGCCTGGGAGCCGGTGAACGCAACGCCGCCCGGTAAGGGCGAGATCGAGGTGGCTGTGCACGCCACCGGGCTGAACTTCCGCGACCTGATGTACGCCTTGGGCATGCTGTCCGACGAGGCACTGGAGAATGGCTTCACCGGACCGGCGCTGGGACTGGAGTTTGCAGGCGTGGTCACGCGCGTGGGCCCGCAGGTGACGGATTTCCGGCAGGGCGACGCGGTGGCGGGTTTCGGTCCGCACAGCTTCGGCACGCGCATGCGCACCACCACCGAAGCCTGCGCCGTGATGCCCAGGGGCCTGGCCTTCGAGGCGGCCGCCACCATTCCCAGCACCTTCTTCACGGTCTACTACGCCTTGCACCACCTGGCCCGGCTGGAACCCGGCGAGGCCGTGCTGATCCACGGCGCCACCGGCGGCGTGGGCCTGGCGGCGATCCAGATCGCGCGCTGGCGCGGCGCCCGCATCCATGCCACGGCCGGCTCGCCGGAAAAGCGGGATTTCCTGCGCCTGATGGGCATCACGGATATCCATGACTCCCGCTCGCTGGCTTTCGCCGACGACATCCTGGCGGCGACCGGCGGCGAAGGCGTGGACGTGGTCCTGAACTCGCTGGCAGGCGAGGCCGTGAACCGCAACCTGCGGGTGCTCAAGCCTTTCGGCCGCCATATCGAGCTGGGCAAGCGGGACTTCTACGACAACACGCGCATCGGCCTGCGCCCCTTCCGCAACAACATCAGCTACTTCGGCGTGGACGCCGACCAACTGATGCACCTGCGCCCCGCCCTGACGCGCCGGCTATACGGCGAACTGATGACCCTCTTCGATACCGGTGTGCTGCACCCGCTGCCGTATCGCGCCTTCGCCGCGGACGACGTGGTGGAAGCCTTCCGGCACATGCAGCAGGCCAGCCACATCGGCAAGATCGTCGTCCACTACCGGGACGGCATCCACGCGGCCGCCGCCCCGGCTGCGCCGCAAGGCAGCGCGTGGAAGCCGGACCCCTCGGCCACCTACCTCGTCACCGGCGGGCTGCGCGGCTTCGGCCTGCGCACGGCGCAATGGCTGGCGGAGCGTGGCGCGCGCCACCTGGCGCTGGCCAGCCGCTCGGGCACGCTCGACGACGAGGCGCACGCGATCGTCGCGGCGCTGCGCAGCCAGGGCGTGTCGGTGTGGACCACCGCCTGCGACATCGCGGCGGCGGACCAGGTATCGGCGTTGCTGGACCATATCGGCGCGCGCCTGCCGGCGCTGGCAGGCATCGTGCATGCCGCGACCCTCTACGATGACGGCCTGGCCGCGTCGCTGGACGCCTCCCGCATCGCCGCCGCCATGGCCCCCAAGGTGCTGGGCGCCTGGCACCTGCATGAACAGACCCAGGCCCGAGGCATCGCGCTCTCGCTCTTCGTCATGTATTCCTCGGCCACCACGCTGTTTGGCAACGCCGGGCAAGGCAGCTACGTGGCGGCCAACGGCTGGATGGAAGCGCTGGCCCGCCATCGCCGCGACATCGGGCTGCCCGCGGTCTGCTTGCGGTGGGGGGCCATTGCCGATGCCGGTTTCCTGGCCCGTCATCCCGCCACACGCGAAGCGCTCCTGCAGCGCATGGGCGGCGCGGCGCTCCCGGCGGCCGACGCGCTGGCCGCCATGGCGCAAGCGCTGGACGAGGGCACGCCGGACCCGGCCATCCTGGCGCTGGACGGCAAGCGCCTGGCCGGCACGCTGCCGCTGGCCGCCACGCCGCGCTTCGCACTGCTGTCGCCGCCTGGCGGCGACGCGGGCGAGGGCGCCGCGGTGCCGCGCGAGGACCTGCCCGCGCTGGCACGCACCCTGCCCGACGCGGCGCTGCAAGAGAAGCTGCTGGAACTGTTGCGCCACGAGATCGGCCAGATCCTGCACCTGCCCGCCACGCGGATCGATGCCGCACGCCCCTTGAACGACCTCGGGCTGGACTCGCTGATGGGCGTCGAGCTTACCGTGGCGCTGGAGGCACGCACGGGCGTGCGCCTGCCGCCCGGCGCGGTGGCCGGACAGGCCAGCCCCGAGAAGCTGGCGCGCCGTATCGGCGCGGCGCTGCGCGGCGAAGGCGGGAGCGGGCAGGGCTCGGACGACACCGGCCAGGACGCGGCGCCCGGCGCCGCCCTGCCTTCGGCCGATGCCGCACAACTACCGGGCGCGGCCCAAGCCCCCCGCGTGATGCCATGAGCGACGCTTCCGATACCACGGCCCTGCCCGCCGCGCTCAAGCGCGCGCTGATCGACGGCGCACGGCAGGCGCGCCAGCGTCGCGCGCAGACGCTGGCGCCGCTGCCGCTGCAGGCACCCATTCCGGCGGCGCACTACCGCTTCGACCTGCACCCGGGCTACCTGCAATTGCGGGCGATGCGCGACAACGCCGCGCGGCTGGGCGTCGAGAACCCCTACTTCAAGGCGCACGAGGGCATCGCCGGCGCGACTTCCCTCATCGAGGGCCGGTCCTACATCAACTTCGCCAGCTACAACTACCTGGGCATGGCGGGCGACCCCACGGTCTGCGAAGCCGCCAAGGCGGCGATCGACCGCTACGGCACGTCCACCTCGGCCAGCCGGCTCGTGTCGGGCGAACGTCCCGTCCACCAGGCATTGGAACGCGCACTGGCCGATCTCTACGGCGTGGACGACGCGGTGGCGTTCGTCAGCGGCCATGCCACCAACGTCACGACCATCGGCCACCTGTTCGGTCCGCGTGACCTGATCCTGCACGATGCGCTCATCCACAACAGCGTGCTGCAGGGCATCCAACTCTCAGGCGCGCACCGCCTGCCCTTCCCCCACAACGACGGGCAGGCGCTGGAACGGCTGCTTGCCGCCCACCGTCACGAATTCGAGCGCGTGCTGATCGTGGTGGAAGGCCTCTACAGCATGGACGGAGACTATCCAGACCTGCCGCGCTTCGTCCGCGCCAAGCAACGTCACCACGCCTTCCTGATGGTCGACGAGGCCCATGCGCTTGGCGTGCTGGGGCCGCAAGGCCAGGGCAGCCATGCCCACCACGGCCTGTCGGCGGGCGACGTCGACATCTGGATGGGCACGCTCAGCAAGACGCTGGCGGGCTGCGGCGGCTACATCGCCGGCGAGTCCGCGCTGGTCGAACAATTGCGGTTCCTGGCGCCGGGCTTCCTGTACAGCGTCGGCCTGCCGCCCGCCCTGGCCGCGGGCTCGCTGGCGGCGTTGCGGCGCATGCAGGCCGAGCCCGAGCGCGTTGCCACGCTGCGCGCGCGCGGCGAGCGCTTCCTGTCGCGTGCCCGGGCCGCGGGCGTGGACACCGGCACCAGCGCGGGGCTGGCGGTCATCCCCGCCATCGTCGGTGGCTCGATGCGCGCTGCCCGGCTCTCCGCCGCCTTGTGGCGCGAAGGCATCAACGCACAACCCATCCTCCATCCGGCTGTCCCCGAGAACGCGGCACGGCTGCGCTTTTTCCTGTCCTGCCTGCACACCGAGGCACAGATCGATGCAACCGTCGATGCGCTGGTCCGCGGACTGGCCGCGCTGGCGGATTAGGGCCCGGCCATGCCACCTTCCGACGTGCGCCCCGCCCGCAGCGTGCCGCTCGTGCGCACGGGGGCAGAACATGCGGCGCCGCCAAGCCTGCGAGGCGCGCTGCGCAGCGGCGCCGCATGCCGCCGCTGGTGCCGGTACTGGCTGCGCGATCCAGCCGTCGGCCTGGCCGAACATGCCTTCTTCCACCTGTTTCGCGCCCTGCCCCTGGACCTGGTTTCGCGCATCGGCGCGCGGCTGGGCCGCTACCGCGGCGCGGAGCTGGCCAGGCTCTCGCAACGCGCTGGCATCGCGCTGGGCGACCTGGCGCCCGGCCTGTCCGAACCCGCGCGCGCGCAATTGCTTGAGCGCCTGCGGGCCAACTCGGGCCGCGCCTTCCTGGAGGCCCTGAACGCGGACCGGGTGTGCAGCGAGGCGCGCGTGCTGCTGGCGGACCCCGTCACGCTGTCGCGCGTGGTCGCTTCCGGCCGGCCGCTGATCTTCGTGTCGGTGCACACCGCCAATCTCGGCGACCTGCTGGGCGCCATCCTGCTGCGCCGCGTGCGCCACCGAGCCGCGACCACCACCCGGCCCTTCGCCAACCGCTACCGCGAGCGCCTGGCCGTGCGCATGCGCGCGGGCATGGACGTGCAGATCCTGCACCCCAGCATCTCGGCGGCCCGCCAGCTGCTGCGCCACCTGCGCGCGCCGCGCCAATCGATCCTGCTGCATCTGGACGAGGCCCGCGGCCAGCAGATCCACTTTCCCGTCTTCGGCGGCCCGCTGCCGCGAGGAGGCAACCTGACCCTGGCACTGCGCCTGGCACGCCTGAGCGGCGCCCTGCTGGTGCCGGTGCACCTGCGTCGACGTCTCGAAGGGGCGCACTTCATGCTGCACCTGGGCACGCCCATGGACCTCTCCGAGCCTGGCGCGACGCTGACCGACGATGAAGCGGCGCGCCAGCTGGACGAATACTTCAGCACAGTGGTGCGTCGCCACCTGGACGACTGGCAGCAGCTCTATTTCCTGCGGCGCTAGCGGGCGCGACGCGGGGGACTTTCCTTGTCGCCGGGTCGTCCCAAGGCAAAAAAAGAGCCACCCCGAAAGGTGGCTCAAGAACCTGACCTGCCCTCTGCGATAGCCGGCCGGTATTGCCCTGCGGATGTCCGGCCAGGCCTGCAAGCGGCCCGGCGGACGTCGAGTGGATCAGAAACGGTGGCGCAAGCCCACGCCCACGGTGGTCATCTTGTTGCCGTAGACGAACGCCGCGCGGTTCGCGTACGAGGCGAACGCGTACAGGTTGGTGCGCTTGGACAGGTCGTGCAGGTAGCCCAGGCTGTAGACGTCGGTGGCCGAGAGGTTCTTGTTCGGGTCGGCGCGCTGGTAGGAACCCAGCACCTTGCCCGACGCGCCCACCGGCGCGGACAGACCGACCAGGTAGGAATGCACCGTCAGGCCCTTCCAGGTGAAGTCCTGGTTGGTCGTCCCGGTGCCCCGGGCGGGCGTGTTCGGGTTGTTCCTGCCGGCCACGAGGTCGATGTCCTGGCCGGACAGCAGACCGTCCTTGGTGTAGCCATAGGCGGCCGAGATCTTCAGCACCTCCAGGTCATAGGCCGCGCCCAGGATGGCCTGCTTGGGCTGCGGCGCGCTGGGATGGCGGAACTGCTGGTCATAGGTCAGCGCAACCTCGAGCGGGCCCGAGGCGTAGCGCAGGCCGGCGGTGACCGCGCGGTTCTTCTCGTCGTTCTCGAAGGCGCCGGGCAAGGTGCGGTCCTGGTCGAATTCGAAGGAGTAGCCCACCGCGGCCTGGAAGCCGCCCCACACCGGCGTGTGGTAAAGGATCGCGTTGTCGTAGCGCACGCTGTTGGCGGCGCTGAACGCGGTGCCGGCCGTGGCCTGCAGGAAATCCAGTTCGAAGGGGTCGATGCCCTTCAGGAAATTGCTCGCGACGTTTTTCTGCCGGCCCAGATCGATGCGGCCATAGGCATCGTGCGCGAGTCCCAAGGTGGCCTGGCGGCCGAACAGCCGGTCACTCTGGCCCGAGCGGCCGGTCGTGGGCGAAAAGCCGCTTTCCAGCACGAAGATGGCGCGCAGGCCGTCGCCCAGGTCTTCGCTGCCACGCAGGCCCCAGCGCGAACCGCTCTGCTGGTTCGCCCCCGTCGACAGGCGCGACTGGTAATCGCCGCCATATTGGGGCCGGGCGCCGTCGGTACGGCCCACCTTCCCACGCTGATAGACCAGGCCCGCATCGATCAACCCATACAGGGTTACCGACGTTTCGGCCTGGGCGACGGCGGAGGCACCGAGGCTGCCTGCCAACAGCGCGCCGGCCAACATTTTGCTCTTCTTGGCGTACACAGATCTTCTCCTGGTTTACCGGAAAAATAATGGTGCGGACCGTCCCCGACGGCGACGATTACACCCTATCCATTGCGGCGAGACTATCAGACCGGAAAACAGAATCTGTAAGTAAATAAGCTGTTGTTTTTCACGGAAATCCATTCGAATCAACCACATGCGAATTTTCCATTTCAATATTGGATAACCATTCAGGCGCATTATCTGCCGGCTTTTCTCCAATCCATTTAAATAATGAAAACTCGCCACCTGGATAAATTGCGCATTATCAGCACAAAATACGCAGCCCCTCTCAGCACATTCCCATGCGCGCAAGGAAATCGCGCGCCAATGCGCTGGCGCGCAGGTCGCGGGCGTCGCCCCCGCCCGGGCGCCGGGGCGACCAGGCGAGGTAGTGCGTGTGGCCAGGCGGCTCGCCCAGCAGCCGGTAGGCGGCGGGCATGATCGGCACGTGGTCACCGAAGAAGCACAGTCCGCTGTCGCGCGGTTGCGCGGCCAGGGCATCGGCGAGCATGCCCAACATGCTGTCGGCATGACGCAGGTGGCGCGCGTAGGCGACCAGTTCGTCGCAGCCTTCCGGCAGCGGGACGCCGGCGACGTCGTCGCGATCCTGCGCCGTGACACGCTCCCAATGCAGGGGGCCGTGGTTTTCCATCGTGATGACATGGACGTAAAGCGGACGGTCCCTTTCCGCTCGCAACAGGCCCGTGACGAAACTGGCCAACGCGACGTCCCCCACATAGGCGCCCTCGCGCGCGGCCCCGGCGAAGGCCGCGCCATCGATGAATTGGTCGAAGCCGAGCAGCGGCATCAGGCGGTCGCGGCCATAGAAGGTGCCATGGTAAGGATGGACGCACACCGTGCGGTACCCCGCCTCGCGCAGCCGCGACGCTATCGTGGCCACGCCGCTGGCCGCCAGGCGCTGGTACGGCTGGTAGCGGTGCACGCCCAACGCCGCCTCTTCCAGGCCCGTCAGGAAGGCGAACTCCGTGCGGATCGTGTTGGCGCCCCAGGCGGGCACGGCCAGCCGGCCATGGGCCAGCGCCTGCGCACGCAGCGCGTCGTAGCGGGGCAGCAGGTCGGCCCGCAGGCAGGCGTAGCTTTCCCGGGCATCGAAGAACGATTCGCTCTGCACCGTCACGAGGTCCGGCAGGGCCTCGGCGCGAGCGGGCAGGTGCAGCGGCAGGCCTGCAAAGGGCGGTGCCAGCGCGGGCAGTTGCCGCGCCTGGCTGCCATAGCGCCAGAGCGAGGCGACCAGTCCCCAGGCGCGCACATCCCGCTGCGCCACCCACGACGTATCCAGGCGGGCACTTGCGGCACGGGCGGCGCACAGCGCCCCCACCGCGAAGCAGCCCAGGACAGCCAAGGCGCGCGCGGATGCCCCGCCATCGAAATGGGGCGGCTCCAACACCAGGCCGGCCCAGAACGCCCCCGCGCAAGCCAGCAGCGCCCCCAGCAGGCGCCACCATCCCAGGAACGGCAGGTACAGCCGCGGATGCCGCAAGGCATCGGTGAAATACTCGAAGTCCTGGCACACGAAGGGCTCGCGCAAGGCGTCGAACTTCGCCCGGCCCACCAGCACGACCACCAGCAATGCGGCGAGCGCCAACGCGGCGGCGAACCAGGGCCGCGCCAGCAGGGCCAGCAGCGTCGCGTACGCGGCCGTCCATACCGACAGGTGCACGGCCAGCGCGTGGACAGGCCTGCGCCAGGGCGCGCGCGGGCGCGGCAGGGTGCCCGCCTCCACGACGAAGGACAGCGCGCCGCCCGTGGCCCACGCCGCCAGCAGCGATGCGCCGGCCTCAGGCGCCATAGCCCAACCATCGCAACACGCGCGAGGCCAGCCAGGGCGGCGCCACGCCCAGCAGCCAGGTGCCCCAGCCCAGCCAGAACGGGAACACGATGCGCCCGCGATTGGCGCGCAGGCCGCGCCGGATGGCGCGCGCGGCACGCGGCGCATCCCAGAGGGAAGGCTTGGGCCCGGGCATCGCCGCGCACATCGGCGATACCACGTAGCCCGGCATCACCACGCTGAGCGAAACGCCCTTGGGCGCCAGCACGTCGCGCATGGCTTCGCCATAGGCCTTGAGCGCGGCCTTGCTGGCGGAATAGGCCGGCACCCGCGGCAGGCCCCGGAAAGCCGCCAGCGAACTCACCAGCGCGATCTGCCCCTGTCCGCGCGCGCACATGGCCCGGGCCGCTACCTCCACGGTGGCGATCGCCGCCAGCACGTTCACGTCCAGCAGGTGGCGCATTTTCTCCCAGCCTTCGCTACAGGCGCCCGGCGGTACGCTGATGTTGATGCCCGCCGCGACCACCACCAGATCGGGCGCGACCGGGGTGCACAGCCCGGTCAGCGTCTGGCGCCAGCCATCGAGATCGGCCAGGTCCGCCTCGCAGGCAAGCACCTGCGCGCCGCGCGCGCGGCAGTCGGCAGCCAATGCCGCCAAACGTTCCCCGCGCCGCCCGTGCAGGACCAAGGTGACGCCGGGCGCGGCATAGGCCAGCGCAAGGGCCCCGCCGATTTCGCCGCTGGCCCCCGTGATCAGCACGCGGGTGGGGGCGCGCAACGGCGGGCGTGCAGCCTGGCGGCGGGGGTTCATGGCGTCTCCTTTGGCGGGCAGGCGTCCAGCAGCCTTTCCAGTTCGGAGGCGCGTGCCTCCAGGCGGGACACGGTGCCGGCCAGGGCCAGGCCGATGCCCTCCCTGCTGTAGAAGCCGCCATTGACCTGGGTGGTATGGATCACGGTATTGCGGAACAGCCGAAACAGCTCGGCATCCGGCCGGGCGGGCCGCGCCCAGAACGTATCGAGCCCGCCCTGGTGGCTCAGTCCCGGCATGTCATAGATGGCGCGCCCCAGCACGGCCAGCGGGCAGCGGTGGACGAGCGCGGAGCCACCCACGGTGCTGTTGACCGTCACCACGCCGCGGGCATGCGACAGCAGCGTGGGAAGGTGGCCGCTTTCGATGAAATGCAGCCGGTGGGCCACGCCGAGCGCCTCGCCGGCCTGGCGCAGGAGCGCCTCACGGTCGTGCACGCCATAGTCCAGCGGATGGTTCTTGACCAGCAGATGGGCGGCCGGCGGCGCGTGGCGCGCAAAGGAATCCAGCACCTCGCGCAAGACCTCCCCCATGTCGGCATAGCGCGAATGGAAGCGGATCTGCGCATCGGTATCGAGCTGCAGCGGCAGCAGGAAGAACGGGATGCGACGCGTCACCAGCGCATGCGCGGTCTCGGCGTCGCGCGCCTGGCGGCGCCACACGCGCTGCATGCGCCACAGGTAGCCGGCATACTCGCGCGGCGCGCTGTGCAGGGCGTGGCCCCGATAGCACGGCACGAATAAGGGATTGGCCGCGCCCGCCAAGTGGTAGCAGACGTCGTACCACGCGCGCCGCCACATCGGCGCGGCAAAGGGCGTGCCATTGCCATAGTCCGGCAGGGACGCGCCCACCTCGCGGTACCAGTCCGGCGACCGGGGCAGCAGTGAGTTCCCGTTGACGCCGCCACGCTCGAGCGTGATCCACGAGGGGCGGAAATAGCCCTCCTCGAACACATGGATACGCAGGCCGGCCTCGCGCGCGGCCCGCACCACCGGCATGTGGACCGGCCGCTGGTCGCCGAACAGCACGACATCGCTCACGCCGTACTCTGCAAGCTTCTCGCGCGCATGCCTTTTCAATCCCAGCAGGGGGCCGTCGTAGGTCCAACCCGCCCGCCCCCGCCAGGCCCAGGCATCGCCCGCGTTGAAGTTCATGCGCACGACATCGTGGCCGTGCTGCGCCAGCGCGTCGGCCAGCCTGGCGAAGAATGGCGAGCACACGCCCTGGAGGAACAGGAAGGTCTGCGTCAAGGGCGCGCTCCCAGACGGGCGGCCATCCGGCGCCACCAACCGGGGCGCACGCCGCGCTCGCCATCCTCGCGCAGCTCGTCCACGATGCGCTCTGCCTCGCAATAGTGGCGTGTGCGGGCGCTGACGTAGACGGGGTACAGCAGCAGCGTCCCCGCGACCAGTTCATCCAGCGACAACTGGCGGCCTCGCCTTTGCAACGTGGCCGCCTCGAGCCCGAGATCCTGCGTGAGCCCCCAGCCCGCATAGAACGGCTGGCCATAGGTCACGACCTTGCGGCCGCGCAGCAACGCCTCGAAACCGGCAAGCGAGGTGAGCACGTGCACTTCGTCGACCTGTCCGAGCACGCGCGAAAACGGCACGTCGCCCAGGACCTCGTCGCAGTCGCGGTGCGCGGCGTCCTCGCCCAGGCCCGCGCGCCGAAGCCGCGCCAGCACGTCGGGATGCGGCTTGTAGACCACGTGCGCATCCGGGCAGGCTGCCCGCACGGCGCGCAGCAAGTCGATATTGCGTGTGACGCCGCTGGCGCCATGGCGAATGGAGGCATCGCTTTCCACTTGACCCGTCACCAGGACCACCCGGTCCTTGCCCGCCGGCCGGCGCCATTCGCCCGCGCCGACGTTGTATTTCGTGACCCCGTCACGGCAAAGGCGCGTGCGCAGGTCCGCCGCCCTCGCCCGCAAGGCGTCGTCGAAGTCGTGCTCGCGCAGCAGGGTTTCCAGCCGCGAAGGCGAGCGCGCATCGTAATAGATGCCCTGGTCGTCGACGACCCAGGACAGCGGCCGCACCAGGGCGGCGCCCAATCCCACCGACCGCAGGAAGCCGTCCTCCAGCCGCAGTACCGGGCCCGGGCGGGCCGGCAGCGTGATGCCGCCCTGTTCCAGCCGATGCCCCCAGACGGCCAGCGCAGCCTCCGGCGGCGCATCGCGGGGATGATCGATGAAGCGGGGCGTGCTGCCCGCCAGGAAATCGCGGACATAGGCGCGCTTGCGGCGAGGGAAGCCGCAGGCATGGACGACGGCCGGGAAGCGCTGGCGCATGCGCCGCTGCAATGCGATCCACGCCAGCGTCTCCTCGGGTCCCGTGGGCTGACCGGTGTGGGGATCCACATACCTGGGATAGCTCACCAGCGCGGCATGCACGAGCTGCGCCAGGCCAACCCGGCCGCGGCGGGACGGGGCCGCCAGCGCATCCTCGGTCAGGCCCCAGCCAGCATAGAACGGCATGCCGAAGGTCCGCACGCGCTTGCCCCACAACAGCGCCTCGAAGCCCAGTTGCGAAGTCACCACGTACACGGCCTCCACCTGGGCCAGCAGGCCCACCGGATGCAGTTCGTCGGCCAGCACGCGAACCTGCGCGGGCAGGCTGTGCAGGTCGAAATGTCCCTGCTTGTGCCCGGCCACCACCTCGGGATGCAGCTTGAGCAGGACCTGCTTGCCGGGGTTCTCCTCACAGGCCGCCTGCAACATGCGCGCGAAGCTTTGCGCGTCGGCCAGGCCGCCGGCGATGGAGGCATCGCCGCGTGTCTGGTCCACCACGAGCACGGTGCCGGGCGCCAGCGTGCCGGCGAAATCCCGAGCATGGTTGTATTTGGAGACCCGTCCCGCGCACCAGGCGCGGCGCAGCAGGTGCGCGCGGCGCATCTCGTCCTCGCCCAGCGGGCGGCGCACCAGGGCTTCCAGCGCCGAAGGACGGGAAGCGTCGTAATAGATCCCCGTGTCGTCGACCACCATCGAAAGCGCCATGCTGTCCCGGCCCGGGGCCAGGCCGCGCAGGAACCCATCTTCCAGCCGCAGGCAAGCCAGGCCATCCCGCCGCGCCAGGCATTGCGCCCGCTGTCCGCTGGCCTTGCTGCCCCAGCCCAGCCACGCGCTGGCGCCGGCGGGCGCGCGCCAGGCCGGCACGATACGGGCCCGCAGGAGAACCGCCAGCTCGCGGCGGCGCCACAGTCCATGGTCACGCAGCGAGACCGCGTAGATCGGCAGCTCGCTCATCTAAGGCCGCATGCCGCCAAGAGCTGCGCCAGGCGGTGCGACCAGGTGTGCTCGCGCTGCACGTAGTCCGCCCCCTCGCGCGCCCGCGCAAGGTCGTCGGGCGCGGGGCCCAGCGCCAGCCGATCGTACAGTTCGCGCGCCTCGCCGGGCGTCTCGACCACGTGGCAATACGGCGCGAACAGCCGCTCGACGGAGCGCGCCGGCGTCGTCACTGCAATGCCCGCGCAGCCCAGTATTTCCACGAGCCGCCGCGAGAACATGGTGTCCGAATCCTCGACCGTGTTGACGTTGAGCGAGGCCACGTAGTGGCGATAGATGTCCGCCGTGCGGGAATAAGGCACGCGCGCAAGCACCTCGAGGTGGGGCTGGGGCGGCACCCGGTAGTTGGGCGAGCGCCGGGCCGAGTTGCGGTCGAACAGGGTCAGGCCGATGCCCGAGGCCGCCGCGAAGAGCATGTCCTGGCGTGCCCGCCTTGCGCCATGGAGATGCCGGCTGTAGCTGCCGACGAAGGCCGCGCGCCGATACCGGAAGTCGAAGCCCTGGAAGGCGTGAATGCGCGGCTGGACCGCGAACATCAATGCCTGCACCGTCCGGTCGTCGCCCAGCACCGCGCGATAGCGGGGAATGCTGTTTGCGTCGACGGTGAACACGTGCTCGAACAACGAGGCGCTATCGATGAAACGCTCGAAATGCGTGCCATCTTCCTTGTTCCAGAAGGCAGTGGGAATGCCCTGCTCGCGCGCCAGCCGGACCAGGCCCCGCAACGCATTGTTGTTGCGCCGCGGATGGTCCGGATAGGCCGCGATGCGATAGCGCCAGGCGCCGCGCCGCCCTTCCCAGGCGGACTCCACCAGGATCAGATCCGGCTTCCAGAATCGCAGGACGTAGGGGTAATTGAAGGGTGTGAGCTGCACGACGCAGCATTCAGGCGCCAGGCACGCAGCGGTCAACGCATCCGACACCAAGCCGATACGCAACGCACCAAACTGTTTTTTTGTCACAAACAAAACCTCTGATAATGCCCCGTGCCGTAATTTCCTGTTTTTCCCATGCCGGCATAATAATCGTGCACAAAAACAGATCCGCCACCATTTCAGCAGCAGGATAACGCTCCTTTGGCGCAAATAGATAATAAACTGTGCTGCCGAAAAATACCCTCCCGCATCAGCCGCACGCGTCGTTTCGATCCGCATGAATATTCCCAGCCTCGCCCTGTCCGGTCCGCGGCCCAGGCAGGCCGCCGCCTGGGCCATGCGCGCGCCGCGCGTTCGGCTCGTGGCCACCTTGCTGCTTGCCGGCGCATGCGCCAGCGGCGGCGCCCAGGCCCAGATCACCCACAATGCCGCCCCCTACGCCCTGACGCCCGAATGGGTCGACGACCGTGGCCCCCTGCCCGGCGGGCGCTGGGCCGAAAGCCTCGCGCTTCCTGGCGCCGCGGCCTGGGAGCAGGACACCGCCGCGCGTGCCCGGCTGCTGCATGCGCTGCATAACGACGGTTTCGCCAACGTGGCCCTGGCGCCGCTTCCGGGAGGCGTCGCGCTGCACCTGTCCGACACCTGGCGCCGTTCGCCCTTGCGGGCGCTGTCGCGGGCCTCGCGCATCGCGCTGGCTTATCTGCCGCTGTCCACGCGGACGCTGGAAATACGCCTGGATATCCAGGATATGGCGGGTCCCAGCTATCGCTACGACAATCTGCCCGAATTGCGCCGGTATTTTTCCGGGGACAGCACCGATGCGGCGCTGGCGAAAACCATCCATATTGCGCACGACAATAGCCAGAAAGCGCAGGCATTGCCGGAGCCGGATTATCTCGACCGGGTCACCGGCCAATATGCCGACATGCCCGCCGCGCGCGCCCAGGCAGCCCGGCAACCACGCGAATCCATCCGTTCCGCGCGCGAGGCGGCCTGGTTCGGCGCGCACGGCGGCGGCGTCTGGCTGCAGCCCTACGCCTCGCTGTACCAGGGCGCGCCCGGCGGCGGCCGGGGCTACGACGCCGGCTTGAAGCTGGCCGGCCAACTCCGGATCGCCCCGGGGTGGTGGCTGCAGGGGGCACTGGGCCTGTCGGCCGTGCAGGACCTGCCCCGCCGCGGCGACACGGCGACGGCGGGACTGGCGCGGGTCAGGTCCGGGCTGGCCGACTACGGTTCGCCGCGCGCGCGGGTGGACAGTGCGCTGATCCACCGCTACTGGCAGGCCGGCCCGCGCTGGTACTTCCGCGCATCGGCCGGCTGGTACGAAGCCATGTATGGCGGCATCGGCGCCCAGGCGCTTTACGTCTCGCCCAGCCGCAACTGGACCTTCGACGTGGCCGCCGACCGGGTACGGCTGCGTGAACGCGCCGGCCTGGGATTCGAATCCGCGAGCCATAACACCGCGCTGCTGTCGGCCCACTACCGGCCCGCCTGGGCCGAAAGGCTGACCCTGACCGCGCGCGCCGGACGTTTCCTGGCCGGCGACCTCGGCGCACGCGCCGAAATCGCCTATACCCTGCCCGCGGGGGTGGAAGTGGGCGCCTGGTATGCCCGCAGCCAGGACCGCGATGCCTACGGCCGTGACGCCAATCACGGCTTCTTCATGCGCGTACCGCTCTCGCTGCTGCTGGGCGGCGCCGGGTCGGTGTCGCAGGCCGCGTTCCAATTCTCGCGCTGGCCCGGCGACGCGGCCCAAATGCTCGACCAGCCCGCCGACCTCGCCCGGACGCTGCGCAGCGTGCTGCGTACGCCCGCCCGCGAGGATGACCTCGGCGACTTCGCCGACCTGCCGCCCGGAGGACTGCCATGATGTTTCCAAGATGCGCCGCCAGGCGCCTGGCCCTGGCCGGCGCCTGCCTCTTTCCGCTTTCCTCCGCCCTTGCCGGGCAGCCGGGCTGCATCGTCCGGGAGCCGGGCCTCTCCGAGCGCTATGCAGGCGCCTGCGTGGCCGGGGCCGCGCACGGCCAAGGCCTGGCCTCGGGCACCGAGGGCCGCTACCAGGGCGAGTTCCGCGACGGCCTGCGCGAAGGCCGCGGCATCCAGCACTATGGCAACGGCGACATCTACGCGGGCCAGTGGCGGGGCGGCAAGCGCGATGGCGAAGGCACGTACTGGTTCGGCAAGGCGTCCCCCTGGGCCGGCGACCGCTACCAGGGGCACTGGCGCCAGGACGAATACGCCGGTGCCGGGAAATACACATTCGCCCCGTCAGGCGATAGCTATCGCGCAGACTGGCAACCAGGCATGTCCCTGGAAACCCCTTCAGGCGCCATGGTCCAACGGGCACGCGCCGCACGCGACGGCACGAATTTCACCATCGGGCAGCAGGTCTGCTCGGTGACCACGCCGGGAGCCTGGCCAGGACAAATCGCGCGCGGAACCATAAAAAAAATGCAGGAAGACGCCGGAATCGTGCTGATCAATATCACTGATCGTGCAATCCTGGCTGCCAGCCCATTATCTCCCCCGCAAAGATGGGAGCGCGGCGCCAATTGGAAACCGTGCGACTGAGCACGATTTTATTATCCCTGCACACCACTGCGCAGCCATTCCAGGCGTTACACAAATAATCATCTTCTCCTTCGTGTAAATAATTCTCGACCACGAAGCGGGGCAGAATCTTGTCGGCAACATAATCGTTGCCCCGTTGGATCCGGCGCTTGACAAATAGTCGCCGGTACCAGCGACGAGAGAGGCATACCAGCCCTCGCCATTCAATTCCAAGAGGTATTCAGCCCGCCAAAGAGGGTGTCCCGGCAAATCCCGCGGACACACGGAGCCGTGCGCGTTTTTGTTTCGCGCGCTGGCAGGTCAATCTGTTGCCATACGAAGAGGTTTTCATGTCTTCTCAGAGTATCAAGCGAGTTTCGGTCATCGGTCTGGGCTATATCGGGCTGCCCACGGCCGCACTGTTCGCATCGCGCCAGGTCCAGGTCATCGGGGTGGATATCAACCAGCACGCCGTCGACACCATCAACCAGGGCCGCATCCATATCGTCGAGCCCGAGCTCGACAAGGTCGTGAAGGAAGCCGTGGATGGGGGCTATCTGCGGGCCACCACCCAGCCCGAGCCGGCCAACGCCTACCTGATCGCGGTGCCGACCCCCTTCCGCGAGAACCACGAACCCGACTTGAGCTATATCGAGGCCGCCGCCAAGGCGATCGCCCCCCAGCTCGCGCGCGGCAACATCGTGATCCTCGAGTCGACCTCGCCCGTGGGCGCCACCGAGCAGATGGTCCAGTGGCTGGCAGAAGCCCGCCCTGACCTGCGCTTCCCGACCAAGGACACGGGCGACGGCGAGATCGACGTCCATGTCGCCTATTGCCCCGAGCGCGTGCTGCCCGGCCAGGTGGTCCGCGAGCTGGTCGAGAACGACCGCATCATCGGCGGCCTCACGCAGGAAAGCTCGAACCGGGCGTGCCAGGTCTACCGCATCTTCGTGCGCGGCAAGCTGCTCGTGACCGATGCCCGCACCGCCGAAATGTCCAAGCTGACCGAGAACGCGTTCCGCGACGTCAACATCGCCTTCGCCAACGAACTCTCGCTCATCTGCGACAAGCTTGACATCAACGTGTGGGAACTGATCGACCTGGCCAACCACCACCCCCGCGTCAGCATCCTGCGCCCGGGCGCAGGCGTAGGCGGCCACTGCATCGCCGTCGACCCGTGGTTCATCGTCAGCAAGACGCCGCAGCAGGCCCGCCTGGTGCAGACCGCGCGCACCGTCAACGACAGCAAGCCGCACTGGGTCGTCGAGGAGATCCAGGGCGCCAGCGCGCTGGCGCGCCTGCAGGGCAAGAAGGAAGAAGACGTCAAGATCGCGTTGCTGGGCCTGGCGTTCAAGCCCGACATCGACGACCTGCGTGAAAGCCCGGCGCTGCATATCGCGACCGAGATCGTCGCCAAGCATCGCGGCCAGTTCCTGGTGGTCGAGCCCAACGTCGAGGCGCTTCCCGCCTCGCTGTCGGGCGCACGGTTGGTATCGCTGGAAGAGGCCATCGCGCAGGCCGACGTGGTGGCGGTTCTGGTCGCCCACACCCCCTTCCAGGGTCTGCGCGCCGTGCTGCGCAACGCGCAGATCGTGGTGGACGCGGTGGGCGTGGTCGACAGCAAGGCCATCGCCATCTCCGCAGGCTTCGAAGACGCGCAGAACGAAGCGGCGGCAACGACGGCTCGCGCTGCTTGAAGCCGCTCGGTTTCATCGCCATCAAGACTGCCGGCGTCCGCGCCGGCAGTCTTGATCCCGCCTGAGCCGGAGCGCCACCATGCGAAAACGGTCTTCGTTGCGCATCATGCGCTCGGTGATCTATGCGCTCGCGCTGCGCGAGATGCTTGGCCGCTTCGGCCGCAACCGGCTGGGCGTGGTCTGGGTGCTCGCCGAGCCCCTGGCGCATGTGCTGGGGATGATCCTGGTGATGTCGCTGCTGCGCAACCGGGCGCTGCCCGGCTTCGACTATCCCGTGTTCATGCTGGTGGGCGTCGCACCCTTCCTGCTCATCAAGAACACAGCCCTGCGCATGATGGAAGGCGCCAGCGCCAACAAGGGGCTGTTCGCGTACCGGCAAGTCACGCTGATGGACACCTTCATTGCCCGGACCATCGTGGAGACCGTGCTGTCGGCGACGGTCTTCACGCTGATCCTGGCAGGCATGCTCTGGCTGGGTTTCGACATCGAACTGGCCAGGCCGCTGGAATGGCTGGGCTTCATCGCGCTGGGCCTGGCCTTCGGTTTCTCGCTGGGCGGCCTGCTCGCGGCGCTGGCCTATGCGCTGCCCGAGGCCAAGCTGGCCATCCGGCTGGTCTTCCTGCCGCTCTATTTCCTGTCGGGCGTCATCCTGCCGCCCTGGCATTTCCCGCCCGACACGCGCGCCATCATGCTCTGGAATCCGTTCGTGCACCTGCTGGAACTGATCCGCGGCGCGTTCTTTCCCTTCTATCCCAAGATGCAGGGCATCTCCGCGAGCTACGTGGCAAGCATCACCCTCGTGTTCGCCTTCGCATCGCTGGCGCTCTACCGGGCGCTGCGCCGGCGCATGACCGCCCTATGATCGCGCTGGAAAACGTCACCAAGTCCTATCGCACCCCGCGGGGGCGCCGCTATGTCTTCCGCGACCTCAGCCTGACCGTTCCGCCCGGCAAGAGCATCGGGCTGATCGGTCCCAACGGCGCGGGCAAGAGCACGCTCATGCGGCTCATCGGCGGCATGGACCAGCCGGACTCCGGCCGCGTGCGCACCGACGGCTCCTCCATCTCATGGCCCGTCGGCCTGAGCGGCAGCTTCCAGGGCAGCATGAGCGGGCGCGACAACGTCAAGTTCGTCTGCCGGGTCTACGGACAATCCGGCGCCGAGATGCGCCGCAAGGTCGAGTTCGTCGAGGACTTCGCCGCCATCGGCACGTACTTCGACGAGCCCGTCAACACCTATTCGTCGGGCATGCGCTCGCGCCTCTCGTTCGGCCTGAGCATGGCCTTCGACTTCGACTACTACCTGATCGACGAAGTGATGTCGGTGGGCGACGCCAGCTTCCGGCGCAAGGCCACCGATGCCTTCGCCGAGCGCGTCGAGCGCTCGAAGGTCATCCTCGTCACCCACAACATGAACGAGGTCGAGCGGCTCTGCAACGTGGTGCTGCTGGTCCAGAAAGGCGAAGTCACGCTCTTCGACGACGTCAAGACCGGCATCGAAACCTACATGAAACTCTAGCCGTCAGCCAATGAAGACCTCAGACCGGTACCTTGACCTGCTTACGCCGCGCCGCCTGGCGCTGGCCATCGTCGGCCTCCCCATGCTGCTTGCGGCGATGTACTACACCTTCATCGCCGCGGATCGCTACGTGAGCGAGTCCACGGTCGTCGTGCGCCAGGCGCGCGAAACGACCGCCGGCGCCACCGGCCTCATGACCATGCTGGCGGGCATCAACCCGGCGTCGACGGAGGACACGCTCTACCTGCAGCGCTACATCCTGTCGATGGACATGCTGACGCATCTCCAGGAAAAACTCGACCTGCGCAAGCACTATGAGCAGCACACCCTCGACTGGCCCTATCACCTTCCCGCGCACAGCACGCAGGCCGATCTGCTGGCGTACTACCGCTCGCGGGTCTCGGCCCACTACGACGACCAGGTGGGCCTGCTCCTGATCTCGGTGCAGGGCTTCGATGCAGCGTTCGCGCAGGCCATCAATCACGAGATCCTCAAGAAGAGCGAAGCGTTCGTCAACGACATCTCGCACCAGATCGCGCGTGAGCAGCTCAAGTTCGCGCAGCAGGAGCGGGCCGCTGCCCAGCAGCACTATGAGGAAAGCAAGCAGGTGCTGGTCCGCTTCCAGAACGAGCATGGCTTTCTCGATCCGCTCAACACCGGCGCGTCCAGGTCCGCCTTGATGGCAAACCTGGAGGGCGAACTGGCGCAACGCCAGGCGGAACTCTATGCCCTGCAGCAAAGCTACGGCCCGCGCGCCGCACCGGTGCAGAACCTGAATACCCAGATCACCGCGCTGGAACGCCAGATAGAGAAAGAGCGGCAGCGGCTGGTCGCCGTCAGCGGCGACCGCGACCAGCTCAACCAGATCGCGTCCCGCTACGAAAGCCTTGCCCTGCAGGCGCGCATCGCCGAGGAAGCCTACAAGATGGCCGTGGCCGGCGCGGAAAGCGCCCGCATAGAGGGCGTGAGAAAGCTCAAGACCCTTGCCGTGATCACCCAGCCCACCCAGCCTGACGAAGCCCTGTACCCGCGCGTGGCCTATGGCCTGTTCACGCTGCTGGTGGGTTTGTCGATGCTCTACGGGATCGCCCGTTTCACCGTCGCGACGATCCGCGACCACAAGGACTGAATGTCTCCGCCTCTCCGACCCTTTTCCTGCACAGCAACATGAAGATTCTGACCATATTTGGCACCCGACCCGAAGCCATCAAGATGGCCCCCCTGGCCCAGGCGCTGCGGGATCATCCCGACTTCAATGCCAAGGTGTGCGTGACCGCGCAACACCGCCAGATGCTCGACCAGGTGCTCGAACTATTCCAGCTCCAGCCCGACTATGACCTCGACATCATGAAGCCGGGGCAGAACCTGTACGACATCACCGCCAACATACTGACCCGCATGCAGGCGGTTCTGGAGGAATTCTCTCCCGATTACGTCCTGGTCCACGGCGACACGTCCACCACGCTGACCGCCGCATTGGCGGCGTTCTATGCCAAGGTGCCCGTGGGCCACGTCGAGGCTGGCCTGCGCACGCACGACATCTGGTCGCCCTGGCCTGAAGAGGCCAACCGCCAACTGACCTCCGTACTGACTTCGCTGCACTTCGCGCCCACCCGGCAGTCGGCCGCCAACCTGCTGGAGCAGGGCATCCCCGAGTCGCGCGTGTTCGTCACCGGCAATACCGTCATCGACGCCCTGGCCAAGGTCAAGCACCAGATCGAGTCGACCCCAAGCCTGAGCCAGGAACTCGCCCAACGGTTCCCCTTCCTGGGTGAAGGCATGCGCATGGTCCTGATCACCGGCCACCGGCGCGAGAATTTCGGACGCGGCTTCGAGAACATTTGCCAGGCCATCGCGGACCTCGCGCGCCGCAATCCGGACGTGCGCTTCGTCTATCCGGTGCACCTCAACCCCAACGTGCGCGAGCCCGTGCAGCGCATCCTGACCGACATCGACAATGTGCACCTGATCGAACCGCAGGAATACCTGCCGTTCGTCTGGTTGATGATCCACAGCACCCTGATCCTGACCGACTCCGGCGGCATCCAGGAGGAAGCCCCCTCCATCGGAAAGCCGGTGCTGGTCATGCGCGACAACACCGAACGTCCCGAGGCCGTCGAGGCGGGGACGGTGCGCATGGTGGGCACAGAGACCCGGGACATCGTCCAGGGCGTCCAGACCCTGTTGGACGACGAGGTGCAATACAACAAGATGGCGTTTGCGCACAACCCCTATGGCGACGGCACGGCGAGCAAGCAGATCGTCGACATCCTGCTGGCGCAGAAGGGCGGTTGAGGGATCACTCAGACGAGCCGGCCTTCATGCCCCTTCCGTTCATCCTGGCACGCCTCGGCGGCGGCCGCGCCCCGCTGGCGCTGGTCGCGCGGCTAGGGCCGTCCGATGGCCGCGATGGCCTCGAGCGGCAGGCCACGGCCGGCCCCGCCCCGCGGATGCTGCCCGTCTCACGGTGGCCGCGTTGGCTGCGCGCGGCCGTCCAGCCGGGCTCGACCTGCCGCCTGGACGGCACCATCGACCTGGGTGACGGCGACCTGTGCGCCGTGCGCGGCAGCATCCGCTTCCTGAACGCGCGACTGGAGAGGATTCCCTCGCGCGCCGCCGCGGGCGGAGGCCGGCCAGACGAAGAAGCATTCTTCCCCGCCACCCGGCTCGGCTGCCGCCATGCCTTCCACCGTTCCTTCATCTCGCCGCCCGGCGCCTGCCATATCGAGGTGTGCCTGGTGCTGACGCGATGGGTCGGCACCACAAGCCGGCCCACGGCCTCTGCGACGATTCGCGTCGCCATCTCACCCGCCGTCGGCATGACGGACGCCTCCCGAGCCAGCCTTTCCCCGGCAGCCACCCGCCATGCGGCGCACCATTTTCTCGCTGATTGACCGATGCATATCCCCCTGTTGTCCCGGCTCCTGCGACGCTCCAAAGGCGATTCGCCCTTCGAACTCAGGCTCGTCGCCTCGGCGACGCCGCACGTTCCCAACGCGGACACGCTCGAGGTCTCGCCTTTCGTTCCGCTGAGCGAGACCTCGGCGTGGACCCGCTTCGAAGTGCCTGCCCATGCCTTTTGCCATGTCTCGGGGCGACTGGCGGGCCGCAAGCTGGCCGATGCACGCGCGGCGATGCTGCGCGTACGGTTCCTGGACGCGGAGGCGACCCCACTGCAGTACCAGGAAACGGACGATCTTTCATACAACGCCAAGCATGGCCTGCATTGCTACCCGGCGGCAGGCGCCGAGAAACTGCCGCACGGCTTCGGACGCGGGTTCCACGCGCCCGAGGCCGCCCGCTATATCGAGATCCAGCTCCACTGGCCGCAAGGCCGGGCGGGCTCCGCCTTCGTTTCCAAGCGGGTAGACGTCCAGGTATGGGCGCGTCCGGCCATGGCGGTGCGCACGACACCCGCCGCGCGCCACGCGGACCTCGCCAAGGCGCAAGAGGACCTGCGCGTGCCGCAAGGCGATGCCACGCCCATCCCCATCACGCGGCGCAGCAATTGGGCGTCGATGCCTGTGGTGGCAGGACGCCAGTACGTGATATCGCTGCGGATGGAGCACTACGCGGCGTGCCTGCCTGACAGCATCGTTGGGCGCTTCGCCTTCTTCGACGCGCAAGGCGACGCCATCCCCGGCCGCCGCACCGGGTTCTCCCATTCCGACCGCGCCGGCCTTTACCGCTATGTCAACGCAGACTCGCTCAGCGACGGCCTGGTCGCCGAATTCTTCACGGCGCCCCCAGGCGCGACCCGGTTGGACTTCACCATGCAGGCATGGCGCCACGACGCCGCGCTGCCCGTGATGTGGCCATTCGTGCTGCTCACGCCGCTGGCATCGCGTCCGGCGCAAGGCAGGGCGGCATCCGCCCCTCCTCCCGCCACGGACGAACCGCTAGCCGCAGCGCAAGCCAGCACGCCAGCGCCCCGGCAGGCCGACGCCGCCCCGGCGCACGCGCCCCTTCAGGCGCCCATGCCCGTCGCAGCGGAGCCCTTACGGATCGAGGGCGACAGCGATGAATCGCGCACGGCAAGCTACCTGCGTGCGCATGCCCTGCTGGGCAGCAAGGAAGCGATGGCAAGGCTCGAGCAAAGCGGCCTGAGCGCGGCCGACCAAGCTGTCGTCCTCACGCAGGCCGCCCGAAGCCTGGCCGAGGCATCGCCCGCCGAGGCGCTGGTGCTCGCGCGCCGTGCGCATGCCTGCTACCAGACGCCCACACGGCAGAAGTGGCTTGCCTTCCTCCTCTATGACCACGGGGACGTCGAAGAGGCCTATGCGCTGCTCAAGACTGTTCCCGCCAAGCTGCTCAGCAAAGCCTCGGAACAGACGAAGGCCAAGCGCATCGCACGCGCCGCGGCCCAAGCACGGCAGGCGCGCGCGGCCACACTCGCCGCGCCGCCAGTCGCGGCCGCGCCGTCCACGCCGCCCCCCGACGCGGCGGATGCTCCGCCACCGGGCGGCCCACTCGCGACGGGCTTTCCCCCCCTGCCCCCGGCCGACCCCGGTCCCTCCGCGCCGCCGTACCAAGGGTGCCCGGCCATCCCCGTGCCGGTGCAGGGCAAGAAGGCCGGCAACGACCGCATCGCACTGGACGACAAGGGCACGCCCCTGCACTTCCCCTGGGAGGATGGCGCCTCCTATAGCCTGAGCGGCCACATCTTCTGCGACGAGGCGGGCACCAAGGCCCCCGCGTTGCTGCGGTTCGACATGGAATCGCCGCTGGACCCCGATGCCCTGAAGGTCGCCTGCGGCCTGTCGCACTCTCCCAGCATCGGCCTCTACCTGTACCTGCGGCCGGCCAAGGGCAGCACCCAATTCAGCGTCCTGTTCAAGATCCCCCGCCACAGCAAGCTGCTGGGCGTGCATATCCGGCGCTGGGACAAGAGCAATGCTGCCACGGTGGCCGGCACGCTCACGCTGCATGCCCTGGGTCGCGACCTCCTGCTCGACGATGCCGCGTCGGCCCGCATCGGTGAAGCGTTCCAGGCTGGCGGCGCGCAGGCTGCGCAACACGTCATCGATGCACAGTTCCCCCTGCCACAGGCGCGGGCGGACGCCTACGAGCATCTCGCCGCGCTGGCCCTGGCGGAGTCGTACGCCGGCAGCCAGGAAACCGTGCGGCAGGCTCATTCGCTCGACCCCAGCGTCGCCAGGACCAAGCGGCTGGCCGGCTTCGCGACCGAACACGGCATGTCCCGCCTGGTGGCCGAACTGGCAGGATCGCTCGCAAGACGCCAGTGCCTCAGCCCGCAGGAAGAGATCTGGCATCGCCGGGCCCTGTCGCAGCGCAGCCTCCTGGAAACGCTCACGTCGTTCGTCCCCGAGCGGGCGCAACCCCGACACACCGTGCATCCCGGCAAGAGCCTGTACGTGGCCTACTTCAGCCTGCCCCACCACAGCAACGGCTACGCCACGCGTACGCACGGCCTGCTGAGCGCGCTGCAGCGCAGCGACAGGGAATACATCGTCGCCACCCGCCCCGGCTATCCCTTCGACGGCAAGTCCAAGCACCCCTCACTGCCCTACGACCAGATCGACGAGGTGATCTACCGCCGTCTGTCCGGCCCCGACATCATCAAGCAGGGGGTGGAAGACTATCTGCAATCGGCCGCCGCCGCCATCGAGGCCGTCGCCCTCAGCCACGGCGTCAGTGTCATCCACTGCGCCTCGAACTGGCGCATCGGGCTGCCGTCGCTGATGGCCGCCCGGCGCCTGGGCCTGCCCTTCGTCTATGAGGTGCGCGGCCTGTGGGAACTGACCAAGGCGTCCAAGACGACGCGCTACGACTGGAAGGAAACGGACCAGTACCGGCTGGACAGCGAAGCCGAGCGCCTGCTGTTCCAGCATGCCGACCACGTCATGCCCATCACGGACCGGCTGGGCCAGGAGGTGGTCAAGAGCGGCGCGCGCGCGGACCAGATCACCGTTTGCCCAAACTCGATCGACGTGTCGCTGTTCAACGATCGTCCGGCAGACAAGGGGCTGCGGCTTCGCCTTGGCCTCAAGTATCCGATCACGATCGGCTTCGTGGGCTCATTCGCGTACTACGAAGGCCTGGACGACCTGGTGCAGGCTTGCCGGCACCTGGTGCTGCAAGGCTATCGATTCAATGTCCTGCTGGTGGGCGATGGCGACGCCTTGGCCACGGTCAGGGACATGGTGGCCGAGTACCGGCTGGAAGATTATTTCCATCTCACGGGCCGCATCCCCTTCGAAGACGTCCCTGCCTATTACTCCCTGATCGACATCTGCCCCTTCCCCCGCAAGCCTTTCGAGGTCTGCGAGATCGTCTCCCCCCTCAAGCCCTTCGAGGCCATGGCCATGAAGAAGGCGGTGGTTGCCTCCGATGTGGCGGCGCTGACCGAGATCGTCCAGCACGGCCATACCGGCCTCCTGTTCGAAAAGGGCAACCCCAAGGACCTCGCCGCCAGACTCAAGGAACTGATCAAGGATGGCCTGCTGCGCCGCAACCTGGGCGCCCAGGCGCAGGCCTGGGTGACGGCGGAACGGACCTGGACGAAAGCCGCGGAAGTGCTCAACGACGTCCATTGGAAAGTTGCCGGCCACAAAGCTGCACCGAAAGCATGAAGATTCCCCCTATCCCCCCCGTACGCCTCGCTGTCTATGGCGATCTGAACCTCAACTATGTCGATGGCTCCGCGATCTGGGCCGTCTCGCTGGTGGAGGCACTGGCCGGCCTGCCGAACGTGCAGGTATCGTTCTTCCTGAAGGCTGCCGTCACCAAGACCGAGGTGATCCGCCCGATCCTGGACCTGCCCAACGTGCAGGTCATACCGCCCGACCCCACCGGTGAAAAGGTCCTGTCGCCGCCGGCCGCGCTGGCCGCCATCCGTTCCCACGAAGGCGCCCGGCCCTACACGGCGGTGGTGCTGCGGGGGTTCGCGCTGTGCAGGCAGGCTGCGCGAGAACCCGCGCTGGCTGGCAGGCTCTGGACCTACCTGACCGACATCCCCCACCAGGCTGATGCGCTGGGCGCCTCGGACCGGCAGGAAATACGGGGCATCATCCAGGCTTCCCGCCATGTCCTGTGCCAGACGCAGCAGTTCGCCGACTACTTCACCAGCATCTTTCCCGAAAGCCGCGGGAAGCTGCACCTGCTGCCCCCCATGATCCCCACCCAGGACACGAATCCTGCCGGCGAGCCAGCCCGGCCCGACGCTGTGTTCCGGATCTGCTATGCGGGCAAGTTCGCGCCGCTGTGGGCAAGCCGCGAGATGCTGGCCACGTTCAAGGATATCCAGCAGCGGCATGGCAAGTACGTGGCGCTGCACGTGTTCGGCGACAAGATCCACAATCCGCCCGAGGATCCTCTCTTCAAGCCGGACGTCCTGGCGGGCCTGAAGAAGACGCCCGGCGTCGTCTGGCACGGCCGCAGCACGCGCGTCGAGGTGTTGCGCCAGTTGCCCGGCATGAGCCTGGGCTGGGCCTGGCGGCCCGCGGCGCTGGAAGACCACACGCTGGAGCTGTCCACCAAGTTCCTGGAATACGGCATCAGCGGCCTTCCCGTCCTGCTCAACGCCAATCCCGTGGTGCGTGGCGTCCTGGGGGACGACTACCCACTGTTCGCACGCACCGAGGCGCAGGCCCGGGCACGCCTGGCGGACGCCATGTGCGATGCGTCGCTCCTGGCGGAGGCTGGCGCCCGCTGCAAGGCGGTTGCCGGCCGCTACACCATTGCCGCGATACGGCGTGACTATCTTGCCCCGCTGCTCATGCCAACCAGCCTCGCACTTGAGACGCCCCTCCCCAAGCCAGGCAAGCCCCGCCTGCTGGTGGCCGGCCATGACCTCAAGTTCGCCGACACGCTGCTCGGACGCCTCGCGTCACGCTACGAGATCACGCGCAACTACTGGTGGGGCCATTCCCACCACGATGTGCACCTTTCCGCCACGTCCCACGATGACGCCGATGTGGTGTTCTGCGAATGGTGCCTGCCCAATGCCGTCTGGCACACGACCCAGCCGCAGCGCCAGAAGCCCGTGGTCATCCGCTTCCACCGGCAGGAGCTGTATACCGAGCACCCCCGGAGACTGAACATGGCGCACGTGCGGCGCATGATCTTCGTCGGCGAGGAGACGCGGCGCGCGGCCATCGAAACGTTCCAATGGCAGGCGCATGCCGACAAACTGGTCGTGATTCCCAACTATGTGGACACGGCAGCTTTCGACCTTCCCAAGACGCCCGACGCAAGCTTCAACCTCGGCATCGCCGGCGTGGTTCCCAGCATGAAACGGCTGGACCTGGCGCTGGACGTGCTGGAGGCCGTCAGGCATGCCGACCCCCGCTTCCGCCTGTTCATCAAGGGACGCCGTCCCCAGGAATATCCCTGGTTCCGGCAGGGCCGGCAGGGCGAGACCGTGTACTACACCCAGTTGCTGGCGCGTATCGCGGACACGCCTGGCCTGCGCGACGCGGTCGTCTTCGACGGCTGGGGCACGGACATGGGCGCCTGGTACCAGAAGATCGGCGCCATCCTCTCGGTCAGCGACTACGAGTCCTTCCACCTGGCGGTTGCGGAAGGCGCCGCATCGGGCGCAATCCCCATTGTGCGCAATTGGGAAGGGGCGGATGAAATCTATCCCTCGCAATGGATATGCCGGGACGTACAGGAAATGGCCGGCCGGATCCTGGCGCAGGCCCGCGACCCGGATATCGCCGCGCAGAGAACCCAGGTCCGGCAGCACATCCAACGCACGTTCGATATCAGCCACGTCGAAGCACAATACGACCGCATCCTGGCTGCGCTGTAGGCCGCACCAGGCGCAGGACGGCGCAACACGCGCCCCGCCGGGAAGCAAGGAGAAGAGGCAAGCATGGAAAACGACAACCGGGAGGACACCGCGGGCTTCTTCGTGGCGTCGTCATGGAACGCCGCCCAGCGCCGCAACCGCTTCTCCGGCATGGCCTTCACGGATGAGGCCATCATCATCGGCGCCGCGGGCTACGAGGCCTACAGCGCGCAGGTCGACCACTCGCTGCGCGACATCGAAGAAGGCCGCTACAGCGCGATCCAGTACCGTGGGGACGTCATGCTGGCACGCACCGACGCGCTGGGCCAGGACGCCCTCTACTACTACCATCGCGGTGGCGACTGGGCGGTGTCCAACTCGTTCCTCCTTCTTGCGCGCCACCTGCGTGCGCACCACGTCACCCTTTCGCCCGACTACGACACGCTGCGCCTGCCCTTCATCACGCACAGCGTGGCCCGGCAGCTGGTCTCCAACCACACGGCCTTCAAGGAAATCCACGTCCTGCCCGCGGACCGGTGCTTGCAGGTAGACCTGCGTGCGCATCCCGCCCAGGTATCGCTGCTGCCCTGCGGTGACCTGTCCAACGCGGGGCGGGTCTCGCGCGAGGACTACGCCGAGACGCTTGCCGACTACGCCGCGAACGCCGCCTCGCGCGCGCGGGCGCTGCTCATGCATTTCCCGCACGAGAGCCGCTGCGACATCACCGGCGGGCTGGACTCGCGCGTCGTGCTCGCGTTGCTGGCCACGACCGGCCTGGACCTGTCCACGCTCCACTTCCAGTCCAATCCCCGCCACGCGGCGGACTACGCCGTGGCCACGCACCTGGGAGAACACCTCGGGTTCAAGATAGGCAACCAGCGCCCGGCACTGGAACGCACCACGCCGGACAACGCCTACGCGCTGTGGAAGTACGGCAACCTGGGAATCTACTATCCCCTGTATGCCGCGATCGGCCGCGCGCCGCAGCGCGCCCTGCAATTCCACGGCGCCTGCGGCGAGTGCTACCGCGACTATTACGAAGGCAGCGCCAGGTCATTGGCGCGCGACATGGCCAGGCGCTTTCCCGCCAAGGGCGCCGGCCAGCTCTTCGGGGAACGGCTGGCGCAGGCGCTGGACACGCTGGGCTTGGGCATGGACGCACCGGATGCTCTCATGGCCCATTACCGGCATTTCCGTTCCCGGTTCCATTTCGGACGCAGCACCTTCCGCAACCTGAACGCCCTGCTCGTCACCCCGCTGGCTTCCCCGGCCCTGATCCGGGCAGCCCGACACCTGTCGCCCCGGCAGCGCGCACGGTCGCAGCTGGCCCTGGATATCCTGCTGGCGACCCGGCCAGCGCTGGCCGGCCTGCCCTTCGACGCGCCAGGCAAATCCTTCGCCGCCGAAACGTTCAGCGACTCGCCGTTTCGCCGAGGGCCTCCCGACCTGGGCGCCCGGCTACGGGACTTGCGGGTGTATGGCGAGCCAGGCCACCATGCGCCCGCCGCGCCCGGGAGGCCTGCCGGCGAGCAAGGCACGTTCAAGGACCAGCTCCTGTTCGACCTCCTGGAGAAATCCGAGGCGGCCTATGCAACGGGCCTGTTCGAGCCCCTCCACGCCACGCGGGCTGCACGCGCAGTCGTCAATGGCCAGATCCCGACGCAAGATGCGATGGCCGCCGTCCACATGCTCACCGTGGGAGAGATTGTCTCGCTGGCGGCACATCCTCCGCCAACACCAGGCCCCGCCGTCCCCCCTGCCCTGCAACTGCGGGCCTGGCAGTTGGACGGACAGGTGAGCGTGCAGGCAGATACGCAGGACGCAGCCTGCCCGGGCGGCGCGGAATACGCCTTCTACCTGGAGAACGACGGCGGGCGCGAGGCGGTGCGTTGGTATGCCTCCTCCTCCCACGCCACCTTTGACCTGGCGGAACCCGGCCAGCCCCGCCCGTTGCAGATACGCGGCTTCGTCCGCGACCGGGCCGCACACCAGAACCGGCAGTCGCGCAGCGTGCCGGTCAAGCGATTCACCTGAGGGAGACACCCGCCATGAACCTGAAACACGCAGCTTTGCTCCTGGGATTGCTGTCCGTGGCGCCGCCCTCCCTGGCGGCGGACACCACGCTCTATCTCAGCCCCAAAGGATCCGACCAGGCCGACGGACTGGCCCCCCGGACACCCTTGGCCACCCTGCAACGCGCGATGGACATCGCCTACCAGACCGGCAAGGCCGAGAAAGCCGCCCACGTGCGGATCCTGGTGGAGGAAGGCGAATACCGCGGCCAGGCGACGCGCGTCGGCTCGCCTCCCGCCGGCACGCACGTCGAGGTCGCAGCGGCCGAGTCCGCCCGCAACAAACCCGTCTTCGATGGCGCGGGCAAGGCGGACACCTGGTTCACGCTGGCGGGGCCGACGCAGGCCGGCGCGACATTCACCGTGCGCGGGCTGGAGATACGCAACTACCGGACCGCCATCTCGCTCGACGGCAACCGCAGCAAACGCGACGCGTACATCACCGGCGGCACCCTGCGCGATCTCACCCTGCGCGACATCGGGCAGATCGCCATGCCCGACAAGCCGCTGAGCACGGCCGCCATCCGGCTCGTCAACGCCCGCCGCATCACCATCGCGGACAACACGTTCATCCGGATCCGCAATATCCAGCAGTGCGCGCCGTTGCACGCGATCTACCTTGCCCACCACGCCAGCGACAACCGGATCACGGGCAACACCTTCGACGACCTGTGCGGCTCGCCGATCCGGATACGCGATGCCTCCAACCGCAACCAGGCCTCGGGAAACACCTTCAAGCGCGCGGAGTACCACTCTGTTTTCGACGAGTGGTACTGCGACCGCAGCGTGAATCCCAAATGCACCAAGGCCAGCGGTGAATGTCCCTCGTGGGGCAACATCTACTCGGACAACAAGGTTGAGCAGTCCAACCCCGACGCCATGGCGCGCCCGACCAGCGTGCGCATCCAGCGTGTTCCTCCCGGCTGCGTACCGGACACGGCCGGGAAAGGCGGCTAGGCCAGGACACCCTCGCCGGCGGCCCGCGCCACGCCGCCGGCGTCCTCGACGGCCAGCAGTTGGCGCAGGTGCAGATACACCAGCGGCGCGACCTGGTCGGCACCGCTTTCATTCAGGTGCAGGTCGTCATAGGAAAGCGGCTGGAAGTCCCTGAGCAGTTGCTCCAGGTCAAGCAGCATCGTCCCGGTCTCCTGGCAGAATCGCCGCGCGGTGCGCGCCACGTCCCATCGCAACTGCCGTGTCCGCTCATAGGTTGCCGCGGAGGGATAGCGCTTGCGCAGCCAGGCATCGTGCGCGAGGTCGGCCGAGCGATGGGGCGTGGTCATCAGCACGAACTTGATCTGCCACGCTTCGCAGCATGCCCGCGCCACGCGAAGCAGGTTGGCCAACTGGACCTGGCTGTCCAGGCGAGCCGCCTGCCGGGGTTGCCACACGGGGCTGAACGGCGACAGGTGACGGTCATCGTTCCAGTACCCCTCCCGTTGCACCACGAACCGTGAATCATTGCTGGGAACGGCGAAACAGACCACCGCCGGGTTGACCGGGATCACCCGGTTCACGAGCACATTGACCAGGTGTAGCGTGGTTGCGCCCGAATACCCGCCGTTCAGCATGCGCACACCGGGAAGGTCCGCCTGGGCACGAGACTCCAACTGCGCGACGAGGCGCCTGGACTCGCTGCAGAACGTGGACTCGACGAAAGACCCTCCCAGGAACACCCACGGCCTCGCCTGCGCCGGATCCGGCTCCCTGCCTGAGACGATGAAGCCGTTGCCATCGGTCCTGACGCGATACGGCTTGGCCTCCAGGTTATCGGCAGCTTCCAGGTAATCCGGCGCGGGCTCGATCCACCGATCCGTCAATGGCGGCCACCCTTTCAGGCGGATGCCATGCCGCGCGCCAGGCTGGGCCGCGCTGCCTGCGCGGGACGCCGTGTCGGGCACGCGCGGATGCACCAGCGTCTCGGACAGCACGGACTTCTTCTCGTGGGTCGCGCGATGTCTGGCATAGCCGATGGCCCGATACTCGGCAACCCGGCCGCCGTCGATCTCGAAGGTAAATCGGTTGCGCCGCTGATAATGCATCCGCGACACCACCTCGCCGTCACACATCAGGTAGCAGGCGAAATCCAGTGGCGCATCCTGGCTCTGGGGCTCGATGTCCACCGTCAGGCGCTCTGGCGCCGGAAGAATCCGCACCGAAAATGCAGGAATCATCGTGGCCTCCTCACAAGGCGTCGATTCGGCGCCTGACCGTCTTGATGACGCCCAGGTTGTCCTTGGCGAACACGGTCAACAGGGCGGGGAAACGCACGTCGACCAACTCGAAGGAGGCCTTGGCGGATTTCTGGTACGGCACCTGGTGCAGCACGCCATCCGGCCCGCGCAGGTAAAAGGCGTATTCCAGCGTGCGCTTGGGATAGGGAATGCTCAGCGCCACCGCCATGCGCGATTCGCTGGCTTTCTCCGCCTGGATGAAGGCATTCCGCCTGTCGAGGGACTGGCCCAGCAGGGTCAGGAAGGGCTTGGCGGCCGCCCACTCCGACTTTTCCAGGCGTTCCTTCGCCAGGTGCGATGCGGACTCTCCCTTGACGATACCCTCCAGTATCCCCGCGAGCAGGCCCATGGGTGTCTTCGCATGCCCTTGCCCCCACTCGCCCGGGAAAAAAATCATCCGGCCATCCTCGGTCACGAAGCACTTGCCGCTGCGATCGGGAAAGGACTCATTATCGAAGTAGGGACGCGCGTGGTTCTTCACGTGCGCATGGTCGGAGATGTTCTGCAGATAGAACACCCGCTTGTTGCGCCGCAGGAGCGCCGCATCCGGCACGCGGGTGTCGAACTCGGGGCAGATGTCGTCCAGCAGCGCCTGCAACGACTCCGCGTCCTTGGGCTCGGGGATGCCCTGGGGCCGGCGCACGCCAAAGCCGGTCTTCAAGAACTGGTGGCCCGCTTCCTTCATGTACCGGGAAATGCACGTCTGCGGGTTCGAGACGACGACGTCGGCCGCGCCGCGCAGGTAATGAGCGGTAGAAAGGGCGGCGTAGCCGCCTCCGCTGCCTCCGACCAGGATCGGCGTCTTGCCCGTTTGCAAGGCAAGCGCGTCGATGACCTCGGCGATCCTGCCGAACAGGGGACCGGTGGCGTGATTGCCGACATACCATGCCAGCCGGATCTCGTTGTCCATGGCGAGAGTGGGATCAGAGATGGCCAGCAGGGGCAGGCCGGAGGTCGCCGCCAACTGGTCACCGGAAAAATAGGGAGGCGACCCCTGCGTGCGGGCCGTCGCGCCGAGGGCTGCGCTGAAGACCACCAGGAAGTGCGAACGCGTGTTCCCGCCGAAGCTCCTTGCCAGCACGTCGAGCGTCGGGGCATCGCCACCCGGGCCGAGGGGAAAGACATGGATGGTGTCCGTGGCGATCTCCAGCGGCGGAATCGCCGCCAGGGCATCGTCCCCATGACGCTGCAGGCCTGCCTTCCATCTCGAGTAATTCGGTTCTATCGTCATGAAGTCCATCCATCGCTGTGCAATGCACCGGGGCGTCCCGGTGCGTCATGAAATCCGCGCTGTCTCACGGCGTGTCCGCCACGGCCTTCCGGCTTGCGCCCGCCATGGCGTAAACGCGCGCCAGCGTTGCCGCGTCAGCCTCGGTGGCGGCGTCGCCAACGACAACTATCCGGTCAGCCGCCACGCCCGCCTGCCGAGCCCTGTCGCCATCCTCTGCGCGGCGCACGAGCACCGCGTCCGCCGCGCGCAGGCAGCGGCTGTCCTGTGCCTGATGCAGTCTCGACAGGCTGCTGTCCGCGGGCCAGCACTCACCCAGGGATCCGCGCGGGCCGGCCCGCGCGGATTCATATTCGTAGACCACCGGCAGGCCTGACAGCCGTCCCAGCGCCAGCGCCCGCAACATCAGGTCGTAGCCACGCCGTCCCGGATGGGCATGGATCATCGCCACTTCTTCATCGCGGCATATCCGCCAGGCCAGCAGGACGTCCAGTGTCATCACATCGGTGCGGGCGACCGCCTCGACGCCCTGGGCGGAGAGGCAATCCAGCGCGTAGCACGCCGCTGCGCGCCTGCCCGGCGGCGACTGCGCAGGAACGCGCCCCTTGCGCCAGGGGCCGGCGGGTTGCGCGGCCGCCACGTATTCCAATGGCGTTACGGTGACCTGGCGCCACCCTCGTACGGGGGGACGCGCCTGCACCGATACCGCGTCCCCCGTGGTCTCGTCCGCCTCGCCGACCCAATGCAGCACGCCAGGCACACGCGCCTGGCGACGCGGACCGCCGGGCACGGCGGCGGGACACGGCGGGGGCAACGGAAGCCAGTCGGTCGACAGCTCGTCCAGGCGGCTCAAGGCCACGCGGGCGCGGGCGATGGCCGGCCCGGGCGCGCTGCTCTCCAACACCGCGGTCGCGCAGGCTTGCAGCCATGCCGCGTCTCCCTGGCGCTCCGCCAGGCCCGTTGCGTAAGCCAGCAACCGCCAATCGCCAGGGGCCTGCGCCAGCGCGGCGCGGCACGCGCGCTGCGCTGCCACCGGATCGTCCACCTCGAGCCGGCTCAACTCGCCGGGGCCGGCGACCCGGGGCGCGAGCCTGGGCGGCGCGCGCAGGGTCAGCTCAGCGGAACACCACCAGGGCACGAGTGCCAGCGCCACCGCCGCCGCCCCTGCCGGAGGCTGTACGGCAATGGCGGGAAGCTTTTCGCGATCAGGTTCTCGGGACGCCGCGACATAACGGAAATGCTGCGACAGCTGGCGCGAATACAGCAGCCCCGGGTAGGGACCCGCCATCACGGCGCCCCGCTCGTCCAGGAAAACCACGATCAGCAACGCCGCCTTGGCCTGGGACTTGGGTGCGGGGTCCCCCAGCTGCACGTGCAGCTGGTATTGCGCGTGACCGTCGATGGCGGCGTGGGTCTGCCACAACGCAGTCCTGAAGACACCGGACGTGGGAAACGCGAAGCCTGGTCCTGCGACGGGCTCGATCATGCGCCACCCACCTCAGTGTTCCGCCAGGTCCAGGCGGCCGCGCAACGCGGCGAAGAACGCCGTGCTCACCGCAAACGGCGCATGCCGCGACAGCAAGGCATCAAGGACATTTTCCTGGACGCGATGCGCCAGCGCCCGCTCCATGGCATCCACGAGCCCCTCGCCGCTGTCGGCGTCGTACAGCAGCGCATCGTCCTGCCGGAACGTCTCGGCCATGGCTCCCTGCCGCGGCGCCACCACCATGCGGCGAAAGGTGGCGGCCAAGAGGGCCACGCCGGAATTCAGCGTCGCCCGGTAAGGCGCCACCACCACATCCGAGGCGGAAAACAGTTCCTGCACGCGCGCCTCGTCGACCTTCCGCGGAAGGAAGACGACGTCCGGCCGTCCACCTACCTTGCTCGACACGGCCTCGCAATACGCCGCATCCGTGGGCGTCCCGGCGATGATGAGGCGCAGCCTGGCGCCAGGGCGCTTCCGTCGCAAGGCATCGTAGGCCTCCACGAGTTCGAGCAGGCCTTTGTATGGCTGGATGGAGCCGAAGAAGAGGAAGACGAAGTCGCCCGCGCCCAGGCCCAGTTCCCCCCTGGCGGCCGTTTTCCCGATGAGCGCGGGATACCAACCTTGATAGGAAGGGTGCGGAACATGGAAGACCTTGTCGTCGGGCAGGCGATAGTGTCCTGCCACGGCGTCCCCCGTGTTCTCGCTCATGACATGGATGAGATGCGAACGCCGTGCGACCACCTTGCGCAGCGCGATCTCGGCCGCCGCATGCTGGTGGTTGTGGGGCAGGATGTTATGGACGGTCCAGACGATCCGGTAGCCCCGCTTGCGCCAGCCCGCCAGCCGCTGGTCGATCTCGTGCACCGCTTCCATCGCCTCGGCCGCGCTTTGGCAGCCGCGCAACAGTGCGCCCAGCCAATGCAGGTGGAGAACCATGCGGCGCGCCCAGCCGACATGCTCGAGTCCATCGAGCCGCAGGGCCGGCAGCACCCGGAACCCGCAGGTCTCGGCAGCCGTGTAGAGCAGATGCTGGAAAGGGTTGAGGTGCGCGACCGGATAGCTGACGAGCCAGTGCGCGAATGCATCGCCCGGCATCCCCATATCGAGCAGATCGGTAACGAAAGCTTGCGGCCAGGAAGTGCGACCAGTGGAGAGATCGGCTATACGCAATGCGGCCATCCGTCTCTGACATCGGAATTGGAGGTGCGACGTCTCGCGCGCCGACCCATCATCAGCCCTTCCTCCTGCTGCTCGGCCCTTCGGGCCATGGCTGTCACACGCTCACGGGCGCATGCAGCGAGCTTAATACAAGGAAGCCCCCCTCACTATGGGCAAAAAAACGCACACATTTTTCCGTGTGCTACGCAACATCGCCGCTCAGCAGCCAAGTGGCCAATCCTATACGGGTTAACCGCGCCACGGCGCCGGACCCGGTGGTCGTCAAGCCGGAGGCCGACAGCAGCGTAACGCCCGCCTGCGCCTGGAACGTCACCGGCCCAGCGCCCTGCTGAGCCACTGCGATCTCGGCTCCCAGGGGGATATCGAATGCACCGGCGGGCACGCCGGGATCGGGAACCGCAGGAGCGTATCCGGCGTCAGGCACCATGCAGGACACAGCAGCATTCGAGCGGAAGGCGATCATGGTCCCGGCATCGACACGTGACAGCGTATACGTCGCGCCCACGAGGCTTTTCATCGTGCCGGCAACCTGAGCGGTCTTGCCAGCACCATACAACCTGACGGAGGCCCAATCCACTTGTGCCGTGACGCCATACTTCGTCCTCAAGGCATCACCCTGTGATGTCGAGGGAAATCCTCCGATATAGAGCAGACTGTTGTTCTCACCGATGTCGTGCCCCCTCAATCCGCGGACGCTGTGCCCCGCACCACGCAGGCGCAGACCGTAACGAGGTGTCGAGGACATGCCCAATCGGATGATCTCCATATTGTCCACGACGATACCGTTCACGAAATCACCGGCAACCACGCCATAAGCGCAGTCCCGCGCGGTAAGGCCCGATAGCCGGATCTTCGCGTCCTCACTGGTAGGCTGGCTTCTTCCATAGATGGCAAGGGCATATCCGGAAGTTCCGATGATTGTCGGCTCAGTGATCACCAGATTTGTTTCTGGTGGCGCGGTATCTTCGCCAATAGCGTGGCGGACTTCGATACCGATTCCGACCTGCTGTATGTAGGGCGCCATCAACTGGACATCCAACGCGCCCCAACCGCTCAGTGTGACACCAACGGACTCCGTCTCGCCCCCTTCTCCGATCACCCGGCACCGGATCGTCGAAAACCTGGCGCGGTTATAGACACCAGTCCCACGCGGCCTGACCACCTCCGCTTCGATGAGGGCGCCGTACGCGCCGCCATGCGTCGTGCATCCCTCCTTCCTGGAATCAAAAGCGCGCAGCTTGACGCGCGGGAATAGGCACGGATGGCCACCGCCGGTATAGGACTGGTCCCATCCCTGGCAACCATACACGTCCTCGACGTCCCACTCGCAGTACCAGCCGCCGATATCCCGGTAGGAATTCAGCCTCGCCTGCTCCTGTTCGTCCAGCTCCCAATCGAAGGGCCGGGATGCGCGTGCGCGGAAAACACCCCGCAGGCATGCGCTTTCCAGGATGGCCGCCCCACGCTGATATCCTAGTTTGCATTCGACATCCTCGACGCAAGGTGCGAGACACAAGTCGAACGCAAACAGGGATACCACGGCTGCGGATTCAGATTTCAGGAAAACGCCGCCTTTTACCTTGACGCCTCGAATCCAATCTATTTTCTGGATCGTCGCACTGGGGCGCGCCTCCTCATAAGTCTCCTCGGCACGGTCAGGCCGGTAACCCGGAAAGAGAATCCCCGCTGTGACGGTGAAACGTGTCGGGGTCTCAATCGCCAGCACCTGCAACGGCTCGGCGAAAAATGGCTGCAGTGTCCGGGCGGTGACTGCGCCCAAGCGCCACGCGGGGCCGGCATCGTCGTGCAGGCAAGCCCGCTGCGATTTCAGATAGATCCAGTCGCCCGGCGCCAAGCCATGATCTGTTTTGGTCTCCAAGGTCACGGCACCGCTGCCGACCGGCACGGCAATGTCAACTGCCGTACCAAGGCTTCCCGCCGCGAAAAATGAACTCGACGTTCCTGCGTGACGCGAACAATCCACTGTCACGCCGTGCGCAACCGACAGGCAGACGTCCGCCTTCAGGATGATCCTGCCATCGACACGCAAGACGTTGGAGCCGAAAGCCGGAATGTCGACCACGCCGCCTCCCTGGCCATTAACGTGATCGATGGCTGACTGCAGGATTGCGGTTTCATCCGTCCCATCGTAGTGGGCGCCGAAATCGAGAATACTTGCCATGCTTTTCCCCATTGCTTTCAGGCTGGTGACCCAGCGTGTTGACGCCGCATTGGCCATGGGCCACGGCATCTGCGCAAACGGCGGTCAACGATGGCTACCTCGATACCTAACCTGGCATCACTCCCCGCCGTTCTCCTGCCGGTTCGCATCCAGCACCGCCAGCGCCGCCATGTTGACGATGCGGCGCACGGTGGAGCTCGAGGTCAGGATGTGCACCGGCTTGGCCGCGCCCAGCAGGAACGGTCCCACGGCCACGTTGCGGCCGGCGGCGGTCTTCAGCAGGTTGTAGGCGATGTTGCCCGCGTCCACGTTCGGGCACACCAGCAGGTTGGCGGCGCCCTTCAGCGTGGAAGACGGCAGCAGCTTCAGGCGCAGGGCTTCGTCCAGCGCGCAGTCGCCGTGCATTTCGCCGTCGATTTCCAGCGCCGGCTCCTGCTCGCGCACCAGCGCCAGGGCGTCGCGCATCTTCTCGCCCGACGCCGAGCTGCCCGTGCCGAAGTTCGAGCGCGACAGCAGCGCCACCTTGGGCTCCAGGTTCAGGCGGCGCATCTGCTCGGCGGCCATGCGGGTGATCTCGGCGACCTGCTCGGCCGTCGGGTCGTCATTGACGTGCGTGTCCACCAGGGCCACCGTGCGCTCGTCCAGCAGCAGGATGTTCATGGCGGCGTAGGTCTTGGCGCCCGCCTGCTTGCCCAGCACCTGGTCGATGAAACGCAGGTGGTCGTGGTAGGCGCCCACGGTGCCGCAGATGAGGCCGTCGGCGTCGCCGACGTGGACCATCATGGCGCCGATCAGGGTCAGCCGGCGGCGCATCTCCACGCGCGCCATCTCCTTCGTGATGCCCTGGCGGCACATCATCTCCCAGTACGTCGTCCAGTACTGGTGGAAGC